>Ga0058702_10000004_pt1 | contig 462882 bp, 427 predicted proteins | sample AgamicOrSfe_FD_83781 | JGI IMG/M metagenome (GOLD analysis project Ga0058702, IMG submission 83781) | Agave microbial communities from Guanajuato, Mexico - Or.Sf.e | ecosystem: Host-associated > Plants > Phyllosphere > Phylloplane/Leaf | place: Guanajuato, Mexico | collected 2012-05-30
GATTATACCTATGAAGCCTTTTCTTTACTAAGTTGATATGTTTGAGTCGACATGAAGAATCACGCGGCATTGTGATATGCTGCTGCTCATGACTATGTACTTCCGTCATGAATGTGCGCAACCGTCTGGAAATCTTTCGTCAAGTTCAAGTCACTTTCAGGGTAGTAGAGGAATGGCAAAGGGTCAATCTGAGACCCCCTGCGTGTTTGCCACAATCGCTGTACAGTTTCTTTTGATACCGGTTATACCCAATCTCCTATCTACCACTCTTCTCCTCCTGTATCATCCGTCTAAGATCCTCAAGCGCAGCCTCGCGCTTCCTCAAATGCGCCTCCAGCCCATCGACCTGCTCCTTGACCATAGCGATCTCCTCCCCAACACCCTTGAGCGAGGCGCCGCCCGTACCAGCGCCCTCACCACTCTCCAGCTCGCGCATCTGCCTCCTCTTCCAATCGAGCAGTTGCTGCAGTTCGCGCTTCACAAGCGCAGGCCGACTGTCCTCTTTCCTGCCGCCGCGCTCCCGCCGCTTCTGCGCCGCCTCCTCGACCCGCGCCATCTTCTCCTCCAGCTCCTTCAGCTGCTTCCGCAACCGCACTTCCTCCCACTCGGCATCGGTGCGCGTGGCGCTGAAATCTGTTCCCTTGGGCCGCGCCGCTGCCCGGTCGCCCACGCCCAGCCGCGACAGGTACGTGTCGCCGAACTTGGCTTTGCGTCCCGACAACGTGTCGTCGCCGCCACGGTGTGTGCCCCATCTATCGGCTGCTGACTGCACTTTGTCCACTTGGTACTCGATCTTGCCCTGCTCGAAGGTGGCGCGCAGCGACGGCGGCACGGAGCGCGGGATCCGGTAGCCTTCGTGTCGGTTGTTGAGGATGTGCAGGAAGGCCAGGCAGGCGTCTTTGCCAATGGCCGCGTCGCTGCGCGGGTTCACTAGGTTCCATGCGCTGCGGATGTCTGTGTCCGGCACGTCGAGGGAGTCGTAGAGCGGCGCTAGAGAGGTGAATTCGATCCCCCCGTCGCGGGCGTTGCGGTTTGCCGTGTAGATCTCTTCGTACTTGCTGCGGTCGCCCGGCGCCATGTACCAGTCGAAGCCGTCTTTCAGGCCGTAGCTGTCGTCGTCGTAGTCGTCGACTTGTTCGAACTGTGGCTGTCGACCTGTGATTGCTTTCGTCGCTTGGATCAGGTGGGCTTTTGATTCAGGGACGAGCCAGTCGGGTAGTGTTTGAGGGGCTTCCATGTATTCCTGGTTCAAAGTTAGTATGTGCGTCCAACAGATACTACATGGGCTTGTACGTACGCCATTGACCAAGTCAAAGATCAGGCGCATGGCGACACAGAACTCCTCAAAGTCCAGCTGGCCATCTCCGTCAATATCCGCTAGATCCCATATCTTTTCTAATTGATCGTCGGGCAATTGACTGTTCTTGAGTACCGAGGCTGCCTGGTTGCCATCTAGACGTGTTCCTCCTCCTGACAGAGAGCTAAAGATTTCCCAGTAACGATCAATCTCCCATTGCTCGATCTTCTTGCCGGACATGGCTGGTTTGGTTTGAGAGCGTGTGCAACCGTCGAGGTTGTTTAATTGATTGTCGTCTGTTCGTCGCTGTTGCCAGAGAGAGCTATTAGCGGAAGCTGTCAAGCAGTTGAACGACTTAGAGATGCCGCACTCGCAGTTATATACAGGATCCGAGAGTGGGAGATGAAGCTGTACTTGGTCCTGCTGCCATGTGGCTCGGCTGGGGTTGACGCACGAGCCTCCATCGCATCCGTCATTGTCCTTGTTCACTTTCAACTTCACCTCACTTGTCCTCTGACTTTATTATCCCCATTCTTACATTTCTGCCTTCTACCCGTTGTGACATGCTCAGACTGCTGCTTCTGTATGAAGTATCTTCCACGGCATACTCTTGAAACCTCGCACGACTCAAACTGGCTCAGTGGGTTGCCCAGTGGATTTAATCTACTGACTGCCTATCCCCAGATGAAATGTCATGGACAATACCGTGTTCTCGTGTTCCGTCGCATCTCTCAACTGTTAACGGCGCAATGAGGAAGATTGAGGTATTTGTGCATCACAGTCTGGTAAGTGGAGGGTTGCAGTGGTCAACTAAACTCAGACTGCTTTTGGGGAGAACATTTCTACGCAGTAACACATCACGTACCCTGTGTTTTCCCCTCGGATGGTGAGGTGCAGACATCTGCCGTGGTAAAGTATTATTCTATCACCATGTATACAGCGCGTTCTTACACACCATCATACCACTCAGTGCTCTATCAGCGCCCTCACGTTTTCGAAATTCCTTGTTCACTTGGGTTTTCTGTACCGAAGTGAGGTAGATCATCTTGCCCAATTCTCCATCTTATCTTAGAGTCGCACCTGCTCAGTTTCGTAACTTGCGCACGACAACCTAAATACCTCATCATTCTCAACCTCTACTCCATCGACCCACACAATCAAACATTCTTACTCAGTATTTCCACTCATCAAAGGCGCCTCATCGCATCGAAGAGAGCAGCTTCGCCCAACATGACATCTAGAAAACGAGCGCCCTCACCGACCCCTAGCGAGGGTCGTTCCATGCGCTCCTTCATCCGCAAACCAGCCCGTTTCCGTTCACCACAAGAGTCCAAGTCCACAAGTCGACGCAGCTCATCGTTCATGGATACTAACAGCACAGACTCGTCCGTCAATCCAGCGGCCAAGCGTGGACCGGGTCGACCTAAGGGATCGACTACCAAGCGCAAGCGCTCGTCATCCACATCACCGTCGACCTCAGCTCCAAGAGTATACCAGCCAGCAGCCTTTCCTTCTCGACCGATGCGAGAGACACCCGAGGAGCGCAAGGCCTTTGACGATGCGACCAGAGCTGCCATGTTGGCCAAGTTCGAGGAAGAAGACGATGGTTTCGGCGACGACTGGGCGGACATAGAGCCAGGACCAGTACTCGAGACACTATTGCCCGGTCGGCACATCGTCCCTGTATTCAGAGACAGAGCGAAACGAGCCTGTCTTGCAAACAAGTCGTTCGATGAATTCTTTAGTACGCAGATAGCTGAGATCCACCATGGGAAAGTGCCTAAGACAATCGACCGCACAATGATCCACACTGCTCTGGAAATGTGCTGGCGAGACCTGGCTACCGAAGTCTTCGGTCGAGATGTCGACGAGCTGGAGGATGGGATCGCGGAGGTTTTGAAAGAGGTGATTAAGGACCAATCGCTCTCACCCAGGGACAGCCAGGACCCACTTGATACCATCGCCGTCAAGTCCCAGACTGGAAGTACGATCGCAGTCAGCCACTACTTGCCAGGGAGTATTGAGCAACCACAAGCATCACAAGCGTCACAAGCATCACTCTCCAAACCATCCGATGCTTCGCCACAGGACGCACACGAGACATCAAGCAGCCTGGATGTGAACCCAGACAACGACGCCGTGCCTGTGGTGCAGCAGTACCACGAATGGCAACGGCACGCGAACAGACCTCTTGACGTTAGAATGGTCCACGGGGTCAAATACGACAATCGCGGCTGGAACATCGACCACCCGCGGGGACGCCCCTTTGCTACCAAGGACTGGCGAGTACATCCGCAGTTCAATGGTAATGAACAGATGTTGAACATCAGTGATAGCGAGTGATGGTACCGGTGGGAGTCACAAACCTTGACACAGGCCATGTATGAGGAAGTTCAGACGTTCGTGATGCATGACCGGGTGGGGAGGGTCGATCGGTGGCATGAAGCACAGGCACTGGTCTCATAGTACGGCGGAAGGTGGATGGATTTCCAACACCACCGACGCAATCACAGCGAAGCATGGCGAGATTTCAAAGTTGGATCACAGCGAGGATACAAAGATACCCAATGACACTTCTTTTTTTGATGATGATCACGTTCCATTTTCTGATCAATAGTACGAGCTAGATCTCCCTTGTGCATTCGAGAGACTTGACGCCCGCTGCCAATATCAGCGCAGCAAATACCACCCCGATAGCAGCATCGCTTGCACTGAACTGAATTCATCATGTGGGGAATGCAAAGAAGCAACGCCAGCCATGACACATTCCCAACCAAAAGATTCTTTTTGAAAATCCTCCTACAACCTCATGTTGTTGTTCCTCTATTTCTTGAGCGCACGCTGGTAGAAAGCAAGCTCCTCACCCTCAAGGATGTATCCGTCGCAACGACCGCTCTGGCCAGGTCTGCTGGAGATGACGGCGTAAATACGACCGGCCTCGAACTGCCTCTCGAGAGCAGACTCGACCTTGCCACCGGCGGCGGAGAAGCGCTTGGCCTGCTTGGCCTCGACGCCCTTGCTCTTCTTGACCTCCTCCTCAGCAGTCTTGCCCTGGCGACGACGACCGATTCCCTGGCCGTAGTGGGACTCGTACCATTGCCTGTAAGGGGCAGCGTCGATCTGGACAACAGCGGAGCGGGTCAGGGTGTTGGTACGGACGAGCTCGTTGTTGGAAGGGTGGAAGGCGACGGCGATGACACGGGTCTTGCGTGAGATGCCCTCGGAGCCCCAGGAGAAGTTGCCGGCTTCGAGACGGAGACCGCGGAACTTGCGGTTACCACCACGGGTGCGGACGAGATGGATGCGCTTTGGTCCGATACGGGTGTTGGCGGGTTGACGACCCTTCTCGAATGCTCTGTGAACCCGACTGTCAGAAATGTCCTGATAGTGCGGAGATGCGATTCGGTTTATGCAACATACCTCTTCTTGCGGTAAGTTGCGCGCTTGGCACCAGTGGCGCTGCGCTTGTGACGGGAGTCACGAGAGATACTAAAGATGTGTTAGTCTTGATCGTCGAGAGAAGTGTACGATGTGAATAGATACCCCATATTTGCGGCTGCTGAAGGTTACTGAAGATGAGAAGTCAGCGGGTTGTCCAGAGAAGTTGAACAGCTTTCCGACAAGGCGAAAGAAAGATTGGAAAGATTTGACAAGTATGTGCGAAAGTCTGATAGCCGCCGATGAGTGTATCCCAATCTTTTTTTGAAGTCGATTGTAGCCTTGAGTTGTCGCTCTCCGTGTTCCAAAACTCCTCCAATTCGGCGGTTGCAGACAGTCAAACAGTTTGTTCTCTTCCTCCAAATCTTTTCGCAATGTCGGATTACTGTGTGCAGTGGTGAAACTCACGGTTCGAAAGACGCTGGGTGTTGTCGTTGGGTGTCTGGTCGATAGCAGTCGATGGCAGTCAATGAAGCGGTCGCGATCTCGAGATTTTCGTTCCGGGAAGCAGGAAAATAGTTGTTCCGTCCGAGGAAGTCTGAAGTCTTGGCGGATCTCGACTTCACCGCGTCGCGTGACCGAACAGCAGTTCACGGTTCCACTTCGGCGTGCCACTTCTACCTGGGACTAATAATGCATCAATGAGGTGCAATGCTCTGGTTCGGGTACATAGGAGGAATTGTTGCATGGGCAAAATTCTATCTATAGCCTGCGACACCAATCTCGTCCATGTGCGACCTGCCAATTGCAGAGACCGGTTTCCATAGCCATGCCCAAGAAACCAGCGACGCAAATACCTGCCGAGTCGCTGACTGTAGCTGCTCCAAGACTAAACTCACGATCGTCCAAAGGTATCTCTTCGCCTATTCTGCGAAACGTGCTGACGTAGACCAACCCTCCAAGTAAACCCTCCCAAAAGACGACAACAAAGACATAGTACACCGTGGGTATATAAGGATGCATCGCATGCGCCGTCAATGCTGCCAAGTTGGTAAATTGCAGAAATGAGGGCGTGTAGAGACTGTCGATGTGTACAAAGGGCAGCGAAGATCGTGAAATGAAGACTCCCATCTGATATAGGGCGTTGTAGGTCGGGTAGAACGAGCGATATTGCGAGAACGGACTCTCCTTGAGTGGAAACAGAAGGGTAGGTGAGACGCCCTGGTTGATAGTGTATTCGGCCACGTAGACCATAAAGAGCGGCAGCATGCTTGGACTAATTAATACTAGCGTATTATGTGGTAGACGGATTCGACTTACTAGGGTATCACAAGACCTCGCGCACGACGAAGGTTGGCCCTGAATGTTGGCTGTATACTCTTCGACGAGTATCGACTCGCATGGGATCTAGCAGCGTTGTCTCCACTGGGTTGAGATAATAGCCCAGACAGGTCGTCCTGGGTGCTCTCGTCTTCGTCATCCTCTTCAGCATCCCTCACTGGCTGATATGATGTGCCACTCCTGTTCGATGGGCCACTCGGAAGTATGACAAAGAAACTGAAAATCATGACGACGGGCAGGAAGGAGAATGCGAACAAGCTGGACTTGACGGACAGACCAAGAGTAGTGGTTGCGACCACATATGCCCCTGCTCCTACCAGACCTGCAGCACCAGTACCAGAGCCCCAAGCAGCCAGACTGGTGTGTCCGTAGCGAGATGTAAGGCCCAGGAAGCTCAGCTCACCGAGACCCGAACTCAACGAAGCAAGAACAACACCGCTCATCTTCACCAATATCTCTTTCTCGCTTGGTATTCCTGGCTTTTGACCTGACCGCGCAATGACCGAGCTAGGTGTCAGAGCGATGAGCAGCATGCCGCATGTTGATAGAGCCACGAGTAGGACCACGCGAAGTCTGTAACTCAAGACATGGATATAGTATGGTGCTGTGAGTTTGAGCAGGAATGAAGGTATCACATCGAACAGAAGGACCAGCGACTTGGGTATTGATGGTCCGACCAGGTCGAGTGCTGCCGACAGAATAATCACATAGAGGACATTGTTGATAAGACCAAGTAGCCAGAAAGCGACCGCGACGCGAAGAGTCGACCTTTCAAACAATGCAGCTATCCGTGCTCTGTACAGTGACCAGGATGAAGAGGCGGCTCCTGGCATGGGCAGCATATGTGCGTGGTGGGGAGTGATTGGATGTGGTTGTAAGCATTGATAAGGCAATAATTACCTTAAGCAGACACAAACACGACAGGACGCACGTGAACAAATCGGAATAAATGACGATGCGGGGAAGCTACGATGAGCAGGAACAGTGGACCCAGAACGGGAAGGAATCGGCGGGTAAGTTGCACACTAATGCATAAGCTCGAAGCCAAAACGCCATGGGTGAAAAGTGGATGAAAGAAAGGTGGAACTCCACTGCTGGAACCTGAACTCGGCTGCCAGATCAATCCATGCTGCATCTTGCACTCGCTGTGTCACTCGTTTCTAGTCTCCGTGTCTTGCTCTTGTCATCTTGCTGCTTCAGTTGCATGTACCGAGTGACTTTACACAGCACATTCACAAAGACATTCTTACTCTCTGCCACTGCTCTGACTCCTCCCAACTTGTCGATCCGGTTCCATTTCTGCCCTACGTCTCCACTAAGCAGACCTTGCTTCGCTGCCTATACCTCCGACCTCTTCGACCGGCTTACGTGCGCCATTTCATACCTTTCTTGCTACGGTCACGCATTGCTACTATAGCACCGCTATCCTACAACGAGCCGCGAGAGAACTGCGACAAGTGATGTGTTTCTGAACGCGACGGCACGCATTGACTGGTCACACGATGGTCATTACTGGACACAACTCGACTCATCTCACGACTTGACGCTGCCTACCTCGGGTTGCCTTTGACGACTATTCTTCTTCCTCAGATGGATCGCATGCCACAATCCTCGGCTCAGCGTCCGCCAGAGTACGCACAATCTCATTCGCAAAAGAACACGCCGCGCAATACTCCTGGTCCGGCACCTTTGCCCTCGTTCCACCCACCGACGGCACAACCACCAGTACAAATCGCCTTCTCAGATCCATTCCACAATCGAGATCCATTCTTACCACCGTCGCAACATCAGAGAAGAGAAAGCTATGGTCACATGAATGGAGCACCGCTGCACCACTTCCCAGGAGAAAGAGCTTGGCCACATCCACAAGGTACGCGTCGTTTCGAAACAGAGCTGTCAAAGATACGGAGCATTTGGCGTGGCTGCATATTGCAATATTGGGCGTACACGACAAGTCCTATTCTGCTTCATGTGTGCCGGCCGCTCTGCGCTGGCGCTGTTCCGAAGATCATCTGCTCTGATCATCGCCGACGCGGCTAGCTCCGCGTTCGGCCCAGGGCAGCTTGAGCCTTGGACAACCATCGCGACGCATCGACATCCCGAAAGCTCCATACCACTCTATCCAATCATTCCGTCACCTCCACCTCCAAGAGTCAGCCGCTAACAATTGTTTCACAACAGGTCAACCACCACAACATCCCCATTATCCTCCTCATCTCCAGCCATCACATCTACCAAATGGGCATTCGGCAGCTCATACACCACTGGAGCATTCAAGACGCAAGTCGATCGGCGCTCATGGTGCTCCCCCAAATTATTTAGGTGGTATGTTGATCCAACCGTTGTTGCGCGTCCTGTCTTGTGCCACAAGAGCTGACAGCCTAGCAGGCCCTCTTGAACCTCCTCCGCCTCCACCTCCTCCGTTCGGCGCGCGCAATATGCCCCCTCCATCACCATCATCAAACCCAGCCTCATTTGGCCCGCCCAGGGGTCCACCTACAGTTTCTCCCTATCCTGGTCCGAGAGAATTACCGGGCTTCGGCCCAAGAGGTGGCATGTCAATATCTTCTTTGATAGGAGGCGATACTGGTAGAAACGGTCCAACCTCACCCAAAGCCGCAACCACACACAATTCACCTACGCTAAAGTCACCTTCTGGTAGGTCGCCGCAAAGGCCTCGCTCGACAAGTGTAAGATCAGATGTTGGTTATACAAACAGGCCGCTCAGCCCAAGGCATGGAGAATATGCTCGTGGTTTTGAAGGACGACCAGCACACGATCATCGATTCGTGCCGTACCCGTATGGCCAGCAACCTAACGCAGCCGCATTCAGACAGTATCAATCATCTCCCACATCTACGAATGGCGAGCCTGGGCCACCCGGTACTTCACAAGCCCCTCCACGCCCAAACAGCCAGCCGGTAGGCTTGATGCAAGCACGCCCGGAGGATTATGGCCGACAACCACCCGCTGGACCGCAAGAACTATCTGGCTTCAGACACTACAACAATCATGGCTTTCGAGCTTCGGAGGCGCCGCCACAAACGGGAAGTGATGGACACGAAAGACGCTTTGGTGAAGAGCTCCCTCGCCGTATGCCGAGTCCGGATCACGCCAGGATAGCAGCAACGCATCAGTCGTCGCATGCGCCCGGCCCGTATGGTCCACATGAACCACATACCGGCTTGTTCCGACCTGGCTATCTTTCGCAAGGACCCCACGTTGAAGCTCAACATGCTCAATTGCATGAAGTGCGACATAGAGACCCACAACAACCCTCTCCCGCACCTTCTGACCATTCGGTAGTAGACGGCCGTTTCCGTCATTTTGGTCCACAAATACCCTCATACTACAATGAAGAGAAGCCGCGAAGGGAACCTTCCAGACGAGAGCTGGAAGAAAATCCAGCGAATCATAGGGGTCTTCTCAACGTCAGCCCAGAAGTCAATAGAGCGAACGGTCGAGGATCGCCATTACCCCAGGCTGTGCAAGGTGCGCAACCACGACCTGGTCTTTCCGGAAGAGATCCTTCCGTCAAGAACGAGTTTGGTCGCATGTTCTCGGGTTTAGGCAGTGGTGTAGGTGGCTCCGGAACACCTATTGCAGGCTTTTCCGCCAACGGTGTAACAACGCCATCGAGGATGAGTCCACGGCTTGGTGAGAACGGAGAAGTGATGCAGTCTACGGAAGAAGATCATGCAGCAGATGGTATTACGTCAAAACGTAAAACACGACGTGCAAATGAGGATAACGACAGCGTTGATGGCAGGAATACGCCCACAGCGGGCCTAAAGACTAGCAAGAGAGCAAAAACTAGTCATGCGACACATCATCACCACCATCACCAGCATGCCCACGCACATCACCACCATCATCATCACCATGACGAGCACGCACACCATCCAGCTAGCGGGTTCAGTACTTTGAAGTTTCCACCAGGTGCAAATGGATCGCAAACAGGCGCGGCTCCTGCTCACCATCATCATCACCATCACGGAGCTCATGCTCATCACCATCATCATTCTAAGCCTACGACTGTCAGCGCGCCAGAACTTACTGTGCATGACAAGGCTTTGATGCAAAGCATCGAGAAACTGCCAAGGAAACATCTTGGAAGTGCATTGTATTCGACCGCGTTATCGATGGCGTCCAACAAGAACACCATCAACGACATCAAGTTCGCGTTTGACACTACCGTCTTGCCGATACCACGTTTTGAGGGTAAGGCCAACTGCACGTTCACCGTGCGGGTACCCCGCGAGTATCTGCAGATGAGTGACAGCGACGTATCTACAACCGAAGAGATCGCTGGCGGACTAGAAGAGATATGCCGCAGACGCGCTCTTTGGGGCACAGGTATCTACACGGACGATTCGGACGTAGTCGCCGCAGCAGTGCACTCGGGCTGGATCAGGGGCGACTTTGGCGAGTTCAACAACGACATTCGCACCCTCCTCGACCAAGAGCAGACAGAAGATGGTACTCTCGGTGACACGACGATGCTGGACGAAAAGCCCAAAGAGCCAATCCGCATCCCACAAGACCTCGACATGCATGTCACGGTCCTCCTCCTGCCTGCACTGCAAGAGTACAGTAGTACTGTGATGCACCATCTCCATTCTCGCTCTTGGGGATCTGACCACGACGGCATGAGCTTCAAGATCCAGTCGATAGAATTCGTGGATGAGCCGAGACATACACGCTTTGCTGAGCGCACCAGCAAGGGCATGAAGAAACGCATCAAGGAAGAGCACGCGGCGAGACAGGACGCTGCCGAGACTCTGCTTGGACTTATGAATGGGGGGCGGAGTGTGCAGATTGGGGCGTAGAACGACGGTCTGTCTATTAAGCGGGAGGAATCTTTGTAATGATTGCACACTGTGACGGCCGCTATTGGATCAGATCAGATCAGCTTGTATATTTAGTGCACGATATTGAACTTTTGTCATGCTCGCTGCTCAATTTTGGACTACTCTAGTATATCAAGTAATATGTGTCGAGCATTTTGGAGAAACGCTACCACCTGCTGGTGAGGTAGTTAGTCGTTCTGGCGCCCGGTGTTCAAAGAACCCCTTGTAATGAAAGTGCGAGTTGCTATCTTCACATCTCGAAAGCCTCAACTTTGTGTCTGCCAAGTCTCATCAACAATCAGTACCGCGACGACAATATGATCGAATAACATCAGAATCACTCCGGACGTGCAAGGCGTGATCGGATAGCTCACCAGAATATCAATCGAGCGCATTCATCGTTGGATCAATAACCAACACGTAAATCGCGACATCACTTCTCCACTACCGACACGAGACCATATATCAACACGACCACATCACAAGCTACCATCTACTCAAAAAAGGACCATTCGACAACTCGAGAGGAAACAAGATGCCATCGATACCGCTCTACCCACCACCACAGCCCTCGTCAAACCCCATGCCATCATCCACAACCACCACAAACCCACTTCCTTCTCTCCTGCAAACACCAAGCGGCCTAGCCTTGCTAGAAATCCAAGGCACGATCCACAGTTCCGGCATTTCACTATCATCGGACACAGACTCTCACAATCACAATCACGACGAACTCAACGCGCCCCCATCAACAGCCGACTCAGCCACACACCAGCCCAAAACAAGAGAGATAGGCCGCCTGGTATTCCCAGACTACGACCCCACCAGCACAGACGACCAGAAATGGATGAAGAAAGTCTACCTGTATATCGGCAAGCATCAGCGCATGGGGGGCGAGGTCAGGGAGTTGAGGAACGCGGTTGCTGTTGTGCGGCGAAGGCAGAGAGCGCCGTTGGAGTCGGAGTCGGCGACTAATGGAGGAGATGATGGGGAGGAGGCGAAGGAAGGCGACGAGGACGACGAGCTTGAGATCGCCGAGATCATCAGGTATAAAGTCGTCTTTGCGAATCGGCCTGAACCGGTGGGTGCGGAGGAGGTTGTTGCGCTGACGTGAGGCGGTCGGAGAAGGATACGGAATCATGTGATTTTTTTTTATTTGAGAGCGGCATCACGACCAGGCCTGCAGATATTGTGACTGGGTGCCAGCCTTAACTGCTGCCTTGATGTCCACCTGAGCGTTGTCTCGAACGTCTGATGGAGTGCCCGTATCTAGCAGACTGTCTCACGGAGCGTCTAGCAGATTCTGTTATAGGGTGTCTAGCAGGCTGTTTAATAGGGTATCTAGCGAAGTGTCTAGCCGAGTGTCTAATGGATTGCCTGCCGGACTGTCTGGCGGAATGTCTGGCCAAAGCGACCTTCGATAACGCGGAGGAAAGTGGAATATTCATGACCATCCATGTGTGGGATACTCAAAGCACCGTTGCCGACAAGAGGAAGGGAGGAGGATGAGGACGAAACGGGAATTATATATGTGATTTTCAACCAGCTTATCGTGTAAGACTCAGCCTGGGTCCCCTAGGGACCGATGAGATGATCGCTCGAACCAAGGGTGGTCTACAGGCCATCACTATCTAGTGCTTTTCCGTCGACCTAAGATATCTTGGACCGATCCGGTAAGCCAACGCTGTCCATCCTTTGCTTCACTCCCTCGGTCATGACCATGCCTTGCGCTTGACTCTGCACCTGTACTCCACTTTTGACTGCCTGATCCGGCTCTCCGCGGCCGCTCTCCCTCGCCAGCTTCTTCCGCTTCCATGTCTCGATCAACACATCCTTGATCACCTGTTCTCCCTCTTTGAAATTTGCCGCGCAGACCTTGACAAGTGTGTCAACCTGCTCCGGCGTCCAAACAAGGTTATAACTTCCGCTGAACTTCGCAGTCGAGGGGTCGAAATCCGGCACCGCGCGCTCGTGTGGTAACAGCGGCATATAGATCATGCTACACGGCTTGGTACACACTGGCGCAGGGGGTGTGGTGACTTCCTTGCCATACGAGTCGATGACGGTATCTGGTCGAGGAGCAAGCTCGCAATCGTAGATTTGCGCGTAGCAGCCCTTGAAGCGGTCTGGGTCCTTGAGGTCAGGTCCAGGCTGGTAGGGGTGACGTTTGATATACTTCAGACCGCGGCGGCCACCGATCTGGTCGACTCGCTGTTGAAAGCTGTCTTTTTGCACGTCGGATGAGGCATCCATGTTGATGATTACGTCCGCTTCGCGCGCTTGATGTAGCAGGACGTAAGTCGGGCAATTGTTGTCCATACCGGAGTCGACGAGATGAATTCGGGGAGAGTTTTCGATGCTTTGAGGTCGGGCTTGACCGGAGGCAACTTTGGTCAGGTGGAAGACCGGGTTGTGCTCATTGCAGGCGTGCAGGGGATGGTGCTGCTCGAAGATCTTAGTCCCCTCCTTTCCCCATAGTTTGGTGATGCCTCGTGCGAACTCCTGGATCTGGCTGCCGATGAAGCTAGCAGACTAGTCAGCAGACATACCGCGCTCTAGGATAAGATGGACAGACCCTGTCGGTAGGTTTCTCTTTAGCGTCGCGATGTACGATGTCATAGGCCCAGCGGGAGCACTCGTACACAGACCTAGGAGCAGAGCAAGTGAGTGTTCTGGTAGCTGCATAGTGGACTTTCCCTCGTCGAATGGCCTGCCGAACCCCCAGATCGGAACATATGCTTCTAACTCGTCGCAACCGACCTCGAACGGCGTCATCTCAAACCACTGAAACCAGGCATCTTTGGCTGCTGAGTGTTCCTGCCGAGAATAGTCTTCATCCTTGAAAGCATGCTCTTTGTCTGCCCAGTCTTTCCACGGTCTCTCATGTCTGATGGCAGTCAAGATCGGCAATGGCTCCTTACCGTCAGCGAGATATTTCTGAGCATTCGACCACTTGAACCACTCCCTCTTGTATCCTCCATGCCAGGCGCCATGAACGTCGTACGGTCGCTGATCAACATCGTGGCGAAAAATATGACCGCTGACGAAGACTGAGTAAAGGTCCATCGGAACGACGTGGAGACCGCTTTTCTGCTTCTGAACAAGGGGTCCGAATGCCATATCAACACCACCAGGAGCTAGCAAGAGTGCTCGTATCGCATCTTCTGACAGCGGGTGGTGCGGATTCAGTCGTCGTTTGCAGTGCTCGATCACCTCTTCCATGTTGCCGTGAGCAAAGGTGTAGTAAGCTGCCAATGACCAGCAAGCACCAGAAACACCAGCCGTGTAGGCCAGTACGTCCCAAAGACCAGTCTGCTTCATCCCAGCAGAGTAGCCAAGGAACCCGATCATGGCACGCATTCCGCCACCACTACCGCCAAAGCCGACAACAGGAATGTCGTCTGGATGCACTTCTGAGGGGTCAACGCCAATGTATTTGGCAAAGTAATCTCGGATGTGGACCTTGCGTGCCTTGAGCCATTCAGCTTCCTCGGGACAAAGACCGCCACCTGTACGGACTTCAGCGACTTTGTTGATCTCTGGGTAGCGGGCTGCGTCGTGTATGTCTTGTTTGGAATGTGAGTCGACATAGAGAGAATGCTTCAAGATGCTCATGTCTCCTCGAGCAGTTGGTGAAACGGGATTCATGACTTTCATGAAATGCTTGAATTTGTCGCCAAAAGACTTGTTGTGGGCATCGTCTGTGGAGTCGGACGAGGTTCCCTCCGCCTTGTCGTGACTGCCATCGAGGTTGATCGATGCTCCAGCGGCAGCCTGTCTTGCATGCTCTTGTTGTTCGAGGGTATCATCGTTACCTGTGAAACTGATGGGGAATACTATAAGTGATATTCGGTAGTAGATTACCAAAAGAAACGTACCTTTGGTTGTTCATCATGTTCATGTATTGCTCGAATCAAATTATTCCCCTAACCTACCTCTAGATATTCATAAGTAGTCGTGGTTGGCGACCTGTTTGAACAGCGGCTGTCGTCACATGAATATAGTTGAACAGCCATTATCATGTTTGGGACACCGCGAACGACCCAAAGGAGCAGTTGCTCCGATGTTGAGGCTCCGATAGGGTTGTTTGATGTTCGACAAATGAAAGCTCGAAGGCCAGAACGTGCAGGGGCGGTTCAGCGTGGTCAGGCAGAGTCACGTGGTCCGGCTCCCGCGTCTCGATCACCATGCAATTATTTCGAAGAGACAGTCTGATCAGCAACCATGCGTAAATGCAATTCGTCATTCCATTCAATGGCACGTAGATTCTACGATACTACAGGCTACACGTAAGTTCTAGTTTACGATTCAAAGGTAAGAAAACGTGTGTCCAGCTAGGATCTCGTTGAAGGACAGAATATTCATATATGCTATGAAGGGGATTATAAACAATCATAGGTGAGAAGTGTGAGTCTTCTCAGTCGCATAATCGCTCTCGTTCTGGCGGTTGACTGGAATAACAGCATCAATTGCGTCGTGACCAGCAGCCTCTTCCATATCGTGGTCGTGGGCAACATCCAACTTCCTACCCTTCTTCTCTGGTCCAAGGAACGTCAACAGGATGACAAACGCATAGACACAGCCCAAGAAAATGCAGATGACCAGTCCGTAGTTGTAGCGGGCGGTCTTGCCCTTTGGTGGTAGAGGGAAACGCTCACCAATGGTGGCTTCGATGGTGGAAGATGCGGAAGAAACCAAGTTTCCGAGCTGGTAAGAGGTACCGACGACGAAGGTCCTGAAAGATCCTGGGGACAGCTCCATGAGATGGATGGGGATTACACCCCAGGCTCCTTGTACGCAGAACTGTTCGAAAAATGCGGCGGCGATGACGGCCTTGCTAGAGGTGAAGGTGTATGGGTAGAGGAGAGCACCACCAATGATCGAGATGATGATGATACTGAAGCGGCGACCGAACCTTTGTGAAAGGTAACCGACTGTAGTTCCACCAGCCATAGCACCGAGGTTTGCAACGACTTGAGTGATTGTAACGGCGTTGGCATCGAAGTTGTACTGGTTGGTGAGCATAGTAGGGTAAAGATCCTGTCATATAGTTAGCTACGGGACTGGGCATGGTACTCAGATGTGGTGCGACTTACTTGGGAACCGTGACTCATAAAGTTGAATCCAGCCATCAGTACAACAAGGTAGATGAGGAGCTTCCAGTGGTTCTTGAGTGCGACCTTACCCTCGGCCATGAAAGTCTTGCCAACGTTTGATCCGGCTTGGCGAACACGCTGGCGCTCAATGAAGGTGTTGGTCTCTGGAAGACAGAGACGGAAGATGATGATCAAGACTGGAGGAGCAGCACCAAACCAGAAAAGCGGCCTCCATCCGTGAGGAGTGGTGTCGACAAGGCCGCGAGCGAAGACGGTCGCGAGCAGATATCCGAATGCGTATCCCTGCTGGAGCATACCAGACACGATACCTCTTGCAGCTTCTGGACAGTCTTCGAGAGCGGTCGCCGCCGCGTTGCCGTACAACCCGCCCATCGCGATACCGTAGATAGCACGGACAGCAAGGAACTGCTTGTAGGTCTTGCAGAAACCAGTGCCAAGTTCGAGGATGATGAAAAGTACATTGTTGACCACAAACGGCCATTTGCGACCGTAACGGTCGGCAGCGATACCGAAGAGAACAGCGCCGACGGATCTGAACATGAGGACCAGTGTAATACCCCATGTGATGTCGGCCTTGCTAACATCGAAAGATTTGGCGAGATCAGTAACGGTGAGGGAGACGGTGAAAAAGTCGAAGGCATCCCAGGTCCAGGCGATGAATCCGCAGAAAAAGAAGAGCCATTGCATACCGCTGAGCATGGCAAGGAGCTTGAATGGATTCGCAAGCCTCTCGTTGCCTGGCTTCAGGGTACTAACTCTGGTTGCCATGTAGCGACCGGCGCTCATATTGTCCTGGGAGGAGTAGGTGTTGTTGGTAGCTTGCTGCTCCAGCTGATGGGCTGAGTAGTCTTCTTTGCCCGACATGATGGGCGAGAGATACTATTGTAACGTAAAGAAGAAAGAAAAAGTGCTTCAAGGGGGTTCGTGTAGATGAATAGCACCCAAAGAGAAGTGGTATGAAGCAGAAAAAAAAAGAGCTGCAGGTGGGGGATCGACGAGATAAATATACTGTGACCTGTCTTACCTTTTCACGACGGGATGGCCGAGCCGGAGCCGATCTGTATCAAGGAGTTCCAACATGTGCCTTGGCCTGCGCAAAACATGCGGGAAAACGTGAGAGTTTGGGGATCCCCGCCCCCCTCCATGCCCCAGACCCGCAAGTCTTAGCCGAATTCAGACAAGCGTGAAATGGAGCGGTATGGAGCAACTGGAGTCCCCTCAAATTGATTTCTGGAGAATGGCTCGAGCTGAAGAAAAACGCATCAACCGCCGGAAGAAAGAGGCGACTTTCGGCGAGAGCCAACGACAAAGTGACAGAGCCGTCGCGTTCGAGTTACCGAACCGTTTCTGGCGCGATCCCAGGCGTGTACTGTACCGGACTCATGGGCGCATGAGCTTCCACCGGCCGATTACCGCGGGTGTTTCGCGGTACCGAGAATCGTCCAATCTGGAGGCGAGACACGAGATGAACCCGAAGTCTGCGTCTTTGACTTTGTCTACATCGTGGCGAGAACTACAGTATCACGCACCTGATCATGTTCATGAGAGAGAACTGATGATAATTGAATCCCATGGGGTAGGGTCGCAGATCGGAACTCTCAACTTACTTCACTCACCACCTCGACGCGACAGCAGACTCTTCGAAACTTCGTACCTGTACCTCGCAACGCCCGCAGATCACCTCTAGAACAACTTTCAAGTCCCATCGGCCCTATCCGGTTCGGATAACACTTACCTTTCGTCAACCCGAGCGCTACAAAGCAAAAAGAAAAACGCCTGATCATCACGCGGCACATCGTGTGTGACAGTCCACACGCTGCTGAAGCTTACCGCGAGCCAAGCAGAAGGTGGCACAGATAAGACGTTCTACTAAGCGAAGCAAGCCGGTCAAGTCATGCGCCTAGAAGAAGCTTCGCGAGGTCAAGCAATCACTCGATGCGACACAGTGCCAATTTCATACCGCGTGGAAGGACACTGTCCACAAGCCATACGCTATACCACAGAAGAACGTCCTTTGTATAGACGACTGTAGCCATACCCAGTAGGTTCAGAAAGCTGACGCGGCGATGGGAAGTGATAACTATCTCCAGATCTCCTCACCCCGGAAACCCCACAGAACGTGCAATGGCCCGGAGGAACCCGCTGAATAACCTTTCAATAGAATACATGTACCTCATGCAAGCCTAAAGAGAATAACTCAAGCCTCAAGAGAATAACTCGGACGAAAGATGGAACCCGCGTCGAGTGTCGCTGAAAGACGTTCCTTGACTTCCTTCCAGAAAATCTGGGCCTGCTCAGATGCAGATCTGAGTACTTTTCCATCCAGAAGCAATTCTGAGTATTCTTGGAAAAGCAAACCGTACCTCGGGTTCCGTAAAAACCGGCCTGTCCGGAGATTGAGATACAGTACCTTATTCTGCTCATGTCTAAGCCTCTCTATCTTCAGTTCCACGAGTCTTGCGGTCGCCATGAATTCTCCTTTCAAGTCAGCTACCATCATTGTTATATCACGGCTAAGAAACAACTTCAAAGGGCTTTCTGCTTTCTATCCTTCTATCCTTCAAGGGATGATCAGCGGGACAATGAGCGCAAAGACCAGAGCGACGATGAATACAACAACGACTACCTCCTCCATCTGTTCTTCGACTGGCCCCTCGTCGGTGCACTCTTTCTGCCGACCCTCAACTACAGCTCCCTGCCGGCCGACCTGGTCTCAATTCCGTCGTACGCTGCATGGGATGAAGACCGTGACGACGGTCTTCATCAAGCTACATGGCCACCTCCGCCGCCAACTGGACGTTTCGCTGGACAGGTCGACGAATACAATGACGAGTGCGACGATAAGTAGGACGACGCGCGTGACGACGATTGCAACGATGAGCGTGACGACGAGCGTAATAATACATACGATGAGGTGTCTACTGAACTGTCGGACGATAAGTCGGACGAACTGTCGACTCACCGCTGTCTAACGCCAGTTGTGCGTTACACAGCGGTGCAAAAGCGGCATATCCAAGTCCCCGACGAGATTGGAAGCTCCGTGATCATGTCGTAACCCATGTTCTTAAGAAAGCCAACGTCGTCGCCTGAATATCGAACGAAGATGATGTGCGTTCTATGACTTATGCCTCGGCAGTAGCATTGCTTCTCTACTAGGTAGGTAGCGTCATGGTATACGGCGTTCCAGTCTCTCAATCCTCGTGGCGCGGCCGATGCTGTGCTGCAATCCGACTGAGTAACAATATCTACGTGATAGATATCTTATCATTTTACTTGTTGAAGAGAAATAGATAGAATGGGTATTGCGGACCTATGCGATCCTCTAAGATCACGGATACCGCCCGGCCGCTCGATCATGGCGGTACTGTAATATTACAAAGACGTCCAGAGTCTGGTTCACAGGACTAGTACAACTCATCAGCATTTGCTTCAGGCTGCGCGATAATTGACCCTCTTGGAGCAGCGGACTGCCTTGATAAACACATTCGAGGCGGGAACGAAAGTCAAGAGCCATAAAATCTATTCTTACAAACGCCGATATATGCCTACTGGTCTATTGGGCTACACAAGACGACCAACAATCAAGGCTGAAAGCATTCACGTTACCCGGTGTGCTTTCTTCCCAACCCTAACAATGCCGCTATGGTCGAGGCCCACCTCTATCTCTGTCCCCTCTGACCCTAACATCATTCTCGTCCGGCTCACCACTACCCATGCCGAATCCATAGCCAGACTTCTTCTTCCGTCCACGCCTGTCACCGTACTGCTCGTCGAACTTCTTGATGGCGTTCAGACTACTCATGTCCTCACTGATACTAGCGCTGATCTCCTGGATCGCCTTGTCGAAATGTTTCTGGCTCAGCGTACGGCGAGCCGGCAGCTTAAAGTCGGTGACATTGTCCTTTTTCTTCTGCTCGAGTAGCTCGTTTTCCTCGCGCACGGCGTTCAGCGCGGCGGCCACGGCGAGGTTCTTGAGGTCCGAGCCCGAGTAGAACGGCGTGCGCTCCGCCAGCTTCGGCAGCTCGACGTCCGGCTCCAGCGACTCCTCCTTGAGATGGATTTTGAGGATGCTTTCTCTGTCCTTGGCCACGGGCAAGTCGACGAGAACGCGGCGTGGAAGACGTCGCAGGACAGCGTCGTCGAGATCGAAGGGTCGGTTTGTGGCGACCATCATGAACACGCCTTGGTCGTCCATGCCGTCCCACTCGCGGAGGAACTGGTTGATGATCTCGCGGTGCGTCGTTCGGTTTGAACTTCCGCCACGCGAGCTGAAGATGGCGTCTGCCTCGTCAAGGAACACGACACAGGGTGAGAGTTTTCGCGCGAGCGTGAAGACGGCTCGCACGTTCTTCTCGCCTTCACCAACGTACTTCTCGTAGATCTGCGCGCCCGACACTTCCAGTACCGTCGCGCCTGATTCTTTGGCGACGGCTTTGGCAAGGAGCGTCTTTCCTGTTCCGGGTGGCCCGTAGAGTAACAGTCCGGTCAGGCGGTCTTTGGCGAGAACACCGTAGGAGAATGCTTCCGGTCGGAGAAGAGACAGAGATGTGATTGTCTTGAGCGCCTCTATCGTTTCCGGCTGAACGTGCACGTCGTCAAATCCTACCTTGATATTGGCAGGGTCAGCCACACCACCCATCAACTTCTGCTCATGTTTGGTGGCATTTCTCTTGATCTGTTCCAGATTTACTCGTTTAGGACCTTCCTTCTTGTTCTTCGCTGGTGATTCCTGGACTTGTATGCTGTTGTAGATGTTCTCTGGTGTCAGGTTCTTACCCATGGACACGCTGTGTTCGATACGGTCTAGCAGCGAGAGCGATATTGCGATATGAATCAGCTCAAGCTTCTCGTTCGACGAGTTATACATTTCTTGTGAATCTTGGACTGAAGTAGTGTAGAGACTCCTCAGTCCGTTCGCAAAGACCACCAGCCTCTCAATCTCTTCTGGTGTCATGGCAGCTTCGCCAAGTTTGTGTGTTCCTGGCATGAATACGTATTTCCTGGCATCTTCACTGAAGAGATTCTCTGAGCACGGAACACCCAGTCGGCGGATTGTGTCCTGAACGTTCCGGAGGTTCAACTCCACCAGTCGCCTGTAGCCTTGACTGATTGGAAACTTTTGCTGCGCAACCGACTTCTTGTAACTCGACGCTTGAAGATTGGACGCAAGATCAGACGATGATGATGGATATGATATGCTCTGGAAACCGGCTTGCGCCTCCGGATCGTCTGGATTGAGGACACCGCCAGTGACCGAAGCAGCAGTGCCAACGATCAGAACTTTCTGTCCCTCCTTTCTTCGTCGCGCAACAACCTTCATAAGCCGCTCTACAGCAATTTCACCTTGCGAAGTCTCCGAAATACGATCGATATCCCGAATGTGGATAATTGTGCCACTGGTCGGTCCATCAAAGGGTGTCTCGATCCGCGAGTTGTGCTCTTTTGGTTGAGCAAGCACATTACCAACGCTGACAAATATATCGTGGACATGATGAACCAGATGTAGTCGCAAGCTGTCATGAGCAACCTTGGGTAGCGCCCAGAGTTGCTCCAGCCTCTTCCGCTCCGCTTGCGACATGTTCATCGTTGCTTGCTCGAAGTCGTCACTCGAAAGCTTGGTGCGTGTCTCGGGGAACTTCTGGCGCAGGAAACTTTCGGGAACATGTGACAGATCAGACTTTTCTTTCACGTCAACAGCATTGAGTAGATGATCGAGATACACCTCAAGCTTCAATTCTTGCCAAGGGTCCAGGTCCAGGTCTTCGTTCTTGCCCTTGTCGGTAGGTTGAGATGGAGTATTTTGTAGGAAAGAATTAGGCGTCATCGTCGAGTCCCCTAGGGGTACTTTAACGGCTTGAACCCCTAGTATTTTTCCTCCTCCCAATGCCTTGCTCAAGATGTCTTTGTTGGCTTCTATCATTGATTTGAGTCCTTCCAGACCTCCGAAGAAACGTGCGGCCGGGTCTGACTCATCGCCGTCTTCGCCTTCTGCTCCATTCTGACCAGGAGCACCTACCACATGCTCAAAAGTCACTCGACTTACTCCACCTGATCCTATACCCTCAAAGGCATCGAAGCCAAGGGACGTAACAGATCCAGGTGATGTGTCGCCTCCATCGACATATGTCCCAGCCAGCTCTGCAATATCGTTGGCGTCCAGACGGACAATGTTCGAGTGTGTGAGATCGGCAACGTCCTCCACGAATCCATCCAACTCATCATGAGCTGTGTGGTCCGTACTGGAAAATACAAGGTTCCGAGGTAACGAGGAAGCAGAGTTTGACTGGTTCTTGTGGGCTAGATCGAAGATTGAAAAGACCAGCAATTGAGCCTGTAGCCTCGCCAAGCCTCTGGCATCAAGTTCCGACTCGAGTTTTGGAAGACTAATCCTCTTCTTCTCGAGCTCTTGTCGCCCTGGAACACTATCCTGCTCTGGACGTGCCATATTTAGCTGCTTACTGTTCAATTGCTCCAGTAACTTCAATTGCCATTGATGGTGCTCGAGGGCCTGGTTTTTGCTCTTCCCACCAGCAGGATCCTTGAGCTCTTGTGGTGTCTTCGTTGTTTCTTCAGAGTCATTCACGTCAGTATCCTTCTTACTCTTGACAGGCTCTTCGGTCGACGATGAATCAGCATCCTGGGACTGCGCCGGTTTCTCCTCGTAACCTGGAGCGCAGCGTGCTTCGATGGATGCCTTAAAGCGGTTTAATGCATGTGGTCCACAGTTGGCAAAGTCCTCCGGAACCTGCCCCGATCTGAACTGGGTGTTCATTTCAGCAAGCTGTTGAGGTGTATACCGACCCAGAAAGCCCTCAAGTTTCTGATAGTTTTCGTGCAGATTGACATTAGCCTCTTCCAGTTCTTGTTTTAGTATATCGATTTCGTTTTGATTTGGGTTTTGTGATTCGACTTTTGAGGCGTTTACTTGCTGAACCGGGGTCGTTTCCGTCTTGTTCGCGACTTCGCCTTGCCGGACGTCCTCACTAGGTTCGGTCTTGTCCTGGACCTTCTCAAGATCTGGCACAGAGCGCTGCTCAAAGAAGCCTAACTTTGAGGAGCCTTCGAGTTGTCGTAATTCTTGACGAGATTTGGCGCGGGAGTCTTTTTGCATTTGCGCATGACGTTGCGAGGTAGTGACGGGCTCGACATATGGCAAGACCATGTGAGTCTCCATCAATTTCTCAGGATGCTGCGGCCTCAGATCCACGACCTGCATCCTCCTAACGGTACCGACAGAGTCTGAGGGCTTGCGTTCAGGTTGAAGTCTGACATTGTATTTCAAGAACCAGTCCGGAATTGGCGGCGGTGGTGGTACACCATCTCTTGATCTCCCAGCGCGACCTGTCCTTCTGCCGAACGTGCCATTCGCGGATCGCGTGATCGAGCCTTGTGCTGCTACTCTTCCTCCTGCTGCCTTGTCACCCGCTCGTGCATCTTCTTTAGTGCCCGAATCATTGTGGTTCCTGTCGGTGTTGGAAGGGTCGGTTGGCGGTTTTGGTGATGCGGCGAACCTCGAAGAAACGGAGAACTTTCGGTTCTGTATGCGTAGACGTTGGTATCTAGGCAATCGGTACAGAGACGATCGCCATATTACTGCGCGCATTCGGAGAGGAGGTATGGCAGTCTGCCGTTGTCGATGCTGTCGGTCAAGATACCTTAGTGAGTTCATGAATTGTGACTTTGACGTTTCGGCTGCGGAGCTATCGGACTTAGCAGGACAATGGGTAAACGATATCGTAAGGTGAACAGCCACGTTCTCTTATGAGACTTCCACACTACTATGTCGACGATTGCAAGCGATATAGACCGTGATTATAGAGACTCAATTTGTTGGTATACTTGTGCCGTAAGTCTGCATTCCATCATACTGTATGAGCAATGTAATTCACAGCTCCTCGCCTTCATTCATCTTCACGCCTGTCGTCACTACCCTCAGCTTCGTTTCTGGCGATGGCGACCATCTCGGCGACTCGTCGTCCTTCGGCAATCCAGCGTACATTGTTGATGTCAAAAGGAGCGTCCTCTTCCGCCTTCCTCTTTCTCGCGTCATGAAGCTGCTTGAGAGCACGACTGATTATGGTCACCCTGAACGCTTCCACTTCCACGTCCCCCGGACGAGGGTTAGAACCATAGAGGTGCTCAAGCATATCGAGGGCTTTTTCGCCGTGGTATCTTAGGATGTCAGCAAGCTTACGGTGTCACTGTCTTGTTTGCTCACATGGCAGTCTCGCTGTCCAGGGACAACGATAGCAGCATATGCATTCTCGCCTGAAGATAGTTTGACACGGATTCCGGATCCTTCGTCAGGACAGCACGCGCTATTTCGTAGGCTTTCGCGCTGTTTCCGGCAATCCAGAAGTCGTAGGCGATGTTCGTCAGTGCCTCGAACCTTCCAGGTAAGTTGTTGGACATGGCCGTGATGATTGTGAGGTGCTGATGGAAGAAGGTGGTGTGTCGATGGAAGAAGGTGATGTGTTGATGGAAGAAGGTGATGTTGTTGATGGGAGAAGGTGATGTGTTGATGGAAGAAGACGATGTGTTGATGGAAGAAGACGATGTGTTGATGAAAGAAAGAGGAAGTGGCTACACGAGTGACAGTTTGGTGTCTCTCTTCACTTGTTCAGAGGCAGGTAACGCAGACAAGGAAACACCTACCGCGCGGATTACAGCTTCCAAATTGATCTTGTTGCTTTCTGACGTATCACCCGCTACATGTATCGTTCATGATATTGGCGCATTGATTCTTCATCTTTCGAAACTTCTTGTCGCGATTGTCATTTGACGATCCCACTTACGTTATAGACCCTCTTGGTGTGATGAGCAATGACCATACTATGTATACTCTTCCTCGCACTGAACATATAAGCACGTTTGGAGAGTGATGATTGTCAAACAATATATTACTTTACTTGTACCTAAAGATCATTGAGAAACGACAATGACCTGGCACATTATTAAAGCTCTTGCAATATCTGCCAGCGAGTCATTATCTATGTCGAGATGAATGTAGCCATCAATTCTCCGGTTGTCTCGATACTCGTGGTCAAGGAAGTTGTCTTTGTACTGCGATCGTACCCGACAGACGCTGTCACGTGGGCATGTCGGTGTATTACCAGGTGATATTGTAACAAACGAGGAACACTAACCCGAGCTCTAATCACGTAATAACATATCGGTGTGATATAAATACGGACCCTTGGATTGGATCGTCAAAGACCTCCATGATAGGCGGCGAAGTTCACCAAGACACAGTCACTTGCACCAAAGCTTTGTTTGAATGTATACCATTATCAAATCAGAACTACGAAAATCTGAAGTGACCGTGTCATAACTCCGTCCATGCCGTTTTGAACTCCACTCATCTATTTGTATCGGAAAGCAGGGGGGCGAATAATCTAGTCGTCCTCGTCAGAGAAGACCTCCTCACCTCTCTTGCGGCGAGCCATGCGGTCCTTCTTCTTCTTGCGGAGCTCGGACGAGGTAAGCTTGACCTTCTTCTTGGTTCCCTCAATCTTGTTACCCATAGCATCGAACTTGTCCTCCTCGTCGTCCTTCTCAGTGAGACGTGGTCCGGCACCTTGACCTAATTCATGTATTAGTACAAGTTCTGTAACAATATAATAGAGTTGTCAAACTCACCTTGTACCCAAGAGTGTCCAGATGGAGTCATGCGTCCGTTGTTGACAGCCCAGACTTCTTCAGTCAAGTGCTTGGTGAACTCGGCAGAGTGAGTAATGATGATAACACCACCCTCGAAGCTCTTGATGGCCTTGGAGAGGGCACCAAGAGAGTCACGGTCGAGGTAGTTAGTTGGCTCGTCGAGGACGATCAAGTGAGGACGCTGCCATGAACAGGCGGCCAAGACAACCTTGACACGCTGTCCACCAGACAGACCCTTCATGCGGGAGTGGGAAACCAACTCGGCGTCAATACCGAAGTTGGTGCAGTGCTGCTCAATCTCCTTGCGGACAAGAGGACGGAACTGTCCAGAGGCGAGAGCCTCCTTCTGGTCAACATCTGCAACCATCTTCTGGTGAGACTGCATAATCTCGTTTCTTGGAATCCAGGCGTTGTCGGCAGTCATCATGGGAGTCCACTTCTCGTTCTTCATACCGATGTTGTCACCGATGGTGAACGAACACTCGTACTCGTACGAGTTCTTGAACTTTCTTCTGCTGTGAATACCGATGACACGTCTCTGGGTACCCTCGATACGGTAGATCTTGTCCATTGCCTTCTCGTCATCGTCGGTGATGATCTTGTTGGCGCGGTCCATGGTCTCACGGTCCTCACCGGTCTGGAAACGCCACTGGATGTACTCGGATGGGGTCTTCTCCAAGTGGTGATCGATGTGAGCGAAAGCGTGCTGCTTGATGTAGGCGATACGGATGTTCTCGTGCTGGTAGACGTCACCGGAGGTTGGGATAAGCTCACCAGTCAAGACGTTGACCAAAGTAGACTTTCCGGCACCGTTTGGACCAATGACGGCAATACGGGATCCGAGAGAGCACTGGAAGGTGATGTTCTCGATCTGAGGACGTGGAGTACCTGGGTACTGGAAGGTCATGTTGGTGACACGAATGATGGCCTTGGCCTTGGTCTTGACACCCTCGAGGAAACCTGGCTCTGGGAACTTGAACTCAATCTCAGAGGCACCGAGCTCGTAGTAGGATTTGGCGGATGGGACACGCTTGACGAACTCGGAGAGCTTACCACGGTAACGCTTCAGCTTGAAGCGCTCGTAGTGGATGACGTGCTGAACGACGTTGTCCAAGAACTTGGAGTCGTGGGAGATGATGATGGAAGTGCAAGGAGAGGTGACGAGGTAGTTCTCGAGCCAAGCAACGTTCTTGACATCCATGTGGTTGGTTGGCTCGTCGAGAAGGAGGATATCTGGCTTCTCGAAAACGGCACGGCAAAGAGCCAACTTCATCTTCCAACCACCGGACAGGGAGGTGATTGGTGCGCCGAGCTGCTCGTCGACGAAACCGAACTCAAGGAGCTTGCCGTGGACCTCGTCCTCGGAAGTGGTGATACCGACTTCCTGGAGCTTCTTCATGGTCCAGCCAATAACGGTCTGCTCAGTGTCGTCAGAGTCAAGGTCGTGCTCAACGTAAACAGTCTTGACCTCGCTCTGCTTTGGGAAACCCTCGACCTGCTCGTTGTTGATGGCGCGCATAAGAGTGGTCTTGCCGGAACCGTTTGGTCCAAGGAGACCGTAACGCTGACCACGCTTGAGACGGAGGTGGGTCTGGTTGAGAAGAATCTTGGCACCGTAGGCCAAGTTGAAGGTGCAGTTACAGAGATCCTCACCCTCCTCCTCGTCAGGCTCAACGGCGTCGGCAGCAGCAGCGAGTGGGGAGGCGTTGGTGCGGAGCTTCTCGGCGATCTCCTGGGCGTCCTTCTCACCGGCGAGAACAGTGATGTATGGAAGAGTGTTGGTGGCCCAGCTGGAGCTGTCGGAGTCCTTCTCGTCGACAAGCTGAGCGGCGATAGCGGCAATGTAGTAGAGAACTGGCTCGAACTTTGGGTTCTTGGCAGCTGGGTGCTTATCGGTGAAAAGCTGCTTGAGGTGACCGAGGACGGTGTTGACCTCACCAGCCTTGGAGGACTCTGGGATCTTTCCGTCAACGACACCACCGACACGGGAGAGGGTGTCGAGACCCTGCTTGGTCTTCTCGCGGGCCTCTGGGTCAGCGATGGTCTCGTTGTTCTTGATCAAAGCTGGCATCAGACGCGGCAAGAAAGCAGCGACAATGTTAGGGTCCTCGACAAGCTTGCACATGTTGTCAACAATGACAGCGGACTTTCTCTTGATGGCAGTCTCACGCTCGGTAAGACCACGCTCGAGAAGAGGAACCATAATGGCCAAAGTTGGCTCGTGAACGTCAGTGACGAAAGTGGTGGCACCGAGAAGATGAACAGTCTCTGGGACGTTCTCTGGCTTGGCGATACACTTGATCAGCTCTGGAATGAAACGCTCGATATCCCTGTTGGAGATCAGAGCGCAAAGCTTCTCCATGGTACCGTAGGCAGCCTTCTTGACCTCAGGCTTGGTGTCCCACATGGCCTCGGAGACGACTGGAAGAAGATCTGGCACGCGAACGGCAGTCTGAGCTGAGTTGTTGGCGCACAAGATCTCAATGCACTCGAGGTCGGTCATCTTCTCTGGCCACTTCTGAGCATTTCTGATCGAGTAGATGAGGTGTGGGATGATGGCCTTGACGGCGTTGGCGTTGGCGCACTGAACAATGGCCTTGGCAGCAGCCTGAGCGGCGTTCTTCACTGGGACCATCTTGTCACCGATAGCGGCGAGGACATCCTTAAGCATGTCGACGAGGTATGGCTCGACTGCTGGGTTGACCTGGCTGTGGTTGGCGATGGCACGAATGGCGTCCAGCGCACGCTCCCTGGCAAGGGCATCCTTCTTGTTGCCGAGCTGCTTCCTGAACAACTCTACGGCTCTAAAATGGTGTTAGTGGCGTGTTCCAATCTTTTTTGGTATCCGGATCTTGCTCACTTTGTTGGTGCATCCTCCTCTTCAATGTCACCGTTGATGAAGACGGCGATCTCTTGGGAAGCACCGTTGATCTCATCTTGCTCCTTGGAAATGTTCAACTTTTGCATAAGCTGGTCAAGGACCTTGATGGATTGCTTGTTCTCAGACATGATTGCGGGTGATTGCGAAGGTAAAGTCGTGAGAGGTGGTTTTGAAGATCTTTCAAGGGGCGGCGGTGAAAGGTGGGCCGTCCTGTCGCAGAAAAATCTGACGAGAAATCTAAAGGGGGTATCTCAATGCAGCGGCGACTGCTATATGTCTTTGATTAGGATTTGAGAGACAGCCTTCTACTGAAGAAAAGGCTAGACTGGCGAGAAGGGTATCAAGGAAAGAGTGGCAGTGGTGGGCAGGAAGAGTGTGCGAGCGCTGAGTGCTTATATTGGACGGTGTAAAATTTTTGGAGGGGTCCGGGGCAACCTCACTAGCTCCCAACGCAGCCGAGCTCCCAGGCCTTCTATCACGCTTCTTTCGAGCAGCGGCGGATTTGCTATGGTAATGATTCTGTTATGGCTAAAAGTCCTCGAATACGACTTTCACAATACCTGATAGGCACACGCCTCATCATATCCTCGTCCCTCAAGCAAATATTCCCTTCTTTCGAGAAACATACACTGTTCAATGCACTTTTTCACATGCTCATGGGCTTGCTAGGCCGTGATGTTGCCATGCTGCCAATTGGTACTTACCGCAGGACGTCGTCGGCAGAGGATTTCGCCACACACCGCCCCTCTATCGATAAGCAAGGGTTTCATCTGCATGTGGACACCTTGTATGATAGATATGATTAGATTCATGGATACTTGACTTAGTGTGAGCCGCTACAGTGTGTCTCATATGATAGGAGAGGACCGGAGGACTTTAGAATACTCAAGTGTTGTGGAACCTTCTGCTGACGTACTCTGCCGTCAACATACGGTGCTGATCACGTCGTCAAGGTAGTGCTCGAAATGAAGTATACGTGCTCAAGTGGAAATCTGGTGTTACACACTGTACCTAGCCCAAAATGACATGACTCCTGCCAGCCCAAATGCTTTCAATTCGAATGAGATGAGATTGCAATAAGAGTCGAGTGTCGAATGGGCGGACTAGAGTTGGTCAATCCAGTATTGCTCCTCTATTTCTTGGCTGGGTACTTCTTGAAGAGGTATCTGTGAATATTAGCACCATGTACTATGTGATGTACGCAATTCGACCGAGGGCGTCCACTCACGAGCTGACAAAGTAGTCGGCAACACCGAAGAGACCAACAGCACCAGCCCAAAGACCAGCGACCTTCCAGGTAAGCTCTCCAGCGGTGTACTTGCGGTACGCGCCGAATCCGAGAAGACCTCCAAGAGCTGCAATGGTGACAGCGTTTCCAATAACGACTGGGTTGTCGCTGTTCTCTTGCACAACATTCGCAGCCTGCTTCGCCTCCTTCTTGGCCTTCTCCTTCTCCAGACCAGCTTGTCTCTTCACCTCCTCGGCCTTCTTCTCAGCCTCCTTGCGCTTCTCCTTGGCCTCCTCCTCCAATCTATGGCGCTCAGCTTGGGTCTCAGTTTGGTACTCTTGTTGCTTGTAGTCGGAAGGAACTTCGGAGATGTGCGGGCTGTCCACGTCGATCAACTTGTGTGGGTGGTCCTCGTGATTGATCTCGGCAATGTGTGGTGCGCGCCTGGAAGGGACAGTGTCAGAGTGCGTCAACGAAATTGGAATAGCGACAGCGCAGTTAACGAGAGTAGGCATACTTCTGTGGTCAAGGTTAGTACTGATACGTAAAGTAAACAACACACTGACGAACCTCCTCCTCGGTCTGTTTTGGGCCCTTGGCCGCGATATCTGCGTAGGACATTGTGGTAGTTTGGAATGGAGCTGAAATAGAGCTGAAGCTGCAGAAGACTAAGTTACACTGTTAGACCACCCAACTCTTCGGATTGAACGCCTTGTCTCGACTGACTCGTTTGTGATAGCTGCTCGTGTGACTTGGTTGTTATAGCGAATGAAGCGGAGATGATGGCCGAGGATTTGCATCCCATGGAGCAAGGCACACATGGCCTTGTGCGGCTTCAATACAAAGCGTGACGTCAGTCTTGGCCGTGATAATTGTGCCTCATATTCCGTCCACCAACCTGGTGGCTGCCAATACATGTCTCATCAGATTGAGATATAGACACTATATAGGCTAATACTATTTTTAGTGTCGGTAAGTGGCCGCGCGACCAAATTGGCGTAACATGCACGAGTACTACCAGAGCGACCCATCCCATAGAAGAGTCAAGAGAGCTTTGTTTCGATATATTGTACAGACAAGCCGATCGCTATGCAAAAATGAAACGATCTAGGTATACTACAGATATTTTGAGAGCCTTTGTACATTACTTTGAGCCCTTGCTCACCTCGCCTGTAGCATCATGTGCCGCTTTTGGGACCATCTGATCAGACTCACTGGTGATATCATGCTGAGAGTTGACTTGCTGAGTGGCTGCTTGCGACCTCTCCTGCTTGCCTTTGATACTTGCTGGGTCGTCTCTCCTGTCGCTGACCTTCTCACCCCTGCCGACTGAAGTCTGCATGTTGGATTGTGCTGGTGGGGCTGAAGCATGAGAAGCGGAAGGCTCAACACCGGTTGGGCTGGCAGAAAGACCTGGAGAAGACTCATCGGCCAATGCAGGCGCTGGCTCTCCGGGAGCAGCAGGGTCTTCGTCGTCGTCGAGCTCCGCACCATATACATCTGGGTGTTGCCTGAAGCAATCTTGCATGTTCTTAAACTTGTCGATGCAGTCGACACCCTTTGGCTCTTCCTTGGAGTAGACGAAGCAGCTGAAAGCGGCTCTGAAGTCCTCGCCGCAAGGACCGTGGGCCATACCTCCCAGACATGGGCAGTCCCAGTTGATCTCTCCAGTCTCTTCGTTGAAGGCACCCTGCTGTTCGGCCTCTTCTTCAAGCTCGTTGGGCGAACCCGGGGCGGCTACATCTGCGCTGGTCGCAACGGTTTCTGTGGATGAAGCAGGCGAGGGCGCAGGCGACGGCTTCTTTGACTGTCTTTCGGCAGCAATTTGGTCCAGGGTAGGTAGTGTTTCCGACTCAATTCTTGTCTCTGGTGGAGCATGGATGGCGTCTGGCGCAACCGTTAATAGATGTTGATACGATTCACCCTTGGTCAACTTACAAGCTGATTCGTCAGCGAAGACACTACTTGTGTTGTAGTAGTACACAAGTGCTCCTGCCAGCCCCCATCTAACAGCAGAGCCCTTCCAGCTTCTTGGTCTGTCTGCCGGAGCTGTGCTTATATATCGTCTTGGAATTGAAGTGCTGGGTAACACGCGCGAGCGCGCAGAGTGCAGCGCAGTTCTCGACGCTGAGCGGAACATTTTGATGAATCCTCTCCTGGGTCCTGTAGGTTATGCAGTGGTGGTGAGTATGGTTGCCTTCGACCGGAATGGTTGTCGAATGATGATCTCAGAATATTTGCGCTTGAGCCCTAGCCACAGCTCGGGGAGCGACGCCACGCTGTGGCGCACCACTATGTCATCAGCACCTCGGCTTCAAGAGGCATCAAATCTACATGTAGACGCCTGATCGAGCACATCTGAAATTACTTTGAGTTACATCAAACCAACTGCAGATAGCACAAAATCCAGACAAAATGCCAAGCGACACCGATACCCATATCAAGCCGCTCGACTTTCTGGAGCTCGTCCCGAAAAAGCAGGACAAAGATCTGATAGCGCACACGACCTTGCTCATCTTGAACCAACCAATTAATGGAATCGACTTCTTGAAACGCGTTTGGTTAAATTCTTCGTGGAGAGTCTGCGCAGACGGAGGCGCCAACAGATTATATGAGCTCTTCACCAGCTGGGAGACTACACTTAGAGGCGCCTATGTACGTCGATCTTATCATATTCTTTGTTACACAGCGTCGTGTTACTGACGTTCTATAGGTTCCAGATCTCATACATGGTGACCTAGACTCTTTGAGACGAGAACCGGGCGAGTTCTGGCAAAAGAACAAGGCCAAGGTCACCCAAGACGACGACCAGTATAGCACAGATTTTGGCAAATGCATCAAGCAGACGTTCCTGGCCAAGCCAGATGTCCGCAATATCCTTATTGTCGGATCAGTCTCCGGACGTGTCGATCAAGGACTTGGAACGCTCTCCGAGATGCTGCGTGAGCAACGCGCACACCCCGATGTACGGTTCTGGTTGTTCTCCGAGGAGAGCATTTCATTCATCCTACATAAAGGAACGAGTGTCATCCACACGCCGCTGGAGCAAGGCCTCATATCACCCAACATTGGCATCGTTCCCATCTTTGGCCCAGCACACATCACAACTGAAGGCCTCGAATGGAACGTTCAAGACTGGGAAACGAGCATGGGAGGCCAGGTCAGTACCAGCAACCACATCGTCAAAGACGAGATCTCCATAACCACGGACTTTGATGTACTGTTCACCGTGGAGAGAAGGACGCAATCCTAGAGGTCTGTATACGAAACCTCAGATGTGTCAGTCCGAAAGGGAATAATTTCGTCGGTGAAAACTACCACGATTCATCTCCAAACGATCGATCTGCCGTCAATTATACAATGTCGTTACACCTTGCTGAAGGCTGGAGACAGTGGTCTGCGCATTTATCAGCATCCGACAGGCTATGGTCAAGTGCAGCACCGCATCGAGCCATGCTCATTACATGCAAAAGGTCATGACAAGGCAAGGGATTTGGAGGAGACATGACGGCGTGGCTAACAAGCACAATGCAGGCCGGTCGCAGGTGGTGCGGATACTGCAGCCGTTGAGACTTTATCACGACGTCCTCTTCCGATGCTTTCGTCTTCGAGCGGCATCGAACAGGCTGAGATCCCGTAATGTTTGAGCAGTATGCCGACAAGACGTAGAGGAACCCAAAACGGTCAGACCTGGGTCATCGATAGCCATACAAATTCCTCAGCCTCATGCGTCGTCACTGCATGTGTCGTGATCCGTTGACGGTCTATCGTGCTTCGATATTTGCTATACGTCACAAGGCCGCAATATACGGCTCTCTGCGCGAACCGCGCAAGGTTGTCAACCGACGTCGTGCAAAATTTGAAGGAACAAGTACTCGACCAAAATCGCGGGATACGTCGTCGTTCTGGCATCTGCCAGCCTTCACCTTGGCAGACAGATCTCCCGCCTGTCGTAGACTTTCTGGGCGCACATGTCTGGCCAGATGGGCATAAGTGCATAAACAGATGGCTGGGGATTTTTAGGTTCTCATATTAATCTGAAGGGCAATCCACTTCGAGACCTGACACAGCGCGATGCTATCTCGCATCCCCGCATGTCCATCGGAGTCCACCAATATTCGGTCGGTAACCCTGTGCAGACGATCATGAAACAGACAGGGCTGCCCTGTAGCAGAGCGGTTGAATGCATTTTCGACAGGCCGGAGGCGGTTCAACTCAAAGCCCTCCACTGCATGCCTGCAGTCACATGCACCATACCCCTGCTGGAGCACGGCGGAAGGGTCTTGGGCAAATCTCTTCAAGGTTCTTCTCACCTCCACAAAAAATGCTCGCCTAAATTAACCGCGAAGGTCACCGAGCAGCGATCACGGCTCACAATCTGCTTGCCTTTTGAGAGTTCTTGCCTACGATCGACAACTCTGGTTCACAAGTTGCGCTGTCTATGGCGATATTCCATCTAGATACAGGTCGAGGCGACATTCATGAACCAAGCAGCGTCCGCACGAGGACAAGAAACTCGGTGGCTGACAGCAGCTGCGAGTAGACCGAGGGCTTGCTAAGCCGCTAATCTCATGCTCATGTACGCTGATGACAGAGGCTGACCCACCAGGTTGGCAGACCTGAAAGTACTTTCCACGATAATTGAGCTTCCTAATTCGCGCTCGCGCGCGATATTCGTGCTACGCGACTACCTCTAGCTGGGCGATCAGTCGCTCTGTCGTGCGACATGGCAACCAATATTGCGACAAAACAGTGAATACCAATGCGCCATCTTTGCGACTTGCGGTTTGATCGTGTGAAACATTTTGTCGCCTATGCGTCTGGGGAAAGACGACGACAACTCACGTGTCAAATGCAAGGGCCAAGGCAAGACCGGTAGAAGAACCGCCGCAGGTTGTTCCGCGCTGGATTTAGCCTTTGCTACACACCCTCATGGATTGGTACCTGACGCGGCTCGAGTCCGCTCGACAAGAGTGAAACCCAATTGACGATTTTGAATAATTGCGCAAGAAGATTTTGCACCGGTCGCTTTCGGCAAGTCCCTGTTGAGTACGAGCCTGTGGGCATCTGGATGTGTGCGATCAAACTCGAACCTGTCTTGGATTTTCTTTACGCTTCGTTTGCCATTGTGGAGCAGGTTGTGTTGCGACAGCGAATGAGGACTTTCCAACACGGCTTTTCTGCCATTTCGTCGGCCTGGAATATTCTGGTCCGTCGCTAGCACAACAAATTGCTCCTCGGCGAAATGACCGAAAGAAATCATTTCCCGGGGTAGGCGGCTGTTGTGACATCCTCACCGCACTGAATTGCCGTGGTTGTTATGCAGCCTGTCGTCTGTCGTCTGTACGTACTCTGGTTCTCAGTCCGATGCGACCGACGATCGAGCGTGATCGACATTTACAATTATTATTGTTGGAGTCTGTCGGGCTCCCACTTCTTCTCGCGCGCGAAACACTGTGGTGTTCTGCTGCCCCTAATGGCTGCGTTTTAGGTAAGTCACCTCCGTCCCCTCGCATCCAGTGTCGCATGTTTCATCGGTCAGACATGCGACATGCATACACTCGACGGTGTGGCCCAAAAGCGCGTGGAAATCGTTCAGGGCTCTGTCTTCGGCGGCTCTCAGGGAAACGATCGCAAGTCCGTACTTCTTCCGAGGAAACCATGCTTGCGCTAGCGAATGCTAGGATCCTCGATTGAGGCCAACGAAAATGCGACCTGCAGCGTGGCAGCGATTCCTTGTGCCAAGCAAGAGGCCTGCTGCGGCGTGGCGTCGGGTGTGCCTGGGGGCCTTGCTAGTTTCTACCATGCTTGGGACAGCGAATCAATGCTGCATGATTAGCGGGTACCTGCGAATCGCTTCAACTCTCGAACTCTGCCGCTCTTGACCGAGGCCCCCGTCGACCCATATGCGTTGTCTGATTGATCAATGCCTCCCGCTCTCTGGTTAGGGGCTCCACGTCGCACTAGCGATGTCTCCATATGCGAAAGCATGTTGGGGCGTTTATTTTTTTCTTGACGGGGATCCACTCCTCACCAGAGCTCCACTGCCTGCGACTATGTGGTGCAGCAAGGATTGAGGCTCCCAGGTCGAATGGGTAAACTTGCTTGCCCGCATATAAGGAATGTGCTATTTCCTCCCCAGATGTCGCTGGTTTCCGAGATCAACTTCGTTCACTTACTTCGTCCAAACACACCTCGTTGCGCTCAGGTTAGCAACTCACTGCTGTGCAGTTTCACTCTTTACCAACTGCTCGCGACACATTCACTACCAAGTCAACTTTGAATCACTTCCACAAGTCACATTCTCTCGACTCCAATCCCATCACACATCACTTTCTGCCAGGAACAGCCCAGGTAAACAACGCGCCAAGCAATTCCATCAACACGACCACTCAAGTCAAAATGAACGCCATCATCGCATCCGCCATCATTGGCTTCGCTGCCACTGTGCAAGCATCCATCCTTTCTACCGCCTCTGGTCACGCTATTGTTGTCTCCAACTGCCCGGGAAATGTCTACCTCTCCGCTGTCTCGTGCGACACTACCATTGCACCAACCAACGCCGTTTTGAACAGCGCCAACCCATCTTTCTCCCAGGCCTTCACCGAGGTCACTGGTAACTGCGGTTGGGCCATCAAGATCGGTAACGACTCGTCCCTTCCAGCCGGCAACATCCTCCAGTACGAGTACACCTGGCAAGGTGCTGGCCAGGAAGTCTGGTACGACATGTCTCTTGTCAACGATGCCGGCAGCCCAGTCTTCCCATGGGCTTTTGGTTCCAGCAACACCGCCGTCTGCAACCCAGACAACAGCAACTACTTCCAATACGCCACCCCAGAGACTCCATCTGGTATGCAGATCCAGTGCCCAGACAACGTTGACTTGACCCTGTACCTCTGCGGAACTGGCTCTGCCGCTGTCACTTCTGCTGCCTCTGCATCCGCTGTTGTGTCCTCCACCACGGCCGCTGCTTCTACCAGCACCAAGGCTGCTTCCACTACTTCTACCAGCACCAAGGCTACTTCCACTACTTCTTCTTCATCGTCTTCCACCAGCGCCCCAGCTCCATCCACCCACTCCACCAGCGCTGCTCCAAGCACCAGTGCCACCCCAAGCAGCTCTGCCGCTCCATCGACCACCTTCGCTACAAGCACCAGCGTCGCCCCAAGCACTACCGCCGCCCCAAGCAGCTCTACTCCAAGCACCACTTCCAGCCCAACCACCTCCGCTACCTCCACCCGCCGTGGATGGCCTGGTTGGTCTTTCTTCGAGAACGTTGCTGTCTCGTCCACCGTCAGCGCTACCTCGTCAGTTGCCTCTTCAACTGCCGCTAACGGCGCTGTCGTCACCGAGACCTCCGTCTACTACGTGACCGAGGTCGCCACCGCCTATGTCACCGCTCGCGATGCCGCTCCTTCCCCAGCTGCCCGCAAGCGCCACATCCACGGCCACCCACACGGTGCCCACGCATAAATGCACATCCTTTCCCGTATCGACATGGCGATGACACAGCATCGCGTATGAGTCGCGCGGGCGCGCCTGAAACCGAAAATAACCAGAAACGATGATAGACGCGGTTACGACTTTCACATGACCGGGGATTGAGGCTTCTTTTCCAACACTTGTACACTTCTTCTCTTCCATGGGTCATGCTGGCTGGCTCCGCAGGCGAGCGGGCGCATCGTCTGAGCTTAGTTCTCGACGTCCGCTTTCGGGTCTCGCCGCTGCCACGCCGCCTGGAACGCCCATTTCCTTCGCTTCTTTGTCATGCTTCTTCATAGACCCTGTTTGGTGTTTTTGGATGGACTTTGCCTGCTTCCATTTGGAAAGTATGGCCATGGGCAGACTATCAGGTCAGCCCTTGTTTATGTACGCTATAAGAAATCGATCGCAATCTGATTGCAACCTGTTCTTTATATATGATCTATACACAGTCTTTTGACCAATATGTGTTCCGCCTTGCAATAGTTCTTCGAGTGCTTCTGATGTTTTCAGCACGAGGTGCGAACTTTACTGCGCACTATGGTCGCACTGCTGCGCGCTTGCAACCAACACAAGTCACGTGCACAGCTGATCGTGCAGAGTTCTATCTGAACGACCACTCTATTCCGACCACTCTCAATACCGCAGCTCGAGCCCGCTCATCAAGCTGGTTGTCATGGTTTATTATACCCGAATCACACCATTGTAAAAATATAGTACGGAATCCGCTCTCACCATTTCAGAAGGCTCGGTAACAGTAAGGAAGCCTAGGGAGTCTTCGATTGCAGACCTGGTCCTAAACTCAGTAGCTACGGCTCGCTATCAAAGAGCAGATTCGCCGACTTTGACTGCCTTTGTACTCTCTTTGACAGGACCAGATCTACTCCAGAATTCGCTGGCGTAGACCCAACACTAGATTTTCGTACGTGGGCAGTGCCACAGTCTACATATCAATAGAAGTACAAACTTGTGGCGACTATAATGCAACAGCAAGAACTAATTTATGTTCTCAGGTTTCGACTACCGCAGCACATTTTCACGCATATAGATCAAGTTCGAGGACAGCAGAATCGATTTCTCATGCATTGCTGCTGCTGCACATTCCACGGATACAGACCAGGTCCAGAACACGTCAACAACGACTGTTCGAAAACAGGGCTCGTTTCCAAAACGTCACACTCTGCTTCCTAGTGGTGCTGTCTCGTGATCCGACGTCTTATGGAAATAGTGGATTTGCCCTGTGTGGCTTTGCTCATAGACTCCATGTCCTTCTAGATTTGAGGCTCATTCCTCGTTCTGGATCCGGTCACCTCGTGGAGTTTGAGCATAATCCTAACTGTGTTCATGCACAGTTATGCAACTTAATCTATCTTGAGCCAATCTTGGTGAGAACAATTTCATCAGAGTTTCGCAGTGCTCGAGATAACATAAGAAGCACTTTATTACTATGATCCAGACCTTGGGTATTCTGCCTGTGCATCTGATATCGATTTATCAATTTATCACTACGGGAGATGATCACCTCTTCTTCCTCTGCCTCGCGAACGATCACCATATTGGGAATCAAAATACGGCCATTGCCGGAGGGCAGGGCAACGATTACTCTCAGGTGACCTTGCATGATGCTGTGCCCACCTCATACAGCAATCGGCAACACTACGGCCGGATTCGATGGCAAAAACGGGTTGCCCAACCAGTGCAAGTGTCTTTCACCTCGCCCATTTCCTCACATCCGCGCACACATGCAGTTTCTGCAAGTACATGTATGTGAAATTATTTGCAGCTTGGCACTCGTCATGGGCACTTGCCGTTGTCAGAATTTGGCAAAAGGCCGGCTCCGACGTCAGGGCAGAGTCTAACGAGACAACAACCTCCACTTTGTGCACTAATGAAGTAACAACTTCCTCCTTCAAACACGAAAAATTGGCTATACCGGCGGAGAGGGGCGTCATGGCTCTCTCTTTTCATCGGCTTCGACTCTGCTCGTGCCGGATACTGTTCCGCGCATCCTGGTCGGTGCCCTTGGCACTACCCTGCCATCACACGACTCGCTCGCGCCGACCACGCCTGAACTGACTGTCGTTCCCCATCCTCGCGTGACCCTTCTCAAATCCACTCTCATGAAAGCGTCTCTTTGAGGCCATAAGTTGGTGCCGATCTCACATATACTCATAATATCATATCTAGGACATCTTTCCCCCGCTTCTTTCTTTACACCCAGACATCCATCCTTCCTTTCCATCATTCATTGCCTGTTCCTCCAAGTCAACATCCAGGTAGAGTAACTTCAGGAATAGTAATCAACTCTATTCGTCACAGCAAACAAACCTCTTCTCGACTTTGCCCCGGTGGTGATAGTCTTCGCCTGCCCAAGCGACCATCTCGTCGACCATCTATTGAGACGACTTCTCTCTCCCCAAAGCGACCACGACCAAAGCGACTCTCGCCTGTCCACGCACCAAACCGAACGACTTCCTAAGAGCAGCATTTCTCTTCCCAAGCGACTCATCTCGATTCATCGTGCACGCCAGCCTGCGTCTTCGTCGAACGACAACCCCAAAGCGACTCTACTCGCCTGAAGCGACCATATATCGGACCATATATCTGACAGACTCACTGCGTGTATAGCACCTGCATCATGTGGAACCCATTCAGTAACCCCTTCGCCAAACCCGACGCCGCGTTGTACGCCGACAACGTTGTGCCTCTCAACGAGGCTTCTCACGACAGCCACAGCATCGACGAAAAGTCCGCAAGCACAGCCTCGAACGAAAAGGCCTCTGCCGCCAGGACCAGTCCTACTCGAGGTGCTCTTTCATCGAAATCTTGAAATCCGAGATCGAGAACGATGTCGCCGTAGATGGCCACAACACTGCCTATGACCGTATGTATTCATTCCCTCTCGCTGGCCTTGGTGGCTGCAGCGTGATGTGGTTCTTTGACAACGATGTTGACTTTTGTTTTAGGCAAGTCAAAGGTACTCAACATTGCCATTCAGGACATGGGTATGGGCAGATACCAGTGGGAACTCTTTGTACTCTGCGGTTTCGGATGGATGGCCGACAACCTCTGGCTTCAGGGCATTGCTCTTACCTTGACACCAATTTCTGTCGAGTTCGGAATTGACTCCGACACTGTCCGATACACCACTCTGTCTCTCTTCGTTGGTCTCTGCATTGGTGCAAGCGTCTGGGGAACCGGATCTGACATTGTCGGACGTCGACTTGCTTTCAACACCACCCTCTTCCTAGCTGGTGCCTTCGGTCTCGCTTCAGGCGGTGGACCAAACTGGATCGGGACCTGCGCTCTCTACGCCTGTATTGGTCTCGGTGTCGGTGGGAACTTGCCTGTCGATGGTGCGTTGTTCTTGGAGTTCCTTCCATACTCGTCCAACAACCTCCTCACGCTTCTGTCTGTCTGGTGGCCTGTCGGTCAGCTCATCTCTTCCCTCCTCGCCTGGGCCTACATCCCAAACTTCAGCTGCGCCACTACCGTTGGATGCACCAAGGAGCAGAACATGGGCTGGAGATACCTGATTCTGACGCTCGGAGCTTTGACTTTCACCATGTGGATTATCCGATCTCTTATCTTCTACCTATACGAGTCGCCAAAGTTCCTTCTCTCGCAAGGTCGCCAAGCCGAGGCAGTCACTGTCGTTCAAGGTATTGCCTACCGCAACAAGACCGAGACCTGGCTCACCGAGGACATTCTCAACCAGGTTGGCGGCGACCCCGAGGTCACTGGCGAAGACAGCAAGCTTAGCGCCATGGACATTGTAAAGCGCAGTCTGAGCAAGTTCTCCACCCAGCGCATCGGTCCACTGTTCAGCAACGGATGGCGTCTTTCCGTCACCACCGTCTTGATCTGGTTCATCTGGGCCGCCATCGGCATGGGCTACCCACTCTTCAACGCCTTCCTGCCCCAGTACCTAGCCGGCAACGGCGGCACCGCACCGACACCGACCAACATCGTCTACCGCAACTACGCCATCACGTCCATCGTCGGTGTACCGGGTAGTCTGATAGGGTGCTACACCGTGAACATCAAATGGATTGGCCGCAAAGGAACCATGGCCATCGCGACTCTGATCTCGGGTATCTTCCTCTTCTGCTTCACCCTCAAGAACGACCCCAACTACCAGCTGGTCTTTTCCTCCCTCGAGGCCTTCTTCCAGAACATTATGTACGGCGTTTTGTACGCGTATACGCCCGAGGTGTTCCCCGCCAGGAACAGAGGAACGGGATCCGGTATCGCGTCCTTCTTCAACAGAATCGCCGGCTTGTGTGCGCCGATCGTCGCGCTCCACGCCGGTCAGGCCAATCCTGCTGCGCCTATCTACGCCGCTGGCGGACTCTTCATCGCCGCCTTTGTGGCCATGGTTCTGTTGCCGATCGAGACGAGAGGCAAGCAGACGTTGTAGATTTGTTTGTCTGAGCTGGGCTTGGACTTGCATACGATTGTACGAAATCGTGGCTGTAGTGCGTAGCGAGCGCGTTACGGTGCTTTGTATAGCTGAACAACAATGTGAAATGACTTCAAAAACAACCCCAAAAATTCCAGCTAGACTTTGTTCCATTGTGATATGTTTAACAAATCTCAATCTTCAAACTTTAGACCCCTCGGTAACCTATCCGCCCCCCCATCCCCAGACTCGAATCTCTGTATCAGAAGTTCGTAGCCAACTTCGTCGGATCCCTCTTCAACCATCTCTTACTTCCACACCAGGTTATATCGAGTCAGACATGACTGGGATGGGTCAACAATAGCTCGCGGTTGACAAAATAACTGGCACATACAATGCTGGTCTCAGCATTATTAGACCACTTTATATACCATCAGCAGTCTATTATTTATTGTATAGCTATTGTATTCATCTTATTGTTAATTATAGTAAAACCTTTATATATAAAGAGTATATATACATACAGTTTCTTGAATTCCGACATCGAACGGTTGATGTGTTACTGAGCACCATATTAACGAGTGCCACTTATATTGTCAACCACGGGAAAGGGTAGAGGCAAACAGACCGCCCTTGAAGAATCACGAACGCGGACAGCAGAAATAACAATATCATGACCCGTACTGGCAACCCCGACTTTGTGATAGATATCGCAGAATGGGTTCGAGCTCATTCATATTTACAGCGACCCAGGGCTCGAATGATATCTGCGGTCATCAACGCAAAGCCAATATCCATCCAAGCTGGCTAAGACATGACCCGTGGTACCAATGGCTCATGGAATGTGATAACGATATCCCTTCCTCTCGACTGACCTCGCTCATTCACCTGCTCCGCCGCCGTCTCTCATCACGACTCCGACTCCTACTCCCACCCCGCTGCGCCCTCCTCGCATCTTTCTGATAATGATCACCTTTATTCCTACGGTACTCCTGGTACTGGTTCTCGAGGAAATTAATCGCGAGCCCGCCGACGACGGCGCCGGCAGCGATGTTGCGTTCCTTGTGCGGATCCCGGCGCTCGCTGTAGCGCGACCCCAGCCAGCCACCGAGCGCTGCCCCCGCGAGACCGGCGCCGAGCCCCTGTGTGCTGGTGTCGAAGTTCTTCTCCAGCTGCTCTTTGATCTGGGCCTCGATGCCGCCGTCGCGGTTGTTGTCGTTGCCGGATCGTGGGCGTGATTGCGAGCGCGAGTAGGAGCGGTCCCGGGGGCGGCGGCGTCGTGAGCGGGAGCGTGAGGGTGAGGCGTATCTGTTGCTGCGGGCGTAGGGTGCGACGGCGTTGCCTGTTCCTGCTGCGCCGGCGGCGGCGTAGGGGGCTGCGTCGCGTGGATTTGAAGGTGGAGGGAGGTCGTCTCGTCCTCGCTGGGCGCACGTCAGTAAGCTGTGATGCGCTTTTGGGCAGAACCCTCTAGATGGTGTTGCTCACTCTACGATAGTCCACATCGTTGTATCGTGGTGGGGGCCCAGCTCTGCGATCTCTCGGATAGTCATCTTCGTCGCTTTCGGAGTCACCGTAGCGGTTTCGAGGCGGCGGAGGGGTTCGTGCGGGATACCGCCGTCTAGGATCTTGATCCATGTCTGAATCTTGTCTGCGATGTCGTTCGTTCTCGTCGTCTTCCTTTCTATTCTTTCCGCGGTTGCGCCTTGAAGCACCGTGAACTTTGTCGTAACCTCTTTCCCAGTATTTATCGGTGACCTTGTCGACTCCTTCCGCAATGAGCTCCTGAGCAAAAAAAGAATACAAATCAGCTTCCTGTGGTACGAGTCTGCCTTATGATGCCTTGAATTGAGATGGCGGGGTGGGACAATCTTACCGTGAACTCGCTCATTTGATTTAGCTTACCAAGAATACGCTTCGTCACCAGGGTCGGAGCCAAGAAAGGTTATGCAATGTCTGATTGATATTGGGGGTAAGTTGAGACGAAAGACGCAATGCTGATGACTTACCTACAGGGATTTGGATTTTCGAAGACACCTACATGATTATGGAGCCGCCAAGTGCCGTAGCAATAAGCAGACGACTCGGTTCATGCGAAGGATGAAAGATGTCGCCCGCGGCATGCGCTCCGAGGCGTGACAGCGCTTCTGGAAGAGGCTGCTTGCATTCGGAGTCTAAGCATGACGAACCGCGCGCATGTCTTGTACTGTACCACACTGCGAGTGGTTGCCGGCCTATCGAACCGAACACGATCTGGATTTCGTTGCTGCATGTGATGGCGGAGATACATGTAAGTTACTCCTGCCAATTCCTGGGCCGTCGAACCCCCACCACACCATGACGCACGCCAAGCTCGTGATAGCGTTGGCCTCTCTCGCGCCATGGAACAATAGTAATGTAAGGTAAGCAGCAAGGTTTTTGATTGTTGTTGTGATGTTGATTAGAACTTTTCTACTCGACCAAATTCAATATCCTTCTACTACAGTGGTATCGCCAAAAACACTACAAATTAGAGACCGCTCCTCCTCCTCGTTCATGTTCTGTCCCCCCGTGACTCGTGCATAATCAAGCTTGCAGAAGCTAATACGCGATCGATATCGTATGAGAAAGTCGTGCTTCTTCGTCTAGGTAGCTCTTGCTGGAGCTGCGGCTGGAGCACCTCCAGCTCCGCCCTGTGCTTGTGGCATTCTGCGGCCCCTTGAACTGTCAGTAACAATGCTCTGTTAGAACCCGATGGTCATTCTTACATGATGGTCCTGCTGAAGAAAGAGATGCCGATCATGATCATCCAGGATGGAACTTGCGAGAAACCCCAGATGACGTATCCGAGAGGAATACCGGCACCGAACTTGGCCAATGGACCGTCGAATGGGTGCCAGAAACCCTCGTAGACTGGGAAATCCTTGTACTTCTCTTCAGTGTGGAGAGAGGCAATGTAACCAGCGGTGACCTCGGTGCGGTTCAAGCCAATTGAGCGAAGAGTGCTGGCTGGAGTAGACTGGTCAGGGAGGGGCTGAGGAAGGAACATGTGGACGAGAGTTGGGGCACCGAGAGCCCAGGCGTGGCAGAGGACTGGTTGAGTCTCGCAGTCCAGGGAAGCGAGGTGTGGTGTGTTCTTGGATGCGAGGAGCATAGGAATGGCCTTGTACCACTCGTTGTTGGCGTGGTCGCAAAGTCCGTAGCAGGTCTTGTTACCGCCAGTAACGTACATCATCCATTCCTCGATGCCTGGGCTGGCAGTCGCGCGGTCGCCTCTAAGGACATTTTGGTAGTTCTCGAGGGTGATCTTTTCGACCGCGCTGTTCGCGATGGCAGCCGCACCAGCATCGACTGGGTTGACGACCGAAGGGGTTGGAATAGAAGACGCGACAGAGGTGGCTGCGCCAGTAACCTGAGCCAACAGGCTGTTGAATTGACCCTTGAGTTGATCGAAGATAGGGATTTGGTCCGCGACAGCAAGTGCTGGCAGCGCCAGGATGAGTGGTGTGACGCGCATTTTCTCGAATTATTCGTGAGTGATTTATCGAGACTGAGGGAGAGGAGACGTGGGAGAGTCAAACGTGCAAGGTTAGTTTGGAGAAGTGTGGAGAGGTAGAGGTGTTCTCTACTGGCGCAAGCTGTGCTGTTGCTACGTGACGGACATGCATGAATCTCAGCCTGATGTTGCCGCCAAGCCATGACGAAACTGTATTCTCCCAAGCTCTAATCAGGCAAGCTCGAGTCTCCGTCGCCAGGGTCCATGTGAACGGAACCCTGCTTTCTTTGCTTTGGCAGCGCGGATTAATTCGAAGACGATCGACAACTGTCAATTGTCTAGGATAGGTTGAATTTGTTCTGGTCTTGGTTCGCAACCAGATGGTTGCTACTTTTGATAAAAATCGTTGTCTTGTGTGAGATAGCAGAAGATTAGGGCTTGACTCGGTCTATCTGAAACATTCGCGGGAGGCTGAAGCACTGTGGTATTGTACAGTAGATGAGATGAATTGAAATTCTGTTCTAGTCTGATATCTAATAACTAATAACTGTATGCAAACATGCGAGCCTCGAATGCCTTTGCCTTTCCCCCTTCCTCAAACGCCGAACAACTTAGTCCCCTCAAGCTCTATAGGAGAGCCGTTTAGTGGACCTTCTTGTTCTTGGATGGGTTTGACACTGGTGCCTCTGGGCCTGGAACAGAGACGGAAGTGCCTGGAATGACAAGGGTTGGGACGGTTGGGGCACCCTCGTTGCCAGCGTTCTCGCAGCGGAAGTAGTTACCAGCAAGTGGCTGACCGACCTGCGCGGCAAGAGCTGGAAGGGAGAAGTTGAAGCGGTTGTTGGTGCCTGGGTCCTGGAACTCTCCGGCGACAGCAGCGGCCGGGGCAACAAAGTTGCGTGGCTGAGGGAACAACCAGATGGTGTAGTCGTGGAAAGTGTCGTTTGGTGGTGGCTGAGGACCGGCGAATGGAGCAAGAGCAGCGCTGCTGTTGTACTCGAAGACACCGGTGGCCAAGTTGTGGGTAACGTTGGTTTGCCACCAGTGGAGACGGGTGGTGCGGTTGGCGCCCAATCCTGGAACAAGGGATGCTTCCTGGGAGGCGTTGAATGGGGTAACGTAGTATGGGATGCTCAAGTCGACCATGAGGAGCATGTACTTGTCAAGGAAGAGACCTGGGGAGAAGACAGATGGGTTGAAGTTGTCTGGGTAAGACTGAGGAAGCTCCTCAGATGGGATGAGGTAGGATCCGTTGAAGGAGACACCAAGAGGCATGATGGTGGATGGAGTGTAGCCGATTGGGGACTGAGCGGCGACAGAGGCGGCCAGGGCGGCGGCCGAGGCCAAGACAGACTTGACGGAAGGCATTGTGGTTGATGGAGGTGGTTGATGGAGGTGGTAGTGGTAGTGGTAGTGGTGTGGAGGTGTGAGGCTGTTGCTTTGGAATGGAAAGATACTTGGCCAGGAGGATGACAGGAGTCTTATATGCCTGTCTTGACATTCTACAATGTCTATTGTCGAGATCTCCCGCTAGTGCGAACCACGGTTGGTGACGAAAGTGGTGCCAATTACTACTGCTGGTCTGTCCATCCACTAGAGCAGCTAAGAAACGCGCAACCGCTCCCATGTGTTCTTTCCAATATGGTTAACGAAGAACGCTTCCAAAGGGTGGAGGGTGGGGCATCAGACTACCGCCGTTCGGCATTTTCCTAACGCCTTTGAAGACCGTGTCTGACTGACAGGTTTGACAAGAGGTCACTCACAGACGTGGCGCCGATTGAACTGTGGTCAGGAGAAATTGGTGGTTTTCGAAAGTGCCTCCGCATTCCTGCTCTGGACCCTAAGGTATAACTTACATTCCAGTCAGGCTAGCCGAGAGCTACTGTACTGTACTTCTCATAGTTTGCACACATTCGTAAGCGTGCGTGCTATAGGATACTGACCGCATCAGGCAGGTCGTAAGAACGATCCGATATAGTCGGTGAGTAGAGCCAGAACGATTCATCAACAATTGGTAAGGTACTGCGGTGGAGACAGAGCTTCGAGACAAGCAAAATGGGGCATTTTTCGAGAAGAATAGGCAACGGGTTGTGCCGTTGAGCCGTGTCCACGATGAATTTGACCTTAGTGCAGGAAACCCCTGTCTGCCCCTGGAAGCGGCAGGAGCACTAAAGCACTTCGCGTGAGGATCGTGGAGAAGCTTGAATACACGAGATTACCTTGCTGCATAGATCACGCGCATATAGAGGCACTGAGATGTCTGAGCCGTGTACGAGAGTACTTCGTGACGACGGCGTGAGGAGAAGAATCAGCAATCCGGAAGTGACGTTTGTTCCGAACGCGAGATCAACGCGAGACGTGATGGTTTCTCGATGGCTTCGACGTTCGACGTTGGAGGCTTCTGTGAAACAGTCTAAGCCTTGAAGAATCCCTCGATCCATTGAGCGTTTGTATTGTAAATTTGGTACCGGTAGGGGATCTGGCGAGCGACTTGATCTCGTAGAACAGAGTGCTTGCACGTGTTGAGGTTCAGGAGAACGTTCAGACCATTACCGAAGTTGCTATACTCGAGTCCGTCGGTCTGGCCCTTGTCTGAAGCTCCATTCAAAGTGGTCGCCGAAGTAAGTTAGAGTGTGTGGAGAGCGGTATACATGTAGATCGGTCCCTGGCGAGTTCTACTGCAACTTGGTTTGCAGATCGAGTAAATTATTGTAGAGATGCTGCGCAACGAGTCCATAGTCCATACTGTCACCCTACGAGAAAGTACATGAGTGTGGCTTCGACGACATCGGTATCTTCGTGCGCAGGGCATGGCAGTTGTCTTGATGTACGAAATGCCGCATAACCGCCGCAGGTGCCGCATCGAGTGCCGCTGATCGTGGTATGCGGAGTCCGGAGGTAGTCAGGCAATAATCCAGTGAAGATTTTGAAACTGCCACGGTCCAGACAATCGGACATGACTCAGTGTGAAGATGCCGAGCTCGGGTCCGATCGCGGCTGAATAAGAACTTAAGAAGTATGACTCGAGTGATCAGCTCGATCGAGTCACTGTTACCTTACTCATGAAGCTGTTAACTTATTTGACTTTGCTATATACCTTACTGTAACGACAACGTTCACTAGCAGTAATAAGTTATCAACATTGGACGTTTCCCTCACGATTAACTTGTTGAATAGTACCTCGGCCTGCTTCTCGTAATCCAGAGGCTGTACCTATGCCGAGCACATATACCGATGCAGTCGCAGGTGGATGTTGCAAGTCTGGGCAAATCTCGCATATCCTGTCCATGGCCGTACGAACGAGATACTTCCCACAATTACACGTTCACGCCAAAGATCAGAGGAGTACATGTGAGTGCCTTGCGGGTGTTAGCACTTGTCCTGGTGAACAGGGGTTGCTCACCTGTCACCATAAAGTTTAGATTTGTGTGGCTACCTAAGTTACTGCGTTCATTGACTGGGAGTCGACATCTCACAAGGCGCTCCGAGGCTCCAAATCCCCTGAAGCCTTGCAGGATGCTTTATTCATTATGGTTGTACTGATCCTGCGATGATCATACATGTATACAGGGTGTGCCGGCCACCGTCAACCTTGTGACCAGGTAGTTCCACGGAAGGTAGGTCGGTGGAGAGGCGTACGTCGCCCTCTTTGACTCCTGTCAGACTCGTAACGTCAACGAAGGTCAGGACGAATGCTCAAAGTTATACGCTCGCTTAAATGCCCTCCGTCAGATACAAATCGACCGTTGTAAGACGGGCCCATAACAAGATGGACAGCACCACTCTTCGGAATTCCCCCATTACATTACATCGGTCTATAGCTCCAGCTTCTTTTCCCTCTGCACTTATCAAGGTCAATAATGCTCGAGCCATCACTTCAACAAATCAGCAACCGGACAAGCACATACAGTATGCTTCACAAGCGTCTCTTCATCTACAATGTTTCTCCCATAGATCATCCAAAGATCTACGAGTGCCGAAATTGTGACCGTTGAAAACGGTTGCTGATCCATGTGCCGGTTGCCCTCTGCCACGCGGCGGCGATGCTTGACTGCGGCCTCTATCTCGTGAGAGTTTACTCTTATTCTAACTTACTTTCAACATCTTGGAATATACTTGTATACTTGGACGCCCTTTCACGATTATGACAGCATGACGCAGCCACTTGGTATGCGTGACCTTGTCAACGACGATGCTGGGAAACCGCTCGTGCCAGTCGCATGGTGTCTGTTCTGTCTCGCATGTGCCATTGTTTGTCTTCGGATATGGACTCGTCTGGTATACCTCAGGAACCGGATAGCGATTCATGACTGGTTGATGGTCTTGGCCATCGTGAGTTCCACCATCCTCAAGAGAGCTATCAGTGCTGACCTCATATCAGATATTCGAATTAGTTCACACGTCGCTCGTCACAGCAGCGAGGACTCACGGCCTCGGTCAACATGTTTATGATCTGTCTCAGGGCCAAGCAGTCAAGACTGCGGAATACATCATCGGCCTCGAGGGTTTTGGACTCTTTGCTGGTTACTTCGCCCGAATGTCCTTCGCCACGTTCCTCCTCGAAGTCATCGGTGTCACGGCCATGCCCCAGCGATACACTCTCATCATGCTGGTCACTCTCAACACCATCACCAACCTCGTCACCTTCATCCAGATCTACACCCAATGCGGCACACACATCTGGGCGCTAACATCCCTGGACCCCTCAGCGGCTCTGAAGTACTGCACACCAGTCCACGTCCAAGTAGTCTTCACATACGTCAACTCGTCCAGCAACACCTTCACAGACGTCGCCCTGACCGCAGTCGTCCTATCCATAGTCTGGACCCTAACACTACCCTGGAAGACAAAATTCGCCCTCTACACCCTACTGACATTCTCCTACTTCGCCATCGCCTCCTCGATCGCAACCGCAGTCAACGTGAAGCGCCTCGCCGAGAGCAAAGATTTCACCTACCACTTCGCGCCGCTGGAAGACTGCCTGATCGCCGAGAACGACATCGTCATCATCGCCGCCTCGATGCCCATGCTGCGCGTCCTCTGGAACGGGCGGCACCCGACGTCGACGCACCCTTCGTCCTCCGCCTTCGACGACGCGTCGCGCATGGGATCTATTTCCAGCGCGCTGAATCGCAGCAGACGACGGGATACTGCAACGCTTAGCATGCATTTGCAGGAGCAGGACGAGGAGAAGGGCCTATGCGTGATACCCGAGTTGGCTACGCATGGTCTTGTGCCGTCGCTCACGGCGGAGAGCGAGAGGTTCAAGGGCCCGGGCGTGTCGGTCAAGTCGTCTGTGGGATCGGCGGAGCACGCGAGAGTGCCGGAGAGCTTGACGAGTGGTGAGCAGTAGGAGTGCCTGCAGTTGGATACAGCGACACTTGCATTTATTGTAGCCTGTGGTTTGATACCCCATTTGTTGTACTATTTAGCGACATTTTTGCATTGGGAAGGATATAAACTGAAACTTTTTTAATGTATCATAGAATATAGATTATTTCGATCACGGTCTAGGAACGAGTTGGTTTGACAGAGGCGTAAAAGAGGTTTCACGTATTTTCATTTCCACAGCTAGTTGTTTGTGTACATTAGAAGACGACAACGACGCCTACTTCAACCCGTCTATGAGTATCCGACTGCGTCCCAGCTAGGCAGCTTCATGGTTCCATGCAGCTGCAAGTGCTTGTGCATGTCGTACGCGTTCCAGAGCAAGTGTGGCTGGTGGCCCCAGCCCTTCTTCAAGCACTCGTACTCGGCGCGGTCGAGGTAGTCGGTCAAAATCGGCTTGTAGTCGGGGTGTGCGCACTGCTTGATGATCTCGCGCGCTCTCTCGGTTGGAGCCATGCCGGTGACGCAGGCGAGTCCCTGCTCGGTGACCACGACGTCCAAGTCGTGCTCGGTCTGGTCGACGTGGGTAACCTGTGGGATGTGTCAGTAAAAGATGGTCAATGGGTCAGATGGGATGTGGTACCTTTGGCACGATACACGAGACACCGGTTGGGTCTGTCTTGGATGGGCGAGTCGATGGGGTGTGCATGATGGAGTACTTGGCACTACGCAAGAAGTCGGCGGAACCACCGAGACCGTTAAGCATACGGGAGCCATTGACACAAGTGCTGTTGGCGTGGGCGTAGATGTCGACCTCAACAGGTGTGTTCATACCAATGACACCGAGACGGCGAATGATTTCAGGAGAGTTCGAGACTTGCTGCGAGCGGAGGAGAAGCTTCGGGTGGTACTGCTCCCAGTTGTCGTAGAAGCGCTTGAAACCGCCTGGGGAGAATCTGATGGATGTAGCAGTCGCGAAGTCCAAGTTTCCAGAGTCGAAGAGGTCAAGGAAAGAATCCTGGAGGACTTCGGTCCAGACCTTGAGGTTCTTGAAGTTGGCTCCTCCACCAGCGAGACCACCAATGACGGCGTTGGCAATGTTGCCAATACCGGACTGGAGTGGGAGCAAGTTAGGTGGAAGGCGGCCTTGGGAAACCTCGTGCTCGAGGAATTGAACCAGGTTTCCGGCGATCTGCTTGCTGTTCTCATCCGGAGGAGAGTTGTCTTGTGTTTGGTCGGCGTAGTCGGACTCAACCACAGCTACGACACGCTCTGGATCGATTGGAATGTGAGGAGTACCGATGCGGTCTTCTGGCGACATGATCAGGTATGGTTTCCTTCGAGGTGGGAGGTCGGTCATTGTGATATCGTGAAGACCAGTGAGATCGGGCGAGGCGGTGTTGATTTCGATGATGATCTTGTCGGCCATCTGGCAGATTTCTGGAGATGCTCCGACACTTGCGCCGCAAATGATACCACCGTCCTCTGTGATGGCACTAGCCTGCTTGGATCAGCGACAGTTCTCCATACCGTTAATCTGTGTTGTGCCCACCTCAATTACAGCAACGTCAATCTTGTTCTCGGCCCCTTGTTTCTTGTTCTTGGTATAGAATCCGTACATCAGGTCCATAGGAAACATGCTCAGATGTTTGTCGAAGAACTTGATGTTTCCGTTGTTGATACCCTTTGCGATCTCCTTTCCGACTTGATGAGGAGCTCTGCGCTCGATCATGTTCAGCTTGGCCCATCTGTTCTCGGTCTCTGCGCCGGATGAGGCTCCGACGAAAAGATTGTACTTGAGCTTTCCCTGAAGGCCGTTCTTCTCGACATGGTCGGCAAGTGCGGTAGGTACCTTCCTGTAGCATGGTCAGGAGCTGATTCGGGTCGAGGCATTGTCATACTGACTTTGGGTATCCAACACCAGTGAAGCCACTCCAGCCAATGTATGTATCGTTAGGGAAGTATTTGATGCAGTCTTCAGCGGTGGTGACCTTCTTGAGGTAGCTAGGACGCTTGCAACGCGCCTTGAGAGCAGCCGAGACAGACATGCTGGGCTCTCAATTGGATGATACAGGTATGGAGAAGCAAACGAGGGGACGTGGAAGGGAGAAAGATGCCTGTAGGCCACACAAGGAGCTCGTCTGACCACCAATTGCTAAACGGCTCGAGTTCTGGATGAATGGAACCTACAATTAACCTTGGTAAACGACGGTCGAGTCAGATCGACACATACAGTAGATCGGATCCATCAAAAATACGCATGATGATAAGGCCGTGGTGCCCACTTTTTTATTGGAGCTGTTCAATATGACGTTGAAGCGGACATCTGTAAAGCACACGGGCGGCCAGCACAACGGGACGGAGCTTTGGAGTGGTTAACCCAGCCGGCCCGCATTCACATCACCTTCCACCGGTCACGCCGACTCCGAGACATAACATATTGCCATGTTTGATGTGCACAACTATCTGTGGATGAACAATTTCTGCTATACAGACGTGACAAAACGTGGTATAACGCTACGCAACGAACCATCCATTGGCCGAGCCCTGGCCACATCTCGGAGTTCCTGATACATACTTCTGTAGCAACAACTGCACTATTCACAGAACCGACCGCTACAACAGCTGCAGCCCCTTGATTTACCTGTACGCCGCGTCTGAGTTGTTGTCGCTGCTGTTGGCTTTCTCCTTTTCCGTAGCAACGCCGTCGAGCACTTGGGTCTCGCTGATAGGACCCACGTAGAAGCGGCGTCCTGAGATGACCCACCAGACCGCAGAGAAGAGCAGAATGGCTGCAAGAATGACAACGGCGTAGTTCATCTGTGACATCGTTAGCAACTTCTCTATATGACTGCCGAGCTAGAGACTTCAAACTTACGTTATCAGCAGTGACTGGGTAAGCAGTTGGGAACAAGAAGATGATCGAAACAAAGGCGGTCCAAGTACAAGCCCAGATGTTGACAGCCGTGCTGAACTTGCCCATGTGCCAGGGACCAGGCTGGAAGCGGCCGCCCAAAAGCTTGCATACAATCGGAATACAGTAAGACCAATCGAGAGCAATGGCGCAGACGTTGAAGATGGCGGCAATGGCGATGTATGATCCGAGAGCGATGAGGTTGATAGCTGCACACCAAAAGACAGAGAACCACACAGCGATGATCGGGGTGTCGGTGCGTGGGTCGATGACCTTCCAGTACTTGGAGCCTGGCAGGAGACGGTCGCGAGAGAATGCAAAAACGGTACGTGCAAGGGCCTGGATGGCGACGATGCAGAGAGAGTTAAGGATGATGAAGGCGCAGACCGCGTACACAATGGCACCAGTGCGTCCAAGGTTGTTGTAGAAGATCTGAATGACCGGCTGCTCGAGAGAGCTGGCGAGGGCTTCTGCTGGGTCACCCATAACAAAGGCAAGCACGATGGTGAACAGCCAACCGACAACATAGGTCAAGGCCATAGCGATGAAAATGGCCCATGGAGCCTTGGTTTCTGGCTTATCAATCTCCTCGGTGATATGAGCCGTAGCGTCGTAGTCGGTCATGGTCCAGGAGACGGAAAGGAAACCGAACAGAAACGACCACCCAACAGGGGTCCAGCCGGACTCGGAGTCAACGTAGGTGAAGACGTACGAGCCAGTGTGACGGTCGGGGCACATGGCGAGCAGAGCGATGGAGCAGGTCAAGATAACCAGACCGTGGAAAACGATGTAGCTGGTGGTGATCCTGGCGAGCCATTTCGTTGGGAAGGAGTTGATGACACCGTGAAAGATGGTCAGACCTGCCTGGACAGCCACCGTGTGGCCAGTGGTTGGAGTGTACGAGCCGTTGCTACCGAGAGAGACAGCGGCCAGAAGAATCTGAGCAGCACCATACTCGCTAGAAGCAACACCTGCGACTTGTCCAAGGAGATTGAGCCAACCAACGACCCAAGAAATCGATGGGACCCATGTTGGGTGGATGAGCCGCGAAACGGTGAAGTAGAGACCACCACACGTTGGGTATGCCGAGACCAGCTCAGAGACAGACGCGGCAATGCACATGCATCCTGCTCCGGAGATCAACCAACACCATACCGCTGAAGATCCTCCTCCTGCTGATAGTGGGTATGAGAACGTGGTAGTGATTGTTGCAAAGCAACCAGAAATGGAGGCCGCGAAGGACAAGGTAGCAAAGAAGCCGAATTCGCGCTTGAAGACCTTGACAATATGTTAGCATTCACGGGCACGAGGGGTCTGTTGCGTTGGGAAGTCGCTTTGGCAGTCGGGTAGGCGCTCTGGAGTTGTCCTTGAGATGCGTCGGAAAGGTAAAGGTGGTAGTCGCATAGGACAGTTCGATGATTTGTTGCCGTGGAATCTCCTGTAGTGTCGCTATGGCTGAACATAGTGTAGCTGCATTGGTGTTTTTGTCGCTATGGCTGCGGTACGGATTGAGGAGGTACAGGCAGGTATTGTAGATGTCGCTGTGGTCGTGGCATTACACACACAATCGCAGTATGGTCGCTTGGGAAGATGGTCGCTTTGGCTGTGTTGTGTCGCTTTGGCTCACAGGAGAGCATGTCGCGTGCTGCTTGAGGGCTGAAGGCGGGGGCATACATGCGGAATCGTACGGTTCGCATAATGACACAGTACCAGGACCGATCAGAGAGATTGTAGCCGTCTGATCACACTGTATTGCTGTTGATGATGATGTCGAAAGCCAGAGGCCGTCGACGGACTTGCCATTCTCTGTATACAATAATGAAAAGGATGAGTATATACCGGTTTGTATCCAAACTGCGCCAAAGCCTGATTCTCCGAAGAGAGATCAGACAGCTCGACGACACCACCACCGGGACCCAGCTCAACCGCGGAGGGCTTGCGTTCCCGGGGAGCATAAGACTCGGCCTGGTAGCCTGATACTTGTGCTTCCGCCATTACTAGATACTGTGAAGCGGGTGCTCGCAGTCAGATCAAAAAGAAGTATTATCGCTTGCGCTCAGGTGACTTTATGGCAAATAGAAAGAAAGAGTCGAGAGAGAGTAGAACAAGTGAGATTAGGGCAAGGTTAGAAAAATGTCAGAGCGGATAGATTACAGTATATGTACTGTGGCACCATACGATTCATCTGTTTCTTCGTACTACGCAACGCATACGCCAGATTTTCAGAGACTGTCCAGTAAACGACAGGGACGCGAGAATAGCGGAGCCGCTGCAGGGCTCCGGTGTGAAGCAGTTAAAGTATCCCATGATGCTGACCCGAGTTCTCGCAGCCATTGCCAGCCGATGTCGTGAACGGTCGAAGATTGGCGAGCTGATGAAGGGCCGAGCTCGCGCGAGAAACTTTGCATGTGGCTGATTTGGAAGCCAAGAGTACGGTTCACCACCGGTTGAGTGACCCCACTCGATAAAGGCTAAACATCCTCTCTCCATCTCATTGGTCTCAAATGATGTGCTTGCTGATTCTTGACGTAGCCTCGCGTTGGATCTCTGATGGAAATGATGATAGAAAGGTCTTGAATGTGATCAACCCTTGGATGCCATTGTTCTTTTACCAGAATGAGAGAATGCAGGAGTGGTAATCCCATTTCACGACCAAGATAATTTGGCGACATTTCCGGCAATGTGTCTGTCACAGCAGCACGAGCAGAAGTCTCCTCGTAGGTAGCAGTTTCGGTGTGCCCCGCCGCGGAGTACGCTCCACTCGCATCGCAGCTCGCTTCTGTCGGCATGGTCCGACCAATATTCCATCCGTGAATTGCAGATCGACCAATAGAAGACATGATATAATACCAATGCGGTGCCGCTATAGGCCCGATTATGGTCGATTTGTGCACCGTGTATGTGTTAAAAAAATATTCACGTCGTTTGCGGACAGAATCAAGTGTTTGCAAGGTATTCACTCCAGAAGATGCTATAGCGAACGCGGCGCAATTGGCAGTTCCGTGCGGTCAACCGCATGGGAAGTCTCGTTTTCTCTCGTCTCCATTCGTTCAACGACTCTGCGGGTGGAACCTTGGACATTTGACTTCGGACGAGAGCCATGGTTATTAGGTCGGTGCACGCCATTACGACCGCTGTGTCTCATCGATGTATCTGTGAGATGTCGAGAATGATGTTCGTGACATGTCCAGAAGGCCCTTCACTGCTGTTGATGTCTAGTCCAGCAGACATTTCATTTGTCCCAGTTTAGTTGGTCAACCTCAAGAATCCAAAGGTAAGATTGACCAACATCCCGCTGAGCACTGCAATCTGTCTGCGCCGGCTCCAGACACCCTCCTCCCGCATCAGCCAGCATACAGCGGCAATTGGCCAGAAGAACCCCATGATGTTCCCCCACAGCATATCTTCGAGTCCGCCATCTTCGGCACCAAACGATCCATCTCCATCACCACCACCTGCTGCAGGTCCACTACCCGAGGCATCATTGTCAAGCCATCTATCTTCCAATGCTCGAAGATCGTCTCCTGTAGGCATCGTGTCCGGGGTGTGCGTGTGTGCTTGTATCGCGAGGAACTGAGTGCGAAGGGTAGCTACTTCTGCCTGACTGAAACCTGCATTGAGCAGGCGATCGAAGCCTCGTGGCCCAGCCGTGGTCCTTGACGATGTGTCACCCTGACGTGGCACTGCCTCTGCTGCCTGCTTTGTTTTGCTCAAAAGTGCTACATCCGCCTCTTCTGCCGCAGTCGCTTCGGCTTCCAGCTCCTCTGTGGTCAAGGCATCTCCGACCGAGCAGTGAACATAGACTCGCGCATTGGATTGAGGACCTGGTGAGGAGGATCTGAGGGGTGCCTTGCCTTTGTCATTCGGCTCGGTCTTGGCCTGCTGCCTTGGGGGTGGTGGAGGGATGTTGATTGACTTGGCGATCGCGTTTGCGTCTGCGAGTACGCGACCAGCCGAAATCAGACGTAGTCGATGCGCAGCCGTCTCTGATGGCAGATGTATGCGAATCTTCTGCTTGAGCGATAGGGCCGAGGTGTAATTCGGTGTCGCGATCGTTATTACAAGATCCGGTGCCGATGTTGTGAACCGTATGACCAGATCCACGGCTGTATCTGCTGGAGTGGACTGAGAAGCCATACTGCCGTGTCGCGTCTGCGTGACGCAGTGGTAGAGGTTTTGATGGAGGGGTAGTAATATATGGTAGCCTGCGATGACAGGCGCGGTGTCAGACGTTCTACATCTTCAGCAGTCCATTGCCATCAATCCTCCGGTGAAGAAAGACCTCCAGTAGTCCGGCTGTTACACACGTCCTATAGAGATGCTGATGAATGGTCAAATTGACTCTTGCGGAGCACTGAATGTGCCTGGAAGGGAAGCCCACCCCGGCAAACGGACACCTCGGGATGCTCAAACGTCATGGCAAATCATGCGCCTGACACCACAGCAATTATCCACGAATATATCCGAGAATCAATCATTTGGTCGAGTAGAACTACCACTAACTATCCTCTCGTTCCGAATCAATATCTTCATCAAGACCGCGTCACAACCGCCAACATGCCCGTCGTACATATCGTTCTCTTCGAGTTCAAGCCGACGCTGAGTCGCGAGACCATTGTCGATGTAAGTAAAGTGAGCTCGCATTACAGGAGGAATTGGCTGATATGGAAAAGGCTTGTCAAAAGATGCTTGATCTATCGAACAAGTGCATGCATCCACAAACGAACAAACCATATGTCAAATCACATGGCGGAGGTCGGGACAACAGTCCAGAAGGACATCAAGTAGTGATTGCCCCTATGTTTCGTCCTGAGACGGATTATAGCACATGCTGACCATTGTGCAGGGCGGCTTCACACATGGATTTGTCTTCGAGTTTGAGAACGACGAGGACAGAGACTATTACCTTACCAAAGACAAGGTGCACCTCGAGTTTGTGAGCCACATCGGGGACCTGGTACAGAACATCCGCGTGGTGGACTTTGTGCCAGGTGTTTTATGAGGATGATCGGTCACAGAATGACCGTATGCATATATCGGCATTGTCTATACACAGCCCAAATGCAACGCTTGAACGCCTCCGATGCATGATGCCGGTAAAATGACTCCGCTTCCTACCAATTGCTCGATACGTCTGCGAGACTATGAGATGCTGAACGACTCGCCACAACCACATTGTTCAGCTAGAGGATATTAGTACTTTGTCCTTAATCTGTGCATCATGAAGAACTCACTGATGTTTGGGTTCTTGAAGATGAACCTCTCATTAAGCTTGTCCTCGATCCAGTCCATCTCACTGCCAATAATACTGAAGAGAGCCTTGCTGTCGATCAACACCTTGACACCGTCCTGCTCTACTGCCTCGTCAAAAGCGCCCGGCTTGTCCACATACTCCAAGTGATACGCAAGTCCAGAGCAGCCTCGGTTCTTAACCCCGACACGGATCAGCTTTGGTTCTGGCTGATCCAGAAGGTTACGCAGTTGCTCTACGGCCTTTGCCGACAAGTTCATGGCAGCCTTTCGTGGACGCAGCTTGCTCTTCTTTGGCTTTGATGGTACAGGCTCCGATGGTGCAGTGGTCGAGGCAGCAGCTTTCGCCTGCGTCGGTATCGATTTCTGTGCCTCTCCTTCTCTTAGACTTGCAGCACCCTGTAAATCCTGTGACGACATCTTCTCTTGCGACTGTGCTCCCGACCGATCTACTCCCGAAAGCCCTCCTGCTATCGATGTGTCCGGAATCCCAGCGTTTCGCGGCGGCGGCATTTCTGGCTCCAGTGTTTGCGGTCTGTACGCAGTGGCAGTCTGTAGCTGCCTCTTCGATGACTGACGAAAGCTGCTGAAAGAAGAGAACGGTCTTAGACATTGCGTGCATCTTGCTGATGGAGTGGCTGTTGAGGCGAAGCGAAACATGCTAGACAGCGCGGAGCTGCCTGTTCTTGAAAGTGACATCTGCGAAAGTGTGCGAATGAATACCGAATGGGTCGTCAAATTGAGTATTGTCCAGGTGCGATGAATGTTAGACAGCGTGAGGTGACATAGGTTTAGATGAAGTGACTGGAGTCTTTGAAATCATTCTCGGTATGACGATTGATATTACCGCGACGCCGATTGGAGGAAATGATGGCGGTGCAAGCTGTCAAGCCACATCCCGAATTCTCCAGCCACAACTGCAATTTGTGTCCGGACGACCTGAGAGCAAGTCGTACTACTGTACTCATTCCCACGACCATATTCCTTACAGAGAAACCATTCCACCATCACGAACTTGTGGCATCTTGCAGCCGACTAATTCGTGTTGTCTTCGCGCACGATCTAAACGCCACAATGTTTGCTACTAGGTGCCCGCACGCACAGCGACTACAGACCTTCAGATCATTCTCATCTTCAGCGCCCCAGAAATACAAGAGCCAAAGAGCCAAACTTGCGCAAGAGAACAAAGACAACACGCCTTACCCCTACGGTCCCTCATTATTGTACAAACAATCGAACGAAGGTTTATATGGCGGACAGAGGGTGCAATTCGGCAACAATGTATCAGAAAGGACCGAGATCAAGACGAGGCGAAACTGGCACCCAAATGTACAACGCAAGACACTGTACTCGGTCGCGCTGGGTCGACGGATCAAAGTACGAGTGAGCACAAGGGTTCTGCGCACAATCGACAAGGTCGGAGGTCTTGACGAGTATCTGCTCGGGGATAAGACGTCACGCATAAAAGATCTCGGCATGAAGGGCTGGCATTTGAGATGTATGGTTCTGGCACAACCCGAGATACAGGAGAGAATGAACCGTCAAAGAGCGGAGTATGGTCTTCCGCAGGTCGACTACAGCGAGTTGAATCTCCTAAGTCAGACTACCGACGTGCAGACGTCTGTTGCTGGCCTGAAGGACGAAGGCGGCGAGTTCGAGGTTGAAGCCGACCAGGCCGATGAGATGATGGATGCGGAAGCGGAAGCGGAAGCGGAAGCGGAGGAGGGCACAACAGGGAACGAGACCTTTGACGACAAAGTCCGCAAAGCGAACGAGGCCAACTGGAAGGACGGCATGCTAAGGGCCTGATCGCAATCAATGCACTACACATACGACTCTGGGTCATCAGCTCGACTGTGCCATGTCATATATACCCTTTCTCCAATTCTGCCAAACAATTCGCTATTATAAATATGGGCATGATGCATCTATCACCATCAAATCTAACTCTGAATGCGGCGAATGCGTGGATGGTATACGACCTTTTGTATCGCAATGTCGCGTTATGCACTAGACGCAATGCATAGCAATGCAGGACATTTTTCCATATCCACGCAATACAGGTAGTGATAGTGAAGTCCTATGCTCGCATGTGGAATCTATTGTGCACGCGACCTCCTTCCCAAGAGGTCGAGCATCATCTGGCGTCACAGACGCTCGGGCCCATCCAGCAATGGGATCCAAGCTCTGTACCTACCTAGTAGATCAGGCAGTAACTTGTTACCTTCTCTTCGACATTGCACCTTCGATCGACTATCGAACCGCGTCTCACCATTATGCCTCGCGGTCAGGAGCCCTTACTGGCACGCAGCGCGGACGACAATGCATCTCTCGAATCCTCAACTCAAGCCGAGGAGGAAGACGCCCTCCTCAGCGGTCAATCATCAAATCAGCCATCTCGCGCACAGAGATGGCGTGAGATTGGCGCATTCGCGTGGGCCTTTGCTGCCACTATCGCCGTCATTGTGCTCGCGGTCCTCTTCCAGCACAGCCAAGCGGTCAACAATGAGCGCAAGAACATTGGCTCCGACGGACGACCATCCGGGAAGCGCAACCTCATCTTCATGGTCTCGGACGGTATGGGACCGAGCAGTCTGTCGCTTACCAGGGGATATCGCCAATTCGTAGAGGGATTACCCTTCAGCGATACGTTGGGAATCGACAAGCAATTGATCGGGCAGAGCAGAACCAGGAGCTCGAGCTCGCTGGTGACGGACTCAGCGGCAGGTGCAACAGCGTTTAGTTGCGGGCTCAAGAGTTACAATGGTGCTATCTCTGTTTTGCCGGATGGAATGCCTTGCGGTAGTGTCATGGAGGCTGCGAAGAGGGCCGGATACATGACTGGACTGGTGGTGACGACGAGTATCACGGACGCTACGCCGGCTTGCTTTGCTAGTCACGTCAGGACAAGGGCTATGGAGGACAATATCGCGGAGCAGTTGGTGGGCAATGGTCCACTGGGAAGGAACGTGGATCTGATTCTGGGAGGTGGTCTCTGTCACTTTCAGCCCAACAGCACGACCGGTAGCTGCAGACACGATGACAAGGATATTGTCGCTATGGCGGAAGAGAAGGGCTGGAACTACGTCGACAACCGGAAAGACTTTGACGGGCTCACTTTTGGTAGCTCGGTTGAACTGCCGCTGTTGGGCTTGTTCGCCAAGTACGACATCCCATTCGAACTTGACAGAAGGAACCAGGACGATGTGTATCCCTCGCTCGACGAGATGACGGATCTGGCCATCAGAGCCCTTAGCGATGCGACTAGAGATTCGGATCAGGGTTTCTTCCTCATGATCGAAGGCAGCCGCATCGATCATGCTGGCCATATCAACGACCCTGCTGCTCAGGTCCACGAAGTCCTCGCGTATGACAAGGCTATGTCGACTGTTCTGGAGTTCTTGGACGATGATCACACACCTGGTCTAATGGTAGCCACCTCTGATCACGAGACTGGCGGTCTGGCGGTTGCTCGTCAAATTAGCGAGACCTATCCCGATTACCTCTGGTACCCTCAAGTTCTGGCCAATGTGACCGTCTCCGCGGAGTCGGTTGCCCGCTACTACATTCACCACATTCTAGGCAGTTCGGCTCTTCTTGAGCAAGACGCATCATGGAATGTCGAACATCTGCCTAGCATCACCATCAGCTCGTCAATGGATAAGAAGACTGTCAGGGAGCAACTTCAGGAGCGCATCTCGGAATCGTTCTCATTCGACGCTAATGACTTGGAAATTGATCTTCTGGTCAAGCACCCGATCTACAGCGTCTGGATCCTGGCGACCATGATATCTATGCGCGCTCAGATCGGATGGTCGACTCACGGTCACAGTGCCGCTGATGTCAACATCTATGCGTCTTCTCAACACCTTGCTAGAAGACTGAGAGGCAACCACGAGAACATTGAGGTCGGTCAGTTTCTGCGATGGTGGCTCGATGTAGAGGACGGTGTAAAGGATGTGACTGCGGAGCTGCAGGACAAACTGGGCAAACAATGGTTGAGTGATGTCGAAGAAACCGAGGCGCCAAAGAAGGTGGGTGGGCAGGCTGCGAAGGCGTATGATGAGATATCGAAGCAGCTTCAGCGCGCGTACGATGGAAGGCCATACGTCGAGTTGTAATAAGATGGAGATATAGATATGTAATAACCCATATAGAAGGCGGCTACACTACGCCTCGAAACGCATCAATTCACCCGAGCCGCTTCTCGTCCAATTCGTCTTGCTAGCCCGCGTCTTTGAGGTGTTGCGCACAAGTGGTCATCGAAGACCGTACGACCAAGGTCCGAACGAACGAATGAGCTCGCAGCGAGAAGAGTGGTATTTGTGTCTGTATGTCGTAGAGTGCAAGTGAGGAAGGGAGAGACACGTGATGCACGGACCCACGCGTGTTCGCGACTTGACAGTAATTGAATTCGGGAGGTTCGTGGTTCGCCAGCGCCTCTGTTCACTTGATTCGATTTTTATAAGGACAAGGACTCGAACTTGGATACTGGTTCATCTGCTAAGCTCTCTACATTCCAAGCTTGCAAGGCTGCCGTCGAACCCTTTCATCCTCAATCACACCGCGATCATGGCACCCGCGGCATCTGGCCCCCTGTTCGCGAAGGAGGAAAAGGCACTTTGTTTCCATCACGAATTACTATACGAGGCAAAGGTACTGGACTCGCGGCCTGTCGACCCGAATGACAAGAAGTCGGCGCATCAGTACAAAGTCCATTACAAGGGGTGGAAAAACACGTGAGTTATGATTTCCAAATGTTGTTCGGAAGGCGCGATGAGGTGGTTTCCCGATTCTGCATCTCCTTCAACGGTTCTCCTCTTTTGCGACATCATATCATCCTCTTCGTTGTTATATTCGCTTGATATAAATCCTTCTCGTCGTGGGCGTAATGGATCTTCGCCGCAGCAAGCGCAAACTCATTCCTTCACGCCACGTTAACCCGGAGAAAGACAACAATGCTGACACTAAAGCCAGCTGGGATGACTGGGTACCGCAAGATCGCCTTCGCAAATTTAACGAGGAGAACAAAGAACTCGCGAGCAATTTGAAGAAGGAAATGGATGCTCAGCGTCGAGCCGCCTCGAAGCCTTCTATCATCAGCAACGTCTCTGCGAAGAAGCGAGGACTTGGCTCGGAGCTGGCGAGCTCTGCACGTGGAAGCGAAGAGAGAAGCTCCATTGCTCCCACACGTGGAGTCAAGCGCGCCAGAGATGGCAAGGAATTGGAGGGTATCGAGAGAGTACGTCTAGCGCTTTTTCGAGGTGCTGACTAAGGACTGACCCGTGTATACAGGAAGAGGACTTCCTCAGAAGACCAGCCATCAAGCTGCCGATGCCAGACACACTCAAGTCCATCCTGGTCGATGACTGGGAAAAGGTCACCAAAGAACAAAAGCTCGTTCCTCTCCCGTCAACAACGCCAGTCTCACTATTCCTTGACGAATACCACGACTCGGAAATGACCAAGCGCCGAGAAGGCAGTGCAGACGCTGATATCCTTGAGGAAGTCATCGCTGGCGTACGAGAGTACTTCAACAAGTGCCTCGGCAGGTTACTTCTCTACAAGTTCGAACGACCTCAGTGGCAAGACTTTCACGCCCAGATCACTGCAGCAGGTGACAAAGGTCTTGCGGGCAAGCAAGTCGTCGACGTGTATGGATGCGAGCACCTTTTGCGACTCTTCGTCTCCATGCCGGATCTTATCGCTCACACCAACATGGATTCTCAAGCTGTTACCCGGCTGCGAGAAGAGCTGTTCAAGATGACGCAGTACCTCAACAAGCATACTAACAAGTACTTTACGGCGGAGTACGAGCACGCCGCTAACGACTATCTGGACTGAGATGGAAGGAGAAACATTACTGTGGCGGTCGCTGAGGATTTATTGTGCGTCTCCGGCGAAAAAAGACAGACTATTGACATGGCAATCGTGAGGCCCGACGATGAGCATGGCGTCGGCTAGGAACTGGCATATCAGGCACGGCACATGGCAAGGTGCATTCAGCGATGGAGTTCTTCGGCTTTCATTTCTCGATTCATCTACAATGGTATGCTAACTAATATGCTGCACCGTATCACTCCTCGTAGACACATCGTCTTGAATGTGAACGAATTCCCACCCGACGACTGGTCGATGTGAATGAAGCAAAAAGCTAGAAGCTTGGTTCTAGAGTCATACGGTTTGTCATTATTGTCTCTTCAAGGTAATGAAATGACTGGATACTTGCTCAAAAGCTTCGTGGTGAGTGCGGTGCACCTTGGTGGACACTGACCTGCGAAGTACCATGATGTTCACAACGAGAGAATGATATATAGAAGACTGGTGCAAGCCCCATTGTAGGTCAAACAAAACTATCAAAGCAAAGCAAAGCAGTACCAAAAATGAAGGTCCCAGACATGTCTATCCCAAACTTTTTCACACGCCCGTCTCGACCAGTTGGGCTACGTCCGGCAGCGTCGGTACCCACACCCTCCGAAAGACCTGCTTACGGAACCCTTCCCCAATCACGCGAATCGGACGAAGACCTCCTTGAAATCCCACCAGCGACCGTCTGCCGCTTCATACTCACCCTACCAAACGGACTGTGGCCGGCCGACCGCGCGGGACAAGAAAACACAGTCGACATGGTCGCCTCGCTTTCCGACCAGCCAAGCTGTGATCACTTCCGGTACTTACGTCTGCAGAGCTACGACCGCTTCTGTCCGACATTGGTTAATTGGCCCGAGATTTACTACACCGTTTGGCTCGCGACCTCCGATCAGGCTAGGCGTGGAGTCCACCAGGTCGGAGACGTCTTGTTTGAGAACGGAGCGACGAATCTGTCTCTCGAACCGGAGGAGATAAGCGACGGAGATTCCAAGCCGTGGGTAGACGATTGGAAGCAGAGCCATTCGTGGCTCACTGCCGCGCATGTATATGGATTGTGGACGAGGAAGGGTGATTGAGGCGCAAAAGCGGATGGTCGGGTTCGGTCTACAACGCCGAATTGGTCAGCAGGACATGACTCTTTCGGTTTGTACATCCAGATAGATACGACAGTTATACATTGGATCATAGTCGGTTGATGTTATACACAGTGTCTTAAAAAGGCTGCAAATCTGTTGTATGTGACCCTTATTTTGTCGACCGCGGGATAGAATGATCGTAATCATTCTCGTTTGTCGGACCAGACAAGCCATGACAAGCCGTGGCCAGCATAAACGTGAGATGCTCAAGTCTGAAGTCCCCATCTTCCGCAAACCCTCGGGATGCGGTTCTGGAGTCGGACTGGAGGCTCGAACGCCAAGACATCCTCTAGCATATTATGTAAGCACTATCTATCTGGACGCTCACCTCGATGAGCTCGCATTCCTGATAGGCATTTTATCAATTCTGTGATCAGTAGTCGTAGACGTGATTATGGACTTCTGTACACTGGGGATGTTCATCATTGGTGGGTACGATTCACCATACTGATCATTCCTTATTATATCGGCCATTGAGCGACAAGCATCATAGTAACTGTTGTAGATGAGATACATCCACCACCTTCAGCTTCGGATCAAACACCCCAGCTAGATGTCATTGGAGGGGCTGGAACATACAGCGCAGTCGGTGCACGCCTTGTGTCGCCGCCACCATCATCCTTGAAGGTTGGATGGATCGTAGACTGTGGTACTGATTTCCCTGCCGAACTTCATCAGACTATCGCCAATTGGGAGACTGGAGCGCTCATGAGGAAGCGGGATGGCTTGACTACGAGAGGATGGAACGGCTATGGCGCGAACGAGCATAGAGGTAAGTCGCGGGTTGTGGTGACTTCTCGTATTATACGAGATATTCCAAGCCACGATGTTGACGGAAGCGCAGCTTTCAGGTATCTCACACCAAAGCTACGCCTGACAGCTGAGGATCTCACGCCAGAGTTGTTGAGTTCCCGATCTTTCCACCTCATCTCTTCGCCAATGCGCTGTATCGAGTTGGTGAACGGTATCCTGGAAAGACGCGCGAAGTCATCGCCAAACCTCTCGCGGCCGATTTTCATCTGGGAACCTGTGCCGGACCTCTGCATAGAGTCTGAGCTTGACAACACCTATGAAGCTATCAAACATCTGGACGTAATCAGCCCGAATCATGCTGAACTGGCATCATTGTTTGGCATCGAAGCCACAACAGCATCCGGCGACGTCAATCGATCAGGAGTCGAAGAATGCAGCAGAAAGCTGGTATCAGCCGTGTCATCTTCCGAGAGGGAATTGCACGTCGTTGTGAGATCTGGCAAAGATGGATGCTACATCCGCTCGAGTAGAAGTCATTCAGATGGACCGTGGATACCTGCATATCATGCAGATAATCCAGTGAAGGTAGTGGATCCGACTGGAGGAGGAAATGGATTCCTTGGTGGTTTTGCGATCGGTCTCGTGAAGACCTTTGACCCGATACAAGCAGCGGTGTGGGGAAGTGTGAGCGCGTCTCTGTGTATCGAGCAAGTGGGAATGCCGGTGATTGAGCGGAGTGCTGATGGACGTGAGACTTGGAACGGTGTTGATGTGCAAAAGCGACTGGTGCAATTCTCAAGACAGTTGCTTTAGACAAGGAAGATAGATAGACAAGAAAATAGAGTAATATTATGATCGCGAACCATGCACGAGAAGCTGAGAAAGCAGCCAATCCGTACCTCAGATCATTCACCTGGCGCTTCACCTACCCTGCCACTTCCGTAGGACCACCCACGTGCCTGATGTCAGCTGCTTTGAGCTACATATTGTCATCAAACACAGCTGCCCTCAACAGGCGCACCGGAGGTGTAACTCATCAACACGAATACCGAGCCAGTGGTTCGACAAAAGTGCTTAGCGGATACGAGTGTTCCACACAAAGACCTGTGTTCGAGTCCGCTGCACCACAACTGTATGACAATCCCGAAACAAAAATAAAAATAAATTCGAGCGCCATGTGGAACAAGCGCAGTGACGGTTTCTTCCTACTTCACGATGAGCATGGGAGTCGTTTCTTTTGTTGGAGTTTTGTCGTAACAGGTGGTGTTTTTGCGCAATGAGAAGTGTTTGTCCTAGTTGTGAGCAGTGCAATATGAATATGCTAGGGCCGCATTCATCACATTGAGCAACTCTTTTGTCTTCAAAAATGGTCGTTGTACATTCTCTGGCCATTACAGAGGTTATTGAGTAGCCCAGTTTGGAAGCTTTCCGTATGATCCATCATGTCCATGATTGTTCCCGTCTCGTTCAGCAACCCATGCCTTTCCCATATCTACCTTCCCTGTGACTTCTCGTGCTCTCTGATCTCTCTGCTCCAGCTGCATCGCATTAGTCTCGATCCATGGCTCGGTCGTTCGCCGTCGACGTACTATCTGCTGGGAAAGAATCGGCCTGGCTCCGGGAACTTTGTTCTGTGCTCGCGGTCTGCGCTGACGGTCCAGGTCATGAAAACGATTCCAGCAATGACACCTCCAATGACGGCAGTGTTCGCTTTCCAGTTAGAAGGTTGTGAGTACCAGCCTCCTGCTGGTGACCAGACGTGCTTAGGATATCTATATCGAGCGGTCAATGTCCGTCGCAAAGGGTGATGTTCGATGTGCCATTGCGTACGGGATCTTTCCACCGGAGCTGTGTGCAATGTCCGCTCCCTTCTTGATGTCACCGGCCATTGCCCCTGCTGGGTCGGGATGATGTTCAACCATTGTCGCGTTGTGTAATAAGACGAATCAATCACCGTCTTGCAGCTCGGTGATGGGTGGAGGTTGACATCTGCAGTTCGGCGAGCGCGCGGAAGTTGCCGCATCGAAGCACGAGACACGGCTTCGACGACTTTGGAAATTTTGCCAGAGTGTCGCGCGACCTACAGTGTACATCGACCACCACAAACTCCCTTGAAGTGTCTTACATTCCTTACACAATAGTGGCACTTGCAGGAGGGGTTGTCTATGAAGCGCTTACATTTGGAAAGATGGAGTGGCACATTGCTCCCGCCACGAAACCCCCGGTTAATACGTTCGTCAATCGCCATTAATGCACAAGCTGCTCGACCTTCAAAGCAACTGCGACAAAGCAATACATCATACCTTTCCTCATCACATAGGTACTTCTCGGCGTCACGGAGGCTACGAGAAGAGGAAGAGCTGGTCGATTCACAGCAATACGTTAATAATCCAACCACAAACCCACAGCAACAGGCCGCTCGTAAAGCCACATCTGCGAAACTCGCCGCCCTTCATGCCCGACTCTCATTACCACCTCGCTTCCCTCTTCAGACGCTTGCCAGATGTCTTGTTCATCCAACGGCAGACGCTCGACCAGAAATGAACAATGCCTCGCTCGCACAGTTAGGACAAGAACTTTTGTCAAATTACACATCAGAGTGGCTCATCTGCAACTACCCTCGCCTGCCGATGCCAGTGGTCTTCGCCGCAATGTACGCATATGTCGGCGACAAGGTGCTCAACCGAGTACGAGCAGAATGGGGTGTGGAAGAGGCGGCTGCGCCTGGAGTGGAAGTGGATCCAGGTCTTGTACAGTTCCAGAGGCGGCAGGCAGGCAATGCGATGGCACCGGATATGATGCATCGAGTCAAAGATGTTCAAAATGGCAGACTAAGAGACACTGGAAGGGCGAGCGACGAATTCAACTACCGACGTGGCATGTCTTCAAGGATTGTTTACGACAACGAGTTCGGCGATGTACAGTCAAGTGTGAATGTGCACGACTCAAAGCTTGGCCTTGACGATGATCTTACGAGCGAAAACGAGTCTGTTATTCCATCCACATCGCGCGCTGGCAACAAAACAACCCAAGGACAGACACAGACACAATCCACGAGCGAGGAAGCGTCGTCCTCTTTCATCCGAGCAGTGTTTGGTGCACTCTACCTCCATGCCGGCCAGAGCGCCGTGCAATCTTTTCACGAAGCCCACATCCTTTCCCGACACCTGCCTCTACACTCTCTCTTCGACTTCACATTTCCAACGAGAGATCTATCACGGCTTTGTAAAAGAGAAGGATTCGAGCCTCCAGTAGCGAGGTTGATTTCGGAGACCGGAAGACATTCGAGGACACCGGTTTTCATTGTTGGTGTGTACAGTGGACAAGACAAGCTGGGCGAAGATGCCGGCAGCTCTCTAGCAGAGGCAAGAGTCAGAGCTGCCGCAGCGGCTTTGCGCAGTTGGTATCTTTACACACCACCGAGGGACCAGGTGTGCTTGCCTAGCCGCCAGGCTGAGATGGAAAGCCAAGGTAAAAGATGGAGGCCACAGATGGTTGATCCTGGTGAGATCGTGACCTGAGCGTGTTTCGTACACGAAGTGCGTCAGGTCGTGATCGAGACCAACGAAGAGAATCCAACCGTCACGCACGAGTCGAGTCTTTTCGGTCTGAGACTCCGCCGACAAGCAGGAGATGACTTCGGCCCACAAACCGAAGACAGGCCTTGTACGGCATGAACAAACGGTATTGGGGACAATCACGGGTTTGCATGTTGACGAACGCCGTATGTATTATTCAAAAGACGCATGGATTGGACTGCGAGGCGTCCGGATGTGTTCAGACTTGCATGGCGATCGGCAGGAGTGGTGTTGTATATTGTATATATACTGACAATGACCGAATTTAAGCCTCTGCTCTTTCAATCGGTTCTACTTGCTGGTTTTTGAGTGAAGACCGTGTTTCTGCAGCAGTTCTTGCGCAAAGTGGATCAGCTATTTGTAAGTTTCCACTGTCATATGGTGAACAATATGACGGATCTGCGTATGTGTCTCTTACGGTTGCTCGACCGACAGGTCAAACGCCTACTGCACCGAACGAGTCAAACGATCGAAGGCAGAAACGCAAACGGAATCAGGGAAACATGTCCGCACACATGCAGCATGCAGCTAGCACTGCATGAGGTGGTCCATTTCTGACGGGTCTCCTTTGACATTTGTTCGGCGGCAGCGTTCCCGTATGATCGTGTTCGTCTTCCATGCTGTGTCCAGTGCTAGTAACCTGAATTACTCAATGTGGCATTTGTACTCCCTTCCAACGAAACTTCCATGTCCGCTCAATGGCGTCCCACCCTGGAAGTCTAAAAGTGACTGCAACCGTTACAACGGAGTCTCCCTAGTCCAGCGTCTTCGTTGATTGAATTGGGTGCCATTCGTTATTGCATCTTGTCTCGCCCTGTCGTCTGTCTCTGCAGCAAGCAAGAGCGCGCCGACTTGCCCTATCCTGCCTTGGTTTGGCCACTAGTAGCGTGCTACCAGTACGATTTACTCGCCCGGTACCGTAATTCGTTCGGTACAGTTCCTCTACTCCACACAGGCGCCACGACCAGTAATCACACACAGAGTACACTCCTCTTTCCATTCGTTTCGCCGTCTACTGTCTGTCATTATTGCTGCTGCCCTTGTCTGATAACGACTTCTGCATCCTACTGCAAACTCGAACGCAAGGCGCCCATGTCGCCCCTGGTTTGATCTGTACTACAGTGCTGCCGCACGCGACCCGACGCTGCGCACTCGTTCAGGTCTTGACCCTTCTCCAGTCTTACCAAACCTTGGTCCTGCTGATTGGCACATCACCCAACTTTGAATAGAAACACGAAACCACAGCCCGCCTGCGCCTAGCGCGCTCGCCGAACAAGCTGAAGTCGAGGTCGATTACCTGCGACCAACCGACCGACCAAGCCTTTGCATAAAGGCGACAGTCATCCAACATTTCTCAGACCATCGCAATCCTACCGACCATGGACTTTGGCGTGCAAGGTCCCATGTCGCGAACATACACAACGCCGGCTGGAATGCCTGTCGCTCACCCTCAACACCACAAGATGAACTCTGGTGGCTCACACTCGCTAATGCATTCGCAAACACATACAAGCTCGTCATATTCTATCCAGTCGCAACCTTCGTCGCGATCGTCCGACACTACTCAAGGAACCGCGCAATCCACTCTCTTCCCACCGCCGCTCCCGACATCAGCGCCCACCATGGCCGACGGGCCTGGGCCAGGGCCTGTACGCGCCGACACCAATGTCATGAACAAGGTCGGAGACAAAGAGCAGTCATTGTTTCAAATATGTGTCATACTCAGAGAGAGACTCGTCAAAGTGCCTGGCTTTGACACGTTCTTACAGGAGGAGGAATTGGGCGCAGACGATGACACAGACCCTGTCACATTGTTATGGAGGATGTTTAGACGTGGATACCCTCTTGTGGCACTATTCAATGTCCTCAGACCCGACAAACCCGTCCAGCTCAACGTCTCTGCCATGTCTTCGGAAATCAAAAAGGGCAAAGCCATGACATTCAAGTTCATTTACGCTCTCATTCACGACCTGCAATTCAAGATCGAGGACTGCTTCATCATTCTGGATCTTTACGGCGACGACACCACTGGCTTCGTCAAGGTCACCAAGACCGTCACTCGCATGCTGGATCTTCTGGTGGAACAAGGAATTATTCAGGATACCCGTCGACAGGGCGATGAGCCCGCACACGTCAAGCGAAGTCAGCGACACCATATTGTTGACGAGCTTGTGACGACCGAGAGAACATACGTGCAGCAACTGGAATTGTTACAGGCTTATCAGGTCCAGTGTCAAAAGACCGGTGTCGTCCCTGGAGATGTTGTCCACCAGATCTTCCTCAACCTCAACGCGCTCCTCGACTTCCAGCGACGATTCCTCATCCGTGTCGAACAAATCAACGCGATGCCTGAAGACGAGCAGAACTGGGGTAAGCTGTTTATTCTCTACGACGATGCCTTCAAGATCTACGAACCATATATCACCAACCAAAAGCAATGCGAAGAGACAGTCATGAGGGAGTTCGAAAACTTGAGAATGGCTGGTGGCTCTCCGGAACTGCAAGGCATTGTCGCGAACCCGTCCACACTCTACAGTTTCTTCATGAAACCTTTCCAGCGTCTGACAAAATACCCGCTGCTTCTGAACGAACTGTACAAGAAGGGCGATTTCAACGAAGACCTCAGAGCAGATCTGTTGAAGGGCAAAGAATGCGCGCAGGCTGTTCTTACGCGAACAAATGCCGCAATGGACAGAGAGGATAGACTTGCTGCGGTACAGGAGCTGAAAGGACGGGTTGAAGACTGGAAGGGTCATCGAGTAGAAGCCTTTGGTGAGCTTCTGCTGTTTGGAACCTTCACCGTCATTAAAAGTGACGCTGGCCCCGGAAAGGACTCGGAACGCGAGGTTTGTCAAAAGCAACCACTGTTTGATCGAAACATTGGCGCTAACCACTGACCAGTACCATGTGTATTTCTTCGAGTCAATATTGCTCTGCTGCAAAGACATCGATCCAACAAAAGCAAAGAACAAGATGAAGAACAAGCCTTTGGTGGACAAAAAGGGAAAGCCCAAGTTGCAGCTCAAAGGACGCATCTTCATGCAGAATGTGACTGATGTCGTGAGCGCCGCGAAGCAGGGTGAGCAGCACTACCTTCAAGCATAGAGGTATTCTTTCGTACATGATGCAGTTTTCTGACATGTTACTAGGCTCATACACCAGTCAAATCTTCTGGAAGGGTGACCCCGGCATTGAGAACTTCACCATCAGATTCCTGACTGAAGATATCATGAAGAAGTGGTACAGCACACTGATCGAGCAGAAGTCTCGCTGGGCAGACGTCGCGAGTACCACAAGCGCATCAAATCGTCCATCGACTTCGGCAACCGAATTCACATACTTGGCAGGGGCCGCCCTTGAGAACCCATACCACCTCAAATCGGAAGAGGAAGATGCAGACTCCCTTGATGGCAATACTATTGTTTCACCGGACTCTTACGCAGGATACCCATCGGAGAGCAGCTGGACTCAATCGCAAACTAGTCTACGGACAAGGACGAATACAAATGATAGTGGTCCGACCAGTGCGCCCGGAAGTGGTCGTATGGCTCCGCCACGTTTCGCGCCTGGTTCAATTCCTGCACCGCAACTTTTCCTTCGAACGGGCGGTTCTCCTGCTTCTCCTGCTCCACACTTTGCAGAGTCATACTTTTCGCCAACAACCGAGGACTCACCTATGTCTGGCAGGAGTAGTGGTGCCGGTGGAATGTACTTTGGCTTACAACCCGCGGGTCACGAAAGGTATACTGCGCCATCACCATTGCCCTACAGATCTGGATCTCGCGAGGCAATGAATGCGTATGCACAAGCGCAAGCTGCGCGCGTACCAAGCAGAGGCGCAGGATATCCTCAAGTAGCACCAGCACCGCCAGGAAGCTCGAGCGGCACTGCTCGCAACAGGTCTGTAAGTAGTCCAAGCATGCCTGACCAGCGACGAATCCTCAACAGCGCTCGACCGCCCATGCCGGAAGGACCTATACCAAGTCATCTGCAACATCAAGCTGCATCCATTAGAAGTCAGACCAATTCGCCACATCTAACAAATGGTATCGACGAGCGAGTGGGCTCTCCTTCGTCTCAATTTGGGAGAGAAAGGTCTAATACGCGACCATATCCAAATCCGAACGACGGCAGATTTACGCCCACCTCAACTGGTTCTCGCAGCATTACTCCAGTAGCTTACAACGCCATGTCGCCACCACTCGGATCGGCCACTCCAACAATGGCCGACAGCCAGCAGATGTTGCCACCACCATCTCAGCTCAAGGTCAAGGTACACGCGACTTCCGCTAACCAGACTCTGACACTGGTTGTATCGAGTAACGTAACATATTCATCACTACGGGATCGCATCGACGCGAAATTACTACGTAGCACCAACCTCAGTCTTACGGACAAGGGCAACAACCAAGTCAAGCTGAAGTACTTGGACGATGAAGATATGATCACAATCACCACCGACGAGGATGTGCAGATGGCTTTCGAGACATGGCGCGAGCAACAGGGCGAGGGCATTGTTGGTATGGGCGAAATTACGCTTTTTGCTGCATGATTGTCTAGGACGGCTTTTCGAGACGAGCTTGGATATTGAGCATAGCGGGAATATGGAGAAGAAGTTAGATATCGGATTACTCGGTGGGTAGGAAAGATTTCGGAAGGCACGGATTGCACGTACGGCAAGAGGAGGAGGCTTGAGACGAAGTTACGATTGAAATGAAAGGCGCAATGCTCGTTGTTGTTTCTTTTTGGCAAGGCAATGCACTGGAGTCTCCTGGCATCACATCAATGAGGTTTGCGAACTCGACGGAGGCATTGGTTCAGTGAAGGCTTATGATCTCATATGTTTGGCGTAGTTAGTAAGGAATAACATAGCAATCATATCGCATGATTCTTCTTTTGCTGTATTAAGCTATTCTTTTGATGTGGATTCATGTCTTGTCTATATTGCTAGCCCGATTGTATAACCGATTGCTTGTAGCTCAATATCGATAACGACTGTGGTCACTGTACCTTATACTACACGAAATCCGTGACATCCGTCAAACGTAACAGCCGTACTATAAATACACTTCATTATTCTATTCACTACATCACCCACGCACAACTAGCACATTGGTCTGAGCACACTGAGAGGTTGATGATGCCCGGCTGCTCGTGACCATCACTCGCGTGGTGACACGATGATCGTCTGCAAATAGGTAGACGTCCACAATTTACGTCCACCAATGCCGGATGTCAATATTGGTCTTCTGACCAAAACTCTGCACGATAGCCCAGTAGTCCAGAAGGCCTTACGCTTCCAGACACAAGATACGTCCGATGAACCGTGCAGAAAATCGGAAAACTATGCTCAATATCAATACCCTTCGACGAAGCAAGGAATCATCTACGTGGGAGAACGATCTATCCAAGCACATGAAGTCATTGAAGGTCACCTGAGGCATCTCGCTACCATCAACGATTTCGATTGCAAAATTCTCTCTGCCATCACTCTACCTGGAACTGCTGATGATGACGCGGTCAGAGTGAAACATGAATACCAAGAAGTGGAAGGACTCGACCGGCTCAGTCACTCACTACTCGCAGTGACCCTCGCGTCTGCCGAGCTGGTACTCCTTTCCTCGTCCAAGTTGACACCACTGGCCAGACTGCCGCTCTCAGCGAGCCTGGATCCGTTACAATGCTTCGGAGAATTTCTCGCTGCCGAGCCATACGGCCGCGCCCTAGCTGTGGCTGCACCAGAGGGCGGAGTTCTACTTGTCGAAGTCTCGAACAAGCATGACACGGAAAAAGCGAACGTCGTACAACAACGACCATTAATTCAGATTCTAGGAACGATACTACACATGGAGTTCCTCTACCCATCAGCGTACGACCCGGACCACATCATCCTGCTCATCATCAAGGTCATAGAGCGTAAGATCTTTATCCAGCATGTCGAGTGGCTGCAAGGTGCAGGGACGGCCACAGCCAAGGTGCACAGCGCTTCACGTATCCATACAGGCGGTCAATTTCCAACACTTCTCATTCCGCTCCAGTCCTCGGCAGCGTTCCTGCTGGTATGTGGTACCTCACTCTATCTGTTTACGGATCTGCTCTCTGGACATGTTCAACCATCGAGGGTAACTGTGGACTCCACGGAAGACCTCATATGGTCAGCCTTCGCTCGCCCGATACTGGAGAACCAGCGACATGACGGGGAATCTGACACAGTGTGGCTGTCTACTGAGCGAGGCGTGGTATTTCAACTTAAGATGGGCAGTTTTGACTCAGTCCGAAAGACCGAGTGTGGCCCTATCACAACCCTTGAACACCCAATAACCTCGATATTCACCATCGTTGACAGTGCCAATGACGGTACGAAGCTACTTTTAGCTGGAAGCGAAACGAGTTCGGGCGGCATATACCAAGCCATCAACTCCCTGGACAGCGAATGGGCCATGGATGGCAAATGGGACTTTGCGAAGATAGACATCATACAAAACTGGACACCAACCCTTGATCTGATCTCTTCTGACCTGCCTCGCGGTCATGAGAAGACGAATCGGTTTTCGGATGGTCTTTTCATTACGTCCAGCTCAGACAATGCTGGTAACATAGCAGAACTGCGGACAGGCTTGGAAGCAAGATCTGCTTTCTCGTTCTCTCTTGACGAGCTCCGCGGCTCCCACAAAGTCTGGGCGATATCTAAACCTCAAGACGATGGACTACTTCTCGTTGTGTCATATCCACCAATGACCGGACCGGGCACCACTCGAGTCTTGTCGATCGACGAGGATGGTGTATCTGTGGTAGATCTACCAGAAGTCCTGGCCATTCCGGATGATCATCGTTTGCATTTCGAACCAGAAAGTCCGATCGTTACGATCGGATCTAACACAGGCACGACGGAAATTGTACATATTACGGACCGAGCATTGATCATCTTGAGCCAAGGTCAAGTCACCCCGTACCCCTTGAACTTACCGCAGGAGGGGACTATCTTGAGTGCTGACTTGGACCTCTCCCGTGATCAGCGCTGCGCGGCACTTGTCATCGCTGACAATTCTGCATCCCATATACGATTAGAGCTGTTTGCGTGGTACGGAGCCGATATTGGCAAAGACTGCGCACGACTCATGGCAGAAGTCGCTAGTATGCCTTCCGCTCTCCAGATCGTGCATGTTGACACGGATGTATTTGTAGTGGCGTTCGCTACCCACGATGGACGCCTACTGGTCTACCTCTTTGACACGAATGCTCGTACGGTCACAGCATGCGGCTGTGCCCTCGGATCTGGACCGGATATCTGCGACAGTATTGTCGTTCTCGGAGACGAGATTGATGAGAACGTCTCTACTATCAATATACTCTGCGGGCTCCGGAGTGGTAGTCTGCGATTACTGACGTATAGCTGGACTAGAGAAGGTGAGCAAGGGCTGAACCCCTCCAGCTCTTCAGTAGACCAGTACAATGTCGATGTGTCTGCACATCGGAGTGTCACTCTAGGATCAACAAGTGTCAAGGTCACGGCATCGCTAGACACGCCTGGTACAGCCATTGCGGTCTGCGAATCTTCTTTGTTCTTGGTTACTTGTTCGACGTCAAGTTTGTCAGCTGCACCAATCTGGATAACAGATCTCGGCGAGCCAGGGTACCAGCAAGGCCCCATCTCAGCTCTTGTTCATACTCGTTATACGCCCGGTCTTGCATCCCTGGGCCTGGCATCGTCCTTGGTGGTCATCAGCGAAGACGAGTGTAGGATCAGTGAACTCGACTCTAGCTCGTTGAGACTGATTCCACGGACCTTACCTATCCAAGGAGCACCAAATCGACTCATATACTCGAAGCAGCTGTCGCACTTCATAGTAGCCTCGACGGAGACGATAAAAGGAGAAAGAAGTGATGCTTCTATAGAGTCCAAAATGCAGCTCCGTGGCTTGTTGAGTTTCCAGCCACCAGCGTCAGGGACCGAGTCGGAAGACGGCACAGATTCGACCTTCAAATTCTACCTTCAAACCAACGAAAGAGTCTACGCTCTTACCGAATGGGTCTACCGCAGTCCGGAAAACAAGAAATACGTATTCATCTTGGTAGCGACCGGGATTCACGACAACGGTACTTCAAGAGGACGCATCCACATCCTGCAGCCCAGCCTGAGACGGGGCAGGATCGATAACATGACACTAGCAAACACGACGAAATTCGATTCGCCTGTGTACGCCTTGTCGCTGTTTGGGCCTCTAGCCTACATCGCCTGCGCCGGGAACTGGCTCGTATATGCACAATACTCGATCTCGGAAAAGAAATGGGTGCAAAAGTGTAGACACAGACTCAGTTCGCCGGCGGTACATATCACGACCTCACCGCCACACGTCCACATCACCACGGCAGCCGATTCACTTACGACGTTTACCATCGAGGAATCGACGCCTGATGACCTGGAGCCCTCAATCCTTTTGCGTCCCCACAGTACTGACATTGGTCCAGCACCTGGTCTTCACCACGTGACCATTCCCTCACCCAGTACCCTCTTACCTCCAACCGCCGAGCCGTATACGCTCAACATCCTCTCAACGAAGACCGCACAACTGCGCGGACTACTCCTCCCCCGACCCAACGGCACATCTAGGGTCCCCTCACCGTGCTTGTTTCAAGCGCAACTCCCTCAGTCACTAACAAGACTATCCGTACAGAACGTCTCGCCAACAGCCACGACGGCACCGATCTACAGGATCGTAGGCACAAGCATCGACGGATCGATGACCGAGCTCCGCCTCCTCAGTCTCCACGAGTGGGCTGGGATGAAGTTCTTGATCACGCTCCTCAGGCGGAGTAAGAGGATATGTCCGTTCTCATACGAGCGCAATCTGCGCGCAGCGCGAATAGAGAGAGCAGGGTACGGAGCCGCAATGTTACCGCTCGGACTGAAGGGACTGAGCAGATACGAAGGCGAATCTGAGGGATTGTTCGAGGCACGGACGGGTCTGAGGGTTGAGGAAGCTGCTGGCTTGCTTGGGCGCGACGAGGATGCCGGGGACGCAATGGATGTCGATGTTAGTGCGTCGGAGAACAGACAGCTAGGCACGAGATTCAGGCCCGAGGACATGCATATCGACGGCGACATTCTACAGCGATTTCTCGATCGAGGCGGAGAGGGTCTGCTTCGCGTGATCCTGGAAGAGGAAGCGGAGAATCAACACGGCGACAGAGTCGCTAACTACGTCAAGGAGAATCGGGAGAGGGAACTGGAATGCGTGGAGGATGTGTTCACGGAGGTGATGAAGTTGCTCGGACAAGCTTTGTAATCTGATAGCTATAGACTCTATCTGACTACTGATCAACTGGTCAAAACACATAATTAGGAGGCTGTACAAAATGACCAGATTACTTCGTGGACGTAGTATCCACCGTGACCAGTCGCCCGCTGATGAGCCGTAGTCGATCAATTTGTATAATCTCGTGCATCTCGTTGTATCAACTCCTCATACGAACAGGATACGAGAAAGTAGAAAGCCGGCCGGTTCACCGTTGTATGCAGACCCGTTGCGGTGAAACGTCCGGTTGCTGTTATCTCTTTTTATCGATGCAGTAGGGGGACTATCAGCTGTGGTTCGGTAATTGCTAAATGGTTATACGGCAGGCTTGGGACACTGTAGTGCTTGGGCACTGGTGGAGGGGTAGAGTAGGTGGTGTGGTGTGGCGAGATTGGGCGAAGGTCACCGGGACGGGGAACACAGAATGTTGTGGAGTTGTATTATGTTTGTCATGCTTGAGTGTATGCACTGCCTGTCTCGTTCCGCAGGGTGAGCTGGATATCGACAGAGACCCTTCTGCTGACAGAGATCGCTACTGGGGAGCATTTTGTGAGGTGTCGTTATTCGCCTATGCCTCCTGTTTGACAAGCTCTGTGACTTTAGGCTTCTTGATATCCCGAATCCATTGTGCGACCTGCACCTGCATGCCTTCGTCATACGACGCAGTGCCTTTGTCGAATTTTCCGATAACCTCGTCTGAGGGCTTGCGGAACCACTTGCTGATGGAGTATTCGGAGCCCCATAAACCCTGTTCCCTGACGATGTTCAATGTGCACCGGTTCTGGCCGAATACATCATCTGCCCATTGGCCATGGCACTTCTCAAAAATATCGTTGATGACTCCACAGAGCTGAGCGATCTTCCTCTGACAGTTGGTGTCCGATCCATCTTTCGCACCGGGTCCGCGAAACTTGATGGTGATCCGTTGATGGTGATTCATGTTGTGGTTCAAGAAATCAAGCAGGCATGCCAGTTGGCCGGTCTCGTCGTCTGATTGCACCTGCACAATTACGGTCAAGTGTCTGATATACTTGCTGACAATCTGGCGATCAACAACGGCGGACGGTGGTTCAAAAAACTCTCGAATGAGTTGCAAGTCCACCTCGAAAATGTTGAATAGATAGAATTCCTTGATTGTGCTTGTGACCAGATCTGTTGTTGCTTTTGCTTGATCGTCTCCATGCTGCATTGCCGCCATGTGTAGAAGCATAGCCATCATGCTCTTCATTGGTCTGTAGCTGGGTGCTTTAGGTCTCAGGTGCGTGGGATTGTCGAGGAGGCATATTGTTCGATTGGTTTTAGGTAACCAAAACTCGCACATGGTCTCGATGTGTTTGTCCGGGAGAGCTTGCAGGCTTTTGAGGACTTCAACCGCTATTTCCTGGGTCGCTGGAAGGGCGACGGTGTGTGAAACTGAACGATTATTTTCCTCTGTCGCATCCTCAGTCGCGCGTCTCTTCCTGCCTATAGGCTGCATGGTTGTGCAATGAGGCATCAGTAGTGCTTCTGAGCTGGGTGTGGAATGAAAATAAGTGCAGGTTTTCAGCTGCAAGAATGAACGTCACCTAGGTGATGTGATATTCACGTGAGGTAGGTACGATGAAGCAAGAAAATACGTCGTCGCACAACAGACGTGGAAGGTACGGGAATATGAGAAGGCAACTACATGTAGATAAGCAATACATTGAATATCCCATCAAATCCTCTCGGACAGAAGTATTTGCATTGCTTCGTCGATGGTCGCCGCTCCCCGTTCGTAGTTCTTGATGGCTTCCTCCGTCGGTTCTTCAAACCAGTGCGACAGATCCATAGGCTCGCAGTGGATGTCGCCGAAAGGACACCGCGCGCACGGAGAATGCTCTTTGATTATTCTGGGAGAGGCCTTCAGAGTTTGATCCAGTTCACGTATGCAAGTGGCCAGTTGAGTGACGAATCCTTGGAATTGGATGTCGGAACCATCTTCAGCGCCTGGACCCTTGAACTTGATAACGACAGTCTCAAGAAGCTCAAAGTGCTTGAGCTGCGACAACGACGACACCAACGTTTTGAGGTAACTTGCAGTCCTGTCGTTGCTAGGGGAGATCCAATCGAGCTTGTTGTAGACGTGCTGCGTCTGATTTCGGGGGTACACTGGTACAACGACTGTGATCTCTCGCACGTAACGATCGGCGGGGCCTTCGATGCCCTCAATGCCAGCGAACGCACTTCTGAATTTCCCGAGAAGTGACACATCTACCTCAAAGTGGTTTTGCTTGTAGAAATTGGCGATGGCGTTTTCGAAGTCGGGGTCTCTCTGTTGGCCTTCCTGATTGACAGGAAGCATGTAGGTAACCATGGAGACAGAATTGACGATTGCTTCGTAGCTCAATGTGTAAGGAGGTTGTTGGTCAGGATTTTCCAGCATGAAAATAGCATTTTCGGAATCCTCGTCCTGCGGTAGCCATAGATCGTACAACGCTTCGCGTTGCGTCTGTGAGAGCTTCTGGAAGTGGACACAGCTCCGTTCGTAGAGTTCCGAGGGACTGCGATAAGTGTTCTCTTGTGCTCGTACTCTGACTTCAGCTGCATGTCGTTTTGAGGCTTCTGATGTGTCTGCTGCCGCTGCTCTTTTCCTGCCAGCGAGCGGTGCGACGGTATTGGCGTGGCTTAGACCTCGAGGAGGTGGTGCATGTGTCGTAGTCCTTGAAGGCATAATGAGTGATTGAGTGGTATGAGTGGTAGAGATCTTCACGTATGAATTCGGGTCTGTTGAAGTAGTAGGAGAAGGGAGCTAATATATACCTATCATGTATCTTCTTTCGAAGACACTGCACAGCGCGAACTTAACACGCTTCGACGCGACATCCCACCTTCCCATATATATTATGAGTCGTGGTGGATTCGATATGCATAATAGTCAATGCAATGGCTGCGAAGTGGATGAATCAGCCATAATATCTAGCCATGTCGTGCAAAATCCCAGTCGAGAAGGCGCAAGCCCCAGCCATGTCATGACTCGCAAAGTCTGCACCCACGTGCTTGAAAGATCGAGCATCTCTTCGCACAGAAAGCCTCATTGAGCAGGTCAAATACTCCACAACGACCGTTGTTCGCTCGCTGATGTCCGGTCTAGACGATGATATGAAGAACTGATAACCAAGTTATCAAGCATAAGACGTTTAAAGGAGAGTGACAGAAAAATCACGGTTGGACGAAGAACGGAAGCTTTCCCCACTCGGAGTTTCGTGGTGGATCCTGCTATCGCTAGCGAGATTGGCTGGCGTGCTTATTGCTCCTGCCTCTCAGGAAATCTCCGTGAGGACTTCTGTCATGAATGATGGCGCTTGAAGGTGTGTATTATCTATATAGGTGAGGAATGTGGACAAGCATGATAAACATGGATGATAAGACAAAGTTCTGGATCCTTGAAAGTAATTATCTGATTAGGTTTTGAGTTCGTAAAGCACATCTCTATCTATGTATCTTTTTGATCGTGAACATGCACGATATATGGTCGTGCATGTCTATTATGTAGAATCACCGCCGACGTTAAAATAACGTGCCGTGTGTCGGAATTGAAACAAGAGAGAATTCCGGGTATCATAATATGCGTGAGCTCTACTCTTCACGAGCAGATAGTCGAGAGGCAGGACGGCCATAGTCGTCAGGACCGTCGCTGAGTCTGACCTTCTTGGCTGGGTGAGCTTGTCTGTAGTTGGCAAGCTCGACCTCAAGGTCGTCTACTCTCCTCTTCAGATCTGCTTCGCGAGCTAGAGCAGTGTCGAGATCTGCCTTGTATCTGTCGGCAGCTTCCTTGGCCAAAGCCTCTCTTCTACGAGCCTCCTGCTCGGATTGTTCGAGCTCAGATACTCTGCCGCGGAAAAGATCGTTGATGACCTCGAGTTCGCTGACGCGGGTCTTGAGGACATTGTTGTTGCTTGGGGCTTCACCGTAGACCTGTGAGTGCTCCAGATGAGATCCATTGATGGATGATGGGGTTGGTGATGGTTGACGAAGGGTGAAGTTTGGCAGAGATGTTTGAAAGGCGGTCTCAGCTAGAGAGACATTGTCGAAGAGGTGTTGAGGGGCAATATTGGATGGCTGAGGAGCAGCCATGTTTGCAGACTCATGAATACCTGATAGCGGTGATGCCGAGCGATCTGTCGCGCCAGACACGACGCGGTCGGAAGCTCTGCGTTGGAGACCATTTACAGCAGATGCATCCGGATAAGAGGCAGGTAGACCGCCGCTTTCGAGGGAAGACTAGGTTGGTTAGTACTGCTATCGCGGTTTACGGTCACGAATGTCCATACCCTCTTCTTAGGACCTGCTGGGGTCTTGACGCGGTTCCGACTCTTGATCACATCAGTCTTGAGGCTGATTGGACGTGGACGACCGTGCAGCTTGAGAAACAGGCCACAAGCATTGCACAAGACACATCCAGATTCGTCGCGACGCCATAGAGGAGTGGTGCTGGTGCCGCAGTTTTGGCAGACAGGCTGTCGCAAGTCAGTTACATGTTCGCGACGATGATCTGCATTGATTGTTGATGGTCCTTATCGATTGTCGATAAGAGATAAAGCTCGGCTGGAAATGCGAAAGTGTCGCGCGACACGACGATGGGACTCTACTTACAGGACCATTTTGTTGACCGCCTGCAGTAGCAGGAGCAGCCGTGGCGTAGTTCATGGCGTGAGGAATAGCATGAAGAGGTCTATCAGAGAGAGATAACGTTAGTAAAGTGCTCATTCCAGCAGGTGTGATAACTGATGAGTCTTGGCGTGACGGTTGGCCGGATGTTCGCGACGGCTGCTGCCTGCAGGTCCTCGTGCACGCGTAACGGCTCGGAGATTTGTGACCACCTGCTCCTACACTAACGAACTGAATGGTGTCAACTCACCTTGCTCCAGCGGGATAATTGGCGACTGCCAGCGACGCCAATGTCGAAAGTGCCGGAAGCTGAAATTGTTGTGCTGCAGGAAGTCTCTGTTGATAATACTGTGGCATAGATCCAGAAGGCAACGAGTTGGTCGAGGCAGGTCGCGGGATTTCATATCCGCTGCCGTGTCCCAAGAATGGCCGGTCTTCGAGGTAAATCGGGGGTGTCAATGGAGCATTGTGCTGCATGGTCCAGCCATTGAGAGGCTTGATGTGATCGAAACCTGCTGGTCGACCAAGCATGATGGTGGTGAGATGTGGTTGATCGAGGTGGTATTAGAGACGGTCGGACTCGAGTTAAATTCGTCGATCTTGACGGTAAGGTATAGTGCTATGCAGGTAAACAAAACACCCTGACGATGCAGATACTGGAGGCTCTGAATGAATGACTGAAAGACAAAGTGCCAAAGGAATGACGAGCTTGATGCTGTTGAAGAAAGCAAAGCAGACAGAGAAAGACAAAGTAGTATTATGTTCTGATTAGTCGGATGAAGTCACAGGTCTGACAGGCAAAGAAATATCCGAACCATCAGGGCGAACCAGACTAGATAACCGTGTACAAGGACGGCTAAGGGGTCCACGACACAAGCTGGCTGAGATGAATTTCGCCCAAGCTTGCATTCATCGGTAAAACGAGACGCCATAACGAGCAGGAGGAACACAACCGTACCGTCTGCGCCCAATCTTCTCTGCCGATCTTGCGACGAAGTGGACAAACGTCTAATTTCAGCAGTTCGCCCACGTTTGCTGTTCTTTCCTATATCATCTCCCTGATGCACATGCACACCGTACGTTGACAGGATCGACGGTTTGTTTGCAAACACCTTCGGCACACGTGAACAGGTGTTGCTACAACGAGAATGGACGTCATTTGAAAAGAGCGAGATTAACACATTTTATGGTTCTTGTATGTTTACTAGACATCGAGTATGGAGTATATGCAGACTTACAGTGGTGACAATAGTGTGGTGGAATCATGCATTCTAATCGATCAGAGGTCAGGGCGGTGTTGTTTATGCCTACCTTATGTACCTTGCAGTCGTCGTGCTGATCAATGCAGCTACTGGCAATCTCGGAGAGAACCACGGATGACGGGCCGTTGCATATGCGTGAACCTTGTGACATAACTCAGTCTCGGTCCTTAACGCTGACTGTCACTGAGATAACCTTGATCAAGGTATGTAAATACATGTACTTCTGTGTTCCTACCTATAAGGAGTTATATCACAGTCAGAAAAGTGTATGTAGCGTACCTTATCCTACCTAGCTAGTTCAGGAGTTTGGCAGGAGAAGCAGTTGTCCAGCCTGCCTGTCCATCATAAAACCAAAATTCCCAGATCGGCGAACTCCGTCTACTTTCAAAAGGGAGAATGCTTGGAAATCCGGGGAGAGCAGACTCTACTCCGAACGTGGGACTGGTTCTGGTTCATGTGCCTGTGCGTGACGGTAAGTTGCGCTTGCGCTTTCCCCGTCCATCACGTTGACCTCCACCCTTAAGATGACAAGCTGCTATTGATATGGCTCGCGACACAGGAGCACAACGGTCACTCACCGGTGTATAATGATCAGCAGATGACGAATTAGAACCCGAGGAGCTGAGAATCTAGCTCATCATGCCAAGGCGACCACCGACTTCTGGCTACGCGAGAATCGCGCAAGCCGAAGAAGAGGAAGAGCAGGACTCATATCACGACCTCGAGGACGATGACTTGAGAGAAATCCACGCGGAACCTATAGCAGATACCGATGGCCATTATGAGCCAATTCAGTCAAGGCGCCGCGAGCGCATGTCAGGCTATTTTTCTGGAACACAGTCTCCGAGATCACCACATGGCCGACGCAAGAGGACAAATTCCGGAGTCGACATCAAAGCAATCAACGCTCGGCTAGAAAGGTGGGCAGACGAAATAGCACACAAGTTCAAGATTCGAAAAATCAAGGGCAAGACACCAGAAGAAGAACAGCTCGAGATTCACCACTCCGTGTTCCAAGCACCCGACTGGATCAGGTCTGCGCAGGAAGGGACATTGCCGGGTCAACCCGAGACCGACGATGGCGACGAAAGGTTATCCAAGATCGAATTTGACGACATTGTCGAAAGTGTCAGAGTAGCCATCGAGCTGGGAATGCACCCCAAACTCATCGCACAAGGCAGCTCTGGAAGCTACTTTGCCAGGACAACCGAAGGGAAGGTCGTCGGAGTCTTCAAGCCGAAAGACGAAGAGCCATATGCCAACAAGAACCCGAAATGGACCAAATGGTTACACAGAAACTTGTTTCCGTTCTTCTTCGGCCGAGCTTGTCTGATTCCTAACCTCAGCTATGTCTCCGAGGCAGCTGCATACGTTCTGGACTGTCGGTTACGGACAAACATTGTACCATACACAGATGTGGTCTCATTGTCTTCAAAATCGTTCTTTTACGATTTTTGGGAGCGACGCGCATTTTACAGAGGAAAAAAACCATTACCGGAAAAGCCTGGCAGTTTTCAGGTCTTCTTGAAAGGGTACAAAGATGCCACGCAGTTTCTGCGGGAACACCCATGGCCTGACCAGCTCAACTCTGGCTTCCGCGATGCAGCGCCCAAGAAGAAGAGCCGCAGATGGGCAGAAGAATGCAGACCGCATGGTGCAGCAGATGACGACGATGAAGACGACGAAATCACGCCAACTCTATCAGGACGTGAACGGTCTCGTCAACGTTTCTTTTGGACCCCAAATCTGCAGCAATCCTTGAGAGAGCAGTTAGAAAAGCTGGTCATTCTGGACTACATCATGAGGAATACAGATCGAGGCCTCGACAACTGGATGATACGGATCGACAGCGAGACAGAAAGTGCAAGTATAGTGGTCGAGCCGCCATCGAGACAGAACACGAATGGCAGTGCGCCAGAGACCAAGTCGAACAGCGACCAGCCGTACAAGAGACCGGAGAGGATGACTACCGGCGATCAATCAAATCCTTCCGAAGCTGCGCCAAGAGTACGACTCGGTGCTATTGACAACAGCCTGTCGTGGCCGTGGAAGCATCCTGATGCTGTAAGTCGAAATTAAAAATGATTTTCAAGGCCCAACTGACGCGCTCCAGTGGCGAAGTTATCCTTTCGGCTGGCTGTTTCTGCCGGTATCTCTGATTGGACGTCCTTTCTCAGAAGCGACGAAGTTCCATTTCCTACCTCTTTTGACGTCCAAAGAATGGTGGCGCGAAACCCACTTGGCGCTCCGAAAATGCTTCGAACAGGACTCGGACTTTTCAGAAAGGATGTTTGCACGTCAAATGGCCGTCATGAAAGGTCAAGCTTGGAATGTCGTCGAGACTCTTAAAACACAAGATCATGGTCCTCTGGAATTAACCCGACGTGCCCGAGTTTGTGTCTGGGATGACATAGTAGAGATCCCAGTTGTTACGCCCATGCGAGGACCATCAGAGGAGACCAGGAGAAAGCGTGCCCTATTGACCAAGTCAAAGGATGATATCGCCGAAGAAGACGAGTTGGATATTGCTGCTGCGTATGCAGCCGAAACTCGTGACTCGCAGGACCTCCTTGGGGCCTCTGACATTGCGCAGAGCCTACCGTCCGGGAATCGATTTAACATATCCCGACAGCACAGCAGCAACGACGTCGGGCTGGAAGAGACTAATAGACCTCTCTCCCCATCCAGTATCAACGAATTCACATTCGAGACACAAAAGGAGTCAAGGCTGAACGTGCGTCCACCTAATCCCAGATCACGGACACGTCTGAGCATGGAGGAGCCGCGGAGACTATTTGATAACCTTGGTGAACGTAGACGACGATTCTCGCTCGGTCTTTCTAGGAGAAATACCATGACATCGCAACCCGATGACGACGAAGGAGATCTCGGATTCTCTGCCGCGGAAGGACAAGAGCAGTATAGACGCAAGGTCATCGTCGAGCGGCTTGAGACGGTCAAGAGCAAGAATCCAGTATTCACATGGTGTTGAGTGGGCATAGAGTTAGAATAGGCGTTGCAGGGCGACCACGAATATCACGACCGCATATGAGGCGTAGCTCTGTAGAATTTACCAGAAAACAGTATTGAATGTCTACTTGTTACAGCATCGTGTTGGATGCCTGAAGACCATCTCTTAGTTTGATGTGGTTCAATCAAACGCCTTGAGCTGCATCGTCCTCGCAAGAGCCACCCTGATTGGTTCAATATCTTGTGTACAATACGTCTCATCATACAACCCTTCCTGCTATGATATCTCGGCTTCAGAACAGCTTCATACGAAACGTGCATAATGATTGTATTATTCTCACCGATAATCCAAGCGTCAGATGTCTTGGCGATCACCAGCCACAGTTTCGCGCTGCGACGCCACAGATCCGAGATGCGTCACTGACAATTCAACCAGGAGGAAGGAGCAATCAGAGTGCCGTGAATTTGTTCAATACAGATGAGAAGTCGCGACCTGTAGTGTATAGCTCTTCCATCTGAATTCAGTGTCGCTTCACCAATACATTCCGCAAGTGCCACGGTGATCTTGACGCCTCTGTAAGCACTCCTACACCCTCCGCGAAAGCACGTAGTCACTGACCGCCATGAAAGTCATGTATAGAGGACGAAACAGATCATTTTCCACATCACACACGTGTATGCCTCCATGAGGCAGCAATGAACCCGGCTCAACTACTCAACCCCAAGGCTTTCAAAAAGACTGCAGCGAAGGGCAAGCCGAAAGATGGTGTGTTATTTCTCACTTGCTCTTCAGTTCGCGTTCACTCGAATTACATCTCGTTCACTTAGTCTTCAAACACGCGCTGTTACCTCTCACTGCTTGATGACGCGCCTCACCTGAGCTCAAACAGCTGCAGCCTGCAACCTATATAAATCTCTTAGCCCTCCGCTCGTTCTCTCTCCCTTCCACCACCACCACCACCTCTTCTTCCTCCTTTCATACATACTCCCTTCCTCCTTCTGCACTGGTCTTCTTTCTCAATCATGGCCTCTCTTGCTGGAGTCTACAGCGAGTCTCTTCCTTATGATCCGGCAACAAATGCCCCAGTCGATCGCACCCCTCCTCACACGCCTGATGATATCAGCATGAACGACGATGACGATGACGATGAAACACAGCTGACATCAATCAACGAAGGCACGAAAGCTCAGACGCCTTCCACTCCGGACACCTCTCCGGGAGCAAAAAGATCTTACGACCCTGCCGCTCTACTGAACCCAAGAGCTGCGTTGAAGAAAGCCAAACAAGACCCGGTGCCGAAAGACATCCAAAACAACGATGTGACCAACCTTTTCAACGGAAAAGCCGATGAATCCAACGATATCGGTCAAGGTGCTATGCTCGAGCGACAACATGGCGTCACTAAGCGCGAAGCCATGCCTCAAAAGAGACCTCAGCGTTCTGAAGACACCGACGACCAGGACAACAAGAAGCGTCAAAAGTTCGAGGGTGGCAGCAAAGGCGGCGTCATCGGCCAATACGTCAAGGAGAAGCGACAAGAAGGACAAGACGAGGCCGGTCCTGCCAATGTCGTCGACTTGACCGAGGATGACGATGTCACAATCGTCTCGAGCAAGACCACCGGTCCAGACCCAAACCGTGAGGTCTGTCTCGGTACCATCGATGCCGAGGTTAATGCGCACCGCGTTCCAGCTGCCTCAAAAGCTCTCCTAGATAAGACGAACGACTGGCCAGCGACCAAGGTCACACTGGGTAGGAACCCTGCACACCAGAATGACATACCCGTTATTGACAAGCTCGGCAACTGGTTCGGCCAACTTGAACTCAAAACTGCTTCTGCCATCGGTATGTTCGTGAACGGTATCAGTGTCAGCGGGTTGCGCTGGAACGCCCTCCTCTCTGCTCGCCCTCGTCGTCAAGGAGAAAGGCCAGGCCAGCACATCTCGGAGGTTTTCACACTTAAGATTACTTGGTTCGCTAGAGCCGGAGCTGTCGTAGGCATTGGCAATATCCTCATGCAAAGAAAGATCTTCCTGAGCCAACCAATCTTTACCGAAGGAAAAGAGGTCATGAATCCTCACGCTCCCAAGCTGAACTCCGTTCGTCTCTCCAGACCAGCTGGTTCACTGAGTTCTCAGAGCTTGGGCATCAACTACAATTCACGCACGGTCGAAGAAGTTCGTAGAGACGTTACGGGCATGTTCGACAAAATCACGAGTGTCACCGAGCTGCCGACCATGGAAGCCGATCCGGCCCTTCTCAGGACCGAGTTGATGGATCATCAGAAGCAAGCACTCTACTTCTTGACTCAGCGCGAGACTCCTCTTGCTCCGGGCGCCGAGCTTTCATCCCCACTCTGGAAGTCGAGGATTCACAAAGATGGATCGACAGTCTACTACAATGTCATATCCGGCGACGAGGTCAAGAAGGTGGACGATTCCCTGGGAGGCATCTTCGCTGATATGATGGGTCTCGGCAAGACTCTGAGCATTCTATCTCGAGTTGCTGCCACTCTTGCAGAGGCTCGCGCTTTTGGCGAGCAAGGACTTCCACGCGAAGTCAAAGACAACCCTTTCATCAAGCGCAATACCCGCGGCACTCTCATCGTTTGCCCGAAGAGCGTGCTCAGCAACTGGCAAGAACAGATCAAAGCCCACCTGCAGCCCGACAAGTTCAGTCTCTACGTGTATTCTGGCCCCAACCGAGAGACCGACATCAAGAAACTCGCTCAATTCGACATTGTCATCGCCTCCTACAATACCGTCGCCCATGAGCACTCCCACAACTCTAGGTTCAAGGCGCTCGCTCAGCTGAACTGGTATCGCATTGTTCTGGACGAAGCCCACATGATCCGCAACCAGGGCACTAGCGCTTTCAAGGCAGCTTGTGCTTTGGAGAGTAAACGTCGCTGGGCTGTTACCGGTACCCCAGTACAAAACAGACTTGATGATCTCGGCGCCTTGATCAAGTTCGTCAAGATCAGTCCCTTTCATGAAAAAGGTCGCTTCGAACAGCATTTCTTGTCCCCATTCAAGACTGGCGATGATCAGGTCCTCGATAACCTTCGTCTGCTGGTGGACAGTGTCACGCTTCGTCGGTCTAAAGAGAAGATTGATCTTCCTGAAAAGACCCAGGAGGTCATTCGTCTCGATTTCAGTGACTCGGAGCAACGCCTCTATGAAGCCTTTGCAAAGGACTCTGGCAACAAGATGAACGCACTCATCAGCAACAGCAAAGACGGACAGATCCGTGGTAACGCTTACGCACATATGCTGACATTCATTACCCGACTCCGATTGATCTGTGCACACGGCCGCGAGCTACTCAAAGATGAGGATATGAAGATGTTGCAGGGCAGTAGCTACGACAACGCGCTTGACCTTGGCGACGACGACGACAGCTCACCGCAGCTCACCGAAGCACAAGCATACAACATGTTCCATATGATGATGCAAAGCAACATGAACTTCTGCAACGGAGCCTGTGCTAAGCTTCTCGGTGGTGAAGAGGAAGAAGGCAGCGAGGAGGATGATGATGACGAAGAAGATATCATTGGCTACATGACACCTTGTTTGCACGTCTACTGCCGGACCCACATTGAGAAATTCAAGACAGACATTGCTCCGTCCCTCAGCGCAGATGGCTGGGGAGCCTGCCCAAGCTGCAACTCATACATCAAGGCTGTCTACACCCCAATCACCCGCTCTGGTCTTGACGCCGATCAGCAGCGCCGCGACGAGTTGCGCAACAACCCCCAGAAGGCAAAAAATTCGGTTCTCTACGGTGGACCTCACACCAAGGTCAAGTATTTGATCAGCCGTCTTCTCGAGCATCGCGCTGAGTCTGATCGCCTTGGCGCCGAGGAGCCACCAATCCGTTCCGTGGTCTTCACCGAGTGGACTCACTACCTCGACTTGATCGAGATCGCGCTCAAGGACGCCGACATTGGTTACTTGCGTCTAGACGGCAAGATGTCAGTGTCGGCACGCACCCGCGTCCTCGAGCAGTTCCGAAAGGACCCAACCATCATGGTATGTTTGGTGTCCATCAAAGCCGGTGGTCAAGGTCTCAACTTTACCGCCGCCAACAAGGTCTACGTTATGGAGCCGCAGTTCAATCCAGGAGCGGAAATGCAGGCTGTCGACCGCGTTCACCGCATCGGTCAGACCAGAGATGTTGAGGTGCAGAAGCTCATCATGACGGACAGTTTCGAGGAGAAGATTTTGGTTCTTCAGAAGCAGAAGATGGAATTGGCTGCGCTCACGGAGGGCAAGAAGCTCACGCACGCTGAGGAGCGCAAGAAGAAGATGGCGGACTTGCGCAGTCTTTTCAAGTGAGGAGGATTTGGTGATCGGACATGGGAAATGAGGTATGAAAGAATCAGGAATGCTCATTGGTATGGCGTTGAGGACAAGATATCCATTGCTTTAGGTCGGAGAGAGGTTCTGGTTACAGATTCATGACAACTTGCGCGGACAACTGGCGATGGGATGACAGAGCGATAGCAGCTTCACATAGTCAGGCAGTATATTGAGAATGAAACCCACCAAAATCGATCATTAACGCGTGAGCCGACTGAGAGACAGGTATTTTAGCAGTTGAGGGGCAGGATTGATGGAATTCATGATATTGTAGGCCGAGTCAGGCAGATCGTCTATGAGAGCTCGGTCGCATCTTACATGCCCAAAAACATCCTGATGAGCTTGCCGCTCTCATCAGGGTTATCGGTCTCCGGCTTCTTCGTCGCGGGCGAATTGTGCGCAAAGAACAGGATCTTGATAGCGATGGCCAGACCAGCATGCAGCGCAACTACAGCAACAAGCAAGACCTTGGAAGTCTTCACATCCGTCGCAGACAATACCGGGTACCTGAAGCATATTAGCACATACACATATCGACTCCAAGCCTCGTGACACTCACAGGTTCCTGAAGAGGAACACGGCAGAAACCGCAAACCCTACACCCACAAATGCATAATTCAACGCCGTCAACGGGCTCCAACTGACCAACGCAACCGGTATCCACGTGATATTCGCATATCCATACAGCGCCCAGCACTCCAGCAAATTTGCGCCCTCGGAGCCACTCCACTTCAGCACTCCCCACAGGCCCAACGGCAACAGAAACGTATACCCATACACCAGGCCCGCGGCGCCGGAGAGCAGCGTAAAGTCATAATGGAAGTGCGCCTTGCCGATGGCCGAGAGGTACGCCGAGATCGTGCCGGTGAGGAAGAGGATGACGACGACGGTGGTCGCGATCCAGAAGGGCCCGTAGAGGTCGGGGTTACCGTCGAGGATGTCGAGGAAGTTGGTGCGCGGGTACAGCGCGTTCAGGCAGCGGGACCCGACGGAAGCGGTGTCGACGTCGAAGAATTGGCTGTAGAAACTTAGTGTCCACAGGTAGTGCTTGTTGCTGCTACTGCGGGTGTTGGAGGTCGAGGACGAGGTCGGTAGGAAGGACGAGTTGCTCGGTGGTAGCTTGCCGCGTGCTGAGGGCGCGGGTTGGGAGGCGAAGTCTTGGGAATGTTAGAGATGGCTATTGGTATATTGGTACATTAGGAGAGGCAGTACTGGAGTTGTGGAATTCGAGGCCGTCTTCTTGGAGGTCGGTCCGGCCTAGGTCCTCGCCCTGTGATATGGTCAGCGATTGCCAAAACGCTGGTAGTCGGGTATGCGTACATCCGCGTCGACGTCAACGACGACATCGTAGCCTCTGTTGGCCATTGTGAATCAATGCGCTGTGCTATTCTAAAGGTTGGCTGACCGACTTGGGAGATGTCAAGCAAGCAGGCAAGCTGTCAATCAATTCAATTCAGGGTCACGCGCGGAGCTGCGCGCTGGGCTGTGCGGCCCGCCGCAACCCCTAACATGCAGTGTTCACTTCACCTCACCTCGTCCATGAATTTATCGAATCGCCCAGAGCAGGGCGAGGAGCAATGATCAAACGACCTCAATGCCCCCTCTCTCGCTCTTTCAGCTTCCATCACGCCTCCACCGACGCGCTCGCCGTTCACGATTCATGACACTCATCCTACTCACACTGATCGTCCTCACCGTCTTCAGCCCGATCTACTGCATCTACAAACCGCCAACATTCCTAATCTCCTACCTTTCATCCCTGCACCCGTCCGTACTTTTCCACATCTCTACACCGCGGTCTCTAATTGCTCTAACAATTGACGACGCGCCGTCCTCGCACACTCTAGAGATTCTGGAAACCCTCGCCGCAGCAAAAGTGCACGCGACCTTCTTCGTAATCGGCGCACAAGTCCCAGGTCGCGAAGCCATTCTCGCCGAGATAGTACGGCAAGGGCACGAATTAGGCAACCACGCGCTGCACGACGAGCCCTCGCGCTCATTACCGCCTGATGTTCTCGCGGCGCAGATCCATCAAGTGAACGACTTGATACGGGCAGCATACGCTACTGCGGGTTCAGAAGCCACGCCGCCTCGTTACTTCCGTCCAGGATCCGGCTTCTTCAATCGCAGACTCTTGGGCACGGTAGAGGGGCTCGGGTTCAAGGTCGTGCTTGGTGATATCTATCCGCATGATCCCCAGGTGCCGTACTGGAGGGTCAATGCCGCGCATATCTTGTCCATGCTTAAGCCTGGCGGTATCATCATCTGTCATGATAGGCGAAGCTGGACCTTGCCAATGTTGAGAAGGGTGCTGCCTGAGGCAAGGAGGAAGGGGTGGAGGATCGGTAGTCTGTCCGAGGTACTGACCGAGACGGAGAGTGTGGACATGGCCGGCTGAGATGAAAGATGAAAGATGAAGAGGTAGAACTATTCATGCGGACTCGCGACGATAGTTTGGAATCAAAATTTCCGTTGTGGTGGTCGGAACAGTCAACGCAAGGGGAATCTTGGATCATCTCGTTCAGCCTGTTGACCGCAAGACTAGAGACCACCCAGCGCCCATGAAAACGGGGAGGAATGAAAGCATGATCGAGCCGATAAGCGAACTCAGTTCCAGAAGCAGGAACTTCCCCGGCTCTCCCGCTGGGCCTGTAAGTGAACATACATCACCCCCACTCAACGTCCACTTCACTTCACCTGGCCTCTCCCCTCGCTCACCTCAAAAAAGAAACACAATACAGCCAGGACTCGAACCCTGGCAACCCGCCAAAAAATAATCTTGCGATTACCGAAACTCATCTGTCGCGGGGCCAGTGATCGCAGACGGTTAGTCTTTGAAAGTCCGGCGCCGAACAAAGTTGTTGTTTTGTGGCGAGTCTTTACCACTACACTACGCGGGGGCAGTGGTCGTTGCGGTACTCGAGAGGAGAGGGGTTTTGGATTGATTATATTGTATCGAGGAGGGGTAGTGGACTTGCGCTTTCGTCACAGCGCATGCTTTCTATACGCAGACGCTGCAAACACGCTGCACTCCTGCTCTGAAGCTCAGCACGCACGCCACGAGGTTCACGACCTGTCTTGAGGCGTAGCTGTAGTAACAAGAGCAACCAGCATTATTGTAGATACGGAGACGAGTAAATTTGAATCATGAACGTTTCATTCCCAAGCAGCAGTGCCAGCCAAGGGTATCAGATAAACTATATACAAAGCGCGTCAAACGCACATGCTTGTTCCAAGACGCCAAAGATGCAGCTCCGAAGGATAAATACATTGCATCATGAATGACTCCCACCTTCAATTATGCAAACCCTCTAGAAAGGTATCCGATCTAACCATACATGACCCTCTGATCTCCTCTCGGCGCATAAGCAGGCGGTGGCACACTAGGGACACTATGCCTCGGGTCCCAGCCACCGTTGGCACCACTCATATACTGACCCTGCCACTGCGCCTGTCTCTGCTGCATCGGCTGCTGCGGCGGACCTCTATACCCCCAGCCCTGCGGTGGAGGCGGCGGTGGCGCCTTGGGCCTCCTCCGTCGTCTGCAAGCACTGATGAGACAACTCAGCAACGCGAGGACGATGAAACCACCAATCCCAGCCGCGAGGCCAATGACCAGACTCTTGTGATCGTCGATCCAGGACTTGACCTCGCCGCCCACAGTCGCGCCCTTGCACTGCCCGTTGCTGCAGCGCCCGGAGCCGCGACACACGGTGCCGTCGAGGAAGTTCTGCTGCAGCCCGTAACACGTGCCGGGCCCGAATTCGGGCGACGCGCACGTGATGGTGCAGCTGCTGCTGTCGCAGGCGTACGTGTCGTTGCCCGACGTGTAGCTGCCCATGACGGTCTTGCACTGCTGGTCGCGCGACGTGCACTGGCCCGCGGCGCACTGCAGGCCGTTGCCGCAGCGCTGGCCTTGAGGGGCCTGGACGTCGGCGGGGCAGGTGGCGGAGGTGCCGGTGCAGGTCTCGGCTGGGTCGCAGACGCCGGTCGACGCGCGGCAGATGGTGCCGTTGGTCGCGAGTTGGCAGTTGTGGCAGCAGTCTTCGTTGCTGTCGTCGCACACTGCGTTGTTCTTGAACTTGCATGTTAAGGCGTCGCAGCATGCGTTGTTGGCGCACCCGGCTTCGCCGCCGCAGTCGCATTCTTCGCCGGGCTCGACGATGCCGTTGCCGCATTGTTGGCCGGTGATTGTTTGGACGCCTTTGTTGTCGCTGAGGCAGGACGTCTTGACGCTGTTACGCCCGATGGCGCTGCAGATGTTGCCGATGCTGCAGGGTGAGAAGTTTGTAACTCCTTGGGAAGTTGAGGGGTTCATAATGTAGCGGGCTCCAGCGTTGCAAGTACCTGACGAGAAAGGACAGCATTGCGAGGACGATACTGTTTGGGTATTGGCGCAGGTCTGAGTGTCACAGTCGTGGACGGCACCAAAGGTGTGGCCTGTCTCGTGAGCAATGATCTGCCATTCTGAAGATCCTTGATAGCGCACGACGACGTTTGCGCCAGCGACTGTCTCATTCCCCGTACCACTCGTCTGTCCATTGCCGGTCTGGCTGTTGGCCATAGTTTGAGCACCACTGACACAAGCTTGTCCAAGCCAAGCAAGTCCGACAGCACTGCCGGTATTGCAGGTGCTGAGTAGAGTCCAGTGACTATTGTTGTCTTGCAGTGTGCCTCTCCAGGCGCTGAACAGGTTCAGGCGAGCTGTGATATCAACACTGTCACTGCAGCCCTGATTCCACGGCGTGCTCGAGGCTGGAGTACCTGGACAATTGGCGTCGGAAATGGTCAGATTCGACAGACCAAGCGAGATGTTGAAAGCACCCTCCCAAACACTCGAAGCCTGGTTCATCTGGGTGATGATATTCTGTCTAGCCGATTCCGTTGAGTTGAAGGCGGCAGTATAGGTGCAATCTGTGGCCACACCCACAAGTGCAACCTTGCGAGTCGAAGGGCATCCTTGAGTCTGTCCGATTGTCGAAACGAGATTTACACCAGCCGAGTTTCCTCCAGTGCTGCTGTCGATCTGTCTCTTGTTGAACAGACTCGGCATGCTCATTGCACCCCAATAAGAGTCGCCGGGTTTCAGCATACCGGCGTAGACAGGATGGTCGGGCATGTTGTTGAATCCGAGACCATCGCTTTCGCAAGTGGAACCAAGATCCAACGACCGCCTCAACTCAGGATGCATATAACCAACTTCGTGGTCTTCCACGATATCCGAATCCCGGTAAAGAACCATGTACTCGTCCTCGGCGATCTCAGCCTTAGGATCCAGCTCATGTCGCGTGCGCGCATAGTTGCTCGTCATTTGTATGTGGTGGTTGTCATGGTCGATGGTAAAGACCCCCTCGAACAGCGGATTCACTCCATCTCTTCTGACTGTAGCTCGTGCCCAGCCGGTTTGCAGCCAAGCATCGTCTCTTCGCGCCCCATGTTCTCGCACCCATGCGACACCTTTATAGACCTTGTGTTCCAGTCTCTCCAGCGGTTCCTGGCGTACTAACAATCCGTCGGGTCCGAGATATGACACGACAGATCCCTCCACAGGGAAGATGTCATGGTTTGGTTCCAGCGATAGCTTGACGTGGTAGTCATTGTGTAACACGAAAGAGAGATCGAAATGCGACAGCGCCGTCACTCTGCTGTTCTGTGTATGGATGGTACCATTCTGGACGGTATAAAGCGCGGCAACCGGATTCCTTATTGTCGAACTGGCCAGAACTTGTGTTGTAAAGACGGAAAGAGTGAGGATTAACGACCAGAGTGTTGATGTAGCATTACATTGTGTGGTTGATCGAAGACGCATTCTCGCGAATGGTGAACAGGGCGGGTACGCGGCGCTTGCTGCGCCTGGGGGGAGATGGGTCCGTCAATACAAGGCGGTGCCACTTCAGATATTATCGTTCGATTTATGGTCCGAGATGAGTTGTTTTGCCTTGTCAGTCCGAAGCGAATGATGATTTCAAAGAAAGACACAAAATGTAAGGAACGATTATACAAGCGATCGAGGGCGTGAGGGAGAGAGGCAACAGACGAGGCTGAGCACACGAAAGTGTCGACGATTCTTTGACTTGGCTACCGTATGAATGCCAATGCCAATTGCCATCAGGCTCGGCGCTCTGCATAATTCACGCTTCGCTGCTTGGAATTCTGAATACTCCTTCCAGTCAGGTCAATCTATGTTCACCTATCATTCATTCTGTTTGATCCTTGTTTGGTGTCTTGCTAGCCGCCGGTCCCCGGTCCCCGGTCTCTGCTTCGCTCCGGTCTTGTAGCGGAGTTTGTGCTGTTACACGCGCATCTCTGGTATTTATTGTACAGTACCTAGTAGTGGTCCCTGTTGATCGTCTCCATCTCCGTAGCAACTGTGTGGTTTGCAGTACCCTGATCTACCTATTATCTGTATACTACTCCAGATTTTCTGATGTACAACAATATGCGATCTGATGCTCGATTCCTGAGACATCCATAACGCACCTCTGTTAGCCAAACACCAAACGGTCATCTGATGATCCAGCGCCGCGGTGCATTCGTCAGCCAATCTGGGCACGAAGCCTTGGCTGAGGGGAAACACGCGAGGGACGGCTTGCGCCATGCGGGACAAGACTGAAACATGGAAGCACGCAAGTGTCTCGGAACAGCATCCATTATTTACCGTAGCTTTGTCCTGAGTACCTTATTCACACGGGCAAAAGGCGTGTTGAAAATGAACAAGAAATTTCATGACTATCAACCATAAATATCAACAGTCTAGTTGTCGACCAGATAGATGGTTGCAGGTCGTGTGGTATCCAAAGAGTAGCGCCAACCTTCGTTTCTCCAAACAAAATGTAAGCCAATCATGTGCGTGCTATCCCAAGCATCTTCCTTTCTATTGACAATTGTACCTGTCCACTTAGCCTCCTCTTTGCATCGTCTATTTCTTGTTGGCGTGGACAGTGCTGATGATCTTATCAACCACCGATGGGTCAGAAAGAGTAGATGTGTCACCGAGCTGGTCCTCCTCGCCGGCCAAGATCTTTCTCAAGATTCTGCGCATGATCTTACCACTGCGAGTCTTGGGCAAGTCTGGCACAATGTAGATCATCTTGGGCGCCGCGAATGGTCCAATGCTCTTACGGACTTGGAGGATGAGGTCCTTGCGGAGCGCGTCGTTGGTCTCGTTTCCTTCCTTGATCGACACGAATGCGTTGACAGCTTGACCGGTCAGCTCGTCGGCGACACCAACGACGGCCGCCTCAGCTACGGCGTGGTGCTCGATGAGCGAGGCTTCGATCTCGGCCGTCGAGAGACGGTGACCAGATACGTTGACGACATCGTCGACACGGCCACGAATCCAGTAGTAACCTTCGTGGTCACGAGCCGCTCCATCACCGGTGAACTGTCAAAAGTTAGCGCCACTTCCCTCTCCTCGTCGATGTCGCCTTCTTGTCACTTACGTAGTATCCCTTGTAAACGTTCAAGTATGTGTCCATGTATCTCTTGTGAGCACCCCAGACGGTTCTCGCCATCGATGGCCATGCCTGCTTGAATGCCAAGACACCCTCGACGTCGTTGCCGTGGATCTCCTCACCGGACACTGGGTCAATGATCGCTGGCTCAATACCAAAGAATGGAAGGGAGGCGCTACCAGGCTTGGTTGGAGTCACACCACCGAGAGGAGTGATGACGTGAGATCCGGTCTCGGTTTGCCAGTAAGTGTCAACAATGTGGGCCTCCTCCTTACCAACGGTCTCAAAGTACCACTTCCAGACCTCGGCGGCGATTGGCTCACCGACAGATCCGAGGACTCGGAGCTTCTTCATCTCGTGCTTGACGTGGTGGTCACCAGCACGCTTCAGTAATCTGAGCGCGGTTGGTGCAACGTAGAACTGAGAGACATTGTGCTTGGCCACGACTTCCCAGTATCTCGAGAAGTCTGGGTAGGCTGGAGTTCCCTCGAACACGACGGTGGCGACACCAAGGAGGAGAGGAGCGTAGACGACGTAGGTGTGACCGGTGATCCAACCAACGTCACCGCCGCAGAAGAAGACGTCCTGGTCGTGAATGTCAAAGACGTACTTGCCGGTCATGGCAGCGCCGAGCAAGTAGCCGGCAGTGGTGTGCATGACACCCTCTGGCTTTCCGGTAGAACCAGAGGTGTAGAGCAAGAACAATGGGTCTTCCGAGTTGATGCTCTCAGGCGCAATGTAGCTTGGGTACTTCTCGACCTCCTCGTGCCACCAGAGATCTCTGCCCTTGGTCCATGGGACCTCGGTGCCAGTGCGCTTGTAGACCAGACAGTGAGTGACGTCTGGGCACTGCTTGAGAGCGTCATCGACGATCTTCTTGGTGCCAATGACCTTGCCTCCACGCTTGCCCTCGTCGGTTGTAAGGACGACCTTGCTCTGCGCGTCGATGATACGGTCGCGGAGGGAGTCTGACGAGAAACCGGCAAAGACGACCGAGTGGACGGCGCCGATGCGGGAACAAGCGAGGAAAGCGACCAAAGCCTCTGGAATCATAGGCATGTAAAGAGCGACAGTGTCGCCCTTCTTGACACCCATCTGCTTGAGGGTGTATGCCAATTGACAAACATCGCGGAGGAGCTCGCCGTATGTGATTGTCCTTCCTTCTCCTGCCTCATCTGCCTCGTAGATGATGGCTGGCTTGTTTGGGTTCTTGATTGCGTGTCTATCAACACAGTTGTATGAAGCGTTCAGCTGGCCCTCGAGGAACCACGCATTGTCACCACCGGCCAAAGAGCCAGTGTGGACGGTCTGGAAGGGGCGCTGCCATGAGAGCATCTCGCGGCCCATGCGACCCCAGAATTGGTCTGGTTTCTCGATCGACTCCTTGTACAGTGTCTGGTACTCCTCAATGCCATTGAGATGAGGTTTTGAGTGGTGCTTCTTGAAAAAGGCTTTGGGGACGTGAAAAGTGTCGACCTGGAGAGGATCAGCTTTGGCAGTCAACGGTCAATGTGTCGAGTCTACTGACCTGGTGAGCCTCTGCTACCACCGGGTTGGTGGCAGGCTTTGGGGGAACAACATCACCGTCAGACATCTTGACTCGGGTGTGTGGGAAGTGGTCTGGAGGATAGTATATAGCACTACGGTGTGGGGAGGAGAGTGACGAAGGAGAGAAAGTGCAAGTGCGGAGTGGGCAGCGAGTCTCTTTTGTATGACACGGACAATTGTCGCCCGTAGCGTAGCTCTGGTCTGCGGTCGCTAACGGTCAAGAGAGACAATGTGTAATGGGGTCTGTGTCTTTCCTTTTCCGAGGATGACAGTTCCGGACAAACGCAGACAGCCGGTCTAGTTCGGTGGGCAAGCCAAATACGCTATGAGGCTTCTACCATGTCGGGGAATCTGTAACTGTCGCGTGCCGTCCGAAAGCAATAGCAATTGCAATTGACACGGCAGGAAGGCGCGACTACTCTGTATATCTACTTGTTTACTCGCTACTTCCGTCGGTCACTCACCCATCGCACCATGTCACGGTCCTCGGCCTTTTGATTGCTCCTGTTTTGGGTTGCAGCGGGCGGCGGGCATCGAACAGCGGGGCAGACAGACAGAGCGAGCAACGGTCAATCGCATCGCTCCCTCCACCTTCGTAGTGTGGGGAACTGACAGAGTGTAGCCGAACACGGAAGCGTCATCAAAAAGCGCCGTCCGACCGAGGCGCCGGCTACATGTACACAGTGCGCTGGTCTAGTCTCAGACCTCAATCTACCTTTACCTATTGCCAAGGGAATTGATTAATCCAACTGTCGCCATATCACCGAGCAGCGAACTCGTTTGGCGCATCAGCCATGTGGCAGAGCAACGATAGTCCGCATCAAGACCTGCACCCTTCTCAGCCCTGCGTTTGGTTGAATTGCCGCACTACTACAGTATATTAACCGGTACATAGAGCCGTCTACTTATCCCTCGAATAGCCATCTACTAACAGATTGATCGCATCCTGATTTGCTCGTGCCTGGCAAACAATAATCCGAAGGAAGCACAGGCCGCTAGGAATGGACTTGGATCGTTATTTGCTGCAGACCTCGGACCAGCCAGTCCACGTGACGCGGTCATTAGCCCATGGATCGATGCGGAAGTCAGACAAAGTCACATCAAAGTTTTTGAGTATGTCAAATCCCGCATACATACTGTACATGTATTGTGAAATCTCAAATAGGAGACGATATACTGCGAGGCTAGTGGTCTCGACAACGACTGTCCGGGGTGAAGAGGTACGTACTGCAGTCCCCACGGGGGAGAAGTCTTCTAGACTACTAGGTACCATAACGTTCCGCCTGGCTCATGAGTGACTAGTAGACTTGCACTCAGAAATGTTATAGCAGGCAACGTCCATTCGCAATGCTCGTTGCCCGCCTGTCAAGTCATGCTCCAAGTGATCAGGCTGCCATGCTCTTCGCTAGACACGACTGACAGGTGCGGTAATTCACCGGATCCGTCAACGATACAACCATGCAGCAAAGAAACTGATTCTCTTTGAAATTCTGGTCTATCTGCTCGATGCTACAATGCAATCCCAGAAAGTCGCAACTTTTTGAGCGCCTAGTATACAATCCTCTCTCATGCACCTTACAAAGTCATATACAACACCTAGCCTTGTTTGATGTTGTTGGATATTTCAAGCTTAGTCCATGACCATACCCTTGAGGCCAGACATGTCACCCTCCTTGGCGGCAATTTCGAAGTAGCCGTAGATGATGCTGCGATACTCAGTCAGTAATGAATGTGGGAGTTGGGAGGAAACACTTACGTGACAGCCATGAGGATACCGGTACCAGAACCAAGAGCGCCAACGAGGTCGCTTGCAACGGAGAGAGCACCAATGCAGGCACCACCAAAGGCGGCAGCGGTAGGAATAACACGCTTGAGCTCACGGTACATGCTCTCGTCACGGTGACCGGCCATAACGAGACCTTGCTCCTTGAGCTGCTTGGCAACATCACGAGGGCTGGAGCCAGAGACCTCAATCCAGGTCTTAGAGAAAGCGGCGCAAGCAAGAAGCATGTAAGCGATAAAGACGGCGGTGTGGACAGGATCGAGGAGAGCGTCTGTGATGTTGAGTGGTGGAGACCTGTTGTGGCGTTAGTAACATGTTCTTTGCTTTCGCTAGGAGGTAAGCTCACATGTAGTAGACGAGACCGGAAACTGGCAACATTTGAGCAGATCCCTCACGGACCTCCCAGACACCGAGAAGCTTGATCAAAAGGTTGTCGCTGAACTTGGAGAAGAGCGCCTGACTGAGAAGGAAGACGTTGGAAGAAAGAGCAGACTGGAGCATGATTGGCATGTTCGAGGTGTAGAAGAGGCGGACTGGGTAAGATCCGCGCATACCACGCTGGCGAGAAGACTTGACTGGGATCTCAACACGGAAACCCTGGAGGTAAATGACGGCGCCAAAGACAGCGACGGTGGCCAAGAGGTTCATGACGTTTGGCAGGTTCTGTCTGTAGAGGGCCTCGCGAAGAGCGAGCTGCTTGTTTGGCCAGGTGATCAAAAGGTGGACGAGAGCGACAATCGCACCCTCGAATTCTGGGCCTCTTCCGGTGTTGATGGTAGTTGGGGAGAAGGCCTTCCAGACAATGGACTCGCAAATGTTGGTCGCAATGAAGAGAGAGATACCGCTACCAAGACCGTAGCCCTTCTGGAGGAGCTCGTCCAAGAGAATAACAATCAGGGCTGCGGTGAGAAGCTGGACAACAAGAAGGACACAGATACCAGCGCCGAGGTCAGATGGCTGACCGTAGAGACCAGTAAGGACGTAGACACAGGCTTGGCCGAAAGAGAGGATGATCGCGAGAAGCTGTCTGTATTAGTGGTTGTTCATTTCGCGTAGTGCATTGGCGCAAACCTTTTGGGCAGTCTGGTAGAGCTCGCGGTCAGACTTCAAGTCCAGGTTGACATCGATAAGGTGGGTACCAGCGAGAAGCTGTTTGTATTAGCCGTGTCCTTGCTCTTGATCTCAAATCGTGCCATACCTGGAAGACCATGCCGGAGGAGATGATAGGCGTAATACCAAGTTCCATGAGGGTACCTCTGTTACTGGCCATCATCATTCTGAGCCAGTACAATGGATCAGAGGTGTCTAGCAAGTATCAGCGCCTCTGTCCTCCTGCTGCATATGCTTCTTTTTACTAACCAGATGACACGATGCCGTAAAGGGGCATCTGGCTCATAACCAGGAAGATGAGGAGTGTAACACCAGTCCATATGATCCTCTGTTGGAAAGGAGTCTTGGTTTCTGGCACAGCAATCTCGGGAATGAGAGGTGTGAATGGCTTCACAAGGTCGAGGAAGCGAACTGCGCGGAGGTGTTAGCCGAGTGCTCGTGTGCTCATTAGAACGCGAGCCATTGATGCTTCCTGGGACGATCAAAAGCCTCCAGCATGTCGTCAGAATACAAGTACACTGCTCTTGACATGCTCGGATGCTCCAAAGAGTGCCAGCTGCATCAACGCGCTTGTGCGTGTGAACGTACGTCCGCTCATTGTGAAGGTCGATTATGAGATCTGAGGGTCGTGTATTAGAGGCGCGTGCCCTTTTCGTATGTCCGAGTCGCAGTCACTATGGAAGGGACTGCTCGGCGATGCTCAAGGTGTTAAAGGACAGTGTCGAGTCCAAAGTGTCGTGACCGTTATCTGAGCACTATTGAGATGGAAATTGTCCCTACGTGTCACTTCGAAGCTACAGCAGAGTACACCTTTACGACTTTACGGTCCCTGCCCAGCGCATCTGTGTGTGGAGCCGCCAAAAGGCCGCCCGTGCACTCCCCACTACATCGTGCTCGGCTTGGCGAATAATGCTCGCTGCCGCCATTTAACCGTCTTTCGCATGTCCAGATGAAGAGTGACCTAGACAGTCATTTCAAATTGTTACAAAGGCACGTTCAAGATGTGGACCAGATCTATACATGCTATAGTAGGACCACTGAAGCCACCATAACGCGTCGCTGTAGGTTGCACAGATGTAAGAGCTCAAGTTACTCCTCCAAACTATGGATATTGCGGTAGACCCTTCGAAGTTGTTCGAGCGTGACGAAGGTGATGATGGTCGAAGGAGCTCTGCTGATCAGAGCTGGCGTCAAGCCATGGAACATCCACAGGTAACCCTCAGTCTTGAAGATTCGGGTTAGCATTGTCGAGATGCTGTGGTAGTTCTTGATGGTCATCAGACGAGCTTTGAAGACATCCAGAGGGCTGCAGATAAAGGTCGATAAGAATCCGGCGAGACAGCTTGCAGTGATATGGGTGGGAACAGTGTCGGTCATGGAAGTGTGCTTCATGAGTTCTCGCTTGATGACATCGTAGCCTGCAAGTTGGGTAGCCGTAGCAATTGCAGCTCTGCCGGCGCCGATCCAGACTCCAGTGAATAAGCTTGAGATTCCGTCCTTTCGGCTCATCTTGAGTATACCATCGACGACGTTGCGGTAGTTTCGTCGGTGCTCACGCGGCATTCCGGGGTCATTCTGCATGCGCAGACAGACAATGTCGGCCGGGTTGGAGATGATACTTCCGAGGGCTCCAGAGGTGGCAGCGAATCCTGCCAGTGTGATAGCCGCAGGAGCATGTGTTGGTGTAGTTGCGGACTCTTTCAGATTCTCGTACAGCCCGAATCTAACACCAGAATAGACCGCATTTCTTGTCATCGAAGCTGTCAACTATGCCAAGTATTCAGCAAGCACTCTGACCGAAGTCCGCTTAGTTACATACCCCTTTCCACAGGCCCGGAATTCCCTCTGTCTTCCAAATGACGGCGAAGGTGTCAATCATTCCCATTGGTGCATTTGGGTAGTGGAGATGTTGTGTCTGAAGACGGAGCTGTATCATTGCATCAGTCGATGCTGGCTTGAATTGTTGCTGGATCACTTACACCGGCTGTAAAGTCATGTCAGCTGGTATACTACTTGACCGTAGGCGATCAACTTACCAACACCGAGAGGTGCCGTGCAGATACCAGAGACGACGCTCGCAGCACCGCCAAACTAGAACGGATAATGGATGACACCATGCTCGGAGTGGGTGGACTTGTCTTTCTCGACCACAATCGGATTTCTCTCGATGAAGATCTTGTCGTGGATAGGTGGTGGTGCAACCGGAAGAGCGTTCGTAGACAGTGGCGTCACCACGACGGTCTTGGTTGTTTTGTCCGCCATGTTGGGAGTGGTAGTAGATACGGAATGAATAGAAATGAAGATTGATGATGGCAGGATACTGAGCTTGACGACTTCAGGTTGCATGGAGAAAGGGAATGAAGATACTGAAGTTGGAACATAAGCAGAAGCTGAAGTAACTTTCGTATCTTTCGAGGCAAGCACGACACATATGCACGTTACGTTCTCCGTACTTGCCTTGATGCGTACTGCTCTACGTACTCTTACTAGCTGATCGAATATTCGTGATACCTTACCAGCATCAGTAACAGTAATGATTGTGAAACGCAGTGGGAGTGTTGATGTTAGTACAGTATAGACTAGAAGAGTTGATTTGAAGTGCTTGAAGCACGGACTTTGTCAAAGGTGAAGCCCACGGTCAATCAGACAAACACTCGATCACGATTGAGCTCACCACCGCCATTTTTCTTGAGTCGGCAATGCCGTCTCTTCATGGGTATCGACAAGCATTAAATTGCTTGTCCATCATATCACCCACTTGTCGTCGGTCGTGTAGAGCTCTATTCGTGTCCACATATCGCGGGCTTGCCTCAGGTGGGTATTCACTTCTCTTAGACACGATTGTTCTGCTTCTCGGCTTTTGCAAGTTGCATTGACTTCAAGACAACTTCACTTCCAAAAGATCATCTAACCATCGGCCAGTGTCAGCTCCCGAAGAAATCAAGGTCCGCGGAAAATCATACCCAGCAGACTCTTGGACCAATGTACCGCAATCGATATTGGATCTTGTTCCTCGGCGGCTTCATCTACAACCCGACCATCCAGTTGCTATCACGAGGAAATTGATAGAAGGCCGCTTTCCGGAGTACCAGCACCACAACGATAACTGGCCAGTCGTGACCATTCATCAAAATTTCGACTCACTCGGGTTTGCCGCTGACCATCCGGGACGCAGTAAGACTGATACATACTATATCAATAAAGACACTGTATTGCGAACACACACTTCTGCACATCAAGCGGATACCTTCAACGCCAATACGAGCAATGGATTCACGATATCAGCGGACGTCTATCGGAGGGACGCAATCGATCGATCACATTATCCAATCTTTCACCAGATGGAGGGTGCGATGACATGGGATCGCAACAATCTTCCAGCGGGCAAGACGATGGCCCAGCAGATCTGGGAAGATGTTGAGAAGATCCCAAAGCACGATTTGGTGGTAGAGGATCCCAATCCACCCACACATCCAGAGCGGAACCCACTACAATCAGTTCATAGCCAAGAAGAAGTTGAGGCCATGGCAGCACATCTCAAGCGATCGCTAGAAGACGTCGTCGTTGAGATTTTCGCCAAAGCAAAGGAAGCAGCGGACGCAGCAGATCCTACCAGTGCATCGACATCTTCCGAACCGCTCAAGGTACGTTGGGTCGAAGCCTTCTTCCCCTTCACCTCTCCTTCCTGGGAACTCGAAGTATTCTGGCAAAACGACTGGCTAGAAGTCCTCGGATGCGGTGTCGTCTCCCAACCGCTCCTGGACAACGCGAAAGTGCCTTCACGACAAGGTTGGGCTTTCGGTATCGGATTGGAGCGAATCGCTATGCTTCTGTACGAGATCCCGGACATCCGACTCTTCTGGAGTCAGGACCCGAGATTCTTGAACCAGTTCAAGGAAGGCGCTCAAATGAAGCGATTCGTGCCTTTCTCGAAGTACCCTTCTTCGCCCAGAGATGTCGCGTTCTGGCTGCCCAAACAGAGCGTCGCTGGTACGGCGGCAGGTACCTCGTCCACGCCTAGTCCGGCGGGTGGCCAGCAGACCGAGTCGACGCAATCGGAGCACATTGCATTCCACGAGAACGACATCATGGAAATTGTCCGTGAGACCGCTGGAGATTTGGTAGAGGACGTCACTTTGGTGGATGAATTCTTGCACCCCAAGACAGGGCGCAAAAGCTTGTGCTACAGGATCAATTACCGCAGTTTGGAGAGGACCTTGACAAGAGAAGAATCGAACGAAATGCACGAGAAGATCAGAGAGGAATTGGTCACGAGATTCAACGTCGAGCTCAGATAATGTGATGGTAGAGAAGCGCACTCTCGTCTCATCTGAACAGCTTTGTAATATTATCGCAGATAATCTGGAGAGATCCACCGCGCTGTACAAAATCAAAGATTGCCTCGAAGCAACGAGCAACCACAATGCTGTATTATAACACTCTTCCATATGCTATGCCAAACATCTTTCTGCACAAAGCGTGCCACATAGGCTACTGACTCTTGTCGATGCTGCTGCGATTGAGCGCTTCCGAGAGTTCAGGCCTGTCTTTCAACAGACCAGCGGCCTCGTTATAACCCATCCACTTCCTCCTACGCTTGTGCATCTCCGGCCACTGCTCTTGCTCCTCGGTGACGGTAGCCTCGAAGAAATGATACGCGGCCTTGGGCGCCTGCGCCGTCAGCTGCTCGGACTTGCGTTGCTCCGGTATTTCGCCCAGATCGCGCTGCACCGTGACAATGACACCGGCCTCTTCCCAAGCCTCGCGCTTGGCGGCCTCTTCTTGCGTGGGTTCGTCCGTCTCCCAACCGCCCTTGGGCAGCACCCATCCCAGATGTCGGGTCGATTGGATCAGCATGACTTGCTTGCGGTCGCTGGAGAGCGGCACGATGCCGGCTACGAGGCGCTCGCCTTTGCTGCCGTAACCTGTCCGAACGCTCGTTTCAGAGCCCGGTCAATGTGGTATGTAGAATCGAGGTCACGTACGCTGGTTGTCCCGGCCCACGCGGGCTTCCATGGAGCGCTCGGCTTCTTTGGCCATTATGTTCGAAAGACGCACACGCGACTCAAACGGCTTTTGGCGGGGGCAAGTCGGTTTGCAGAATCGGTGTCGGTTTACAGCTGAAAGAGCGAGTAGAGGTAGGCTGTGCTGATACCGATGACTCTGTGAATCGAAATAGGCCGTGAGGTATTGACTCTTTCACGAAATGCACTGCCCTGAGTTGCTAAGGCAGCACAGGCGACGCCGGCCGAGATGAATTAGAAAGTAGTTGGTACCTTATCAAAAATAAGAGGCAGAGGAGGGTCCAGCAAGACGGCTTCAACCTAATCCCGCTCAAGACAGAGACGGGGCGGAGGTACAGAGACGAGCCTTACAGCGAAGACGAAAAGGACAGAGGACAGAAGTAGTAGTAGATCTCGACATTTTGGAAAGGGAGTGGAGTGTGGAGTGGGAGTTAGGCAGTGAGCGAGCGAGCGGTCGACGGACGACGGTGTGGATACTCCGTTCTGCCTTTCCTGGGCTTGGCCCTGGAGAGGAACAATCGAAATCCACAGCGGCGGCGTCCACGATGCTTCGATCGCTGTGCTGATGCAACACCTGCGTCTCGGTAAGCGTTTGGCGAGTCGGCTCTAGCGCAGATTGGCAGCTACGGGAGCAAAAATTGGCCTCAGCCAGACGCAGAAGGCGCGGTCAATTTTGTTAAATCCTGGCAAGTGCTGCCTGCGGACCTTGACTTTAACCGTAAATGGCAGGAGTCCGAATTTCGGCACGTGAGGAACCTGTCACTGGACGGAGTACGATATTTGCTTTGTGGTGCTGCATGTAATAGAAGAGCAAAAAATGTTCAGTCCATGGGTGAGGTGTCAACACTCGTCTGGAAGAACTACTTGTGATCTCCCTAAACAGTTAGCAGCTTCTATAGTGGTTGCACAAAGATGCATGACTTGCGTATTGATGCATACTAATAAATGAATATGCAGGCGATCATTGTTCTAGGAGACCCCACGCCTAGGTGCATTGCACGTCATACTATACATATATACCTGACATGTGCCCTACACACGACGGTAACCTCAGTTGAGCTCATGAATACTGGGTAGCCAGCAATTGAGACCTACCGCTTGCTGGTTCGGCCTGATCGTCGTACAGCTGTTGCTAGCCACCATCTCGCATTTCTCATCATCATACCGAGGCCCCTCAAAAACGAAGTGAAGGAAACGAGGATGCATCAATCCCCTCACAGCTGCTCTGGTCCTTGCGACCCCTGGTCAACCATACCACAATAATAATCACCAAAGAGCGTGCGCAAATCAGCACAGTGTAGCTGTCAACTCACGGTGGATGTGCACAGGCGAATCACCGCATAATATTTAACACAACAAAATTGAAAATGAAAACAGTAACAGGATCTACGACATGGGAATGAAAGATCAAAACCCCCCGAAAGAACGCCTCACAAAGGACGAAAACACAAACATCGACTTCTACTGCTTCTTCGTTTTGTCAACATCCTCCCACATGTAGGTACCCTCCGACATGGGATACTTCGCCGCATTGGCAGCTTCCTCTTCGGGAGTCCAAGCCAGAGCTTTGTTCTGAGCTCGCTCTGATGGACCCATCCTCTTCAAGAATCCCGAAATGCGTTTTCCAACACCGGGTCGGGTTGCGCTGTCGTGGTGGGAGGAGCTGGGACCGCCCTGATCAAAGCTGTCATCGCCGTATTGGCTGGCAAGTGCTGCCTTTTCTTGCGATGCGGTGGGGTAGTGGTGGTGAGAGGTGGAAGCGGTAGATTCTGGTTGGACGAGGTGGCCGTTGGTTACTACCTGGCCTCCGGGAACGTAGAAAGTTTCCATGTAGCCACCGGACCACTCCAGCTCTTTCTGAGCTGCGAATTCTTTGAGTGACTTGAGGCGCGCGGCTTCTTGTGCAGGTGTGCGTTGCAGGTACTGAGGTGGTTCAGTAGCCGGAACCTCAGATTCAGGCAGTGGATCCTGGGTGTAGACTGGCAAAGGCTCTGGCATTGGCATCTTTTGCGACATGGTAATATGTGCGGGTATGATAGCTGGGGCCGAGTGTATAGAAGATGATGCAGGGGAGATGGGAGTTGTGAATGGAGAGTGAGTGGAGCTTAGCCTGCATTCTTGTAGATGCTTGATAGTGCTTGTCAAAGGCTTGATTTTCTATTCTTAGGAGTCCCTTACCCGGCTGTGCCTTGCAAGAACAGGTACTCTATCAGTCAGCTACAGGCCGAAAGCCGTGTAAGGTAGTTCATTATCAGCCTGTAGAGCGAAAACGTGAATGTAAGGTAAGATGCGCTAGGGCAGGGCGGAATCAGGCTGCAGATCTAACCCGCTACGGATCATCTGACCGATTACACAGTCGCATCCTACACAGAAGTGCTGGAAACAAGGACACAAAATCACGCAAAAATTACTCGAGGTACGTGATAGATCGTTAGTGGTAAACAGTGACAATTTACATAGTCGAATTGATCAAACGCTGGCTCTGACTTGATTCTGATTTCGAAGTATGCGCAGCCTCATTCGTCCGAGCACAGCTAATAATCTTGACAATCAGATACAGCACACAACTTCCCCAAACACAATCCCACCTCTCCCGGCACGATCACCGTATAGAAGCGGGGAATCGGCACCATGCAAGCAACAAATCCCTCGTTGCTGAGTCCTCTGGGTACGTGATAACACAACAACCCCAATCATCTCATCCCCGTTCACCTCGTGCTTCTTGCGCCTGCTAGCATTGGGAAATACTATAATGGCTGCATCCACTCACCCGAAGGCTCGTCATGCTAACTGGTGATCCATACAGGTTACCAAGCGTCGGACTGTGGCTATTGCAAAGGAACAGAATCCAGTCAGAGAACCCCCAAGTCTCGTGCGTTTCCAGATGCAGCACCTTCACCACTATTCTCTCCTCGTTCATCTCTCATATCGGCGTCATCATCACTCCATTTGCACTTCCATCATAATCAGCTTAGCTGGTGGGATGTCAGGACTGGCAAAGAGACTTATCGAATGTGGAACAGCTATCTGACCAACCTGTAGGTGCATCATATTACGCTCGATCCAAGTCACTGAGTGTCGAAACGTATCAAGCTCTCATTGACCGAGGATGGAGAAGGTTGGTTTCAATTCCGTTTTTCATTTTCCGGTCAAGATCCAAGTGAATCCCTTTTGAAATCTATGATTTAGGACTTGCCAAGGTCAACCAGTTTAGAAGGGCGTCCTTCGTTCTGAGCCGATGGTCTTTACAAACACGTCAAGAACGGAATATTGACAGTCGCAGGTCAGGCGTCCTGCTGTACAAGCCAGATGTATTCCGAGCATGCTGTCCGCACTACACAATCCGGTACGTCCTTCTGAGTCGTCCACATGCACCGGAACTGATCGCAAGGTCAAGCTTACCAGCCGCCTCCCTAAAACCATCCAAAGACCAGAGACAAGCCGTGAATCGCTGGAACAATTATGTCCTCGGAGAAAACTACATCAAGGAAGTCGCTAAGCGCTTTCCAAAAACAAAAGAGTATGTCACGAAGATTGATGATGCTGTGATGTTACTAGGAATACTGATACCGTCAGTGAGAAGAAGAAAGACAACTCCAGCTTCGATCTGGTCCATAGCCTTCATGTGGCTGAAGTCAACCAGCTCAAACCAGTGGAGCCAGCACATAAGTTTGAGGTCACTCTCGAGCACGATGATTTGACCAATGAGAAATACGAACTATTCAAGAACTACCAGATACACGTTCATCACGAAAGCCCGACCGAGATCTCAAGTTCAAGTTTCAAGCGGTTCCTCTGTTCCTCGCCCTTGAAAAGGGTGATGAAAGACGAAGGTCATGCAGAACAACCTATGGGCTCATTTCACCAATGCTACCGCCTCGATGGGCGTCTAATAGCCATGGGAGTTCTCGATCTTCTTCCCCATTCGGTGAGCGGAGTCTACTTCATATACCACTCCGACTTCGAAAAATGGAGCTTTGGGAAACTGAGTGCGCTAAGGGAAGCCGCTCTTGCCTTTGAGGAGGGCTACAATAACTATTACATGGGCTTCTACATCCACAACTGCGCCAAGATGAAGTACAAATGCGACTACAAACCGCAGTACGTTTTGGATCCAATGTCGTACGAGTGGTATCCATTCGAGGACAAGATGAAACCATTAATGGATCGGAAGAAATTTGTGTCTCTTACCTGCGAGTCAGAAGATGTGGCCATTCAGCAAAGCGGTAACAACTCCGAAGATGACGAGGGGTCTGTGGGGGCGAAACCATCAAACAGTGCCAGCTCACCGGCTGAGCGTAAGGATTCGTTCATTGGACCCGATGGCGATACATGGAAGTATCTTTCTCCTTCCGAGGCGGCGACGTCAGGCGAGTCGCTGCTCTCAATACGAATGCCCGGCATACCCAAGGCCGAAGACGTACCACACGAGATCGACTTGGACAGTCTGCAGGTGCATCTCGGTAGCGGGATGACCTTCGAGACACAAAACCTCATGGCCTGGGATGATGAGCCTGATATAACCAACTCGAGTTCACTGAAAGGGATAATAGCCGAATTTGCTGCCTGTTTGGGCCCAGAGATATCCAAAATGGTTGCTATAGATTTCTCCAGAGGAGGTTAGATACTGCATCAAGACTTGCATCATCGAAGACATGCATTCGAGTCCCCGATAGAAGTCGCTATCTCCTGTCGTCTCAATCGACCAATCAGTAGCTAGTCAACTTCCTGACCGTGCGCGGTATGGAGCCTCGAACCAGAAGCGCGTCATTCTGGTGATCGGCTCCAGCGCGTCTGTCTTTAGCCGAGGGATGTCCGTGTTGAGCTGGACGGAAATATGCAAACTCTATCTGCTTTGGCTATTATGCAGATTGATGACAGAAGTTGAGCTGATTGTTAGGATCTCTATTCTGCTTCTTCGGAATTCAGTAAACCTCAATTCGTGATGTGCAACAATTTCTCAAAGTTAGCACAAGAAGCTCATTCGATCAACACTCGAAAAGCACGTTTCTGCAAAAGGGTCGCGTGCGCTCCGAGTCGGAGTCGCACCTAGACCCGGTATCGGTGTGCCGGACATGCTTCTCCGCAGATCGCACTGGCCCATTACGTTTTTCATAATTTTTGCTGGTCCGGACTTAGGACGACAGCGCCAAGATGAAGTGACTCTAATGTGCTCATACCACAACTATTACTCACTCCCCTCACGAGCTTCTGGTCCCCTTCGATACAATACCCTTTCACTCTACAAATCATAGTCACATATATCAGTCTTCACAATGAGTCCAACAGCTGATACCAACGGCACAAATGGTGCTCACACCAACGGCACCAATGGAGTCAATGGTGGTAAGTCGAGCAATGCACCGCGCACAAAGCAATCCGTCTGACTTTCACCAGACCACCCAGGCTACGAGAAGATCGCACCAGCACACAAGCAAGCCAAGAACCAGAACCCATACCAGCCAGTCGGCGACTTCCTTTCAAATATCTCCAACTTCAAGATCATCGAGTCAACCCTTCGTGAGGGTGAGCAATTCGCCAATGCCTACTTTGATACCGACATGAAGATCGCTATTGCCAAGAAGTTGGATGAGTTTGGTGTTGACTGCATTGAGCTCACCAGCCCTTGCGCAAGTGAGCAGTCCCGCAAGGACTGCGAGGCCATCTGCAAGCTCGGATTGAAGGCCAAGATCTTGACTCACGTCAGGTGTCACATGGACGATGTCAAGGTTGCTGTTGAGACTGGTGTTGATGGTGTCGATGTCGTTATTGGTACCTCGCAATACTTGAGAGAGCACTCTCACGGCAAGGACATGGCCTACATCCAGGTGAGTCACAATTAAGAAAAGGGGGCCACAATTGGATGCTAATCCACGAACAGAGGACCGCCATTGAGGTTATCCAGTTTGTCAAGTCCAAGGGTCTCGAGATCAGATTTTCTTCGGAGGACTCTTTCAGATCAGACCTTGTCGATCTCCTTACCCTTTACCAGGCTGTTGACAAGGTTGGTGTCAACCGTGTCGGTATCGCAGATACTGTCGGTTGCGCTTCTCCAAGACAAGTCTACGACCTCGTCAGGACACTCCGTGGTGTCGTCTCTTGCGACATTGAGTGCCATTTCCACAACGACTCTGGATGCGCCATTGCCAACGCTTACTGCGCCCTTGAGGCCGGTGCCACCCACATCGACACTTCGGTCATTGGTATTGGTGAGCGCAACGGTATTACCCCACTTGGTGGTCTGATGGCCAGGATGATCGTCGCCGACCGTGAATACGTCAAGGGCAAGTACAACCTCCACCTGCTCAAGGAGATCGAGGACATGGTTGCCGATAACGTCGAGATCAACATTCCATTCAACAACTACATCACCGGTTTCTCTGCCTTCACCCACAAGGCTGGTATCCGCGCCAAGGCTATCCTTGCCAACCCATCTACCTACGAGATCATCGACCCTGCGGACGTGAGTATCACTCGAGCTACAGTATAGCCACTCATCTAACATTTCCCAGTTCGGCATGAAGCGTTACGTCCACTTTGCATCAAGACTGACTGGCTGGAACGCCATCAAGTCTCGTGTGGAGCAACTCGGTCTCGTAATGACCGATGCCCAGGTCAAGTCATGCACAGCCAAGATCAAGGCTCTCGCCGACGTAAGGCCAATCGCTATCGACGATGCCGACTCGATCATCCGTACTTTCCACGGAAACCTTCACAAGAACACCGACGAGCCTCTCCTCCCTAACATGACCGAAGAGGAGAAGAAGAAGTTCGACCAGAAGCAAAGAGAGCTCAACGGTGTTGCCGAGAAGAGAGAGCTTGACGAGCAAGCCGACCAGGAGGCCGAGGTGCCCCAGGCCAAGAAGACCAAGACTGAAATTGCTGCATAGATACCACCAGAAATGTGTTTTAAGCTGCCATTCTTGGTCGGTAGCGAAATCATTCAGAGAGCTTGGGAGATGCGCACAGTGTCTCTGCCAAAAGATCAAAAGTCATTATGAGGTTTCATTCTTTATATGACAAAATCATCGTTCTCGGGCGTAGGAAGGGACGGTGTTGCTTGAATGCAATGTGTTACGTACGTTAGTTTTTCGTCTTTGAGCTCTTTCCTGGGACGTCGAGGGCGGCACCAGAAGGGATGAGAGTACTATTGTGTAGATAGGAGGAGCAATCCAAGACCTTTTCAGAGACAAGCCAAGTGTGTCACCAATCCTCCGATCTCGTATAGATCGCTCGCGTGCACGTTTCATCTCGAACATTCGACAGCAAAGAAAGCTCATAACTCACGACCCCAAGAGATCGCTTGAATTGTTATACAAATTTATATTCTGTCAAACTCTACTTTCCCAACTTCTCGGTGAGCTCAGGCACAGCCTTGAACAGATCGGCCACGAGTCCCACATCGGCGACCTCGAAGATCGGCGCCTCGCCATCCTTGTTGATGGCCGCAATGACCTTGCTGTCCTTCATACCAGCCAAGTGCTGAATCGCGCCACTGATGCCAGCGCACAGGTACAGCTGCGGCGCCACGTTTTTGCCCGTCTGGCCCACCTGCAGACTGTTGTCGGCGAACCCGCTGTCGACAGCCGCGCGCGAGGCGCCGATCGCTGCGCCCAGGGCGTCGGCGAGTGGTGGCATCAGTTTGTCGAATTCGGCCTTGGATTTCAGGCCGCGGCCGCCCGAGACGACTTTTTCGGCCGTCGAGAGGTCTGGTCGGTCGGATTTGGCCAGGTCTTCGCTTACCCAGGTCGTCGGGCAGGGCGATTTTGGGTCTGTTCCTTCTTCGATCGAGGCGCTGCCTGAGGTTGCGTCGCCGGAGGCGAAGGCTGTGCCGCGCACTGTCAGGAGCTTGATCGAGTCGGTTGATTGGACGGTCAGGATTGCATTGCCGGCGTAGATGGGGCGGGTGAAGGCTGAAGTGGTTAGTGTGGTACTCGGACGGGTGAGGTTGTATGCGTACTGTCTTCGCTTTCGATCGCTGTGATGTCGCTGATTTGCTGAACGTCGAGAAGGGCTGCCACGCGGGGCATGAGGGTCTTGCCAAATGCGCTGTGGCCGGCCAGGACGTGTGTGAAGCCTCCCTTCTTGATGTTCTCAACTAGTAATGGGGCGTAGTTCTCTGGTAGTCCCTTGTCGTAGTCGCCGTTCTCGATGTAGATAACCTTTTCCAGTCCCTCGACTTTCGATGCTTCTTCCGCTACGCCCTTGATGTTGCTTCCTGCGACGAAACCAGTGATTGAACCTCCAAGCTTCATGCCTGCGCTCACGGCGGCCAGCGAGGACATGTTAAGCTTTCCTTCTCTTTGCTCCAAGACGGCGAGGGTCGAGAGGAGGCGAGCAAGTGTCGCATCTCTAGAGATCGTGACAGGGCGTGTGCTACGGAGGCAGGTTGTGCGAGCCTGCCGTAAGGCAGAGTGTCTTGCTGCCGAGAACATGTTGTGTATTGTCCTTCAGAAGTATAAAGTGTGTTTCGAGGGCGAATGAAGTGAACCATCGGCACCATTCCCCACACTATCACTTGAGCCCGAGGCAGAGCGGGCAGCAGCAAGTACGGTCTATATTCGGCTCACGGGGGCTTGGCGCGCTTCTGGCTGCCTGATGCGACGAGACTTGCGCGACTGGTTGGCGACTGTCGCGTAGATTAATCTTTGGATCAACTCTATCAATCACGTCCGACCATTGCTTCTTATTCGAGAATCTGCTTCATTCATAATATATTAGGTAGCCAGCTAGCGCTTTATACTATTGAAGCCCAACGCGACTCCGATTCCACCCCTGCCAACACCTCCAAGGGACTTGCGCGCCGGCGGGCTTTGAGCAGCCATGGACAACATCGCTGCTGAGGACATCAACGCGCCGGGTGCAGCTTCAGATGAGCTGATACAAGCCGAGAATGAGGCTGTTGAGCAATCGATGGCGGCTGCGGCTGGTAAGCTTGGGCTCGATAGTCTTGCTTAAACACCGTGAAAGCTAATCTCCATCAGAAGCACCACAGGACGCAACCATGCAACAAGACTCAGAGCCGACTACGGAGACTGCTGCGCAAGCTGTGCCATCGGACAACCCCTTGGATGCGCCGGACGCGCCCCAGCCGGAGACTGCAGAGGGAGACGGCAATGAGGACGAGGAGATGGCCGAAACTGGAGACGACGCGAAGAAGGAAGACATTGGAGATCAGGATGCACCAGAAGCAGTCGAGGACACGATCGAAGGACAGCCAGCACAGACGAAACCAGCTTTGGAAGCTTCAGCGCGATCACATCTGATTCAACAGACCCATGCTATCATCCTCCCCAGCTACAGTGCTTGGTTCGACATGCATCAGATTCACAACCTGGAGAAGAAAGCCCTCCCTGAGTTCTTCAACAGCCGGAACCGGAGCAAAACTCCAGCAGTCTACAAGGACTACCGCGATTTCATGATCAACACATACAGATTGAACCCATCGGAGTACCTCACAGTCACTGCGTGTAGACGCAACCTTGCTGGAGATGTCTGCGCGATTATGCGCGTGCATGCGTTCCTTGAGCAGTGGGGCCTGATCAACTACCAGGTATGCCACAACGACCCGCTCCATCCTAAGTTCTTCAAGCTAACGTGCAAAGATCGATCCGGATACCCGACCGTCAAACATCGGGCCTCCATACACTGGCCATTTCAGGATCACCGCGGACACCCCTCGAGGATTACAACCACTCCAGCCAGCACCAAGTCACAGGATCACTGCTGGCAAGCCAACACCGGCGACTGAGCGTCTTGCAAGCGCCCAGCCATCTTCAAAGAGCGATCTCAACCTTGAAGTACGGCGCAATATCTACGAAGCAAGCGGCAAAGACGTGACCCCTAAGAGGGAAGGTGAAGCGAATGGAGAGACCGGCGAGCAGAATCTCGAGGAATCGTTGAAGCGCGAACCAAAGCAATACTTCTGCTATGCATGTGGAAAGGATTGCACGAGAGTGCGATATCACAACAGCAAGACTGCGCCGGCGAATGCGCCTGGAAAAACTGGTGCGCAGGCCAAGCATGACCTCTGTCCGTCGTGTTTCATGGAAGGCAGATTTCCATCTTCAAGCAGTTCCGCAGACTACACAAAACTGGAGAACGAGAAATACTCTGCGATTGCTGATCGTGATGCTCCATGGTCGGATGCAGAGCTTCTCCTACTACTGGAAGGTCTTGAGCTGTATGACGACAACTGGGATTCGGTAGCTGAGCACGTTGGCACAAGAACAAGGGAGGAGTGTGTGCTTAAATTCTTGCAATTGGATATCGAGGACAAGTATGTTGAGGGTGACGACAAGGTAGACAGCAAAGACAACCTCGCCTATCTCAGCAACGGCCGCATACCATTTTCTCAGGCTGATAACCCAGTCATGTCTGTCATGAGCTTCCTCGCCGCACTGGCAGATCCATCGGTCACAGCCGCTGCAGCAGGCCGCACAGTGGACGAGATGAAGAAGAACATGCGGAGTAAGCTTGAGAAGGACACTACTTCCGGTGCGTCAGAAAAGGAACCGGAGAAGGCGTCCGAGCAAGCTGGCCCAGTTAAGGACGAGAACAGCATGGACGTCGACGCTCCTTCTACTCGGATCAGCAAATCCGATTCGCAGAGCTCGCCCGCAACCCTCGCACTCTCCCTTACAGCTGCCCGTTCGGCCGCTCTAGCATCACACACCGAACGCCACCTCACATCTCTAGTATCGGGCGCAGTCAATCTGCAACTGCAGAAGATGGAGCTCAAGCTTCAGCAGTTCTCAGAGATGGAATCGCTATTGGCAGCCGAACGACGAGAACTCGAGCGTCAGCGTCAGCGCTTGTTCCTCGACAGGCTGATGTTCAGGAAAAGGGTCAGAGAGACAGAAGAGCGATTCCGAAAGATGGGTCTGAGTGCGGATGACAAGAAGGACACAGCCGCGGATGAGGGCAGTGGTGAGGAGAAGATGGGCTTCCAACGGGTGGATCAGACTCAGGGCGGTGAGGTCAGGCCAATTGCTCAGGGCGATGCGGGATTCAAAGGGCATGAGATTTAGAAATATCTCAGCGAGTACGAACTGGAACGTCTAAGGGGGAGGGCTGTCAGAATTCCTGGTCACGAGTAGAAGATAATTGATATTGATGCTTGCACCTTCGTGTGGAACCTCGTGATCGGAGCTTAGTCAGATATTTGCTATTTCACTATAGTCAGCACAGCCTCAGGTCATGAACTCCAAAGAAGTGGCTGAAGCGTCTTATTAGAAGCACGAGACCGCTTCATCACAAATATTAAGAAACGTCCAAAGAGTCCTTGCAGAGGCGGTGCAACACGATAGCGTCTTTAACAACATGAGTATATGAACGGACAAGGAAAAAGAAGGTCCTGGACCGTTCTTTCACCTTACTATAAGAACCGCCAAGTGTTTGGGCGAATCAGTAATACTGCGGTAGAGGCGCAGTTCAACGGCTACCACCGGCGGCGATACGTCAACCTACAGGTAAGGTAAGGTACTTCACCTATCTGACCCCATGCCTCACAAGCATAAATCTCTCCTACATAATCACTGTCTCGTACTAATATATCACCCGACCACCTGCAATCACTACCCCTACCTTCTACAGCTCCCCATACCTGCAAACCACCACAATGGCGACCGACATCTCGACGCCTCCTCGCTCGCGCGCCTCTAGCGACGCAACCAGCCTCAAACGCCGCCACAGTCCAAACCTCTCACTCGACCTCTCGGACATGCCCGCCCTAAGCACACCGTCACAACCCTCCAACACACTAATAATCACGAACCTGAACACACCCCTAATCTTCAGCGAAACGAATCTCGCCTCAATCCGCGCCGCCATCGCCGCGCAAGGAAGCATCTACTCCTTCAGCCCCCTAAAATCCTTCCGCCGGATCCTGGTGACCTTCCACTCGACATCCACCGCCATCGCCGTGCGCCAACTGCTCGACGGCGAGAACGTCCTCGGCGAGCGCATCCGCGTCTACTTTGGCCAAGAGACTGATATCGAGGAGAAGGACAACCACCTCTCGGCGCCCGAGGCCAAGAAATTGTTCTTCATCTCTCCCCCGCCGAGTCCGCCTGTGGGATGGACGATGAGGGATGAGGAACCGCCGAATCGCGATGTGCATGCTGAGGATCTGGCGGGTGCGCTCGCGAGGGTGAATCAGGAGGGCGAGGCGAAGAGGAGGAAGGATGAGGCTGAGAAGGAGTTGGATAGACAGAGTCCGGTTAAGACTTCGTTTGCGGGACGCAGGAGTCGCAGCTCGACTGTTGTTTTCGATCCGGAGCACCATTCGACTGGCTCCGAGGTTGACCTGCCGGCGATTGCTGTCGAGGATTATGCGGATGGTGACGAGGAGGAGGAGGATGTTGATATGTTTGAGGAGGGCCGTGGGAAGCCTATGGTTCATACTGCTAGACCGCCCGTGGAGTTGATGGAGGAGTGATTGGACGTGACTGGACGTGACTGGACGTGACGGTGCATAATGGGCGTTCGGACATCTGGGCTATGGCATGGTATTGGTTGCATCTTAGAATTGCATGGCTGGGTAGCATACTTATCGAGGCGTACAATGAACCTCAGAATAAGTGAAATACAAGGACCTTGATCCAGCATGGCATAATGATTGACTGTGATCGACTACCTTTTGAGAAGTGGTTGTTGATCTAGCTAGTGCGTAGCTCTTCCTAGAGCTCTCGTGGCGGCTGTCGTAACAACTTTCAGTAGCCTCTGTGATAGCTCCCGTATCCTTCGATGCTGCCGCGGGTGAACGTTATGTGTAGATTATAGGTCTGATCCGCTTTCGAAATCGGTCTTTGCGCGTTTTGCTACATCATGCAGACTCGTCATTGTCACGCAAGATCGATTAGAGAAAATGGTGGAAAGTCATCGCTTTCTATTCTCGAGTCACTGTGGGTATGTAGAAGCCATGCAGGCTCCGAGTGCTCAATAATCCCTCTCTCAACTTTTGCTCGACCATTTTCTTGGAAGATGCCCGATCCATTTCATTCCTTCATCTCCAAACCAAAATCCAGCCCGTAAACGCCGTCGGCCATGGTTCGTGTTTGCGTGATAACGAGGTCTATCGTCTGTACCACTTGTTCGTCATTGTCGTGTTTGTTGCTGTTTGGTGTCTGTGTTGCAAAGCTCGTCGCATCACCAATCCTATAGAGGTGCATGCTTGAACAAGAACGAAACACTTTCACCATTGTGTGTCCTACGGCAAGCCTCGGCAAGCTTGCCGTGGGTTAGCAACATCGCTGGCAGGGTTTATTCGCACTGAACTTACTGTAGCACTGATATCAATCGTCTCTATTCTGTCACACCTCGCCTTCTTGTCTTCGTGGGGAACCGTGTTGGTGACGACCAGCTTGCGCAGTTGACTCTTGTTAAGAGCCTCGATGGCATTGCCGGAGAGAATTCCGTGGGTGACAATCGCAATGGCTTCTTTGGCGCCGTGGCCCATAACCACATCCGCAGCCTTGCAGAGAGTTCCACAGGTATCGGCCATATCGTCGACGATGATGGCAATCTTGTCCGCAACATCTCCAACCAATACCATGCGACTGACCTCGTTTGGTCTGGCGCGCTCTTTGTGAATGAGGGCGAAGCCAAGGTCGAGTCCGTCGGCGATCGAGGTTGCTCTTTTGGCTCCACCTGCGTCTGGGCTGACGATGACGCAGTCCTTGACGTCCAGGTTCTCGCGAATCCAGCGGAGGGTAGAGGGTTCGGCGTAGAGGTTGTCGACAGGGACATTGAAGAAACCTTGAATTTGACTGGCGTGGAGGTCCATGGTGATGACATGGTTGCAGCCGGCGGTTTGGAGCATGTTGGCCATGAGTTTCGCAGTAATTGGAGCGCGAGACTTGTCCTTCTTGTCTTGACGAGCGTACGGGAAGTTTGGCAGGACGGCAGTGACTCGACGGGCGGAAGCGGTCTTACAAGCATTAATCATAATGAGCAGTTCCATCACACCGTCGTTGATGTCGCCAGGAGCGGTAGATTGCAGAACGAAGACATCTTCGTCACGAACCGACTCTCCGATAGAGACTGAGGTTTCTTGGTTCGAGTACTGAAGGACCATAACCTTACAGAGCTCAATTCCGAGACTGCGCTGGTCAGCAAAAGCTTCCTTCACTTTTTGAAGCAGAACCGAGCATACCGATGAGCAACCTGGTTAGCCAAAGAAAGGTGACTGTTGCCAGTCAAAAGCTTGATAGAATTGGTCGCCATGGCTGCTTCGGTTGCTATCGCGAGGGTTGAGCGAGCAGAACGCAGTAAAAGAGATATTTGTTACCGCGCATGCTGAAGCGGAAGAGTTCAAGGTGATCCTCAGACCTCCACAAAAAGTCACACAGGCTTGCTTGCGCTTGCAGCTGCGGGAGCGGAACCTTCCGCGAAATTTGAGCTGCGAAGGAAAGCTCCTTCCGCCTCCGTCACTGACTCGCGAGGCAGACGACGCATCCCCACTACAGGCGATATTGATAGACCTCGTGCTCTGTCCGTTCCCACATTTTTTCAACCCAGCAATAACTCATCGCCCGCGTATCATTCATTTGAGCACGCAACTGGAATCAAAACCACGACTAGATTTTCGACGTTACCGCTCGAATCTAAAAGAACGACAACAAGCTACTGCGGGGTCTCAAGTCACAAGGCCAACAATACCTAGCGAAGACTAATCACACTCTACCTTTCCACGAACCGCCAAAATGCCTCCTAAGAAGAAGGGAAACAAGAAGCAGCAGGATGACTGGGAGTCTGAACTCGGAGAGACTATCGACCCCATCGCCCAGGCTACTCAAGGGGCCAAGGACGCCGAAGCCGCCAACGATGCAGAGCAGAATGGCGAAGAAGAACCAGAAGATGGTTTGATGGCCAGGCTCAGGAAGAGAGCAAAGAAAGGCAAGAAGGGCGCCAAGGCCGACAACGATTTTGTGGATGGCGAAGAGCCAACCAATGGAGATACCGAGTCTTCGGCACCAGAGCCAGTCGATCTCTCAAACAAAGCTCCCGAGGAGGCTACCATGGACGATGAAGATGTTTTCGGTCAACCGATGAAGAAGGGCAAAAAGGGGGGCAAGCAAGACCAGAAGAAGGCCGATGCAGACGAGGACGGTGACGAGGAGGAGACCGGCGAGGGCGGAAGGGTCCTGACCAAAAAGGAGAAGGAGAAGCTCAAGAAGGAACGCGAGAAGCAACGCAAGAAGGAGCAGGCGGCTCTCAAGAAGAAGGCCCCTGGTGCACAACCTGCCAAGAACGAAGAAAAGGCTGCTGAACCAGAGGCCGCTCCTGAGGTTGCTGCTCCGGCCCCAGTCGAAGCTCCAGCTGCTGGTGGTAAGAAGAAGAAGCTCCCGGCTGCTCTCGCCGCCCTCCAGAAGCAACAGGAAGAGCTCAAGAAACGCCAAGAAGAAGAGGCAAGAGCACGTGAGGAGGAGAAGCGCCAGGAAGAGGAAGCCAAGAAAGCGGCCGAGGAGGAAGAGAAGCGTCAAGCTGAGCAGAGAGCTGCGAGGAAGGCCAAGGACAAGGCCAAGATTGAGCAGATGAAGAAGGAGGGCAAATACATGACCAAGGCACAAAAGGAGGCCGACGCCAGAGCAAAGGCCCGTCTTCAGCAGATGATTGAAAGTGGTGCGACTGTCGCCGGTCTTGACGACAATGAGGCCGAGAAAGCCGATAAGCGCATGTCGGAGAGAGACCGCAGAAAGAAGAACCCCAAGAAGGCTGCCGAAGAGGCAAGGATGCGAGAAGAGGCCGAAGCCGCAGCGAAGGCTGAGGAGGACGCACGCAAAAAGATGGAGGAGCTCCGCATACAAGAAGATCAGACAAAGGCCGCTGAGGCTGCCGCAGAAGAAGCAAAGGCGAATGCGCTCTCAAAGAAGGCTGAGGAGGAAGACGAGCTTGAGGACTGGGAGGCCGAGGCTGACAAGGCAGACGAAGATCTGAAGGACAGCTGGGACGCCGAGTCTGACGGAGAAGGCGGAGAGCTGGTCAAGTCTTCTGCCAATGGCAAGCCGGTACAAGCTGGCGCTAATGGCTCCAAGGCGGACATTGTCTCAGCAAACAAGAAGCAGCCAAACGGAACCGCTACAAAAGCCGACAGCGACTCTGACAGCGAAGAAGACTCCTCTGAAGAAGAGTCTTCTGACGAGGAAGACGACACCGCTAACAGGAGAGCAGCCGCCGTTGAGAAACGCAAGAAGGTTATGGAAGAGGCTCGTAAGAATGCATCAGCAGACAATCTCCGTTCGCCCATTTGCTGTATTCTTGGTCACGTCGATACTGGAAAGACCAAACTTCTTGACAAGGTCAGACAGACGAACGTTCAAGAAGGCGAAGCTGGTGGTATCACTCAGCAGATCGGTGCCACGTATTTCCCAGTCGATGCTCTTCAGAAAAAGATTGCAGTCATCAACCAGGACAACAAATTCGAGCTCAAGGTTCCTGGTCTTTTGGTCATCGATACACCTGGTCACGAGTCTTTCTCTAACCTCCGATCTCGCGGTTCTTCTCTTTGTAACATTGCTATCTTGGTCGTCGATATCATGCACGGTCTCGAGCCCCAGACTCTTGAATCGATGAAGCTGCTGAGAGACCGCAAGACGCCATTCATTGTTGCTCTCAACAAGATCGATCGTCTTTACGGCTGGAAGAAGATCGACAATAACGGTTTCAGAGAGTCTTTGGCCCTTCAGAACAAGGGTGTCCAGAACGAGTTCAAGGACAGATTGGAAAAGACCAAACTTGCATTTGCCGAGAAAGGTTTCAACTCCGAAGTCTTCTACGAGAACAAGTCCATGGCTCGTAACGTTTCATTAGTCCCAACCTCTGCCCACACTGGTGAAGGAATTCCAGACATGCTCAAGCTTCTTGTGCAGTTGACCCAAGAGAGAATGACCAACCAGCTCATGTACCTCTCCGAGGTCGAGTGTACCGTTCTCGAAGTCAAGGTCATCGAAGGTCTCGGTACCACGATCGATGTTGTCCTGTCCAACGGTATCTTGAGGGAAGGCGACCGCATAATGTTATGTGGTAACGATGGGTCAATTATCAAGACAGATATTCGAGCGTTACTGACTCCCGCCGAGATGAAGGAATTGCGTGTCAAATCACAGTACGTTCACAATAAGGAAGTCAAGGCAGCGTTGGGTGTCAAGATCACCGCCAACGGCCTCGAGAACGCCATTGCAGGATCTCGACTGCTCGTCGTAGGTCCAGATGACGATGAAGACGACCTTGAAGATGATCTCTTTAACGATCTTGACGCCCTATTCAGCAAGACCACAAAGAGCGGCCGTGGTGTCTACGTACAAGCCTCTACTCTTGGTTCGCTAGAAGCTTTGCTCGAGTTCTTGAAGCAAATGAAGATTCCAGTTGGCAACATCGGTCTGGGACCAGTACACAGGCGCAACGTTATCACCGCAAGTGCCATGCTGGAAAAAGCCAAGCAGTACGCCATCATGCTGTGTTTCGATGTCAAGATCGAGAAAGAAGCGCAACAATACGCCGACGATGTGGGCGTCAAGGTCTTTACGGCAGACATTATCTACCATCTTTTCGATAACTTCAAGAAGCACATGGAGGAGCTTACGGCGATCAAGAAGGAGGAGAGCAAGATGCTCGCCGTCTTCCCTTGCGTGCTGGGTCCAATCTCGGTATTCAACAAGAAGGATCCTATCGTCGTCGGTGTCGACGTTACAGACGGCAGTCTGCGCGTCAACACGCCCATCGCAGCCGTCGTCAACAATCCTGTCACCAACGTCAAGACCATCGTGCCTCTTGGTAGAGTGTAAGTCCCTCTTTCCTGATCATCTGATCATCCATGTTCAAGACCATATACTAACGTTCTTCAGAACATCCATCGAGCGCGAGCACAAGCAGATTCCAGTCTGCAAAAAGGGCCAGCCGGCTGTCGCCGTCAAGATCGAGGGATCGAACCAGCCGCTGTACGGTCGTCAACTCGACGAGAAGGCCATCTTGTACTCACACATTTCGCGTGCTTCGATCGACTGTCTCAAGGAGTTTTACAGGGACGAAGTGTCCAAGGATGAGTGGAATTTGATCGCGAAGACGTTGAAGCCGCTTTTCGACGTCGTATAGGAAAGTGGCTTGGTGTAAATAAAGTTTCTATGCATGAGTTTGTTTTGTTCTTATGTGTGCATCTCAATTGTAATTCAACACATGTGTGTCCGTTAATGTCATCTTGTTATGCCCGCAAGGAATCGTCTCGCTATTTCCCCAATTGAGGCATCAACTTGATGTCTTGGCATCAGGGCGGTGTACACAATCTCTCAATCAAGACTCGCCATACGGCATAGACGACAAATAAGGCACACCAACATCCGGACGATCGTCGGAAAAGGCTTGCATGGAATTAACACATGTGCAACGCAGTATCATGTGCTCACCCCTCCATTGACAATGCATTTGCCGGCCGGAATATCAAGGCTGCGCTGGCCATACGTGCCGTGTCGTTGACCAACCAGAACCTTTCAAAGCTCACGGCGCCACGACCGCTGAATTGCATGATATAAGGCACCCAGTCTTGTAGCTTCTCTCTTGCTAACGACAGCGCTCATCGATTGGGGTGAAGCTACTGCACGATGCAAGCCATTGTCTGACCAGACCGGTCTGCATTGCATGCGTGATATCTTACGATCCGGCACGGAAATATGGCGCTTCCATGCCTATATGCCTTGATCCAACATAAGATAAGTGTTTCCTTGGATCCCGCAACTCATTTTCTTTCAATATCGATCTACGTCCATCTTCCATCATGCTTACTGGCCCAGTCTATATTGGTCTTTGGCATGATCTTAATGCTAGTAGTACGCTGATGAGTGCGACACTCACTCTTCCCAACCAACAAGGAAATTACTTGATCTCTGCGACTGCCGTCTTCATCACGCTTGTTGGTGGCTGCTCCTGGAGCATTCTATGTCGCCTTGCATTCAGGTTTCAGTCTAGAAAGCTACAGAAAGATGGTCTCGGCCATCAGCAACAAGCAATCCTCAGGAATGGTGTTACAGACTGGAATGCTCTTAAGAAGTTCTTGTTTGTTGGAGCGGCATGGAGATCTCTGAAAACTCGTGGAGCTCGAAGGAGAACAACAATCTTCGTGCTTCTGGCAATTATAAACATTGTCGCTTTTATTACTGCAGGAGTTCTCTCCTCCAGAATAGCCTCAAAGCATCCACCCGCATTGACTGGGATCCCTCCCGCCTGGTTGCAACTTGTTACGGGACAATGGTCAGGGCAGTCATACTGCGGCACGTGGACTTTCCCTGGCACTTTCATCGATCCAGTCAATGGTACCTACTCAAATACCACAGGTGCCCTTGCCAATGTTACCCTACCGAACACGAATGAGACTCAGGCAGAGTCTGATCAGCCTTTTACTGAAATTGCGACGCTACTGGCCCAGGATATCGCTGTAGCTCAAGCTATTACGACCTGTGTACAGTCAGGAGCGGAACCCTCAAACTGTTCCCCCCTCGGAAGGGATCCTGTGCCATACACGAGCTATTGTATAAGTACGAATCAAGATTCCCTCTTTGACAATTGTATTAACGCAACGTCAATACCTCCAGCTGTTGGGAACCACACCGAGTCGCACTGCCCCTTTGATGACAGCATGTGCCTAGGGGAAGTTTTCACTCTGGATTCTGGCTTTGTGGACTCCTATGAGCATTTAGGCATCAACAGTGCAAAGGAAGACCGTATTCAGTACCGCAATCAGCTCATCTGTGCCCCTATCAGTGTCGCCGGTTACTCAACTGTAGCAGAGGGTATAGAACCGAGTCCGTTCACGTTATACTACTATGGAGTCTCAGATAATGACTACACAACAACGGGCGATGTTTTGGTTGCCAACTTGACATTTGGGGCTTATCCACCGGAGGACTCTTTCTATTTTGGCGGGGGGGACCATACTCTGCCTTTCGATATTGTGTAGGTGTCGAAGTTCATCATTTTGAACAGATTACTGACGGGGTACACTCAGACTGTTCACATCGAACGGCCCATCCGGTGGTTACGGGGGTTCCCACTTCGACCCCATTCCTTTCTTGAAACAAGAACCGTGGAATACCGTCCTCCTGTTTTTACAACTTGACATCACATACATATATCCTGTCATCGATTCTTGGTTCAACCAATTGAATAATCAGACAGTCAACGTGTTAGGCTGTGTTGACAGACGCGAGATGTGTAATGGACAAGATAACTGCGTACCTGTCTCGAACGACACAATTGGCATGGCGTCTATGCTAAACCTCAACGCACGACAACAGTCCATACTCGGGCGACTAAACTCCATCATCGATGGCACAGAATTCTTCATTCCTCTCGCTATCGAAGGTGGCGGGGCGCTTCTTGCAAATAAGTTCACCACTTACTTTGATCCTCCAACCGACGGCCACTGGATGGACGAGCTCGAGAACTGGTTTTCCATCGGTTTGTTGTCACTACAGCTTCAGACGGCCCAGTACGCAATGGATCTGTCGCCCACAATGTTTTCCGATACTGTGCAGACGCCCAACGAAAACGACAGCTGGATGTGCAACAGCCAGATCATCTATCGAGACGACTACATCTCCTTTAATGTGCTAGGCCTTACAATCATTATCCTTGTCGGCGGCTTTCTCGTCGTCCTGAGTTTGTGCCTCGACTTGATTATGAAGAAGGTCAACTAACGCTTCTGCAAGACTTCAACAGATGTCGAGGAATGGGAGACAGACGAGCTGCTGCAACTAGAGCGATATGCATACGAGAACAGCGGTATGGGTCCATGGCGCAACGAGAAAAAATGGTTCGGAGATATGCCAGTGGCGACTCGTCCTGGCTTGTTGGGCCTTCCAAAGCGCCATGACAAGCGTCACTCAGTGAAAGACAAGGACGACGAACCACCACCGCCTTTACCGCCCAGAAACGGAGCTCTCAGTAACTCTATCGAGCTGTCAAGAGTTTCGCTAATTGACCATCTCTTCGATCATGCAAGTCAACCTGTTGGCGCAGATGACGAGGATGTCAGATGGAGGGCTGTCCGAAGCTGGACCGGTCCTGCCGCAGTGACCGATCACAACAAAGACGAAAGTCAAGTAGTGGTCGCCGAGGATGAGGATGTCGAATGGGGAGCCCCTAATCGGAGCTGGACCGCTCCCCAGCTTAGGCACTGAACAGCATACATAGCAAAATAGACGTACAGGAAGCGTTCACGGCACATGCACTAAGTCGTTACTACTGATTTCGACCAAGAGAGCTTAGGATACCTTCGTACTAACCACCACGACGGTCACATCTATCGAATGACCTCACCATCCTTCTCCACACCAACCAACGCCTCAAGAACATCACTACCACCGAAAACTCCCACATCCCTGCCGCCGCCTCTCGTACCACTCTCACTCCACACCTCGTGGAATTTGATACTCGCATCGCTAGTCGCAACGACTAAACACCCCTCCTCTCTCGTCCGCTTCCCACCCCAGGTCCCGCCCTCTCTAGCCGCTCTCTTGCCCTCCCCCTCCGGCCCATCGGGATAGCCAATCGCCCACAGCGCTCGCTCTTCGCCAAACCACGGAATACGCACCAGCAGAGCGCAGCTGGGCCAAGCGTAGACAGCGATACGGTAAGGGTGTTCCGGCTGCGCGAAGCCGAATGTTGCGGCGATCTCGCGCTTGTGCGTCGACTAGACGAGGCTGGTGACTTGGGCGCTGCAGTCGATGGCGGCCAGTTTGGTGCCTGACAATGTGTGATAGAAGTGGATGCCGCGGTCGTTGGAGCCGGCGCCACAGGCGAGGAGCGTCGGTTGCCAAGGAGCGAAAGAGAGAGCTTTCACTGCGGCTGCGTGCGGTAGGTGGTGTTTCGCTATGCTTGCTGGGAGCGATGGCACGGGTGACTGTTGGTTAGAGACCTGGCCAGGTGTTGGAGCTGGGGTGTAGGAGTCTGAGTGTCGGACTACCAGAGAGTTCTCGCTTGTGTTTGTGTGTCGTCTGTTGGCAGAAGGCGAAATGATTTTCTTGGTCTCGAAGATGTAAACGGAATTGTCGTTACCGCCTGAAGCAAAATGAGCATTGTCGGGCGCCCAAGCTAGGCCGCATACCTGCTGTGTGTGCGCAGTCAAACGGGCGAGTAGCGTCATTGCTCCGGGCCAGTCATAGAGATCTCGTTCTTCGCTGCTTGGCCATTCTACAGCGTAAATGTAGATATGGCCGGCTTCATCCCCAATGATTAGCAACTCTGTGGCTAACTTGACTGTTTCATGGCGGACCGAAGATCGTGAACTTGTTCGAGGGGAGAATGCAAGGCAAGAGACAGATGCAGGCTGCTCGGAGTCGAAACGAGGTTCAGCATCTAGGGGGCTCCAGAGTGTGACTCTTCCATCTGATCGACCGATCGCCAGGATTGCACGACCGCCTTCAGTCGAAGAGAAGGATAGAGACGTGATATGACCTGCAAAGGTCGAAGATAACGAGCTCGGAGTATCTACTCCTCGACTCTCCGACCAAAGATACACATGAGTTCCAAGACCGACGGCAAGGCACTGGGCAGTGCGAGAGTATGCGAGTAGTGAGCAATAAAAGTCGTCTCGAAAAGCCGGTGCGTCAAGGACCCGGAAAGGAATGATAGGAACGCATTTGCGTCGCTTTGCTGGTACCTTCTTCGGCGACAAAGGTTGATCGCGTGTCCAAGCATTATCTTTCCAGGATACGCTGCTCTGTACAGACCCAGATGTAGACCTCGCTGGACTGAAACTGTCTGATTGACTCGAGGAAGGAGGTGTGCCAACACTTGGAGAACCTGGGGAGCCAAACACACGATTTGCCGGATCCAAGTCAAAGGCAGCTGCAAGCCGTTTCTGGTACATAGATCTGTCGTCTGAACCGGTATCGTCTTGGCTGAAGAAGTCGGCTACATGCAGGGGAGCATTTGTTCCGCTAGCGATCCTCCCACCTCGGCCATCGGAAATGCTGTGCATTCCGTCAGTCACCGCTCCCGATCCGCCGACTTGCCAAATACCCCCGTAGCTGATGGTTCGATCAGTCGTAGCACCACTAGTGTTGCTTTGAGCACGAAGTCGAGTCGGAGAGTACACTGATAAGCGTGATGGTACTGGAAGACGACTCCTCAACGGCCTTTCGCTTGGCTGTTGGGTGGCTCTGACTCTTGGTGCAAATGTGTCCGAGATCGATGTTTGTTGGCGCTCTGCCCTTTCTGCAGGACTGAGCTTAGATGGAGAATATGTCATCATGAATGCATCTCGAGATGGGGGACGTAATGTTCGTGCTGGGACGAACCGATCTGGTGTTTGTATCCTGTTCGGAGCAGCTCGCTTTTTGGGCGAAAGGCTGTTGTTCTGTGCGAAACAGCTCTGCGATCGCCGAGGCGAGAGTGGTGATAGCGCCACTGCTTGATTACTCGAAAATGGGAAAGCACCCTTTGCTGACGTTGCGGATACCAATGGTGTCAGATCGCCTGCAGCCAAAATCGTAGGACGCAAAGCATCTACTCTATCACGGTCATCGTTCGAGGCTAGAGTTTCCGGAGCTTCTGTCCATTCATCTTGACTGCTGTTTCTACCGTGGACTGTCGACTGTGCACTACTCCTTTTGCGAGGCAATGGTGACTCTTCGTTGCACCCATCAAAATATGCTGGAGTACCTTTGAAGGAAGGCAGACGCAGTAATGGCGGCCTCTCTATAGACGTCGTGGAGGTCTTGCTCACACCTCGTCGGGGTATTCGGCTTCGTCTTGATCTGGCACTTCCGAATGATACAGCATTGTCGGAGCGCATACGATGTACTAAATCAAATGAATCTTCCTGGGAGTATTGTGCGGTCTGTCGTTGTTTCTGGATCTTTGGAAGGCATGGCGATTCAGAGTACGGTGTAGCCTGTATTTCGCGGTCTGGGGACAGAGTTGGCGGGGTCAGTAGCCATGAAGGGGCATGATCATCGACAGATTTCGTGGCATCGAGGCATGGTGTACCCTCAATGAATCTCAGAGCTGGGTGAGCCGAGCCTGTGGTTTCAATAGCTTCTTCGTTGTAAATAGCATGATTGCTCACCGCAGATAGAGGCGGTGTGATGGGAATGCAAGTCTGCAGCGGCGTGCTGACCTTTCGCGAAAGCGTATCGAAGGTTCGGCTTGGCGTCCTCAGATTCTCACAACTCTTGTTGGCAGTTGATTGCTAACCAAGAGACATTGGTGAGACCCGGACTATGGTACTGGGGTGACTATGTCTCTCGATGCTTTCGACGGTAGCATAGAGCCCTCGAGATGGCCCAATGAGCCCTCAATGCTTCAGCCTTACCTTTGACACTGCAGCAAGGGTAAAGAGCGAATGTAACAAGTATTGTTATAGCAGACGGATCGAAGTGCTCCCGTGCAGCTCGATACACACCGACTTGACAGCAAGTGGAGTCTGCCAGATAGAGGTATACTGCCGATAGTTCCGCCCGAAAAGGTGTGCTGCTTCATGTGAGAAAAATATGGATTTAGGAGCATGCAATGAAAATCTGAGCTGAAGATGAAGAAATACGAAAGATTGATGGCAGTGTCGCGTGACTGCCTTGTCGTTAACGTGTCCTAAATACGTCTGCGGTCGTTGCTGCCTGCTTTACGCGCTTTCCTACCTCCCGTGTATCATCCAACTTACGGTTCGAGCACGATAACCGAGCGATGGAAGGAAGTGTGAGTCGCCGAAATATGTGCAAGGACATGAGCGAGGCTGAAGAAATGTCGACAGCATGGTATGCCCCGCGTCGCCGCGGTAGAGAAGTCGGAACAAGTCAAACAGAAGGAGAGGAAGAGGATTGAGGAATACAAAGCGCTGGTAGCAGATATCACACAGAGAGTGAGTACGAAGAGAACCTGGTGTATTTAGAAACTAATGTCTACAGATAAATGACAAACAATTCACATCGGAGACTCTCCTCCTAACCGCGAAACTCCTCAGCCAAAATCCCGAATACTATACCATCTGGAACTACCGACGATTGCTGCTACAGGACGTCTTTGCCCAGTCAATCTCGAACCCACAAGATGGAGATCAAGAGCATGCATCACGGCCAGCAGATTTTACACCAGCGCAGCAGGAGATCGCACTACTACTGAAAGAGGAACTTGCTTTCCTCACACCACTACAAAAACAATGGCCGAAATGTTACTGGATCTGGAATCACAGAGCATGGCTGTTACAACAAGCCTCAGAGCACCTGCCCACATCCGCCTCGATTGAGCTTTGGAAACAAGAGCTAGGACTAGTGAGCAAGATGCTAAGCTACGACTCACGGAACTTTCACGCATGGCAATACAGGCGCGAGGTTGTAGGGTCACTAGAAGCACTCGGCCAGAAACTGGTCGGCAAGACAGAAGTCGGAGAAGACCCATCGGAGAAAGTACAGGCCTCGATGGTGGAGCAAGAGTTCGAGTACACGACCAAAATGATCAAGACGAACCTCTCCAATTTCTCCGCCTGGCATAACCGCTCGAATCTGATACCGCGTCTGCTGACTGAACGGAACGCAACCAACCAGCAGCGGCGGGAGCTGCTCGATCAAGAGCTCGAGTTCATCATGCAAGCGCTGTACACGGATCCCTACGACCAGAGTCTGTGGTTCTATCATCAGTATCTCATGGCTACCATATCACTCACATGTCCAGAAAAGGCGAAGATCGTGACAGATTTGACGAGCAAGGACCGAGAGGAGTACCTCGAGACACAGATTGAGATGGTGAAGGATATGTTGGACGGGACGGACGACTGCAAATGGATATATCAGGGACTTTTAACGCTAGCGAAGCAGTACCTTGAGGTGGAGGCGGGTAACAAAGCGGTCACTACCATGGAGATGACGGAGTGGTTGGATAAGCTTGAGGAACTTGATCCATTGAGGAAGGGTAGATGGAATGATCTTAGGAAGAAGTTGGAGTTGTAGACCTGAGACAGCCAAAGTCTATGTATCAGGCTCAAAATCTATCTCATCGATCGTACCACCTACGCCTTCCATCTAAGCATTGTCATCGAGTGCTTCGGGAAGGTGTAGAGTCCCTGACCATCCCAATCACTCTCCTTGATACCCACACTCTGCTCGTTCTCCGTATTCGTCACATTGACATTGTCTCCCGTGACGGTGAACACCTTGACACTTTTTCCCACGCCATCAAGCTTCGTCGCAAAGTCGCCGCTCTCGTGCACATTAACCACGACCAAGCTCACCATACCGTCTTCCGTAATCGCAGCCGAGACATCTAGAAATGGCGTCTCGATGGTGCCCCTAATCCAACCAGGCTCAGTCGGGCCCTCATACTCGGCACACCTGACACTGACACCAACAGTCCAGCCACGCATGTACTTACAGAACAGCAGATACGGCCACCAACTAGTCTGCTTAACCAAGCCGTTCTTAGTCGTCATGAGCGGCGAGATGACATTGACGCTCTGCGCGATGTTCGCCATGCCAACGAACTTGCTCTGGCGCACGAAGACGTTGCACCACACGGCCACAGCCAGCGCGTCCGAGAGCGTGTACTGCTCCTCGGCGCCCTTGTCGCCCGGCGCGCGCACCGGATCCCAGACATTCCACTCGTCGAAGCAGATTGTCGGCCTGGGGAGGGAGGGCGGTACACCGTTCTCGATCCGCGCGAGGTCGATCAAGCCGGCGCAGATCTCGATGGCGCGCTCAGCTGCGCGCGGAGCAGTGGCGTTGGGCAGGTGTTGCTGCGAGGCTGTGTACAGATGGATGCTGTGCATGTCGATGAGCGAGGCGGTGGTGCTGCCGCCGAGACTGTGAGGGGACCAGCGGATGCATTCTTTCAGCACGTAGGCGTCCCAGCTGCTGAAGCCGGTTTCGCCGCAGAGGATCAGCACGATGCTTGGGTCGAGCAGTTTGAGCGCTTTGGCCCACTGGTAGGCTTTCTTTGCGTAGTCTTCTTTCGTCATCTGGCCGACTTGCCATGGTCCCCAGGTTTCATTGCCGAGGGCCCAGTATTTGACCTAAAGGGTGTTAGAAAGTTACATGATCTGGAAGAAGAGAACCAACATTGTATGGCTTCTCGCGACCGTTCTTGCGGCGAAGGTTGGCGTAGTACGTGTTCTGCGAGGAGTTGCAGTACTCAAGCCATCCGAGAGCTATTGGGCATCAGTCGGAAGGCCATTATAGATAAATGGTCGGACATACCTTCGTCCAGCGTGCCCGTGCCAAAGTTCAGAGCAAGGTATGGCTCGGTACCTACGACCTCGCACCACTTCATGAACTCATCGGTACCGAATTGATTGCTTTCCTCTCCAAGCCAAGCAAGCTCTGGTCGCACGGGGCGCTTCTCTCGTGGTCCGACTCCATCAAGCCAATGGTAGGTAGCGACAAAGTTGCCTCCTGGGTAGCGGACGACAGGGCAGTTAAGTTCCTTGAAGGCGTCGATTACATCTGTTCTGAAACCGTCCTTGTCTGAGAGGGAGTTGCCTGGATCGTACAATCCACCGTAGATGCAGCGACCCATATGCCTTTGGATAGGTAATCAGTAAGATAGCTCCGAGCCTGATCATCTTTCTAGATCTTCCTACTCCTTGATTGGAAAGTCGGATATGGTTCGAAAGCAGACGTATTGGAAATGGAAAAGAGAGCATTCTTACTCGGTAAATCCAGCATATACATTATCATCAATCTTGCTGATCTTATTTCTAGGATCGATAGAGATATAGGACTCTTCAGTCTCGGAGATCTTGGTGAAAGTCGCCATGCTCGTTGTATTGCGTTATTCCGCGAGACGTATAGGGTAAGCAATACAAAGGTACCTGATGACTACCACGTTTGGCGGTCGAGGCCTTTTGTGAAGTCGAGCACCCCCACTTCCACCGCTATTATGGATGCGATTGACTCCCGTAAGTATGTAGATCTCCCGGTGACCACGTTCGGGCTCGCAGATGCATGTGTTACGATAGCATCTCGTACCGGTGGGGGAGATGATCCCGAGGCATCCTTCCGAACGACTCAGTGCGGATGACTACTTGAGATAACGTCTAATTCCGAATTGCATAATGGCGCTCGTCGCGATCAGTCTCGGAAACAGTCTCATGAGGTCTCTGCACCAAACATGATCATGACGGCGGGTGCGACGAGTCGAAGGGGGATTTGCAGGAAGGTCACGCCCGGAACGAGTCATGCCGAACGAGCAGCTGGAATATCCGAAAGGATCGCGAGAGTCGGTAGCTTTTGCCGGCTCGTGCGGAGCAAAGAGGTTGCACCAAATTGCGCCGCCGCTTGCGATTGGCCAAAACACGGTCCACCCCCACAACCGTAACACGCGACATTCATTCTCCGCATGGAGAAGGTTGGAGTCGGACGCGGAGAGGCTCATTCCGAGGCAAGGTAGGATTGATGCCCTAGCATTCTGTACCACTCGATGCTCCGACGGGGTCGTAACATCCAAGACAAACCGCAATAGTGTTGCCGAGATGGCGAGCGTGATGCTTCCGAGACCTGATATAAGATCGCTCATCTTCCCCAGCCAGAGTCATTCAAAGCTCCCAGGGTTCCACCAGTCTGTAATTGCATCTAGACCCTACTGCCTATCCGCTTGACCACGATCATGGCTCTTCCTCCAAAGTGGTACCAGGTCAGTACTTCTCAAGAGACATTTGACATGCCGTATGACTAACAAATCGTAGTTCCTGGTATCGGTCTTTGCCTCTGTTGGATCTATCCTCTACGGCTATGATCTTGGTGTCATCGCCGGTGTTACCACAGCCCCATCGTTCATCGCACTCTTCAACCCTACTGCAAATGAGACGTAAGTAAGAAGGTCATCCATGCCGCAACAACGTACTGACATCCTCCCAGCGGTGCAGTTGTCTCTGTCTTCACTGGCGGCGCCTTCTTCGGTGCTGCTTTCGCTGGACCACTCGGAGATATCCTTGGTCGTCGTCTTACCATCATGATGGGAGCCATCACCTTCATTCTCGGTGGCGGTCTTCAGACTGGTGCCCAGAACCTGAGCTACCTCTATGCCGGTCGCGCGATCGCAGGTCTCGGAGTCGGCATGCTCGTTATGATTATTCCTCTGTATCAGGCCGAACTGGCGCATCCCAGCATTCGAGGTCGTGTCACCGCGCTTCAGCAATTTATGCTTGGTATTGGAGCGCTCGTTGCCTCCTGGACCACTTTTGGCACAACCAAGAACTTCCCAGTATCCGAAGCACTTCAGTGGCGTCTGCCCCTTGGTATCCAGATCATTCCAGCTGGCGTTCTTGCTGCCTTGATTCTGCTTTTCCCCGAATCTCCGCGCTGGTTAATGGACCACGGGCGACAAGAGGAGGGATTGAAGACACTGGCGAGACTTCACTCGCAGGGCGATGAGAACGATCCATGGGTCCGCGCCGAGTTTGAACAGATCCAAGATGCCATCACCTACGAACACGAGCACGAAGCAAAGTCGTACATCGAGCTGTTCACCAACAAGTCTTCCTTTCGCCGTCTCTTCCTCGTCTGCGCCATCCAAGCCTCTGTCCAGATGACGGGAGTATCGGCCATCCAATATTATTCAGTATGTACATCCTGATCTGTGCGTCCGACAATTTCGCTAATAGAGAACAGGTCACCATCTTCTCACAAATCGGTATCAACGCCAGCGACTCCCTCAAGTACCAGGGCATCAACTCTGTCATCGCGCTGATCGCTCAGGCCTGCTGTATCTGGCTCATTGACTGGACCGGACGTCGATGGGCCATGATCGGTGGTAACATCGGCAACTGCATTACCTTCATCATCGCCACGATCATGCTTGCCCAGTTTCCACCTGGCACGACGAACAATGGTGCTGCATCTTGGGCTTTCATCATAATGACCTGGCTCTTCAACTTTTCCTTCTCGGCGACCAACGGTCCTCTGTCATGGGTAATTCCGGCAGAAGTCTTCGACACACGTACTCGATCCAAGGGTGTTTCGATTGGTGTCATGGTATCGTTCGCTTTCAACACCATGATCGGTCAGACCACCTCGGTGGCCATGGCCACAATCGGATGGCGATGGTACATTCTCTTTGTCGTCTGCAACTTTACCAACGCCATCCTCTTCTGGGCTATCCTCCCAGAAACTGCCCAGCGCCCTCTGGAGGAGATGAACTATTTGTTCACAAATGCTCCTACGTTTGTCCCAAGCATGAAAAAGTCCGACTATGAGACTCACGACCTGGAGCACAGAGTGCAAGCTGTAGAGGAAAAGGGAAGTGTAATGAGTCACGTGGAGGAGAAGTAGGAGCATGAGAAGTTGAGGGGTTGAGATCATGAATCAAGTACGAACAGACCTGTAGTTTTCATATCATTGAGATCGAATCCGAGCGATTTCCACTATACCATCTCTCCTTTGTGAGTATAAGTGTACTTACTCGCATATGGCGGGAGTCTGGTTTTGCGGAAGCCTTCCGTACATGACACTTGAGTCAATGGACCAGTGTTGAGGAGCATCACGCGTCAAGTCGTCGAGAGCCCGTCTGTCTGGACTTGTTCGGAAGAACACGATGCAGGAAGGTTGTCTCGGTGATTTCTGAACCGTATTAAAGTCGTTGATGGACAAGAAGATGTCTAGTCGCGGTCAAACATGGTAGACGGAAGTCGCAACGCGGCCGCGCTGGCTTCGGGAGCGGTCAAAGGTTTTTCCGAAGCCAAGACGCCAAGATTCAAATTGCTGTCTACACTGCAACGCTTGACGGAAGTTGTGAAGGCCTCTGATTTTCTTCTCCAGCCGACTGCATACTAACAGCAGCAACACCGCCGTCATGAAGCTCAACATCTCCTACCCAGGTCCGTCGATACCAGCGAACAATGCGCTCGACAACGAAAAACTAACACCACGTAGCAAATGGCTCGCAGAAGCTCATCGAAGTCGACGAGGAGCGCCGTCTCCGCATCTTCATGGAGCGCCGTATGGGACAAGAGGTTCCAGCCGACAGTCTCGGAGACGAGTGGAAGGGATACATGCTCAAGATCACTGGTGGCAACGACAAGCAGGGTTTCCCAATGAAGCAGGGTGTCATGCACCCAACCCGTGTCAGGCTCCTTCTCGGCGCAGGCCACTCCTGCTACCGCCCACGCCGCACCGGTGAGCGCAAGAGAAAGTCCGTCCGTGGTTGCATCGTCGGTATGGACTTGGCTGTTCTCGCTCTCGCCATTGTCAAGCAGGGTGAGGGTGACATCCCAGGTCTCACCGACGTTGTCCACCCAAAGCGTCTCGGACCAAAGAGAGCCTCCAAGATCCGCCGTTTCTTCGGTCTCAGCAAGGAAGATGATGTGGGTTATCCCTTTCCGTCTTCGCCGGTTTTCTATCTTTGGAAGATCGAGTCTGATTGACCGGTTTATAGGTCCGCAAGTTCGTCATTCGCCGCGAGGTTCAGCCAAAGAAGGAGGGTGCCAAGCCATACACCAAGGCCCCTCGCATCCAGCGCCTCGTTACTCCTCAACGTCTCCAGCACAAGCGCCACAGGATCGCACTCAAGCGCCGCCAAACCGAGGCTTCCAAGGACGCTGCCGTACGTCTACTGTCAATATACCACACTAGACCACACACTAACACATATCCAGAACGAGTACGCCGAGATCCTCCACAAGCGTGTTGGTGAGGCCAAGGCCAAGGAGGCTGATTTGAGGAAGAGGAGAGCTTCTTCCATGAGGAAGTAGATTTGATGAAGAGAGGATTCATGTCGGGTAATAACGACACGACCTACACTGGTCTGGGGATGGGATCAGTATTGTGATTGTGATATTGCATGATGAAAACGGGTCTTTCAAAAGGATGGCCAAAGGAGTCTTGCAGCGTTTAGGGCACGATCGAGGCAGGCATGTCTCTCAAAATGGAACAACTTTTTGACACCAATATACCTACGGTCTCGACATGCCCATCGTCTGATACGTGACTGCTGTCCGGGCCCTCCTTCATCAAATCATACAGTTCAGAATCAATCATGAATATCTTACGCAAATGCCCTGTACAAATGATGCGTATCACTACATTCGTTCTCGCTTGAAATATCTCCCATCGACAATCATCCACCATGTGATTCCAATCCCGTTCCCAATATCGATCACTTTAGATCCGAATCCCCTTCTCTGCCTCATGATCAGACCTCGATGCAGACAACGTCGTCGAAGATCTACGGAGCAGGCCTGAACGCCCACGGGCAGATTGACAAAAGAATCAAGAGCGACTGCCACACCTTCCAATCAATATGGATAGAAGAATTAGCCACCTCCTCAGACGCAGCAGTGCTCTTCACAGGCTGGAGCTCGATAGCGCGTGCGTACCACCAACCATCTGACCTTCCTCCACTCACTAATCCCCGTAGTAGTAGTCAAAGGCACATTCTTGTACCTAATCGGCACCGACGACACGTCCTTCACGAGCCACGGTGTCTGCAAAGCCGTATGCGGTGATCACAATGGCATCCTCGGCAGTCTCGATAATCAAGGACGTATCAGCATCTACCATGACCCAGCAGGGTCACGCACAAAGCGCCTCGTCGAAGTGGAGACTCAACAGCGATTCGCACACGTCGTCGTCGCCGGGAACGGGCACGTCGCGGCCGTGACGCTGGACGATGAAGCGGTGATTCACGAATTTACCTCCGTCGAGCAGTTCATGAGCTATCTCGGGACGCCGACCCAGGACGTGGTCAAAATCGACCGCGACGAAGAGCGCTCCCTGCCGTACTCCGTGCCCGGCTCCGGACCGGGCCAGGGCCACACACTGCACATCACTGCGCACAAGATCACACAGCTAGTCGCCAACACCGCCTGTTTCTGCGCGCTGGATGATCAGGGTTGCGTCTCCACCTGGGGCGACAACCGCTACGGCACGCTTCAGCGAGCAGGGCCATCGTCGACGCCGCAGTCCGTTTCGCATCTCGACTCTGACGGCGAAGCCAGCGTCACGAAGGTAGTCGCTGGTGGGTGGATGATGGGCGCGATACGAGAGGATGGTCTGGCGTGGATCTGGGGCACACAGATGCCGGGGACGGAGAGAAAGACTGGGCTGCTAGAGGGCGATGGCGGGTATGTGGAGATGATTGTTGAGATTGAAGGGGCTGGTGGAGTGCTGGATGTGCTTGATATGGCGATTGGGGAGGGCTTTGTGGTTGTGGTTTGTGAAGGGGGCATGCTCTTTGGTGTTGGGGAGAATGGGAATGGACAGTTGGGCGAGGGACGGATGAGGGATTGTTATGGGGATTGGGTCGAGATCATGGGAGAAGACGCGGTTGATGTCTGGGCTGGACCTAAAACTGTGTATGTGCGAGTAAATGACAAAGATGGCTCGCGGTTGACAAAATAAGTGTCGCATACCAGGCCAGAATCAACCTTGCTAGTATACTGTATACACCATTAACCGACTATAGATTAACGTATAGCTGTTATATCTAAATGAATTACTAATTATCTTGTCATGATTGTAATGATTCTTTACTTTTTTAGCATTCAATATTGAATGGCTGATGGTATACACAGTATCCTAAGAACTTGGATCTGGTGTTGTATGCGACACTTATTTTGTCAACCACGTGATGGACAACAACATTGAGGTGAAGTAAACCCACGTGGAGCGGATGACGTCGTTTCACATGCTCCGGAGCTGCGACTTTTTCGAGCTCCAGCCGGCGATCCCTCAACATACAATGAGCTCTGAGCTCTCCTTCAGTGGCTGTCAATTGTTCATCTCGCACTCACCATCGTACGAAGGAAATTGACACACAATGGCTAATATCCTTACCTACCCGATTCTGCTGGTCTTCCAGCTCTATCAATACCTACTCGCGAGAATCATTGCTCCTCACCCACCAAAGCCCGGTCAGAAACTCAAGAGACCCAGAATTGCTATCGTCGGTGCTGGTCTAACTGGTGTCGCTGCTGCTTCTCACTGCATTGGTCATGGATTCGATGTCACCATCTTTGAGGCTGGGCCTCGAGAGAACCTCGGTGGTATCTGGGCTGTAAGTTGCTGCTCCTTCACTGAGTGTGACGACCAATGCTAAGACGTCTCAGCGAGTGAACAGTACTTCCGGCCTTCAAATCCACAGTGTCATGTACCGCTTCTTTCCGACCGTCTTCTGGAACAAAGGCTACCCCAAGCGCGATGAAATTCTCCAGCAGGTAGAGCAGGTCTGGAAACAGTACGGATTGGAGGAGAAAACAAAGTTCAATCATCGTGTCAAGTCCGTCCGCGAAAGCCACGGCGGCAGCTGGATCATCGACGACGGCGGTCACGGCAGGTTTGATGGTGTCATCGCTGCTATCGGATCCTGTGGTGATCCTAAAATGCCTCATGTACCTGGTCAAGACAAGTAATTGTTGTGTCGACATTGACAACGAGTAGAGTGCTAACGCGATCTAGATTTAAAGGCAAGATCTTTCATTCGTCGGAACTCGATGGAAAGGACGTCAAAGACAAGAACGTTATCATTATCGGAGGCGGTGCTTCTGCTGTGGAAGCCATGGAGTTTGTGGCGAAGAGCAAGGCGAAGAAGACAAAGATTCTGGCTAGAGTAAGTGGCAGGTCGAAACATTCCTACAATGATGCTGAGTTGGACATTATCTGATTGCATGATACACACACACGCTGAAGACGGACTGAAGACTACCGGTCCAGTGTCAGCCATCTCAACTCCTATGCCCAAACATGGTATCCTGTTTTCCTCTTGAGCAGAGTACTAATCAAGCGCAGTCTGAGAAATGGATCATCCCTCGCAACCCAGTCGTCGACATGCTACTCGCGCTCAACATCTTTGGGCAAGAAACAATCTTCTCCTGGATTCCTGAGAAGATCCTCAAGGTCTTCTTCTACCGTGACCTGGAAGATATCGCACCACCACAAGGCTCCGGTGGTCTGTTTGAAGAGACTCCTATGGTCAATAGTGATGTGCTAGACCGAATCCGCTCAGGACACGCCGAGTGGCTCCGCGGTGACATCGTCGAGATCATCCCTGAAGGTGTCTCCTTCAAGCGCCGCGCGCAGGGTGTACCAAAGGGCGGACCGGGTCGACACACGACCGAGCCTGCCGACGTGATCATCATGGCAACAGGCTACCAGCGACCATCCCTCGACTTCCTCCCCGACGAGTGCTTCACGGAACCTTACATGCCGCCAAACTGGTACCTGCAGACCTTCCCACCTCAGCACAAAACAATCTGCGCCAACAACTGCACCTACGTCAACGCTATCGGCACCGTTGGCAACTTTCACATTGGTAAGTAAGGTTTCTTAGCGGTGTGCTGTGTCGACATTGTGGTCTTTCCTCCGTTCTGGCAATCTCTTCGCAAAACTCCAGCATTTCCTGTCTACATACTCTTAGCACGTAGGCTGACATCACCTAGGCATCTACACGCGCATCCTCCTCATGTTTCTCCTCGACCCCCTCACGCGGCCCAGCACCTACTGGATGGAACGCTGGGTCGATATGACCAGATTCGTAAAGGCGCGGTCTCCGACGGGAGCGTTTGATTTCTTCACCTACAGTGAGCTGATCTGGTGGTTTACGTTTTGCGTCGCCATCAACCCGTTCAGGTGGAAGTGGGCGGTGTTTGTATTCACTGGAGTCGGAATCGGCTTGCCCTTGACGATCGTGGAAAAGGAGGATGAGCTGCGCAATGGTATCGGTATGCCAGCGACCGCGAAGACTCATACTTACTAGACGGGTGGAAGTGGGCGATCTTTACCTATGATGAATGATGAATGTCGAGAGAGGACGATGGAGTACGTAATGGTATTGATATGCCAGCGACTAAGGAGACGACTACCCACTGAGCGACCTGACCTCTCAGAATAAATCTATCTCCGCAAAAACATAGTCGCCCAACGACATAATATCAGAGGACTTCACTTCACTCACCTCCCGTTCCCGCATCAAAACATGTCACACGTCGCACTACTCAGCCAGCGGAGCAAAACAAATCCCCCTTGCGGGGGCAACCAAACTACCGGCGGTTCCGGGTCGTTTGCGTTTCGAGGTGTCGACTTGGGGTGTCGGCATTGGCGAATTGTCGCATTTCTGCGTATCGCAGCCGGGGTTCGAACCCAGACTGTACTCCCTATTGGGAAGTGTAGTTGGCGAGAGCAAGCTCGGGGAACCCACCCACTGGGCCATTGGGCCGGACTTTGTCGGTCACTGGTGGGTGTGATACTGTTGCTGAGGGGTGTCGGCAACGAGAAAGGTTATGTACTCTATCGGGGCCTCGGAGCGTTGGGGCGTAGGCTTCCAGCGTGAGGTGAAGTGGGCTTTCAGTCACGCGCAGGACGCATTGATCTCGTGAAGGCCTCGGGGTTGAGATTATGAGCTTAGTCGGTGATACCCTGAAGTGAATACTACGAACATACAGCCATGTGAGGGTACTGTGTAGCAAATCAGTACCCTGTTATAGCTGTGTATCCCACTGCCTATATAGTAGCTCTACACCGACTTTGAGCTAAGACTTGACGTACCATCAAGCGAATACTACCGACTCACGATCATGTGAGGGTACTGTGTAGCACATCAGTACCCTATTCGAAGTGCTCATTGAGGCAAGCCGCAGAACATCTGATGAATGCGATTTTTACGTTCACGGCATCGATAGGACGAACAGAGACTAGAGACAAATTCAAGTATTCGATTGTGTGGCGACCACTGGTCCCGATTTCGCCGAAACACATTCGTCGAGTAGAAATGGACAACAGTACAGCAAAGCCACTGGGTATATTATGTATAGTTTCGTTACGTACAACGCAATGCGCACTTCGGCGATGCTTTTGTGAAAAGATAAACCCCCTTGGACCCTGTCTGTATCTGTTTCAGGAAGTTGGTATCATGTCAAGAAGAATACGTCGTGATGAGAGGAATAGACGCCCGTCGTGAGATGCACCCTGTACCAGCAAGCGATGCGAACGGAAAATGAAATGCAGAGTTTGTGACTGCAGGGTATGTATGAGTGAAGGAAAATAGTCGTGCCTCGTCTAGCATTGATGCATAAGCGTGTTTTGTGGCCAAGTGTAGCCTGGAATATCCGTCCAGCTCTGCAAGAGAATTAGCCTAATTTAAAAATTCGCCGCTGAATGTTCTGCTTACAGTGTAATTTGGGTTCTGATACGCCTCAGGGTGATCCGCGATGTATTGTGTAGTTTCGTAACCAGGAGGATCGCACGTGACCATCTCCTCACCCTCCTTCTGGTACCAACGCACGTAGTCCACGCGCATGACGGTGGGGAATACCAACTTCGCCCAGTTGATGTCGACCCAGTTGTTGCTGATGCCGAGGTTGAGGATCATGCTCATGGGCTCCTCACTTATGAGACGCTGGCCGATGTTGCCATTGGGACCAACGGCGCGAGCATCGAATGCAGCTGACACCGTGTCGCCGATTCTCCAGGTAATGTGGGATGCCGAGTCGCCTCCAGGCTGGTATTCGAAGGAGTAGCGCTGGTATTCCTTGCCGTCGTACCAATTATTGTTCAGCATGGTGGTGGTCGAGACGGCTTGTTGGAACGGTCCTCCTGTGTAGGTGTTTACAAAAGACATGGAGTAGTCTGGTGTCTCGAAGAAGTCGTAGTTGGGATACCACCAAACGTCAAACGGAGCTACTTGAAATGATTGAGTGGCGACACCAAGACCCTGCCCTCCATAATCACCAGACGCTTCGATGATATCAATCTCCGGCGCACCACGTCCGGTCCCAGGGCTAGGGTGATCCGAACCAGGACAGCCGCAGGAAGTCAGCCTCTGGCCTGGCAGCCCGTTCAATCCGTCAGGACTGCTCTGGTTTGGCGTAATGCCGACATCGCATTCGTTGTAGGTATAAGGCCACAATCCTTCAGTCGTGGCTAGATAGCCGGGACGTCCAAGGTTACCCATGGTCCAGCAACCAGGCCACAGACCATGCACACCAGCTGGACCAGGAAGTGATACTGATACCTCAAAGACGCCCCCCTTGAAGCAATTTTGGTTCCAACTCTGCAACATGCCGGAACGATAGTTGAGTCCGTGATTTTGAAACGCGTCCATCCGGATTTCAAGAGCACCGTCCCAAGTGGTGATAGCATCTGGGTCGTACCATTCGAGGTCTTGAGTAGCGCCGTACCAACCGTTGAATCCATGCCAGAATGGGTCATCTCCAGGATAAAATGTACGATTCGGCTGATTGAATTCATCGCTGTAGACGAGCTTCATGGGAGATCCATCAACGGCCGTTCTCGTCATGGCGGAAGAAGGAGTATCTGGATCAATCAGGCCAGCTCTTACGTTCTTCATTGGACTGTAAGTCCTGTTGTTGACGCTGGCCCAAGTCCACTGCTTGCCGCCATCATAGCCAGGCATCTGGTCTAGCGGTGTGTCATACGTGTAATGTAAGATGTTGAGTCCGGTCGAGCTCAGAACTGGCAAGATAATGAAAGTGCACAACAACCCGACAAGCATGAAAATCATTCCTACGGTCGACAAAATGTTGTCGCGGCCGAAATGGTCACGCCATCTGGGTTTCAGTTTTTGATCATCGTCTGCCATAGGCATGTGCAGGTCATCATCCGCCTCCTTGTCGTCCCAGTACAAAGGAAAGCTGTATTGTGTTTCGGCACCTGGAGCGCCCAGGCGGTCATCGAGGTATGGGAAGAATGCCTTTTCAGGATCCGCCGAGTCAACAAATGCATTGTTCGACGTAGCTGGCATTGGAGCCCCCCGTGAGGTCTTGGTCATGGAGGGAGCGGGGGTGGCACCGCCCGCATCAGATACTGCGGTGGTACCAACAACGACGCCGGCCGATTTCTCACCAGCTTTACCAGCCTTTTCAGCCTTTTCATCGGTGAAAGGGTTGGAGTAGCGCTTTTCCAGACGAGGGACGGATTTAGCAAAAGATGAGTTGTAGCGCGGTAGTGGTGTTGTGACATCGGTAGAAGAGTTGTTTCGAGTAGCGAACGGATTGTAATAGCGGGTGTAGTCAGAACCAAGCTCGCGAACAGTCCGTGGCGAACCCATACGCGTCAGGCTCGTCACAGATCCTCTAGAAGATATATCTGCTCTTGACAGTGGTAGGCGCGGGGGAGGATTGAGACCTTGAAACTCGGCTACTGCGGCGCCGATTGCAGCAGCGTCAGTGTTACGCTTTTCCGAACCCGATCCATCACTGGTACGCCGATCGTCACTTTCCTCTGCTGTCTCGGTACTACCAGATGAGCCCTCAGGGAGTGTCGGTATCGTTGTCACGACAGGCGGTTGCTCGTTCGAGGGTTGCTTTTCAAGTGCGCGAGATGAAGGTCGTGGTTGCGATTGTGGCGGCAGAGGTGGTGACTGTGGACGTTGCGATTGTGCGGCATCGATTGGAGGTGGATAGGCTGCTGGAAGAGGTGATCGAGTCTTCTTTCGCAAGACATTTGGTCGATCGGGTGTCTGTGAACGACTCAAATCGGCAGCGGACATGTGAGCACGCAGACCAGCTGTCGAGCGACCGGATTGGTGAGTATCATCCTCGAAGAAATGAAACGAAGACGACTGGCGGAGATATTGCGGTCTTGAAAGAGGAGGCATTCTTGGGATGCTTCTTGCTCTGGACGGAGAGGGAAGGTATGGGTGTAGATGCAGGTTAGGTCGACATTAGATTCTTAGTGAACGGAACGGGTCGATTGCTGGTCTACAGCAACAGAAGAAGGTCGTTGATGCCCTCTGATGACCAGGACGACTCCAGAGAGCGACAGCTCGGATAATCGTGTCTGATACGAGAACCACACCGTTGAAGAACAGAGACGGATTGAACGACTGGATGTTGCGGTGGGATGCGTTTCCTGGCAGAACCCGGTTTGAACGTTGGTCGATTTGTTGGAGAAGGTTTTGTGGAGAGCTGAACAGGTGGAGTGTCAAAGCGTTATTGCTGGGCTGGGGCAATAGATTGGGGTGTAAGCGACAGTCGACGATGCTGTTGAGCTTCGATTGCTTGTGCTTGTTCCTCTGGATGATTTTGTACGACGTTGTGAGTCTATAATTTGGATGTCGTGGAAGGGAGGAAACTACGTTCGAGGTCGAGAAGGACCAGATGCGGCAGTACGCAGGATGACGAGTTGGCAAATCGAATGTTCCCAAGACACACTTGGCAAGGGCAGCAGAGATTGGGTTCGAACAAAGAGACTCGATTCCTAAAGTCAATTGTAACGACAAAGCGGAGATAAAACCGAACTGGTTCCCGAAAATCACAGCGGTTTACCGAGTCGTGCGGTGGTTGGCGGAGGGTGATTAGTACGTCAAGATGGCGGTGGGTGGGGTGAGCTTTGGGAAGTCGCTCAATAATCACCCAACGTGAGACGACTGACAGCTTGCTAGCGATCATCGGTGGAGAGGGGGCAAAGCGCAGTGAAGATCTGATACAGCTGTAGAAAAGCGTGAGGCGATCAATCAGAGGTGGTGCATGTGCCGCGTTCGTTCAACCAACCCATGTTACAATCAATAAATTGTACGCCGTCGTGCGGCAGCGGCGTCCAATAGCAGGGATCATGCAATGCATGTCTCTTGGAGTTGCCCGTATTCCCGTACTACGCTGTCCTGGGCCAAGTGTTCTCCTTGTTCTTTGCTGGAACGCGCGCTCACGATAATATCACACTCTCGGTCTCATTGCACCTGCCTCTTCTCAATCTCTTGTTCATGCTGAGATGTTGGAGATGATGGGAGGCTTGGCTCGTGATAAGGCCGGATGGAGCTGTGGAGTAAGGTCACCTGTAGTCGAACTCTACCCCATTATTGAGCGCGCTCGACCGTTCACGTGCACTTCTTGCTTGACTCGTGCTGGCTTCATGCGAGCCTGCTACATGAGGTCATGCGGCATCAGACCGGCTATCTTGTCCGATTCTCCCCAGGAGTGGAAGGCGCGATATATAACTCCGATGCCATGAAGCTAGCCTCAATTGTACTCGATAGCTCATATCAGACGGAATATTTCAGCTGAGACATTCCATCGCTAAACCCAAACGTCTTGTATATAAAAGGTGTCTTGAAATAGATTGAACGATCTCCACACAACTTGATCAACCCCAAACCTATTCGCTATTTGCAGCGGAGCTGCATCCGTGCCCTCCGGAGTTTCTACGCACTCCGAAACTAGAGATGGTTCATCGATGACTGCGTTTCACCACGAAGACCTCCCAGGCTGTAAACTTATTCAATCAATAAGTTAACAGTCTTCGCTGGCAGGCATGGTTGCAAGAAACATCCCACTCGGTGGCGGCTTTGACGGCATGACTTGGCCAGGGCAGGTACCTGTTTTGTGCATACAAGATTGCGCGTTCATCAGATCCCGGTATCTTGGCGTGCATATCGGAGCCTTGCCCAAGTTGCCCTGGGTTCGTCCAGAGAGAGAAGAGCGCCACGTCCTTCGCAAGACGTGCCGCTGCACCGACATTCACTGGTACTTAGATACGGTAGATTTCAAGGTTCTTCGACCCTGGTATCATTCGAGTGAAGGTAGAGAGAGTACTCCCATTTCATCGAGAACGTACTCGAGAGAATTCAACAACGTCTACAATCCAAGCTGTCGGGTATCTGCATCGAGCTTGACGACTCGAACCTTTCCATCATCAAAACAGGTCATACATATTCAGGCTCTTTAGCTCCGTGATATTTCGCATCCTCACGCTGCGTCAGCGTCGGTCATGTCGGCGTCGCCTGTGCTCTGTAATAACGAGACAATGGCAATCTGGACATAAGTTAGTACTGGTAACCTGGGTACGATGATCGCCGACTCACCTTTCTGCCCACCGCAAACGACAATCTATCTCCATTGGCATTCCAGCTCAGGCTCGGCTCTGCTTGCGCGTCCTCATCTCCAGGCAAGTTGTGGTTGTTTTCTTGGTACCACTTCGCAGGCGCTGCCTGCCATGAAACCACTTCTTCATTCGCCTCAACGTCCCACACCTTGATCGATTCGTCACTAGCGACGGCGAGCTTAGGTTCCGATGGCGCCCAGGACAGAGCCAGCGCAGCGTCACGTGGTCCGATACTGAATTTGCCCGCCTCTGTGCACGACGATGCTGTAATGCTGTAGACCTGCACATCTCCAGTCTCTCGTATCACCGCTAGACGGCGTGGTGCTGTCGCCGAGGCTTGATGCTCATTTGAGAACGGTTGAAATGCTAATGCAATTGCGCCTCGCGGTTCAGACGAGCCAAGGGACGGACCTTCTATCCACTCTCGACCCTTCTTGGTGAAGAGGATCATCTCCTTCTCCGATGCAGAGCTCACGGCGAGAACCCCATGGATTTCGTCAAATCGAATTTTATCCCACTCGTTTGTCGTAGGATATGAGAAGACCTCGCTAAGATTGTGCATTGCGCCAGCCGCTGCTCCGTCGCCGTTGAGCACTCCGTTGGTTTGACCGGGGACGTGCTGTATCGAATAGACAGCAACCAGTCCATTTCCGCAGATCGCGACCGAGTCTTCTGATATCCATACTGCGTCAAGAATGACTCGATCAAACTCTTTTGATGCGATCGACTCTCTGTTTTTTACTGTCTCTGCCGTTGGCCAGATCTGAAGTGATCCGCGCTGACCATTAGTCGACACGGTCAACATCATCTCACCAGATGACATATACCGCATAGCAAGAGTCGTGCCGGGCGGGTCGAGAGGGTACAGAGGCACGGGGAAGAACCTCTGTCTGCCATCTGCACTGCAATCGAACAGCTGTTGCCCGTCGTCTGTCGGCTTTTCCATTGCACATGTGTAGTATCGTCCGCTCGGATGCCAGCATGCCGCAGAAATCACGGCGTCTGATGGTACGTCGACCGGTACATGATGTGGAACATCCTCACCTTCGTATTCCGGTGCTGATACGTGATACAACCTGCAAAGAGCTTCTCCTGCTGTCAACAGGCCTGTTGACGCCTTTTGCGGGTTCCAAGCTGCATGTAGTATCGATGTCGGTTCTGTCTTGTCCAATGCCCAGTATAGTGTTTTGGTGATGATTCTAGATTGCTTATCCGTCTGAGTCGCAGCGGTTATCATCTCAACAGACTCTTCCTCGTTCGCAGGCTCGACTTCAGACTGCGCTCTTTCATGCTCCAATGCCTCGTCGTCATCTTCATCTTGCCGCCTGTCAACATCCATTGCATCTCCGTTGACGACCGCTTCCGAGCCATTGCTGCGACGCGGTCGTTTCGGGGCCGGCGTAGGAAAATCCTCTTGATCTGGCAGGACATATGCGCTCGGTCGTCTGACTGTTGGTTTGGATGGTATCTTATGCGATGATGAAGGGCGCGAGAAGTCGGATCTTGTGAGATTAAAGCGACGGCTGTTGTTGGACACTGTTGCTTGAAGCTGATCATGAAACAGTCCATCTTGCACAAGGTACACTAACTCATTGTGCCCTACAGCGCTTGCGAAAGGCAGTTTCTCTGGATCGCTAAACTCATCCGCCCTGTTCCAATCGCGGTAGAAAGCTTTTGCTGCATTTTCGTGGCCGTTTTCTTGAAGGTACCGTAAGATCAGATAGTTGACATGGTCACTACCAAGCGCACCGTCTCCCATTGCGCACGAATTATGATCTTATGGAATCGACGCTGACGTTGACATAGCCTCGGATGACCAAGGCTTGTAGGGTGAGAGTAAAGATAGAGCGAGTGCGAAGCAATGTATGAGTAACGTTAAACAGCTGGAGTCAAGATTGAGGGTTCAGGCCAGATGTGGATCGAAGGAAGGTGCAGACGCAGAACTTCCGATCAAGGGCGCTAACACATGGTCTGACGAATGACAACCGGTTCCCACGCGGTGGGCCAGGGGATCCACAGCTACCCGTGCGCCTACCCCGGATTGCAGACAGGGAAAGGGCCGCCCTGAACGGCAACCGCGTCTGCCTGTGACTGCATCGCGTGTGACACCACCTCTGTGGTACAAAAGTCAACTCACATCAGCAATCACTCTACCTACGTGTGCGCTGCGCGGGGCGCGCCACGCTTCATATATCAACCACACTGTCAGCGCCGCCATCAAGCGTTGTTTGCCATTAGAAGAAGTCTGATCGCAATGCCTCCTCGAATCAATATACCTCCTCTGACCCGCGGCTTACTACTCCTCGTACTGGCTTCGACACTGCTCAACTCCGCACTGACATACCGCAACATCCCTCTGCTCGACCAGAAGACTGTCGGGTTACCATTCCTGTCGATCGTGCCCAGGTCTTCCATCAAGTCGCCATGGGTCTTTGGTACTTCGACCTTTGTGGAGCAGAACCTGTTCAGCCTGGCCGCGTCAATGCTGACCATCTACTATGGCGGTCGATACCTAGAAAGAGCATGGGGTGGTCCTGAATATGCGAAGTTTGTCCTTTTTGTGATTATGATACCCAACGTCTTGTCTTTTGTGATTTATTGGATGTGGTACGGCATTACTGGAAGCGAAGCGAGATTGTACGTCGACTATAATATCAACGTCGAGAAGCGTGCTGATGTTTTTACAGGGATACGCCAATCAACGGCGCGCTCGCTTTGGAAGCCGCCTTTCTTGTTGCGTTCAAGCAATTGGTTCCCGAGCATAGAGTCTCGCTCTTCAAATCAGCAATTCGAATTCGTGTCAAGCATTTCCCGGCAATATTTGTCTTGCTCAACACCATCTCTGGACCTCTGCTAGGAACAGATACTGCACTCTTCTTAGGCTGGTTTGGATTTCTCACATCATGGATCTATCTGCGATTCTATCGAGTGTCGCCCACACTCGCCACTACCAGCACGGGCGACGGTGCAGTGATACGAGGCGATGCGAGTGACACATTTGCTTTCAGCCACTTTTTCCCAGACGCTATCCAGTCAGCCATAGCGCCTTTATGCGACAAAATCTACGACACGCTCGTAGCGATGCGCATTTGTATGCCGTTCTCGGAGGCGGACGTGGATGTTGGAAATGAGCAAGCCTCTGCCAGGGCTGAAGGGGGTCTACCTAGTGTAATGAATCCTTCTGGGGGCGGTGCAGGAGACACAAGATCAGGCGGAAGGAGAGAGGAAGCGGAGCGAAGAAGGGCTTTGGCATTAAGGGCGCTTGATGCGCGGCTGAATGCTGCTGCAGCAGGTAGGGACAGCCATGCGGCCATTCCGGGTACTAACACTGCTCAACCCGCAGCTATATCTGAAGGTGTTCCAACGCCGCAGGTCGCCGAGGCAGGTGTAGAGAAGATAGCACAGGCGTGAATCAACCTTTGGCATGCCTTGTCTCTGAGTGACATATCACTGTGTCCCTCCATGATTACACCGGCGAATAATCGACGACAAGCATGTCGTGATATTTCCTGCCTTGATACCGAGACCCGAATTGTCCCTCGTAGTGTCCTCGCCCACACATCATCCATGTTCCTCATAAGCATCTTCCTTCTGAAAGCCACATGTGTGACTAATCTCGACTCTCCGTCTCCGACGACCCCTCGAGTTGTTCGTCATTCTCCTTCATCGTCTGACCAGCAGCCGGTGATTACGCCACACCCGTAGGTTGATAAATTTGATCCGTCTTTGGCGTATACTCATGCGATTCCTTTAGAAGCCTTCTTCTCAACATAGAATCCAGCATCCGGCCTTCTCAGGTTCTTCAACTGCTTCTTAGTGAACTTCTCTTCCACCTCCTGCACATCCACCAACTCCTTGACCGCGAAAATCTGTCCAGCGACTTGTTGCGATACCGGATAGTAGACTGTCGCGAATCGTTTGTGCAGACCGAGTGCGTTGAGGACGCCGCTTACTTTTTTCTCTAGACCGATGGCCGATCGGAGGAGCGTGATGCGAAAGTATGGCATGGCGAATAGCGATACGAAAGAAAGATCAGATGTACAGATTTCGAGGAGCTTTGGCGATAGATTGTTGGTTGTTAGATGTCGAGTCGAAGGTCAAATTGACCAAGTCCACAATTTTTGGCCGCTCTAGCGTCTGGATCTCCGCAAAATGGCCCGAGCTTGAACCCCGAACGTGTACGTGATGTCTACTTCGAACATTATGAAACATAACAAGCCATTGACAGGTCCAGAGACCATTACTGGTCTAGAGACGACATGGCGGATACCGAGGATATCACAAGTAAACTCGCTGAGCTGCTTCGGCATCCCGAAGACCTTGACAAGATCGCATCTCTAAGAGCCGAGTTCACGCGCAAGAAGGCCACCGTCGACGGCCAACTACGGCATGGACTCAAAGCGCAATTGGAGGTCACACAAGCCGGCATGACGAGCATATCAGACGGCCAAAGGACAGTCAATCTGATCAAGGAGGAAATGATGAAGATCGACAAACTGTGTGCCGAAGCTCAGAACCTCATCAAGGACTTTCCCTACGTCGACAAGATTGCCCAAACACATCGCAATTTCCAGCAGGTCGAGGAAATGAAGGGACATATCGACTCCTTTGGAGCACAGTTGGATGACCTAGAAAATCTCCTCAGAGATGACGACCAAGACATGGAGAATCAAACCAATCTACTGGCGATACACTATGGACTTACCAAATTGCGAGATATTAGAGACCAAGCTATGGACCAAGTCAAGGGTGCAGATGAATCGGGATTAGAATTGATCACGAATCTCCAGCTGGATGGCGGCATCACATTGCAAGACCACTTCAACAGATTGGATGAAGTAATAGATTGGTTTGACGACCATGTTGGACAGGCCTGTATGAACTTGATTGGACTCGTACAAGCAGGAAACAATGGACTCGTGGTACGGTTGGCTCTGGTAGTGGAAGAGGAGGAACGAAAGGACCAGCAGGTTCAGGCTCTGCTTGATGCACAAAAAGAGTTCAAGGATGTAGCATCACGGCTCAAATCTACGAACACAGGGCAGAAAGAGCTACGTGGATACAAGGAAAAGTTCCTTAAAGCGATTCAACTGACTGCTGAGAACCAATTCGCTGGCACCCGTGAGCAATTCCTGGAGGATCCTGACAAGCTCGAGAAGGGTGTGCGATGGTACTTTAACGACCTCAACACAGTTAAGCTTGGAATGACCAATCTCATGCCGAAAAAGTGGCGCATATTCAGAACCTACACCAACATATATCACCAGCAGATGCACGACTTTTTGATAAGTCAGGTGCAGGATCCGGAGCTCAACCCAACACACATGCTGGCCATCATTCACTGGGTCAGCAAGTATTATGCAAAGATGGTCAAGCTGGGTGTACCAGCCGAACAACTGAAACCGCACGTCATTGACGACCGCGAGTCCGACATTGTCCGCGAATATAGGCAATTGATTATCAAAGCGGTCGAGGAATGGATGGACCGCATGACCACTACCGACCGTCAATCTCTGCTCGAACGCAAAGAAGGCTCGCTCGACACCGACGAGAACGGCTGCTTCCGGACCAAAACCCTCGGCGATATGTGGCGCATGCTACGCGAGCAGCTCACAGTAGCAGCGTCATCAGACCGCCCAGACGTGGCCGAAGGGGTCGTAGACAGCATGATGCGCTCTTTGCGCTCCAAGCAAACGATGTGGGAGCGCCTGATCGACAACGAGACAGCCGGCTACAGCGCGCCAACACTCACTCAGCAGCAACAAGAAAACCTCCAACCGCTTCTCGACTGGATCATCGCCATCGCGAACGACCAAATCGCATGCATCGACGACCACGAAGAGCTCGGCCAGACAAGCTACCTCACGCGCTTCAAAGCCGACTACGAACCGCTCGTCTCGCCCGGCTGGTTCGCACTCAGCAACATGGAAATGGACAGTCTGCGCAACGGCTACGTAGACCTAGGGACACACTGCATCTCGCTCTTCGCGTCACTGCTCTTCACCGACTGCCGCAGCATCCTGGCCGAGCTGTTCACGCCCGCCTGGTACAACACAAAGGGCATGGGAACGATCATCGCAACACTGACCGACTACCTCGAAGACTACGAGAGCGTGGTGCACCAGACGCTGCGCGACATTCTGGTCGAAGAACTCTCCGACGAGCTGTTGGTGCGCTACCTGTGCGCGGTGACGCGCAACAAGAACACAAAGTTCCGCCGCGCGGACCCGTTCACCGACAAGATCAAGGACGACGTCGTGGCCGTGTTCAATTTCTTCGGCAAATATGAGGCTAGCTTCCCTACCATCAAGGATCGCTGGAGGGCAGTCAGTAGTTTTGTGGAGTTGTTGACCGCGGACAAGGGACAGGGCGTTGTGGATGCGTATGCCCGGTTCAAGGGTGAGTACTGGGATGTGCAGATCGGCTGGGTCGAGGGCGTGTTAAGGACCAGAGACGACTATGAGAGGAGTATGTTGGCCAATGTCAAGAGTGCTGCTGCGCAGATACAGGTCGAGAGGGGCCCGGAGACCGTCATGGCCAAGGTCCGGTGATGCAGTATCTGGTGTCTGGTGTTGGAAAAGAAATGGTGAGGGCACAGCGAGGAGTCTGGGTTGGATAGTTTATCACGTCTTTTGCATTATGTAGATACCCGTTACCATGATTATGTCCTATGTATACCGAACCCGGAAACGCCTTTTTACGCTGGTCACGCCAGAAGCGTCGGAATAGCAACCCTAAACGCCAGTAAACAATGCTAAGAAGCCCCCAAGATCCTGCCGTAAGCATCCTCGACTTCCTTCGCAACCTCCAGCAACGTAACAATAACGACCTGGTGGACAACATTCGGCAAGCGCTCTCTGTGCAAGCCGATCCACTCCAACGGCGGCGTCGCCTCGCCCATATCCCTCAACTGCGGCGTCTCGACGATCGGCGGCTCCAGCGCTCTGTACTCGTACTTGGACAACGGCATGTTAACAACAGCGGTGATCTTGCCCTGCTCGGCCTTCCCATCCTTCTCCTCGCCATCAGTCGCAGGTTTCCCGCGCCCCCCTTCCTCTTGCTGCTCCGCGGTGATTTTGACCGCGCTCGTCTGTGGCAGCGGCTTCCCGATGCGCGCCGCCAGCGACCGCGTGTGCGTGTCCCACATGCCGCGGATGTAGCTGATGCGGCTGTAGTTCCAGCCGATGTCGACCTTGCCCTCGAAGGCCGACTTGAAGATGTAGTCGATTGTTTTCGTGCCGGGCTCTTGCCAGGTCTGCATGCTGGCCACGACGCGGGGGACGCGTGCGATGACGCCGCCCTTGGACGCGACGGCGTTTTCGATCACTTCTTCAGCCGCCACGTCGCCGAGCGTCTTGGGGATCTTGATCTTTTTGACGTTGGAGAGCGCGACTTGGAGCTGGCCGAGAACCATGGAGAGGTTGCCTTGGATCTTCGAGTCGGATATGCCGACGAGGAAACCCGCTTCGACGTCCATTGCTTCGAGCTTGAAGATTTGGTTGTCCAGGAAGGTGCTTGGGAAGGCGCCGACACTGATGGCTCGGATGGAGAGGAGGACGTCGGTGCGTAGACTGATGGGCAGTCTGTTGCTCTCTTTATCCTCGGGCGCGCGCGCGGCTGCGTGTATGTTTTGCACGGAATACGTTGTGCTCATTGAGGGCCGGTGCAGTTGCTTTTCCAGGTCTTGGATGGATTGCTTGTAAGCCGCTTGCTTTTCCTGTATCAGCCGTTCGAACGCTTGGACCAGACCTACTGCTTGTGCAGGACTCGTCGCAGTGCAGAAAGCGTAGACTTTGCCTCCATCCAAGACGGCGACGAGTCTGTCAGGTTTGCCCTTTTCGCGCTCCCTGACGTTGAACATGAGGAAGCTAAAGTCTTCAACATCCGCAAAAGCGAAAGGCTGGTAGTCGAAGGATGCCTTGACTTGCAGCCGGCTGAACCTTGCTGTAGCTTGAATCAAGGGTGTCTCCTGTCCGGCCTGAACATGCGATGGCCACTCTATGCTTGTACGAGCTTCAAGTTCCGCGAGATCGACGAAACCTCCCATTCTGCCTACACTGCTGGCGTATATCTTGTCAATGCCCAGACATAGGTCTTGCTTCCAGCCGGATGTCTTCGTAGACGTTACCCATAGATCGTGAAGACTGACCGATGTCTTGCCGATACTCTGTCCAAAATCGACATTAACCTCAAGATCTTCGAGTGCGAGTGTGGCATTCCAAGGGAAGGCGGTGGCGGTAGCGACCTGGCGATAACGCTGAACCAGGAGTTCTTCATCGTGCTCGTCTGCCGGCGACATCACAGGAGCACCCCTTTCTTCGCGAATGTTCTGCGGCATCCATATCTCACGGAAGAGCATCAGATCTTGAAGTTGGCGAGCATTCACAGAAGTCTTCATGGGATTGATCTTCAGGACGGTTGAAAGGCCTGTGGCGCCTCCTGCTTCCAAGTGCTTGCTGTTCATGACCGAGAACACCACGGACTCGACATCAAAGGCAAAGGTCGACTCACGAGAGTAGACGTGCTGAACGTTAGCACTGAAGGTCGTGAAGGCCGCGGACAAGGCGAGGAATCGTTCATTTGTCTCAGGAACGACTGTGTTCAGTGTGATGTAGATGTCGTCAATGAGAACTTTGGCATTCACTCTTGCGATGGGTTGGCAGCTCAAGCCAAACTCTTGTCTGCAAACACGCAACCCGAAGCTGACCCTCATCTTGGCCAAGATAGGGTTCGTCTCGAGGATGTTTTCGCTAGGCATAAGACGTGACATGGAGTTGTCCTCTGTAGGCTGTGCAGGAGGCTTAGATGGTGCCGGTGCCTGCTCCTTTTTCTTCTCAGACTCGCGCATGGCTGCTTTAGCGTAATCTGATATCTGTAGAATGATCGGTACCAGCTCCGGATAGACCGTGTTGCTAGAGGCTTCGATCTTCATCTCCCCTTGGAGAACGGATTGGTTATCCTCCTCGGTCTCGGCAATGTATTCGAATTTCATGGCTACTCCTGGCGCTTTGAGAGTTGTGCTCAGGTAGCCATCAGGTTGTGATGAAATACTTCCGTGCCTACCATGCGCTTTTTCAGGTGCCAATGTTGTCGTACGAGGAGCCTGTCCCTGCAAGTAAAGTATGGCACCCGCAAAATTCATGTCAACCAACACCGAGAGAAGCTTCTTGTCGCCAAATGGATTCTGCCTTGTAACATCTTGTGAATTCGACCAGGTCTTCCAATTCTTAGCAGCCTCCGTGTAGTTATCAATGGCATCCTGTCCAGATTGGACAAGGTCATTCATGGGACCAACGAATGAGGAGTCCAAACGCAGATCGAGCACTTGGCCGACAGCTTGAAACGCGAGCCTCAAACCCTCGTGTCTGGATTCGAATGTGACGGTAAAAATGACTTCTGGAAGAAGAGCCGAATTAAGGGATCTCTCAAAACTATCCACGCCTGGTTCGATCATCTGGAGCTGAATGTTCTGTATGGTCAACCGACCTTTGTGTTGTTCTTTGAGCGAGAACTCTACATGTGCAAGGGTGAATTCCAGATTCTCTGGTTCGTAGGCTGTGGGTGTGGCTTGACCTTGTGCGACAATCCATGCAAGACGAATGCGATTGAGGTTCACGCTCACGTTGGAGATGCCGAATATTGCAGGAGAAGTTCCTTTCGTGACATCTTCCGAGTGATCACCATTGTCATGCTTGCGTACGTCTCGTTCGTGGCGAGGATGGCGCAGCTTGCGAAGATGTGCCACTTCCTTTGAAAGATCAAGATCGACTATCTTCTTCTGTACGTGTGTTACCACATCTACCATTGTCGATGCGGTCGCGGCTGACACCTCGATATCGAGCATCTCGCTACTGGCTGTTATGTCCTGGAGCACATGCGAACCAAAATCTTCTGCGGGAGTGACTCGAAGGAGTGCTCCAACCTTGACATGACCGCACGGCATGCGATTGCCTCTGCGAAGCAGCTCAAGGGTCGCAAAGAGCGAGTCAAGGCGGACGTAGATGCTCGGAATATCACCAGAATGTGCTGAACCTGCTTTTGTGTTGTCCACAACGGCGTGTACAAGGCCAAAACCAAGAACAAGTTCCGCCTGCGTGCCTTTTGTTTCGGGGACGGGTGCTTTCGCGAGGATTTTGAATCCGACCAAAGTGAGATTGATGTCGTAGAATACAACGGTCTGACTCTTTGATGCGGTCTGTACATGCTTGGGGAGATCGTGTTGGAGCACGTCGTTAGCTCTTTCTTGTACATCCGAGATGCTATCACGCAGCTGTTCCAAAGCCGATTGTACTTCTGGTTTGTTGAGGACGACAAAGATGTTCTGCAGTGCTGCGGCTTCGACCTTCATCTCTTGAACAACACCAGACATGTTTAGATTCACTTGGCCTTCGGAAAACTGTAAGTGACTTGACAGGCCCACAGACGGTGTGTAGAAGAGTGCTTCCTGTCCGATGAGACCAGATTCTTTACTAATCGCGGCGAATCTAATGGCCCCGATCTCCAGCTCGATCTTGAGTGAAGGTGTTTCTTCTTTTGTTGGAGCGACACGAAGGCTTGCAGTTTCTCCTCGAATGTTGATGCTGAGAGTCTTCAGGACTTGACAGTCCACGCTATAGGAGCCGGAAAGGAGAGCAGCGTTAATCATGAGCTCTGGTGTTGTAGTAACACCTTCGGGGTGCTCCCGGTCAATTTTGTCTCCGATCTTCCGGAACTTCTCTTGCAACTTCCTAATTTGCATGACCTCGTCTGCAAGAATGCTATCGACCAGAGGTATCAGGCGCAGTATATCTTGCTCGATGCTGATACTGAGACTATTGTACGATCCGCCAACGTTGATTTCAGCGGCGTCTTTATCGCGGAGCTTCCTATAGTCAACGTAGATGCTAGGCTTACTTAGCACAGTCTTCCAGATGCGATCACGTTCGCCTCGAATGGATCGTAGTTCTGTGGTGGCTTGGTCGGCATTAGCTAACACGCACAAGCATTCGTGGTAGGTCTTGGCCGCCTGTGATGTTCCAATGACCGAGACCTTAAGGTTCTGCGTGGCAGAGATGTGTTGAAGGTTCACGGTGTCGAGAATGACGCTTCCGGTATTCGTAGAGATGACAATGTGCAGATCGTGACGACTTTCTGCGAGATCAGGTTCTGGTTGGACCATGTACGGACTCCGATCGTTTGGAGATGTCGTCAGAGGCTCGATGTGTTCCTTGAATGCTTGCACTATTGGTTCGACAAGGGGAATGAGATCCCATCTCAGACGAGCATAGATGGCTGTTGATTTGGCCTGTACCGTGGTCAGGGTTCGTAGGTTCTCCTCCACAAGCATCAGCCCAGATGGTGAGGTCGGGGGCTGAACATTGACATCGAGAATGAGTTCCGCGACAGCAACTTCGCTAGCGTTCTCTTGAGATCCGATTACTAATCTCAGCACACCCGCCTGTAAGATGAGATGCATGGGGCAAGCAATGGCTGGATCTGATGCCGGACGCTGCTCTGGAAAAAGCGTCTGGAATGCTTGCGTCCCCTCGAGATGAGGCACGTCCCAGGCATACCAGTCTCCCCAGTCCTCCTGTATGTCTTTAGCTTTGACAGGCCCTTCTTGCCACCGGGCCATGTCGTCGAGCATGTCGCGCTTGTGGTCTAGTACGACGTGATCTAGCGCAAATCGAAGACGCGCAACAATCTTCCACGAGTCTTGGTTCCGGAAGTGGTCGGGAAAGGCTCTCAGTATGTAGGTCATTCGACCAACATGAGGAGGATCAGCCGTGCCTCCATGATTGGCGGCGATGAAATGGACTACGCGGCGTGTTTGTGCGATCGCCTTCTCGGAGTGATAGTTCGATCTTTCAACTGCGGAGGTTATCATGGCGAAGAACCTCACGATAATGGGCGCTAGAAAATCCGCTTTTTGAGCCAACAACGACGTTGTAAAGACCCGGAAATTGACGTTCACGACTCGAGTATTTCCAAAAGAGAGCCAGAAAAGAACGTCTTCAATCTCAATCCTGATGCCCCCAAGCTCTTTAGGTCGGTCCGGGAGCCTCGAGGACAGCTCTAGTGCTAGCGAGTCGAGTGCTGTATGCGCGATTACAGAGCCTTCGCTACCCGTGATTGTTGACGGGCTTTGTGATCGGATAGTCAGAGCGCAGTGACCGAGTGATAGGTCGATTTGCTGATACGATAGACCCGCATCCGGCGTGCTGACCTGCTCAGGTTCGATCAGGATCCTCAGATCGACGGTGGGTACGACAAGTCTGACATCGATCAATTGCCCTCGACCTCTCTTCTCGTCCAGCGCGCTTGTCACATTCCCTAACACGTTCATCTGAAACGCATCGTAGACGTCTTCAGGACTAGTAGGAGTCATCTCAGACATTATCGCAAATGCTACATCAGTGACGCCGGGTCGTAGGAGAGCTCGTACACCGGGTTCAAGTCTGATAATAAGACTCGTGTGAGGCACATCCTCTGTCAGAGTAAGGCCTTGGACTTGGTCTTCGAAAGTCTCATCATCTTGTTCTGAGTCTTCCTCGTCGATCGGGCCAAACCTAGGCACGTCTTTCATATCTGGACCCGAAGATCGTGTGCTTGTCGGTGGGACTGCATATGCACTGGTGAGACCGAAGGTATTGATCTGCGATGGATTCCTGCGAGAAGTATCGGGAGCCTCTGGTAATGGAGGGGGTGGTCGTACTGTGTTAGCTTCAAATTCTGACACATCTTCAATAGTGTGCTTGCCAGCAGATGTAATTGGCGAAGCAAGACGAGGTACAAACATGGCGGGCGGACCAATTGCGGAGTCATTGAACCCCTCGAAGGATGGGCCATCGCCCTTCTGACCAAGAAACGTTGCTCGGTGAGTTCGCGAGTCTTGACGTTGAATGTGTTCTCGCTGCTTCTCTTTCACTACGGAAAAGTCCTTACCCCGTATGAGAACAGTCAAATCCACGGTAGTTTGTAAGAATGCCAGACAGGTTTCAGGAGTCGGCGGTCGTATAGAGGCACGAATGTGTTGCGCTTGCGGTAGCTCGGAGCATGTCAGCGTCAGATTCGGCGCCCTGACCGATATTTGTGAAGAGAAGAGGTCCTCCACCGCATCATTGACCTCAACAGACACGGGATCAGAAGATAATCGTGTAGACTTGCCGTCGACAGTCAAGCAGAGGTCGAGCATCTCGGTTCGTACGCGGACGAAGGTTATGTCATAGATCGGCAGGGGTTCAGCAAGCGGCACAGCATTTTCAAAATCAGCAAATGCGAAAGCGGAGGCCGTGCCTGCTTTGACCAACTGATGGAGGAACGAAGCGGAACAGTCTCCAGTGAGACTACCCACGCCAATGTCCCAATTGCTGACATACGCCTGCTCGGCAGGCGGCAAACCGAAGAGTCGATGTCCGGTTATCTCTGCACCGTTGATGTGAATTTGCTCTTTCGAGAGCAAGTCATCCCCATCTTCTTTCCCTTCCAGGTACGAGATGCTGAGCGGCCCTACATTGGTCTGCAGATCGAGATAGTAGCTTGCTACGCGGAGATCCACGTCTGCACTCGGCACATCGATTCGAATGTAGTTGCCGGCAGAGTAAATGTTTGTCGGTATCATGATGGCAGGTTGAGGGACGATGATGGTGAGAATGACATCAAGCTCGTTATTTGCCCGGAACCTGTACTTCTCAACCTCCTCGTCGACCGAAGCTGATGGATTTAGATCACCCGCCTGAAACTCTTCCAGGGTCTCGAAATGCAAAAATTCTCCAAAATAGTTCTCTTTGACATTGATAAAGTGTCGAACAAGGAAACCATAAGCGTACAGTGCTAAACCCGAACCACAGATCTCCATTTGGAGGGTATCACTCAGCTGGGTAGATTGCTCAGCCAGGAAAGTATGGCTGCCCTTGAGTGTGAGCGCGGGCAATCGTGCGACTTCCTTTTCATGTAGGAGGTCATGAAGTGTTTGGCGATTCGGAGTATGAAGATCGAGGGACATGTGATCCGCAATTACATCGAATGTAATCATACTCTTAGCAGGGCGATACTGGTCGATTGGTATGCCAAGATCGCCTTGAAGTGTTTTCCCTTTCAAGATCAGAAAGCTATTGTCATCGAGGTCTGAAGGGTTGTTGATGACATTGGCATCGTTAGAGTTCAGAAACATCTTGAAGTTCTTGAATACCATCTTCAAGTTGTACTTGAATGGAACAAATGTGAAGAAGTCGGGAGGCGGTCCGGTAGACCAATCGCCGACAAGATCGATGATCAAGAACATGTGGTCGCGAAGGATGAACAGGTCAAGATCGTGGCAGACTATATCGAAGGTCCAATTGCGCGGAGCATTCCACTGCAATGGATTTGACAAGTCACCTGTTAGTGTCAGATTTCCTGCCCGCCATAAAAGGCCATGGTTGACACTAGACGTGATTTCAGTCCCCTTGACGTCAACGTCCAATGAGTTCTTGAAGCCACTCTGTCCTGGATAGAAATCCATGTTGTAGTTTATGACCGAATCGCGCTTGACCGTAACGTCCAACCAACCGAATGGCCTAGTATCGGCCCCGACAGCACCTTTTCGTCGTTTCTGCTTGGTTCGTTGGCGACCAGAATCTCGATGTTTCCTTTTGCGAGGTCCGGAGGTAGGCTGAGAGGCTTCCGGACGAGCCGCCGACTGCCATTTCCAGTCTTTTGAAGGTTCTCGAGTGGGTATACGCAGAGTGACCTCTTCTTCTACGCACACGTGAACCTTGAACACTGTAGCCAACCTTGTCTCTCCTGGACGAAGCTTTTCGTGAGGCTTATTTGTGATGAAAGGCGCCGGAAAGAACATGTTTTGCAATATAATACGCTGGCGATCCGCCCACGGGCCATAATGTACGTTACCACCATAGACGGAGAGGTCCATTCCATACGCAGGGGGTACGGTTCCATTGATGTCCCCCGTAAAATCGGCAGAGGAGCGAGTTTCGCTAACTTTATCGGGTACCGTACCAGGAATGTCCCAGTAGAAACGCATCTCAACTTTGGGGATTTCTGCAATAGTTGAGAAACGTGCATATTCTACCGTCTCCCAATCACTGCCATAAGCGGTTGGTTGATCGTCATCTAGGAATCTTGCGAGCCCGTGCCAATCGTCGTTGTCGTCTGCAGGGCTCTCCTGAGCGTTAGGCATAGTATCGACATCGGAAGCGATCGACGCAGTACGGACAGAGCCGGCCGAGTTCTTGGAGCTGATGCGGAACATGTTGATAGCTCTCTTGATCTTGTTCCTCAGATAGCCCAGGAAATTCAGTCCAGGAAGCTTCCGCTTCTTCTTCCCGTCTTTGCGGGGTCCTCCATGCTCTAATCTTTGCGCAGCCTGTAACTGGTACTCTTTGAAATCTTGGTTCGGTTTCAATGACACGGCCACGTCGGTAATACCAAAATCGAAAAGTATCTTGAAGATATCCAGGGGGCCACATTTACCAGCGTCAATCCTCCCGTTTGCGTTTTGTACTTTGGCTACCACAACGCTAGTGGTATGTTCGCTTCCAACCGCGGCGGCGGCTTTTTTGCACTCCACTTGGATAGGAAATAAGTGTAAGAAGGACGGTATCTGAGAAGGCGTATCGATTGCAGTGTTTCTCCTTGAAAATGTGTATCCGCTGCTTCTCGTCTTCTCGATGTCGAGATCGCTTCCTTCATGTTCGCCTCCAGATGCTAAGGGTGTGATCGGTGAAGAAGGTTCTTCAGATGTACCGGAAGATGCGTGACTGCTGCCATGTGCGGTAGTGCCTCGAACGCCGTCAAGGATCCCATCATACGCCGGTGTGTGATTATAGAGAAAGGCTTCCACACCCGAGACCCGGACATGAAATCGACAAGGCAGAGTCGACTGCTTCTGCCGAATACCACCCTCTTCGCCATGTGACTGTTTCTGAGACAAGTTCGACTTCTTCTCATCCTGTTCCTCCGCACTCTCTGATCCTTCGCCTGTGTTATCAATGGATCCGTCCTCGAAGATCTCAGCCTCTTGAACCTTTCGTAGCCAGTACCGCCAGGTGACTCTGCCGTCATGAACCAGGATTGTCTCGTTGCGTCCATGGTACCGGATAGATTTAAAGAATATCCTGCCACCAAGTAGCGAGATCTGAAGAGACGTTATATCGATGTATACTCGGTATTTGTGCCATGTATACGCGCGGACACCGTAAGATATGATTGTCGCAAAGGTTCGGTTGAAGTAGAAAATGAAGAAGAGAGAACTTTAACTGTAAGCTTACGTGTGTCGCGATACAGTACATCACGACTTACAGAAAACCGCAAAGAAGTATCTCAACCAGGAAGACCCAGTTGAAGCCGCCTTGGGGCCCAAGAGGCTGCGCGATCAGATCTCCTGCCATGTTGGGAGTTCCTGGAACTCGAGCGCCGTCGGATCATGTTGTCATTGGTAACACCGGCTCGTACCACGCTGTAGACAAAGGCGACGTACTCTCACTTGCGACGATATCAAGATGCCGTCGAGCGCGTCGAGATCATTCACGTTCAAGGAGTCCTAAGGTGACACCGGAACGGATCGTGAACGTCCGAACCGTGTCGTGTGGGGAAAGCGTGGGCAGCGGCTCCTGCCGTAACGGTAATTTCCAGTATCATCGCAGGTGGACCCTGTGATGAAGGTTCGCGCATGCCACACGCATGACGATCTGTTTCCTTTCCTAACCGGCTGCCTGTCACGACTGGACTTCTCCTCGAAACCTGATGGATTGCTGAGGTCAACCTTCTACTTCCACGGCTTCTTCTAGCCTAGTAAGGTCTTCTTGTCCACTTACAGAAACAACCCGCCCCTCATGGACAGTCAAATAAACCAGGGCGGCGGCACAGGCGTACGCTTTGGCACCGTGGTTATCATCCTCACCGGTGTCTCTGCCTTGCTTGCGACAGTCGCAACTTTTCTGTAAGTTCAGCAGAACCTCGAATAGAAACAGAGACTAACACGTTTACATAGCTCAGTATGGCTGCAAAGGTATACAATACCAGCGACTTTTTCCCTGACAGCGAATTGATTAGCCTCCAGCAAGAACTATCGCAAGCCGCTATTGCAGAGACATGTTATCCGAATCCTCTTCATGTGTGTTACAATATTTCCGGGCAAAAGAGAAGGTCACGGGACTGATGTTGTACTAGGGTTCCCATATACTCGGCAGCATCATGGGCCAGTCTCACGTCGCTCAAGGTCGCGTTCTGGATCGACCCCTTTCGTGACGTTTATGAGGTATGTAACGAGGATCCAATGAGGAAGCCTATTTGCTAAGACCTCGACAAGGCCTTTACGCTATACACCTTCTTCCAACTCCTGATCAACTTCATCGGCGGTGAGAGAGCCCTCATCATCATGATGCACGGCCGCCGACCGGTATCGCATATCTGGCCTTTCAATCATTGTTTTCCAAAGATTGACATATCGGACCCGCATAGCTTCCTCTCAGTAAAACGGGCGATCTTGCAGTACGCCTGGATGAAACCTATACTAGCAGTCTCGACCATCATCTTGAAGGCTACAGGAACGTATAAAGAGGGATATATCGGGCTGACATCAGGATATTTCTGGAGTGGTTTAATCTACAACATCAGCATCTCTGTCAGTCTGTACGCATTGGCATTGTTCTGGGTTTGCATGTCGGAGGACCTACAGCCCTTTCGTCCAATGCCCAAATTTCTCTGCATTAAAGGCATCATCTTCGCGTCTTACTGGCAGGGATTTGTCCTCTCAATCTTCGTTTGGCTCGGAGCGATCCCGGATGTGTCAAAGGCGTACACAGCCGACAACTTAGCCGCAGCCATCCAGGATGCTCTTATTTGTTTCGAAATGCCGCTTTTCGCGATAGGACATTGGTATGCTTTTTCGTGGAAAGACTACTCGGACAAGACCATCTCAGATGCTCGCATGCCAGTCAGATATGCATTGCGTGATGCTTTCGGACCCAGAGATCTGATCGAAGACGCTAAGGAGACGTTCTATGGCACCCAATACGAATACCGTTACTTTGACGCAGAGGATAATGTGCTTGCGCATGAAGCTTCCAGATCACGCGAGGCCAGGATGAAAGAAGGCATGCGGTACGAGAGGGGCGGTAAAGGTAAATACTGGCTACCTGAGGCCACCAAACCAAATGCAAAGACACCCCTGCTTGCGCAAGTTACGGATAGTCATGCTAGAACGATGAGTCCTACAGGCGGCAAATCGCAATCGCCGTCGAAACGCAACGGAGCTGCCAGATACAGTCCACCGAACGAACCTGAAGACACGAGCCTTGACGCCGAAGAAGAGCGGCTGTATGCTAGCGCAAGAGCGCTAGAGTTTGGTGACTGGAACTACCCGGTCATAAACACGCATTATGCAACAGCGAGAGATCGAACAGAGACCGACCCGAATATCATTACGGGCACGAGTAACCGAAACTTGCTTCAGCCTACCAAGGCCAACAGGCAACGCCGCAAGAGTCAGATCAAGAAGCTGCAAGATGAGGCGCACACGGGGCAGCATCGCAGCAGTTCAGCAAGCAGTAGCTCCAAGCCTAAAGGGCTGCTACCCAAGGTCGGCAATCTTCTTCGCGGCAAGTCTGCCAACTCAGACTCTAGTGCCGAATCGACGAACAGTCAGCTTCTGGATATCAGTGTAGAGGACCATCAAGCAGAACAGATCGAAAGAGTAAGGGCGCGGAAGGAGGGCGGCCCTGGCTGGAACGAGACAGAGCAGAAGCACTTCGTTCAGGTGTACACTGGGGACAACGAAAACGCCCTTCAGGAGGAAGTTCGTCAAGGCTTCAACCCCGACCAGCCGGAAGCAGCCGACGAGACAGACATGCACGACGTTGACACGCCATTCAGAGTCGGTGAGGACGAAGAGGAGGAAGCGACTGACGAACTTGGGCAAAAGACGCCTTGGGAGAGGAGAGAGTATGGTGATGAGGACGACGACGATGATGATGAGGAACGTCGTGATTATGGCAACTTCTCTGACGAGAGGGATGCTTGGGGTTCCGGGGATCAAGGAAGGAAATGAATGTGTACGTTACAGCATGATTGAAAGCGTTAGCGATTCATAGGGTTCTGGTAATACCATTGTGATCAGTGAGAGCGTTCGTCTTTCTTACAGTCATGTTCAGTTGACTTTGATTTGTGCTACCCAATCCCGCGGTTTCCAATATAAGTGGCACTCAGTAATATGGCACTCAGTAACACATCAGCTGTCTGACGCCGGAATTCGAGGGACTGTATATAGATATAATGTTCTGCATATAGGGAATTTACTGTAATCGATGATAAGATGAATATAACAGCTATACATCAAAGAATAGGCTACTGATGGTATATACAGCAGTCTAATAATGCTAAGACTAGCGTTGTATGTGCCAGTTATTTTGTCAACCGCGAGTCAATGTCGTGTAATAAAGGGCCGGACCCGACATCCTGGTCAGTGTGAGATCTATATAGCAGATCTCGCAGATCGGATCTGTGGGGTGAAACGCGATCGCGCGTCGACGTCATTTGGTTTGGCGCGTCGCTCGCGATAATTGAAATGCACATATGTAGTCATCCCTTGGTCTGCATTATCCAACACCATCTATTATCGCGCATGTAACTTATACGATTGCAGATTTTCGGTTCAGCATTGGTGTCATTGGTATTTGGGGTAAAGTTTTATTAGCAGCATCTCATCTTTCACAATGCCCCCGAGCGCGTCTACAGCGTCGCCTCCTACTTCGCACGAGAATGGAGAGGGAATATCAAAAGCCATGGAGGAGGAAGAAGCAAAGATGCAGGAGATGAGGAACAAAGAAGACGAAAAGCGGTCCAAGAAGATGGCCGAAGAAAGGGAAAAGGATATCAAGGGTGGGAAGACGGTGATCGATCAGAAGATGAAAGCTTTGGATTTCCTGCTTAGCCAAAGTCAGTTGTACTCGAAGATCATGCTCGATCAGATGCAAAAGCAAGAGGAGGTAGACACAGCGAAGGACGAGAGGTCACAAAAACGAGCGATCAAGAAGGAGGAGCGCGCTGAGAAGGCCGCCGAGGTGAGCCAAAAGAGAGCCACAAGGTCGGCTGCTACAGCTCAGGCGGAGGCTGAAGATGTCGAGGACCAAACTCCGGCGGCGCAGAAGCGCGGCAGGGGCAGACCTGCGAAAGGTGCAAAGGGCGGGAAGATCTCCGACTATCTGAAGAAGGAGGAACTGCAGGCCAAGGCCGGAGCTGGCACGGTAGAGGATGCGCTGGCCAAAGAAGCGGAATCTGACATCAAGCCTGGCGATATTGGTATGCAGGACCTCAGATCAGCAAAGCAGCCGGAATCGGTCACCGGCGGTCTCATGCGAACATATCAGCTGGAAGGACTCGAGTGGCTCACATCGCTGTACGAGAATGGCTTGAACGGTATCCTGGCGGACGAGATGGGTCTGGGAAAGACGATTCAGACGATCTCGTTCATTGCGTTCCTGCGAGAGAAGGGCGTCCACGGCCCCTTCTTGATTGCGGCACCTCTCAGTACCACCAGCAACTGGGTCAACGAATTCAAGAGATGGACACCGAGCATACCAGTCGTGCTGTACCACGGTTCGAAGCCAGAGCGCGAAGAGATCCGCAGGAAGAAGCTGAAAAGTCCCGGCAGCAAGGACTTTCCAATAATCTGCACTTCCTACGAAATCTGCATGAACGATCGCAAGTTCCTAGCTCACTACGGATGGAAGTACATCATCATCGACGAGGGTCACCGGATAAAGAACCTCGATTGCCGCTTGATCAGAGAACTCCAGTCGTACGAGTCCGCGAACCGGCTCCTGATTACCGGCACACCGTTGCAAAACAACCTTACGGAACTGTGGTCGTTACTCCACTTCCTCATGCCGACCATCTTTGACAAGCTCGAGTCGTTCGAGGCGTGGTTCGACTTTTCTGCTTTGAAGGAAAGAAATGGTTACGAGCAGATCTTGTCTGAAGAGAAGAGGAAAACACTTGTGACGTCACTACATGCTATCCTCAAGCCATTTCTGCTTCGCCGCGTCAAGGCAGACGTCGAGACTTCACTACCAAAGAAAAGAGAATACGTGCTTTACGCTCCTTTGACACAGAGTCAGCGCGAGCTGTACCAGGAGATCCTCGAAGGTAATAGTCGAGCATACTTGGAGAACAAGGCATTCGAGACCTTTAGCAGAGACGGCACACCAGGGAGTACCCGTAGTGCTGCTCTCAAACGAAAGTCTGTCGCCGGGAACGCGACTCCCAACAAGAGCGCCAAATCAAGCAGAGCATCGACGCCAGCCACGGCTAATGGCACACGATCTCGCCGCTCGCAAGGACGCCAGAACTACGAAGAAGTGTCCGACGCACAGTACTTCAAGCACGTCAATTCACCGTCTGCCGAGTCGTCCCCACCAGCCGAACCAGACTCATCCGAAGCCGAAGAGCGCGAGCGCGAACAGACGCTCGCAATGGCAAAACGCGCCATCTCAGCCAAGAAACTACAGAACCCGGTCCTGCAACTGCGCCTCTGCTGCAACAGCCCACACAATTTCTTTTATCCGTTTACCGCTGAGGACGAATCCGACGTCGACGAGACCCTCATCAGCGAATCGGGCAAAATGCTGCTCCTCGACCGCCTGCTGCCCGAACTCATCCAGAAAGGCCACAAAGTGCTGATCTTCAGCCAGTTCAAGACGCAGCTCGACCTGCTGGAGACGTACTGCCAGACGCTGCGCTCGTGGCCCGTCTGCCGCATCGACGGCTCGATCCCGCAGTCCGAGCGACAGGAACTCATCAACGACTTCAACGCGCCCGGGTCCGAGCTGAGTATCTTCCTGCTCTCGACGAGGGCTGGTGGGCAGGGGATCAACCTCGCGTCGGCGGACACGGTGCTGCTGTTTGACTCGGACTGGAATCCGCAGCAGGATCTGCAGGCGCAGGACCGCGCTCACCGGATCGGGCAGACGAGGCCGGTTATCGTGTATCGCTTCGCGACAAAGGGCACGGTCGAGACTATGCTGCTGGAGAAGGCGGACAGTAAGCGTCGGTTGGAGAAGTTGGTCATTCAGAAGGGCAAGTTTCGGAGTATGAAGGGCGATGCTGGGCCCGCTGGTGGCGCGCCGGATTTCAAGGAGTTGCAGAGATTGTTGGGCCAGGATGATGGCGAGCGCATTGATGTGGGTAGTGGTGAGGCGTTGCTTAGTGATAAGGATTTGGCTACGCTCACGGACAGGAGTGAAGAGGCTTATGAGAGGGCGGAGAAGGGGCTGGAGGGCACGAGCGGTGATGCTTTCAAGGCTGTCGAGACTAAGAAGGACGGCAGTGGGTTGTTGGAGCAGATGGCGAAGTAGCTGTTGGAGATTTGAGATTTGGATATGATACCACGGTTTGTAATATTTCTAATCGCTCTCCCTGTTCTAATCTGCGGTACATGCCCCGAGGCTTTCCGATTGTTTCGTAGGCTTTAGTCGAGCGCATAGAAGTGCGATCGTATGCTGCTTTCAGCCTACACTTTTACCCTCGCGAATAAATCAGGAACTGCCATGCGAGGTCAGAGGGGTAAGTGGACCCCAGCGCGAGAGGCTTCGGATCAGCCTGAATTTCGCCTGAGCATTTCGCCTGAGCGTTTCGCCTGAGCATTTCGCATGAGCGATTCGGCATTCTTTTCCGCCTACCAACATCTGCGATGATCTGTCGAGATGGGGGCATGAATTACGATACAAAATATGTATCTGACGTCTCTGATCGTGATGCTAATTGTTGAGTCCCAAGACGTATACCGACGTCTCGCAGCTAGAGGCGCTTGAGTACTGGCGGGTACACTTCTGGAATAAGACTTTTGGTCAAACAGATGTGTCGCTGAACCAGAGATGCGGTACTGCATAACCATCGTTTCTACCGTGGACGGTCGGGTTTGATGTCAGTAGTCCGAGATTCCTAAGGTCGATTGCTGGGGGAGTGATGATGGCTCAATGGCGATCTATCTCAGCTTCGGTCCGGCGACGTCCATTTGCTCAAGGCCTTGCATCGCGTCCATAGGCTCGTCGGCCTCTCCGTTCTGGACTTGCTGTCGGTCTTCTTCGCTGACAGCATGTTGAGCAAGATAGCCCTCCTGGAACAATATTAGTACGTCATTTTCGGGTACGGCAGATATTGAACAAACCTGTTCCCAAACAGCGGTCTTGCTTCCCAGACCTTCACCTTCGGCCTTCTTCTCCTTTGCCACGTTGACTCTGATAACGCGACCAAAAAGCTCGCTCTGGTCCATGTTGTCGATTGCTTCTTTGGCATCCTCAGCTGCCTCGAACTCGACGTATCCAAATCCGCGGTGTGGTTCGGTGCTTGATGGCAATTCTGGCGCTGGGAGAGATACGTCGGTGATCGGTCCAAATGGGATGAATGCATCATGTAAAGTATGCGATGTGGCCATCGGCGCGAGACCGCCGACGAACAGTGTGGCTTTTCCTCTTTGTGATTCTGCCATTTCTTTTCTTACGAGTTCTTGCGGATGTGTCGCGAATTATGGAGTGAAGTTCAGGTCGTTTCATGTTCGAGGTTTCTCAATTGCGAAACGTCTGAGACAGCCAAGACATCGCCGCGGTTCAGGGTCACTGCCTGCGGATCAGCTTGGCTTGACGTACATCTGGCCTTACTGCCATTGCATTATTTTGTCTCCTGCCATTCACCGTCTTAGCAAGCGAGCTTATACAACTTGCCTGGCTCATCTGCCACCTTTCCTTATCTCAATTGGCGTCGAATCGTTCGTTGCTTTTAATACTTCTCTTCATGAGCAAGCACTAAACAGACAACTCCTTACCCGCCCTTCACAACATGGTCCGCCTGCGAGAGATCCCCCGTACGGCGGCCTTCGCCTGGTCACCTGGCGCCGGTCTTCCTTCGATCGTTACTGGTACAAAGGCAGGAGCCGTCGATGCAGACTTCTCCGACGAGACAACACTGGAGCTCTGGGATCTGGGTTTAGACAATGTGAAGAACACCACAGAGCTCCAGCCTACTGGTAGCATAGCGACCGATTCGAAGTGGGTATCCTGAAAGAAAAGCCGTGCGAAGCGCGCGCTCTCTCTGCGTTTATATGACAGGACTAACAAGATCAGGTTCTTCGACATCGCGTGGAGTCAGCCCACCAACGACCGCTCCTCCGGCATTATTGCTGGTGGTCTCGAAAATGGTTCCCTCGACCTTTGGGATGCAGCAAAGCTCCGCACATCACCTGCCGACTCTCTCATGTCACGGACTACTAAACACACTGGCGCGATCAAGGCACTTCAGTTCAACCACTCCAAAGCCGAGCTCCTTGCGACAGCTGGCGCAAAGGGCGAGCTTTACATCTCCGATTTGAACAATATCGCGAACCCATTCAGACTTGGTGCAAGCGCAGCAAGAGCGGATGACTACGAGTGCTTGGACTGGAACAAGGGAGAAAAGGTCCCTCACATTTTGGCTACCGGATCATCGGGTGGTTTTGTGACTATCTGGGATGTTAGAGCCAAGAAAGAGAATCTGAGCTTGAACAACATGGGAAGAAAGGCGGTCAGTGCTGTAAGCTGGGATCCGACTGTCACTACGAGGTTGATCACAGCAATTCCGAATGATCAAGATCCGCTCATATTGGTCTGGGATTTGAGGAATTCGAACGCTCCGGAACGCACACTTCGAGGTCACGAGCTTGGCGTTTTGTCGCTTGACTGGTGTGCACACGACCCTAGTCTGTTGCTTTCTTGTGGCAAGGACAACCGTACAATCTGCTGGAACCCTCAGACTGGAGAGCAGTACGGCGACTTTTCTGTCGTTACCAACTGGACATTCCAGACTCGCTGGAACCCTCACAATCCAGACCTCTTCGCTACTGCCTCTTTCGACGGTAGAATCTCTGTTCAGACCACGCAGAACACGAACCCACAATCGCAGGAACAAGCAGCTCCCGTTCAGGCCGCTGACGGTGAGGACTTTTTTGCTCAGACCCAGGCTCGTCCACAAGGGCCTGCATACTCTCTCTCGACTGCTCCGAAATGGCGCAAGGCTCCCGTTGGTGCGTCATTTGGCTTTGGAGGTAAGCTTGTAAGATTCAAGGCAGACGCTGCAACCAGAAAGAGCACAGTCACATTGGATACTTTTGTCATCGACAGCGCTGTACCGGAAGCTGCACAGAAGTTCGAAGAGGCTTTGAAGGGCGGTGACTTGGCAGCCCTTTGCGAGAAGAAGATCACAGAGGCTTCCAACGACGAAGAGAAGGCTGATTGGCAAGTGATTGAAACTCTGAATGCTGGAAAGTCGAGGAAGAAGCTTCGTGAATACCTTGGTTTTGGGGATGACTTGGACGATCTCACGAAGAAGACCGACGGACTGGCAATGAACGGTGATGGCGAAAAGACTGCTGAGTCCAATGGCGCGAAGGACGAAAGCTCGTTTTTCGACGAGTCTGCAGATGGCGACAACTTTCTCGCCGATCTTGCAGCCACAAAAGGCGCCAAGACTAACCAGCCATTCCACATTCACAGCGAGTCCGAGTCGCAAGCAGACAAAGATGTTACCTCGGCATTAATTCTCGGAAACTTCGAAAATGCGCTCGATATCTGCTTGAAGGATGATCGCATGTCGGACGCCTTCATGATCGCAATATGCGGCGGTCAGACATGCATTGACAAAGTGCAGCGTGCATATCTGAAGCAAAAGGCCGGAGGATCAAGCTATCTGCGACTGCTTGCCTCTATCGTTGGCAAGAACTTGTGGGATGTAGTTCACAATGCTGATCTCGCCAACTGGAGACAGGTGATGGCTACGCTGTGCACTTTTGCTGATGAAAGCGAGTTTTCGGACCTATGCGAGGCGCTGGGTGACAGATTGGAGGAGGCTTTCAACGATGGCAACGAGAAGGGCACACTACGCAGAGATGCATCATTCTGTTACCTGGCTGGCTCCAAGCTAGAGAAGGTCGTGATGATCTGGACGCAGGAGCTTCAGGAGAAGGAAGCCGCAGCTCTCGAGGGCTCAGAGAGTGAATCAAGCTTCTCCGTCCACGCCAGGTCGTTGCAAGAGTTTGTTGAAAAGGTGACTGTCTTCAGGCAGGTCACAAACTTCCAAGACGCAGACAAGCAGAGCACCGCAGACTGGAAGCTTGCCCCGCTCTATTCGAAGTACACCGAGTATGCGGACATTCTTGCATCTCACGGACAGCTTCAGGTCGCAGAGAAATACCTCGATCTGCTTCCTTCGAAATACCCATTGGCAGAGGTTGCCCAGCAGAGAGTCAAGAAGGCCACTGGTCGATCCGCTGTTCCGGCTGCTACTAAGACGCCCGCTGCTTCTAGACCCGCAGGTGCGCGTCCAGGTGTACCAGCTTACGGCGTCCCAACACCAGCACCAATGGCTCCACAAGGTCCACAGATGGGTGCCTCACAGTACGCGCCGCCACAGATGGGCACTCCTGCTTCGATGAATCCAAGTCCTTACGCCCCGACAAACAACTTTGCTCCTTCAGGATATCAGCCTCCTGGGCAGCAGGCATACGGTATGAACTACCAAGCGCAACAGACCGCAGCTCTTGCTCCACCACCTCGCGCTGGCGTTGCTACTCCTTCCGGACCACCACCTCCTCCAAAAGCTGGAAAAACCGGTGACTGGAACGACCTGCCAGAAACGTTCGCCAAGCCGCCCACTAGTTCACGACGCAACACTCCCGGTCCGTCAATGATTGCATCTCCGTTCCCAAATGCACCAAATATGATGTCACCTACCGGACCGCCACCGCCAGGAGCATCTCCTTACGGCCAACCAAAACCGGTTGCGGCTCCTCTACCACCTCCTCCAAAAGCCGGCGAGACAGCCGCTTCGAGAGTCGCGTCACCGATCACAAGTCCGCCTCCGCCAGGCCCGATGTCAAGGACAACAAGTGCATACGCTCCCCCGCAAATGCCAGCCTCGAATGCGTATGCTCCTCCGACACCAGCTGCACAGCCCCCACAAGGTCTTGCGCCACCATCAGGCCCGCCTTCTGCTCGTGGACCATCACCGTACAACGCTCCACCCGCTGCAGCTCCACCTAGTAACAGATATGCGCCGGCGCCAGGCTCCACGCCGTCTCCAGCACCATCAATGGGTATGCCGCAACGCAACGTTGCGCCTCCACCAAACCCGTATGGTGCAGCACCTTCACCGTATGGCATGGCTCCAAGACCTGGTCAGCCACCAATGGGTTCCGCGCCACCGCAGGCCCCGCAAGCCTTGGCTCCACCACCGCAGGGTCCCCCACGATCAGGACCACCTCCTGGAGGACCACCACGCAATGCGACCCCGAGCGCACAACCATCGGCGCCGGCACAGCCAGCAGCACCTCCGGCAGAGCCTGCGCAGAAGTTTCCACCAGGCGACCGGTCACATATTCCCGGAGAGGCAATGCCAATCGTTGAGATCCTGAGCGCAGACATGGCCCGCGTAAGGAGTAGGGCACCGCCAACTTTCCAGAGGCAAGTCGACGATACAGAGAAGAGACTCAATCTATTGTTCGACCACCTCAACAACCAAGACCTGCTCAAGCCCGACACAGTGCAGGAATTGCTACAGATCAGTCAGTGTGTCCAATCACGGGACATGGCGCAAGCGGAACAATTACTCGGACAAATGATGACGTTGAAGCTGGCGACGGAGGGCGGCAATTGGATGGTAAGTGCATAGTACTTCGGGATCGGGAACATTTACTGACATATCACAGACTGGTTTGAAACGGCTTATTGCCATGAGCAAAGCTACCCCTGTTTAGGAAAGGATGGATACTCCCTTGAGAAGGGTCCTCAGGGCCCATCTGCATATGTTCGGGTAATGTTGATGTTGGCTCCGAGCCAGTCATGAGTGGTGCTCTGATAGCATTAATACCGTATTGATGGTAATACTATCACTGAATCTCGTTGCGATGCAATCTGCTCGGATCACTCAAGTGACGTGACATTGACATGCATGTGATGACCAGCAGTCTTTACCTGCACCCTCGAGCTCTGCAGACTTGTAGTTGGTCTTTTCGTCGATTTCTCTTCTTCAAGCCCCTACGCAAAGGTAGAGGTGTTGATGAAAAGACAGATACTTGTCAGGTTTACAAAAGATTCCTCGCTGACCGTAGCCAACGAGAGCAGTCAAATCATGGTTGACAATCAGCGAACACACGGTCTCAGACATAAGAGCCTTCAAGGACACGCGTATCGCCCTTGCACTCGGATGGGAAAGGGAAAGAAGAATCAGTGTGAAGAGGACGATTTATATATACCAACACCGGTCCTGTGAGTCATGCCACATATTGACTCATCATTGAGCAAGATCTGCCCTCCACAAGCGATGCACGTCACGTGATCAGGCCGAGCGACCCACCTTCCACTGCAGAAAGGCATACACCTAACTTTCGGTGATATACTTGCTCTCCACAGAACTCAAACGGTCGCGTTCAACAGCACATTGATCTCCATGACCATAGCCGTGATGGTATAAGCCGACAGTCTTTCGGATATTCTCCGCATGCATGGCCGGACTACCCCGCTCTCTTTCAGCCATTACCGTAGGTGCCGAATGAAGATCAGGTGGTATAAAGAACCAATGTCGAGATCAGGCAGGTCAGAATTTCTCTTTCCCACCTAGCAATCCCATCACAACTCATATCACATCAATCAACAACATCGAAAGCAGCACAAACTTCACATCACAATGGCAGACTCATCCCGACCACCACACAAAGGCCAGCTCTCCGACCTACCAGGCAACAAAGTCTTCGTGACAGGCCACAATGAAGAGTCCGGCAAAGCAATCCTACACTCAGAGCGCCCCGTCCCGTTCCAGCCCTTCGACAACGACCAGATGTCAATGGGCGTGTGCTGGACGACCAGCTTCCCCTCGGATCTGACCAAAGACGCCGACGTCTCTAAGCACGACAACCTGCTATCGAGCGGCAAACTCGGGCTCGTGAACGAAGGCGGCACCGTATGTCGCACCGTGGACCTGGGCCCCGGCTACAGCTGCCTGATGCACCGCACGCAGTCGCTGGACTACGGTATCGTGATGGAGGGCACCATCGAGATGATCCTCGACAGTGGCGACAAGTCGATTCTCAAGAGAGGTGATGTTGCCGTACAGAGGGCCACGATGCATCAGTGGAGGAATGTTAGTGAGACCGAGTGGGCGCGCATGATTTTTGTGTTGCAGGATTGTCAGAAGCCGGAGATTGGAGGCAAGAAGCTTGGGGAGGAGCTGGGAAACGGTATTGATGGTTTGCCTGCGAGCGGTAATGCTCACTAGATGCTAGATGGTGCAGATGGTGTCTTTGAAAGATATCGTGCGTTGTCAATGAGAGATCGATAGAGCGACTCGGCTATATATGAGTTATCTTTATCTCCTCGACTTCTACCAGCACATTGGCACATCCAGCACACTGGCACATGTGAAACACACTTCGTGCTGTCTCTGATTGTACGTCACGTGTGGAACACCTTGCAGCATTCTTGCCGTAGCGCGCGCGTGCTTGATCCAGAGATGTGGGACTTCTTGTCATATCTTGCTCACGGATAGAATGAGAGTGTTGCCTTATCTTCATATCAACGCCAAGACGCGACTGTGAACCCGGAGACGTCGGTCAATCAATTGGTGCGGGGACTTTTCACACTTGAACGACAACCTTTGACTCTTACTTTACCTACACAATTGCTGCCTGTGTTAGGACTGCAGCCCTGCAGACGATCTGCTTCATCTGGTATAACTCTTCAGAGCACGCCGGTTGCCATACGATAGCACGATTGTCTATCGTGCAAGTTCATCCTCCGACATAGTCGCGCACGTCATATTCAAGGTTGAGATGTCATGCGGCGTGCGAGTTTATCACCTACACGAGTGTACTTCCCAATAAGGTAGGTCCTCTGAGACAAGGTGTGCCAGAGAACGCACAGTCGAAATCGATATACAGGTAGATGCATTCTCGGTTTTCCCTTTTCTTCAATCTTTAGGAAGCATCAAAGTCATTTCTATTGTGGTGTGCAATCGTCCAAGATGCTCCTTCACAGTGTCGTGCGTGCGGCGACAACAGCATTGCTCATCGCTCAACCTGCTGACGCCTTACTCGGCTCCACCTTCAGGAAGCCATCGCTGCACAGAAGACAGCTGTACTTGCCGGCAAACGCCACAGATATCAAGACGCTAAAGGTAAGATTATCGTGACATTGCTTGTGTCCTGTGTCAAGTTCTGACAAGATTTAGACTCCCACCAATGTCACCATCACCTACAAGGAACCTGGTCAAGAGGGCATCTGTGAGACCACTCCTGGTGTCAAGTCGTACTCTGGTTACATCGATATTGCACCCGATCTCCATGTCTTCTTCTGGTTCTTCGAGTCCCGCCGCGATCCTGCCAACGATCCTTTGACCCTTTGGTTGAACGGTGGACCTGGTAGTGACAGCTTGATTGGTCTTTTCCGAGGTACGCATGCACTTTTTATTCTACACAAACATTTCTTCTATGGCGTATACACATTTGGAACTATCCACCTAACATTCATAGAACTTGGACCTTGCATGGTCAACGAGAACTTGACCACCTACCTCAACCCATACTCCTGGAGCAATGTCTCCAACATGCTGTTCCTCAGTCAGCCTGTCGGTGTCGGATTTAGCTACGAACAGCAAGAGATTGGTTCTTTCAACCGGATTACTGGCTCTTTCCAAAATATTTCCGAGGCTGATGCTACCGGCGTCTATCCTGTTGCCGACGCCGCTGCCATCGACACCACTGATCTCGCCGCTGTCTCAGCTTGGCACGTCTTCCAAGGATTTCTGAGCGGTCTGCCGCATCTGGCCCCAAATGTTGGCACTCACAAGAAGTTCAACCTCTGGACCGAGTCATATGGCGGTCATTACGGTCCCTCCTTCTTCAACTACTTTTACGAGCAGAACAAGCTTATTGAGAACGGCACCATCTCTGGCGTGCCGCTCCACTTCGACACACTCGGAATCGGTAACGGAATCATCGACGAGCTGATTCAGGCACCTCACTACCCGGAGTTCGCCGTCAACAACACCTACGGCATCAAAGCCGTCAACGACACCGTCTACAACTACATGAAGTTCGCCTTGAACATGAAAGGCGGCTGTCTCGACCTCGTGAAGCAATGCAGAGCCATAAAGCAGACCAACCTAGCTCAACACACCTTCTGCTCCGAAGCCCAAAACATGTGCCGCGGCAACGTCGAAAGACCATACTTCGCCTACAGCGGCCGCGGCACCTACGACATCCGCCACCCGCATCACGACCCCACCCCGCCGTCCTACTTCGAAGACTATCTGAACCAAGCGCACGTGCAGAACGCCATCGGCGTCAGCCTGAACTACACCGATGACAACGACGACGTCGGCTGGGCGTTCCAAGCCGCCGGCGACTTCGTGTACGGCACCTTCCTGACCGATCTCGAGCAGCTGCTGAACCAGAGCGTACGGGTGAGTCTATACTACGGCGACGCCGACTACATCTGCAACTGGTTCGGCGGACAAGCCGTGTCTCTCGCGCTGAAGTATACACATTCGAAAGAATTTGCCGCAGCCGGCTACCAACCGCTCACCGTCGACGGCGTCGAGTACGGCGAGGTGCGCCAGTACGGCAACTTCTCCTTCGCGCGTATCTACGAAGCCGGTCACGAGGTGCCGTTCTATCAACCCGTGGCGAGTTTGCAGCTCTTCAATCGCACTATTAATGGCTTCAATGTTGCGGACGGCACGGAGATTGTGGAGGCGAACACGACTAGTCATGGCACGGCGAACGCGACGCATACTGAGAGCTTTGTGCCGCTGCCTAAGACTAGGACGAGGTCGAGTAAGAGTACGGCGACCGCGAGTGCGAGTGCTCCTGGACATGTCATTGGGTGGGAGGGTTAGGTGGCTGCGTTGAGATGGGAGGGTTGAGTATGTCAGAGTGGAGATTCAGTGCAACACAACAAGGTGCCTTTGCAGACTTGTGCGGTGACGATGACTGATCTCATTACAATCATATCTCATAACGCTTATCATATATCAAGAGGGGTATCACAACTAGTCAAATCAATCTGCCTTCCTATCGTGTCGATATTCCGGCCTCAATCATGTAGTCACAGGCCCCAACGTCCATACCCAATCCCGCATACGTTTTCTGCGTCCGGCGACCGGTGTCACGGGACACGTCTCGTGATCCACATCGACCTCATCGTCATCGCCATCGTGCAGGGCTTTAGTACAAGCGTTCTCGGACGTCGTCACTACCATCGTGGCCGAAACAGTAGAGCTAGTCTTCGAGAGCGCGTTTCTGATAACAAGACTCGACTCGGGGACATTGGACCAAGCGTCGGCGTTCTCGAGATCCGCGTGCGCGAGGATGTATGTCGACGTGACGATGTCTTCGGTCAGCTCTGTGCGGAAGGAGACGCGTTTTGTGGACGGGAACATTGGTTGTGGACTCCGCTTTCGTTTGCGAGCGATGGGGCCGTTGAGGAGGATTGAGGCTGTCGTGAAGGGTAGGCGGTTGGGCGGTTGGGCGATGGAATCTGGTGATGTGGATGTTGAGGCGGTCGATGATGGGGTTGTGCATGTCGTTGGTGATGGGGTTGTGGTGGCGGGCGTCGTTGTGTAAGTGTATGATGATTCGGAGAGAGCGGAAGTATGGACTTCCGGAGGGGTGATGTTCAGAAGTGGTCTTTGTGGTTTGTTTGCGGTCACCTCCCAGGCATTTGAGAAAGTGTTCCTTGATGTGGGATCCGTGACTGAGAGCGTGTCCAGTCGTAATGATGTGGACCGACTACCAATGGTGGAAGGGATCGTGGATGTGTCGAGCGACAATTTCGGTCGTTTCATCAGTGCTGATCGTGGCGTCGTGAGGGGAGTATGCGAGGCGTTGCTGACAGCCATCGCGGCTGGGTAACATTGCATGACACATGATGTCGGTACAGGTTGTGGCATGAGAGCTAGCATTCTGATGACAGGTTGGAAGGGGTGTCCGATGGTTTCCTGCAAGAAACAGCAAAGACGCTCTCCTCTGTTTACCAAGACTCGTTGTAAGACTGTGGAGATCGAAACGGGTAATGGATATAGAGAGTGTGGTTGTCTGGAGAAGGATTGACAGTATACGTTTATTGGCGATCAATGCGTGGAAAGAACTGAGACTGGTATCAAGGTCGAGTGATGAGGTGCAACAAGCCGACAGTAGGCGCCAAAGAGAGATCGATTGGCCGACAGTGGAAGACAATGAACAGTGTAAAGACGAGGCTGAGATCGATTGTACTGCAACAGTCGAATCAGCAGTACATTTATCTGCCGATAAAGTTGGTGTTGGATGGAGAGGTAGTGCAAAGATGATCTAATAGGCAATCCGAGAAAGGTCGAATTGAAGGTATTCCCGTACGCGGTCGATCGTCAAAGACGAGTTTTGTAGGAGTGGATGAACTCGGTCGCCGACACTGTCCAAGGTCCACAGTAAGATCTCTCGTCGCTTCGATCGTGCACAGTGAGGGCTCGCTAACAAATCTGAGGAAACGGTGTCTTTGAGAGAGCCGTGGACCTGGTTTGATATTATAGACGTCGAAGAGGTGCCACGGGGTTCGCACTCGTGTAGGTCCGAGAATGCTGCCGTATTCGTAGTGGTTGGAGGATGATGCAGCTTTGCAGAGAAGGAATCGGTAACTTACGGTAAGGATGGGGAAATGGCAAGTGGGTGAGAATCACTAATCGACCGACTAGCAGCAATAGCAGGCATGCGTGCGTGGTGTTCTAGGCTGAGCTGGCGATTGGGCGGGTGAGGACAAGGTGCATGTTGCAGATACTTGTGGATTCAGATCCCGCCGAACGGAGAAAGTCTCCTGTCGCTTGAACCATGTTAGATTGAGGGAAGCTGCTAGCGACCCTGTCACGCATTCACGGTGGCTGCTGTATGGCGGGACCAAACTCGGAGGCGATCGCACTCTGTCAGACGAGTCCCATCACCCGGTATCAGAACTAAGGAGAGGCGTAGGAGGCTCCGAAAGCTCCAAGCCACCAAGCCTCGCAAAGCTGGTTACTGCCACTCGGTGAGTACGCACGCGCCGAACTAACCATACAGTGGGTGTGACCGAGCCGTCTTGCTCGATACGTAGCAGAGGCGCCGATCTCATGTTCTGTCTGTGTTGCCTGCTTGCGTACTTTTGCCGCTGCAGAGACGTCCTCACCGGAAAGAGTTGCTATTGTGGAGGCCTGCCAAGAAGATCCATGGTTCGTGGACTCGTGGTTTTATACGGGCGGCAAAATGTTGTTCCAAAAATAGCAGCCTCATCCCCAGACAAAGCGTTTTTCCAGGGCTCTCCGACGCTTCCCGACGCTCTTTTCTCTCGACTGTCTTGTGCATCGCTCCTCTGACAGAGAGAACACAATGAGCAGGTCACAAGTCACAGTGTCGTTCACGTCTGATAGACCGTGGAGCCGTGACACAGGCCGACATGTGGGTATCGGTGCGCACAGTAGTGCATCTGTCGATTTTGGCACTTTCGCTGTCAAGCTCATGATGATCAGCGGATTGCATGATTCGTATGCAGCACAATATATTAAAATCGATGTCCGTCGCTCGATCGAGCATCGGCAGGAAGTTAATCGTGAAAGGAGTACGAGGAGTCGGATGGCATTCTCTGTTCCTTCGCAAGTAAGCACTAATGACATGTGTGGATCCTTGCTCCTCACTGGTTCTTGTATATGACTGTGGGTTCGTATATGGAGATTCTGCAGTGTAACAACGCGGGTAAAAGGGTCGTGATGGAGTCGGGAAAGACGAGACCCCATGTGTACCCCTACCGCAGTTGCACAGTAGGCACATGCACGTAATATCTTTTACGCGGTGAGGATTGGTTTCGGTGTCATGGATTTTTAGGGTCTAGCCGTCTGGACCACGATCTGGTATGCATTGCCGTTGAGACGAATCTCCTGAATATATATAACTTTTGAAGGATAGACAAGTTCAGCTCATCGCAACTGTGCCTGTGCCTGTTCGTTGTAGACATTTGAGCCGATTCGATAGATGCAAGAGTTGCGGTCACGGTATCCTCGGGTGATATGAAAGATTCGGTACTGCTTGATCCTGCCCTATTTGAGGTCTCGGATGAGTTGTGTCAGGACTCTTCGCTACCTAAGTCGTGGAATCGAGCATGAGCAGATAGCGCAAAGCCCGGCATTTGAGCACCACACACGCCACATACCTCAGCTCCGCCAACATCACTCTCTGCATCAAGCTCTTCCTCGCCGTTGTCATAGTCGTCGGTCCACTTTTCGGATGTTCGGTCTTCATCTTTGGTATAAGGTGTCGGAACCTCGTTTTCCTCCTCGATCGAGTCCTCCTCGCTTTCAACGACACGAAAGTCCTTCAATACGTCCTCCTGTCGTCTGAACATATTGGAGATATTGCGACCCTTGGCGGTCTTGGTGTCGCCCGCAGCTTCTGCCATATTAGTGACTGCAATATTGATCAGACTCAAATTCCAGCCTTGCTTCTCTGGGTGTAGACGCCGGAACATGCTAAGCAGGCACTCTTGTACCAGCTTCTCTGCAAGCGACGGCACGCTGTCCACAGTGTTGAAGACGAACTGTGGTAACGAACTTGAATGTGATATGCGCTTGAAGGTCCTTGCTCGGCTACCGTCGCTGTTGAGTGGAGCCTTGGGACGTGTTGATAGTCTGATGGTCTTTGGGTGGGCGAGCCATCTCTTCTGTGACACCACAACGGTCTGCTCAGTGGCATTTTGAGGCGGCTCGTCGTCGTCACTTATCAATAAATCAACCCGCATCCGAGTCAAGAGAGAACGGCTCAGACTGGTGAGTTCTCGTATGACTTCAGGTAAGGTATCGAGACGGACATAGCTATCCTCGATACTAATCTGACGGGGCACCGGTCTCGCTACTCCGACTTCTGTGTCATCGATGCCGTGCAACAGGCACCAAACTTTGAAGCCAATACCGTGCGGTGCTCCTGGTCCAGAGAGGATCTTCTCCAATCGCTCTGGATTCAGGTCAGGCTGTAATCGTACATCTCGGACAGTGACTTTCTCCTTTGTACCACCTTCGACAAGTCCAAATGCAAAATCTGGCGGGCGCTGAAGTACGTGTTCTCGTAGCTTTTGTGCCATTTTGAATCCGATTCCCGGGATCTTGCCCAGGTCATGTCCGTCGATAAAGTTGGTGACATTGCTATCGTCGCTCCCGACATATGGAGGAAGCAGAGTAGTTTGTCCCCTTGGCTTGTTGAGGTTGCCAACAAGTTTCGACAATAACTTGTTGGTGGAGATACCAACAGTGGCGGTGTATCCCTTTTTGTCCTCGAGCTCATGTCGAATGTACATGGCAAGATGAGAGCCTAGCCGCAGGCGCATGGCAAGGTCTTTTGCCAGTCCATCAACGACTTGGCCCTGGGGATATGCATGGCCGGCGAAAGTGGAAGCATCGAAAGCAAAACCACAAGTTGGGTCATCTTTGGAGGTCTGGAAGAAGGATTGTTCGAGGGAATTGAAGTTGAGCAAATCCAGATTGTACTCTACACAATCTGTCATGTCTAGCCATACCTGAGCGGGTCAACCTTTACCCCGCTGCGATGACACGATATCAAACCTACCTCATCAAAACCGAGCCTCTCCACTTTGTTACTCCACGAGAACTTCTCCAGGAAATTGTAGAGGTCCTTGCTCGCATCCCGAAACCTACTGATGTCTTCTCCGAGGACGATGATGACTTCTGGACACAAGCGCTTAGCTTCGGTGATCAGTTGCAGCTTGTACAAGCCACGTCGTCGGGCCTCATAGTTGCAGGTGACGATGATGTGTTTCTGCTGAACGGCCAGAGGCAGGGACTTGAGGGCTGGGTTCTCCGCCTCGAAGACAGAGGCGTAGAAACAGTCGTAGTCCTAACGGCTTCAGTCAGTGCTGAAGCGGTCAAGACGAGCGGATACGAACACGCTACGCACAAAATGTATTATCAGCCTATCGTCTTTCCGTGAAGGTAGTCTTTGGAGTTTGATGGCGTCCATGGATAGTTCATGTTGGCTGTTGGCCAGGGCCGTCTCCAACCGAGATGAGGCAAGGATGAGATGATGTTGATATCTTTTATAATGCGGTAGCAGTAGAGTTTGATGCAGATGAAGTCGCGACGTGAAACTAATGCCTGTATTAACCGACCGGCATCGGAGCCGAGCCGATTCGGAGCCAGCCGAGACCCCAGACTGCCAAGCACAAACAAAACTCTGTTAAGGTAGACAGGCCAGAACTTTCGCCTCACTTCTTTCACGCGACATGAGGCGTGCTACCACTCGACAGCGGGTAAAGCAAACATCACGACTTTTCATTAAGCAGTTGGAGTCTTCTTTGACACTGAGCCGGTATCAAAAACTCCCCATCACAACCTCAGACGTCGAGCTTGGCCGGAGAAGATCAACACAACCCACGGACCGAGAACGGATACTGCAACGTGCCTGGAACGTGCGGTCGCGGTTACTGTCGGCCTTATATGACGGGGGTGGACCTCTGGAGAAGACAGAACCAATCACAGCCCTACAACGGACAAAAAACAGATACGAAAAGAGGCCGGGGCTCCACGCGCACGCATCAACCATCTGATATTCGATAGTGAAGGGTCGTTCGACCCCAAGATGTGACACATAAGTATTCATGTTAAAGCGGGGGACAGTTGGCTAGACTTCTTGGTATAAGTTTCCTCTCTTCCTCTCCATCTTTTATACTGTATCACTATCATCCAACCCGCATTTCACTTCCCATACACAATACCGGTCGTTCGCGGTTGCCAAGGTCCGCACGTGACCATCCTCATCGAGGCGACAACAACGACGACGACCTTTGTTTCTATCCTATTGTAGGAGTCTGGAGTTGAAAGAGGAAGAGACATCATCACTATGAACTCCCAGATCGACGCATACCGTCGTCCGGGCCCATCCGCAATGGACAACACCTACGACAAGGACGTCAAGATCCCATTCGAGAATGACTCTGTGGACGTCGAAGAGGGTCAAGCCAGCAGCAATGAGGGTCTGCACCGTCAGATGAACGCTCGTCACCTCACCTTTATCAGTCTGGGATCTGTCATCGGAACAGGTATCTTCTTGGGTATCGGAAGCACACTTGCCAGCGCTGGCCCCGTCGGTCTCGTTCTGGCCTATGCAGTCATCTGCTCCGTCGTCTTCTGCGTTATGCTGTGCGTTGGTGAGATGGTTACCTATCTGCCCGTAGTTGGCGCCCACTTGCGTCTCTCCGGTCGCTTCGTGGACGAGTCGCTGTCCGCTGCCATGTCGTGGAACTACTGGTACTGTTGGTCGCTCATCATCGCTGCTGAAATCTCTGCGTTGGCCACACTTGTCACATACTGGACCACCGCGGTACCTTCAGGAGTCTGGATCGCCATTGCATTGGTCGTATGTCTCGCCTCTAACATGTGTGGACCAAGGGTTTATGCAGAGATCGAATTCTATATGTCTTCAATCAAGGTTCTTACCATCGTCGGTCTGATCATTCTGAGTATCGTCATCGATGCCGGTGGTGCTCCATCCAAGGACCCCATCGGATTCCGCTACTGGCGCAACCCTGGTCCATTTGTACAGTACCAAGGAATTCCCGGCACCACTGGTCGCTTCCTCGGTTGGTTCTCTGGACTTACTGGTGCCGCTTTCTCATCCATCGGAGCCGAAATGCTTGCTCTGGCCGCCGCTGAGACAAAGAACCCGCGCAGGATTGTCCCTCAGGCCATTAAAGCGACATGGATTCGTATCGTTGTCTTCTACTTCGTCAGCTCTTTCTGTGTCAGTCTCATCATCTCTTCCAGTAACGACAGACTTGGTTCAGGCTCGACAGCCTCTGCCAGTCCGTATGTCATTGCTATTCAGAACGCCGGTATCAAGGCTCTTCCAAGCATCATCAATGCCTGTATCCTTACATCTGCTCTTTCCGCCAGTATCGGTGACTGCTACACCGCGACCAGAACTCTGCACGCCATGGCCGGCAAGGGCCTCGCACCACGCATCTTCTCCAAAACTACATCCTGGGGTCAACCATGGGTCGCAACTCTAGCATCCTGGAGCATCGGTCTTCTCGCCTTCTTGAGTGTCAGCCAGGGCGCAGCTACCGCATTCAACTTCCTGCTCAACCTCACCGCACTGGCCGGCATCATCACATGGCTCTGCATAGGCATTACCTACATCCGCTTCCGCGCCGGCATGAAGGCCCAAGGCATTTCCCGCGACGTCCTTCCATACAAGAACAGCTTCACACTGATCGGCGCATACTGGATCATCTTCATCATCTCCCTCGTCACCGTTTTCTCCGGCTGGTCAGTATTCAGACCCGGCAAATGGGACACGCAGACGTTCATCAGCAACTACCTGCCGATTGCGCTTTTCACACTCATCTACCTCTCATACAAGGTCACGACAAAGTCGAAGTTCGTCGGCGTGCACGAGATGGACTTTACATCTGGCATCCCTGAGTTCGAGGAGCAGCATGCGCAGGCCGAGGCAGAGCGCGCAGCCATCAAGGCTATGAAGAACGAGAGTGGGAAGAAGAAGTGGTATCAATACATTATTGCATAGCGAGGTTTGGGTTGTATATTGTAGCCATACCAAAAGCATCATTTTGCCCTCTTCATTGGTCTTCACACCGTCAACTTTCGACTCACACAAGCGCCGCTTCTGCACCGATTCCAGCGAAGCCCGTCTGCCGTGGTCTTGCTGGTGCTTGATACGGGGTATCATCACTATGAGGGCAGCGTATACAGATGGCAATAAGGATACAGTGCACCCTTGTTACCTGAATTCGCGGACACGGCCCTTTGCCATGAGGTTAAGCGGGTGGCTTATCATGCTAGTCCGGATAAGGCTATCAGAAGCGGCGAGGCTCTTCAATAAGCTGACTTCGACTGGACCTTCCGTTCGTGTTTGGACCGGCATGAATAGCTGCAGTGGACGTTGTTCTAGATGGCTTCTCACCGTGACACAGAAAACTCTGACGTCGATCGTGTTATCGTCTGTACTTTTGTACCTCGTGCCTATAGTACAGCAGTACTTGTACATTGAATACCTGTCACAAAGTCTATCATGTCGCCACTCCGCTTAGGCTTGGATATTTCACATGGAGACTCAGCAGACGATGGCCCGCCACGTAGAAAAGTCGACGAATTCCACCGTTTCCGCGGTATGCGTTGAATAATTGAGGCTGGTACAGTATAGAGAAGTAGTGATATCGGAAACGCAGGGTCAAGCGATGTCGGGCGAAACAGGGCCGACTCCTCCTCCGCACAACGCACAACGACCAATGCTCCACTCTTTACCTATTGACCCCACCGTTGCTGAACGACATGATAAGCTCTTGACCGGGATACCCTATCTTGACAAGCTCATGTACACTATCTCTGATACCATCTGACGTCTCAGACCGTGGTCGAATGTGACGACTCGCACTGGTTGGGGACGGCCCACCGCTGCAGCTCGTTATCAAGATAGCATCCAATATCGAAGCCATGGCACATGTTCTACGAGAGATCGGCATGCATGAACCGCCTGTTTTATCAGCAGGTATGGATTCCCATAAGTATTCGAAACTTTCCTCTATGTTTTCTAAAGCGTTTCTTCGCAATACACGGCCCCTCGTTACGGAATACTAGACAGCTGAGGCATCCGACATTTCGCATTCCTCCTTGCGTCGCACCATTTCCAGGAAGATGAGCAAATCCGAAGATATCACCGTCACTCCGCCTGATTACGGCATGGACACCAAGAGACCATTCAACGCCTACGATGACGAGAAAGTCTCTGTCGACAAGGGCGAAGTCAGCAGTGACTTTGAAGTCTTTGACCCTCATGGAGAGGTACAGATGAGAGGAGTAGGCTGGATATCGGCCACCATCATCTTCACCAAGAGTATGTCCTTATCCGATACCACCACAAAACACAGCTGATCGACCACAGTCATGTTCGCCGTCGGTGTCCTCACCATTCCCGCCGCCCTCGCTGCTCTAGGAGCCGTCCCAGGTGCACTCAACGTCCTCGGCTGGTGCGCTCTCAACACATACATGGGTGTCATCATGGGCGATTTTCGTAATCGACACGCTGGCTGTCACTCCATCGCAGACATGGCCGAGGTGGTCGGTGGAGTCTGGCTCAGAGAAGCCGTCGGAGCGCTCTTCATCATCGAATGGGTCGTCATCGCATCTTCGGGCCTTGTCGGCGCCGCCACCGCTCTGAACGCCTTGTCCGACCACGCCATCTGCACCGTCTTGTTCGTCCTGATAGTCACGGCCGTTGTTGCAGGCGGAGCAAGTATTCGCAAGTTCGAGCACCTCGGCTGGGTGACATGGGTGGGCTTCGCATCCATCTACGCCGCGGTCCTGATCATCGTCATCGGCGTCACCTTCCGCGACCGACCCGCCGCCGCACCACAGACCGGTCCCTTCGAACTCGGCTACGTCGCCATCGGCGCGCCGACATTCGTGCAGGGCATCAACGCCGCGTCGTCCATCTTCGTCTCCAGCTGCGGCACCACGGCCTTCTTGCCCGTCATCTCCGAGATGAAGAACCCGCACGACTACAAGAAAGCGCTGTACTGTTGCATGCTGATCGTAACATCCAGCTACCTCTGCTTCTCCCTCGTCGTCTACCGCTGGTGCGGCGTCTGGGTCGCTACGCCATCTCTCGGATCCGCGGGTCCAACACTGAAGAAAGTAGCCTACGGCGTCGGTCTCTTCGGGCTGCTTGTCACCGGCATGCTGTACGTGCACGTCGCCGCCAAGTACCTCTTCGTCCGCATCCTGAAGCACAGCAAGCACCTGCAGAAGGACTCGGCGGTGCACTGGATCACGTGGCTCAGCTGCTCCATCGGCCTCACCGCTATCGCGTTCGTCATTGCAGAGGGCATTCCGATCTTCAACCAGATCCTGAGTCTGGCGGGTTCGTTCGCTGCCGCGCCGCTGACCATCTGTCTCCCTGGTTATCTGTACCTCCACGACTACAAGACGTACCGCAAGGGGACGTTTGTCCAGATGAGCAAGTATTGGTTCCACTGGCTTCTCATCGCTATCGGTGCCTTTCTGTGTGTAGGTGGAACCTACGGTGTCATTGCGAGTATCGTCGACGATTACGCGAGCGGCAACATTTCCTCGGCGTTCAGCTGCGCTGATAACAGCGGTTCTACACACTAGGTCCTGTGTCTAAGAATATAGATTCTCTAGAAATGCATTATGTCCATATTATACCTTTATGACAATCGAGCAAGTCTTTCTACGACCAAGCGACCCAGGGACTTACAGTCTCGCTGTGATGAAATGCGCCGAATTCTCTTCTTGATGGAAATGGTAGTGTGTGTCGCAGATTCTCAGCTTCCAAATCTTCTCGACTCATCGCTGGTGCACTACATTTCTTACCGCTTGAACATCTGCTCTAACATACTTATGGTTTCTTCTACCTTGTAGTTCGAGGTCAGCTGAGTTTTTCCATTGACGCCGTCATCACCAACCGGTAAGTTTTTATGCTAGAATCTGGCGTCATGCGCAGTCGCACCTACTTCGAGGACTTCCTTCCACGAGCTGTTCACCATCCTATCCTTTCCCATGTGGTTCGGCATGTTAGGCTATCTGTTCTATCTTTCTTTTCACGGAAGTACGTACCGCGTTCAGACACACTGCAGCGGTTTCGCAGGGTCACACAATGTTACTCAACGCAAGGCACACAACCGAAAGCAGCACCACAAAAGTCCACCGAGTAAGCCAAAAGACAGTAGAGTCTGTGTAACTCCAAAGTAGCAAACCCACCTTCTCTTTCCCCGATCAGTCGTCTTCTGCATCTATCCAGACAGTTCGAGATGTATTCCCTCCTATTACCCAGCTTCGCAATCCTCAGCAACGCCCTACTCACAACCGCGTTCCAAGCCCTGCCCCTGCAATCCTACATCCTGCCCCTCCCACTATCCAACACCAGCACGTCATTAACAACCGCCGTCGGCACCTTCGCCCTCGACGGCGTCTTCCTCACCTCACCCACCACCGCCTCCTACGAAAGTTGGTTCTTCTACGCCGTCGCAACCGACCTCTCCGCCTCGATCAGCATCCTCTCCGTCGTGAACTACTCGTCGTCGCCGGCCCTGTCGCTTGCGCTCCAGATCTCGCTGCCCAACGGCACACTGATATCGATCTCCGCACCAGGCGACAGGCTCTTCGTATCCACCGTCGGCGAAGGATCCAAGGCACAGGCTAGCGACAGCGCCTACGGCTGGTGGAGCAGACCCGAGATCGGCGAGTATGAGATCGAGGTGCGGCTCAAGGAGCACGGCGTCGAGGGGAGGCTACGGCTGCAGTCGGTATGATAACGCTGCCCCTACAGTTGCACATGCTTGTCTTGTCGCTTCATCGCTGACGAGACGTGCGTGAGCTGACAACCACAGGTCGCGCCGCCACACGTCGCGTGCGGTCCCGCTGTCTCAGGCGCCAGTCTCGCGCTGCACGCGGATGTCTTCTGGTCGGACATCATCCCGGACGCTGTCGCACAGGTGGATCTAAGCCTCGATGGTAAGCGGCTGAGTTTTCTGGGTATTGGGTATCATGATAAAGTAAGCTGCCCAACCCCTCACCTTGCTTCCCTAATCCCCCTCCATCGATCCACGACCCATTCCCCGGCGTCCCAGCTGATCAAGCCCGTCCAGAACTGGGGCTCCTTCACCTATCTCTCTTCCTCTAACAAATGGACACGCGGCCACGGGCGGGCAGGGCAGTGGAGCGTGGTGTGGTTCGCGCAACTCGACGCCTCGAACCCTTCTACTACCCCCACCATCACCTCCTCGATCTACATCGCGCGACAAGGCGAAATCGTGTACGCCTCGTGCACAGGCGTGAACGTCCATCCTGTCACATATCCCGGCCCTTCAGCCACGGGGCCGAACATCAATGGGTACAAGATCTCGGTCAACGCGGGACAGCTGGGGCGTTTTGAATTTGTCGCCAGCGCGGCACGGATGGTTGGTGAGGGTGATGGCTCTTTCGGCGGCGGAAAGCGCTGGATCGGGGAGTTCGAGGGGGGGTTCGTGGGCGCGAAGAGCGATGGCGGTGTTGCGCTGTGGGAGACGATGGGGCCGGACGAGGGTTCTTAAGCTGGTGAGATACAAGGAAGATAACGAAATGGTATCATGACTCGTGCTATGCTGTGTGAGAGAAAGGCATCTAATCCCTGCCTCTGCCTCCACGGGGACCACCGCGCCCGCCTCGTGAGAAGCCGCCGCCGCCCCTTGATCCTCCTCTACCGCCTCCTCTCGAAAATCCACCACCGCCTCTTGAGCCACCACCACGCGAGAAGCCGCCTCCGCCACCCCGCGAGAATCCTCCCCCGCCTCTACCCCGTCCACCAGGCTTGCTGACACCACCGCCCCTGTCCCTATCAGGCCCACTCCTATTGCGATCGACGCCGAGACCCCTGCGCTGCGACTGTCTTCTGCCTCTTGAATCACCTCTGCCTCTCGAGTCACCCCTTCCTCTACCGCGTCCCCTACCAGCAGCTTTCCGCGCAGCAGCAAACTCCGCTTGATCGACCTCCATCTCATCACCACCAGCATCGTCATCCTTATGGCCCTTTTGCGAGAACTTGAGCTTTCCCTTCTGCCCCCGTCTCGCCGCGTCTTTGCTCTTGATAGCCTCGACGTAGGCATTGATACCGCCCTCGAGCGAGCCGTCACCGGGGTCGATGTCGAGGTTGCCGGACGCGTCGAAGTCCATGACGTCGTCCCCGTCGGCATCGTTCTCGTTAAAGACCAATTTGCCGTCCAGATCGGTCTTGGCCGCCTTGCGCTTCGTGTCGGCGGCCGTGCGCGACTTGAGCGGTTTCGTCGACGACACGTGCGCCAGTGCGCGCCGGTCCAGCAAGTCCAGCGGTTCGTCTTCGTCTTCGACAATGTACTGCTCGCCTTGCGAGGCGCCGCGTCGCTTGCCCTTTGCGGCGGCACGGCCCAGCACTTCGTCGTCCGAGATGTCGGAGCCGCTGCCTTCGGACTCGGAACCGTAGATGGCTTGGTCGTATTCGGATTCGAATTTACCCTTGCGCTTCTCCTGCGCTGGGGCGACTTCCTCGTCATCGTCGTCGTTGTTGTCCGCGGCTTCCTTCTTCCTCTTGGCCCTGTCGCGCGTCTTGCGGATGTTGGCGATCAGCTTCTTGTCGTCGACCGGCGTGTGTTTCTCGACGAGCTCGACGCCGAATCGCTTTATCATGCGCTCGAAAATGTGCTTGACCTTGGCTTTGAATTGTGCCTTGTGCTCGTGACTCCAAACGCATAGATTTGGTATCAGAGTATGCAGACGAGGTTCCATGAGTGGTGTTGGCAGCGATAGTACACAAACCTTGACGAAACCCAAACATGAGCGGACGATCTCTCTATTCGCAGAAGTCAAGAACAGATCGATGGTCTGCACGAGATCGACAATAGCTGCCTCGGCGAGCCTTTGACGAAACTCGTACAACAAACGAGCGAGAGCAGTGATAGTCGCAGAGATCATGTTTGGAGTGGCGCCAGCAAGACCTGCGGACACCATGGTGAAGTACTCCTCCAGGCTTGCTTGCACTGATGGAGCATCCTCCGCCATGCTTGGTACTTTGCTGTTAATAACCATGCCACCTTCACTCATCTTCTCACCCATCAAGACAAGCAGATCGAAAGCAGCTGTTCTGGCCTTTTCATTGACCTCTTTGCAGCTGATGACGACCTCTGACAATATAGAGGGGATGAAATGGAGATCCGACGACGGCACAGTCGGGATGATTTGTGCGATGGCGTCCAGACGATCACGCTTCGCAGGTGCGGTTGCCTTTTCACCAGCGGTGATCAACAGCTGCTGCAAGTCTGTGTTGCGGGCCTCGAGAGCAGCTCTGCCACTTTCGGTTTCTGCTAGTCGCGGGATCAACTTGTAAGCCTTCTTCTGCAGCTGAGGATCGTCGTTCTTGTTGATGACAATTGAAGCCATGTTGAAAAGGGCGACAAAGCTCTGCGGGGGTAGATATATGGAAATGGCAATGACGAGATCCATCAGAGTGTGTGAGGTCGGTGGCATCTTTTCGCCCTTGTTGTTGGTATTTTGTTTCTGCTTGTCTGCTTGTGTCTGTGGAGCAGCTTCTGCCAGCGAAGACTCCAGCATGGCTGCCACACGGTCAAACGTCTCCATCAGCTCTTGCTGCGGGACGATACTGAGGTATGCGTTGATGCAAGTGAGAATGAGTCCTCGATACTGGGGCAATGTCTGACCGTATACGTTGAACAAGACAGCGAGCATGTTACTAGCGTACCCAGCAAGATGCTCAAGGTTCTTCTTCGCATCGGCTTTAGAGATGCGACCTTGAGCGATGAGATCTTCCTCTGCACCAGGAACATCAGCTATCTGATTTGTTTCAATAAGGTTCCGAAGACCCTTGCAGAGATCTGATCGCAACTGAGGTTGTGAGTACAGCAGGTTTGCTGTCATTTCCGCAAACTTCTGGTCGAACGCTTCAGTAAGATCCAGAGGCCAGGAACAGTATCCGGGAAATGTCGCCCAGATTTGAGCAACAATAGTCTCGTAGATCTTAATTTCCATAGTCTTCTCTCCCTGATGGTCAAGGACTCGCTGAAACATGGCTTCGCTCAGAGGGACGAGCTCAGATGTGAAGTGTGCAAGACGAGTGTTTCTGACTGAATCACGCATGATTGGTAGCATCCAAGCACGCCCTACATGTCCACGCTGGGGCTTCAACAGGTTCAAAGGGAGAAGATCCAGCACTTTATCTGGTCCAATGGCAGAAATTGCTTCCTCGAGAACCTTGTCGGCTTCCTTCTTACCAGCGAAAGAGTCATTGCCTCTGAGATCTCCAATGGCCTTTAATGCAGGGATGAGGGCAGGGCTCGATTGCCATTTAAGGGTGTCAAAGGCTTCTGCGACCACGCGAAAAACTTCCATCCATGCAGACTGGTACTTGATACTAAGGAGCTCTTCAATCCCCTTTCCGATGCGTCTAAAGACCTTCTCGTCCATGATTGAAGGGTCCAAGAGCACACTGTCTGGGACACAATTGTGGAGGAAAGAAACAAGACACTCGGAAGCCGACTCGCGGATGTTGTGCGAGGCAGAAGTGAGGAACTGTGACATGGTTGTGAACAGCTCCGGCAGCTTGGCGAAAGTGTCCTCTGGGGCAATCTGTGCAGCAACTTCGTAACCTCTTGACAGCACAGCGATCCAAGGTGGAAGCAGTTGTGAATCGTCCTTTGACGGTTGTAGCTCTCCGAGCACCTCGAGCATCTGAGGGAGTTTGGCTGAAGAAACCTCGTCGGCGAGTCCAGCGAAGATAATCTCGAAGACTTCGAACGCAGACATGACCAGGTACTCGTGGCTCGACTTGGAGATGCTTAACAGCAACTCGCACAAAGCGTCGATCTTCCTGCTCGGCCAGCCGTTGGCCGCGCTGGCGATGAGCTTGACCAGTTGCAGTGCATGTATGAGTTGTGGCTCGTTCTGTTGTGCTGCCTCCTTTTGCTTCTTTCCTTTCGCCTTTGCTGCCTTTTGCGCTTCATCGTGAAGACCTCGCAGCGCAGTCTCGGCACACATGTCGGCAGCCGGGTGGTCCAAGGACGGACTCGGAGGGGTGCTATTCAGGACATTGGCGATAGCCTCCTGCGCTCTCTTTCTGACCTTTGGGCGTGGATCGACTGCAAGGTTGAGTAATCCGGCAACTGCTCTTCGAGGACTGATTTCCGAGGCGGGCAGATTCCAGGCAGCAGCATCTTGAACCTTTAACAACGACTCCAGGCATCCGATAGAAGAGCGAATCAGTGGGGCCTCGGCGTCTTGGTTTACCAGTGCAGGTGCAATGCTAGTAAGGATTTGCGAGAATTTCGAGCGAAGAAGTGGTGCCGAAACATGTGGTGTGACCAGATCCATCAGGTATACAACGGCATATGCCAGCTCCTTGTTCTCGATACCCTTGTCGGTCGAGATGTATCCTCCGAGGCAAGACAGCAAGGCCGCGAAGTAGGCGGTAGGCGTGGGTTCGGCATTTTGTGTTTTGAGCGTGTCTTCGACGGCATGCAGCAGAACTGATGTATGTTGTAAATTTTGTAATTTTGGCTGCGAGCGGATCTTGTCTAGCCTCTCGGTAAGAGACATCTTGTCGCGCCTTGAGAGAACCAGTAAAAGTTCCTTACCTAGAAAGATCAAGATGATGGCAGAAAATGTCAGTACATAGAAATTCTGCCGGGATCATCGCTGGAGGCGGTGTGCGGAGAGTTTGTTGGCGTGAATCATCAATCAATCAATCAATCAGGGTTCAGTCAGGCATGCCATCCCGATCATTCACTACGCCATTCAATGCAAACAAGCACCGTATCAGATGTCATAATGTATCACGTCTCAGATCAAGCATACAAGTCGACAGAATGGAGGAACATCACGTGAATTCCAATCAGGAAAATATGCATCCAGAATGCTCCGAATATGCTATGTCATGCTAAGATGCGAGTGGTATATGCTATTTCGTATGCAGTTGTGAAAGATCCATATCACTGGTATCAAGAACGGGCCAGCTCTCAAGCAGTGTCGGGAAATCTACCCAGAAACCAGGTACTGTCATCATTGTCCTCTCCTTCATCGTCATCACCAATACCAGCAGCAGCCTCTGCTTCTGTCTCAAGCCTGTCGCTTCCGTCACTGTACAACAAGCGATCAATAATCTGCTTGTGGCCCAGAGCAGCGGGATAGTCGGTATGGTTGTGGTATCTCCTCTGCTTCTTCTTCTTCCTGCCCTTTGACGTCCGCGCTTTCTCGTGGCTTGAATCGCCTGGACACCACTCTAGCGTACAAGTTTGGCGATGGACGTATCTTGGTGGGGGTCTGACCATGGACGGAGGACTCGTCAAAGCATGCAGATGGTCACAGCGACCGTTGTCTCGCATTCTGCGGCAGTCGCCATGGTACCTAGAGGGGTGTCAGTCTTGAAGAGACCAGTAAGCCTGTGGTTACAACACGACAATACACCGCCATAGACGGCTGATGGCAGACAGCGACCCCTCTGGATCTGAAAATGGACTGGTGGATTGATGACGTACCAGAAGAAACAAGTCGGCCGGCAGAGAGCTGTGGTTGAGGGTCGGCAAGAAGAGCTCAGCGACAAGGGGCCAGTCGACGAACAGGTGGAGGAGCCAGGCGGCGCTGGTGTGGCGCTGACAGGAGACCCAGTGGCATTACACAGAACAGCAAGGGACCGTAGCAGCTGCTGTTTGAGTTCGGGCGATGCAGCATCAATCGCTTGCTGGAGAAGTTGTGCTGGTGACTGAATCTGTACGCTGTCGGTGTTTGGCACAATGAGCGACCGAAGAAGGTCCATGACTGAAAATGAGAAGATCAGGTATCAAAGGTGATTAATTTGTTCTTGTCTCGTGTGTGAAGATTTAATGATGAAAGAGACTTAGTTGTTGTTTGTTGTTGAGTCGTCGCCCTATACGGCCCTAATCCACGTTGGAGGAACGTGGGAGTGAGGGATGGAAAGGACGAAAGTGAAGACGTCAACTAGAACAGTGCCTTGGTTTGTACTGTAAGGTAGAGTCAGGGAGATGACCCTCAGTCGTGAGACTGGAGTGAGAGTCGTCGACCTATACGGCCCTAATCCACGTTGGAGAAACGTGAGTGCGAGGGATTGAGAGAGAGATGCTGAGGACGTCAACTAGTACAGCGCCTTGATGTGTACTGCAAGATAAAGTCAGGGACAATAACTCGCGATCGTGAAATTGGAGTGAGAAAAGAACCAGAATTTACTGTAAGAGGAGAAGGAAGCGCTGGTGAAAGTTCTGATACTGTTATTGCCTCTATCTTCCAGTCTAGTTGTGACAGGACTGAATATGTTACTGGAACTTTTCTCGAAACTGTGTTTTGAGGTTTTGTACCTTATCAAAAGTGAGGTAAACATGCTGGAAAGGAAACTGCCACTCGAACGCCGTGCCGTGATTTCCTCTATACGCGACCTCTGAACTGACTGAAGTATGAATGGAAACGCAAATTGCCCCCGTCTCCCAATATTATGCGCAGATGCTGTAGTTCGTAATTCGTAAAACGCAAGAAACTTTTCTGAAAGCCTCTAATCCTTCCGCCTCATCGACCCTTCACATAACGTTTTAAGAACGAAAACAAGCCGCGCTTCGCAGGTCTTGCATTCTTCTCGTTCGGCACAACAGCCGACTTCCTCTTCTCCTGCGGCTTTGGTGGAGCCTCGTTCCATACAGGTCGTACCGTCTGAGTCTGCGAGCCAGCAGGCGGTCCAGAAGCCGATTCGATACGCGTCAACTTGGACAAGCCGGCACCCTCATTGTTGGCCTTGGCATGCTTCCGTTTGATGCTCTTGAGGTGCAGAAAGTCGCCAGCATCGGATCCAGCTTGACTCGCTTGCTCCCAGTTGTGGCGATCGTGGGCTTGCAGTCTTGGTCGTGGTGCCTCCGGCAGGGCGGTGAGGGCATCGTGGAGGGCAGAGGTCGTGAACATTTGAGAGCTCGGTAGATGGCCCGATGCGTAGGGGTCCACGTACATACTGACGGGTCTTACTTTTGAGGGGGCTGACCAGTCGCTGGGCCGGCCTTCCAGAAGAGCCAGGGATATCTGTCTGGATTGTGCTTCGGAGTAGTGCAGATCCCTCGTGTGAACTTTCATGGACTTGGAGCGTGAGACGCCATTCTCGCCATGGAGTTGTGACTTTAATATGCGTTGAGGGTTGAAAGGGTCTGGGAAGTGCAAAGCAGGTAGAGATCCACTGGGAGGTAGCGATGTGCTGAAAGATTCAGCTCCAGGTTGGTATGAATGTCTGTTGACTTTCTTCTTTCTGTCCGCTTCCTCGTTGGAGCCAGGTGCATCCGAGATGCGGTTGGCATAGCGGGGAACGTATGGAAGATTGGTCGAAGAGGCAAGAAGCGGCGAGTCCTTCTTTTCTTCGGAAGGTGTCTCTTTGGGTGAGTTGCGAGAGTCTTTTCTCTCTTTTCGTGTTTCGGTCCTGCAATACGTCTCCAGGCGACGACTTAGCTCTGCTGCGTCGACTGGTGTGCTGGATGCTCTGTTTCGAGGCTCGAATGCTGGTTTGACGTTGTTCTACGCGCAATTGGTCAGACGGTGAACCCCACACATTTTGTTACAGACAAAGTATGGACGCAGGGATAGGATGTGTGGTGCAGTGCTGATCACTTACCCGTATAGCCATATTCGACTGAACTGCTACCGCGGCCATGGTGTCCGAATGAATGCTTTCAGCAACGAGATGAGAGGAACAGAACAATAGACACAGAAAGAGTTGTGAAGTCGTCGCAAGTCCTGAAGCAAGACCGCGTCACGCTTCGCAAAGACAACGGAGGATAACGAAACCGCGATTGACTCTTGTAAAAAGTGGGACACGACGACATGTTAAAGGAATTCCAGCTTCCATATCGTACCGCATGCCGACGGGAATGATGATTGCGGTCCGCGATATTTTGCCTGTTCCTGCATGAAAAGAAAAAGTTACCTGACTAGGTAGTCCCGCATGGTATGGCGCCGTGGGCGACGCCATTGATGGTGCGATGGTCCATGCCCGGGTCAATTTGTTGGTCAAAAAGATCATGCGACCATGTCTGGGGCCATCATAGTACGCGATCTCATGTAGGTCTCGCCTATCCTCTCGACCCGAGGCATGGCTTCGAAATTTTGGCTGCTAGTCAAGAGCGACAGGAGATGAAAGAAAGCCATGAAGAGGGAGCATGGACACATCAACCAGCGGGACGTAAAAGCAAAGGATGGTGGAAGAGTGAGACGGGAAAAAATGAAGGTTCAACAGTCCGTGGGCTCACCCGCCTGATGCTTTTTGCTGCGGCAGCTAGTAACAAACGGGTATCGTGCCTTGCTTGGCCGCTTTATTTCTCCGCGCTTGACTCTCGGTATGTTCAAATGGTGCGTTTTGTGACTCTCATGGCCTCGTGTTTACTTTGATTTGGATTCCAAACTACCGCGCAAGTGATCCTTAGTCGCCTGGAGACAGGCTTGACGGGCTGAGACAACGCGCTCGATTCATCGAACATCCCCGTATTGTTGTCGCGCTGGTCTAACAAGCCTCCGCCGCCGGAGTGTCACTGCAAACAAGGCACTTCTGCGGCAGAATCGGTGGGTTCTTGGCTTCATTCGGGGCGGAGCTGCTCGGATGGGTGTGACGAATGCGACGGAAATCGAAGAGCGAGGCACGAGGGCGCGCGCCAAACGTAAGTTATGCCGCTCGCCGGATCTACACGAACAAGCTGGAGCCGAAAGGACGAGGCTTGTCTTGTCGGTCGCGGCAATTCATGACTTGCATGCTACCTATACAGCTTCTTGTATAATATCAGAGTTTATGCATGTTTTTGATTCGTGCTCACTTGTCAAACTAAGCCAGCTTTTCGGAAATAGCAACGCAGAACTTTTTCCACCATTTGGCGGAGCACGTGAAGATCAGCACCTGTCAGCAGGCTGTCTTCCGTAGTTGGTCTGTACTTTTTCGGTCGTGGTGAAGATAAAAAACCGGCATTGTTGTATTGCTCGTTGGTGCTAGAACGCTCAGACTTTGAAGCAAAACACCCGATCATCTGGATTACTTCCTCGCCCTCGTCTCGTTTGCCCGAGAGTTCCCTGCCGACGAGCTCGGCTTGGAATGCATACGGTGCAACTCCCTTTCGACCGTCGACACACATTCGTCCATGACATCTGTTCCTACTCGCCATGTGCGTAGCATTACGCCTTCCTTGTCCATGATATCCTTGGCCCTCTTCCACCGTCGTCGCCAAGTTTCCTCTTTCTTGTTCAACTGAGGTTCGCCAAACGCCGGGTCGGGGTTCCAGCTGCCACTCATGCGATTCGACGAATTGCCGCCAGGATATGAGCTGGTACCTCGTCGAGGCAGAGGCGCTGGAATGGACCTGTTATTGCTCGGTCGCTTTTCACCTGGCGAGCTCGGATCCCTGACCACCATGCTCATAGATCGTGGACTAGAAGCAAGTCCTTGGTCTCCAGCGTAAGTTGGCGAGTATTGATGTGTTGGTCCATGACTATCCTTGGTGAAAAATGTGGCCGAGGGCAGAGCGTTATACGCAGCTGACAGCTTTTGCTTTGCTGCTGCGCGGTATGACTGGTTCCTGTCCTGCAACTGTGGTCGCCTTGAGAACTCTGAAGAGACATTTTCTGCGTGATGTAGAGGTGACGGACTGGTAGGGCGCACTGAGCTTGACGGCTTTCTTGGCTTGGGTGGTGGTGCCGGTTTGAGCGAAAAGGTTGATTGTTCATTGGGTGTGACCGTCACTGTGGAAGCGTTTGATGGACTACGAAGACGATTAGGTTTGGTCGGAGGTGGTGGCCGAAGCACGGTGCTGCCATTCGTGGTTGGTGCAGTATGCTGAGGCTCGAGTGCATGGAGGTCATTGACCGACGATGGAGGTTTCGCAAAGGGAGACTGAGAAGGCTTGGGCGTTGGATCATCACTAAAGTCGATAAGGTCCTCGGACGACTCCATTTGGTGGGCTTCAGGTGCGGGCGGATCTGTTGGCCTTCGAGGCGGCAACGCTGGTCGAGGTCCAGATTCGGGCGAAGTAGGCTGTGGTTGTGCGATTCCATAATTCTCTCCAAACGCCCTTCGTCGGCCCATGGCAGTCTCTTTCTCCATGTCCTGCAGAGACGCGAGAATGGCTGCTTTCAGCTCATCATCGTCGTCTTCAATATCAGCAGGCCTTGAAAAGCGCTTAGACAACGCAAGGCTGTCAGTACTTTGATTGCGCGACAGGGTAGATCTCGGTGATAGTGGCGATCTGGTTCCGGACCCGGCCAATGGACCGGTAGATGGATCGAAAAAGCCTCTGGATGGAGGAGTTGTAACGTCACGAATGTATATAGCAATGATTCGACCGGGGTTGTCCAGCACGACATCAGTGTATACTTCTAGGTCCGCCTCACCGCTGTCACCGATCAGGATGAAGCGTCTCTCTGGAAAATCACGCATGATTCTGTCCATTGTAGCCTTCTTCCTCTCGGCAACGGGCTCGAAGATACCCTGCAGCATGCCACTGTATTGTTTGAGGTGGAAAGAGCCTTGCGGGAGGCCAGCAAGACCAAAGAAGGTTTTGATGACTGGAAAAAGCTGCCAAGGCGAATTGGAGACGTAGTGCAGCTGTACGCCCATATCGAACAGCTTGCCGTACCACTCCTTCACACCTTCAATGGTCAAGTCGCCCAAGTCGCGTATGAAAGCATTTCGGAAGATTTCTCGCGCACCCTTGGTGATTGCAGAGTGACGAACGGTGTCATCAATGTCACTGACAAGGCTGACACCCTTTGGATCTATCACCTTGACCTCCTCATGAACGGACAGCTTTTCTGAGCCGATAATGCGCACATGTGTTGGTACGAAGTCGAGGGCGGCTCGGAAGGAAAAGTGACCGGAAGCATCGGTAAGGATCGTTCTCTGTCGTGACTGTTTGTCGTCATAGAAGAAAGCGCTGATGGTCGAATTCCCAACTGGCGCGGCCATGAACGGCTTCAGACGTGTCATGAGGTTATTGTTGGCTACGCCAAGCTGTTCTGTGCTCATGTTCGCTGGTTGTGGCCATGATGTTCTTTTTTGCAGCTGGCTGCTGTAGTCGCCATCAAAACTTGACAGCGATTCGGACGTTTGCGAACGCCTGATACCAGGGCTGGGTGATGTTTGTCGACTCGAGACTGCATACAAACTGTCCCCATCGGTATCTCTTGATGGCTGTTCGCTGAACCTGCCTTGACCGGCAATCTCTGCCTCGGTCTGTCCCTTCTGAATGATGGCCGCGGCCTCGCGCGCTGCCTGCTCTTCTTCGACCGTCTGATGACTTCGTGTAGGGCTTGAAGATCTGCTACTGTTCTTGCTGCTACTCGTTTTCTCGGAGGGCGCGGGAAGGCCTACGAGTTGTCTCGCAAGAGCAACCATGAGTCTCTGCTTCCGGTTCAGCTGCCCCTTCAAAGGGGTAAACATCCAGCCTCGAACGTCGACATCGACAATAGCCTTGTCATTCTCATGCTTTTCCCACTGTTCTCTCCAAAACTCGGCGTCTCCAGCGCCAATCGTATCTCTGGAATCCCTGCCAGTACCTGAAGTTTCCTGAATCTGGCCTGGTACAGCTGTCGGAGGCTTGATCTTGACATGTCTTCTTGCATAGCTCGGAAAGACTATGAGTTCCTCATCGCCAGCTGAAGCGACAGTCGCGTCAGGAAAGGCGCCAGGCGCATCCCTGGTAGCATCAAACTCGCCTCTTGTGCCCCAGCTTTGAGTGTAGGATTGTCGTAATTCGTTGGCGGCCCTCAGGTAGCCCGCTATCTTTTTTCTCCTACCTCCCGGCTCCCTACCCTCTGCGCGCAGATCGGAGAGACCATCATCCTCGTAGCTCCTTGACGGTGGTCCTCTGTAGGACATTGTACCCTTCCGCAGCGCACGACCATCTTTCAAGGCTCCACGGCCCCAGAAAAGCGAGCTCCTTTGACGCAGTGCACCCAAGAGACCTTTTGCCTTGCGCTGTTGCTTCTTTACTTGACGTCGGAGTAAAGCCTGGTAGATGCTAGATTGAGCCTTGTGTTTCCAACGAGGAAGAGCGTTTAGGCGAAAGTTCTGGAGATGATCCCGAAAGCGTGAGCGGATGTGTGGGAAGAGGAATCGCAAGAGTGAATCGGAGTTTCGCGGTTTGACAGGTGGTTTGGTGAACGGTGGACGTGGAAGGGGAGCCACCTTGTCAGACTGAGGTGCAGTGACTACCTAGTAGCACGCGAAACACTACGGGTGTAGTAGCTTAGCTGTTAGTGAGCCGAGTAGATCTCCCGTTGTAGATTGAACACGGAGGATGACTGGATATGAAGACTGCTAACGCATCGATTGGCCGGATCTTTTGACACTTCTGTAATTCAGGTATGCAATGTAGGGTTATAGGTATCATGTGATGGTCGAGATGCTGCCAATCAAGTAGCGAGGGTGCGGCACCTGCGGTTGAGATTTGGGAGACCTCGCGCACCCCAATTCGACGTCATCGCGAGGAACGTCAAATGTTGATTTCGAAAAGATGAAATGCCACGCATATTAAATAAATGTAGATGATTTGTAGAAAAATATATCATGGCGTTCTGGATGATGAATGACAGAACATCTGAACATGTAGCCGTTCGTGAGCATACACAGAGTCGAGCAGGAGCCTACCCTCGCGGAGTAGCATGCTGCGCGACCAGAACGTTCGTTCGTCCTACAAAGGTTTCTGGGTCTAGCGAACATTATCTCGCGACTCCTAAGGCGCATTGCAGACTTCTGAACGACCTGAATAAGCGTGGAGGAGGGATCAAGAAGGACGAACAACCAGTGCCCATGAAGATATGGGGTAGCATTCTACTGCAAGGGCGGTCGACCGGTGGAAGTGGTATCGTACCTTTGTATGCTCTGCTGAAACAGATGTCGAGATCGGAAGTATTTTGGTCTGCTCATACATGCAAACCGATCACGTGGTTGATCACACTCGTTCCTACGACATCCTACCTGATTGCCAATGCTCGGCAGTGTCTGGGATTGAGGCCGTCACACAAGCGATCGCCTACAAGACTGACTAGAGATGATACAACGAAATTTCGAGGTATAAAGGATGGATCATGAGCGATCATGCTTGCTGAGACTTGCTGGAAAGCGTTGTATCATGGACTTCTATCATGTCCAATATGGCTGACCCATGGCGTGAAGCGGGACTTTGACTGTTACGGTCATGCGTAGTACAGACTATAGAGCGGTCCAAGGTCATGGCCATGTTGAAAAGAGACAGGCCTAAGGCATGTCATGAGACCTCAACAAATATATATCTATGAGGATCCACTGTACGGTGTCAAGACTCAAGATGTGTCTTATCATGCACATCGAGCATGGGTATACCCATGTATGCATGCATGCAGTCAAAAAAGAAAGGAAACCCCATGCATACCTTATTCAGTTCAGCTCTTCTTTACCCGGGTCTTTCTCCGATCGCAGAGTCGCAACCTCATCGTCGCATTCTTCCTGTAATACGTGCAATACCGAAGAACACTCTTTTTTCCAGAAGTATGGCAGCAACGAACAGGACTGGAGGTTACTGTGCACGTACCGAAGCATAGCGCATCTGTTGTACAGAGGTAGATTACCGATGAAAATATGCCGGCTATTTGGCGTGCTCCGTTTCGAGTTGCAAGAGTGAGGTGGTTGGTAGTTCCGAAGGCAGTTCTCCAGGCTCCGCCCTCAATATCGCATCGGGTCCCCGAAGTTCCTGCGCAAGGTTCATGGTTCAGGGTTCGTCGACGTCCCCTCCCGACCTCAAACTAGTACTACTTCCATCTCTTGGACAATGAAGCACTATGAGAGAAACGTTTGCTGTTTAAAACCGCGCGGAGCGTTGCAGCCACTGGGCAACTCATTGTTCTATTGTGTCATGCCGGCTTCCGACAAGAGTAATCAGCCCGCTGAGTGCGACACGGCGCAACCTTTCGCGACACAAGATCAAGTCACGAACACAAAAGTCAAGCCCGGCCTCGGCTGGCTGCGTGATGATCTGCAGCCTGCAGGAACACCTGTGCTATGCGGCGTGCATCAATCGTGAAACAACTGCACCCACTACTTCAGACCTCAGCAGATCTCGTGTGACGCTTGGGCCTTGGCCGGCGCATTTGACGAGACGAGACGACAAACAGCAAACACGATGAACTCCGTAGGACGAGATGCATCTGGTCTGGTCGTGACTTTTCTTCTTGTCGCAAAGGAGCAGGGGTTTGGCGCCTCCAACCGTCAACGGTAAGCGCGTCTCGTTGCGTACAGATACGCGCTGGTCAACGATCGCAACGGTTCCGTCGAACGTGTCGAAACAGCAAGAAACAACGCTCGAAGACCTACGCAACGACGAATGTGTCGATTGAAATGATATATCACTACGAAGTCCAGTCTACAGAGTCATTCGTTTCTCATTCGACTCACTCCAACACCGCCAGCAAGATTACCGCCAATAGTGTTCCATCACGTCGCCGCGTCGCAATTTCACAATCTATTTCGCTTCGACAAATCAAAAGTCCGGACACCAGCGAGGCCCGGCCCCTGCAGCACCACACTTGACCAACTCCGGCCTAGGATCCACTTCCATTGCACTACTCACGCTCCCCTTCCATACATCGCACCAGAACCACGCCTACTCGTACAGTAGCATCGACCTCTACCACTTTGGACTAGGACTCCACGCCACTACCGTCTACCGGATCTCCTAATCCCTGCGGTTCGTCCAACCAATTACTATCGCGCATCTCACATTGGCGTGCAAGACAACTTGAGATCTACGAGTATATCCCATTTAGCTAAGTACCATTTCTCTCCCCTCTGCTTTCACTCTTGCATCCGCTCTTTCATTCCCTTGCGACCAGTCATTCATTGATTATACACTCATTCATTTGTCCATTCGATTGCTATCACCTACTACCTTCCAGCCAAGGGCACTCTTTCAGTAACAATCTAGGAACACCCAACTGCAGTCTACCACATCGATCAACCACGTTTTACCAGTAGAGAGCACTGAGAGTCAACATGAAGCTCTCCACCAACGTCAGTCGCTGCAACAAATGTCTATATCAAGACACCCTATCTAACATACACCAGTCACTCTTCGCCCTTTGCGCAGCTGGTTCTGCTCTGGCTTGTCCAGTCAAGAACCACGGCAAGCACGCTAGACTACACCAACACGTGCACCGTCGCTTCGACAACCTTACCGCCCCCGCCGCTCCAAAGGTCTACGGATCTCAGGGTATCACAATCGAGAGTACCGTTACAGTCCAGCCTATTGAGCAGAGCTCCACCGCTTCAAGCGCTCTTGTTAGCTACTCGACCGCAGATGGCACCGTCCACGCTATGTCTCCTTCCGTCAATGCCATCACCAGGACTGAGACCTCCACTGCTACCTACACTCTTGGCTCTGGTCCAACCGCAAGCGAGACCACCAACCAGTACGAGGTCGTCATTACCGACTACGTGACACAGTACATTACCGTCATTGTCACCGCCGGTTCTCCTGCCCCTACCGCATCTGGCTCCGACAGCAGTGTTTCAGCAAACAACCACGCTGCTCCTTCTGCTTCATCCGATGCCGCGCCAGCCTACACCCCAGCCGCCTACTCTCCAGCCGTCAGCGCTCCGGCTGCTTACACCTCAGCTGCTTCGTCTGACGCCGAAGACTCAAGCGCTGATTCATCTGCCACCTCGGATGCTCCAGAGGCCCAGATCACCTCATATGCTCAAGAGACTACCATGTCCATCATGCCAAGTGCAGTCTACACCAATGGCAACGGTACTGCCAACTACACGGCTCCTCACCCTGGTAACCTCGCAGCCTCCAAGTCGAAGAAGACCAAGACCAAGACCAAGAAAGCCGACAAGAAAGTTTCTTCTAAGTGGTCTCCCTACTTTTCCTCGTTCACTGCTTCTGCTACCACCTCTACCACTACTCTGGACTCAACCACCACCACCAGCCAGACCAGCATGACCACCAAGACCCAATCTTCTTCCTCGTCTGCTTCGTCTTCCTCTAGCCTGTCTCAGTATTCCTCTGCGGTCTCCTCGAGCTCAGTCAAGTCGTCGTCCGCTTCTTCTAGCTCCGTTAGCTCGTCATCCGCATCTTCTAGCTCAGTCAAGGCATCCTCAAGCTCTTCAAGCTCGGTCAAGCCATCTACAACTTCCTCCAGCTCCGTAAGCTCGTCATCCGCATCTTCTAGCTCAGTCAAGGCATCCTCAAGCTCTTCAAGCTCGGTCAAGCCATCTACAACTTCCTCCAGCTCCGTTGCGCCATCGACCACTTCATCAAGCTCTGTCGCAGCTTCCACTACTTCTTCTAGCTCCGCCCAGTCGTCTGCTTCGTCATCATCAAGCTCTACCAGCGCCGGCGCCGTCACCGCGCCTGCCCCAGCTCCTACCGGCACTGGAACCGTATCTGGCTGCACCGAGTGGTACGTTGCTCAATCTGGCGATTACTGCTCCCTGATTGCAACCGAATTCAACCTTAATGTCAATACCTTCATGAGCTGGAACCCTTCAGTTAATGCCCCAAGCTGCAATTCTCTCTACGCCGGATATGCCTACTGTGTCGCCACCACCGGCACACCAGTTGTTTCCAGCTCCGCCGCTGGCAGCACTACCCCAGCTTCTCTCCCAGCCGGCTCCTCCACCACCTCTTCCGCGCCTGCCTCGACCGCCACCGGATCGTACGCCTACCAGATGTACTCCGGCAACGGCACCGTGGCCGCCGGCTGGCCAGCAATGAGCCAATGGTTGGACTTTGACGACATGTGGAACTTCAACGTGCCAATCATGCAGCAATCCTGCAGCCAATGGGGCGTACCAAACAACTCACCCGACGAGATCGCCGACATCAAGAGCAGCGTCCAGAGCATCTCTGCCTCCTCCGGCGTCGACGCTCGCTTCATCCTCGCCATCATCATGCAAGAGTCCAACGGCTGCGTCCGCGTCATCACCACCAACTACGGTGTCGAAAATCCGGGTCTCATGCAAGACCACGACGGCGCTGGCTCCTGCAACCGCGACGGCGTTGTCCAGACCCCTTGCCCTGCTTCTGAGATCACCCAGATGATCACTGATGGCACCACCGGCACTGCCTCAGGTGATGGTCTCGTCCAATGCATTGCCGAGACCAACCTCTCGGACGTCTCCATGTACTACGCCGGCGCCAGGATCTACAACGGCGGCATCGGCGGCTACGTCCCAGACAACTTGGGCAGTGGCTGCTGCACGCTGTGCTACTCCAGCGACGTCGCCAACAGGCTCACTGGCTGGCACTCTGGTCCTTCCGGCTGCACGCTTTGAGCGTCGCCAGTTGTCCCTTTCTGCATTTGTGTCTTTTTAGCGACTTAACAAAAACAGCCCAAGATACGGGTCATCTTACACTTCTTAACGATGGTTTTCACACAATGAACGCATCAACGAACGCTTTTACGAATTGGGTTTGAATGAATGGAGTACCTACATTTCATGACGGATGCGCGCTTATCGCGGCTGGATATATTGATACAAGAGTTGAACGAATATAAGAATTCTACCTACACATGCTTTTTTCCTGTTCCATACCTTGATACTTCGCGCCTCGCTCTGTGACACTGCTTGTTCAACAATGTTTCTACCAAGACCCTAATCACATGAAACCGGAACGAGTCAGTCGATACGAAGTGACCTTCTAAAAGGAATTGAGAAATGCCTTGGCAGTCTCCTCACGTTTGAAAGTAAATGAGCACGCTGAGTCATACAAGTGCTTCCTTGAGACAAGTTTTGACTGGATAATATAATTTACAACACATCAGGATGCAGATGGCACGGCGTCCTATCTTTGGTTGGCTCAGCCCACATAGCATTCAAGCTCTTCATCTTTCAAAGATTCCCAATCGTTCCTCCCCTCTAGCTGCCAATACTTCCAACCGGCGCACCACTGCCCGAGAAAGGCTGACTAGACGCCACAAGATCCGGCAACCTATTCGCCGTACTATCCAGACTGGGCGCAGGCATAGCGACCCTCGGCCTCCTCAAATGAGCCTCCGTGACACCATTCCCGATCTTCGTAATGCCCATAACCGGCGGATCCCCCTTCCTGACAAACTCATACATGCCCGGCATCTTATTGCCCGCCAGCCGGAATGCATCTCTTACAATCTGCTCGTGGATATCGCCTTTCAGCTCAAAGATAATTTTACTGACAGCCACTCTGCTCGCCCAGTAGTCGAAGCTGCCTTTTCCCTTACCCATTCTGCTCTCGTTGCCCGACGTGTACACGCCGATGTTGGCGCTGATGCGTGTGTACAGCCGGTACTTCATACCACGCAGTCGCTTGCGGATGGTTTCTTCCCCGTTACGCAGTTGTGCGGAGCTGATACGTCGGTCGTGATCCAGGAGCCGGATCCCATATTCGCCCCATACCAAAGTCGTGCCTCGTATGCTGCCCCCGGTGTGTACGCGTGGTCGCCCTTTTTGGTCTTTGCTGCTTGCGCCGGCTTTGGGGAGAAGCCAGTTCTGCTGTGTCTGTGTGGTTGTGAAGGGTCGGATGGAGGGTGTGCTGGTGCTGGGTTTAGATAGTTGCAGCTTGGGGCGGCATTGTGAGCAGATTGGTGAGATCCGAAGCGCTGAGAGGGACCTCGATAGCGCATCTGTGAGGGGTATTATCCGCGGTGGAGGCATTGTCTTTGTCGGTTAGCTTGACAGAAGTGTAGCAGTTTGTCGTGATAGGTATAGAGTTGAAGAGTTGAAATGCTGGCGAGTCGGGACTCTGAACCTTGGCGGCGGTCTTGATTCATGCAACTTCCCTCAATAATGAGGTCAGTCGCGCCGCGACTGCACTTTACGCGTTGATCCGGAGAAGCCAATCCGACCGCGCTGCTCCTGCCCATTTCACATTATTGCAAGACTGCTGCCTGGCTTAGCGCGGAATCATTTGAGCAGAAGCTCATACACAAAAACTACAATGCCAGGAGATATCAGGAGCTTCTTCGGCGGCAAGCCTACTGCTGCACCATCTGAGACAAAGCCAGAGGTAAATCATTCATCGATTCCATTATCGACACGGATGCTGGACAGCTGAGAGAGCTGCTTACCTTTCCATTGTCCCACATCTCGTGCCAACCAACTGTCTCTACTACCGGACATTTGCTGACAGTCCCTACAGAAACCCGCAGCAAAGAGAGGCCGGGTCAGCAGAAAGGTTGTCGAAGACAGTGACGAGGAAGAGCCGACACCGAAGTCAAAGAAAGCAGCTCCGGCCAAGTCGAAAAAGAGAGAGCCGACACCGGAAGGCGAGACGACTACTACCGCGGATTACTTTGGTGACAGCAAGCCCAAGCGCACAGAAGCAATGCGTCCTCAAAGCAAAGCCAAAGCCTTCGACGGTACCCCAAAGGCATCGCCTGCAAAGGCCAAGAGCACTCCGTCGAAAGCCAGTGAAACTCCAACCAAGAATGCACCAGCTAGTGCCCGAAGCTCCACACGCAGTAAAGCGGCTACAAGCTACAAGGAGGAGAACGCGGACGATAATGACGATGATGTCTTCAAAGCAGATTTCAAGAAAGGCGGCAAGGGTCTCGGTGACGATTACGAAGAGGATGACGATCTCGAGGAGGAGGTGCCAAAGCCAACCCGCACTGCCAGAGGCAAGGGCAAACAGACCAAAATTAAGGATGATGACTTTGAGGACGAAGAAGACGTGGATATGAGAGATGCGGAGCCGGAAGACGACTTTGTCGTTCCAGATGATGACGAAGAGATGGTTGTAGACAAGCCTGCGACCAAAGCGCAAGCAAAGGCCGGCTCGAAAAGAAAGGCTGTCGCGGTGATGGACGATGACGATGAAGAAGAGGAGACGCCCAAGAAGAAGCCTAAAAAGGCAGCAACAACAACAACGAAGAAAGCTCCAGCGAAGGCGAAGAAGGAAGACGTACAGGACAGCGCCGAGATCAAAGACATCATGGACAGTATTCCGACTATCAGAGCACCCTCACCACCGCCTAAAGACGACGGCGATGGTAAGCGCAAGTTCCCGTTCGGAGGTGCACATGCAAATTCGGGTCCACCACCAGAGGCTGGATCGAAAGAACTGCCCGTAGGTGCCGAGAACTGCTTGGCAGGTCTCTCCTTTGTATTTACTGGACTATTGCAGACTCTATCTCGCGAAGATGGAACCGAGCTTGTCAAGCGTCATGGAGGCAAGGTCACTGGTGCACCATCGTCAAAGACCAGCTTCATCGTCTTAGGTAGCGATGCCGGACCGTCAAAGCTGGCAAAGATCAAGCAGTTCAATCTCAAAACCATCAGCGAGGACGGTCTATTTGAACTCGTCAAACGACTTCCTGCAAATGGCGGTGACAGCAAGGCTGCTGCCCAAATGGCTGACAAAAAGGCGAAAGAGGAAGACAAGATTCGTGAGATGGCCGCTGAGATGGAGAAGCAGGATCGTCGGGCAGGGGGCGCAGGAGGTGCTGGTGGAGGCAAGACGTCCACTCAGTCATCGGCAAAGGGCAAGGAACCTGAAGTAGACAGCCGTTTGTGGACCGTCAAGTATGCGCCTCAACAACTCAATCAGATCTGTGGCAACAAGGCCCAAGTCGACAAGCTACAGAGGTGGCTCAAGGCCTTTCCAATCAACCACAAGAAAAAGTTCAAGATGCCTGGAGCAGACGGTAGCGGCGCCTATCGAGCAGTTATGATTCATGGTCCTCCTGGAGTTGGCAAAACTACTGCAGCTCATCTGGTTGCCAAGCTCGAAGGTTACGATATTGTGGAAAGCAATGCCAGTGACACCCGTAGCAAGAAGATGGTCGAGCAAGGCCTGAAAGGAGTACTCGATACCAGGTCCCTGATGGGCTACTTCTCTTCCGGCGATGTCGAAGTGTCCAAGAAGAAGCTTGTCCTGATCATGGATGAAGTCGATGGTATGTCTGCCGGTGATAGAGGTGGAGTCGGTGCCCTTGCTGCGGTTTGCAAAAAATCGGAAATTCCAATGATCCTCATTTGCAACGATCGAAGGCAGCCAAAGATGAAGCCGTTCGACTTCTGCACTTACGATCTACCGTTCAGACGCCCAACGACCGAGCAAATTCGAGGCAGAATCATGACGATTCTTTTTCGCGAGAACATGAAGTTGCGCCCAGAGGTCGTCAATGCCTTGATCGATGGCACAGGCGCAGACATCCGTCAAGTCGTCAACATGGTCTCTACTGCGAAGCTCGACGATGCTGCGCTGGACTTTGACAAGAGCAAGGAAATGTCGAAATCATGGGAAAAGCATATCATTCTTAAGCCCTGGGACATTACTGGCAAGATTCTTGGTGGTGGCATGTTTGCTTCAACCAGTAAAGCAACCCTCAACGACAAGATTGAGCTCTACTTCAACGACCACGAGTTCAGTCCTCTCATGCTTCAAGAAAATTACCTCGGCACGAACCCAATGCTAGCAAACCAGGCGCCAAATGAAAAGATGAGAAAACTGAAGCACCTCGACCTCGTCTGCAAAGCCGCAGATAGTATCTCGGACGGCGACTTGGTTGATCGCATGATTCATGGCTCTCAGCAGCAGTGGTCGCTCATGCCAGCGCACGGTGTCTTCTCTTTTGTTCGTCCAGCTTCATTCGTCTCCGGTTCAATGGCTGGCCACAAGACCAGCTTCACTTCTTGGCTTGGCAACAATAGCAAGACGGGCAAGCTCGTGCGCTTCATCAAGGAGATTCAAGGCCACATGAGACTACGCACCACTGGTGATCGCCACGAGATTCGTCAACAATATGTACCCCTCCTCTGGCAACAGTTGGTCAAGAGGCAGGTTGACGAGGGCAAAGATTGTATCGAGGACGTCATTTCCCTGATGGACAGCTACTACCTCACCAAGGACGACTATGATGCTATCATTGAGCTCGGTGTTGGTCCAATGGACATGGAGGGTGTAAAGGTTGAAACGCAGGTTAAGTCAGCCTTTACCAGAGCGTAAGTCATCCTTTTAACAATAGTTGAAATGTTACTAACCACCACTCAGATACAACGCTCGAGATCACCCACTGCCATTCATCAAAGCATCTAGCATTGTTGCACCCAAGAAGCAGTCTAAAGAGAAGCCCGACCTCGAAGAAGCCATCGACGAATCTGACGAGGGCGAAGTCTTGGAGGATCCTGACGAGAAGCCCGAGCCGGAGGAGGAAGATCTCAAGAAGGACAAATACATTAAGCAGGGAGGCTCGAAGAAGCCGGCCGCGAAAAAAGGCAAGGCTAAAGCGAAAGTCGAGGCCGATGATGAAGTTGAGGAGAAGCCGAAGCCCAAGGGCAAAGGCAAGGCTAAGGCGAAGAAGTAGTGTTGTCGTGCGGACACACTTGTGATGACGAAATAAGTGTATTAGAGATGGTAGCATTTTATCAAGATTCTCGCGTAAAGGCTCGAATACAATATTTCGACCACCTAATCTCTTTGTTCAGTCGGCGGCTAAACCAGTGGCTGTATAGGTCGCGAGTGCTTCCATCTACAGCGGGACTGGCTAGCAGCGTATCGTGTTGACACTCGCCAGTTGAAGAAACACATGCGGCCTTGTGTGAATTCTGGAACACATATCACGGCCGATTGGAAACATCGATTATAGCAGTTCTAGAGTGCTTGTAGAATCATGCCTCTTCGGGAAGTGACTGCGAGCTTCACCCCGCAAAATGACGCAGCCGGATTAGCATGTGAACAAATGTCGGATCATACATGTACCTAACTTGTCCTTGTCGCACTCTTTAGCAGAGACGTAAAAAGAAGGCTACATCCAAGTCTCGTCGCCGCTGCTCAGGATGTCAAGTCGCATTAGCAACATCAGTCCGAAAGCGATGACAATCCAATCGAACACTTTCGCGAAGATGCTACGGCTCGACGGTGTACCGCGCAAGGAGATCGCATTGAAGGGCGTAGATCTGTAAGGACTACTGTCCTCTCAAATGGTGAGCAGCTAATGACTGAGTGCACAGGCTACGAAACATCCTCCTCGCCTTCTTCGTCCTTCGCTACTCTCGCCTCGCACTCTTATACCTCTACGGCTATGGCCCCATCGGCTCGGCTCAGATGCTGTACAAAGCACTCCGCGGCTTCATACACCGAAAGTTCATCGCTCTACCGGGTATCCGAACGCGAGTACAAGCGCAGATCGATTCGGCGATAGCAGGTGTGGAGCAGAAACTAGTGCCGTCTGGCCCAGGTATCACACAGTACACGTCGCTGCCTGCGTCGGGATGGACGAAGGAGCAGATCAGCGCGGAGATGGAGAAGTTGGGCGAGATGAAGCATACGCGGTGGGAAGACGGCAGGGTGTCCGGTGCTGTGTATCATGGTGGTAAGGAGTTGTGTGATTTGCAGACGGAGGCGTTCAACAGGTTTGGTGTCTCGAATCCGATTCACCCGGACGTGTTTCCAGGGGTTAGGAAGATGGAGGCCGAGGTCGTGGCTATGGTTTTGGGTCTGTTCAATGCGCCGCCCGGCGCGGCGGGTGTCACGACTAGTGGTGGATCGGAGAGTATCATCATGGCTGTTTTGAGTGCGAGGGAGAGGGCGCGGATCGAGAAGGGCGTCACCAGGCCTGAGATGTATGTCTACAACAGTGATTGGATGAATAGATGAACATACTGACAACGTCCAGGATCCTCCCAGAAACAGCTCACACCGCCTTCCGCAAGGCCGCCGAGTACTTCAAGATCAAGATCCACTACGTCCCCTGCCCAGCACCAAGCTACAAAGCCTCAATACCGCACGTCGCGCGCCTCGTCAACAGAAACACAATCATGCTTGTCGGCAGCGCCCCCAACTTCCCCCACGGCATCATCGACGACATCACCGCGCTCAGCAAAATCGCCCTCAAACACAACACATGCCTGCACGTCGACTGCTGCCTGGGCTCCTTCCTCGTCGCCTTCCTCGCCCGCGCTGGCCACGAGACGGAGCCCTTCGACTTCCGCGTCCCCGGCGTAACCTCCATTTCCTGCGACACGCACAAGTACGGCTTCGCGCCCAAGGGCAACAGCACCGTGCTGTACCGGATGGCAAAGCTGCGCAAGTACCAATACTTCATCTCACCCGACTGGTCCGGTGGCGTGTACGCAAGCCCGAGCATGGCTGGCTCGCGGCCCGGCGCTCTCATCGCGGGCTGCTGGGCCAGTCTGATGAGCGTCGGCGAGGACGGGTATACGGACGCGTGCCACAAGATCGTGGCGGCGCAGAAGCAGATTTCAGAGACGATTCGCACCAGCGATGCGCTCAAGGGCGACGTCAGAGTTATGGGCCGCCCGCTGGTCAGCGTGGTGGCGTTCACGAGCGATACGCTTGATATCTACGATATTGCGGATGGCATGAATGCCAAAGGCTGGCATCTCAATGCGCTGCAGGACCCGCCTGCGATTCATGTCGCTGTCACATTGCCGATTGTGGCGGTTGTGGATGAGTTGATCAGGGACTTGGAGGCGACTGTTGGGGAGGAGAGGGAGAAGGAGAGGGTCAGGATCGTGGAGGGCAAGGGCGCGAAGGGTGCTAAAAAGGGCGATACTGCGGCGCTGTATGGTGTTGCTGGCAGTCTGCCGGACAAGACCATTGTGAGAGAGCTTGCAGCTGGCTTCTTGGACACTCTGTACAAGACGTGAAAGAGGGTGTGGTTTGCATGCATTTGTCGAGCGATTATCCTGTTTTCTCTCTTTTCCCGCAAGTTAGATATCACATCATCGTTGCAATGACAATTTCGAGAAGAACGATTCGATGGATCTGTGGTGATAGCTATATTACCAGATATATAGCAATCCGCACCGCCTAGCTCTTATCCGAGATCTGCAATCTATTGGTCCAACTTCACAGGGAAAGAGCCGGCTTCTGCATAGAATTAGCGCCTTGTATCACGGTGTGCATTTCAATCGGACATACCTCTCTGGTCGTCCCAACGCTGAGCCCACGCACTAGGGCAGAGTGATCGGTAGGCCAAGAAGAACTGTATCTGTATCAACATCCGCGCTCTTTGTTTCCCCTTCTGCGGTAGCGGTTCGTACCTGGCGGCATGGCTTGAAGTCCTCTCCCTTGGCGAGGACGCACTTGTGGTAGTCGACGTAGTTTTGCCAGCAGTGCTTGGTCTGGTTCTGGTTCGGGAAGCGGGCGTCGAAACCTGGTCGGTTGTGTCAGAGGGGCTGTTGTACATTGCGCATGATCGAGAGAAGCATCTGGCGCTCTGTTCCGGGCCATGGGTGAGTTACATACCGGCTGCGATGCGTTAGTCGGAGCTCCTCGTTGATGGAGCGGGGCGCGCTGTGGCTACTCACCAGTCACGAACTTGAACGGCATGGTGACGCGATCCTCATCGTCGGACATGTTTGCGGTATTGTGATTGGTGTTTGGGAGGTGTGAGAAGGGTAGCTGAGTGCTGCGCGGTGTGGTCAACGAGACTCAAGAGCAGATGGAAGTCATGGATGAAGTCAGGCTCGGCAGGAATTCCACAATCGCGTTATGCGCTAGTTGCAAGAACGGCCGACGGTCCCACAACATGCCGCTGCACCCCAATTTATCGACGGGGCATTCCCTATACTACCTACTACATGTAGCCGTGACTTGCAGTACAGGCATGTTCAGTCGAAGTAGTTGCCGTACGGGTCGCGGGCAGGATTTGTTATTGTAAAACGTTAAATCAAATACAACTCCAAATTATCGAGAGTGACTGTAGTATATGATATGTGTACTAGGATAACTAAAATAACAAAGCCAGGCACTTATTCGTGTGGGGGGGAGTCTGACATCACCTGGTCCTCGTCCGGCACAGTCGACAAATCGGAGCTTGGGTGGGGTGTAGTAACGGAGACATGAGTGCGCATAAATGAATCGATCGGGCGGGGTTGTGGAAGTCGAGGCAAGTCGTCGTCGTCTTCAGGAGCCGCTACATCGCTGCCGCCCTCGCCCTCGTCCTCCATGCCCTCGTCCTCCTCGTCAGACTCTCCCAGAGACTCTACATAAACTTCCTCAGCACTTCCGTCGTCGTTCGGGCCAGGGTCGCCCGCTCTTTGAACCGACTCTGCAATCTGCGCCTCGATAATCTGGTCATCTGTCATACCGGCATACTTTCTGTCGTACTCGGCATTCTCCTTCTCTTCCTCCTCTTTTGCCTTTTCGAGCAGCTGACGGGCGTTCACTAAGAAAGCCTTTCTGGCTTCTTCTTCCTTGTCCGTTGGCGGCGGTTGAATGTTCTCATACATTTTGTCCAGAAGTGACACAGCCTGCTCAGCATGAGATCTTGGTATGTTAGCAAAGTTCATTTTGTTTCCTATGCATATCTACATACACAGCAAACTCGTTTTTAGCAGTCGATAGGAGCATATGCATGCGTGCTTCATGGAAGACAGAAATGCGTGAATTGAGGAGGAGCTCTTGAGCAAGTTCGAATGCTCGCTCAAGGTCGCCATCAAAGTAGCATTGCCAGGCTGTAGTTGTTAAAGATTCAATGACTTTCGTCATGTTATCAGTTTCTTGTATATCGGTTTCTTGCGACATGATCAGGGTGAAGTGGTAATCGACAGAAAAGAGAAAAGAAAATGGATTATAGACACATGTTGGACCATTTCCTACCTTACCGCTTACTCCATCACACAATGAATGTACTAATTGGATGTATCAGGGCACTTGCATATGGCCACCCTTACGAATCGATAGATTATGCAACCGACCGCAATATTGCATAATAGTCTCATCGCTTCACATCGATCAAATCAAGTTTAGAAGACAGTGTGTCTGACTCCCCCATCATGGTTGGCTAATTCATTAATAGATTATGCAACTGTCCGTAATATTGCATGATAGTCTCATCGCTTCACATTATGTTAATCAAATCGAGTTCAGAAGACAGTGTGTCTGACTCCTCCTATCATGGTTGGCTAATTCATCAATAGATTATGCAGCTGTCCGCAATATTGCTTCATGCTCTTGCCGCTTTATTACATCAATCGGATCAAGTTAGTAAGACTGTGTGTCTGCTCCTCCTCTACTGGTTGGCTAACTCCATGTAAGTCAGGCTACCAACTACTACATGCGCTGTTATTGATCGTTCGATTCAACACTTCAAGTAGACAAGTACATCTGATGAAACGATAGTTTACGGCAGTGTACATGCATCCAGATCCAGACCGACACTTTGGCCTGATATCTCCTACATCCTCCTTAATGCCTTGGCGATCAGCAGCTATAGCACAATCACTATACATCGCTTGAACGCCATCATGTGTCTATTTCAGCAGCCAGTCTTGGACCCTACATGGACAACTAGGATCGGTACACTTTGACTGGCGCTTCATGAGATTGTCCAGACTTGCGCTTGCCTTCACCACGAGCGCCATCGATGCCAAATTCGGAATTGATACCCTTCAACATGTTCTTGAATCGTCGATCTCTGGCTGCCATCTCACTATGCTCTCTACTGCTTATCATTACTATAGTTTTGTAAGCATGTAGGTTGTCTATATTAATCTGCTCTTCGCTCTCCTTCTGTTTATGTTTATAAACCTCTCCATCCTCACATATCTTCTTATACTAACTTCTCCATATCTTTGTTTATTCACTTTAACCCCCTTTCATAAACCCCTTGTTCTTGTCTGCCCTCTTCCCTCTACCTAATCATGGATCCTAACCTAGCCACTGGACCAAGTAACACCCCTCTGGACCTATCAGCTACAGCTGCTTACTCCTCTGCCATCCATCCTGCTGCTCGACATGCAAAGTCACCACACTATCTTCAGTATAGGACTTATAACCAGGAGAAGGTTAGGAATGCAATCAAGACTATCAAGGCTACACTTCAACAAACGCCGATACCACCACAGGCAACCCCTCAGGTCACACATCAACAAACGCCGATACCATCACAGGCAACCCCTCAGGTCACACACCAACAAATGCCAATGCCACCACAGGCAGCCCCTCAAGTCATGCATCAACAAATGCCAATGCCACCACAGGCAGCCCCCCGAGGCACACATCAACAAATGCCAATGCCACCACAGGTAGCCCCTCAAGTCATGCATCAACAAATGCCAATGCCACCACAGGCATCCCCCCGAGGCACATATCAACAAATGCCAATGCCACCACAGGCAGCCCCTCAAGTCATGCATCAACAAATGCCAATGCCACCACAGACAGCCCCTCAAGTCATACATCAACAAATGCCAATGCCACCACAGACAAAACCTCTAGGTGATCAAGGGACATACAGATCACTTGACATTCTTTTCAACAGTCCTGCTATTGCTGGCCGCAATTATTTCCCAAGGATTCAGCCATATGGCCAAACAGACAAGTGGTTACTATGTGCCCAGGACCAGAACAGTTCTAGGATCAAGCTTGGAGTCTTCGGCTCTATGCCAGTAACATTGTTCACTAAGCAAGATGCAGAGTTAGTCTGTAACAAGCTCATCCTGCTTTTGAATAGCTGGCCATGGAACCCAGACACTTTACTTTTGCCGCTTTCAAGGTACAAACCCTCGTATCTATTGAAAAGTGTCGCAAGACACCTACTTGAAGCAGCGATCCAGAGATTTCTTCCTTACTCAAAGCAGCCCAGAATCTTTGATGGACCTCTCTACCAAGCAGAAACTGGTCATCTACCAGAAATATACGCCAACCTCATAGTCCATGCCCCTAGCAATCAGAGTGCTTGGACATACAAGGCCAGGCTTACAGCCACAGACTTGACAGGACAGGAGCAGGTTCCAGATGTACTCGGGCATGTCAGATTCAGATCACTTCGAAGCGGTCAACATGTTGTAGACGACCGAACATTCATACCTAATCCTACATTGCCTCCGGAATTTCCAAGCAACATCCCTCAGGGTCTTGATGCTGAGACATCACACAAGCTTATGCTTGGCGAAAAAATCCTCCGGCTCTTTATCGTTACTCATACTGGATCAATCATGGACAAAAAAGGTGCAGAGTTTTCCTGGCTCTCATTCCAAGCATCATTCAGGTCATCTGCCTCTCTCGCCGCTCCAAAGAAGCCTCTTCGCCCTCTTTACCAAGCTCAGCGCGCACTAGCACCACGACCCGACACAACCTCGTCCAAGCCATCAACAGCGCCCTCTCCCACGCCCTCCGCACCGACCTACGCGTCCTCCTCCTCAGCGAAGAGTACACCTCGCTCAGCTGCCCAGAGACCATTCAGCTCACGTGGAGGAGTCTATTCTGGAGGGCCCTTATTCTACATCAGACGCAACTTTAAAAATCGTATCATGCTTCTCACGCCATCCAACCATGTGAAGAGGGACCTACGCCAAGTTCCCCATATGCTTATCAAGTCACTAGATCGCACCCGGGTTATTACAGTCCTTGACACTGCAAATGCAAAGTACCTGGAGACTGGAAGTCTTACTGAGACTTGGACTGCTGCTGCTGCCACTGCTGATGAGGTCAATATTTTGATTGCTGATGGTGAAAAGTCGCTAGGCCATTGCCTATGTACTCCCACGCAGGCCTTTGTCACATTTCACCCATGTGGTGAATGCCTCTTCCCTGTCATCTGCTCAACACTTCAGAAAACCCCTTATGGACAGCGAGCCTGTCCCCAATGTCATGAAAAGGCTTCCAAATTACAGCCACTACCACAGGCAGTTGCACTTGAACATCTCAGAAGAAACATTCGAAATGAGATTAAAAAATCTGGAGTCCTAGGCGATGCAAAGTCCAAAAACGACACTGCAAAACAGCTTCTCAATGGTGGTCTGGCAGACATCGAATCTGCAGTGTCTACTAGTGCCAATACATCTTGGTACGATGCCTACACACAACACCAGAGAGACTTACCTATTGAGGGAGTCTTCCGAACCCCAACAGACATTAGTGTTGATGCCACATTCCCATATGCTATTTCAAATGGCCGCAACTGGAGTCATTGTGCTGGAAACCTCACTGTCTGTAGCCAAGCGCTTAATTACGCAAAGCACATACACCTTCCTGTCCTGTTACTTGAGCTCAGAATGCACTTGGAAGCAATCCGTTCTCTGATTAAGAAAGGTGGCACAACAGCTGCACTTGAGGAGCAGAATACACACATCATACGCCGATGCCGTGAACTCCGCTTAATCCGCCTCAAGACTGCCTGGACAACCAAGGGACGACACAATGCCCTCGCCGACAAGGACAGGCTTGCCTATCAGAAGGAAGAATGGCAATCTGGAAAACTGCGAACTGATGAGCGCGGTCCTTGGGACTTGAGTGACAAGATCTACGAACGAGGCAAGTCGTCAGGGTTTTCCTATGGTCGCGATACAGACTTCGATTGGCCACAGTCAGAACTTGACCGTATCAGCAAAGTTGCTCAGGAGATACAGGATTTCTTCAATGTGCAGCTGCCAAAGAAGCAAGGCTGGGTTTATTTTGCACATCCAGAGACTATGCCAGAGGTCTGGAGTGCTCCACACTGCTTGAGGCTTATGGTCTGTCGCTTCATGAGACTCAAGCATCTGTGCAACAGACACGGTGTGACAGTTGAGACACCTGACACTCTCTTTTTGCTTTGTGTTTTTATCGCTTGTGTTAACCGTTGTACCATCAAAGACACAGACACTCACAAAGCCCAAAAATTGGAGTACAAGGCAAAGTACGGCGAATTTCTCGGTCTTCCTGTCTCGATTGCTACACATGACCCGCTCCGCTTTACACTCGCACATATTGTCCACAGCCAGGACATGGTTTCTGGCTTTCCGGTAGGCTGCACTTCATTCGACCAATTCAATAGCGACGCCAACAACCTCACAATGGAAACTTGCACTTCAAATTACCTCAAGCACGACTATCCCAACTCACAATATGATACTCTACGTGAGGAACTGATCGCAAAGATCCAGCTTCCACTTACCGCATACGATCCACGCATCACTCCATCGCCAGCTGATTCCCGATATCGAGATAGTAGCGCTACGCCAGTGGATCTCGAAAATTTCACTGACATCATTATCGATGAAGAGGAAAATCAGGATATGTTTGACGATCTGGCAGATATTGAGGATGTTGCAGACCCAGATGATGGCTAGTGTTTGTTTGGTGTAGATTCACTCCCTAGGGAATCAAAATAGGGCTGCTTCAATGTCGCAGGTGGGGGTTCTTGATAGTTTGTTACATACAACAATTCATCGTAATCTACTCATACTTGTGTAACGTTACTCACTTACAACTCAAGTATCACCGAGGGCAGAACCCTGACATCGCTTCGAGAATCATGTCTCGCACGGGCCTCCCCAACGAGCGTCGGACGAAACCTCACGTCAACCTTCATCATTGCTCGCAGCTCTTCGTTCCACGAGTTAGCTACATCGCATTCTGCCCCCTCTCCACTCTCCGTTACTGCAGTCCACCACTATGCAGTCCGTTCGCGCCTTCGCTATGCCATTGAGCCAGTCGCTGCGCATGCAGCCGCTCGGCCAGGCTATCCGTATGCGCCCAAGTCAGCTTGTTCAGCAATCCCGCGGTTTCAGGGCTACCGCTCGTACCATGAGAATGAAGGTACGTACGGGATCAGGAGCAGTATCACAACCGTGACTGACACGATCGACAGGAGGAAGAGCACAGCGGTAAGCTCAATTGAGGAAGAGGCCAGGACACGACTCTAAGACCAACACAGCACACACCATCTCCCAGCCATCAGGACCTTGAAGAAGATCCCTCCAGAGTTGATCCCTATCGGTATGTTGTCGTCTATCTCAAAGCTCTATTGCGCATCGCTAACACTACCGCAGGTATCGTCTTGGGGTAAGGGATTCACAACACGAACAGCACTCGCCTAGCATATCTAACACAATCTAGTGTCGCCATCGGTTTTGCCGTTTACTCGCTCATCCGCAAGATCTACACCGACGGCACTCTCCGTCTGTACCGCTCCAGGGGCCACAACCAGGCCTCGAGCCCCGCGGACACCAAGCCTCACTAGAGGATGATCGATTCGATATTGGGACGGATTGCACACAAGAGGAAAGAGCATGAATGAAGACACAGCTGCGACATTGTTCCTCGTACCTGTGATGGCATAAATTGACCACTTTGCGCATGCGGCTCTTCATGTAGAGCATCTGTATACAAGATTTACCTCCTTCGACTCATTTCTTTATGCCATGGTCTACAACTTTTGATAGTATCTGCGCTTCAAGATATTGGGAGAGCGCGCGACTAATGCGTGATTCAATGAGGATCCGGGAACCAGAGCTCTCGAGAACCTTGAAGTGTTTGGGTCATCGCTAAAGACATGAATCTGTGCTAACGTTGTTGACACGGACAAGGAGGTAGAATCATGTGGCTCAAATTGCGCATCAAGACGTCTTGTGCCCCAAGTACCGCCCTGATCATATTCATATCTCGCTACTCGGATCTTCACTATTCTCCACGTAACTGATGCTGTGGTGCCACACCAAGGGGCTCGGAAAGGCTTCGTCACTTTGTCGGCCACTGATGGAGGAACAGAGGAATACGTCTATCGTTACAGTGGCATGTCGCAAATAGTCCGGCTTATACTCGTGATGTTTGATACTATTTATTCACCTTTCCATTTCCCTGAAACTTCAATACCATATCGGAGGGTGCCATCAAACCTCGAAGCGAACAGCGATGACACAGCATCTCACAGCACAGCTTCTATACTACGCAAGTATACACTTCTTTCCATAAAAAAAGAACCTTTTTCATGTCGAATTACTCAGAGTCCAAATTGATCTGATCTCTGGCTGTGATGATCAACAACGACTTGTGGTACAAAAATAGAGTACAACTCCACATCCATAAACAACACATTCTTGACGTCTGTGCCACAGAGTAAGCATGATCCGCTCAATAGTGACATGCATGACAGCGCTATATGTCAGGGTCAACAAACGCCGAGAGACGAGGGCTTGATTGCCATCCATTGGATGCAACGAACACGCTACACCCAGGCCCCTCGTACACTCTTGTGTTTCGCGGTATATTGTCAGTAAGTACACCTCTCTTCAGCGCGTCCAAATCAACCACGATGGCGCCGAAACAAGCAATACCGTCGTCCTCAATCAAGACCCTTCTATCATGGCTCCTCACATTCATCACCACGTTTGCACTCTGGAAGTCACTATGCCACATCACCGCAACCCACACACCCATCGTCTGCGTGGTATCCGAGTCAATGGCGCCGACCTTCAACCGCGGCGACATCTTGGTCCTATGGAATAGAACCTCGGACGTCCAAGTGGGAGATATACCCGTCGTGTGGTTCGACGGCAATCCGCTGCCGATGGTTCATCGTGCCAGTCGGGTGTTTTATGGCGGTGAAGGGAATACTACGAGGTACGAACGACTGTCCGGTGATCAAGAAGGGTTCGGGACTTATGTTATCAGGCAGGTCTTTGTCACGAAGGGCGATAATAACGAGCTGGAGGATATAGCGATGTACCCCGACGGACGAGTGAGTGTAGAGAGAGGTGAAGTGGTGGGGTTCGTGAGGGGGTATTTGCCTTTGCTTGGTTGGTTGGTTATAGCTTTGCAGGAAGTGGTCTGGTTGAAGTATGTGCTCATTTCGCTCTTCGCTGGCTGCGATTGGATCTCTTAGCTAGACTATTGCTTTTCCGCTGAAGAATATCAAATGGCTACGATTTTGCATTTTGACCAAGTCCGTACGACCAGGCCCAGTCTGTCGCCATGAGCAGTATCAGTGCAGACGACAAATCTGTAGTGTCCTCTTCGCCAAGCTATCAAAGCTTGATTAGGTCTGAACCTGAGGCTGAAGCTGTTTTGGAGTTCTGTTCGTAGAATCCTGACCGAGCTTTGCTTACGGTGTGGTGGATACCCCAGGCAGCGTCAGATCTGGGCTTCGCTGAGGCCATGTGGGTTGAAGTCAGCCTCTAGTATCCTCAGATATACTTTCGCACCGGTGTGTCTTCCAATTACATGATGCTGCTGGTGGTAGAGCACTCAGCTGTCCTGTGCCCAGACCACTGCTGATTTGATGATCATGACAGGTCCTCTTTCTGGTGACCTTGTCGACTCGAGGCATCCCCAGTAGGGATCCAACAAGATGATGATGTTCTGACTTGTAAAAAAAGACATCGTTCATACTCTCCATGAGGAGACACCCAGGACCGAGAACACATATAAACACCTTGCCCGTCCACCTCTCAATCAATCATCAAGCAAACATCCAAACTCACAAACACAATAACAAGAGCCGGTCTCTTCTCAATCTTCACACTTTCAGTTCAATCAACTCTCTAATCAAGTTTCAATCTCTCAATCTCCCCACCACCAACCAAACAACCAATCAATCAATCAAGATGCCTTCCTTCAGCACCATTGCCATCTCCACCGTCGCCCTCCTTGCCGGAGTCCAGTACTGCCCAGCACCACCACTCGTTGCCGTCATCGGCATCGACACCATCACCGCTATCGGCACCGCCGCTACCGTAGCCGGCACTGTCAGCTCCACCGTCGAGGGCGCCGTCTCAGACGCCAAGGGCAAGCGCGGCCTCGACGGCTTCCAGAGCCGCGTCCGCCGCGGCGACTACGGTCTTGGAACTGCTCCACAAGACTGCAAGAACCAGCTCACCAGCGCTCACGTCACCTTCTCCAGGCCATCCGGCAACAATGTGCTCGTCCAAGGCATTCCACCAGCTTGCATGACTCTTTCTACTGTCATCACCGGCAAGTTCGACGAGGGCAACCCTGTCCCTATGGGCTCCGACTCGATCCAGTTCTCCAACCTGAGCGATGACGATATCACGACCATCCAGAACGCTCTCAACGCTCACCCTAAGTAAGCGGTCTCGAACAGCATGATATGGATGAAGATGGACAGGAAGAGGGATTGGATGGTCGAGATTGAATTTGATGAGAAAATGAAAGAGCTCTAGTGTAGAGATTCCGCGGGTCGGAAGCAGTCGCTCCTTAGATACACCTCAACTAGTCGCTCATTAATACACCTTGCTTGATCAAAGACTTGGCCTGCCATTCTTCGATTGTTTGGCTACCGTACTGCGAGTAGCGAGCCGTGAAGTGAGTGCAGACAGTGACAATAGCTCTCTACCATAGCGGAGTTGAAAGCGGCAGACTGTGCGGTCTCTCATCGTCAAAGTTACACTGGAATTCAATTTACTGCAACAACGATTATATTATCTTGGATCCGCATTAGACAGCTGCTCGCTCGCTCGCTCGTAGATTACGAACGCTGCGCGAAGCGATGGGACGTCGAGTCCGAAGTCGCAGCAGTTCTGCTTACATAAGATCCGTCGCCAGCTAACAAAAACGTCGTGCCTTGGCGCTCGTTGAGGGCCGATCTCGCGGCCGATGCATGCCCGAAATAGATTCTTCTACACCTCCTGTCACTTTCCAGAAATGCTTACCATGATGCTTACGGTCCGCTTGCGTTCGTCCTTGGACGACGTTCGATCAGAAAACATTTGCACATTCCCACGATGGCCGAGCACCGCGTTCGAATCCCCATAAGCTGCCTTCATCGGCTCTGACTGCTCTGACCGCTCTGACTTATGTCTGACGCGGAATAGTGACCGACTTACTCTCCTTCCCATGAGACACTGCTCGGTGTGGCCAATCCAGACAGGTACTGTCACGACGGTCGGATGAAGCGTAAGTTATAAGTGCTTCAAGCTATGTCCGGTGTCCACGTCTCTGTCCCTATCTCCCCAACCTCCACCTGATCTTCAGAATGCTCCAAAAATCGTACACATCCGCGCTTGTGCCTGTGGCGCATCTGGCATGCTCGAGTGTAGTATTCTGCCTCTCTCTTCACTGTCCAAATCAAATTTATCGATGGCTACTTCTGCCGTTCTTCCTTTTCTTTTCTATTTCTTCATTCACAACCTCGAGAAGCCTCGGTATTGTCACCGGTCTGGACAGTCTTTGGACAGTCGCAGTGTCCTTGTACATCGTTCACGTTGTCTCCTTACTCCACATCGAGAAATGGCCAGCACCTCAACTGAAGCACTCTTTCACTCAGGGCGCCGTGTCTCCCAACACGAGCTGGTATCTTGATCTGAGAGGCACGTACAGACTCTGGGGTAACCCACGACTACTGAACCTCAAGCGCGACAATGACAACGCAGCCGAGTCTTACACCATCTTCTTCCTTCTGCGTCTATTGAGACTGCCGATATACTGGTATCTCTACACTAAACTTTTCCCCATGATCTTCTCAGAAGCCGTCTTCGTCATCTACTCCGAGGACGTCGGCCCAGAACAGCAGATCCTCTTGCGCCGACTCGGCCAGATCACCGCTCGAGAAGTACTCATACGAGGTCACACTGCCATATACTGGATATTCGAGGCCGTCGTGTTACTCGACTCCGCCAACGCCCTCCTGGCATGCTTCTTCGTCGCCATTGGGCTCGACCGACCGAGTGACTGGCCCGCATTATTCGGCAGTCCAGTTTCGGCGTGCGGCTTGCGTAATTTCTGGAGCAAGTTCTGGCATACCTTAGCCACGCGACCATATGCCAACGTTGGGAAAGCGGTTGCTTCTGCTTTGGGACTACAGCCTGGCTCATTCGCACACAAGTCCTTCGTCGCTTTCGTCGTTTTCGGGTTCTCCGGCCTCTCGCATTCTGCCGCCAAGTGGCAGATGGGAGGGCAGGATTGCTGGCTCGAGACTGCATGGTTTCTGGCCAACTTCTTCGCTTGTTCGGCCGAGAGCCTGTTCCTAACGAATGTCCGCCGTTCGGCAAAGTATGCAGGCTGTTCGGCCGAGCTCAGAATGATCGAGGAGAGCTGGTTTGGATGGTTTCTAGGCTACGCTTGGGTGTTTGCGTTTTTCTTCTGGAGCGTGCCCAAATCCAGATATCCGCAGATGTATCAACAGGCGCTGATGATGGAGGACATGGCGCTGATGCAGGCGCAGCGGGCGGCACTGATCGAGGCCTTGTTTAGCGCGAACAGGAGTGTCAATATGTGAACAGTGGTGTTACGAGAACGAAGTCAGCCGGTGAATCTTCGATGTTTAATCTCGTTTCCGGTGTATCCCGCTACGAAGTAGATTGTCACAGACAATCCTGATATCATTCCTTCCGACAGTCGTTCCGTATCCCAATAAACGCATTCATATAGCCAAATGGCCAAGTATGCCTCTGCCTCACAGAACTGATAGTCCAATCATCAATACCATGCCCTCGACCTTGCCCATCAAGCAGCCTCGTCTTTTCCTCCCTGATAACCTGACCCACCAAGCGCTCCAACTCCTCCGTCGTCCTCGTCCTCAAACAACTCACGACCCCGTCCCAGGTATGCACAAACGGCAAAACCGGGACGCAGTACGTCAGCGCCAGATGCGACACATCGCTCCAGAACCAGAAAACGCTCACTAGCAGCAGCAGCAACCACTCCATCGACAGCATCATCACGCACCCCAGCGAGCGGTCCTGCAACTCGAGGATCACAAACGCGTCGCTGTTCGTCAGCATATTGCGCAGCACCTTCTTCGCCACATCGTCGTCGAAATGGTGGAAACTAAGACAGAACAAATGCACCATCTTCGAGGTCGGATGGGCCCCATCCTCCCCCTCCGTCGACGAAGAAACACTCCTCGCCGCCGGCGGCGGCCTCGCGGCGTCCACCGCCTGCGGTATGAACGACAGATACTCACTCTGACTCGCGGCCTCGATCCAGGCGTCCAGATTCGGCTCGATGTCAGAGAGCCGGAATTGGATCGGCCGCTGACCCAGGCGTTGCCGCGTAGTGTTGACTGCTCTCTCGATGATGGGGACAGGCCCGCCGGCGCCGGAGCAGAAATCGATCAGAGTGTAGGGCACGCTGTTGATGTCGGCGATGTTATTGAGGACGCGCTGCAGGAGGGCTGCGGCGAGGGTTGAGGGTGCGGCGGATTGGAGGAGCGGGAGTTTGCGCGTCCATTGTGCGGTCAGGGTTTCTTGACACCGGTGTTTGATTGTTGATGGGATGCTGATGGTGTTAGTTGTGCCGGTGGTCTACGGGCTAGTGATGTTGCGTACATTGATAAGTCACATAGCTCGAAGAGCTGGAGGCGGAATGGCAGGACACTTGTGTCGAAGAGACTTGCGAACGACGATATTAGTGCCATCGCACGGTCAGGTGTGTTACAGATTGTGTGTCGGTGGCTTTGGAGGGCTATAATGTGGCACTGGGTTGAGGACCCGGTCCGGTTTGCGGTGGTGATCGCCAGACTCGCACGTCACACGAAGTGCTTCATCATGACACTCGACAATAATACCCGGTCATATATATCTTATACATCATTTGCATTATTTACCAGTCTAGAAGTTGTGATCGCATGAGAATGACCGGGAACTGTTCATATTTGACCACTTTCCAGTTCATCCTGCTAAATGGTATAAAGCGTCTACCCACCACATGCATTACGCTGCCAGTCCATCCTCCGATTCGAAGGGCTAAAAATTGCGTTGAATGTTGTGGTGTAGGTTTCCCATATACCTCTACTGAACAATTGGGCAGTAGGAGATACTGCATGACTTGGAGCTTGAAATCACAACAGACAGCTGAACAGCATACTATCAATAATTAATGACTACAGTATCCTGCCACAAGATGGGTGGCATCGCTGCGCAGGAACAGCTGTTGGAATTGGGTTTTCGATAATGAACACAGCGCTGTAGCTGATAGTCAAGAACCATAGCCTTGTTATAATGTAATGTAATGTAATGGTATCATAAACAATCAGCACCAACCCACGCTACCTTCGGGACTGACCACCCGGATGATCGTCCCTGTTCGCACCAGCCCAGTGATTCCACTCATCCTGGCCACCATACGCCGCACCCACCGGCGCACCTGCGCTCGGCGCCGCACTCGGTGCATGGTATCCTGTATCCGAGCCAGGACTGCCGTAACCTGGATGCATGCCTACGTTATCGTACCCACCGTATGCACTCGGCATCGGTATTTGATCGCTTGTATTCACGGGCGATGTGTGCTGCATTCCGATATCAGCTCTGGTTGGCGACATATCGCGCCGAGACGGAGAGGCGTTGTGTGCGTGTGCGAGTAGACCCGCTGTGTCGCTCTCTGTGCCAAAAGTTTCTGTCCTTCTGTTTGCTCCTGGCACCATTTCTGTCGGCGGTTGATTGCTGCCTTTGCGCACTGAAGTGCCCACTGGTTCATTTGAAACACTGCCGTCCATACTTCCGAGCTTGTTGCCCCTTGGGTCCAAGCCTTTGTAACTTGGGTCCTCGAACCGGTGACGGCGGCCGACGAATAGCCAGCGGAAGCCGCGTGTTATGGCTTTGAGAATGTCCCATGGGTTGAAGGCGTCTAGATAAGCCTTTATGCCGAGCCGGCCTCCCTTGTAGCGTTGCGCTCCACCAGCTTCGGTGCCAACTTGAGGATCATCGGAGATCCTGTATACTCTCCATGAGAAAGCGAAGAGATGCATCACTGAAAATATGGCCATCTCGATACAGAGCAGCAATGTGGGAATTCCAACTTTAATATCTGCATATGCTAGTGTTGCAGTTGGATTGAGAGGACCCCTGCTGGATGATAGTATATTGATGATCCACTGGAAAAATTAGTGTTGTACAGCATTAACGGATAAGAGATACTTGCAGTCTGCCAGAAAGTGAAGAAAATGACCAACTTGATGCTCAAGATCTTCAGGAACGGACGATGTGGAGCCAAGTCGCCCTTCAGCTGGATGTAAAACTGAATGAGACAGAACATGGCAATGGTAACGGAGAGAGCTTCGAAAGCCTGTACCCAGATATGCGCGAATGCTGGACTGTCCGACTCTGCACAATACCGACCTGTGGCTTGTGTGATGACCGACACGATGGTGAAAAAGACGCGGATAAAGCAGTACTGGAAGACGCCAAGGTAAACGACCTGTAATGGTCAGATTTGTCCTTGGACAGTATAGCAGCACATATACTCACGTTGAACCAAGTCAAACCGCTCCTGGGCCTTCTCAGGGGACCCTTGTCTTGTCCACCAGTCAGCTTCTGCAGCCCGAAGACACTCCAGAACCAGTTCTTGGGCTTTATGCCTCGGAAATATTCCTTCTGGTCGTGAAGGTTCGGCGCGATGTAGTTGCAGAGAAGGACGAAGAATGAAGATATCGCGAAAGCCTCGTAGCAATCTCGTAATACTTGGTAGTAAATCGTATGTGTGTAGTAGAGGTAAGAGAGGAAGGAAACCGCAGAATAGATGGGTATCATAAAAACAATGCGAATAATTCTGTTGCGTTGTCAGTAAGCGGCCGGGCAGCTTGAGACGTTTCGACATACTGTTTCTGCTCATCAGGCTTCGAGTAATGTGTGGCGTGTTGAAAGATGAGGAAGAAGGAAAGGCATATCGCGAATAGTCCAAAAGCGGCGCATACAATGAGGCCGACCTCGTGGAAATTAAGACCATTATGCCAGAGGGGCTGCTCGACAACTAGGTGAACATCAATAACCGTAGCTTCTACTGGAACTTCGCGACTCACTTTTTTCGTTGTCGAGCGTCGAATTACATATTGCCATTGTGGCGAATCGTGAAGCGGTACAACCGCGATTGTCTTGTGATTCTATGCTCTTGCTCCCGATGTACCGTTGGGCATCACCCTATACTCGCGGATAGAGTCGATGTGGTCGAAGCAGGGTAGTGTTCGATGGCTGTCGCCAATATTGGTAGGGAATCGCGAGGCGGGAAGGTGTATAGTTATAGTGCTGTCGTGTGAGTGTCGAAAGCTCTAGGTAAGACAGAGATATCAAAGTGGTTGTACTGAGTTGTCGTGTGTCCGTTGATTACTTCTGGACCATGAGGCTCCAAGGCGCAATGTGACGTGAGCAGTGCCGCAGACGTGCTGATGGTCGTATGTTCGTGCGCGAAAGAGCCAGTAAGTTGTGTGGCTATGAGTTCCTGTTTGCTGAGCAGGTTGTATTATGGGAGAACAGAAATAGGACTTTCAACTGGACGAGTTTCAGGTCGTGAAAGGGATCCACTGATGATGTACCAAGTTAGACCCTGAGCGTCCAGGAAGGTTTGTGGTGGAGAAAGTGCGTCTTTGGGCTTCTCTTGGTAGGGATTCAAAGAGCTTGATTGGGTATCATTGAAGAGTGTTATTAATATTTCACCAAGTCAATTGAAGTCCTTGAAGCCAAAGTATTCGGAACAGGTTGATGGGACAGAGGACGCCTGACAGTAATAAGGTGACGCCGCAAAAGAGGCGAAATGTCACTACTAATGACAGAAAAAGGAGTGTCGCACCGTAAACACAAGGTAAAGTTTCCGATAAAGCTTCCTCCCTCCTTGTGGCTGATTCGCGTACGGGCGCGTCACTTGCCGCGTGTGCCAGCAGCAAGCGGCAGCGTCCACCTCGGTCAGCATTGGCTTCATTTACTGACACTTCAGATCGATCTGGGGCCGGTTGTGGGGAAGCGCACCTCCTTGTGTGACACATTTGCTATACAAGTCTTCTTACATTGCCATCTCACGTCAGCTAGGCTGGGAAATAGCAGATCATAAAGGCTGAACGATAGTATCGAATTGTGTGTCTCTCTCTTGTTGGTCTACTTCTATAATCAGCAACATCAGTCAGTAGGTCCACCATGTCTAAACTCCAATCTCTCTTCTCATGGACAAAATCGCCCCTCATCGTGAACGCGCCCATGGGCGGTTTTGCAGGTCCATCATTGGCTACAGAAGTCTCTCTGCACGGAGGATTCGGGTTCATTGGCTCTGGGTTCTCTCTGAAGCAGATCGAGGAGCACCTTGGCGAAGCACATTCTATCCTTAAGACACAAGGGTTTAGTGGACGAACTGGCACTCTAGCCATCGGTATCGGATTCCTGCTTTTCTATCACAAGTTAGAAGAGGTCGCGCCCTTGATTGAGGCATACCAGCCCGCTGCTGTGTGGTTGTTCGCGGCCCATGACCTGGACGACTACAGCACTTGGGCCAAGGAGATTCGTCGGGTCTGTCCACACACGACTATCTGGGTGCAAGTCGGCAGCGTGGCCGACGCCATCACAGTGGCCGAGAACGCCGAGCCTGACGTTCTGGTCGCGCAAGGGGCAGATGCTGGTGGTCACGGCCTCGAACAAGGCGCTGGTATCATCTCATTCGTACCAGAGCTTGTAAAGAAATTGTCGACCCTTGATTTGAAGAAGAAGCCGCTGCTGTTCGCTGCGGGTGGCATCGCGGACGGACGAGGTGTTGCTGCTGCGCTGACCCTTGGCGCAGAGGGCGCGGTCATGGGCACGAGGTTTCTATGCTCGCAAGAAGTCACTGTACCAGCACTATATCAACAAGCTGTGCTGAAAGCAAGCGATGGCGGTCAGAGTACTGTCCGAGGTAGGGTCTTCGATCAGCTAAAAGGGCCTAATATCTGGCCGATGCTCTACGATGGGAGAAGCGTTGTTTCTGAGAGCTACACAGATTGGAAGAGCGGCTTGAGTGTCGAGCAGATACAATCTCGGCATGCAGAGGCTATCAAGTTGCCTGATGGAGGATTTGGAGCGAGCGCTGGCAAGGGTCGCGCGGCCATCTGGGCTGGAACCGGAGTTGGGCTTGTTAACGATGTGCAGAAAGCTGGTGATATTGTCGAATCCGTCAGACAGGAGGCTCGTGAAGCGTTGGACAAAGCCCGGCAATCACTTGGTCTATAGATGTTTTCGACAATCACCATTCGAGCCTCATAGTAAGACCTATACTCTCATCTCCTTTCCTCCTATTCAAAAATAAAGCATCTTGATAATCCTACGGTCAATAGCCGAATTGTGACATCCGGAGTTTGAAAGGCCCCGAAGTGACGACACAAAATGCTCCCGGTTTGAGACCACGCTTCTCCACTTTCTCCACCTCTCCACATTGCGGACCACCAACTGCAAATCATTCCACATGGGCACGATTTTTCGTTGATCCGGACAGGCATCATGGGTCAGAAACCAGGTAGATCAGTTCGGCTTTTGAATGTCTTTATGCCACATCCAGATTGACAAATCAACTGTCATCGGCTGCTGAATTGGAGGTCTCACTAGGCAGCCTACCATTAGCCGACAACTACTAATAGATGAACGTTCCAACTGGTCCCAATCTCGAGTAAACCTACCTCATTCTCGTAAGTCAAGACGTCTGGTCAAGATGGTTTCACACAAGCAAGCGATCTCGGGGTTGCTGCTCCTCACTCTCGCATCTGCTGCGCCGCCAGCTTCTCTCCCTACTACCACAGTCGTTGAAGACTACAAGGTCTGCATTGTGGAGCCATGCGCAGGTGATTCTTCCTATGCCATCGAGGAGGCGTTTGCGGTTTGTGGACATAATGAGAACGGAAGAGGCAAGGTTCAGTTCCTCAATGAGACATATACCATTGCCAGAGTCATGAACACAACCTCCCTCAAAAACGTCGATATCGACCTGCAAGGCACACTGAGCGTACGTACCCCGGCTATGGTACATCTTAGTACATCTACTGATCGAAGCAGTGGGACAACAGCAACATCACATACTGGCTGAACAACAGCTTGCCTGTCGGCTATCAAAACCAGTCTTCGGCATGGCTGTTCGGCGGAGCTAACATTCACTGGACGGGTCATGGACATGGCACCCTGAACGGCAACGGACAAGCATGGTATGACTTCAACAACGGTGCATCCAACTATCCTCGTCGTCCTCATCAAATCACCATTGGCAACACAACCAACTCTGTTTTCGAGAGTATCAACTTCTTGAACTCGCAAATGTGGACGATGACCATCATTCATTCTGAAAACATCACACTGGAGGATATCTACGTAAACAGCACATCGATCAACAACTCCTCGCTCGACAACACCGATTGTGCCGACACGATCTATGCGAACAATATCACCTTCAGGAGATGGACCTGCGACAATGGCGACGATTCCATCTCGCAGAAAGCGAACAGCACCAACATCTTAATGGAAGACTGCATTCTTTACAACGGAGACGGTATCGCCCTTGGATCCATCGGACAATACAACGACACTTTCGAGTATATCCAGAACGTTACGGCTCGGAACATAACTTTTTACAACACCGAATATGCTGCCTATATCAAGACATGGACTGGAATCCCTACTGGTACCCCTCCTAACGGCGGAGGTGGTGGAATTGGATATGTCAGCGATGTACACCTGTCGGACCTCAAGATTTACAACACCGGCGCGCCATTCTCATTCACTCAATGCGTTAACTACGAAGGCGTAGTTGGCAATTGCGACACGAGCACGTTCAACATCCACGATATCACTTTCGAGAACATCACAGGCACCATCGCGACACAGAACGTCGCAGTACTTCAATGCAGCGGAAACAGCACATGTCACGACATCCAGATCTCTGAGGTGAGCCTCCGAGACTCTGCGAATGGAACGATACCGAACGGATATCTTTGCTCGTACGTAGAGGATACTGTCGGCTTCAACTGTACTGGATCGGTAGTCGGCGAGAATGACTCGATCGATCCTCGAGGGGGCACCAATGTATGAAGTCAACTGCCTCATCGCGCGGTGATATAAACCGACCCTGTATTCCTGCCACCATTATGGTATGTGACCACTCTCTGTAATGTCACTCAAAAACTATATTACGCACAACACAATACCGTGCCCATGTTTCTCCCAAGACAATCCCGAATGTTTCATGACGTGAACGATGTGCCTCACAAGGTTTGAGGTAAATTATCGTTCTTTGCCTAGACGACCAGGGCATGGGAGTGACGGATGGTACGTGTACGCGATACGATCGCACCGCCGCCGACACGAATTAAGCCACACCGAGGCCCACCCTGCGGGATCTCGTAAACGTGACAAGCGGCAGGGGCCCAGATCTGCACAGGCTTTGATGGAGATCAACCGCTATCGCGTGTGGACCCTTGAGGCTTCTTCGACCGACTGATCAGTGATGAGGAGGCTTTTGTGTTGCTATCGGGAGCATCTTCAGCTAGTATCCGGCCCTTTATCACAAACAACACATATCCTTGTCTTGACACGGCTGTAAGCGTGAAGCACCGATAAGCTCTTGGTTGGAGGGAGACGCGGCCGTTCGATAGCAGATTTGACGCCAAATTGGCACGAATCGAACTCAATTTCAAGACGGATTAGCGGCATCTACGTCATGGTCGCGGCTTGCAGTTTGCAGTGATGTGGGCCATTCCTTGCGGCGGTGATCATCTGCTCATCTAAGGATCTCCGCATACCACCGTTCCAGTACCACAACTTGTTACTTTAGGTAGCTGTCACCTCTACCGCTTTCTGTTGCTCCGCACAAACTTCCTATACCTCATCTTCAAACAATGTCAGCGCCATCGCATAACCCCGCTGGCGCCTATGGCAGCGTACCTGAGCCGTCGCACAACCTCGCGGAACGCGGCTACGGTTCAGCAGCAGCATCGCGAGCAGACCTAGAGCTGCCCACTACGGGACCTGCTGCAACCGATTTCGCTCACGAGGGACGCCCAAGCACCACACTTGATGGCGGCTACGCTGCTACTAACAGCGGCGATACTGCTGTCGAAGATGAAGCTGGACTCGACCGCTCTGGCTCTGTTGCCTCGACCTACCCCGGCGGTGCTGTCAGCCGCAGCAACACACTCAAGAAGAAAAACAGTGTGAGTCGCAAGACCAGCATCAAGCGCAGCGGGAGTCGCAAGAGCTTCGTGGGCGCTGGTGAAATCAAGAGTGCTGTCGCCGGCGACGCCGATCCCCAGGATAGAGAGTATAACAGCGCCTTTCACACTCCTATTCCTACCTCGTCTTCTCCTACAGAAATCCTTGCCAATCGTTTCCAGTGTACGTCCCACCTCTTCAAACCATAGACGCGCATTCGCTAACACACTCTAGCATGGAGGACTTACCTGAAATCACTCATCACTTACTTCAAAGAGATCCAGACGTCTTACGACCATCGCGCGAAGACCATCATGAAAGTCTCCAATGTCATCTCCAACACCCAAGCTCCGACCATGTTGATGTCCGAAGGTGGTCTCAACGAGGCAACCCGTATTCTCAACGACTACCACAAGCACTCTCTGAACGAAGCCAACAAGTCGAGGGACATCGAGATCGATGTCATCCAGGCATTGAACGGCCTGCGTGCCGACCTGGGTGCGAAGATTAAAGAAATCAAAGGACTCTCTGGAGACTTCAAGAACTCGGTCGACAAGGAGAGGGAGTCTACCAGAAAGTCTGTCTCTGAGCTTCAGGATGCGATTCAGCATTACGACCATGAAGACAGCAACGACAAGGGCAAGAGTGATCCATACCTCGTCCGCCTGTCAGTCGACCGCAGCATCGAGCGTCAAATTGACGAAGAGAACTACCTACACCGCGTACGTATCGGCAGTCATTAACACTCCGGGCAAGGCTAATCTCGTGGCGATAGGCATACCTCAACCTCGAGAACTCAGGACGTGAGCTCGAAGGCATCGTCGTCGGAGAGATCCAGAAGGCTTTCAACGCCATTGCAGGTATCCTCAGACGCGAAGGTGACGATGCATACAACACTGTCGAACACCTCCGTGCTGGTCCTATCTCCATACAGAAAGACCTTGAGTGGAATTCGTTCGTCAGGTCGGACCCCCACTTTGTTGACCCTTCGCTTCCGGTCAGGAGGGTCCAGGACATTTATTACCCAGGCCGCGACCATCCAGCCGCTACCGAAATCCGAGCTGGCATGCTCGAGCGCAAGAGCAAGTATCTCAAGAGCTACTCACCTGGGTGGTATGTCTTGTCGCCCACTCACCTACACGAGTTCAAATCTGCCGACAACATTTACTCTCAGCCTCCAATCATGTCTCTCTATCTCGGAGATCAAAAGCTGGGCTCCCACTCCGGTCCCGAGTCAAACTCTCACAAGTTCATGCTGAAGGGTCGTCAGTCCGGCGGCATGCATCGTGGTCACTCTTGGGTTTTCCGTGCCGAGTCCTACGAGACAATGTTGGCTTGGTATGAGGCTATCCAGATTCTGACCGAGAAGACTGGCGCAGAGCGCCACGCTTTCGTTCGCCAACATGCCAGAACCACTAGTGGTCCTCAGCGTGCCCATAGCGTTAGCAGCGATGGTTTTGACGATGATGAGGCAGATCAAGTACCTTACGCGGCTAGCACTACCAACCAGCAAGTAGTCCCCGTACTTTTGGAAGCAAGACCTCAGAGACCACAGCCAGGTGAGTATGTGGACACCTTTCGTTGTCACTCCCCCCTTCCTTGAAACGTGCTGACCAACTTTTGTTCAGGCGGTCGCTTTCCGTCGGATATTAACCTCGCACGAGACCGTGCAATGTCGGACAACTCCTCTGACCACGAGCCGGAGAATGCGATTGCCAGAGTGGCTGCCGCCCCAGTCGTTGCCATGACTGGTGATGGGGCCATCAACAACAGAGAAGCTATCGACCCTGTGGAGCGCCCTATGGTCGCATCCAACGAAGCAGACCCTTATCACCTCCACGGCGTTGCTTCCCACGCGGACGAGAGAAGGCCGGCACAGAACGCCGCGAGCGATGACATTTTGGATGAGCCTGCGGTTATGCCACCAGTTATTGGCCGTACATTTTCCGAGCAGAAATACGATCCTGCAGCAGAAACCGAGATATCCCATCGCGTTCCTGACTTGACAGGCTCAGCTCGTCGCGACGATCGTTCCGTTGAGCCTCAGGCACCGACTACCTACCCTGACCGTGCGGTCTCTGATGCTCCCGTCAATTCGAACGCCGTTCCCACGCAGAACTTCGTTCTCCCAATCCAACCAGAGGCGCCCATGAACCAAGTTCAACAGCCCGCGGGCTCTGGTTATAACATTTACCAGCCAGAGCCATCTTCTAGCTCCCAGCCTGCCGAGAATCGGCCAGCTCCTGCGCCACAGGTCATGCGTAACCAAAGCAGCTATGGTGACTGGATGGCTCCAGCAGCAGGCGGTGCCGCTGTTGGTGCGTTAGGAGAAGGAGCTTATCAGCGATATGAGCAGCAATTACAGGAGCAGCCGCAGCAGTTCGAACCCATAGCCGTGTCAACTCCAAGAGGTCCGACTTACCACATCGACGCCAACGACTTTGTGTATCCCGCTAGAAGCTCCGTCGAGACCGAGCCCAGCCAATATTCTACGCAAAGAATGGCACCGACCTCTTTTAACGGCTCAAACTCAAATGGCACAAATTCCAACACTGAGAGCTTGGGAGGTCTCGAGAATAAAGGAGCCCACCCAACTGGACACATGTTTCCTTCCGTCGTTAGACACGACACGGACATGAGCGTTAGCAAACTCCATATCCCGGGAGAATTCCCAAAGACTCCCGGTGCGACTTCTTCGACTGGCGGATCTGCCGCTACTGGACCCTCGGCTTGGGAAGCGGCCAGAGAGTAAGTCTTGGCTAAGGCAACCTTTGCCGGTGATGAGTCGTGCTGTGTTTGATAGTTGGTATATATCCTTTTGCGACAGTCAATGCAATCAGTCTACAATCTTTACACTGTGCACTGCTCGTGCCTCGCATACTTGACAAGCAATCTAGAACTCTGGCTTCTTGCCTTCATTTTGACAATCATCGACCTGTACTCATAGTCCTAATCCCAAACCAAGCGCAAACCGAGTCGCGCACGTTAACGCCCCTGAACGCCGTGCCAATGCCGTTTTCTTTTACACTGAAGCGGACCAGTTTACCTGCTGAAGCCGCGTCCTCCTCCTCTTCCTCCGCCCCTAGGCGTGCCGCGACCACCGCTGAATCCACCACCCCTTGTGCCGAAACCGCCTCTGCTTCCACCGCGTCCACCGGCTGAGAAACCACCACGACCTCTTGGCGCGCCGAAGCCACCCCGACCTCTTGGTGCGCCTCTGCCGCCGCCTCTAGAGAAGCCTCCACGGCCGCCGGCCTGACCTGGCTTCTTCACCTTTGGTGCGCCGAGAACTTTTGGTTTCGGGAGGAACCTGTCGCTGGTCAGTAATCACTCGTTATACCCAAACACAACCAGTCAAACATACTTCTCCATCGGCAACAACTTGTCTCCACCGATGTAGAACTTGTCTCCGGTCTTGAAGCTACCGGCCTGAATGCCCTCGCTCGGCTTGATGGTGAAGTAGACCTGGTTCACGGGACCCAGGATCTCGTCGACTTTGCCGATGGGTGTCTTGTTCTCGAGGAATACTGGTGCGTTGAAGTATGGGATCTTGACGTTGGTGCTGTTGCACACCATCTCGCCTTCGGTTGCGTGCATGTATTCGCCGAGTTCGAGCACGGATGCGGGGGGTCCTTGTGGTGCGAAACCGCCGCGACCTGAGAGAGGAAAATCAGTATGGCTGTTCGTGGTTGTGCTTATCGTGAGGTGGGTTGCCGTACCTCCTCTGAATCCTCCGCTCGAACCTCCTCTGAATCCACCACCACCGCCTCGTCCGCCGCGGAAAGACATGATTTGTGCGCTCGGTTGTGTCGTGGAAAGTCGCTGATTGCGCTGGGTTGTACTAGTCGGGCTCGTGTGGTGTCCGACGGTCGCTGCGGGTCAATGCGATCAATAATTCGTGGTCCTAGAAATTTCGTCGTCGGTATAGAATTTCGAGCTCGTCTTTCGGCTCCAGCTTTTTGCGGCGAGAAGTCAAAAGTCGCGACGCCCCGAGGTTTTGCCGTAATGCTGTGACACTTTTTGGGGAAACACAGCTGGTGCGACAAAGGGAGCTTTGGTGTGACTCAAGATCGATTACTCACTCTACACATATTCCACGTCTGCATGCTTGTGCGTTGGGCTCGTTGCAGGCTTGCTCTTAACTTCTCTTCTACACGTTCATACAGGCCATTGACTGGTCAATTGCATTCGCATTCAGCGACCACTTTTCGAGCACCCTTTTCTACTTCTCCCCGCACTTACTGCAGAATGGACGCCGTGAAGGAACAGGTCGAGGGGGCAGTGGAGCAGGCGGTTGAAGGCGTTAAGAACATGACAGTACAAAATGACAAACCACAAAAGGCGAAGAAGGAAAAGAAGAAGGGTGGAGATGCAGGTGACGGTAGACCTATGGAGATGGACCCTCCACCATCGTATATCGCCGACCGCAACAAGATCTTTGATCGCGTCAAGAAGGAGCATGACGAGTGGGTTGCGAAACAGCCTCGGGAGGACATCAACATCACCATGCCTAACGGCGATGTCAGAGTAGGACAGAGTTGGGAGACTTCGCCGGGTGAGGTTGCGCGCGGAATCAGCAAGTCGCTATACGAGCGTACAGTCATTTCCAAGGTCGACGACGAGCTTTGGGACCTGGAGAGACCGCTGGAGCGCAGCTGCAAGCTCGAGTTCCTGGACTTTGACCACCCAGAGGGAAAGAAGGTCTTCTGGCACTCGAGTGCGCACATTCTCGGTGAGGCCTCAGAGAGGAGGTTTGGCTGCAGTCTGTGCATTGGTCCTCCGGTTGAAGATGGCTTCTATTATGAGATGGCACTCCCAGGTGGAGAGCCTGTCACCGAAGCAGACTACAAGCCACTGGAGAAGATTGTCGAGAAGGCTGTCAAGGACAAGCAACCGTTCGAGCGCTTGACACTGAAGAAGGAGGAGCTGTTGGAGATGTTCAGCTACAACAAGTACAAGCAGCACATCATCCAGGACAAGATCCCCGACGGAACCAGCACCACTGTCTACAGGAACGGCCCGCTCATTGACTTGTGCAGGGGTCCTCACGTGCCTCACACTGGTAGAGTCAAGGCTTTCCAGATCATGAAGAACTCGGCCTCGTACTTCCTTGGAGATGCAAAGAACGACTCTCTTCAACGTATTTACGGTGTCTCGTTTCCCGACAAAAAGCAACTTGAAGAGCACAAGGTATACCTGGAGGAGGCAGCGAAGCGTGACCACAGAAAGCTCGGCAAAGAGCAGGAACTCTTCTTCTTCCATGACATGTCACCCGGTTCGTGTTTCTTCCTTCCTCACGGTATGGTCATCTACAACGCCCTGCAAGCTTTCCTTCGCTCAGAGTACTGGAGACGTGGTTACCAGGAAGTCATGTCGCCCAACATGTACAACTCAGCGCTCTGGAAGCAGTCTGGTCACTGGCAGCATTACAAAGACGACATGTTCACTTTCGACGTTGAGAAGGATCAGTGGGCGCTCAAGCCTATGAACTGCCCTGGTCACTGTTTGCTTTTCGCCCATCGTGAGCGCAGTTACCGTGAGTTGCCTATGAGGATTGCAGACTTTGGTGTCTTGCACCGTAACGAGGCTTCTGGTGCTTTAACTGGTTTGACCAGAGTGCGACGTTTCCAGCAAGATGACACTCATATTTTCTGTACCGAGGATCAGGTAAGAACACACAATTCAGAAACACGGAGACGACTATTAACATGTTCTACAGGTCGAGCAAGAAATTCTTGGTCTGTTTGACTTCCTCAAGGTCGTATACGGCCACTTTGGTTTCACTTTCAAGATGAAGCTTTCTACTCGTCCAGAGGGTCACTTGGGTGACATTGCTACCTGGGACAAGGCCGAGGCTCAGCTCACCAAGGCGCTCGACCTCTTCTCTGCTGACGGTAACTCCAAGTGGGAGCTTAACCCTGGCGATGGTGCTTTCTACGGTCCAAAGATCGACATCACCATCTCCGACGCTCTCAAGCGTGACTTCCAGTGCGCTACCATCCAGCTCGACTTCCAACTTCCACAACAATTCAACCTCGAGTACCGCAGTGCAGACAGTGCCGAAACCAGCAAGCCAAGCGCCGAGGAGAAGAAGACTGTCCCCGCTGCAGAGCGACCAATCCCATCTGCTCCTCCTGCAGAGCCGGACAGCGCCGCCGCGCCAAAGGACCAGACTCACTACCGCCGCGAGCTCGCACCAGGCTGCCAACGCCCCGTGATGATCCACCGCGCCATCTATGGCTCATTCGAGCGCTTCATCGCTATCCTCACCGAGCACTTTGCCGGCAAGTGGCCATTCTGGCTGTCACCGCGCCAAGTCCTCTGTATCCCCGTCATGCCATCTGTTAGCGACTACGTGCTCGAAGTACAGAAGATGCTACGGGAGCAAGGCATCCACGCCGACGTCGACCTGAGCGGCAACACAATGCAGAAGAAGATCCGCACCGGTCAACTGGCGCAGTACAACTTCATCTTCGTCCTGGGAGCCAAGGAGGCCGAGTCGAAGACCGTCAATATCCGCAACAGAGATATCCCCGAGTCGCAGAAGATGGGCGACTTGATTCCGTTGCACGACGCAGTGCAGAAGTTGGTCGAATTGAGGGACCAGAGGAGGCTGAAATCCGATATCTCTCACGAGAAAGTTGAGGGCTAGCCGCTTTCTACAAGATCGGCAAGTGCGATGCTGATGTGTGTGGACCCGTCGGCTGTTCTTCTCGGAGCGCGGCTGTAGACAAACAGATAGAGCGAATTAAGATATCCAACTTCAGGCAAAGCTACATTCTCAAGCTAAATACTGGCATAAGAAGTGGCTTTGAGTACTCTCGGTCTCGTACAGCGAAAAAAACTCGGGTATGCAATCACACACAAACGTCGTCATGTCCGCGTTCTCGACCTACGTGTCGACCTCGCCAATTGTCTCACGCAGGTCCTCCATCTTGCGCAGCATGTCGTTGGAGTTCCAGCCGTCAGGCAGGCTTGTTGAACAACACCCCAAGCTCGCTTCTAGAGCACCGACAGGCAGTATCAGTATGCAGGTGTGGTGGATCGCGTGCACGACGTTTATGGCACTGGTCAGCGAGGCGCTCGTCGCTGTATACACGCTTACACAAAGGTAGGGTCAAAAGACTGGCCCGAGGAAGGAATCTATGGCATTTACGTCTGGCTCGACGTCGGAGAAGAACGTCGCCGATGAGAAGAAAGAGCTCTAGACTAGCTCGGTTTGTTTCTCAGCGATTTCACTTGCTTAAGCACTTCGGCAAAGGACATTACTTCGTCTACACTAGCGATCTGTGCGTGTGTTTGACGAGGTCCAGGGAGATGCCAGACCCGCCGGCCGAGAGGTTGAAGAAGATCCAGGCTCTAAAGTCCCATTAAGGCCGTAGTGCAAAGCATTCCATACCAGCTTCTCTACCATGAGAGCAAGCGTCCTTGGCATGGGGTTAGACATCGGAGCCATCAAGTTCTTGATAATTGCTTGAGTCTCATCTTCTCTGCCCAGGAAACGAAGGAATCTCGTGCCAGACCATAGTAAGGTCCACCAAGGGGAGGTAGTCAGCGGCCGAAGGATTAGGCGGGTCGAGGAAGTCGTTGACGATCTTATGCCAGACTATAGTGAGGTCCAACAAGGGGAGGCAGTCAGCAGCCAGAAGTTTAGGGAGGTCAAAGAAGTCGTTAACGATCTTATGGTAGATTACAGTAAGGTCCACTGAAGAGGTAGTCGGCAGCCAGGAGGTTGCCCAGTTCGGCGTCGCGAAAAGCAAGCAAAAGGGACCGAGACGACCGAGGGAACATCGGAGAGACATGCTATATGTGAGCTTTACTTCAACGCTAGCACTGATTGTAAGTTGCATAATACAAGGGAATCTTCACCTGTGTAAAGACTTCTTCCGTCCTACTTATCGATGAGGGTGGTCTGGACATCTTAGGTTCCTACACGACTGCCGGCATTCCTCTTTCATACATGTTCGCGGAGAGTTTCTGAGGTCATGTCGGAAAATCTTCCAGGCGCATATCACCTGAATCAGGATTGTGCCGCTTCCATATTAGGCGCTGATGGAGAAGGAAGTCAGAATGCACATGGATGTCACATTTCCAAGTTGTTTGTCTATCCGGTTATAGGCACGAACGCCTGGCCCGAGTGGGCAAACCCCGGATCCAGCATGATGTCATCTCATGCAGTCACTTAACGCGACATCACGCGCGACAGCGTGACTGAGACAATACGATGTAATTTGTCGCCCAACAAGAACCATGCGTTGGCAGGACTAGAATGCCAATTTCGTCACCACTATAAAGATGAGCACACCGGAAAAGCGACGCAAGAAGAACGATCATCAGCCGTCCTCGCAGGCCGCACGAGGTCTGGACTTTTTCTTTGGCAAGCCGAAGGAGCAGAACAAGAAGGATGACGGGGCGATTTCCGTGAGCCATGGGCAGTCCTACGAAAATCCGATAGGACACGCAGCTCTCAAGCAGGCCAATTTGACCGATGAAGAGCTGGCACGAAAGCTACAGGCAGAGTGGGACGAACAAGACAGGCTACAACACCAGCCAGCAGCACTCGAATCCAGTCCAGCACAAGATGACGGAATCATACTTTTATCGGCGGCCGAGCATGACAATGAGGATGAACTGTACAACAAGTCCGATCCTGGCGACCAAGACGAGGACCCGCCCGTACCGCAAGCAGAAACAGGGTCAAAACAAGCACCACGAAATCCATTTGCGGCCCTAGGGAGCAAGAACACTCTGTCCCTTCAGTCGGCCACCGCCGAAGAAGACACAATCACGCAGACGATACCCTTCGACCAGAGTCCCTTGACATTTGAGTCTCAGAAGTACATTCCTGATCTGAAGAAGCAATGGGCAAAGGAGGGTGGAGCGTCAACGTATGCAATCTTGACACGATGTTTCGTGCTCGTCAACTCTACACAAAGCAGAATCAAGATTGTCGATACACTCACCAATCTACTCCGCGTGATCATCGAGGGAGACCCTGACTCTCTTCTCCCCGCTGTCTGGCTTGCAACCAATTCAATCTCTCCACCATACATCGATCTTGAACTCGGACTAGGAGGCTCGGCCATCTCCAAGGCGTTGAAGAAGGTCTGCGGTCTGGACAATGCAAGTCTCAGAAACCTATACAACAAATACGGCGATGCTGGAGATGTTGCATTCGAAGCAAAGAAGAGGCAGAGTCTCACTTTGCGTAAGCCCAAGCCGTTGACGATTCAAAGTGTGTTCGATGGGTTGGTCAAGATCGCCAATTCCAAAGGCCAGGGGTCTGTCGAGGTCAAGCAGAGAATTGTGGAGCGCCTGGTTCAAGATGCTCGAGGTGCCGAAGAGAGCAGATATATAGTCCGGACACTGGTACAGCACCTTCGTATTGGCGCGGTCAAGACGACAATGTTGATCGCGTTATCACGAGCTTTCACATTGTCCAGACCTCCTGGAGCAGACTTCCCGATCAAAGACCAGCGTGAATTGGCGAAGCTTATCAAGCAGGATCTGGCAGAAGCGTATTCCAAAGGCGAAGAGCTACTGAAGGCATGTTATGCCCGTCGACCGAACTACAACGACATAGTCCCAGCTTTACTCGAAATTGGTGTTACTGATGAACTGCTTTTGCGATGCGGTTTGGCGCTGCATATTCCGATGCGACCTATGCTTGGAGGCATCACCCGTGATCTCGGTGAAATGCTGACCAAGTTGCAGGGGCGCGAATTTAGCTGCGAGTATAAGTACGACGGCCAACGAGCACAAGTTCACTGCGACGAAAAAGGAAAAGTCACAATCTTCTCACGACTTCTTGAACTCATGACCGACAAGTATCCTGATCTGGTTGCCCTTGTGCCGCAGATACGAGGTGAAGGCGTCAGTAGCTTCATCATGGAGGGAGAAGTTGTCGCTGTCGATCGTGAGACCGGTGAGCTCAAGCCGTTTCAGATTCTCGCAAATAGGGCAAGGAAAGACGTCGTCATACAATCTGTCAAGATCGACGTATGTCTCTTCGCATTCGACCTGATGTATCTGAACGGCGAAGAGCTAATGAACCGTCCTTTCCGCGAGAGGCGTTCTTTACTGCGTTCACTGTTCATCGAGCTGCCCGGCCATTTCACCTGGGTCAAGAGCTTCGATGCCACAAGCGCCGACAGCGACGCGGTATCGGACTTTTTCAAATCAGCCACAGCCATCAAGTGCGAAGGCATCATGGTGAAAGTGCTCGACAATCTCCCAAACCCAGACCTTCAGGACCCGACCCTCGACGACGAAACGAATCTCGAACCAAAACCTCCACCGACGCCTTCGAAATCCAAACGCAAAACAAAATCAAAGCCAGGCGACCCCAAACCTCCAACACCACCACCAGAAGAGAAAAAGTCCGGGCGCCGAAAAGCCCTGCTCTCAACCTACGAACCCGACAAGCGCCTGGACTCGTGGCTGAAAGTGAAAAAGGACTATGACACGACCTTCGACACGATCGACCTAATACCCATCGGCGGCTGGCACGGTCAAGGCCGCAAAGCGAAATGGTGGTCACCGATCCTGCTCGCCTGCCGCGATCCCGAAACCGGCGCCCTGCAAGCAGTGACAAAATGCATATCGGGCTTCACGGACGCCTTCTACAAGACCAACAAAGAGAAGTACGCCGAGGGCAGCGACAACGTCATCGCGCGGCCCAGCTACGTCGAGTACGGCGGCGAGCCGGCGGTGTGGTTCGAGCCGCAGGAGGTCTGGGAGTGCGCCTTTGCCGATATCACGCTCTCGCCGACGTACACGGCTGCTATTGGACTGGTGAATGAGGAACGAGGACTGAGTTTGAGGTTCCCGCGATTCTTGAAGATCAGGGATGATAAGGGGATTGATGAGGCGAGTTCGAGTGATTTTCTGGCTGGGCTGTACCGGAAGCAGGAGGCCAAAGCGCCGGAAAAGGGTGTCAAGGAGGAGGTCGATGAGGAGGAGTGAGAAATGCTGGCCGTGTTGGTGGAGCTTTGAATAACCACAGCAATGAAACGCAATACCACACCACAAACGTAAGTATCAGATTCTGAGTGCCCTGGGTAAGCCATTCGTAGGCTATATGATGGAGCCCGCAAGAGATGGGGGCTGCAAAACTTCGTTGACTCATCCATTGCCGCGATTCGATGTAATTCACCAGCCATGGTGGTATGAGGCAACAGGATCCGCAATGCTCGTCGCTAACAGGACACGGAGTTGTTACCGTCCGTTTCACCGGCGCGTATCCGATTGTACTACGCTTCGCTGGCATCACGGATGAAACCTTGCGTGTGTATCGTTGCTCAAGTTCAGCGCTGAAGATCTCAAGCCTTGCGCCGTCTACACATCTCACAGTCATGTGAAGGCGACTCAAGCATCCAGTGGCGAAGACGGGTATCACTAAACCGGTTTAAGGTGAGTCCTAGCACTTAAACCGGTAACGACAAGCAATCACTCATGCTTTCGGGTCGCACGAGACAGCAAGCTTGTGGTATTGTATGATGTGCAAGGCTACACTACGTTCGGTCATAGCATTTGCTCAATGAGCCCAGCTTCTACCACATCTCTGCGTTGTGGACTTGCCACATGCAGACAGCGATCCTCATTTGTACTCCGAGACGAACGGCGCCATGCTTGTTGGTTCTCCATCACGTTCCGATATATATATAGCTCGCAATGCCATTCTGTCGATGGTCATCATGATACAGCACTCCTCTGTACAACTGAGCTTGGAAAGATTCACCTAATGTCTTTCCCAACTGTCCTACGGAGTTATGTAGACGACCTCCTTAACGAGTGGGAGGGTCCTCCTCCTGATCCCACGACAGACGATGAAGCCAAAGAGGAGGAAGAAGCTAATCCTCTCGTACGTCTCGAAGATGGTCAGACCACTAGCTGGGTACGACGTTGGTATTGCGCGCAACGATGTCCAAAGCGTTCTGTGCGGCCTGTCCGCATGCTAATGCTGCACGGTATGCAACCTAATGTAATGCAGGCGAGCGCTACTCACAAAGTCAGATTATGCCGACTCCGGTTGGAGTTTCGCTGAGGAGACTCGGGGCTTGGCCAGACGCTTGCAGCGCGACTTACCTTCCGGCATCGAATTGCACTACCCGGACGCACACTTCAGCGTACCCTGTCGTCGACGACGACGCCGTCCAGCGTTTCTAGCTGGAGATACTACCTTCAGGGGCTGGTCGCCTGCCGATGATGCTGTAGACTCAGAAGTCCGAATGAAGGAGTCTTTGCGAAGGTTGCTGTCATATGTGTCTCGTTACGGACCCTTCGACGGCGTTCTGGGGCTTGGTCAAGGTGCGACGATTGGCGCATTGCTCGTGAGCCTTTGCGAAGATTTGGTTCGCACCCCAGAACAGGCCTGTCGCGCTTTGTCGATCCAGTCAGCGCCCCGCAGGCTACGCAGGTTCAAGTACTTCATCTCAGTAGCGGGTTGCAAGCTCGCCAATATCGCGTACAACTCGTTCTACGAGCCGAAGACTACGATTGCGTCGCTGCATTTGGTGTCGGAAATGGGGCCCTTCGACCTAGTGGCGCGAATGGATGCACTGCCTTTCTGTTTCGAGAACGCAGAAGTTGTCCAGTACTTCCGATGGCACAGTTGGCCCAACATCAAAGAGAACCGGAGCAAGCTGTTCGCATTCATCCTGAAGGAGATCACAGGCGAGGAGTCTCTGGAGGTACGGGACCATGTGCCCATGCTGGACGTACTTGTCGAGTTCAGTGGCCCGTTCCGGTGAGGGCTGGCTTTGGTCAATTCAGGTCATCGTCGAACGTACAGTACTTAAACTCAGGATGCTTGTAAGGAAACATGACTCTTGTAGTTTGAATGATGGACATGCTAGTGGCGATAAGCAGCCCGATGGATAAAAGGCAGTCGAGTGCGATTGATATCAGCCAAAAGCATGATTCCAATGATATTTTAAGATACCCAGCGTCTTCACGACAAGGGATTTCAGTTCATACATGTCCAGGTACGCGTGTTTCACATGCAGGAAATATAAGGTTGCGCCAGATGGAAGGAACGATGACGATCGGCGGTGGTCCCTGCCAAGAATACCGCGTAGCGCAACGGTGCCATGGCAGTCGCTCGTGCTTCCAGGCGTCGTTGCTGGTTGTCGCAGCAAGATTGCTCGGCCAATTTAACTAAACCCAGACATTTACCATTTGATTCGCCGTCATGTCTTCAACAACCCCTTCTATGCACACATAATTTACTTGCTTTGATCTTCGATACCCTCCGGCATACTGTCGGCTTTTGTCCTCGTTCTAGCGCCTGCTCGCCGTTCCTTTTTGCCTGTCTTACCGCCATAGAAACAAGGCTTACGCTTACCACACCACCCTCTCTATGGCCTCATTCGCGACTTCGTTCTGGGGTGGCAGTGACTATGCTGGAGGTATGCCATCCACGGTCTATCCTTACTCTGACCACTCACAATGCGACAGGTCTCGGTGTTCTATTCGGCAAGCTCCAACAGGGCGTGCAAGAGAACCAGCAAGTCTTGACGATTGCGCGCATGCGAGCAGACGCCGAGGATACCTATGGTTCGAAACTGGGCGACATCGAGGGAGCTACCAACCGGATAGAAGGCGGGTTCCAGAAGGATGACGGAGCTAGTGTCAAAAAGGCGCGCAGGGTGCGATCCTTCTAGCGGACAAACCAGACTGACAGAACTCACAGGCCTACGACGGCGTGCGTGCTGAAATGCATGAAGCCTCTCGAAACCACAAGAAGATCGCCTCAAATATTCGCGAGCTCGTAGTCAATCCCTTCGGTCGATGGTGCGACCAACACGCCGCAAGAGTCCAAAACTCTCAGGACGACCTTCACTCTCGGATCAAAGCGCATGACAAACAAGCCGAGGTCGTCCGACAATGTAGGAGTCAGTATTACAACAAATGTAGGAGGGTTGAAGATCTCGACGAGGAGGAAAAGCTGGCCTTTCAGGATCCATCGAGCGAACTCAAGAGCCCCAAGATGGCCCCTGTACCTACCGTCAAGCTCTCAGAACCCGATGCGGAGGAAGATGACGAGCCGATTGAGCTTGGCGACGACTGGTTCACTCCGGAGCAGGTCAAGAAGATCCTTACACACATGCTGGACAACATCAGACTCGGAGAAACAAAGGTGCCAATTCTGGGAACTTATCAGAATGTGTCGACTGGCGCGGATATCACCGAGTACATTCAGAAACATCTTGGAGGGACGAGCGTCGCTTATGCCGAGAAGATTGGACAGGACCTCATTCAGCATGGCTTCCTGCGACTGATTGGTAACGTTGGCAGTGCCTTCACAAACAGCAGCAGATGGAACTATCAGTGGCGTCCTAAAGTCTTCAAGATTACAGGCTATGCGGAAAAGAAACAGCCAGGCAGGTCGTCGACTTCTGCTTCGTCGAACACCATCTCCCTTGATAACCCGAGCGTGGAAGCAGTAAGCCAGTACCTGGCGGGCTGGAACCCTCTGAACAATCCTCACAAAGATGAGACACCGGCCGACAGGCTAAGGAGAGAAGCCTACGAAAGTGACGAGAGATACAAAGCCGCGGTCAAAAAGCTGGATTCCTTACGATGCAGTCTGGAAGATGCCATGATCGATCATCTAAAATTCATGGAACGCTGCGAACTTGACCGACTCAAGGCTGTCAAGAGCGTTGTGCTCGACTTTTCCGGCGCCATCAGCAACGTCATTCCAAGCTTGCAAAGTACCGTCGATCACATGATGCTATTTCAAGAGACTGTTCAACCATTGGGCGACCTTCGATATCTTTTGGAGAACTACCGGACCGGCCAATACATACCCCGAGTGCAGATATACGAGAACTATTATAATCAGGTCGACGATCAAATCTTTGGTGTGGATATTGAAGCCAGAGCCAGGGCCGACCGGAAGCGCGTTCCAATCCTTGTGACTTCGATACTGATGTATCTGGATAACAGTAAGTCAACGACTAGATGTTATTTTTGTTTTTACTTACATGAGTAGAATACCCTGAACTCGAAGGCGACGAGGCTCGCCGCAGCATATGGCTACACGATGTACCATTGGCGGCCACTCACCATTTGCGTAATGCCATTACCACCGCAAAATCTGTTTCATTTGAAATTTTCGACAAGTACGAGATACCCATTGTTGCGAGTCTACTGAAGCTCTACCTCCTCGAACTTCCGGACTCGCTTGTTTCCTCCCATGTTTACGAAATCGTCAAGACCATCTACACCACAACAGCACCCACAACGTCGGAAGCCACTCGTGTTAGCGTCATACAGAGCACTCTAGGCCAACTACGGCTCGCCAACATCGCAACGCTTGACGCCATCACTACCCACTTCACTCGCTTGATTGAGCTGACGTCCGCGGACGAGCAATACAACGCGGCACTGGCCACCGCTATGGCAACATGTATCCTGAGGCCGAAGCAGGAGAGCTCTCTGACGATGACCGAGAAGTTCAATGTTCGACTTTTGCGTGATCTTTTCACTCACAAAGACGCCATATTTGGAGAACTCAAGCGCGCGTCGTCCGTGTCACAGAGGCAACAGGAGGGCGCCCGTCCGAGAGCAGTCAGTACGAACGAGAGCAACAGACGGCAGGCTATGGAAGAGAGGCAGAGGGCGATCGCCGCTAATGCAGAGCGAACGCGTGCGCATAGTCCAGCGAGGTTCCCAGCCGGTCTGGCGAGCATGCACCAGAGGAATCGTAGCGCAAGTGCCGAGACTCGCTTCCCCATTGCAACGAACACGACTTCTGGTTCCATATCACCGGTCGATCGCCGAATTCGCGGAGGTAGCCTTGAGGTTCCCGACTCACCGGCAAGAACAACCGGACAACCCGTCGCGGTACCAGATACAACATCGTCGCCCCCTTCTACCACTAACGGCGAACCCCAGCCTCCTGCCAAGGATTTATCATCCATCACGAACGGCGCACGGCAAAGAAGTGACACAACCAACAGCGTAATAACCACGCCGATGACCTCCTCCTCAATGCTAGGGCCGATGGATTTCGGTCCTCCAGTCGGAGACTACCAGCCCCATGACGCGCCATCGACAGAAGAAGCGCCCAGCGACGCTGCAGCGGGCGCGGCGCCCACCAACACAGAAGTCGAGAAGAGGAACTCGCTGAACAGAGCCCGGAACCAGTTCGCGAGGAAACCGGCAGGTGGCTTGCAGCGGCAAAGTCTGATTGGCAAGCGCGACAGTGTTGGCTCCTCGCACGGACGGAGCGAGCGACGAGGCAGTCAGACGGGCGGGGGTCTGCATGCTGGATCAGAGGCCGCGGACGCAGCTGTCACTGCTAATGTGGCAGAAGAGGACGGCTCGAATGAGGCTGAGAAGCGAGGTGTAGAGCTTGTCGATAGACCGATGGACGACTGAGTCTTTAGGTTGGATCTTTACAACGCGGCTCACTGTTGACACGTTAAATCTTGAGCTGCGTTGAACCAGCAATAGATCGATCAGCTCGTAAACCTAATGCCTACAATATTTATCGATGTCACGGCAGTGGACTGAAAGATTACTGATACCCATGTTGGCCATATATCACAGTTGTGTGTCCTGGTCTATGGAATATTTCCAAAGTGAATGTTTACTGATCGCTGTGAAATGTATGGTCTCGGGTGATTGCTCGATGAAGTCTTGGCAGAAAATTATGATGGTGCCATACGGGTGACAAAATAACTGTCGCTCTGTAAATCCTCGAGCATTCACAGAAGGTCAAGAAGCTCATAGATTTACCTTAAAGATGTAAGAATCTTACTATAGTTGACGATAAGACCATTAGTAGTTAATTCATATAGTTACAATAGCTGATCGTGGAATAACAACCAACTGATGGTATACACAGCATCCTAGAAAGGCTGAATATGGCGTTGTATACGCCACTTATTTTGTCATCCGTGTGGGTGCACACTTCATCGCTAAGTGAACGTCGGTCGAGCCTGCCTTCCATTCGTCTGTCTCTGTATATTATTATTGTTGTTTTGACCGCCTGGTTCCCTAGCCTCATGCATTGCTCTTCCTCTTAATTTTCGGTCATTCAAAAATCTCTATCATGTCTTTATGACCGCTGGCGTGCATTCTTCTTACATTCTTATGGTGGACCAGACGAAGAATAGCTCATCTTCTCAAGACCTCGATCACTCGGACTTTCGGCATCATGTCCTCCTCTGCAAAGGAACTCGACGAGTATATGCAAACTGGCAAATACAAAGACGGTCTTTCAAGATGCAACAAACTGCTCAAGAAGACACCCACGAACATCGATCTTTTGACCTTCAAGGCTAGATTCCTTCGTTGGCTGGATCGAGACGATGAGGCCGAGGCAGTTATCAAATCTATGATGGCTCAGATATCTTATCCCTCATCAAACGCAACTCTTCTTTCTATAGAGTCTCTGCAATGGCAGCCTTTACGCTTCGTTTACCCTCGGCCCCTCACTGTTGGACCAGACGTCAACGCCATGTGGACAAGCGCTGCAGCTGCACTACCCAGACAAAAAGCCATCGACATCCATCAAGATCGCTTTAACATGGCAATCGAGGATGGCAGGTGGATCGATGCTGGATATGTGCGTATTGCCAGGTCACATGCCCATGTGTCTGACGCACCAGCTGACTAATTGTACAGGCACTTTCGAACTGGAGAAAGGCGGATCCCAACAACAGAACTCTCCGCTCTTTGCATGTTTCTGTCTATCAGCTCATCGCCGATAACGTCGCGATAGACCCCAAGACAGCGATGATGAACAGCATGCTTGCCATGAGGACCATAGACCAGACTGCAGATTCTTCCGCATCCGAGGCTGAGCTCCTGCTGTACTGTCAGGTATGCAAGCACCAAAATCAGCAGCAAAACATCACGAAGCGGCTCAAATCTATTGTCGACTCTCCTCAATGTACCTGGAGTCTGTTGCGTGAGTATAGAGAGGCCGCCGTTGCTCAAGGCGACTGGACAGAAGTCAAACGGATAATGTCTGTCTTCCTAAATCCTGGAAACGAACCGACTGCAGGTGATGGACTCGGCTTAGGCGAACAGTGAGCAGTCTTCCATCTGCTGACTCCTGTCCGTATACTGACTGTCGCGTACAGGACTCGGAACGACTGGGCAAGCTGGCAAGCCTTTCTGAACGCTGAGTCTCATCTGGGGGAGACGGACGACCCCATGTCAATGCCTCTTAACAACAGGCGCTACAATGACCTGGCGGATATGTGGCGTTTGCAGAACCGGAATTCACCAGAACTACTCTTGGAAGGGCTTAGGGCATACTGGAGCAATCACAAAAGCCGGGCTATCTGCTTCGATGATATGAGAGATTTCGTGCTTTCGCTACCTGTTCACCTCCAACTGAGATTCCGTGCTGACTGCCTCGAGGGCGCGAGGCCCCAAGAACAAATGCCGCACAACTGGACGACAACTTGGACATGGATCAACGCCGAAGTGAATTCTCTCAGGTTTGAATTTCTCCTGACCGTTGGCCAGAGTAAGAATCCTGATCCAGCCTATCTTCGAGAGTTTGTCTCTAACGCCATCCAATTACACGAACTCACGCGTGACCATGCGGACGCAGCGATTGCAACATTAGCAACTCTTCTCTGTGCTGCTTTGATGCGCTGGCACGAAGTCGATCCTTCAGGCGGACATCTTCTGGAGGCCACTGTTCTTATGGAATGGTACGCAGCCAAAGACATATATCAAGCCCAAGTCTTGCTGGTCTGCCTATATACCGAGCTCGGCCTATATTCTAAGGCGATGTTGTGGTACGAGATCCTCAGTATCAAGGAGCTACAGCACGAGACTTTCTCTCACATTCTGCTGCCTCGCATATCTGTCGGTCGCCCTTTCGCATGCTCTTCGAGAAAGTCGGCGTATAGTGATGCCTCAGAACTCCTCTCGAGCGCGCTCGCGATGTACCCCAAGAACCTGAACTATTTGGCTACATTTTCAAAATCCATAGTTGACAACGGCCGGTCAGACATGCTTCTCGACTTACAGGATCTCCGACAATCCCTGGATCAAAGCATTACAAGAAAGATCTTGATGCTGGAGCAGAGAAGAATCCAGCGATTCACAAACCGCGCGCCGCAGAAGCCACTGGAGCAGGCAGTGTACCAAAGATGGCAAAAGGACCTCAAAGACAACCGGGATTACAAGACCACTGTGAACCTTGAAGCCGGACAGGCATACCTTGATGCTCTGTTCCCAAGTGCCTGGCAGGCGCCCAACGAAAAATGGATCTTGTACAGTCTTTGGATAGAGGAGACATGGTCGTTGTTACAGAACACGCAAAGTCTTGTCAAACCTTTTGTGCTAGAGAATCAGCAATGCCTCCAAGCAGTCAGTGGGGACTCATGTCTAGTTTATACGGAAGAAGCGCTCATCGGGTTCTGGGAGGCTCTCGGCGTCGCGACGGCGTTGGGAGCAGCCGCCGAATCTGCCACTTCTTCATCGCAAAAGCTGGATTCAGGGTTTGCTGACTTTGTCGATCAGCTCGGGGCATCGCTGTCATCGCTTCAGGTGTCGCCGCCGTGGCTACGCTCCGTGACACGGTCTCGATCGCAAAGCCCACTGAAAGATCACTGGTCGGCTCCACTGCAGGACAATCAAAGTGTGATGCGGTTGTCTTCGGCGCAGCCTGCGAGCTGGGCACCGCCAGTCCTCGAACCCCAAATTGATCTCAGGGATATGCCAACATCGGGGCGAATCCAGTCAATCTACCTACTGCTCGACTATCTCCGCGCCGTCAACCTCTTCATCAAGACCTTCTCGAAGAAGCCGACCACGAAAACGGCGCTGCCAAAGTCCAAGGTCGACCCACTCCTGACTCAGATCCAGGAAATGTTCAACGAGCTGCGCAAGTACGCCATGGCACAGCGGGCGAAGGTGAACCATGCTACGGTCCTACACTCGTTGGAGACCAGTGCTGTCGCGGGTGAATGTAGTGTGCGTCTTAATGACCACGTCAGCTCGGTATGTGACAGTGCGATCGACACCTGGGACGGTGTGCTGAGAGTCGTCCTTGATGCGCCGACGTACTAGACTTGATAGAACAGAACAATAAACAATCACTTTGGAAATACACAACTGTAATATATAGCCAATATGGGTATCAGTAATCTTTCAGCCCACTGCCATGACATCTATAGATACTGTAGGCATTAGGTCTACGAGCTGATTGATCTTATATATTGACGTGATGAAAGAGCAGTACTGCATTGCAACCGTATTCCATACGCAGTATACTTCAGTATACTACGTTAACCAAAATGCGTGTTCGGCCTCTCCAACTTCACCCACTCCCCGTCCTCCATGATACTTATATCAACCTTCTCATTGTAGAAACAGCACAAGCCCGTAACCGCTGCACACTCGATGGTCGGGTTGTTGTAGAACCAGACAATGTTCTTGTACTCTTTGTCGCCGATCATGACATGGTAGTACTCGGCCTCGCCCTTGTAAGGACATTGCGTTTTGTTGTTGCTGGGCTTCAGCTTCGACACATCGATCGAGGTCAGTGGCAAATAGTAGCGCACTGGTAGTCCCGTCTCGTACAAATGCATCGATGTCGGGGCTGAGGCGATGGTGTGCCCGTCAATCTCAACCTTCAGGGGTCTGGTGGACGAGACAATGTCCACGCGCTTGAATGGATCTTTCGGGTGCACGAAGACGGGGGTGTCTTCTTCCAGCCATCGATCTGTATCGAGTCAGTCAAAAAAATAAGGGAACTCGAATCACGAAGCAACAACCAAAGGCATTGAACTCCGCTTTGACGAGACCCGAAAGATCTTCTGCTTTCCCGTTGAGGTTGTCCGCGAAACATATCACTCGATCGGTAGTATGGTCACCAACTGCAATCTTCCACAATGTAGCAATATGCTCTCCACCTTCAGATTTGATTGCATCGCCCTCGGAAACTTTGCTCTGATCGAACGCGGACTTTGGCAGGTAGTACTGAGGATAAAAAGGATGCTCCCAGACGTAACGGGCTTTCGTGGAGTCCGCTATGTATGCCCCATTGTGTAGGATACGAACTCGTTTCGGAGTAGGTAAGACCTTGTGCGGGCCCTCAGTCACGAGACGATGAGCGAGCTCTTTCAAACTATATTACCACTCGTAAGTCGTAGTTGGATACTTACGGGCACCTCAATACTGACTTTGGCTTGGACATCGTCATCGTTGCAATTTTTGATTGTCTGCGCGACGTAGAGTATGTATGAGTGAGACTGCTGCGACGTGCCGGATGTTATGGCGATTGTAGCCTTTTGACTACGACGATGTACAAATTGAAGCTGAGGGGATATCTGGCGGCCGTAGCAATTTACTTGGTTCTCCAGTGTACTTATACGCTCTACAAGGAAGGCCAGTTCAGATTGGTCATCGCTTGTGCTTCCATGAGGCATTGGTATGATCTTCCAAGGTGGTTACCTATTTATTACTGCCCTCGAAGGTTCGCACGTGCGGGTCTCCCCGTTGGAGAAATTGGGGGAAACGACAACTGGCACTTTGTCCAATTGAGGTTGACGTAGTGGGGCTCTGTTAAACATCGACCAGCAGTACCGATGTTCAGCAATTCAGCATTACTGTGCTAACGAATAGCGTCCGCCTTTACGATTATTTGAAAAGAGAACACATTTCTCTTCACTCAAGGCTCCAGCACTCGAGTGTCGCCCAAGGAAACGTGGACTATTTGTCAGCAGTTCCGATATATCAAACAAGGAACCCGCATGCAAATTCCAGGTACCATCACTACCATCTGGAAATTTTAGGAGGACACATCTACAATCATGGATAACGCGTTCACGCGTACTCCGCAAGAAGTGCTTGCGCACTTTCAGGTCACGGAACAGGAGGGTCTCAGCAACCAAGCGGTCGTCGCGTCGAGGGAGAAGTATGGTCGTAACGGTACGTCTCCTTAGTACCCTGCATCAGAAGGGCTAGACACTGACCGAGCAATAGCCATTCCGGAAGATCCCCCGACACCACTGTGGGAGCTCGTCCTGGAGCAGTTCAAGGATCAGTTAGTTCTCATCCTTCTCGGTTCTGCTGCTGTTTCCTTTGTACTCGCGCTCTTGGAAGAAGGAGGAGACTGGACTGCATTCGTCGACCCAGCTGTCGTACGTAGGATCGAGGAGATACTCAAGAGCCATACTGACAACATTGCAGATTCTGACCATTCTGTTCCTCAATGCTATCGTCGGTGTCTCGCAAGAATCCTCCGCCGAGAAGGCAATCGCTGCGCTACAGGAATACTCCGCAAACGAAGCCAAGGTTGTCCGCAGTGGTAAGATCTCAAGAGTCAAGGCAGATGATCTGGTACCAGGTGATGTCGTACAAGTCGCTGTCGGAGATCGCATTCCAGCAGACTGCAGAGTCCTCTCCATCCAGAGCAACAGCTTCCGCGTCGACCAGAGTATTCTGACCGGCGAGTCTGAAAGTGTTGGTAAAGATACCCACGCAGTCAAGGATACCGGATCTGTCAAGCAGGATCAGGTCAACATGATGTTCTCTGGTACTACCGTCGTCACTGGACACGCCGTGGCTATTGTCGTCTTGACCGGATCCAGCACCGCCATTGGTGATATTCACGAAAGCATTACATCTCAGATCTCTCAACCTACTCCCCTCAAGGAGAAGCTCAACGACTTTGGCGACATGTTGGCCAAGGTCATTACTGTCATTTGTATCTTGGTCTGGCTCATCAACATCCGCCATTTCAGCGACCCCAGCCACGGAGGGTTTACAAAGGGAGCCATTTACTACCTCAAGATTGCAGTCTCTCTCGGTGTCGCCGCTATTCCAGAAGGTCTCGCTGTTGTCATCACCACTTGTCTGGCTCTCGGAACACGAAAGATGGCTGCCAGGAATGCCGTAGTTCGCAGCTTACCCTCAGTCGAAACTCTTGGCAGCTGCAGCGTCATCTGCTCAGACAAGACCGGAACTCTGACAACCAACCAAATGAGTGTCAACAAGGTCGTCTACATCAATGAAGCTGGCACTGGTCTCGAGGAGCTGGACGTCGAAGGCACTAGCTTCGCCCCTGAGGGAGCTATCTCCATCAAAGGTCAGGTCATCGATAACCCCGCTGGAGTCTCTAGGACCATCGCACAAATGGCCGAGGTTGCAGCACTATGTAACGAAGCTCAGCTGTCCTACGACGCAAAGACCGAAACATACAACAACGTCGGCGAGCCTACCGAGGGTGCTTTGAGAGTTCTTGTGGAGAAGATTGGCACCGGAGATGCGTCCTCATACGCAGCAAGAGCTGGTGTCAACGCTGAGAACAAGGCCAACTACGCGAGCACCCAATATGAAAAACGTGCCCCGAGACTCGCCACTTACGAGTTTTCCAGAGACAGAAAGAGTATGTCTGTTCTGGTTGGTGATTCTCGTTCTCCTCGTCTGTTGGTCAAGGGCGCTCCAGAGTCAATTCTGGACCGTTGCACTCACGTCCTCGTCGGAAAAGATGGCCAACGCGCTGAACTCGGTGACAAGCTCTCGGCCCTCTTGCAGAAAGAAGTCGTCGACTACGGCAACCGCGGTCTTCGTGTTATCGCTCTCGCAAGTATTGACAATGTCACCTCTCCACTGGTTAAGAAAGCCACGACTACTCAGGAGTACGCCCAGATCGAGACTGGTATGACTCTTCTCGGTCTTGTCGGTATGCTCGATCCACCTCGTCCGGAGGTCAAGGATAGCATTCGCAAGTGTCGTCAGGCTGGTATCCGAGTTGTGGTCATCACCGGAGACAACCAAAACACCGCCGAGACCATCTGTCGTCAAATTGGTGTCTTTGGCGAGAACGAAGACCTTACCGGCAAGAGCTTCACTGGTCGCCAGTTTGATGCCCTCAGTCCTGCTGATCAGCGCAAGGCCGCCACCACTGCATCACTTTTCTCTCGTACCGAACCCACTCACAAGTCTAAACTTGTTGACCTTCTTCAGTCTGCCGGTGAGGTCGTCGCCATGACTGGTGACGGTGTCAACGACGCTCCCGCTCTCAAGAAGTCCGACATTGGTGTTGCTATGGGTTCTGGTACCGATGTTGCCAAGATGGCCGCTGACATGGTCTTGATCGACGACAACTTTGCCACTATCGAGGGTGCCGTCGAAGAAGGTCGCAGCATCTACAACAACACTCAACAGTTCATTCGATACCTCATCTCATCCAATATTGGAGAGGTCGTTTCCATCTTCCTAACAGCCGCTCTGGGTATGCCTGAAGCACTCATTCCAGTCCAGCTCCTCTGGGGTCAACCTGGTCACGGACGGTCTTCCAGCTACAGCTTTGTCTTTCAATCCACCTGACAACGATGTGATGCGTCGTCCACCTCGCAGAAGAGATGAGGCTCTTATTGGTGGCTGGCTCTTCTTCAGATACATGGTCATCGGCACTTATGTCGGTATCGCCACGGTCGGTGGATACGCGTGGTATTTCATGGTCTCGCAAAACGGGCCACGGGTCTCGTTCTGGCAACTGGTGAGTTTCCCAATGTTCACAGCCCACGGATCAAGCTAACAGGTATAGTCTCACTTCCATTCTTGCAGTGTCACTAACCTCAACTTCGCCGACATCTCCTGCTCGGTCTTCAGCGACGACACCGCACGCACAGCTTCCACCATTTCCCTGTCGATCCTGGTCGTCATTGAGATGTTCAACGCCATGAACGCACTGTCCTCTTCCGAATCCCTCGTGACTCTCCCTCTCTGGAAGAACATGATTCTAGTGTACGCCATCGCTCTGTCCATGGTACTCCACTTTATCCTTCTCTACACTCCCTTCCTGCAAGGCATCTTTGGCATTGTCCCACTCGAGTGGTCTCACTGGCAGCTTGTGCTCAGATGGAGCGCGCCAATCATCCTCATTGATGAGGTTCTCAAGTTCATGGAGAGAACGATTTACATGCCAAAGACCAATGCGGCGCACGTCCGACCAAAATTAGAATAGACGGTGGTTTAGTAATACCCTCAACCCATATAGATAGCGATACAAAAACATATCTCAGCGCACAATTAGCAACAACTTTTTATGCCTGACGGTGGCCCAGCGATGATTTCAGTCGATGAATATGCCAAGACTTAACGTACACACCCCACCATATCGATAACGTATTTTGAGCGCCAAGAGTTCAAATGTTCGAGAATCGCGCATCTTCACGACGACGTGAATAATTGAGAGCAGCCTATCCAACAACATATACCAACCACAACCAAATATGCCTGCCGCAGTGAACACACTCTTGATCGAAGGCTCATTTGAGGAGCTCTGTGAGGAGCTTGCGCAGTACATCGACAACGTCAGCAGCACACAGGGCCAGCAAACTTCTATCCAGCAAGAAATTCAGCCTTTGTTGCAGGAGGGCAAGAAGGAGGATGCGCTGAAGAAGGTTGTGGGAGCCAGTCCAGCGCTCAACAATGCGCCAGAAAGAGGTCGGTAAGACTATGAAAACAGAACACGACCGATATTGACAGCGGCCTAGAATTCATCGCTGCATACAATCTTTTGATTCACCTTGTCCACCAAACACCAAACCCGAACATCTTCCTTCCCAGGTTATGCCAAAATGTCTCACAACCCATTACTTCGTCAGCACACAACAGCACAAGTCTGGCCCTGAACGTCCTCGCGACCCTCTTCAACACCCTTTCCCCCGACCAGGAGTCACGCTACCATGTCCTTCTCGCAATCCTCAAGATTATCCGCACCCACCAGTCGTTTGACCAACTCCAACCACAACTTCAGAACCTTGACATGTGGCTCGAGACCTGGGAGATGGAGAAAGAGGACCAGAGGAAACTGTACCTAGCCATCAGCGAGGCGGCCTCCGGCAACGGACAAGAGGACCAGAGCTACCGATACCTGCTCAAGGCTTTGCGCACGACACAAGACGGCGACGACGCCAGCAGCGAAGAGGCCAAGACACTTTCGATCCGCGCCCTGACCAGCGCCTTCAACGACCCAGTGTTGTACAACTTCTCCGACCTCACAAACCTGGACTCGGTACAGGCCCTGCGCAAATCCGACGCGACCTGGTTCGAGCTGCTCGAGATCTTCAGCACGGAGACACTCGACGACTACGCCGACTTCCAGGAATCGAACTCAGACTTCGTATCCTCTCACAACCTGAACGAAGCGATTCTGGAGCGCAAAATGCGCCTCCTGACGCTGACCTCACTTGCGGCCTCAGCCTCGTCGACCCGCCAACTGCCATACGGCCAAATCGCAAAGGCGCTCCGCGTGCCGTCCGAAGACGTCGAGATGTGGGTCATCGACGTGATTCGCGCAGGACTAGTCGAGGGCAAGCTGTCACAGTCGTCGCAGCAGTTCCTGATCCACCGCGCGACGTACCGCGTGTTCGGCGAGAACCAGTGGCGCGAGGTGGCCAGCCGTCTGGATCTGTGGAAGGACAGCTTGACCAACGTGCTCCGCGTCATCCGTGAGCAGAAGGAGAGTTTCGTCAGGGATAAGGAGCAGGAGCTCCGTGAGGCCGAGCAGGCTGCGTCTGGTAAGGGGTATAGGCCTGGTAGGAACATGAGGAATGCGGCGCCTGCTGCTGTTGAGGTTGAGTAAGGGAATGCGGCGTGAAAATTGGAGTCGAGGGGAATGCATTCGTGCTAGAGTTGACGGGTTGAGGGTAAAGCTTGAGATCAGTGCTATAGGCTGAGAATACCATCTGTCTTAGACCTCTATATCCTTTCTATGCCTCTGCGTGGCTACTTTCTTGTGTGCCTGGGCCGTTTACTCCATTGATGCTCTATTCTTACATTAACCTGCCGTGATCGAGACGACACGGCGCTCGGAACGATGTGATCTTCTTCAACCTTGTCCGTTTTGGGGTTATCCTTTGCCTTTCAAGACCATATAAGTTCTGCGTTTACGATCGTTGACGCGATCAAGTCATGGTGAGAAACACATGAGATAAAGGGGGTATATCTATCTAAAGCAGCTGTATGTCGTCATATCATTCGTGTTCAATGAAGCAGCTCCACAACCACATGCAAGAAGCCGTCGGTATAGCTGCACGCCCGACCCAGCTCTTCCACAGGAGCACTCATAGGTACCACAGCGCCATGGAGCACAGGTGTTGCTAGAGTCGGGTTCCGCTTACTCGGGAAAACGGTAGGCAGCATTTCGTTCAGCGCCGTGCCAAGAGTGACTGGGGTACGTGACGTGGATAGAGGTGTAACTAGGCTCTGTATCACCCTGACTGATGCCGGTTGAGGGGCTTCAGCGCCTTCTTCCTCGCCTTCTGGTACCGTAGGCGCTGGCGTAGACGTCGTTGGCAAGTACACCTTGATCGGTACATGTCTCAATGCCTGACCGGGAGGGTTTAGCAGCTTGTAGTTGACACTATTGAAAAGTTCGAGGTCATCTATGGCGCTAGTCAGAATTGCAAGATTGAGTAAATATAGTGCCGCGGCATGACATACGAGTTTCGACGGCTTTCCAGAGAGCATCCGAATCGTTCTTGCTCAGACTCATGACAGTTTTCGCCGAGCCATTGCGTATGAAGTCGGCTTCTTTGACAGAATTGATGAATGCATCTAGCAGGACTTTTCCTTGATCGTCAATTTGAAAAAGCTGATCGAACGGAAAATCGGTATAGTGTAGCGTCAGCTTCCAGGGAATGGTTTCTGGCATCTCCAACGCTTCGGCATCAGTCTCTCTCTTGCTTTGCCCTCGTTTTCCATCGCTGTGCTCGGCCCCAGAAAACAGATCATATAGCAGACCAACTGGATAATGCCATTTCAGGGGAAGGTCTTGGAAATCAAACCATGCCTCGGTGATTGGTATGCTCGTGTCGAGATTCGAAGAGCGGTAGAAAGCGTGTACTCGTTCGAGGATGAAGGGAAGATAACTCAGTCTCGGTATACGAATCTGTGTCGTGTCAGAGGTGCTCACAACAACTACAAATGCTTCAGCAGCACTCGTCCAACCTACGTAGTATGGATCTGCTTGGCAGCCGGCCTTGGTATCAGAGGTCGCAAGTCGTATCTCCAGAGGCAGGTGACCGTCCCAAATGCGCTTCTGAAGAGCAAAGAGAGCCGGTGACGGCGGGGGCATCACCGCTGTGAGGCACGGTGCTATAATAATTCCGCAAGCGTATCGACCAACATCACGAGCAGACGTGTATAACGAGCGCCGTCTGTAGAACGAATAAAACGTTGTCGAATGCGTGTGACACAAAAGTCGAGCTTGTTGGAGACGACATTGGGGAAGTCGACATCATGCCAAGAACCAGTCCCTGGCGGCAGATTCGTAATTTGGTACGCGGGGTAATCCGATGCCTTGGGTTAAGTGAGGCGCTAAATTTTACTATGAGGCTTGCCTGAAATTAGGTATCTGGTATGATTCAAGGTTATCTCCCTTTATCTTTGGTTGTCGTACAGAAAGAACCAAACTCTAACACGACCTACACGCTAACAACGTACGGCCACTGTTGTGCGAAACGGTAAGTTCATCAAGACTATGTTCGCAAGAACCATCAGTGCAAAGGCGGGCAAGAAATGTTGCGTGGCTTTTATAGCGGTCACACCTAGCAAATCAGGTCTGTTACTGGCGAATCCTGGAACCCTTCGAGGATTTGGTTCTGGTACACCGTCTCAAGCGGTCAACTAGGGACCGGATTCAATCACATCCGAGACGGACAACAGTCCGTGCAGCACAGTTGATGAAGCTCTTCGCGCGTCCGACAAGGCGTGTAACGACAACGCGTGTAACGTCGACCGACGCGAAGCAACGACTGACCCGAGCTTTCGCGTTCGCGGCTGAATGCAGGTACACATTGGTGCATCCCGTGGGTAAACCACTACCGCGGTGTGAAATATGTCGTGTACGACATTTCCAAAATCCAATGAATTGGCATGTTCGGATGTGACTTGTGTTTCAAGAAGGCAGAGACTGCAGTTCTGAGATCCTCCCTTGGTCCTCCTGCCTGAGTGGCCCTCCTATGCGCCCAGAAAAGCGAGTCTGTGCCTCGATTTGTTCATTAGCGTTGGGAATACAGCCACCGGAGCGGAAGCCATCATGTCTTGTACCAGCTGAAAAGCCTTCGGGTCGTCCAGAAGCACAGTACGATGAGAAATGCTAGCCAGATGACCATGAAGACCATGACCCTTCCTCGTACTTGAAGTGCGTCGTGAAATTCCATTGAAAACATTTTACGATGTTTCTTCCGATTAAACCAAGCTGGCTGGGTAGGCATCGATGCATGCGGAGATTGGACAGTGTGCTGCCAAGTGGTATCTGAGTGGTCTTGATAGGGCTGAGGATCGATCCAAGACCATATGGAGAGCTTGTTCCAGATTGAAACACCGGAGTCACCATGTTGTGCAACGCGCCAGAGACGTTGTTCTCGATCCACGTAGAGCAAGGACAAAAGGAAAGAGATCATGAGGAAAGGAGTAGAGACCAGCTCCTGCAGCATCGAGATCTGTTTGTCATCTTGAGTAGGCTGTTTTTGATCCTCGTCTTGGTTCAAGATCTGATCAAGGTCGGGAAGCTCCAGTGCCGAGTCCTTTTTTCTGTGTCTGCGCCGGGCAGCCGGGGAGTGCGGACTTGTCTCGGTATGCATGCTTGTGAGTTTTTTGACAGTTTCGACGTCCCCGTTTCTGGAGTCGAATCGAAGTTTGTCGTATAAAAACTCAATCCGAAGCTCATATTGTTAGCTGCATGACCTCGCTGTTGCTGTTGCCTATTGAGAACAATGAGAAGTGGTGACGGAATGCTTGGTCAATGCCAAATATTATTCTAGGGCAAGGTCGCCGACGGATGCCGCCGGCTTCGCATCTACCTAATTTATCCGACTGGAGTATACTCTGGAAACCACTGTGTACAGAGGGCTCCCTATCTCGGATCAGTAATCACTTGGCAGTCGTGCGTAGTCCCTTACGTACAGTAGCCCGACTTGACATTGGTACATGTACTCATGGTGAATTCCTGACATGCTACCTAGTACGTTTCGACGGCTGATGTGGCCTTGACAAATATCAACCCCATCAACAATGCACGGTCTTTGATAGACACAGGGTCTGCGGTCGAACCCTTCCTCGTCTTGCTACGAGAGGACTTGTAAGTTTTCGTCCGTTAGGCGGAGGTGGCATGCATGCATGTGGATGACGACGATCCACGGCAGACCGGACAGTCCGGATAGACTCCTTCGTATCACGACGAGATCACTTACTGTATAGCTTGCTTGCCGAACAATGAATGAGAACAATGTAGATGAAGCACGTTGAAGGAGGCACCTGTCTCAGGTCGCAGTGGACGCGCTAGAATAACACGCGACGAGACGTGACCGTCGCGAGTGATCGTCATGATGCCTATCTAACAAGACTGTTGGTCCACACTAACTTGTCAGGTAGCGTTGAAACAGGCACGACACCACTCCGGCCCCTCCCCTCAATAGGTCATGTCGCCGACGCTACCGTTGAAACAACAAGAGTACAGTTTACGTTGTTCAACTTTGAATCATTTGCCGTCACAGGCGCCAAGTGTGTACTGTGTAGCTTGTACTCCTATCACGAACAGTAAGGTAAAGGCTAATAACTTGCACCGAGGTTCACGTCTGGAGCGGTCGAGGTGTGAGGTGAGGACACGGCATGAAGTCTGAAAAGTCTTCCCGGGCAGACTGACGGCCTTGTTTTTGCGTCCGTATCTCTTGCATCGACGATGAACCAGCAAAATATCGCAATACCTGATAGTGGACAGGCAAATCAAATACTGCACATGGCTATGGCGCCTGGCGGGGAGGCCGAAGCAACGACAGCCCCCCAGCACCGCCACAGGCTTCGTCGCATACCAGCCACTGCCACTACATCAAGAGCCGCAGTGATCAATACGTTGTCGCATGACAAGCACGTACTGTGCCGTGTGCGGTATTACAAATACCGCACGAACTCCTTTCTCCGCAAAACGATCGGGTATCTGTGGCGGTGCAACATCCCGGCCAGTGGTCACTGGTCAGGTCAGCTCGCTGCATCATGCAATATGCACCCTGCACCCTGCACGATGCCACTCTACTGTATTCATCCTTTCGTCCCGAATTTTTTACCTGACCACACTCTTGGGACTCACTGCCAAACGGCAGGTGTGCATCGTTCGGCGCCACGCGCGCCGTCCAAACGTGCGCCAACACTTCCGATTCCATCTTGTCGTCGTCAGTGGTTACCACGAAGGGATGCAATCGCGGTAAATTGGCCAAGCCTTGCACTAATGAGAATACTTACAGTGCTCCTTCCACCCAATCAGGCAGGTCATATGACAGGTTCGGCACAGCTGCAGATGCACGACCGCGGAGCCAGCTCTACATGGACGCTACCACATTTACTGTACAGGTATGACACGGCATCTGCATTGGCTAAGACGACAACGACGTGTACGGATCCAAAAGATTCTAGCAAGCGCTCGTTGTGTCGTCCTGCTACAGTTGTCGTCTTCTTGGCTTCGGTAATGCCCCAAATTCTGACCTACAGTACAACAAATCGGTGGTTGACTAACGGGCGGACCCTAATGCTTGGGCAGTGAATCTGAATCTGAAATCTCTGAATCTACTTCGGCTCACCCTGACCCGATCATGACTGCGCAAAAACGACCACGACACACATGATTGGACCCAGGCGGTGGACCGCGACAGGCATTCATCGCACAAACATCGACGGCGTCTGCAGCCCTGCAACGGCCCTGACGCTAATTCATGCTTCTCCACGTCTCTTTCTCTACTACGAGAGCCGCCGTTGGCTTAACCTTTGTCCACCACCGGTCACTGACATTCCACCTGCCGTTCCATTCGAAAGAGTCCAGGCTTCGCTCATAATCGTGCACACTGATCACTACTCCGTCCATTACGCCGACCACGGGTACACCGAACCTTGCCTTGGGGGAAAACCCGTCGACTGAGGCGCATAACAATCGTGGCTCATTCTCATGAGCCACAGTTTCGCACAGACAAACTGCTGCTGTAAGGTGATTGCAAATGAGGGCCATGACACCCGACATGACCATCGTGCACTGCGCTTTTCGAGCCGGCCAAAATGGTAAATATACTCTTCCTACCCGCTCTTTCTGGCCCTCAGATCACCTCTCATCAACACTTCCCCCAGCCCGAAACAGTCATTTCAAACCTTGACCGAGCCGCCTCTGTTTCACGCATCTCCTCTCGCATCCTTCATAAACTACTTTTAGTGATACTTTTTCACGACAGCCGAGCTACCTGCCTTCCTCCAGGCCGCAACTCAATCCGACATCACATCACACCCATCACACCACATCATTTGACATGACCACCAGAGTCCTGCCCGTGTCATAAAGCAGATCTTCCTTGGCTCTGGTTAGTGCAGACCTAAAATATTCCATCCTTTTCTGGTGGTGTTCGAGGATCTCTTCTTATATCTGCTCGCGAGACCATGTCTGGCCACCCCAAGCCTCGTTCTCCTAAATCGGCTAAGAGAAAGTCTGACGACAAGTCTGGTTCGCCAATGTCTCAAACCGCCACGTCGACATCTGTAGTGGCCGACCACACCAGGGACAGACAGCCGGCTCAGGTCAACTTCGAGTTTCTCAACTTCAGTCACCCATCTGAAGCCAAAGCATCAGGTGCCCGTCGCACCGTACGATCTCACGTCACTCGTCAACAACATCAGAAGGAACAACAGGCTGCGGCAGCGAGAAGGACCATAAGCTCTCCGCAAGTCGCCGAGTCTGCGTCGTCGGCTACTCGTCCTTCACTTTTGCCGACGCATGCTGCATCTTCACCCGGACGACGACCATCTCCCGGCGCTTCGCCGCATCACCATACAAGCGGTTCTGAAGCAGCCTCGTCTGTTGCGTCGACTTCGGGTAGTCCTTTACAGAGCCCGATTCACCCATCCCCGGTTCAAATCCATCCATTCGACGTCTACCCGGTACAATGGCACTCTTCAATTCCTATTGTCGTGGAACACTGTAAGTACTACCCCTCATGCATTCGTATAGGAACATACATGGCAGCATGCGTTCGGCGCACGAGGCTCCACCGGTGTGGATTTGTGCAAATTCCTATTTGGGAATAGTACTGTGTATTTCATCAGGATCAATCGCAAAAGCTGACCCGCAATGAACAGACCTCGACAACCTCGCACAAGACAACCCTGACCTCGACGGTCCGTACGGTCAAGGTTTGCTGCGCTCGAGATGGTTTCCTTTCGTTCTCACCGACGCGACGCTACTTCACTCAGTCATGCTCCTTGCCGCATCACACTACGAATCCGAGTACGGCTCCAACAATCACGGCTTTGACATTTTCGCTCTGCGAAGCATGGCCATTAGCGGCATGAACGAGCATTTACTCAGTCCAGCAAGCTCGCTGAGCGATGAATTGGTTGGAGCCATTCTGCATGTCGCGGCGTACGAGGCGCTTTTCGGCGATCGCAACGCTTTTGCTATGCACATGAGTGGACTGCAGAAGATTGTGGAGCTGAGGGGTGGGTTGTCGACGTTGGGTCTTGATGGTCTGCTGGAGAGGATGCTCCTATGGGTCGATGTGAATGCGTCTTTCGCGACCGGCTTTGACATCTTCTTCAACAAACGCGACTACCCTACCCCCACCGAACACCCACCCCTCAATCTGGCTCTTTTCGGCGCACGGAGAGATTCTCACACGCGGCCATGACAGTTACTCTTATGCCCGATTATGGAGGATGAGAAATTGGGCATTGCCGAGTGGATGAGTTATGAAGAATGGCAAAATTGCTTTGATGCAGAATTGGTCGATTACGATACCCAGGACTTGCAAGAAAATTTCTCTTCAGAGGCACGTCTCAAGACGGTGCTGTATATTTAGCCAGATACCTTGCTGAACTGTAAAATTGGTCCACATTCAGGACTCAGACCGTTATTCAATTCTCATCCATTCCAAGGTGATCACTGTTCGCGCTCACACTTCTGCCACGACATGCCAGAACCCTAGTAACCCGCTTGAAACATGATATCGGTCCGGAACAGGGGATTAGGTAAAGAGGAGCGACCCAAGACAGCCTCCTGCAGCAAGTCGGAAACATCGACCACATGTCGTCAGGAAGACGCCAGCGCATTGACATCCATAGAGATTAAAAATACGACTTGAAGGATCCATATCATCATGTTCACTCGAACGTAATACCCACTCAGCACCAACAGATGACCATTTGGAGGCGCACCAAGGGCTTGCCCAGATGTGTTCCGGCCAAAAAGCCACCTGCAGGATGTACTATTATTAATTATGTCTATCTCGTCCCAAAGATCCCAGAAACGCGCAACGGCGCGAGATGCAGCCAAAAGGCGTCTGCTCATGCAAGCCCTTGCCACTCAGGGTTGCGTAAAGCATTCCACCACAGTACTTTCCAGTAGTACATATATAACGGATAAGTAGAGCGGACTCCATCGGCTCCACCATGTCCACAGCCGGAAGAACCAACAACAGGATGCATTCCTGATGACTGAACAAAGCAACCTTGAGATAGTGGAAAACCAACAGTTCCATGTATGCAGGCGTCATGGTGTAGTATTGCTACCGGATCTTGCAACTATTGAACATGACATGAATCAGATCAGATAGATTGGACGAAGATCGGATGCCAGTAATCATATCGAGATAGATTGCGGGTCCTGCCGTCTATGGGTATGTCCCGCGGAGGCCCACCAAAGCGACCAAACATGAAAGGGCCCCACACGGGAAAAGCTCGGAATGGCAGGTGCAAGCGGACGGACTGCCGGATCGACAGGAGAGCTCATTGCACATCTAAGGCATTAGCCCACCGTCCATTTTCTTCGTTCCCCGCATCTCCAACTCAGCAAACATTTCGCATCATATCTGTAGCATCAGGTCACAACTCATCGCGGCAGAGAGCGCTACAACTTCAAGACAGAGACAACACTAGAGCTCATTACCCAGCTGCGGATAGCACAAGCTCTCACTGGACCTAGCCTAAACCACACACACACACACAGCCGCAACCATGTCACGCCCAGAAGACCTCCTCCCACCGGACCTCTTTTACAACGACGTCGAATCACGCAAATACACCACATCCTCGCGCATAAAGTCAATCCAAGCAAGCATGACCCACCGGGCACTAGACCTACTGAACCTCTCCTCGCCCTCTCTGATCCTAGATCTAGGCTGCGGCTCCGGGCTCTCAGGCTCGATCCTGTCATCCGTCGAACCCTCACAAGGCGGCCCACACAGCTGGATCGGGATGGACATCTCGGCGTCGATGCTGGCCGAGGCGCTGGACCGCGACGTCGAAGGCGATCTGTTCCTCGCTGATATCGGGCAGGGCGTGCCGTTCCGACCGGGTAGTTTCGACGCAGCGGTCAGCATCAGTGCGATCCAGTGGTTGTGTAATGCAGAGACGAGTGAGGAGAGGGCCGAGGGCCGGCTCAAGCGGTTTTTCGACGGGTTGTATGCTTGTCTCCGCAGAGGCGGGCGTGCGGTGTGTCAGTTCTATCCGAAGAATAAGTTGCAGAGAGATATGATCAGTGCGGCGGCCGTGAGAGCGGGTTTTGGTGCTGGTATTCTTGAGGATGACCCTGGTACCAAGAACGAGAAGCTGTATCTGGTCTTGACGGTCGGCAACCAAAATGAGAGTGGACGCGGACAGGACATCACTGGTGTCGTTGATGGTATGGAGGATGTGGATGTTGAGGACAGGAGGAAGGGTGGTGGAGAGAGGAGGAGGAGGGACAAGGTTGACAAGAAGGGCAGTAAAGGCTGGATTCTGAAGAAGAAGGATCAGATGGAGAGGCAGGGCAAGATCGTCAAGGCTACGTCCAAGTATACTGGTCGCAAGAGGAAGATCGCCTTCTAGGTGGATGGTGCATTTATGATGATTATGACAGAAGCAACGGCAAGCAGCATAAAGCGGCACACAGCATGATACCCGAATCGACGCTTTCTAGGATTCAATACCAGTTCTTAGGTGTCTGACTTTCGATACCCCTTATTCACTACAGTCTCCTCAGTACATGCGCCTGGGCTTTGTACATCACCGGCTTTCTGCGTCGTCGATCGGCGGTATCCGGTGGACAGCTTTTCCTCTTGCCATCGAAGCTCCAAGCAACGACTCGTCTGTCACGCGCAAATGCCCAGACAACCAGCCCACCTTTGCCACTCACATCACCGAAAGCATGTATACTCAGAGCCTGCACGCCCTCTAGGCGCCCAACAATCACACCCCTCAATAGATACGGCAAACACTCTGGACGAGTTACAGGCACATTCCATAGTCCCATCCCTACCTCGTTCCACCAACTCGTCCAGTGTTCGTTCCTGTCCTCAGTCATTGGCCAATTGGGAGATGCCCTGAATGCATCGCCTGGGATAGAGTACAGCACAATCACATCATCATAAGCAGCCGCAATTCTGATAGTCCTCGTCAAATCCTTGATCGAAGCATAGACGGAAGGGAGAGGTGGTCTGCGACCCCACCTTCGCTTCGGGTCGTCTTCGTATTGCTGATCTCTGCTCAGAGAGTCGGGAGGGACCAGAAAGAACAGCCGGAGATAGGGCAGTCGTAGGCATAGAAGCCGCGATAGGGCGTCAATGGAGAGGAGATGGTTGTCGTCAGATAATGGTTGGCCTTTGATAGTCCCTTCGAGCAGGGACAGCGAATGAGGTCCTCTGTATGCAATTTCTGGCGGTAGGTCCATGGGCACGAGTCTACTCAAGACGCGGTTGCCGAAGTTAAATTCTTCGTGCACTCTCTGTTCACTCCACCGAGGGCTGGTCATAAGACGAAGCGTGGTCGCTGGGTCGGACCCTGGAAGGAAATGGAGGGTGTCCGGTGGGCTATCTTTACTCATCAATGCGATCTGCTAGAAGTTGTACTTGTATGTCGTGACGTTGAAGTTTAGGTGGAGCTCGATACCGAGCGCATTTCCGCAGGCTACTGCGCGTTGTTCCGAGTCGACGGTGATCGAAGAGGCTGATCGCTTGAGTTTGCGGTAATTACAGGGCAGGATTCCGCCACCCTTCTCAAACTCCGCGAACAGAACCCTATCGTCTTCGAGGAGGACTGCGACCGAGATGCGCTCAAGGCTCGTGTCAAAACTGCCAACTTGAATGTTGGATACACATTTGATCTGTCTTATTAGGCTGAGCTCGATTCGGTCCCTGATCTGGAAGACGAGGAAATAATAGCTGCTTGATAGCAGTGCAAATTTGCCGCAGGCGCTCACAGTCTACGTATGCTTTGCGTTTGATTGCGTCTCTACCGGGTTGGCCTGTCGAGCTCGATGCCAGAATGAACTGCGTGTCTCTGTTTCGGCCTCACTTGGTCTCTTGGCCTCGCCAGAGAACTCGGGGACGGGAAAGGTGATGCAATGATCGATTACAGCCCGGAAGAGGCAGCTGTTGGCTTCCGACTCATGTTCAGCGGCCTCGCGTGACGTGAGTGAGGTCTCTCGGGCCACAACGTTACTCAGAGATGCAATGGTCGGCACTTGGTCGTTGTGCTCATTTACAATGACGCCCAGCCATCCACCTCTTCTGATCTGAGTATAGAGGATGGAGCGATCCAGACCGGCATATCGCCAAGATGAACATGTACTTCTTGCATTCTGGAAATCCAATGGTCCAAGGGAATGATAGATTTGTTGTACCATTTCCGTAGGTAATCGTTGAGCTGCACTCGGGAGAGAACGAGATGTAGATTGGGTATCGGCTGTCGGGATGTCGGAAGTGCTCGTAGATTTGCGAGACAATGCTCGTACGATTTCCTTGTACTTCACTGGCATGGTGACGAACGGAATGGCTGAAACGAGGTTCAAGATGTTCATGGACAAGGGTGGACGGCAGAGGCGTGGAGCATGTGCTGGTGAAAGAATGTGAGGAATTGGTCTATCGGGTGCCGAAAGCAGAGCTGCGCTTGGAAATGAGATGTAGTAGCTCAAGTGCCATTCAGCGAGGAGCGGGTGAAAGACTGCATCGCTCCTTCCTGGATCGCCAAGTTCAACGACTGCCAAATATCGCATACGTGAGAGCTGGGATCCACTCAACGAAGACAATAAGCACGAATGAAGCCGAGTGTCTGTATAATGAATTGACCTAATATATGATATTAACAGGATAGCCCGAGAAAGGGGAGAAGAGGAGGGGATCTCCAGGCTGATTTATGTATTCAAGGCAGGAGTTTAGACACAGACGTGCAAATGGGGTATCTTGAAGCGACGGTAGCATTTCAATCAAAACTTGGTCACGTGTATGACCCTTCAAACTTCCTCCTCCTCTTCTCCATCAACATTGTCGCGATATCCATCCGCATTGGGGACGCTCTTGTCCGCAATCCACACGGGCTCTAGCGGAGCAATGAGACTGGGATTGACGAAACGCAGACCAGTCTCGCGACTCTCATCAACATGTCTACCCGTGTCTGTCTCCGAGTCGTATCGCCATCTGGCCATATCCTCTGGAAGATTCTCATCGGTGTAGCCAAAGTCGGCATTTTCTGCGGATCGTACACTCTTCAGGGCAATGTACGTCATCAGTGGACGGTATGTCTTGTTGTATGCGTACGAGAACCAGATGGTGGCGAGCAGAAGCGGAATGGTCAGAAGACCCCTCCAGTAAGCTTTCTTCGATCCGAGTTGACCACCAACAGTAAGTTGGAAGACGACTAGACCGACAAGCATTCGATCACACATCATGATCCAGCTTTTGCCTGTCGAGTGCTCGCGATGGTCCATAGAGTAGAGAAGTTGATACTTGTGGACAAAACCTCCGATGAGGAAGTAGATGAAGCCAGGGAGTAACACGAGCCACGACTCTCGCAAGACACTGTAGACCATGCAAATGATCAAGATTAGTAGAGTCTGTGGCAAGTAAAAGCCATAGCTAAAAGTCGGAGGCTGCACGAGCTCGGCATAATCTGGAGTTGGTCAGCGATTGTCGGTTTCTGTCACGTTCATTCAGCTTACCTCTTGGTGTCCTTGCACCGATCCGCGACACTGGATATAGGGCCATACTCGCAACCTGAGCAAGACGCAACGGGTAGAGTCCAATGCCTTGGAGAATAATATAACAGGCATAGAAGTACTTCAAGCCTTCCAGAGACTCGGCCAGGATATATGCTATCCGAGTTGTGTCGCGCAGAGCGTCGCCAAAGTTCTTGAAGAGGCTGTAGGCGTTCGAAGCCGTACCCAGGACAGTGAACAAGACAAAGAAGTTGAAGAACGTGAAGAAGAAGTTTTTGGATATAACCGAAAGTTCGACATCGCCTTGAGAAGTCATGCCCTGGCAGTTGGACAGCCAGTCGTATAGATATGGAACTGCGACGTTGAGAAGCGACGCGATGATAGTCGGTACCTGTGTGTTGACGAGCGATTCGAAGAACGGATGGTCATCCAGCCAATGCCCAAGAGGGGGAACAACCCTTTTGATAGCTTCCGTATTCAAAGCTGTTGCAATGGGTACAAGGAGGACCGACCAGACCAAGGTCAGCAACACGATCAATACTGTGATGGACCAAGCGCGGATTATGCGATGTCTTCTAGAGAGATATGTGTTAGTCCAGACAACGTCAGATGGAGCTGGACTCAGATTGGCCAGAAGTTGAAGAGGTGATGGATCGAGCACGGCTTGGACGGCCATCTGGCAGGCTGCAACGGTATCCATGGTCACAAAGGCCATTGGGGTGGACTGGAAGTCGCTCGCACGTAACTCCTTGATCTTGTCGTCGATAGTCTTCAATTTCTCCCTGTAGTGATCGATGGCGTCGACCTGCTTACTACGCAGATTGAAGCGCCCGAATCTGATGGTCATCTTTGGTCGCACACGAGCGTAAGGCGGGGGCTGAGCTTGATTTCCGGCATCGATCAGCTGATCGTCTTCCTGGTCGTCCTCTTCTTCGCGGTTTGGAGCGGGTCCTGGTGCTAATGGCTGTACAATGGGAAGAGTCTCGAGATTCCTCTCAACAGTTCGGTATCCAAGGTGTACAGTCAAGGCTTCCTCCAGCTTTCGTAAGACAACATTCCGCTCGATCACTAATTTGTCCAGCTCTTTCCAGTTTCGACACAAAGTAACACTCTCGACCTTGCCAATGTTCAATCCTTCCATAAATTGCTTGATTTTGTCCTCGGATTGTAGGTCTTTCGGAATGCCAGAAAGTCGAATAGTTCTGTCGGTGACGGTCGTTTGGGTTCCAAGATACTCCTGACGTACCTCGATGACCTGACGTGTGTTGGATACGATAATGTACATGGCAAAAATGCTGAAGAAGTAGACGAAGACGAGGTACATCCAGAGATAATCCGTTTCCCATTCTGGCATTGGGGTGTCGTGGCCGAGAATACGAATTGTCTGTCTTCGATAGAGTGAATCGGTCATAGTCGAGTTGTTCTCATGCTTCCTCTTTCCTTCCTTTGTGTCGTCGGGATTCGCATCATGCACCGGCTTTATAACGACAAGTGCAAAGAACAGTATCACTGCGAGATATGTGGCAGCCATTCGGAAGAATTTGAGGAACACGTAAGCGTCCAGTCCAGCAGCCGCCAGTATCTGTTGATCTGTAACCCGCCATAGCGGAAGCATCCAACCAAAGAGTGTGTCCGGAAGATCTGGAAGTGCGTCTGCCTCTTGTCTCTTCCTCTTCCGCGCAGCGTAAAGGCTGGACCATCTTGGACGGAGGACCTGATAAAGTTAGTAGCTGTATATATCAGTCCACGACAGTACTACTTACACAAAAGGCAAGGAAACAAGAAACACCCAGCGCGATCGAGAGAACAAGTTGGAAGACGGTATCGTTGCTCGACTTGTTGGACATGAGAGGTGACCGAGGTGACCCGTTCTGGTCATCATCCGTCGCGAACAGCATCGTCGCGATGCTGAACATTGTTATAGATCACCTTGTGTAGGTGATGTTGTCGTCGTCGCAGAGCAGAATTCGCCGCGAATCCAACATGAAGGACTAAAATGAGGCTTGACGCTCCAAGCTGTTTACCGGCTCATGCAAGATGATGTCGCGTTTCGGCCGGGTGGGTCCGACTCGCAGCCCAAATTGGCCCTCGTGGTTCCATTGTTTCATCTGCGGTCGTCCCGTCGTTGAAAGACGTCAAACTTCAATCGCACTTGATATATGTATTACTAATTCATGTCATTTTATACAATACAGGTAGGCTCACTGCCTTTACTACAGGTAGGCTCAGTACGGTCTAGACTAGATATTGGGGCGTGCTGGGAATGTACACAATCTTCTCTTTGACGTGTGCGAGGTACCTTAGGTACGGAGCGCATGAGAGGTCGCACCTTCCACTTCAGGACACGACCATATCGTGGTTGCCTGCTGTGCTCGGCGTGGTTCGTCGACAATCCGACAAAACTCGTTCTCCATTATACATGTCTTCCAACCTATCACTCGGATACCCTCGCATGCTTCTTACCAGTAAGAGCAATGACGGCCTCAACAGGGACGATCACAGTGGAGGTACTTGTCAACGACGAAGATGTGACCAAGGTCAGCTTCGAGGTGGTGGGTGTTTCTTCAGTTTGTAGGCGTATTACGGCTCACCGTTCATGGTCAATCAGATTCGACAAGAAGTTCAAGACTTTATCAAGGGACGATACGCAAGGCTGTCTCCAGGCACTGTTCTCGAGGGTCTAGGTATGTATATCGAGTGCTGGGAAAGCCTGTCGCTAATGGGCTTCAGAATTCATGTGTCACGGTGGCTCAATCACAGCGGTTGAGGTCGTCGATTATTATGGTTCTGAGCCGGAAGGTCTTTCGCATTCGGTAGACGAAGTTCAGATTACGATCTCGGTATACGCTTTCACAGTTTCTGCCGGCCTCAGACAACGTCGGGCCATACCCGGATCAGCCGACACAGGAGACGCGCAATACGCTGGGTTGCAGGTTACAGATCTACCCAATAGGTCACTGTACCAGAGTTGGAAATCGTGAGTCACAGTCGAGGTTCGAAAGAATGTTTCCATTCGGCAAACTCACCTGTGTTATATCAGACTCATATACAACGATTCTATGCCCAGTCGTCTGTTGAACTACATCACCCGAGCCAGTAAGATAAGACGTACTACCCTCGAGTACTCCACTGATGTTTCGGAAGTCTCCTTCACGAACAACAGCTCTGCGTACAGGTCCGAGCAATTCTATTCTTCGCGGCTTCTGCTACTACATGGCCCGCCCGGATCCGGCAAGACGACGCTATGGTAAGTACATGAGGTGCTCAGAAGACCCAAGCTGATGTGAGCGGCCGTGCGCTGGCGCAGAAAGCAACCATCCGCATAAGTCAAGAATACTCTGGAGGGAGACTCGTAGAGATTGACGCCAACAGCCTGTTGAGCAAGTTCTTCGGCGAGAGCGGGAAACAGGTCAGCAAGGCTTTCGAAGCTATCCGAACGATGGCGAGCAACACTCGGCTTCTGGTGTTTGTCCTCTTGGATGAAGTCGAAAGTATTGCGGGAAAACGTGAAAATGTCACGAATGGTGGAGATTGTAGTGACGGCCTCAGGGTACGTCCTCTCGCAGCAGCATTTGGTGCGGATTTTCTGACCATGTCACAAGGCCACGAACCAGCTCCTGACGGCTATTGATAGCCTGCGTTACCAAAACAATGTGGTGTTCCTCTGCACCAGCAATCTCATAGACTCGATCGTCAGTGAGCCACAATTGGCGTTTGAATCCTCTAACGTTGTGTAGGATAGCGCGTTCTTGAGTCGGGTCGACGTCAAAGAAGACGTACCGAACCCCAACACGGCTGAAAGATATGCCATTATCCGATCATCTCTCATTGAGCTTCAGCGCTGCGGAAAGATCAAGGTCGACGGCCCTTCTGAGCTCAACGATCATACACAGTCCGATGACGACCTGCAGCCAGACGACCTGGTACGCCCCGCCGACTCGGTCTTGCACGATGAAGAAGGAAACACAGGACTGGAACAAGACGACACGGCGGATGAAGAGGACTCGGCGGACGAAGATAACATATCAGTCAGTTGCGGTGACCGTATATGTGGTCACGTCTATATCCCGATCTATGGCGAAACGCTGTTTTCGAAGCCCAGATCTGACAAGCTCATACCAGGATTGGAAGAACTCTGCAGGAGAAGTGATGGTATGTCTGGCCGAGAGTTAAGAAGGCTTCCTGTCCTAGCAGTATCCATGTACCTGCGCGGCCAGCAGCACTTCTTACACGAGGTCCTTACCGCGATTGAACAGGTCGTCAAAGAGACGGCACGGAAGGGACACCCCAACGGTCCATGACGAGAACCTAGGCGTCACACTCGGCCGCTCGGCGGAGCAAGTGATATCGTCTGGAGCAGTTCATGCAGGTCTTTTGGGAGAACCCGGTCCAGCATCCACGTGGAGATCTGAAACAAGGAGATGTGGCTGCACATGTGTCTCAACGGATCGCTTACTGGCGTACCGTAGCTGTACTGATGGGATTGTCTTCAGATGGACAGGAGGCATGACTCACCGCCACGGGTTCACAGCCTCCGAGAAGCGCTTGGGCAAATCGCTGATGCCCGATGAGCAATGGTCCGATGTACTTGATTTGGTTGTACATCCTGCAGGAACAAGCCGGGTCTGATGTCGAGTGGCGACGTCTTTGTCGCTGCTCTGTTCCGCTATCAATTTCACATCAGTAATAAGTTGTACGAGCCACTACTGACGCTTTGCTGCCCAAACCTACCACGACCCACTTTACAAATTATTGTGCAAAAGTTGGACCGGCGCAGCAAAACTGCAGCGTCAGAAAAGATGTGCAGTATATGATTGTAGCAACCTGTCCGCTCAACCACATCTCTCCCCAAGAGCGCATTACCCAAATACTGATTCCCTCTATCAATACAGAGAAAGGCAAGCTTACCAATTGAACCTAACGTCAATATCACCATCGCATCACACGCAGATATATCATCGACTCAAAGTCAACCCCAAGTTACTCCGTGAAGCCAGGTGATCGGATAAACCCCACATTGATCGGAGTTGAGCACATCCCACCATCTCATCTATCCACCATCCACCATGGGAATCGTGCGCGCTCCCTTGCGTCAGGCTACATATCTGCCAGCGAACGGTTCCGCTCTGCATACAGAATACTTGGAACTCGGCCAGCGGACTTTCTTCTTTCTCACCGTGGTAACTCGAAGTCATTGACTCCAAGCTGAAGCATCGTTCTAAGTCTGTAGTTCGCGCTAAAGTTTGACACATTGTGGACAACTGCGATCAGCGTTCTCCAGGTCGCAACGTTTGAGGTAGCCACAATTCAGGGGCTTCGGAACGGGAAAGAGGGGCACGACTCGGCCGTTGCTGCTTGAACAGGCCAGGCTTGGCGTTTGTTTTGCGGCAAAGAACGGTCAAGTTCACGTTTCTTCCTCGACCCGTCGCAACCAGATCAGATCGCCTTTGAGCTCGGAGCATTTATCACACGTCGCTGACTTTTACTTGTCCTCTACTCATCTCATCGACGCGTTCTGTGCATTGGCGGCGCCGTCTGTCGCATTGTTCGGCAATCACTCTCGTAGACGGTGTACACATTCCCCACGATCCTTGTCAAACCCCGACTGTTTACCTACTCGGAGATCTGCACTCCAGGCATAACTACTGTCATTGACCGCTTGCGCAACCAACACAGACACTTGTACTACCAGCGATACTAGAACATTGGGATAATCATCTGCGCCCTTGAAGGCAGCGCACACTTTCGCATGTCATCTGCGCGGTAGCCATCAGCGCTCCACATTAGCGCGCACCATTGCGCTCTTCATTATTTCATCAACAGAGCCAATGTCGAGAAGATCCGTCATCTCTGTCAGTCACCCGACAGCTTCAAGACGCCCCCCGCACGCTCGCGACAGCCATTCACGCTCTTCGGACGAGAACGACATCGTCCATCTCAGTCATCCTCACTCCAGCGACAGTCGGAGCTTCTCCGAGTCGTTTACTTCTAGTGACGATTGGGACGCCCTCGGCGAAGGAGACGACATCGGCCCTTCTGACTCGGCCTCTCGCCCTCGACCAGCCGCTAGCAGACGCACCTCTCGACACTCTGCCAGTCGTGTACGCTCCCACGTATCTGAGCGCCCGCATTTACCAAGACAAACTTCATCGGGGCCTCATTCTATCGTCGAAGAAGTTCACATCCGCGAGTCATCCAGAAGGCCTGAAAACTTGGAACGGCGCGAACACACCAGTGCAAGACCAGAAAGAGCAGATTACCATAGACACCACTCGCGTCGCCCGCATCCCCCCCGCGAGAGACCCCCGTCCGACGACTCGCAAAGCTCAGTCAGTGTCGGTTCGCACGACGAAGGAGACTTCGATCATCACCCCAAGGACCATCACCAGCGACCTCTGGCGCATTCTCCTCCTCCGTTCTACCATCGTCCATCCTATCCTCCAAGTATGTCCAGTGGTCACGGCCCCTACAATCCCTTCAATCCTCAAATGATACATCCGGAATCGCTGGTCCACCGACCAAGGCCTCACGAGTTCTACGATCATTCCGGCTACCCACTGTTTCCCGGACCTCCACCTCCTAATGGACACCTACCGAATCCGTTTCCACCCCATGAAGTAAATCACTACGGACAATATGGGCCGCCGTATTCGCACCTTGACCACAGACCAAGGGGCCCATCTCGTCATCCAAGTTACGTATCAAATGGTGACTATCCTGGTCAGGACATCGTGCCTCCTTCTTATTTCGGTTATCCATCGCCTCCGTATGGCATGCCACCGCCACAATCAATGTTGTACCCGCCCTATGGATATCCATCGCATCCTCCACCAGCCCATGCTCAGCAGCCACCTCATTCGCCTCCGTCAGCGGAACCTGCTGCAAGAGAGCCGCGGAAGCCAGATCCTCGTGATGAAGAACTTCAGCAAATCCGTCTCAAGCTAAAGAATATCGACGAGGCGAACAGGCTCCGAGATGAGGAGGCCATCGCTGCCGAGAGGCGCCGCTATGCTAACATGGAGGTGGAGAAGAAAAGGTTGGAGATGGAGAAAGCTGCGTGGGAAGCGGAAATTGCGAAAAGGGAAGCCGAAAAGGCGCTCAAGGCTGAGATTTCAGCTGCAGAGAAAAAGGCCAAAGATGCTGCAGATGCCGCGGCAGCAGAGAAGGCTGCAAAGCTCAAAGAAGAACACGACAAGGCGATCGAGGAGGCCAAGAAAAAGACTGCAGAAGCGGAAGCTGCTAAGAAGAAATTAGAAGATGAGGCTAAGAAGAACGCACCTGATCCAGACTCGGGCAAAGCGCCCATTGTCTTCAAAGACGCCCTGGGCAGGAAGTTTACCATTCCCTATAGCGTCTGTAAGACCTGGAAGGTAAGTTGAAACATGGCGAGTCGCACGTATCACGCATTGACAGGCTAATCAGGGTATGCACGCGCTCATTCGTCAAGCGTTTGATCACACGAATCTTGAAAGGCCCGTCAAGGATGGTCACTACGATCTCGTAGGACCCACGGGAAATATCATTCTGCCCCAGGTGTGGGATTCCATAATTAAGCCTGAGTGGGAGATAAGCATGACAATGTGGCCCGAACCAGAGCCTCATGAAATCGTTGGGTTTGAGGATTTGATCATTGACGGGAGTCCACGAAGGCGTAAGAGTGGTAAGGTGAAGGGCAAAGACGACAAGAGAAAGGCTCGGGTCAGTCGTATCCTTGACGAGGCCCCGATGCCTCCGCCGATTGATAGACACGGTGGACCTCCACCCCCGCCTTTTGGGAGGCACGGTGGTCCTCCAGCTCCGCCTCTCGGCAGACACCTCAGTGCTCCCGAGGGTATCGAGATCGTGCAAGATGTCCGGGAGAGAAGAAAGCCGGCCAAGGCCAATACCAAGGCGAAGAAGATCCCCCCTGTTTTAGCCTTTCTTGCTGGTGCTCGATGACCAGCTTGACTACCGATGACCAAGAGATGGATTTCAAGAGATGGATTTATGATTGATGGGATGATTTGATTTGATCTTTTGGCATTTTGCATCACGATTTATGTTTGCAAGCGATTTTTGGATACCCTATTTCTTTTCAACATGGTCCGAGGTGTTGGACACGGCATTGGAAGATGAATCATATGCCTCGCTTCTTTTTCGACGACAACGAGTCTACGCTTTATGACGCGCTTATATCTTGGCATAGCGCTTGGGATCTTCAAACGGCGAGTTAATATGCTTCCCTCCACAGATCATGGTAACGTGATAGGCTTATGATATTCATTTACAGATCAGTGCTTCTCTGCTACTATATTTTGCTCGCAGTGCCCTTCTTCTCTCCTCTCCCAGCCAGGTTACGCCCGGCACTCAAGATCATACAGACATGATGACTCAGGGCCACGACCTCGCCTGCCTCATCCATGACAATGACCTCGAGATCGAACCGTCCGTCCTTGACGACCTTGGGTCGCGTGCGCACGAACAACCACTCCAGGCCCTCATCCGGCAGCCTTTTCTTAACATCCAGATTCAGCAGCACTGTGGGGTACCAGTACTGCGCCGACGGTGCTTTCTTCCTCTCCTTCCCAACCATCTCCGCTGATTGATCCTTTTGAGCCTCCTCGGTAGCGATAGCATACTGATCGTGAGGCCAGGTGCGCATGACCTCAGTGACTTGCGGGAACATGTCGACCACATACCCGAGCGTCGTATTCGTGAACCGCTGCGCCGGGTTCCGGAATCGGATCCACTGGTCTGCGATGCTGGGGTCTGCTTGTCCTTTGCGCGGGAAATGAAACGCGAGGTGGTTACTCGCACGGCGGAAGGAGGAAAACGGCATCGTCTTTCGCTGGGCCCAGTGCTCGTCTTCACCTGCTGCGAGGGCGGAAAGCGAGACACGGGGCGTTGGCGGGGAGAGAGCCCAGGAGGTGCTGAAGCCGACACCTGAGGCGGTAGAGAGGTTTGTGTGTGTTAGGTAGCCGACCACGAGGTCCGAATCGTGTTGGCGCAGGGTTATGTGGATTGTGCTCGTGCCGCGACCGAGTTTGGTGTCGGTGACTGTGAATACGGCGGGACCCACGGCGGTGCGGCGAATAAAGGTTAGGTGGAGGGTCGTTGTGTCGGGCTGGTTTTGACGTGAGAGGGTTGTGTTAAAGTGTAGGGATGCCACACGTAGGAAGCAGGTTGTCACGAAGCCCCCGTGAGGTACTGAGCCGATGCACCAGTGCAGGGGAAAGTCGGCGGTGTAAGTGTGAGAGGAAGTTCGTGTCACGCGGGAATCGTCGGTCAGGGAGGCCATGGTCGTTGTCGAGTGAGGCTTAAAGCTGGACTGCTATATGGTGAGCCGATTGATGTCTCCTGGCAGCTGATGTTCCTAGATCTTTCTCTTGAAAGCACACCAACTCAACTCGTCCAAGCTTGACGTTAGTCCTTGACGTTGTCGACATTCACCTTCGCAAGTTCGCTCACGTGGTCAGGTTCAATGTCCTGGTATGATCAGCGGAGACGGACCTTCACACAGCTGATCAGATATTGTTATGAATAATAAGCTTCTGGAGGAGTGTAGATCCTCATAAGCAATAGCGGGTACAAGTCAGCGATGGGAGAAGAAATGTGCGAAAGGTGGAAACACACACTGTTGATGGCAAGAGAGGTAGTCCTCCAGGTTGGACACTTTACCGATGATGTTGGTCGACAACCTGATGACTTACCTCGGTCATCCAGATGAAAGAAACGTGGGGGAAAACGATCGTTCGAGCAGAACAAAGGGATCGTCGGCATTCATGGTTTGGCAGAGGTGGGTCAGTGGCCCTAGCGACTCCACTGTGTTTAGTTAATCTCAGCGGTAGAGGTAAAGCTTGGGGGCCATAACGGCCATCAAACAATCAAAGTCTTAATTACAGTAGCTTGACAGAACAGCCGCGACTCAAGGACGCCAAACAGCGAGATCTTCGGATTGGACTTCGAATATTCGTCTTCTGTATAGCTCTCTGACGGTCCACTTCTCTCAATACCTTACGTTGTCAAGCAGTATTCTGTCACGCGCAAGACGATCGCGCGTGCTCATCGATTACCCCAGGCAGCGCCCTGAACGCTTCGAACGAGGCTTGTCCGCCGCACCCTTTCCCGACTGATGTACGATTCCTCTCGTCGCATTTCATACACCTCAAGACGTTCTCTGCAATCCAGTCAACCTTCAGCTTCTCTCAAACATTTGCTCTCGCGTCACGCAATACCACGACGATATCGAAGTCTGAGAACCACCTAGACAGACCAATCTGATCAGTACAACATTGCGCTCGCGAGCAACCTGGGCCGAGTGGCCGCCTAAAAGGCATGGGCAATGTCAGTGGTAGAATCGACGAAGCTGGTGCACTGTACCTGAAAGATCAGGATCGCTGTATGTCTTGGACTATGTCTCAGTTTCAACATCCTCTAATGCGCTGCCTGCAGTCTCCGTCTCTGGCGTCACAGTATCCTCGAGGAATCGCACCCTCGTTCGTCTATCACCCAATGCGTTTCCTGCAAACCGCTATGCCGCACGACGGGACATTGGCGACGATACACCGATAGACTATATACAGGTATGGAAGTCCTTGTCTGGACGAAAGAGCTGTCTGACAACCGGCAGGACCCCGATTCCAATCTTTCTGGCGGACCACCTACCTTCATCCTCCGCCTACCAAACGAAGACGAATTGACCTTTACGTTTACCTGCATTCTACGACAAGCGCCTGTCAATGGCTCCTCAGATGGTCCCAGTTCTATACACACCTCCTCCGGTTTCGACACATCCATCTCCGGTCTTACATTTGTGTTCGCTTCGAAATTGAAAGAGGTAGATCAGCTGGTGACACGCGAGTTTCACGCCGACCCCAACCTACACAAGAATCCGAATGTGCACCTAGTGGGAGACTATTCGACATCAGGCTCGCCGAGCGTACAATTTCAATGGTCGTGGAAATGGAGACCACCGAAGCAATCAGAGGATTTGGGAGGTGGATGGCGCAACTCGTGCAGTGTGGGTTGAATTCCCGTGATGGCATACGAGGCGGAGCTGACCCACAACCAGTTTGTTGAATATGATCAAAGAGCGCACAAGTTGACCACTCTCGCCAACTTTTCTTTTTGGGTTCAGAGTACGTCGGCCACCTTTCTAAAGTCTATCACAATGCTGACCGCGCTCAGATACGATGCGCTTCCAAGGAAGCCCGCAAACACGATCTCCGCGCCTAGAAACCATTGCACCCCAACGACTTCGAGTACCTTCTGCCCAGTCAATTGAGTCCAGAATCAGTGCCATCAGCGACTCTGACGGAGGCGAGGGCAACTTCATGATGCCGCAGTCGCCATCTATCGAACCAATCCCCGAGTATGGACTGGGCTTGGTCCCCACAGCCATAAGCGCAGGCGATTCGCCGGAAAAGCTGGACCTTACTTGTGTGTCGCGACCTGGTGAAGACTTGAGCTCAACTGAAGATGGTCCACTTTTCAGAGCTACCATGAAATCGCTGGAGTCAAAGACTGGAACAATGAGGAGTCGTATGAAGAAGGTATTGAGGACAGCGGAAGCAGCAGAGGCGGCACAAATAGCCTGCAACGATGCAGTCAGTCAGTTCACCGAAGCTTTACGGGAGGCGGCAGCATCGAACGCGAACGCCGTGCGGCCAGCTCTGGACCACTATTTTGAGAAGATTGCCAAGGAGATACTACTGTACGAAAAGCAGAACGCCTACGATCTGCGCAAACTCATCATCGATCCTATCAGCAAGCTTTACAACAGCGATATCAAACAAGCTGAGTCGAAAAGGCGAGATTTCGAAGAGGAGTCAAAAGACTATTACGCATATGTTGGGAAATACCTAGGTCAAAGAACGGATTCGCTCAAGGAGCGCAAGCGTGTCGAAAGCGATTCGAAATATCTGGCCAAGAGACGAACGTTCGAACTCAAGAGATTCGACTATTCGTCTTTTATGCATGACCTACACGGAGGCCGCAAAGATCAAGAAGTCTTATCTCAACTCACACGGTATGCAGACGCTCAGGCCAAAGGCTATCTCAAAACTTCGAAAAAGGTCGAGGAGATGGTACCTCAACTTGATGCGCTATGCTCTGAAGTCCTATCGGCAGATAAAGAATTCAAGCTTCAGCGAACCGAGCGTGAAGAGAGACGACGAGCTCTGGAAAATCCTCGAGCTTCCATGGCAGATCCTGACTTTGCGGCGTCAGCCTCAACTATGTTGAGCAGCTCGTACGATCAGGGCGCGTTCGTTACACAACGCAATCCGGCGTCTCAATCGTCTCCACCTTCGTCTTCAGGGTGGCAGCAGCAGCCAAGTATAGGAAGCGCTCTGACATCGAGTGGAATTGACGGGTCAATACCCGTGCGTAGCACCAGCAGCAAATTCAAAGGCATAAGAGATCTAGAAGAAAAAGACCCGGCAGATGTCTCTTCGGCTAGCGCCGGACAAATCCGCAAGGAAGGCCTCCTGTGGTCGTTGAGCAGGCCCGGTGGCCACATAGATCCAAAAAACATTACCAAGACAGCTGGCTGGCACAAGTAAGTACAAATCATTGAGTGGTGGGTGAGCAAGCTGATAATATCAGGTTCTGGATCGTGCTCGATCAAGGTAAATTGTCCGAGTATGTAAACTGGAAGGACAGACTCGATCTCCATATGGATCCGATTGACCTCCGAGTGGCTTCTGTAAGAGAGGCTCGTAATTCCGAGCGACGTTTCTGCTTCGAGGTCATTACGCCACATTACACACGTGTATACCAGGCACCCTCCGAAGAGGAAATGCGCTCATGGATCTCTTCGATCAATAACGCATTACAGAGCGCCTTCGAATCAAAACCCGCAAGTACAATCTCACCTGTACCTTCACAACAACCACATTCAACGAGAAAGGACATAGCTGCTGTCCTGACGGGAAAGAGCTCGTCTTTCTCTGGACATCGATCAGCTACGACCACGGCCTCGGCTTATTCCAAGTCGCCCAACAGGCACGCCACGACCGGTGACAAGCCGGTCTATATGCGCGCGGAGACCACTGATGCACATCCCTCTGAGCTTCTCATGCGCATTCGCGAAGCAGACGAAGGCAACAAATATTGCGCAGATTGTAACTCGGAGACCAAGGTCGACTGGGTCAGCATTAATCTAGGAATCGTGCTGTGCATCGAATGCAGTGGCATCCATCGATCACTCGGAACACACATCTCCAAGATCCGCAGTCTAACTCTGGACACTGCCGCTTTCACACCTGATATCATCGAGCTTCTTCTGTTAGTCGGCAACAGGGTCAGTAATATGATATGGGAAGCAAGGCTCGACCGGTTTCTCAAACCTGCACCGCATTCGACACGCGAGCAACGACTTCACTTCATCACCTCAAAATACTCGGATCGTGCTTACGTTGAGCGATTGGCCCTCCAACCCGATGAATACCTTCTCACCAGCATTAAGCGTAATGAGATGCAGAACGTACTTCATGCGCTTGCTAATAAAGCCAATCCAAACGCCCAGGACCGTAGTAGATCTACGCCAGCTGTCTACCTGGCGCTCGCTGCTGCTGATCCGGCCATGCCTGGTGGCAGCACGACATCATTTAGCCACTCCCGAGGCACGTCCACAAGTACCATAACTGCCGCATCACTTGCGCCTCCGCCTTACATTCCGTCACCAAATCCTGAACAGCCACCTCGACCTCAGACACCAACACGAAAGCCTTTCCCGGCCGCCGAGCTACTCTTCCAGAACGGTGCGGACATACCTAGCCAACCCGCGCCCATCATGCTCAGTCCAGCCGCGCGGCAATATCTTGAGTTCAAGACCGAGCAGCGCACAGGTAGACTGGCAGGACCTGGCTCAGTAGGGCCAGACAAGCCAGGTGGAGATGCTCTGGGCGCTTTGCCTTCCTTCTCGGGCGGCGGCGCAGGCGTCAGTCCCAGTCAACGAGACTTGAATAAAAGACCAGGCTGGATGACTGGCGCGAGCAGCGGTTTCGTAGGAGGAGTCAAAGCATTGGGCGACGCGACCGGTCGAAGATAGTGAATCCAGTGTTTGATTAGCGGGAGTTGTTGGTTAGGCATAGGACCGGTGTCAGTCCTTTGAATACTTGATGTACAGGGTCAAGACTGCATGGATTGTTTCTGGGTTGCATTGAGATAGCGTGAATAGCATGTGCATCATGAAGGAGACCATAACGGGTACAACCAGTCGGATAATTCTAATGGCACCTCGGGATCACAAATGCGGCCTCGAATGCCATCTTTCGCGACGTTAAAACATGTGGCACAGGGTGGGTCAAGAATGTGAGTGTTCCTTGGCAGACATTATGTTGAGTCGGACCTGCAGATATAGCTCATCAATCTGACTCAATCATGGCATTGTGGGGAATGCCGCTTACCAGGACATCGGCTTTTTGCCGTTTTGTATTGGCTCTATGCCGAAGATACAACAACTGACCCCGTTCGTGCCCTGAAGAAGAGGCCTGAGGGACAACATCCGGATATTTCTTCTACAGTACTTTATTGCCACTTCATCTGTGCTTATGTCTGGCGTCCACCATCATGTCCGATGTTGGCACTGCCAACGACAGCCAGCGGGCGCATGAATTCCGTCGGCAAGTCGTCAAACTTTCATCGTCCTTCGATCCTGAACAGGACATGAACTAACGTGAGAACGCTGTAGCATCTTCGACCCGGATCACTCATCTGTCTTGGAGAAACGGAATAATGCTTATCGAAGCCTGGTCTCTCAGGATGACGGTGTCTTGTCATCCATTGCTGAGGCCTTGCTATGGCGACTCGACGCATCGAGGGCCTTCATTAGGTAACTACCAGTTCCGCAGATCGAATTCGTGTACATTTTAGCATTCTCGTTCTAACTGTGTCAGCTTGATTCACGACAATGTCCAATATTTCATGGCTGGTGCATCTCGGGAGGATGGCTTTGTGGTCACTGACGGTCTTTGGTTCGGCTGTAGCAATGTTTCATCGACCGGTGGCTTGTGTGAGGTACATACACAGTATCGCCTGTCACCTCATCTAGTAGGCTCACTAACATGCATATAGCGGACCTTGGATGGAGCTAGACAGCTCCGGGAATCTGGAGAAGTCCCTATTTTTGTGGTAGAGGTTGGTCGTGGCCAAGCTTACCGATCATGGAGAGATTGCTGATATGGTACAGGACATGTCGACTGATCCAAGGTTCTGCGATCATCCAACTGTGCGAGGAACTAATGCAGACCTATACTTCTATGCTGGTGCTCCTTTGACGACCGAGACTGGCATCGACATTGGAACACTGTTCATCATGGACACCAAGCCACGGATCAATGGCCTCTCCGAGAAACAAACAAAGCGTTTGTGTCATGTACTCTTTCGAAAGAAATGAACTAACACGGACAGGTCTATATGCGGCCGCGCAACAGGTCATGCGGCAGCTCGAACAATGGCGCACTGCTAACGAGCAGTCACGGCTTGTAGCAATGAATCAAGGAATGTCTCGGTTACTGAGCTCCAGAGAGTTGTCGAGCGATCAAGAACAGCAGAATGGTTCACGAGCCACAGGCTCGAAATCCTCATATCAACCGAAGTCTTCGTTCGATACAGGCATGGATTGTGACGACCCTGGATTGCATTCCCAGGTTTCAAAACTCCTTAACCTAGCTACCGTCATACTCGAAGAAAGCTTAGATCTACGGACCGGAGGTATCGCCTTCTACGACTGCTCGAGAAAAGTCTCTCGGAGGGATTCGGATTGCGGTGAGCATCCATCATTATCGGTCAGCTCGGACGATGTAGCAGACGTCCTTGCAAGCGTCACAATCCCGCCTACGCAATCGGAACCACTCTCTCCGGAATCGAGACTCTTGTCCTCTCTGCTTGAGAATTATCCCAGTGGAACAATATGGTCAGCGAACAACCAAATGCAGTAGAGGATATGTCACTAATGTGATCAGGTATTTCGACAACAACGGCCACTACACGAGTATGGAGCAGGTCCGTATGAGGGCAAAAACCGAGGACACTAGCGCCAGGCCAAAAGCCAGACGGTTGCATACGTTGGACCGACGTACAGAAGCAAGCAAGAGTAAGAATACAGCAATCCCGTCTCATACAAGGTCATGATCACTAATGTCACACAAAGTTCAAGCGCTGTACCCAGGAGCCCGACAGATCATGTTCATGCCTGTGTGGAGCCCAACTTCTCGTAAGTGCAGCATCATGTTTTCCTTGCTGTGCACACAATCTGATGCATAGCTAGAAAATTGGCATTCCGGCTGTTTTGTGTGGACTGAAATGCTGAACCCTGTCTTCACGTACTCAACGGAGATGACTTTCCTCGGCTCCTTCATGGCATTGCTTGCTTCGGAGATTAGTCGGTATGATCTTATTGAGGCCGAGCAAATGAAGTTGAAGTTCATGCGAAGTATCTCACGTGAGTGACCTACTTACCTCCTGCATCTATGCGCGGTCTGCTGACGTCACCAGACGAGTTTCGGAGCCCCTTGCATGCGATCATCGCATCAACAGAAATGCTACAAGAGACCAGTCCGACAAACTACCAGGATGTGCTGTTGTCTTATGTGTCAAGCAGTGCAACCATTCTCCTCGTAAGCGTTGCTTGGAAGACCATTCCATTCGCAAGCTAATATACGAACAGGGCACAGTAGAGAATATACTTGATCATAGCAGCATCAACTTATCACAATTGCCGGGACCTCTTACGGGTACTCAGAGTAGGCCAAATCTACAGTCACACTATCAGATCAGGACCTGACAGACATAATAGGACAACCACAGCGCTCATGGACTAGAAGCAATATCGCCTTGCGATGTGAGGCTGCTCTTCATACCGTGCTCTTCGCGGCCCAAAACCGAGCCGTGAAAGCTCTGAATAAGGACACGATCGGCCAAGCGATAAAAGACCAACAAGAAACTCCAACGGCTTCCAGTGTCGATTTCTACATCGCACCAGGCGAATGGACATACTTCACACAGCCAGGTAAGGATGGTAGTCAACGAGCGCAAATTATACTAAGCCTGCTACAGGGACGGTCGAAAGAATTCTAATCCATCTTCTTGGTAACGCAATCAAGTTTACCGACTCGGGATCCGTCAAGGTATCAATGGTACTACAAGACACTCCTGAAAATGCTCTTGCGTCGCATAGATCGCTTCTCTTGACCGTCAGAGATGCCGGCAAAGGCATCTCTTCACGTTTTCTCAGTCGTCAGCTATATCAGGCTTTCTCACAAGAAACCGTTTTGTCCGAAGGCTCCGGACTTGGACTTTCTATCGTGTAAGTTTTGGACCCTTTGCACAATGAATCGACACGCCTTTTCGTCTTTCGACCGTATCCTGAACTCTGCTTACTGTACAATTAGTCGAAACCTCGTTGATACACTTCATGGAGAGATCAGATTCGACAGCCAAGTTCAGAAGGGCACTACTGTGTCTGTGACGATACCAGTCGTGTCTGAATTATCCTGGAGCGATGTGCAAGGCAGACTGATTCCTGGTCATCTCTCCAAGGAAGACGCGGAGGCGGAAGACGTCGTACATTTTGTCAAAGCTTTGGCTACAGATCACAAAGTCTCTCTCGTCAACTTATCGTCTTCGTCAAGCATCAACATGAAACTCATGGCGCAGACTTTGCGAGAATGGTTCGGCTTCCAAGTTTCCATGTCCATGTCGGAGCACATCGATGGTGGAATCATCATACTTGAAGACACGGACCTTCGGATATCTTGGCAAGAAGCTATAGGAAACAGGGATGCTTACGTTTTTCTGGTCTCGGGCAAGATTTTCAAGCGGCCGTCGCTCGAATTGTCTCCCGAGAATGGGCTTGCTGGACGCATCGAATGGCCGATTGGACCATATCGACTTGCAAAGACGATATGGCAAGGCATGCACAGAGTCCATCATACCAAGGCGAAACAAGTCAAGCAAAATGGCAACAATGGCAATACCAAACAGCCGGTGCCAACGCCAATTCACTTTCCCGAACCGAAAGTGGCAGCGTCGCTCAGGATCCTCGCGGTCGACGACAACGAAGTCAACCTTCAAATCCTGAACAGATTCATCTCCAAATTCCCTGACACGAAGACGTCGCTGGCGCGGAATGGCCTGGAGGCTCTGCAATCCATCCAACAGTCGCCGGATGGCTTCGATCTAGTGCTGATGGACATTTCCATGCCCGTCATGGATGGATTCGAGTCCACAAGACAAATTCGCAGTTGGGAACAAGATCAACGAAAGAACGGTCTGCCCGGGAGACGTGCTCACATAGTAGCGTTGACCGGCTTAGCAAGTGAGGAGGATCGCTCAGAGGCCAAGGGTGCAGGCATTGATGATTACATGACAAAACCAGCTCGACTTGCTGATATCAGATCCATGATCGAGCAGGTCAGGGCGGCTATATAACAGGACCAATAGATCATCATCTTCCGTGCTGCTGTCTGTGTCCAGTTATGAAGGCAGGAGACGACATGAGGAGTTCGCGTTAGGTTCGTGCCTTGAGTAATAGTGACGGAGAGGTTGGAGCCCCGGGGATACCGGAATTAGGGCGACCCGGCGACGAAGCTACGTCAGGGTGCAGGCAGCACCTCGACACCTTCTATCAACATGACCACAGCTTCATTGGTATCTTTCTTGTCGTTTCAATCTGGTGAATTGTTGACAATACTGTTCTCAGAGCATTGGAAAGGAGCCTTATAAGATCCCAATTCCACAACATAGACATAGTGCTCCGAAGCCCTGTCCCTCACCGTCAGCCAGTCCACCAACATCCGCCATATCAAGAGCTTCAGTAGTTCCGACCAAACGATCCAAAGACAAGTCAATACAGTAGCAGAGACCAAAAAGTCTCGTCCCATAAACAATGTCTCAACATCAGCAAGTAATGCGTCCCAAGATGAGCGACCACGAAAAGCACGACCCGATCGCGTACGAGAAAGAAATCTACCAAAAAGGGCTACGCTACGAACGACCGCCCTTCACATTCAAGGCGCACGAATGGGAGGAACTAGCCAAGCAGCGCATGTCGGCCGAAACCAATGGCTACGTGATCGGCAACGCGGGCACCGGCGAGACATACCGCAAGAACCGCGCCGCGTTCGAAAAGTGGTCGATCGTGCCGCGCCGGATGGTCAAGACGACCAAGTTCCCGGATCTGAACACCGAGGTGCTGGGACGTACGGTTCCGTACCCGTTTGCCGTGGCGCCTGTGGGCGTGCAAAGGATCTTTAATCCCGAGGGTGAGACCGCCAGTGCGTCTGCAGCTGCCACTGAGGGCGTGCCGTATATCATGAGCACCGCTAGTAGTACTAGTATCGAGGATGTGGCCAAGGCGAATCGCGATGGTGAGAGGTGGTATCAGCTTTATTGGCCCGGGGATGAGCATAAGGATATCACCGAGTCGATATTGCGGAGAGCGCAGGACTCCGGGTATTCTGCGTTGTTCGTCACGCTGGACACTTTTGTGCTGGGCTGGAGACCGAGTGACATGGACAATGGGTAAGTGAACTTAACTTCTGTCCAGGATCTATTTCGACATGCTGATGATATATGTATAGATACAACCCGTTCCTCCGGTCCGACCAGATTGGCGTTGCTGTTGGCTTCACTGACCCCGTCTTCCGCAAGCATTTCAAGGACAAGCACGGCAAAGAGGTTGAAGAAGACATGCACACCGCCGCTGCCGAGTGGACGCAGATCATCTTTCCCGGATTCAGTCACGGCTGGGAGGACGTCAAGCACCTGCAAGAACACTGGAAAGGCCCGATCGTATTGAAAGGTATCCAGAGCGTTGAAGACGCAAAGAAGTGCGTCGAGATCGGCGTCCAAGGTATCGTAGTCAGCAACCACGGAGGTCGACAGGTCGATGGTGGCAATGCTTCGCTAGGTGTGCTTCCTCGAATAGTCGACGCAGTGGGAGACAAGATCGATATCTTCTTTGACTCTGGCGTCAGGTGCGGTGCAGACATGGCCAAGGCTCTGGCTCTGGGTGCAAAGTGCTGTCTCATCGGCAGACCTTTCGTCTATGGTATGGTGCTTGGTGGTGAGAACGGTGTCAGCCATGTGCTCAAGTCGCTTGCTGGCGATCTCGAGCTGACACTGCATCTGGCTGGAATTCAATCGCCGAAGCCGGAGCACCTCAATCGGTCTGTGCTTGTCAGGGAGGATGAGCTCTAATCGGCAGATACGTGTAAATAGAGCATGAAGTCTTGACGAATTATGCATCGATCTCTCTGGTGATCTTAGTGATGACTGCGAAGAACAAAGGTCCCCATTTGCCGCTGCCTTGGTGGTCTGGCAATGCGATTCGACCATATTTGGTCCTCTCCGTCCACTGATCAAGACCATCCTCGTCCAGATTTGAGTGCTCAGACGGCGCAGTCTCAATGCGAATGGTCCAAGTGAGTCCAGTCTTGCTTTGTTCCTGCTCCAGTAGTGCCATGATCTTCTGAAGCACGCCGTCGTTTTCTCCAGTGTCGATTGAGCAGGTCGAATAAACCACTCTTCCGCCGACTCTGACAGCACGTAACGCCGTCATCAGTAGAGCAGCCTGGATCTTGGCCAGATTCCGAGAAGACCCGGGTCGCCATCGTAGCATCTCCTCCGCGATCCTGCCCGTCGATACTGCCTTGACATGTGCGTGGATGATATGTCGCTCCGACGAGCACGGGGCATCGAGTAGTACTCTATCGTACCCTCCAGCTCCGAGCGGTAACTGGTGAACAGCCTTCACGTCCGCAGCGTCCATTCGCAACACACGCACCGATCCCTTCTCAAACAGGTGGCGGGGCAGATACGACTGCAGATTGATCGCGAGACGCTTATTCCGTGCCGGATCCATCTCGTTGGAGTGAAGACATCCTGACACGACACCCGTATCCGCTCGAGCTCCTTGGAACAGTATCTGCGAGAGTGACACAGACTTCCCTCCTGGTGCCGCGCACAGATCCAAGACCTTGTCCTCAGGTTGGACTTTCAGCATCGAAGCACAGAGTACCGACGCTGCATCGAGGTTCCAGTGCGAGAAGACTTTTCTGTTTGGGTCCGCGATCGATGACACTGGTGTAGGCTGAGGGAAGAGAAAATTTGTGGTAGAAGCTTTGTCGTCGGTCTCCGTGGGCAGTGTCTTGCGTTCAAGTATCTTCAAGGAAGCTGACTGTGTCGAGTCCTCTTGAGGCAGTTTCATCTGCTGTAACGTGCCATTGGCAAGATTGAGTCCAGAAAAGATGTCGTCGACCTCCGTAGTGGACGCAAACGTGTTGATGAGCGCAGCGTATCGAGTCGGGGCTGCCAGCGCCTCGTATAGCGATGACTCCCATCTTTTAGTACCCCAGTTCCTGTCAGCTGAGTAGTGGGAGTGAAAAGTAGCTAGAGCGCCGTCGAGCTGCTTTTTTTCTGCCTTGGTAGGCATGTTGGTGTCTATTAGTGCGTTCGACGCTGATCGGGCGAATTTCTTTTAGCCAAAAAGATCAGATTAGTGCATCGTTCAATCACAAACTCGGAGGATTGTTATGCAGTCTAATGTATTAAATCGAGTACGTCGTTACGATATAAAAATAAGATGGTGTCGTTTTCGAGGTTGCGAATCTGAAGTTGTGCAAAGCCGACTCTGGAAGTTCACATTTATGGACCAAAAACATTATTTACAGGTACAATGTATATCATCTACTTCTTCTATCTATATCTTGGCTTTTGTTGGTGGTGGTCTTAAGATCGAAGTCTGTGTCATGCTCGCGACCATATTCCCATCATTGTCCCACAAAGCCCCCTCGGAATATGTCCTCGCCGCCCGTGCAGCGAACGTCTTCCATTCTCTCAGATGCCACTCATTGAGATCCAAATCTGGCGTCAGCAGTCTCAAGGCGAAGTCCAATGTCGAGCATGCGCCTGCTGCATCCAGTGGCAGGCTGTCCAGAGTAAGCGGGAGGAACGAAATTGACGCGTCCATCATGAAAGCCAGGCAATACGCCTGCTGAGCGGGCGTTCGTATCTCAGATTTACATTTGACCCAGTCTGCTGCTGTCCGTGCAGCGATCGGTAAATGATGCTGAGTGGTCTTGAGGCCCTTTACCATGCCTTGCAGATTCTGACCACAGACGCTCTCAGGAGGGTATTTGACGTCAAAAACATCGGTGAGCGCAGAGAACTGCTTTTGGTGAAGATCGGCCAGATCCTGATCGATTGTGCCTTGGTCAACGAGAGTCCGTCTGCATTCGTCAATGTGCGGTGACGCTTCCACAGAAGTATACTCCAGTCTCGGTGTCGCTGAGTAGGTCATGAAGGACTGTGGTTCGATAACGTGGAAGTCGACGACAGAGACAAGACAAATACGCTCAGAACCATTGTCTTGCTTCTGAAATGCTTCGACCGATCTCGTTATGAACGTCCTTGTCCGCCGTAACTCCTTAAATGTGCAGAAGAGTTTCCGATCTGTCAATGCTCCTCCGAGAAAGTTGCCGCTCATCGAGTACATCCGGTAGTTGTCAGGTATGCTTTGATGCGCTACATTCGCAGCGATACCGAGGGTAAAGCCTCCGAAAGATATGTTTGCCGAATTGCCCATGCGCTGCGGGTTCCTGACACTCTCATATCTGTTGTCCCCAATCGGCTTCACACCGATGATGTCGACGAGAACCAACATGCTCCGTAGGATCAGACTCAATCAGCGTTCAGACGGCCTGGAAAAAACTTCTCTGTGTTAACAAGGACCGGACTGAGAAAGTAATGAACGAAAATGGTGATTGTACCGCGATTACGATTAGATTGTTGTTGGTTTGTGAGATGCCGAGGCAATTCGTATCATCTCACGCAATATGTCGGCTGTATCAAGTAGGCAGCCAGCTCACCAGAACTCGACGCTTCTGATACTGTTCTCTGATACAGGTTTGAAAAGAACAAATCTCCTCCAACGAAGAGCCGACTGCTAATAGCTTTATCACGATCGATGGCAGACCTCGGACAGACCGAACAAAATCACACGGCCTGCGGCAAGTTGTGGATGTATTTCCTGTACAAAGCTTTCAATTCAGATTTGATCTATTCAGTATAATGTCAAGGGATGTAACCCTGCGCGATATGAAGCAAGAAACGTCCAGAGGCCCAAACCTGCCGGAGAAGAGCAGCCTCGGCCGCATGAAACCAAAAACGTCACGATTGTAAACTTGCGAACTCCAAGTGCCGTACCATGCTACGACCACTCATGCCGGTGCGAGCTAGGATAATTACCTATTTCTCGCCTGGAAGAGAGCCCCAACCGTTGTCGTATGGGTGACGGATGAAGCGTGGCTCGGCCTCAGCAGAGCGCTTCTCGCCTGGGAGCGAACCCCAACCGTTGTCATATGGGTGACGGATGAAGGCGTCACGCTTCTCGCCTGGGAGAGAACCCCAGCCGTTGTCGTATGGGTGACGAACGAACTTTGGCTCGGCCTCAGCAGAGCGCTTCTCACCTGGGAGCGAACCCCAACCGTTGTCGTATGGGTGGCGGATGAAAGGCTTGGCGTCACGCTTCTCGCCTGGGAGGGAACCCCAGCCATTGTCGTATGGGTGGCGGATAAAAGCGTCACGCTTCTCACCTGGGAGCGAACCCCAACCGTTGTCGTATGGGTGGCGGATGAAAGGCTTGGCGTCACGCTTCTCACCTGGGAGAGAACCCCAGCCGTTGTCGTATGGGTGGCGGATGAACTTGGCGTCACGCTTCTCGCCTGGGAGGGAACCCCAGCCGTTGTCGTATGGGTGACGGATGAAGGCGTCACGCTTCTCGCCTGGAAGAGAGCCCCAGCCGTTGTCGTATGGGTGACGGATGAACTTGGCATCAGCCTCGGCCTCGGGGGCAGCAGCGCGCTTCTCGACGGTCTCGACGGTCTCGGTGGAGGCGACAGCAGTGGTCTCGGCGGCGAGAGGGATGGCGTTGGCGACGGCGGTGTAGGCCAAGATGGCCGAAGCAATAACGGAGGTGATCTTCATGTTGTAGATATGTCGGATAAGATGTTTTTGGAAAGAAAAGTCGAACTGGGAAAGGAACCAAAAGCTTCTTGGTATTTAAGGAGCGACTGTGGGGGAGATAGTGTGTTGTGGAGATGTCGCAAACGGCTTATATAGACCAGTAATGGGTACGTCAATAGTGGATGAATAAAGAAGTGTCATCGGCAATAAGATGAGATTGCCTCGACCATCGTCAATAGGGGAAGTGAAACCTCATCCGTGATCCTTTGTACGTGAAGAAAGACTGCGGTCGAGCTCGAAATTGTCAAGTGTGACATGTCAAACCTGATAGGCCAATGGTGAGCACCCAAGGGCATGGTCATCTTGACAGAGCCGGGTGCATCGATAGCCCCAGCCCGGAATACGTCGACAACACTGGGGAGATCAATGAACGATGCATGCTTCATTGTGAGAGCTGCTATGGTCGTGCGACAAGCGCCGTTCCTGTCAAAGAAGGTTTTGGATAGCTGAGCTGCATGTATATGTCAATAAGGAAGATTACCCGATTAGGATGTCAATAGGTAGACCCGGGAAGTTGATGCGTTGCGTGTCTCTGTAATCTCAGAAACGAGTCTGCAATTATTTGAATGCTCGAAGACGCGAGAGACGAAGGGGAAAAAGACAAAGTCGAGAGTATACGTTGATTGCATCAAATCATGTTACCTTCGAGGCCTTTTACCTTGCACTCGCTGAACCGTACTCAAAGGCGGCGAGGACGGGATCATCGTGTTTAACACAACCACAGCAACAGAGGAAAACATGTCTAGTCATCTGCTGTCTTGATCAAAGGCAGATGTGCGCTGTCACGCCCCTGTTGGAAGTGTTTGGGAAGTGGAAGTTGGTGATTGCGCGTGAAGTTCGGGATGGAGTCGTGGTGTAGGTGCCAAGACTTTGGACCCTGAGTATCCGAACGCGAAAAAAGGTCGGGCCCAAATTGGAAGCGGCCAAAGATCAGCCGGGGCTGGAAGCGACAGCCGACCGACAGAAAGCTTCGTCCTTCTGTTTGAGCTTCAATTTGCTGCTTTGCTTCATCCGACAACAATACGCTTTCATCTCTCCTGCGATCCTTTTAATCCACCCGCCGCACCGCCATGTTCTCTAGACAAACTCCAAGAGCTGCCAGCGTACGACCTCAAAAACTCGACGAGCCATGAATTGGCGCTAACTGTCCTCTCCAGTCTGTCCTGCGGGGCGTCCAATCTGCATCAAAATGCGGTCCTTCAATGGCCAGCAGGAGTCAGTACCACGACCGATAGCAGTTTCGCAGATCGAATACTAAATCGCAACTTAGCAATGGCCACCACTGTCAACAGCGACCTCTTCCGACCAACCAAGTTCGGCGGCAAGTACACCGTCACCCTCATCCCAGGTACGACCCCACGACACCGACGCTCGATCGCGCAAAGATTCTGATCAAGATGCTAGGTGATGGTGTTGGTGCTGAAGTTTCCGAGTCGGTCAAGGAGATCTTCAAGGCAGACAACGTCCCAATTGAGTGGGAGCAGGTTGACGTTACTGGTGTAGAGACTGGAGGAAAGCACACTGAGGAGCTCTTCAGAGAGTCAATCGCCTCGCTCAAGCGCAACAAGCTTGGTCTCAAGGGTATGTTCGATCAACCTTTCAGCCCTTGTTCGCGATTGACCAATCGTTTTAGGTATCCTCCACACCCCTGTCGAGCGCTCCGGTCACCAATCCTTCAACGTCGCCCTTCGTCAAGAGCTCGACATCTACGCATCCATTGTCCTCATCAAGAACATCCCTGGCTACGAGACCCGCCACAAGAACATCGACCTATGCATCATCCGTGAGAACACCGAGGGTGAATACTCTGGTCTGGAGCACTCTTCCGTCCCAGGTGTTGTCGAGTCCCTTAAGATCATCACCCGCATGAAGTCTGAGCGTATCGCCAACTTCGCTTTCGCCTTTGCTCTCGCCAACAACCGCAAGAAGGTCACCTGCATCCACAAGGCCAACATCATGAAGCTTGCCGATGGGCTTTTCAGGAACACCGTCAAGAGAGTCGGAGAGGACTACCCAACCATCGAGACCAACGACATGATTGTCGACAACGCCTCTATGCAGTGTGTCAGCCGTCCTCAGCAGTTTGACGTTATGGTCATGCCAAACTTGTACGGTGGTATTCTCTCCAACATCGGCGCTGGTCTCGTCGGCGGTCCGGGCATTGTCCCAGGATGCAACATGGGTCGCGATGTTGCCGTTTTCGAGCCGGGTTGCAGACACGTTGGTCTTGACATTAAGGGTAAAGACCAGGCCAACCCAACCGCTCTTCTTCTCAGCGCTTGCATGCTCGCCAGACACATTGGACTCGATGGTCATGCCAACAGAATCTCAAAGGCTGTCTACGATGTTATTGCCGAGGGCAAGTCCAGGACACGCGACATGGGCGGTAACGCTACCACTCACGAGTTCACTCGTGCTATCCTCGACAAGATGGAGGCTTAGGAGATGCCTCTAGCCGAGGTTGGTCATTTTCGAGCAAACTCTTCCTTGACCGCATGCTTGTTTTAGAATAGCGCTTGTGTAAATATCCATTCACCTTTTCCTGCCAGAGATCTTCGCATGAGGCATGTATATCGACTGAGCAGAACAATTCGGGAGGGATGAATTCATTCGTTCGTCTTTGGTTTTACCGGTTTAAACCCCTTTTAAATGTGGCCTAGTTCGTTCACCTTTCCAGAGGCCCATCACCTCGCCGGTCTCGCCGATCCATTCTCGGACTCCAGTGACCGCGGCTTTGGCCATGCCGGTATTTGTTCCACTTCTCTTGCGCCCCGTAATGCCGTATCCTCCTAGACCACCACTACCACTACCCGCACCGCTGCTAAATCCTGCAGTACTCGGTTGTTGTCCCGGACTTGTGAAGCTGCTGCCTGCCCCTGTCGCGTACTCAGACCCCATGCTTGGTAGAACATATTCTCCAGCTGACAGTGACACAAAGAGCGCGAATGGCACCAGCCATACCTGCAATCCAAAGAACGCCGCTATCTCGATGAAAGTCGGAAGATCAGGATTGGGTCCGCTATAGTAGTTGTAGTCTTTGGGTGCTGGCGGAGGAGCCGAGAAATGTCGGAACCAGACATAGTGGTCTACAAGAACAAGGACTACATGGCGTTAGCTACGAGCATGCATTGTACAGCTTCTACAATAGCTTACCGCATGACGCAATGAAGACTGGATCCGTCAACTTGACAATTGGAAATCGGCGCAAGTTCTGAGTGTAGACAATGTGTGCGCCGATATTGAGCACCGATGGCAGGAGCGGAAAGCGGTCGACTATGACCAGTACTGCTTGTATGGCAATAATGACATAGATTAGGCGATTGAGGAGCTTCTTCGCGAAAACGGTATGTTCTTCGACAACCTCGGAGAGGTAGTACAACCCGGATGCGATGGCTAACGTGAGGAATCCGAAACCTATGGCGAGTCCCAGATATCCGACCAATGGCAGTATCCACATACTGGATAGTCAAACGGCCGAGAATTAGGTACGGTGAGTTTGCGAGCAGGTAGTGTCTTCCAGAAATATTTCCGAATGTCCTTGAATGAAGCTGAACATCAACTCGATACTGTATTGAACGTCAGAGGGACAATTGGAAACGCCAAGTGGCAGGCCCAAATCCGGGGAAGCGGGGGCTGACTAGCCGAGTTCCAGAATACAGGGTCCTTCCGCGCATGGAATCTGCAGGTCAGAGCTCGATTAGGCAGGTACTTGCATATCAAACAGATCAGGCAGTTGCAACCAGACACCCAAGCTTGAGTCACTGGCAACATATCCCGCTCTCCGCTCCTTCACGCTTCGACCTCCAACTGATGCGTACTTCACCTGTGTCAATAGGCCGCATCTCACACCAGGCTTATAGAGTACCAAGCACCGTCCGTTTGTCTATTACGTCGCCGTTATCTGGCTACTCCACTGCTACTCCCCTCTCCTTTACCGACTACTCTCAGTCCACATTCGGATCGATTCGACAGGCACATCTCTCTCATACTACCACCCTTACGCCACGACAGTCCATCAGGCCTGCTCCTTTACAGTCTCGTTCACCAGCGAAGCGGCAACCTAGATCGTTCATTAGGTATTGTTCCCATCAGCGCGCCATGTGTCGATGCCGAGAAATGGATACCGCGGGCGGTAACCTCGACATCTCCAAGGGAAGAGAAGTGTTACCTAAGAATGTCAAGCCGTTGCATTACCACCTCACGCTCGAACCAAACTTCGAGACATTTCAGTATGAAGGAAAGGTCGTCATCGACTTGGATGTTGTCGAGGACACCAAGTCCATCTCTCTGAACACCATCGATATCGACATCCTTGACACCCAGGTATACTCCGGATCTAAGCACATCGCTTCCTCCCCAAAGCTCGACTACAACAAGGATACTCAGACCACGACCGTATCTCTGCAAGAGACGATACCTGCTGGTAGCAAGGCTACATTCACTCAGACCTTCAAGGGCACATTGAACGATGTCATGGCTGGTTTTTACAGGTCCAGCTACAAGGACAAGGACGGCAAGGATCAGTGGATGGCTACTACGCAGATGGAACCCACCGACGCTCGCAGGGCCTTTCCTTGCTTCGACGAGCCAGCCCTGAAGGCTGAGTTCACCATCACACTCATCGCTGACAAGCATCTTACTTGCTTAAGCAACATGGACGTCAAGTCGGAAAAGGAGCACGGCAACAAGAAGGCTGTCACATTCAACAAGACCCCACTGATGTCGACATATTTGCTCGCATTCATCGTAGGTGATCTGCACGTTATTGAGACCAACAACTTCCGTGTCCCCGTTAGAGTCTTCTGCACTCCTGACAAGGACATTGAGCACGGTCGATTTTCCCTCGAGCTTGCGGCCAAAACACTCGACTTCTACGAGAAGAAGTTCAACAGCCCGTACCCTCTGCCAAAGATGGATATGGTCGCCATTCCTGACTTCTCTGCCGGTGCTATGGAGAACTGGGGTCTTGTGACTTACAGAGTCGTCGACGTCTTGTTCGATGAGAAGACCAGCGGTGCTGCTACCAAGACGAGAGTCGCAGAGACCGTGCAGCACGAGTTGGCCCATCAATGGTTCGGAAACCTTGTCACCATGGACTTCTGGGACGGCTTGTGGTTGAACGAGGGTTTTGCTACATGGATGTCTTGGTACTCTTGCAACATCTTCTTCCCTGAGTGGAAGGTTTGGGAAAGTTATATCACCGACAATCTTGCGAGTGCTCTCGCTCTCGATTCTCTGCGCAGTTCTCACCCTATTGAAGTTCCGGTCAAGCGCGCAGATGAAATTAACCAGATCTTCGACGCCATCTCATACTCGAAGGGATCTTGCGTCTTGCGTATGATTTCCAAGTACATCGGTGAAGACACCTTCTTGGAGGGTATCCGCAGCTACCTCAAGAAGCACGCCTACGGAAACACTCAAACCGGTGATCTCTGGGCTGCCCTGTCTGATGCCAGCGGTAAAGATGTGGAAAAGGTCATGGACATCTGGACGAAGAATGTCGGTTATCCAGTTGTCACTGTGACAGAAGACCTCAAAGATGGTTCGATCCATGTCAAGCAGAACCGCTTCCTGCGCACTGCCGACGTCAAGCCTGAGGAAGACAAGACGATTTTCCCTGTTTTCCTTGGTCTTCGCACAGATCACGGTGTCGATGAGGAATTGACTCTCGACAAGCGCGAGAATACCTACAAGCTCAAGGATATGGACTTCTACAAGCTCAACGCCGACCACAACGGAGTCTACCGTACCGCTTACTCTGCACAACGCTTGCAGAAGCTAGGTGAGGCGGCCAAGAAAGGAAAGCTCACCGTCGAAGACCGCGCTGGTATGATCGCTGACGCTGGTGCACTCTCTGCTTCCGGATATCAAAAGACTTCTGGTACCTTGTCGTTACTCAAGGGATTCGACACCGAGCCGGAATTTGTGGTCTGGGACGAAATCACTGCTCGCATCGCTTCTGTTAGGGCTTCCTGGGTCTTTGAGGATGACAGCGTCAAGGATGCCTTGAGGGCGTTCCAGCGCGATCTTGTCAGCCACAAGGCACATGAGCTTGGCTGGGATTTCAAGAGCAGTGACGGACACATTGAGCAGCAATTCAAATCTCTCCTCTTCTCAAGTGCCGCATTGTCTGGCGACGAGAAGACCACAAAGGCAGCTCTAGACATGTTCGACCGCTTCCTGCAGGGTGACCAATCGGCCATCCATCCTAACCTGAGAGGTGGCGTGTATGCGATTGCTCTGCAGAACGGAGGTGAAAAGGAGTACGACGCTATCCTGAACGAGTACCGTCAAGCCAAGACAAGCGATGGGCGCAATACCGCGCTCCGCTCGCTCGGCCGTGCCAAAGATCCTCAACTGATCAAGCGAACACTGGAGCTTGCTCTGTCCAAGGAGGTCAAGGACCAAGATATTTACCTCCCAATAGGAGGTCTGAGATCTCACAAGGAGGGTATCCTCGCGCTCTGGAACTGGCTCACGAGCAACTGGGAGATCATCGAGAAGAAGCTGCCACCAGGCTTGAGCATGATTGGCAGTGTTGTCAGCATTTGCACTAGCAGCTTCACCAAGGGGTCGCAGCTTCAGGAGGTTGACACTTTCTTCAAGTCGAAGAGCACCAAGGGATTCGATCAGTACCTTGCGCAGAGCTTCGATGCTATCCGAGCAAAGGAGGGATGGTTGAAGAGAGACGCTGAGGACGTCAAGGCCTGGTTGGAGGCAAACAAATATTTGTGAATTCGATGTAAATAACACCTGAGGAAGTCTTCACTCCGATATAAACAATCCATGCCCATGTCCTTGTTTCGCATGTGAAAGGCCGCACACGCGATCCGGGAGGGTCCGAATCTTCACGTCCGTTGCGGCTGACGTAGTGCAACCGGAATACATATGTAACAACTTGTCCAGAAATGCTTCAATGCTTACCTCAACAATGTCAGCAGCGTGCATCTGAGGCCTCGGCAATTTTGAACGAACTGAAATGGCCTGGACCATATATCTCCGCGAGTTCGCAATGCCACGGTAGCCCTCACGACTGACACTATGCCCGAGGCTCTAGCGCCAGACGCTGCAAATCAACACGACCCGACATGTAGCCTTCGCGACAGATCACCTCATCCGTACGCAAATTTACACAATGTAGCCGAGTCACGAGATGAGGCATCCGAGCAATCCTCAACGAACGACACTCCTTTGTCGCAATCGGAAATCTACGCAGACTCTGGAGGTCGGCGATCCGGCAAGCTCGTCGGCACTGCTAGTGAAAGCGGTACAGAAGCGGATGATGAACGACCTCATCTGCTCAAAGCACTACCGCCGCCGGCTTTCAGGCCGAGCAAAGGATTGAAAGGCAAGGACGGTACCGCATCCCCGATCTTGACGCCTTCGCAGCTGGACCTGGAAGGCAGACGATTGTCGCAAGGATACTTTGACCGTAAAAGGGGGAGAGACAAGGCCAATGCGTCACCTGACCGGGCTTTGGAAGAGGAGAGGAAGCTTTTTGAGGCGAGGAGAACAGCTGAGAGAATACGGAGAGTCTCCGAGGCTGCGCTGGTCGGGGTCATCGGGTTGCTTGTTGCATATGGATCCAGAATATGGAGATACGAATGGCCGTGGTACCTGATTGAGATTCTGAGCCAGGCTCTCGCTATCGCTGGTCTGGTCGCATTCTATCCTCTCCGAATGGTTTCTGTCGAACGCGATCAAGGCCACTTACATATTTGGTCGCGATTTCGCATACCTCCGTCCTTCGATCCGGCTACCGTTCTGTACCCAACGTTCCTTCCAGTACTGGTGTCTTTGTCTTTGCTACCCACGATGCCGGAGCTTCTACTGCCTAATCTACTGCTCGGTCTTGCTTCTTTACCTGGACGACTTTTTCCCTCCTGGTCCTGGCTGGCCGATATCAATGTTCTACACTGGACCATCAGCATGACACCACTAATCGTAGCTAAGCTACTCGACCAAGCTTCTGCCTTCTTACCGCTTCTCGCGTCTAAGATCCGCATTCCGAGTTCCACGGCAGATCTGGGTGTGGAGTCTCTAGCACTACTATACCCACTACACCACTGCATGCTTCCAGTCATTCATTACTTAACGACCACGAGTTTACTTCCTACCGAAAAGCATCTGCTTTCAACAGCATTAATCAATCTTCTCTACTTTAGCGGTTCTCCACAGATGCACATCTTGAGAGTCCTTCTTTGGATCGGCGGAGTTGCATTCTTGGTTGTCTCCTTTCACGTCTTGCGATGGAACGTCGCGCTTGCAAGAGTACCATCCTGGAGGTTCAAAGACTCCGTGCGCAAAAGAGCTGGACGTCACTCTTTACTTCAAGAGCTGAAGAGCAGTGTTGTCTCGTGGTACAGGGAATTGACAGGAGCTGGTTTCGAGAACGAAGACGACGAAGACGCCCATGATCGCATCAGACCACGCCCTCTTAAAGCACCGAGTTTATACACACAGGTGCCTGCAAAAATGTCTGCTGGAGAACCGAAGTCTGCAGTCGAGGCTTCCGCAAATGGACGCGGACTTTCGCGCTCGGTCACCAACGGCGCGCCGGAGCTGCAGCCGATCACTAAGAGGAGAAACACAATCTCGGGCCCGGACAGGGCTAGCCTGCTCCCCTCGTCTTTGTTCGATCATGCATCACCTGATCGTAGTCGCTCACGGCGCAAGGGCTGGGGCTTGTCACTGACCCCTACGCAGGCTGTTTTGCGCAAAGGATTCTACTCGGTCTACTTCTATATCTGCACAGTGGCTATTATCGTCCTACCAGTACGGACCATCGTTGCAGAAGAGGCCCTTGACGGAGCTGAGCCTTTCATGTGGGCTTTGGACTACCTCTTTGGCGATCTACCGACAATAAGTGATGCGTGGAACTACGCTGGCACTTACGACCTGTCGTCCGACCTTGGCAGCGTGGTCAACAAGATACTGGCGGCAGAATCAGTGCCGTCCTTACAATCCTCCATCGGCGAAGCCAATGTCAGACTCCTCGTCATTCTCTACTGGCTCATTCCTCTCTTCATCGGCATCGTTGCGGTATTACTCCTCTCGTCGTACATCGAGGTCGACACCCGCCGCAAGATCTTCCACGGAATCATGGTCACGATGCTGCTGCCGACGACCTTCGTTGACCCCTGCTTCTGCGCTCTCACGCTTAGCCTCGTCCTCGCCGTCTTCCTTCTGCTCGAAGTCGTTCGAGCCGGCCAAGTACCGCCCTTGGGGACGGCGATTGGACGCTTCATTGCGCCTTACGTGGATGGACGAGACCTGCGCGGCCCAATGGTCGTGAGCCACGTCTTTCTGCTCATCGGATGTGCCATTCCTCTTTGGCTGTCGCTTGCCGGTGCGCATCGCAGTCAAGATGGCCGCTGGCCTGGATGGGAGCTCGAGAACGGCTCTCGCCAAGTCGCCATGGTATCTGGCGTGGTGTGTGTCGGTATGGGCGACGCAGCTGCGAGTCTGATCGGTCGAAGATATGGGCGAAGGAAATGGCCTTGGATCGGAGGAAAGAGTCTCGAAGGCAGTGCTGCATTCGCCGGGGCCGTGACGATCGGCCTCATGGGTGCCAAGGCCTGGCTCAAAATCGGCGGTTGGAACGACGTCTATGCTGGAGACAACGATGGCATTGAGCAGTGGCTGACATATCTTGTCAAGGCCATGGCCGCAGGGTGTGGTGCAAGCTTCATGGAAGCGGTCCTTACTGGTGCCAACGATAATGTGGTGGTTCCTGTTGCACTGTGGTTGCTCGTTAGAGGACTTAGATTATAGACATCGGCCTCAAATGCATAGTGTGAACCATAATGATGTGGTATGAATCAATCAGATCGCGGCTCCTGGGACTTTCATCCATTCTTTCGGGACGCGATCGGAACGATCGATACTTTGTCGGAGCCCCAGGAGCCGCAAGGATAGAAACGCACAGAGCCATTGATGTAGATTGGTGCGTGTAAGTGTCTGGTGAAGTCACTAAGCACTGACAAGACGAGGGGAGATACCTTACCATCCACTTCGCCATCCACTTCGTCAGACATTCACTACCTATGAGGAATCATAATTTATCAGTCGTGGTTTTTCGTGACTTTTCTAGCCAGTCTTCGTTAAGTGCTGATGGAAGTGAAACTGGTAAAGATGAACTCTGTTAAAGTAGTAATATATGTATATACAAATCCTTTTCGATCCACTCGATATCCTAAAACTCTATCACCGATGAAAGAAACCCGATATGCCCTCGAATAAACGCCATATTATCTCTCACTAAAGAACCTCGTTCAAGAATTGAACATCTACAAGCGACGGCGAGAAGGAGCAGTCATGTTCGAAGGAGTAGTCATGTTGCCGAGACCGCAGATAGGAGCAAGGTCAATGTACGCTGGCTGGGTAGCGTTGGCCATAGTTGGCTCGTTACCGAGACGGATGCTGTACTTGCCACCGGAGAGCTGGAGGAAGAAAGAGTCGTACGAGTTGGCGCCGTTGGTGACAGTGAAGCTGGCGGCACAGTCGTCGTAGTCCAAAGTCCACTGCAGAGGAGTGCTGCTGGAGTTGGCTGGTACCATCTGCAGGGTACCGTCGGTGGCCAAGGCCATGACCAAGTCGCCGGCGGTCAGCTCGTCGTCGTCATTGGCGGTGAACGGGAGTGGAGAGTAGCCTTGGCTTGGAGCACCGGCGACGAGGGCGAAGGTACTGTTGACGCCTTGTGGGACAAGGAGGTAGCCTCCAGCGTTGGTGGCATCGTTGCGGACGGAGAGACCGTAGCCGACGAGGGTGGTGTCGTCGTCACATGGTACACAGGTGGTAACGCGAGTCGGTGTTGGTGCGGCGGAGGTGGAGGTGGTGGATGATGAGGAAAGAGTGGCTGAGCGCGAGAGTTGCTGAGCGGAGGTGCTCTCTGGCATGGTCTGGTTGGCGACCTGGCTGATGTTGGTCACGACTGGAACACCAGAGTCGGTTGGGGTGCTACGAACTGTAAGCAAAAGAATATGAATGGCAGATGGGATACACATACGCTTCGCCAGAGGTCATGGATCTGATCGAGTCGGTGCCACTTGTTGCGCCCGAAGCCATTGATGTCATGGTCTTGCCTGGGGCAGAAGTGACAACCTTAGAGGAAGTAGCAGAAGTAGTCTTTGGTGCATAAGCGCCCGTGGAAACGACAGAAGCAGTAGAAGTAGCCTTAGGGTCGATGGTGGAGGCAGACTCGGTCAGCGGGTTAGCAGACTCGGAGCTTGCTTTGGAGTGGGCGGCGGCGGCCGCGGCGCTGGACTTTGCTGCGGCCTTTGCGGACTTTGACTTCTGGGCAGCATGGGCGGAGCTGGTGATGGTGTTGCATGCCTTGGACAGACGCTTTACTGGAAGACCCTTGATTGGGGTTGTGGTCTTCTTCTTTCCCTTCAAATAGTTCTGGCAGAAGACGACAGGCTTGTGCTCATCCTTGCGGACAGTAGCAACATCGGCCTTTGCTTGAGCGACCTGCTTCTTGGTTGGAGTAGCACCAACCTGGGCGGTGAGAGCACCGAGGGCGAGAGCGGTCAACAGAGCAGAGGTCTTCATTGTGATGGATGAGTGTGATGAAAGTTTACCAATGCCTACCTGTAGGGCCAGGGCCTATGTATAAAGCATCAGGATCCAATATGTGACGGGTTCTCATGAAAACGGTTATATTCCTTGTTGAGTAGGAGTTGGGCGGCACCGAACGTGTATATGTCTGAGCCTTGTGCGTACGTCGTTGACGTTCCTTACGACTTTCGAAGGCGGACCGTTAGGTTAGACGTTGTGAGATCAACGAGTTCGATAGCGTTCTTGGTCCAGGAACCTGTACGAGGTCGTGCTCATGTTCTTGTCTCCTGCACACCGCGTGGCTGTGTGTTTTGCTGTTCCTGCACTCCTGCGGCCCACATGTAGTCAGATATATTCGGCAGTCAGCATGTATGGCACCGTACGTGACAAGTTGCATTGCTTCGTCGAAGAAGACATGTTCCAGACTTGGCCCCGCGAAGATCTAGAGCGTTGGAGTTCACGGAAGCGGTTTCAACGTTCGTGGCTGTAGCGTAGAGAGATTGTCGCTAGGGCGCACATGTGCACAACGGTCGGTATAATAGCCGCACTCCAAGTCGGATTTTCCTTTCCCGGAGCAGGTTGTACGAACGATAGGCGTTTGAGACATGGTATCAATTTTCCGGGTGATGGTAAAACCAGCATCATTCTCGTTTTACCTTAGGCATGCATGCAGACCTCTTGGCGCGTCCTGTTTAGTCATGGTCACGTGATACAGCGCCCGTCGACTGAAGCCAAAATAGATCCTGAACACATCTACTGTCAGGACCTGCATATGTGACCAAGCTTTGGGACATACTTTGCGCGGTCGAGAAGCTGCTGTCCATTCTCGACGTACTGTAACCCATGCCCGATAAGTGCTCTCGCTTCTAGGCATACCGCCAGAGCCCTTGGCGCATCCTGCTTGATCATGGTCACGTGATACCGCATAGAATTCTGATATCGCATAGACCTCACAACTTGAAGCGGCTATTTGACTAGTTTCCACTCTGAGAGACACGGAGACACTGGATCGGTTTACGCACGCTAGTTGATGGGATAAGGCCGTGATTTGACAATTGAGGTGTTGTGTAGCTATCTGAATAGGAAGAACTCGATGGCGGTTGCAGTATCGTCGAGTTCAATATTATCTCATCTCGAGGGATCTGTCTTCGAATGGCACTTAGATAGCATGTCGGTCAGCACTCAAGTACACTCACCAGTTGACAATCGAGTAGAGACTTCGGTCGGCACCCGAGCCAGCACATTAGTGCACGTCTGAGTAGATGTTTCATGATTAAAAGATGATATTACTACTTAATGTACCATTTGATATTCTTCGACGCACGAATTGCCACCTCTCCCCTCCAACTATCAGTAGCAGATGCTCATATCTTGAACACTACCGTCAGCCATAGTGAACTTCTCTTCCTCGATCAAGTTCTCAAAGATCCAATTCGCGACATCGGGTCTACCGATAGTGTAACCCAAAGGCCTGTTCTTCCCAGTACCAGCTCTCACAGCCGCGACACCCTTCTCAACATCTGTCAGCGCACAAGGTCTAACGATGATCGAGCTCGCAACACCAGTGTTCAAGCTAGAGTCGTTCATATGCGCCTCCATACCGCGTTTGTCTTCGAAGACTTCGGTCAAGATCCAGCGGCAGATAGGGTAGTAAGCAATCGGGAAGTCTCTCTCGCGTAGAACACCCATAGACGAAAGGGCGATAAGTTTTGGCTTTGGCTGGAGGTCCAATTCCTTGAGCGCGAGCAGGATCTTCTCGATGGCTTTGGTTACGGTATTAGGGTCCTCCATCCTCATTGAGAAGGTGCTCAGTTGGAAGGCGGCGGTGCCGCCCACACCGCTGATGACGGTATGTGCTTGGCCGAATTCAGATGATAGGGCTGCCTTGACGTCGGTGATATTGTTAACGCTGCCTTCGACAACGTGGAGATGGCTGTCGATAGTGGCTTGGTCGACGCCGCGATCGAGCATTTGCTGTCGTAGCTTCTTGCCACTGCGCGCCAGGGTAGAGGCGTAGTGGCCTGCTTTGAGGACGTGGGCGAGTGGGAGCGCTGAGGTTCCTGCGCCGAAGAAGGCGAAGACTTGTCTTGAAGGCATTGTCGGTCGGAGAGTCGGTTTGAGTGAATTTGTATCTTGTTGTTGATCAAGGTGATAGGTCGATGGACTAGTGTATGCTATGGTCTGACTGAAGCTGGTTGCGGTATTGCTGAGAGGGAAGAAATGATTTACTGACTGCGCAACCTACCTTTATATGTTATTCAAGAACTGCATGATGGTTCTCGACCACCGCGTCCATGCTCGCAAGATGGACGCAGTATCGGAGAGACGTATTGCAGCGCCGTAGAACTAGGAGGAGAAGAGTTCGGCCGGAGACCTATCGGAGCAGGAAGCCGACAAGCACCTGCTGACTAACGCTCGGATCCGAAAAGTCCGCATACCGATCCTCCGACTGCTGACCAAGACAGGCGCAAAAATGCTCCGGATTACGACATCAGCGATAAAGCATCGTCTGCCAGCGACGAGGTTACAACAATTACCATCGGGGCTAATTGGACCGTGCTTTATCATGCAAACTGGTCGCGGTCAATACCACAGTCGTGGTGGTCGAGGTAGAGGCGGCAGAGGAAGTTTTCGCGGCAGCTCAAATCCCCGACCACGACCAGATTACAAACCGGTACCCTCGTCGGCTCTGGTCAGGCCTGGAGCGAGTGTGTCTATCGTTCTCAAAGAAGATCAGCCGACTGGTCGTGAGGTGCAAGGTACGGTGCAAGATGTGCTCAGCAGTGGCAACCACCCGCGTGGTATCAAGGTGCATATGACCGATGGGCGCGTGGGAAGGGTGCAGAGGATGGTAGATGCGAATTTCGTCGCGGCACCTACCAGCGTCTCGGCAGAGCAGACTGTCGACGAGGTCAATGGAGTTCAGGTCATATCGAATGCCGCTGCAAGAGAGCAGGAAGCCCTACCGGTGAGACGGCAGATGGTGAGAAGTCGCGATATTCGCCTTGATCGAGAAGACGAGCCGCCCAAGACTGACTTTGACTTGGCTGCGTACATTAAGCCTGCGAAAGTCAAGAAGGGCAAGAAGGCTACAGCGGCAGAGGAGGCACAGGAAGATCAACCTGGTGAAGCACAGAAACCAGTGGTGACTTGTCCCGTTTGCGGAAAGTTTGAAGGAGACGAAGCTGCAGTCAATCATCACGTTGCTTCTCATTTCGACTGAGACTATCTACGAATCTACCATGATCTACTTGCGGCTACAGTCGTCCTCTATCCCTTGCTAGGGGATAGCTCATCACCCAACACAACGCGACTGGAACGGTGCAATTCTCCTAAGACGCCTGCATCACACGATCGTCCAACGGTAGTGAAGAGATCCTTGGAGACAAGGCGGTCATGCTATCCTGGGTGAAAGACATCTTTCGGCGTTGGTCGATGCATTTCCGATGTGCCGGAAGCGACAATGCGCGAGCGGTGTGGCAACAGAGCTGATGGGGTCTCCTCCTGCTCTAATAAGGTGCATGAGGTTGTTCTTGTCCCGCGTCTTGTTGCGCTAGAGAAGGCTGTTTCGAATCTGTGGACGCATGGGCCGCGACCCCGCAACGATTTCGCGAATTCTTCTCGTGACACCGGCCTGCCAAATGGTCTGATGGAAAAAAAGTCTGCGGGATAGTATGATGGACACTTCAAGGCGCGGCATCTTGTGGTTTCTGGAAACGACCCTGCATCCAGCATCTGTACATCTTGAGCTTCCGCTGTCTGTTGACCAGCATACGTCGATCGACACCAAGGTTCAGAATATCAAATTTTGGTGTCGGACCATCTTCGACTGTTTCCGCCAGACTTGCCTGCTCCAGCTTCTTGGCGACATCATCTGCAGCGCCGCCATCGCTGGCTGGCTTCTCAGACCACTTTCCAGTCCAGATCTGCTCAAGCTCCTCTTGCTCAAAAAAGTACACTCTGGTACCGTCGCCTCTGACGTAGAAGTTCTCTTCCAGATAGCGTCCCTTCTTGAATCTGACCTGCGCCAGATCACCCCTTCCATAGTCTCTGAACAGGACGATACCACCAGGCTTCAAGACGTCCCATACATTTTTCAGCGCCTGTTTCCATTGTGAAGGACTGAGCGCAGAGAAGATGAAGATCATGATGACCACATCCACACTCTCCTTTCCCAGTCCGGGAGGGAGAGCCTGCTCCCCTTGCCCAGCAACATCCCACATATCAGCTTGCATGAACTTGTCATTGTACAACGCACTCTCCCTCATGACTTGCACCGCCTTCTTCGAATAATCACAAGCATGAATCTTGAGGTCCGGATTCTGATTGTTCTGCACAATAGGAAACGCGGTATTTCCCGCTCCAGCACCAATCTCCAGCAGCGTGACCTGTCCATAGCCCTCCTTCGTAACCTCTCCCAGCACTGGAAACTCTTGCACAAGCCACTTGCGATCCTCGAAGAAATTGTCGCGGTTGTTGCTGTAGAATTTGTCCCACCACTTCTCCGGATGTTCGTTGAAGCGCTTCTTGTCAAAGTCGCTGACTTGGTTGCTGCGCTGGAACTCGGTCTGTTGGGTAATGAACTCTTTGTACGCGTCGTCTGTCTCTACGTGGTCCCAGGCGTTGTACGCGAAGATGTCGTCGCCTTCTTCGAGGTACCGTGAGCCGAACTGGAAGGGGTCGGTACGCTTTTGTGGATTATTGATCGAGTCGGTAGCCGGTCGGCGGAGAGGTTCGTAATGTGCTGGTACTCCGTATGCTGCATCGCCCTCGACTGCATTGCTGTCGGCCGCAGATTCTGTTGCTGGTGTAGGCGGCGTCATTGGTGGTGTCTCCGGTACTGTGACTGCGTAGCGCATGTGCTCCATTCCTTTCGACAGCTGTGACTTGGGCGTTCTCCCTTTCGGGTTCATCTTAGCATCAGCCGACGCCTGCTGCTGCGCATCCGCACTCTGTTCCATCTCTTCGGCCATTCTTGTGGAACAATTGAATTGTGGTTCTGCTATCAAAAATAATGGATTGCGAAAAATATCCGAGAAATTGTCAAAATTCAGGGCTCGGCCCGGGATCTCAGGAACGATGTGGGGGAATGATCTCCGGACTGTTCTTTGCATCGTGATCTAGCCGGATGCGGTGGGATCTGCGTCGAAATCTCAATGTCATCATGGGCCAATGCTTGACTCTCCATCGAGGAGAGAAACGATATCGATTGCCGACAGACCGAGGACAGTGACTGTTGCATCATCTTCACAGAGCAGACCTATCTTCTTCGACACACTCCTTAAGCATTGACTCGTCGTGTTCATCACCAATTGATTCACGATGAAAGCATACCGACAGTCGAGCAGCTTGCTCGCTCAAGCGACCATTTGCACACGACCAGCAGCGACACACATTGCACTTACGCCTTACCAGCAACAATGCCGGACTTTCATGTCGAACCCCTTCGAGACCAAAATGCAGACCCTCACCGCCACACGCACTGTCCCATTCCCGGCGCAAGCCATCTACGCCGTGGTCAGCGACGTATCCCAATACTCGTCCTTCTTACCCTTCTGCCGGGAATCAATCGTGACGAAAGAGTCCTCACCCGACAGCAACGGCAAGACGTGGCCCGAAGAAGCCAAACTGCTCGTCGGCTACAACTCCGACCTGAGCGAAACTTTCTGGTCGAGAGTCTACTGCGACGGATCAAAAGTAGTCGAAGCCGTGGCAGGCGAGTCAGAGACAACACTGTCGAAAGAGCAAGTAGCGCACCACTCGGCGCGGGGTGCGGCGAGCGACGATCCCACACGCAAAGGCAGCGTGCTGACGCACCTGCTCACGCGGTGGACGCTGAGGCCGTTTCCCTTCAAGCCTGGTCCGTTAAAGAGCGGGCAAGGGGAGGCGGAGAGCCCGCTGCCGAGTAAGGAGCAGACCGAGGTGAATCTAACCATTGAGTACAAGTTCTCGAATCCGATGTATGCGGCTATGAGCGCGGCTGCGACACCGAAAGTTGCCGAGTATATGATGGAGGCGTTTGAGAAGAGGGTTAGAGCTAAGGTTGATGGGCCTAGTCATAGTGAGGGGAAGAAGATTGATGCTATTGAGGGTGTTTTGAGGCCTGGGAAGACTGAGCCTTGAGGGGCTAGAGGATTTCGTCCACGAGCATCCGTTGGACTCGCGACCCTCGTGGAGATGCATAGGAAGGGCTGACACATGTTTACTAGAAGATCCGCGAAGAGCCAGCACTGCATGTGCGCTTAAGCATGAAGCACCCTGGTCTATACGGGCTGAGACCTCATCAGCGGACGCCGAAAGAGGAGTAGTATATATCCACGAGATCGAATTGAGAAGCTTATGTACGTACCATCGAGTCTCGAAGCGCGTGAACCATTTCTACTGTACTATTGGTTCGTTCAATCCACCAGGTTCCGCAACAGCCGAACATACATCTCAGGAGCGTCCGCAGCCTCGAGATCTAGCGCAAGCCTTCCAATCCTCTCAGCAAAGCGTTCCTTGAGCTCTTCCTTGAATTCAGCAAGTTCCGTGAGCACAAATGCCCTTCGTTCCGCCCAGTCGAAGTCACCAACAGTTGCCATGAGCAGGTTCCTGCTATCCGGGTCGTCCATATGAGATGGTTGGTTAGGGGTAGCCAGACGGAGTGATAAGTCTCCTTTTCGCTTCAGTACTCCTTCGATTATGCTGAGTAGAATGTCTGCTAGTCCGAGTCTCAACGCTGGCGGTGTATCTTGATCTTCTTCCTCGTTATTCAGAAAATCGATCACGGTCGTGGCGACGTGTTGAAGCGTCTGCACGCAGTCGCGAACGTCTTGAGTAAGGACACTCGCCCAAAAGCATTTGAGATCCAGCACGTCGAAAGCATGAGTCACTCGCTCATGTAGCTTCTGTAACACGATCTGTGCGTAGAGCTCTGGTGCGACTGACTGCTGAATTATCCCGTGAAACGTCGGCTCCTCGGTAGCTTTTTCTTGGAGATCGTCTACGAATCGCTTGTATGCAGCACTACAACACTGATCAGTGACATCCACAAGTGAGCGTTTCATCAACCGATGTACCTCTGTCTGCGCTCAATATCTTGGGTTGGGTCCTGGGCAAGACGTGGATCGACACTCTCAATTTCGTGAGGAAGCAACCCGTGTGGCTCAAATGTAGAGAGCACTTCCAGCGTCCGTCTTTTCTGTTGCAAAGCAATCTCCTCCGACCATTCCGGCCAATCGTAGGCCTGACAAAGATCCTCGAGCCTTTCTTCGAGCAGTTCATGCCAGGTCTTTGTAATGCTTCGCCGGTCGTTTAGGGTCAAGCTAACATTCTGACTCTCTCCGTCGACTTTGACATGGTCGATGTCGTTTCTGATCTGTTCTGGTGTTGATATCATTCGATCGACCACCCACCAAGCATGCTTGCAAGGGCCCATCGTAACGTCCGGAGTGCAGGTACAGAAGTGCAAACTCTGGTTCCTGCTGTTGGGTACAATGCTGACAGTGAATCGAACCCGTTCGTACATGTCGAAGTAGTAGTAATCGTTCGCGGTGCTGTGCCCACAGGCAAGCATGGAGAGACGATTAGGCATTTTGAAAGCAGCGATGGCTGCGTCACGAGATATACTGTCGACATTCTCTGTGCTGTATCTGACACTTGCTTTGATGTTACCCTGTACGGTCCTGAATGCTGTCAATGCTTGCTGGGACGTACCCTGCGACATCAAGACCGTCCTCAGGATCACTGTCGTCGCGTGTCCACGTACCTTTCCTGGGATGAAGCGATTATGGAAGTCTGCATTTGGGACTGACGTCGAGCTGTTGCACTGCGAGTGGTTGGGGGCATTGCTACCCGTCCCCTCATCTTTTCCAACTCGACAAACTCGCCAGAGCAAAATTCGGGATGCGAGGTGGCACTGGCTTGGAGTATCCAGTAGAATTCATCAAGACAAGAAGAATAGAAGGGTATTTGTATACCTATGTTCGGTTCATGATCACCTACCTTGCCGCAATGATGTCTGTCAACCAGAGTATCCAGAATCGAAGTCAAGTGAACTCAACATCCCGTGCCGCGAAGTTGGAGTAGTTCGGTAGTCATCAAGGCCGGACGACCTTAGCAGGGGTTTCAGCTCATGCTTGAAGATGAAGTACCGTAAGTCTGAAGTGTGAAATCAGATGTGAACAGCCAAAATGTTGTGCCGTCGGTCGGTACCGGTCTCTCCTCTAGCGCATATCGAGGCTCGATCGGTTCCATTGCAAGTGATTGGATGTGAAGTCTTCTTGAATGTGGTTACATGGCGGAAAGGATGATGCTAACTGCGGTCCCACTGTGGCATTGTGGTTCACCATCCCGATCCAGTATGTATAACAGGATCAATAGCGAATAAGACGACTGGGAATAGTAGTAGAACGAGTCAGGTCCATCTGGTTGTAGGAAAATCTTCGTTCATCATAGGAACTACCGTATGTTCGAGATTATCCGGGACGCTATTTCAGCTCGCCCGTCGAAAAACGGCACAGCCTTGCAAAGCCCTTGTCAGCTCTGAAGTCAAGATGTGGTTGTGGTTCCGGATCTGACTCCCTGCTTGAACTCGACGCATTCGGACTTTCTTCGCGCGTAGCTTTGAGCCCACTTGGCGATTTGGTGATTGCAGTGGTTACAAAATGACAGAGTCGTGTGACAGAGAAGAGAGGACGAAATGAAGCGAATTGTTGAAGCGAGGCGTCAAGTCCATTCCCCAGTCGAGGCATCACGGCATATCATGCTGTGCCATACCATCAATAGATCGACGGTGCAGTATCTCAGCCTCCAAAGCTGAGTTGGAAAGAATAGCAATAGGAAATACCGTGCCTTAGGCGTCCGGCTTTTATGCAGTCTTATTATAAACAAGCAGCGTCATGAAGCACGGGTCAAGTGAGGCTTATAACATAATCGCACGTGCCATGCTTGTTTGCTCATGCAGGCTCGCGGCACTGCAAAATGGTTGGTTTAGAGTAGCTGATTACAATCGCATTACAATCGCAAATGCTTGCATTCATATCATTCCGTGGTGCACCTCATGCGCCTCACTTCTTCGGAGAATGCCTTCTCGCTCATCTTGACTAACTGCCAACTCCTAGCGCCGTAGCGATGCTTTTACCATATCATACATGCGAACCAGATCGAGGTGGCGCCCCTCGCTTCATGGTCATGGTTGTCGGTCTTCTCTTCCGCGCAGAATAACCCCTGCTCCTCTAGTCCTGACGTCCCTTCAACAGCCTCTTTGTGACCTTGTCTTTCTCAATGATATACACATGCGCACCCCATCCAGAAAGTGCGTCTCTGTCTACGGCGTTGAGCAACGCCTGTGAGATAGTCTCGAATAAGTCATCAGGGCCCTAGTGGTTGTTAGTTCATGCTCTTGAAGACCACGCCTCTGATCTATATCCACGTACCAAATCTGGCTCCCAGAGTCCTTCGCAAGTACCAAACAGCTGATCGCTTGCCGTTCCGCTCACGATAAAGTCCTTTGCGAAATCTATGCATCCAATACTGTCGAAGCCGCAAATGAACGGCTTGCCGGTGGTGTGGTTGATACCCGCGATGACAGGCGAGATAAAGTATGGTCCGAATCTCTTCTCATACAGCGTTGACGAAACGAGGTTGGCCATGGTTTGTGGTGATATTTGACGCTCTTCCCTCAATCTGTACATGTTGACCTTGTATCGGAAAAGCTCCGAGACTGTTTGCACATCGGTCGCGAGTCCAGTGAGTCCGAGATAGACATCGCCGAAGGGGAAGATCTTTGGGAAGTTGTTCGATACCGTGAGGGATTGTAAACCGAGACGGAGATCGCATGCGATTGCTACGCAGTCCTTTCCCACCATGGCCACACAAGCACCACCGTCTGACCTGTTGTGAGTATATCATCTCTTGCCTGAAATCATTCTGCTTACTTATCGAGAAGGGGTTCGACTATCGTGTGTTAGCGGTTATCTCATTGCTAGAAGCTGTTCAAGGGCAAACGTACCATGATCGCCGCTCAGATGTGATGAGTCTCTCAAATATCCCAGATGTGTACTACGAGGACCGGAGATGAAAAGGCAAGAGGTTGAAGGTACTGCGCTTGAGTTGACGTGATGTAGATGATGGTGATTGTCTAGGCAGCTCAGGACGCGCAGTTGGAGCTGTCCAGCATCATGCACTGGCGATGGCGGGCGACTTCCGCGTCTTGGCACGATTTCGTTTCACTTCGAGATGAAATCAGCACGAGACCATCTCGATATCTCGTCAGTCGCAGCGCAGGTCGCAATCACAATCACGATTCAAGCCACCATGGCAGTCTCACACATCAATCAACAACACATTCAGTTGGCGCGCTCATTACCGCCGCGACTCCTCACTTTCTTCAAGAAGTATCCACCAAAGACCGCCTCAGCAGCCATCGCGAACACCCAATCAAGCACAACCGTGAACATCGCCTCGATAGCAGAAAACACATCCTCCTACGACGCGAACGCAAACACCTCAACAAGCGTATCTACATCTTCTGAATCTACAACCCCCGAATCAAATGACCAATCACTCACGCGCACAACAATCCTCGACCCACCAAACCCGTTCCTCCCCTTCAAGCACCCCCTAAGCAACCACTGGCACCCACCGGTCTACAGCATGCGTCGGCAAGCCGAGATCATAAAACTGGCCCAACAACACAACGTCGTCTCACTGCTGCCGTACTCGCCGAAACTGCCATCAGAAGTGGAACAGAGGCGACGCGAGAACGGCTTGAGGGTCAAGGGAACTGGTATTGGACAGAAGGTAAAGGGTAAGCTGTGGGAGAGGACGCTCAACAGCAGGCTGGAGCGCAGGGTCAAGGCTATGGAGGGTATGGCTGAGTTGGTCAAGAACTGGAAACAGAGGGGTCATGGAAAGGGTCTCAAGAAGTGGCCGAGCGGACGTGCTGGCTGATTGCTTTTTTATGGTTGCATGAAGGGCATCTTTGGGCAAGGCGTATATATGGAAGATCGGGCTGCAATGTACAGGTGTATACCAGAGAAGCATATAATAGATGCTCCTTGATAAGCTAGGCGATATGTATCGTTCAGTAGTCGAAGACATTGGGCAGAAGGCTTCTGCTGGAAAACAGATTACAAGCAATAATGCACATCATGTCCGAGCGAATGACAGATAACAACTGAACCGTTTTCATTGTACAACCCCTATTAGAGCGCCATTCTATCAAAACAAATCGCCCCATAAAAGCACGTGAGGATTACCTCTTTCCATAGCTCCGTCCAGCTCGTTGATATATCCCATCGCTATTGCAAATGAAGCACATGATCCCATTCCGTCAGAACCAGCCTGTTGGACTCCTTCGCCATAAACCACAGCTCCAGCTCCGTCTGTCGTCTATTCGACAGTGACAGACTTGGCAAGGTTACGTGGGAAGTCGACGTTCAGACCTTCCGCAACAGCGAGCCAGTAGGACATGAGCTGAAGAGGGATGACGTTGATCAGACCCTGCAAGCAGTCGACGGTTTGTGGAACCTCGATCTTGTCGGTCTTGTCACCTGGGAACTCGGCGTCACCGGTGTTGCAGATGACGATTGGCCTACCCTTGCGAGCAATGACTTGTTGGTATGCGTTGAGAGACTTGGCGAAGATGTCGTCGCGGGTAAGAATCATGACAATTGGCAGAGACTCGTCGACAAGGGCGAGGACACCGTGCTTGAGCTCACCAGACATGACAGCCTCGCAGTGAAGGTACGAAATTTCCTTGATCTTGAGAGCACCTGCCAAAGATTAGTATGATATGGCAGAACTGTGATAACAGGCAGCTTACCCTCGAGAGCAGTGGCGTGCTGAGAGCCACGGCCGAGCAAAAGCAAACTCTTCTGGTCCTTGAACTTGAGGCACATCTCCTTGATAGACTGGTCGAGCTTAAGAACCTCCTTGACCTGCTCGGAGATCTTGCCAAGACCCTCCATGATAGCCTCACGGCGGGCTTGCTTGCTCGCACGGTCCTCGGACAGAGAAAGCGCAAACATGACCATGCAGACGAACTGGGAAGTGTAGGCCTTAGTGGAGGCGACACCGATCTCTGGACCAGCGTTGATGTGGACACCGCAGTGGGTAAGCATGGAAATGGAAGAACCGACACAGTTGACAACACCGACGGTCAAGGCACCGCGCTCCAGGCAGTAGCGAAGGGCTAGGAGAGAATCGGCAGTCTCACCAGATTGCGAGACGAAAACGCAAGTGTCGTCACGGAAAACTGGGGCTTGTCTGTCCAAGAAGTCGGAGGCGAGCTCGACAGCAATTGGGATCTCAGTCAGCTCCTCAAAGATTCCGCGGACCGCCATACAAGAGTGGTACGAGGTACCACAGGCGATGAAGATGATTCTGCGGCATCTTCTGATGGTTGGAAGGTATGACTTCAGACCTCCCAAAGTAATTGTCTTCTCTTTCACATTCAAACGACCACGCATGGCGTTGACGACCGAATCCGGCTGCTCAAAGATCTCTTTCTGCATGAAGTGGTCGAACTTGCCCTTCATGATCTCCTGGAGCTCGATCTCGATGGTCTGGATAGCACGAACGTTGGAGGTGCCGGTACCGGTGTCCTTGGACAGGCGGTGAATGTTGAGCTGACCCTCGTGGATGTGGGCAATGTCGTCGTCTTCAAGGTAGAGAACCTTCTTGGTGTGCTCGACAACGGCCGATGGGTCTGATGAGAGGAAGAATTCGGTGGGCATCGGTACACCGTCGTCAGACAGGAAGGCGCGCGACTGAGAGCGGTGCAGCAAACTCTTGTCTGGTGGAGCAAGCAGACCAGACCTGGTGAGTTGTGTCTTCTTGATGGCAACAGCCTGGGAAGCTCGCTCTGCTGGCAGGACACCTTCATCGGCGGCCTCGACATCAACAAAGTCGACCTTCATCTTTCTTTGTGTCTTGACACCAATGACCAGTGGAGAACCCTTACGAGCGGCAATGATCTCTTCTGGGTAGTGAACGGACTTAAGGAGGAGACCAAAGGCACCCTGCAACTCCTTGATGATGGCCTTGGCAAGGGTGGTGAAGTCAATGGTTGGGTGCTCATCGTAGATGTATTTGGCGAGCTTTGCAATGGCCTCTGTGTCGGTCTCGGTCTCGAAGCGGAAACCCTTGGACTCGAGGAGTTTTCTCAACTCCTTGTAGTTGGTGATAATACCGTTGTGCACAACAGCAAACTCCCACTTTGGGTCAGATCTGGTGAGGGGTCAGTCTGTTTCTTTTACTAAGCTCTAGCTGAGATTCGTCAGATCATACCTGTGAGGGTGGCAGTTGACGCGCGATGGAGGACCGTGGGTGGCCCAACGAGTGTGTGCAATACCGGCATGGCTGTCGAAGACCTTGTCAAGGTCTGGCTTCTCCTCCTCGATCAGAGCCTTCAGCTTTGCAACCTTGCCCACCTCTTTGAATGCGAAGACCTCGTTCTTCTTGTCACCGTCGATTGCCAGACCAGCTGAGTCGTAACCGCGGTATTCTAGTCGTGAGAGACCTGTAGCTGTCAGTCGCAGAATCAGAACATGGAGTGATGGAACTACTGACCATTGACGAGGTATGCCAGAATCTCTCTCCTCTCCTTGTCCACCAGGTAGTTGACGTAACCGAAGATACCTGATCTCGTTAGTTACATACAAGAGATGACCGACAAGCAAACTCACCGCACATGGTCGCTCGGCGTACGAAGGGGTTATGAGGGTGTAGGAGGCTGCGAGCTGCTGCTTGGGAGTGTGGAGAATGGAAGCACGCTCAGTAAAGAAGGTATGGCAACGTAGTGACAGGTCAAGTGGAATGAAACAGGCTGAGGTAGAGGTAGAGGAAGTCCTGGATAGCTGCAGCAAGGAAGAATAATTTGTATGGGCGACAATTGCAGCAGTGGCACCTTTCTCATATTATGCAGACCGAGTGACTTGCGCTGCACAGTGTACACAACCATCCAGGCTAGCTACGGGACACGGACCCAAATGACGGACGGCTGCCAGGGGTCCCACCTTCCTACCAAGAAGCGTAAACCTACCGCGCACTCTTGTTGCCAGCCGCAACTGCCAACCCAGGTAAATACCTGTCCATCACTGACTGCCCCGAATACATGTATGTCATTCATCACCTCACCCGTCATGATTATTTCATTACATCCATTACATGTATACCAGTGACATGCCATCCGGTAGTGCGATCTGAGTTTTCTGTTTCTTTATTCAGAGAATACAAACATCACCTGTTGATGAGATGTAAGGGTTTCAACTCATGTACGCGGCCCACCGATTGGTTTCAGGTTTTCCTTGTGCTTTCAAGCTTCACTGTCGAACAGATATTAAAGGTCCACACCCGAGACAAGACAGGGCGCAGCACAGAACAGCCCGAATCACTAGACTTCTGTTATCAATTGCGCCTTACATGTCAAAGCTATGGCGGTTGTTATCGACCTTCTACCGTTCTTCTCTGCCAAACGCTCGCGCCCTCGGTCGGCGGCCGGCTGGTTAAAAATAGCTGCCTGTTCGCGCCCTAGCCGGGACTACTGACAACATTGAACAATGCCTCTCGGATCGCCTCAAGACAGTCCACAGTGTATGAGCATAACCAATACTAGCATAATTGATGCTGAATACGCATGACTCCACCACCGGATCGAAGGACGCAATAATCGGCACAAGGATTCGGTCAAGGTTGTTTTTCTTCAGCTGCAGGGCCGCCCAGGAACATTTTCTATTCCTCGAACGAAGTCTGATTTTGGACTAGCTCGGGATCCAGAGCCGTGGTCGATCGCCCTTTTTAGCGTTCATCTACCAGGACCTCTGGAGCTGAGCCACGTCACGTTATCCTCATTAACTCCATCGTGTACACCGATGATACGATGGTGGCCTGGACCAAGCCACGTCCAAGCCATTTGCTCTTCGCGACCAAAACACAATAGGATCTTCTCGAGAGTTGTAGATTTTCCTCACAAGCGGTAAGCTGCTAGAGCGTGTGGGCTCAACCGACCGACGGTATACCAGAGCTCTGGCAGCTGTCGTTCGAATTGCGTTGTTGACTAAGGTAGATACGATTGCAAAGTCAATCGCAAATAAGGGCATTTTATGCACTCAATCTGTCTCAGTGGGAAAAGTCTACTTCATCCGACAACAACGACTGCCGACACGACTTCGGGTAGCAGATTGGATGTAAATTCAGTAACTACTCCATCCCTACAGCTTCTGGAGTCTTCCAAAAACACCGCACAAGACCTTGGATGCCGTTGCATTGGTATATGCATCACTAAATGGTGCTATTAAGTCGAGGCGACGAGCAAGTCGCGACTGGTATAAACCGTAAGTCGTTGCCGATCATGCTTATTCTATACAGCGATGCTTAGAGTCTTACCGCATTGAAAACTCCATCTGCTGGGTACAATTATCCAAGAGGCTCACTCTACATGAGGATAACCCGAAATGTGAGTCTATGACACTTTCCTGCTCGGCGCCCAGTCAGCACCTGCTTCGACCAGCCATTTGACTCCGAGCTCTCGCGGGGGCTTATGGAAGATGAGTACGGCGGTCCGAACGAAGTCGGAAGTCCAGAGATTATCTCGCGCCAGCGTTAGGCTTCCGCGTCACTCGGTCCTGAGCAGAGAGCGCCCATTGGCTGAGGCGTGGCTCTGCTAGAGTTGTATGTGCATCTGTATGACCTCCGCTTGCAGCGCGATACGGGACATTTGGGAGTCGGTCCGCTTGACGAGAACAATATCCAGAATCGCTGTGTTGTTGGTGAATGGGGACCGCTGTTTCAAGTCAGGCCGGCTAGATTGTCGCCATACTGTTAAATCTTCAATGTACAGATGTTAACACAAATCGGTACTGTAATCATGGAACTTACACGTTGCACAAGTTGGTGATACGATTTTGATTCTCTGGTTTCGATAGTGCTCCTTATTGCTACATGCCCTCGGCTCACTGCTTCCATCGGAGTGCCCCTGCATCTGCTTTCCCCAACCATGAGACTCACTTGATATCGGATTGGATTTATTTGGCGACCTTGTGCATGTATGAGGCAGGGTTGTAGGAAAAGTTTGGCGAAGCGCCTCCGATTTTTCTGATCATGACTATCATCAATTCCTCGGTGAAGCTTTTGGGAAAATCCTGGTAGTTAGCTTCATGCTCGTCGAAGAATCGCCATCTGGGAGTCGCGTTTGCTGCGAAGACGTCCACGAGGTACAAGCGCAACAGAGATCCCGGCAGAGTGTGATTGTAAGCATATTTGACTGAACTCTTGCCCATTCAGAACTCGATTTCTTTTGCGGCAGCCACCAATTGATACATGATCCAGTCTTGGAACTCTGGTGCTTGTCGCATTTCTCCAAAGACCCAAGCGTACACATATCTGCTCATCAATATTCCGGCCTTGTCGCCTTCGTCCTTTCCTGTGGTCTTGAACGACTTGATGCAAGGGTTGACTGGCTCGGGGAAAGCCCCGCGAAGCATGGAGCGTTGGTAAAGCCAGGCCAAGAACATCTTGAAAGGCTCCAAATCGTCAAGCTCGAGCTCAACAATACCAGTCTTTCCTTCCTTGAAGTTCTGCTTTTCAAGCGCAGCCCGGAAGTACCCTGAATACTGTGTGATCAGACCACGGTGAACTTGGAACTTCTCTGGTGGCGCTTGGACTTGGCGGTACCTGGGCCGAACTTGATGGTAACAATGCTGTCATAGTTTGACAGAGCATCTTCTCCAGTTGGATCGATGGGTACGGTTGAGGTTGAGGTTGAGGTTGCCATACTGCATCAAACGTCGCGCACTTGAACAATCAGGTAGAGCGACAGCTTTATATCTGGCTGGTGAGGTATGCAGTATTGCCTGATGAAAGGGATTTGAGCGCCGAAAGTAGTTGTTGAGACCCGCGGATCTGTAGGTGCGCTCTGATTTTGGTGAGTGATTCAAAGGAAGGAAGGTGGTATCTCGCCAATACTGAGGAGATTGAAGAAGGAAAAAATTTTCAGGCAAAGAAGGGAGATATAACCGGTTGTGACTCACCTTGTCAGGTGAATGTGAAGTTGACTGCGAGGGTATCAAGTGAAGATCGCGGAACAATCTGCGTGAACATTGCTATTGCCGCCGTGGACACGCTACTACGTGTCGCTAGACTCACCGGATGGTGGCATGGTCTACAGAATGAGGGATGCATGTTTGCTTACCGGGGGTCATGTCGTATCCTTCACGTACCCAGTGGCAGCATCAGTCAAGCACCGCAGTCACCAGTCAGTATTGGCGCTTCACTAGTTATTAGTCAGTGTCTGTACTGGAATAGGGCGCTGGGAAGCTCAGGAGCGGAACTAATGCTATTATTCTCATCAGAACTTACATAACAGCACAACTCACACGGTAGGAGGCAGCAAGCGGTGACCTCTCACGTTCTCGACCTCAACCATGTACGGTTCCCTGTCCCAGACCGTGGGACACAGGCTTTCTTGGTTGGGGTTGAGAGACGCCAATAGCACGTCTTCTAAGAAAGTGGGATCGTGTGGTTCGTAGAAACGATCACCTTCGATGAGGACTCGCTGATAGATTGCGCTTGCTTTTCCGTTCAGGCCTGAAAGGAACATGTCCACCAGGATCTTTCGGACCAGTGATCCTCTGATTGTGTTGTTGTAGACATGCTCGAACCTGTTCTGAGCGAGGGCCACGACATTCTTGGATTCGATTTCATCAATGAGTTTTCCCATGATCCAGTTGTGGAACTCTGGTGCTTGCCGTATCTCGGCAAAGATTAAGGATTGAATGAGTGCGTAGAATCTGCGGTTTGCGAGTTTGAGCCGATATCTAGCAGAGTGAGCAGCCTTGAAATCCTCGTGGGCCATTTGGCCGTCAACATCAAGCTCACCCATGTTTCTGAATCCCGCTTCGCGATAGAGCCACCAGATGAATCGAGTACAAGGCAAGCGATCGACCTCGTCAAGGACCAGAACTCCGGTTTGAGCCTCAACAAAGCAATCATGCTCGAGAGCAGCTCGGAAGTATTCCGAGTACCTTGTGATCAGATCGCGGCTGACCATGACATCGTGTTCGGGCTGGATAACATCGGCTTCAGAGAATCTGATCATGACGCGGCAACATTCTCTGGCTTTGTCGTGTCCAGGCATGATGACTTTGAGTTTTTCACAGGCAATGTTGTAGGTCTCGAAAGCCTGGCACCTCTGAAAAAGTCGAAAGTGATCGGAGAAGAACTCGAAGCATGGCACTCTTCATATAGACCTCAAGTTCATCTGGACGTGAAGTCGAAGGGGAGTTCGCGGTGTTGTACTCGGACAAGGATTCATTGAGCAGTGTGAGAATCAACAAAGAAACGCAGCATAAGAAAGAGCCATGACAAAGACACCTGACAACAACGCTTCTTCCAGGAATGGACTGCTTGTGTCGTTGCAAGAGAGACCACTCACCTGAGAGGTGAAGTCACGGTGTAATCCAAAGTACAATGTTCGACGAGAGATGGTGGACCGCAGCTCAGGAGTGTGTTATGCCAGTTACGGCTCCTGAACACAGAGACATGATATTGTTTGCACAGTCTGTCTTTGATCGCTTTGCGGGTGGTGCTAGACCTCGGAAGCAATCATCATATTTTTGAATCTTGTTCACATGAATTGGATAATGTTGCGATGTAAAATTACAGATGTTCACGAGCAATCGGTAGCCGCAAAGCCGAATCGGGCAACGCGACGCGAGCTGGTCGACGACTTCACCAACTCCATCTACAATACGCGCTTACTATCGATACCAGCAACCCTATCGACCATGGCACCTGCTATGGTTGAATCAGCCGCGGACACGCCAATATCACAGCAAATAGGACCACACCCATCGTTTCTACAAGTGGCAAAACCCTTTGTCTTCGAACAGACAATCCAGAAATGCATGAAAGCGACCGGCACCGACGAGGCACGCGAGGACGCAAACCGCCTTCAAGGCGTCTCCTACATCGAGAGCGTCCGCCATGCAATGCAATTACCCGTGCGCACCTTCGGCCAAGCCGTCGTCTACTACCACCGCTTCAGACTGGTGCACGCCGAAAGCGAGTATAACAACCTCGACGCCGCGGCCGCTGCCCTCTTCACTGCGTGCAAAATCGAGGACACGCTGAAAAAATCTCGCGATGTGCTCTGTGCGGCTTACAACCTCAAGGTCCCACTTTCAGAGCAATTGAGTTCGGATGATCCTTCGTTCGAGGAGCCGTCGCGCCGCCTCGTGGGACTGGAGAGATTGATGCTCGAGGCTTCCGGGTTCGATTTTAGAGGCATGAATCCGCACGAGAAGATCATCAAGCTGTTCAAGGCTTCTGGGTTGCCGAAAAAGGTCGGCAACATGGCGTGGAGGATCTGTAACGACCTCTATCGGACCTATGCGCCGCTCAAGCAGACGACTCTGACCATGGCGATATCGTGTCTGGAGCTAGCGGTGCGCCTACACGACGCCGACGGCCGCAGATTCGAGACTCTGATCGGTGACGAGCAGAAAATGCGCACCAAATGGGGGCACCAGCCGGGCCGAGATCATGGAGACACTGCTCGACCTCTGCGACATCTACACGCATAACGGCAGCTCGACATCAATCGGCCGCGACCACCCCCTCGACACCTTCATCGCCATCCGCATCGAGTACAACAAAGAAGCCAGCGCTGCAGACCTGCCCCGCTACACCGAGTTCCGCGACCGCGCGCCCAGACCCTCCAACGGCGCCGCCACGAACGGGGCACACAGCAAGCCCTCCCCGCTGTCGCCAAACACGCCCGCCACGCCGTCCGTGTCCAGCAAACCCTCGTCGTCCGACGCACCAGCCCTGGGCCCGGCCTCGGCGACCGGCAGCCGCTCCCGCGTCGGCGAGCGCGGCAAGGACGGCACAGTGCGCTTCATGCTATCGGCGACGCGAGCGCACGACGAAAAAGCCGTCGTGGCGCGCTACTTCGCCGAAGAATGGGAAGAATACGAGCAAGTGATCGAGCGACCGGCGCGCCCCACCGCCACCGCATCCGCCGCCTCGGTGCTAGAACCCAGTCGCGGCAAGGACACCGACAGCGAACGGGAGACGCCCACGGGGCCGTCGGGGCCGCCGCCGACGGGGCCGCGGGGAGGACGGGAGAGGGAGCGCGAGCTGGAGCGCGAACGACGGGATCGAGTCAGGGAGCGCGATCGCTATGAGCGCGAGAGGGAGTATGTGGACCTGCATCAGCGGGAGAGGGAGAGGTATCGCGATGATGAGAGGGGGCATCGCGGGTATGAGAGGGAGAGGGAACGAGATCGGACACGGGATCGGCTCAGGGAGGCGGAGAGGGAGAGGGATCGAGAGCGCGAGCGTTTTAGGGAGAGTCAGAGGGGTCATGAACGGGACAGGAAGAGGGATAGTCGGTATTATTAGGGGTGTGGTGGTGAGATAAGCTAGATAGATACCCATGAATGTGAGAACGTCGATGAACTGCTCTCGAGATACTTGAACGTTGGTTCGTTTTCGTGCTTTCAAGATATCAGTCATAGAGGAGCAGATCTATTCACGAGGCTGCGTCGTACGACAAGGGACAGGAATTTCATATCTTGGACTATCTACAATGGACTCGAGACACGCAGCACATCATCCATTCCAGATCCTGACCCCCTACTACCCAGCACCTACGTCTCCGCCTCCCGTCTCAACCGACCCAACGTCCCCTTCCCAGCCCGACTCTCATTCGCCTTCCCCAACTGCCTCGTAATCCAATCCCCAATCTCACTGACCCCCTCCAAATCGACCCCGGTACTCATCCCAAAGCTCTCGAGCATATACACCAAATCCTCCGTCGCCACATTCCCCGTCGCGCCGGGACTATACGGACAACCGCCCAACCCACCGACAGCGGCATCGAACGTCCTCACGCCCGCCTCCAGCCCGATCAGCGTGTTCAGCAGCGCCTGTCCGTACGTGTCGTGGAAATGCAGCGCGAGGTCCTCGTTGCGGATCCCCGCTGACGCAAGCGCCTTGAGGAGTTCGCGCGTGCGCGGCGCCGTGCCCGTGCCCGTCGTGTCCGCGACTGCGATCTCGTCTGCGCCGGCGGAGAGGAGCGACGCTGCCAGGTCGGCGACTACGGTCGGCGAGACGTGGACGCCTTCGAAGGGGCAGCCGAGGGCCACCGAGATATAGGCGCGTACGCGCAGCGAGGCGTCGCGGGCGGATTTTATCAGTGGCGTGAAGCGCTGGAGGGACTCGGCGATGCTGCAATTTGTGTTGCGCTGCGAAAAGGATTCTGTTGCGGCGAGGAAGATGGAGATTTCGTGCTCGGGAGGGTGGACTGAGGAAGTTGTGGTGTCCATTGCGTCGACGCCGGAGGTCGTGGATGGCATTGCATTGGCGTCGTAGGACGAGGTGTTGAGCGCTGGTCCGTTGTCATTGGTCGGTGAAGGCGGCGGTGTCGGATATCCTGAACCTCGCTGTGGTGCGTTGTAGATCTTGTAGAAGTTCTCCAGCCCGCGCATGTTGGGGAGCAGCCATTGGTATGTTATTGGCGCGGGTGATGCCGGTGGTGAGTCTAGTACTGATTCTAGGACTTTATCTGATGCTGCCATCTATGCGCTGTTAGCATGCAGTGTTTGTATATGCTTCGCTTCCACTGCGGAGGAGTAGTCACGGATCGAGCATTACCTGAGGAACCCATTTGGGCGCGACGAAGGAGCCCGCTTCAATTGTCTGTATGCCTGTCTGAGCCAACCGCCGTATCAATTCGAGCTTTGTTTCCACTGGTATAGACTGTTTCTCGTTCTGTAATCCATCTCTTGGTCCTACTTCTATCACTCGGACATGGTCGGCTGGCCGCTTTGTGGTTTGAGAGAGACACCGTCGGCTCAGCGATCGAGCGGTTTGTCTGGTGAAGAGGCGTTGATTGAGTACGGCGCTCATGACTGAGGTGCGTTGTATTGCAGTGACTGTTCGTCGAGCAAGTGACAATGATTCAAGGTGTTGGTCGGCTAGTGCTGGCTTAAGTATCACCCCACACACCAGAGCCGTTGCCGAATGCGGAGGAGTGTGGGGTAGGGTCCGCGATCCCGGAGATGTTCATCCAGAAGACCGACGCGCTTCAATGCAAAGGGGCACTTGGGTGGAAGAGAAGAGATCATGACATTCGTAATCCCTTGTCCAAGCGTGTACAGTATATGCAAATAAGGTCATCATGTACACATACCATCCATCATGGCTCATATCACACGACTGTCCAGCACGTTAAACAACAATATACTCCCCATCAACACGATTCATAGCCCTTCTCCAACGAAACGCTTGTCCCCACCTCTTACCCACCTGACCACCACTACTATCCCTGCGCCGCCTAATGACCTCTTCTTCAACACCGATACAGCCCTCGCGTTGCCCAGGTCCAGTCTCAGCCCAGACCTTTTCAAGAACCTCGAGGACCGACAGATTGTTGAAAAAGCCGCTCTCGCGCTGGATCTCGACACATCTCTGACGCACAGTCGCGCGATGAATGGGGTTGACGCACTCGGTACCGATGATGAATAGTGGCCAGAGGAGGAACTTGTTGACGCATGACGTGATGCTGAGAGAGGTGATGTGGAAGAAGGCGCCTGAGACCAGGGATTGGAAGTTAGTTGCGCTAGAGGGCAGGGCGGGGTGTGCGAGACGCTCGGTGTAGAGTAGTGCAGAGGACCGGAAGCATTCGTTAATGTGTACGAGGTCGCGTTGGCCGGGTGCGGTCGAAGGATTTGGTGAAATGGGCGAAGAAGGTAAGGAGTCCATTGACCATGCTTGCAAACGAGTGCGGATGTCGTTCCATTCGTGCCAGAACTCGCGGCGGCTATCAGGTGGAATGAATGTGGATTCGGTTGATGAGGAGGGGTTGAATATATCTTCTTCTTGTTCTTGATCTTCTTCGTCGATGACAAAGGTGCCCCAGCCATTGCCGTCGAGACGGTAATAGTCGGCTGGGCTCGAAGCGGTAGGTTTGGTGAAGCGTCGAGGGGGCTGAGGATATAGTTGGCTGACTTTGGCGTCGAGTCGTACAGGTCGGTCCTGAGCGAGGAGGTTGAGACGTCCCAAGCGGGCAATGAGTTTGAAGAGACGACCGTCGCAACCGGAGAATTGCTCCAATGCGCCGAGATCTGACGAAAAGTTGTACATGTCGAGATTGTCGGCTCTGATTTGAGCCTCGCGATCGTTGACTGTCGAAGTCATGACATCAAACCACGTGAAGAACATCTGGACCCATCCGAGAAATCCAGACTGTGCACCTGATCCTCGAAGGGACAACAACTTTTGAACGCCAGTCAGTTGGACGTTGAATTTTGAGAACCCAGAATCGCAGACGTGGAAAAGACAAAGGATAAGCAGAGTGGCCAGCACAGAGTCGTCTTGAGCAATGCTTGGATGGATGAGTTGTTTGTTGAGACTCTCGATAGACAGGCGCTTGAAAAACTGCTCTTCGGGAGTAGGTGGAGGTATCGAGGCGCGGGCGATCTTTCTCGGCTCGTCATCTTGCAGCTCTTCAACAATGAAACCTGACTGCTGGATATGGTTCCGCATGCGAATATTGTTGGTCGCCAGTGCTGCGATGGCGTATTGCAGTGCCTCATTCTGGCTTGCAAGCTGGAGAATGTGAGCGCGGTATGGATTGGTATCACCGTCAAAAGCGACCAAGACGGAGCAGATGTGCTTGTCGTAAAAGTCGAACAGAGTCTGCATGCGAGGCGGTAAGTGGTAGAACTGTCCGCTGAATAAAGGTCGCGGTATGGTCAAGGCAAGGTCGGAGCTCAAGGCGGGATCAACGCTGGTGGTTTGATCCAGTAAAGTGCCGTCAATGTTAGGATCGTAGCCGGTATAAGTATCATCTTGGCTGGTGGTGTTGTACTGAGCAATTTGCGGGTAGTACGCGACCTCGTTTGAAGGCATCATAGTGGGCAGATCATCTTGGTCGGCTTCCAGATCTGTGCCGTTATATGCAACATCTCCTTGCTGTGTATCTGCAATTGTGCTCGGTGTTGGGAAAGGTTGGGAGGTCTGATCATATGTAGCATACGATCCGGCGGCTGAATAGCTAGCAGGACCCCGTGCGTAGTTGTGAGATTGAAGATAGCTTGCGTCGCGGTATGTGTTGGCTGAAGCCGCTGAGCCAGGTTGAGAAGGAGGAATAACAGAAGGGTCGAAGTGGGACTGCAGTGGGATAGACTGAGCTTGATACTGATGCGGATATTGAGGACTGGGTGGTGGTTGCTCTTGAGCAGGAGTGTGTATGGCGTTCCATTGCTGGACAGTAGGAAGTGGTATAGAACGACCACCTGAGTTGATGCCGTCCTCGGCCTTGATAGTTCTCAGGTCTAACGATTGGGTCCCCGAAGGTTGAAAGGTAAAGGTCTGGCTGGCTCCGGATACTGCGTTCCATTCGGGTTGAGCGATGGTCCTTCTCGGAGGACTCTTCTTCTGCTTCGTGTCCTTCTTTGGAGTCGGTTGCGCTTGGATCAATTGCTTTGCTACTGGAAGAGATTGACCGCGCAACTTGCCGCGACTTGCGACACCGACACTCCATGTCAAGGTGGTTTTGTATCCCGAGCACTCATTTCCAATCTCCAGACATGGTCCGCAATATGGCCTCTTCCTATCGCATTGCGCGTGTCTCTTCTGGCATGTAAAGCAGTCGTCGGTAGCTCCGGTAGTAGCAGTACGTCGTCTCCGCTTGCGTGATGGTTCTTGTGTATTCGATTCCGGTGGATTATTGGCGCTGATATCTACCGTAGTCATAGTCACACGTCAGGTGCTGATGTTGTCTGGGCAGGTACAGTACAAACAGTCGGTAGGTAGACAAATGTCGACTTGTATGGTGCATGTAGTGTTTCAAAAGAATACTGAGACGAGACGAGACGGATCGGCCTGGACTGGATGGGGAGTCGAGGAAACGGAACGGGCTTAGGACTGGTGGTTGTGGGGCTCTTTGGGGAAGGGACGACCGGACCCCGTAGTCTAGAGCCATCGCGGTTAGAGCTTATGCACAGTTCTACTCTAGCGCGGTTCGGCGTGGATATACCGGATTTAATTGGTCATGGAATCTTCATCGGATAAGGTTATCAGGGTCGGACTGCCGAGGTCGTATAAATTGATAAAGAGCCACATGCGATGCGACAGGTGTGCTACGGCTTTCTGATGTGACATTAGGACATTTCCAGATAGACAATGATAATGACCTCGACGCGATGTAACCTAGCGCGAGAGTCTGCAGGCGACCTATAACTTGTAGAAGCTGATATCACGTCGCGCCAATGTCATCGACTAACAAGCCTCGAGGAGTAAATCACACGGGCTCTCACAAAGGACGTGCTTCAGGTTGACAAGTCAGGGTGCATCCAGTCAGGGGTCAATTGCAAGCAATGCAAGAAGCTTGATCGAACTTCGGGTTGATGTTTGACCTCTGATACCTATAGATAATACTCAAGCGTGGTAGAAACGCATAAACGAAGGATGGCATGCTTCATCGTTCCATCCTTCGGCAGAAGAGTTACTGTAGTTAATGTATCATTCGGACGTAAGTTAAGCGATAGGCACGGCATCCTGCATGGTGAAGCGAAGAGTGCATGGTCCGTCCTTTGACGAAGATAACTTACCGAGCCGTGGAACATGAAGGTTTTGCTGTCGTTAGGGCAAGGGCTGGAGATCGCCGACGAGGCACGGGATACCGGGAGGCAAGCCGTTGGCCTACTGTGTTAATGCATGAACGAGCATTGCTTTTTACTTATGATTCCTCAAAGCGGTGCCTGGTGCGACACCACCTCCAAAATGACATTCTACGGTGTAGGTGTATTTCGATCATGTGGTGTGGTTAAGAGGATGATCGGGAACCAGTCTTCCGGGTTTTAGATAGGTATCATATCTATCCATCTATGAACAAACGCAGTCCCGTGCCTATCCGACACCACTATACCCAACACCGCTTCTAGTCCAACTTACATCTCCAATTCCCCCTCTCGCCCTCAATAATCTCCATCAACGTATCATGCGCCTCAGCCAACACCGCCAGCAACCAAAACACAATCGGCCAACTCTTGAACCACTCACCCCATCCAATAGCCGCATGGATCAACAAAACCACCGCCCTGATGCCCCTAGTCCTGACCCCCATGACCGGCTTCCTGCCTCGACTGTACGTGCTATCGACAAACTCAAAAGGCAGCTTCGCGCCCAGGTCCATGGCAGCCTTGACACCGCTACTGAAGCCATCCTCGTGGAACCCGTATTTCGTCCACGCCCCGACGTAGCTGATGCCGTGCGTGCCCTGGATCTCGTGCATGCGCTCCTGCGCCGCCACCGCCTCGACCGTGTACAGCGGATGCGTGTAGACGAATTTACCCTGCGTCTTGGACGGCGCCGGAGGATGCTCCGGGTTCATTGTCACCAGCACGGGCCCGTACACGTGTTCCGGGATGTGCTGGAGGTCGTTCATCCAGTAGGTCAGGGACACGCCGGCTGGGTGCGTCTCCTGCGATGGATGGGATGAGATCAGGTAGTTCCATGCTGTCCAGACGGCGCGGCGTTTGGGCATGAAGGTCAGGTCCGAGTGCAGGTAGCACGTGTTTTCTGTCGTGGTGAACGACGAGAGGATTTCTTCTTCCAGTGGGGTTTGCGATTGTGAGGGCTTGAGCAGAGGCAAGATTTCATCGCCGTGCGTTGCTACGATGATGTGGTCGAATAGCCAGGCTACGCCGTCTGCAGTCTTGACCTGGTGCTTGCCGCCTGATTTCGAGCGGATGATCTCTGTGACTGTGGAGGATGTGTTGACTTGAATTCTGCCTTTCGCCAAGATAGCGTCAATATATTTCTGCGAGCCGCCTGGGATCGTATACCACGTCGGTCGTGCCGAGATAGTAGACAGCAAATGATGGTTCCACATGAACCTGATGAGGGTGATGGCAGGAAAGTCCAGAGACGCCTTGTCCGGCGATGTACTCCAAACAGCCGCTGTCATGGGAATCAGGTAGTCGTCCTTGAAGGCTTGCGAGTAACCTTCCCTTTCCAGGTACTCGCCGATACTCATCTGCTTCTTCGCATCGCTGACTTTGACATCAGCATGTCCGTTCGCAGCGGGAATATCATCGCCCAGCACGTCAAGCGCAAACTGGTTAAATCGCACAATGTCAAAAATCATGCGCCACATGCGCAGACTGTAGATGTTTTCACTCTGAGCAAAGATGCCCTCGGCCTGCCCTGACCATTCGAATTCGCCATGATCTCTCGAGACACCAAAGGTCATTGCTGTCGGTACAAATGGTACATTGACTTCCTTGAGGAATCGAATGAAATTGGCTACATCCCAAGAGTCAGCAAAGTGACCGCCCTCGTCCTCGTAGTATCAGACTTACGGTAAGTAGCGCTGTTCATGACGATAAATCCAGTATCGACCTTGGTCTCCTTCCCATTGTGGGTCCAGGTCTGAGTGTTGGTATGACCACCGAGCTTCTCGTTTCTTTCGAATATGTGCACATCATAGTCGGTAGACTGTAAAGCCCAAGCAGCGCCGAGTCCTGCACACCCACTGCCAACGATCGCGATTTGCTTGCGTTCAGGCATATTGCTTGTAACAATTTATATTATGGTTTGCGAGTCGCTCGGGGGCGGAGCAGGTTTCCGCCGTTGCGCACTTGTTTGTTCCTGTGCGGTTTTGCTGGATGTCACCGCGCTGTCATCGGGAGAATATCGATATCAAGGAGTGTGATCTGCCCGAGTCTACCGTAACTGCTCTAAAGCAACACAACAATAACGCTGGTCGCGAACGTGGCGGGCGTGGGTTGAGGCAAAGCGCATCAATGCTCCGGAGCAAGAATCCGGGGAATGATGACGCCGCGAAACCTTCGAACAAGGAACACACCGATCTACTTGTACTCCTAGTAGCATACCGCTCTCAATATTCGTGGGATTGTATTCATGTAATAGGTACCGAGCGCAGAGATCACACTTCGCGTTCAGGCCAACCGAGTACATGTAGTGGAGTCGTTCATCACATTCTGGCTATCAAGATTCGCATATCAAAGCAAGCCTAGAGTCTGGCCATACCCCTATTTTATATATCTTCCAGCACGCGACAGCAGTAACGTAGACATCCTGGCCCAGGCCATGTCATCAAACCATCCTTACCCTCGCTGAAACCAAGGGATTGTACAAGAAAGAAACAGTTGGTGTTCATAAATGCTACGACGACTCTTCGTCCTCGTCGTCATGGTATTCTTCGTACTCATCGTCTTCCGCGCTCTCGATCTCCGCCATGGCAGCTTCGTACGTCGGGATCGGGGGATCGCCCTCGAGTAGCGGTCTCGTATCCGACGAGGTACTCGCGCGAGGGGTCGTTGAGTCCTCCTCTGGGCTTTCGTAGTCCGGCGGAGGGTGATCCCCAATATCAATGTGAAGGCCCGGATGTGGTGATTGTATCTGCTGCTGCGATTGCGAGGCCGGTGTACTAGAATTTCCTTCACCAGCATCTTCGTCTCGTGATGATATCAAACTAAGCTGCGCGAGCGAGATCTCTGTCGGCGATCGTTGTGGTCCAGCACTACTAGGCCCACGACCGAGACGGACCTGCGCGCTGTGGCTTCGACCATGGTGACCGAGAAAGCCTTGGCCTTCGCGTACGCCTGCCTGGCCACCTTCGAGGAGGATACTGCCTTGCTCGCTGCCGTATGGAGGCGGTGGTGCAAGACTACCGGTCATCGGCGCAAGTCCCCACTTCTTGACGTTCGCTTCAATGAAGACGAAGCCCATCTGACCAAAATTGACTTGGACGTTGCAAGGTCCATTCGCGCCGACTGTTGGGAAGAAGTTCTGACTCTTGAGACCGTGTGCGATATCTTCCAGCTTCTTTCCATTGCGTGTGAAGAAGACCGTGCCGGTCCTTGGTCTGTAGCCTACACCTACAACATCTCCTTGCTCATATACGGGCGCATATTGCGTCCCTTTAAACGGCTGGTTGTATCTTCGCTCTCCGGTAGACGTGTACGCGATCGAGAATTTGTGCAATCCTTTATACAGTCAGCTTTGTTTCTTGATCATCGAAAGTTCCCTTACCTGGTAACCTGAACAACGGATACGGCTTGGTCGTCATACCAATGCTGATCAACGTCGACTCTGGCTTGTCGTAGATCTTGGCTTCCCAGTAATATACCTCGTTCTGTTTCGGTACTGGCAGGTTGCTCTGAACACTGCACTCCGAGTCAAAGAACTCAATTTCCGTCCTTTGCTCGACAAAGCAGTTGGCGATTTCCAACTCTGGCTCAAATTCCCAAGCAGAAACACCCTTTTCCTGAATGGCCAAGAATTGTGAAAGTGAGATGTCTGTCGGCATCGACTCTGGTGGATTTGCTTGCACGAAAGCTATGCGAACGTCATGTCAGTCCATCTTCCTAATTTGCTCTCGTGTTTGCATTCTTACCTTTGGCTCTAAGATATGTCGCCCTCTGCAGATCATCCATCTCCTCTAACGCTTCCTCTTCTTCGCGCAGGAACGCCTGCTCATCGTCATATTCACCCGGCCGCCCTATCCGGTCCAGAAAGATTTGACCACGACTCGTGTAGCGGAAGAAATAGATGATGGCGATGATGAGACCCACCACTGCCGCCGAGCCAAATGCAGATACCATGCCAATGAGAATGCCTTTGCCCGTCGAACTCATCCCTTGTGCTTGTATCTGTGTACTGTCCTGCCATGACCATTCGGGATTATCGCTATGCGCTCCTAATCCCTTCCAGTCCATATGTTCTTGTGCTGACGTCCATGCCGGCGTCTGTGTTGGTATGTATGATGTTGCGAGAGTTTGCGGTGGTATCGACTCCAATGGCACCACCGCGGCCATGATCGGAATGTTGGATATGCTTATCGGGCGTCAGCCAGCAATTCGTCGCTTTGTGGGCGATGTGAATCTGTGAATTTCTCGTTCAATTCACAGGTTGTAGTCGCAAGACCGTTTCGTTGTCGTCGATGGTATAGGATAGATGACGTTGACCCGTTTGCGGAGCGGCTGGTTCGTTTGTGTCGTGTGTGATGAACGATCGAGCTGCAAAGGGGATTTGGTAGGTAGAAGTCACAGCCGATGATGTCGATGGATTTAGTGTCGATGGATTTAGTGCCGATCGAGTCCTTAACACCCGAAAGTTGATCGTAGAAGTTGATAGTTGCACGACGCCAGAAGGTAAAGAGAATGAAGATGGAGTGTTCGAGGGTCAATCGGCGGAAACGGCCAAGTCTGGTTCTGTAACGGCAGATCCGATCCGATGTACTGTTCCGTAATTACTAGGCGAGGAGGTGAAGGAGGCGGGCAGTCTGGCCTTGCCCGTGACTTTGACTTTCTGACATGGACAACTGCGGAGAGGACATGGCACTTGCCGATCCGGCACGTGTCGGATACGGTAATCTCGCCGAACAGATACATGTACTGTACAACTTATGACAACAAGCCTTGAGAGGTTATTCCAATGGTCACAAGCTTGAATGACTGGGAATTGGAGAAACTCGACTTCCATGATAATGATGCAGTGGATAGGACCGGAATCGTGAACGTGAACACATAGCCAAGCGGTGATGCAGATGGTAGAACCGGATCTAACCACCCTCGATATCTACCACGACCTTGATGTTGTTCCTTTTACCACACGGACAATATTCAGTGGTATCTATGTTTCAGCCAAGGCAGTCAAGACGCCCGACCAGCCTCCGGATTTATGACCTTGAAACGCTTGGGTCATATCTACATTCTCCTCCTGAGTATTCTTGGTACCTCGAGTCCACCATTGTCCTTGACCATCGTACCTCCCACCAAACGCGAGGACAATCCCCATCTACTACTTGGCCTCTACGACCCTAATCATTCATCCATTCTCGCACATCGAAGTGCGCTGCCTGGCTAATCCGGCACAGATGCTACGCTGAAACCGCTCACAAAATCGCTGAAAAGAGATGCTACATACGTATGTCAGGATATCTATCTACTAAGGCCCAAAAGAAACAAGAAACGCTCAAATTCAAAAATGCACAACCAAGATCCTCCCAGTCAAGAAGAGATCAAGCACCAGTGTAGACGCCATGCAGCACCATCTGCTGCTGCTCCGACAGCCGCGCCATGCACTGATCGAAATCGCCGCCGAGCATGCTGCGGTACTTCTCCATGACTTCGCGGAAGCCATTCGGTACCGCGAGGCCATTAATTTTCGACTGTGCGATTTCGGCAAAGTAGCCGGGTAGGCACTGCGCCAGGCCGTTGGGGTTGATGGCGACCATATTGGTGAAGCCTTGCAGGGCGTGTTGTTTCTCCTCCGTCGCCGATACTTGGTGCATGTAGAAGAGCCATTTCTGTGCTAGAACCTCGAGTGACGAGGCGATTGCTTCTGCGTTGCCCATACCCATGCGTCCTATCGCGATGGCTGCGTTCTGGTTCAACGAGTCTTGCAGTGTGTCGTCGAAGAGGATGGTGCCGGTCTTCTGGAACAGAACGTTGATGACTGACTTGATGGTTTCAGGTTCGCGCATAGCAACCTCACCAAGCGCCCAGCATGCGTTGTTGAGGACTCTCTCGGTCACTTCTCTGTCCTCGGCCAATCGAGCAAGGTCGAGCTGGTCTGCAAGAATCTGCAGGATCTCGCTCAGGACCGGTTTGAGCTGATCCATAACGTGGATCGCAGCGTCACCCAAAAGCGCGTAGGCAGATTGTCGTACGTCGTTGTTGCTATCACGCATAGCATATGCAAGCAACTCGAAGAGACTTGGCTGTGACTTGCCAATAAGCTGTGAGCTGACACGCGCATTGAGTGATTGAATAACGCAACTGGATAGATCCAGCGCTGTGATCAACAGATCCTTGTTCTGAGGAGGCTCATCTTCGTCCTGGCTCCATTCCATGTTGTCCGTGATGATTTTGATCGAGCGGGCAAAGACTGGCTCGGCGTACGGCGTGAATGCTTCCTTCATCGACTGGGCAATGTATGACATGCACTCGTTCAATGAGATCATTTCCCAGGCGCCATCCTTCACCACGTTCCACCTTCCGATAATCGAAGGCATAAGAACACCAGCGATCTCCGGCTTTGCCATCTCTTCACCAATGCTCTCGGCAAATGTCTGAACGCAATCGTACAGTGACGGTATGTTTTTGTCCTTGTACGTTTGAAAGCATCTGGCAAAGGTCTGAGCGATGATGGAAGCGTAGGGTACGAGTCGTTCCTTGACGGCGTCTTCTAATGATGCGAAGGCAGATACGGCTGCTCTCTGCACGCCCTTGTTCTTGTCAAGCATGCGCTGCAGAAGAGCACTCATGATCGGCTCCATGTACTGCTTCCATCCGGCGTCGTCAAGTTGAGTTGCCCACGGGCAATATCGGCCCAACGTCCAGCATGTGATCTGTCGAACCACATTCACAGGATCGCTTAGGAGCGAGAGCAAGTAAGGTGTGAGCTCGGGGAGATGTGGCTGAACCGATTCCATACAGCCCTCGGAAATAGCGCCCAAAGCCAGTACTGACGCTTCGCGTCTCGGCCATTGCTGATGCCTCAGATTGTCCATGAGATAAGGAAGCGTGTATTGGAAGACGTCCTGATGGAAGCGGGTCGAGAACGTGTCGAGAGATGAGGCGGCGCATTTGCGAACGTTCCAGTCCTCCTCAGGGTCACCGTATCCGTCGTCGTCGTCAATCTCACCGTCACTGTCATCATCACTGTCCGCGATCTGATAGCCATTCGGAAGGCCGCCATTTTGACCACTGCCTCCAATTGCATCTTTGGAGGTTGCAAACTGAGGCGCAATATCTTGCTCGCGATCTTCCTGCTCTGCGTCTTCCTGTGCCTGACTCTCTATTCGACCCTGGTCTTCCTTGGTCCATATCATACATTCCAGAAGAGCCGGGATGATCTTTCCAAGATGTTGCTTAAACGAGTCCTGGAGTTCCTCCTTCTCGTTGTTCTCGAAAAAGAATTCTGCAGCGTCAAGGGCCAGATCCGAGCTCGGATCGTCTGTCATTTGAGTGATGATGTAGTCGATGATGCCAGGCATGTGTGGGATCATGACGGCGGGAAAGCTCACAGTAATGCATGTGAATAATCGGCAAGCGTAACGTCGCACTTCCTTGTCGTTGTCGTTTGCGCGCTCAAAGAGGTTGTGAAGAATGTTTTCCAGGTTCGTCTTGATCGCATCCGGTACCCCTGAGGCGGTGAATGCACAGAGCGTCAATAGAGCCTTTGCGCGCACCTTCGAGTTTGAGCTGCTTGTGAAGTTTATCAGTTCCGGAACGATGGTGTCAAGAGGCTTCTGTCCGCCGTAACTCTTGTTGAGCGCCTTGCGGTTGTCCTCGCAAATCTTTTGGAGTGCACCCATTGCACCATCTTGCGTCTCTGCCGAGACTGAGCCATCGGAATTGCCAATCATGGCTATCAGCTCCGAAAAGACCTGAGGCCAGGCCATGATTCCTCCTTGTTTTACGATCTCCGTAACAACGTTCCCGGCAAGATTCCTAATCTGTGCATTGTGATCTCGGAGTCCATCCAAAATATGTGCTCTGATGTACGATCTTGTGTCCTCCGGTATGGTCTTGTACGTCGCTCTGACATTGTTCTTGAGCATAATAATACCCGCACTCTGCGCATATTGGTAGTCGTTGACGTCCATTCCAGATATCGGCTGCGTGTGGACGCAAAGATAGGTAAGGTATTTGTTCATGTCGGTACTCGACTTTGCTTGTTTGAGCGCCTGTGCCATTGTCAGCGCCATAATTGTGCTAGATACTTCCAAATTCACGTACAACTTCGGCATTCTTCTGCGCAGCTTTGTCACGAGCGTTCAGCGAGTCTCTCAACAGCGTAGCCAGCTGGCCCAGCTGCTGGGAGTTGGGCTCCCACGACATTGCGTGCTTCGAGAGAACCTTCCACTGCGAGAGTCGCGTTTGTCCGTGTGTATGGCAGAAGAGTCTCAAGTAGGCGGGCTGAGATCGTGCCTAGTATTGTTGTCGAAATCGTCCGAAATAATCAACGGCCAGGCAGGAGCTTTGAGATGTTGCGAGATGGTAAATCCGGTGTAGCATACAACGACTTTTGCAGGTTCGACCCAACTTTTTGGAGGAGACGGCCAAGAGCAGCCAATTTTAAAGTGTCAAGGAAAGTACCATGGTGTATAGAAAGTTGAGTCAATTATTGTTCAAGAACCTGAAGCTGGGAACTTTTTCCCTACGTCAAGCTTGCAAAGCGGGCCAAAGTCCATTGCGAGGGGAGACCTGCTCCGCCAAAAGTAAAGGAACCTCGGCGTTAACAATACGGTGTTAACAACAGGGCAATACAGTCAGTTATTGTTTTATTGCTACGCATTGGTGAACAATAGTCGTTGGTCTTTTTTGCTCAGGCTGTGCAAATTTTATGTACAATAAATGTGCCTGCCGCACACGCAACCCCTCGGTCTTGACCCAGACCTCTCGTATCACAAAGCCGCACAGAGCGACAACAACAAGAACGCCCAGACCAGCTCTACCCAAGCGGCCGCTGCATTTTGACAACAACAAGCATATCCAGAAGACGACCATAGGAGTCGATTCCGCTGTGAGCTCTAAAGCCCCTCCTCCATGGTAACATTTCTCCACCACGGCTGCGCTTGTCGGTTCAAAAGCCCTGCAACATCGCCTACCTGACGGCGTTCGCTGATCTCGCGATATGATACATCTTTTAGTTTCTTCGCCTTGGCTTTGTGCGCCAGTGTCAAGCTCTCTATCGATTGCTGCCGCTTCCTCTGTGCTGATGCTGATGCTGTTGTTGCCGACTGTGTCATTGGCGTTGTGGTACCACCGCTACCCGTCAATCCCTGGGACCACTCGTCCCTCATGACTGGTCGTTGTCATTGCAACGGTTCTGAGGAGGAAGAGAGGCGATTCAAGTGGAGATAGACATCTGTGCCGTATCTGTCGCGTGTCAGCTAGCTGGTCTGCGATATGTATCCGACCGATCGAACTTACCCTTCCATACTGATGAGCTTCAAGTCACCACCAAAGTATCTCGCGTACAGTCTCGAGATGGGCAATCCATATCCGAAACCTGCCATTGGCGCCTTGAAGTCGCTCTTGTTGAAGTCGGGATCGATGCTGGGCGTCTGGTCCACGGTAGTATACATATAAGTCCAGACAAGGGGCATTGTGCTGCGAGGGATCCCGCCTCCTTCATCTGAGACCTTGATGGTGATGTCTTCTTTGCCTTCTGCGACGATGACCTTTGTAACGGGGAATTCCTCCTTGTCTGCTCCATGTGTTTCAACAACGGCACGCAGCGAGTTCTTGAGGGTCTCAAACAACATATGCGACAAATGTCCCGGAACATACATAAAGTTGAGATCTGGGTTGCAGACCAGCTGAATCTTTGGAGCGTCGAAAAGTCCGTAGTGGTCCTCGCAGACAAATCGTGCATTCTCGATAGCTTCCTGCGCAAGGTCTCTGACATTCGTTTTTGTACAAATGATGCCCACATAAGTCGGATCGGATTGTGCCCGCTGGTCTGTAAGAGCAATGTGTTGTCCTATCAACATGCGTATTCCTATTCGAGACATGTAGAAGCGATCCAAGAAGCCCTGAATGTTACTGTCGATTTGCATTCGTTGTCGCTTGCGCTTATACTCGAGTATACCTTGGGCAATGGTTGTTACTACACCGTCGTGTCGCCTCTTGATCTTGTCCAGAGTACCCGAAAACTTGTTGTTGTAGTCATTCAGCTCTGGTGGCCAGTCATTGGTGTCATCGGTCGCACTGTAGTATCGTCTGGCAGCTGCAGACTTGGTTGCTGCATCACTGCCTTCGCTGGCTTTCGGTTGTGACCTGTATTGACCTTTGGCGATGCTAGGATTCTGTTGCGTCTGCGCTAATATCTTTGAACCGTTGCCATTGGCTGCCTTCATCGGCTTCAACAGACGCTCCCGTACTTCGGTTGTGAGAGAGGGCTTCGGTAATGTAGTGATTTCCTGCGAGTCGGGTCAGTCCATGCCTACCAGATTGTCCATGATCCTGTCCTACCTCGAACGATTGAGCATACCAGTCGCTGACTTTCTTGATGGAGGGCATCTCGTTAAGTCCATCTGGAAGATCTCCAAGCTCTTGAATTCGATGCGCGAGACGAATGGGCAACTCCTCGGACAAGAACTGTGAGGCGCGGAATAGCGTCCCTGCTTCGTATCAGAACCGAGTCACACGTGCTCAGAGTGCATGTACTGACCGACAGAAGGCTTCTCGCCAAACTGTACCATCTGCCTCAAACTCACTCCGGTAGCCGGGAAGTTCGCATAATGGCGGATCGTGTCCATGAGCCGGTCAGTCCGTTTCCAAGACATACTGGCGACAGTGTGGGCAAGGCCTTTCGGCCTTGATCAAGTTATGAGAGAGACAATGCTGGAACAAGATGTTATGGCATAAAAATGAGAGAGGAATCAGTAGAAGCGAAGGATTCGAGTCATAATCGAGCGTGGCACGCACACATGCATCGGTCAAAGACTAGAATACCGCGGGCACCATCGGTCGGTAGCCGTTGATTCCAGTCATCTATGCGGGTAGATGGAGACTCGAGACTGGAGCTGCCAATTCCCCGCGTTACCGCGCTCGGACTAGAAGGTGCCTCCAGCCGAGGCTCCGCCCTCGCAGAATTTGGAGGCCGGCTTGGAAGCACGCGAGCAGTTCTTTGGTGTCTCTCCAGAAATTAAAACAGGTGATGTCGGCCTCCTCAGTAGCATTGCAGGGTCTAGGAACACACGTACTTGATCGTGTGGTTTTGCTTGAAACCATGAGGCCGTAGACCGCTGGCAGATCTATTCGGTTATATAATACCTTCTATTTTTACAGACAGCCCGTCGTCAAGTGACAGGCTTGAGAGGAGAATACAGATGAGGCTATCCCAACAACAACGCCTTGCAATATACTCAAGATGCGTCGATGTCTGTTGTGCGTGCCTTCAAACAACTGCTACGCCGGCCAATAACTATACAGCGTCTACTCGTTCTTGACAACGCCAACCTTGGCAGCCTGCGAGGAACGATCAGTACGGGTGCCCAGGATCTGTGAGGGCCGGCTCGGAGTGGTACATACCCTCAATATTCTGCCATTGAGCATGAAGCCCTTCTGCTGGGTGTGGAAGACAGTGTTGTGCTCCTTGTCCGGTTGAGGTACCATGAAGGTGGCCTCGTGCTTGTTTGGGTCAAACTTGTCGCCGTTCTCACTCGGATCGAACCTCTCCAGACCGTGCTTTTTCAATGTGTTGATAAAGATGGTCTCGGTCATCTTGAGGCCGTCGTGAAGGTTCTTCAACTCCTTGTGCTCGTCGTTGAGCAGTTCCTGAGGTACGGTAGAAAGGGCGCGGTCCAGGTTGTCGACACTGTCGATCAAGTCCTTCGCGAATCGTTGTAGACCAAAGTCGCGTGCAGCCTGGACTTCTCGCTTGGTCTGTTCCTGCAAGTTGCGGTATTCTGCTATCGAACGCTTCCATTTGTCCTGCAATCTCTTTCAGTATTCGATCTTGTGAGCAGCCGCAGGGTTTCGTACGGTCAGTTCAAGCGCTTCCTTCTTCTTGGCCTCTAGCTCTTTTGCGACCGGGTCCTCCTTTGCAGCACCCTCGGCGCTCTCGTCTTTTGCCTCCGACTTTGCCTCAGCCTCCGCGCATGACCTCCTCGATGCACTGAAGTACCTTTGTTGAGCCGGTGTGAACGACGCTGCAGGAAGGAACGATGTCCTCTGCTGTTGGGCGAGTCTGGTCTCGGTGGCAGCGCTGAGAGCGCGCGAAGATTGACGTAAACACCTTTGAAGCATTTTGGACCAGCTGTGATAGTGCGTATGGTCACTTCAAGGATATGGCGTTGGATTGACAGAGAATAATGTATGCACGAAGTAGAGCACGCGATGCGGCGAAGACATTAACTTGAGCTTCGGGCCAAATTTTGGACATGCCGTCACGAATCATTCGGAATCCACGAGCTTCGTTTCCGTGCTTTTGACGGGCGGCCAGTAATCGCCTTCGCTATCAATTCTGGTTATTGCTCGCTCGCGCTGAGCTGATGCTACAGGTATGTGATTCAGTACCTATTATATTGTACTCTAAAGCACAATTTTAGCACGTACGGCCTTAGTGGCTTGAGAACAGTAGGTCCGTACCGGTAATCTATCAACCTACTCACCTCAACTGCTGGCCCTTGTAGACACTCTTTCAAAGGTCGGTCTTACAATTAGAATTCATTCACATCAAGAGATCCGGACGGGTAATCCATCAGCCTATTCACCTTGACTGCTAGAGCCTGTATACCCTTCTTCTGAAAGTCGGTCCTTACAATAGCAGTCCACATACACTACTCCCGACGATGTACGACCAGTAGCGACCCGTTGTGAACGCTCATTTCCCCAACGGCTGTGGCGACCAACATTTCGCCTCTCGGTCTTTCACCTAATCTGTTCGTACTTGCTATGGACAATCACGTAGCAAGATGCGCTCGATACTCACTGCGTTCTTGTTAGTCCCGTCTTGCGTCTATGCGCTCACAGCTGCAGAATGGCGGTCGCAATCCATCTACCAAGTCATGGTCGATCGCTTTGCGAGGACTGATGGCTCTACGAATGCGACATGCGACCTCGGTGATTACTGTGGCGGGACATGGCAGGGTCTGATCAATCACCTGGACTACATCCAAGGGATGGGCTTCACAGCCGTGTGGATATCGCCTGTGGTTGGAAATCTTCCACAAGTGACAGATGACGGCGCAAGCTACCATGGCTATTGGGCACAAGACATCTACAATGTGAACACGAACTTCGGAAACGCGTCTGAGCTCGTCGCACTGTCGACCGAATTGCACGACAGAGGAATGTACCTAATGGTCGATGTTGTCACAAACCATATGGCTTATGCTGGATGCGGCGACTGCGTTGACTACTCGGTGTTTGAACCATTCAACAATCAGTCATACTTTCACCCGTACTGTGCCATCGATTATGACAACGCAACGAGTATACAAGAGGTCGGCTTTCCATTCCAAAGCGAGGCTCATTTACTAACCACACGGCAGTGTTGGGAGGGTGACAACATCGTAGCTCTAGCGGATCTGCGAACAGAAGACTCAAATGTTCTTGAAATATTTCAGGAGTGGGTTGCTGCGCTCGTCAAAAATTACACCAGTACGTCCACAAAACATCACAGCCGCGAACGAAACTCATGTCGCATAGTTGATGGTCTTCGCATCGATAGTGCACAGCAGGTTGACCAGGCTTTCTGGGAACTATTCCTCTCTGCAGCTGATGTCTATGCTGTTGGCGAAGTGTTCAATGGCGACCCCGACTACACGTGTCCTTACCAAGAATATATTCCTGGGCTTCTCAATTACCCTGCGTATGTCAGTGATCAAGACCAGTTGAATGCTACTGACCTCTCAGGTATTACTGGATCACCCAGGCCTTTCAAGCGACGAACGGAAGCATTGACGATCTTGTCAACGGCATCAATGAGATGAAAACGACATGCTCAGACACCACCTTACTCGGCACCTTCCTTGAGAATCACGACAATCCTCGCTTCCCTTCCTACACACCAGACATTAGTCTTGCCAAGAATGCTATTGCGTTCAGTATGCTTGCCGATGGCATTCCAATACTCTACCAAGGTCAAGAGCAGCATCTCTCAGGCTCAAGTGTACCAGATAATCGAGAGACAATCTGGACAACAGAGTACTTGGAAACGTCTACCCTGTATCTGCTTGTGAAGGCTCTCAATGCTGGCCGACTTGAAGCGATCACCATGGACAAGTCATATGTCACCTATCAGTCGACGCCAATTTACTCCGACTCGAACACGATTGCCATGAGGAAGGGCATCATGACGAGTGTCTATTCCAACAAAGGTTCCTCTGCGTGCAACTACAGCATCACCTTGTCATCATCTGGGACTGGTCTCAACGCCGGCGAGCAGGTCATCGATATCCTCACTTGCACATCCTACAAGACTGACTCCCTTGGTAATCTCGTGGTCACGATTTTGACAGGGTTACCTCTTGTATTGCTCCCGAAGGCTAAACTCAGTGGGACTTCACTTTGTGGTATGTAATTCCAGAGTCATTCTGACGTGTCGCTCTAATCCGTCAATAGCAAACGTCGCAGCAACGACGAGCAAGTCTTCTGCAAGCCTGTCTGCCACTATGATAAAGGCAGCGACCTTATCGAAGAAGAAGAAGTCAACAACCACTAAGAAATCAACCTCCATTAGAAAGACGATCTCGACCACGAAGATGACTTCTACCAGAAAGAAAACAAAGACTAAAAAGTCCACCAAGACGTCGACCACGAAGCTGTCTCCCACTTCATCAAGTTGTACATCAGATCAAGACAGCGCCATACTATTCAAAGAGCTTGCCACAGTGAGTTCTGGCCAGACTGTAAAACTTGCCGGTTCAATACCACAATTAGGCTCCTGGAACACCTCGCTCGCTGTGCCGATGTCTGGCAATAACTACACAACGGCAGATCCGATGTGGTTTGTCACCGCATTCGCCGCGGCTGGCACTGTCGTCGAGTACAAATTCATCAAGGAGGCAAGCGACGGAACAGTGACATGGGAGGCTGATCCAAACCATACCTACATTGTACTTTCGAGTGCGACGGCCACCGTGACAAGCACTTGGCAAACGTGAGAGTAGCATGGTACTCAGCGAGGAAACGAGTCATGTCATATCGAGTCTATGTGCGTAACGAGAGCACGAGGTTAATAAGCAGATATTTCACAATTGTATCGCTGCTTGTCACTGTCTGTCTCCGCATTCCATTCTCTAGTTCTCCTTAAGCATTTCTTAAGGATAAAGAACTCGATAAAGGCCTTCTAGAACATAAACCCACCCTTTAGACCCTAGCTAAAGATGCGGTCTCTAGATAGGACGTAGTTAATCGTAGGCTACATCTCCTCGTCTATATATAGAATAGATTAAAGTAGAAGTTAGACTACTAGAAGGAGATAACTTAACACTATTAGCTATAAAGGCGAGATAACCTAATACTATATTACATTAAAATCCTACTTCACTTCGTTCTACGCCCTAGTTAAAGTCTATATTCCTAATAATCTCATCGAGCTCATCTTAGACCTACTCTATCGCTACTAGATGATTATAACATCTTGTTTAAACAGGACAACTAGTGCTTTACGCCTTACGTTCTACTTCTCTTCGTTCTCGTGTCATACTACACCTTATTAAGATCCATGTCCCTAACAATCTCCTCGAGCCAACCTTGGACCTTTTGTTTTTGATGAGTAAGATCTGGTATGCTGGAAACTGGACATGGAGGTATGCAGGAAACTGGACGAGAATTACTTTTCAATCTTGCACAATTCAAATGTATGTGTGGTAAATTATGAAGATTGCTCAATATTGTAGCAAAAATATATACAGTATGTAGTACAAAATAGTATTCCTTCATTAACTCGTCACGAAAAATGAAAATCATTCATCCGTCATCCTATTGCGGTCGAAAACATTTAGCCGACGTTGCACTGAGGAGAAGTTGGGGCCTCAGTGAAGTAGATCTTGTTGTAGGTGTTGTTGCCCGAGTTGGCGACCTCGGCCGGGGGCTCGTTGAGTGGGCCACCAGTCTTGTTGAAGTAGGCGGAGAAGAAGGTCGACGCGTCTGGGCTCAAGGTGCCGGTTGGGCAGCCGAGTGTGGTGTCGGCGAGGAAAGGTGCCAGCTTGGCGGCGGCCCAGGTGATACCCTCCTCAGCGAAGGCCGCATCGCCGGCAAGAGCGAGAGGGGTGATGGAGTTGAATCCCTGCATAACGTCACAGAGGATGGTGTCGGCGTTGAGGTTCGTGGTGCCGAGCTGACCGATCGGCTCGCCGACGACGTTGGCTGGGATGATGGTGGCGATGATGTCGCGGAGGACGTCGATGGCGCCGTATTCGGTGGAGCGGCGGTACCAGTTCTCTGGCCACTTCTCTGGAACGTACTCGTATTCGCCGCTGGCCTCGTCGTACTGGAAACCGACAATGCTAGAGATGGACTCGTAGTTGGCAACACCTCCAGCGCCGTAGGTACCGTTGGAGAAGAAGTTTGGGTAGAAGGCGAAAGCTCCGGTGGAGACGATAGATGGGAATGGGAAGTAGTAGATGTATGGGTTGTAGGTCTGGGAGAACTTGCTGACGGTGGCGTAGTGCTGGCCCATGGTTGGAAGACCAAAGTCCTTGTCGGCGGAGCCTTGGGCGGTCGCAACGAGCTCCTTGACAATACGGGAAGAAACATGGTGGTTGTCACCACATCCGTTGTAGTAGTCCTCACGGGTAGGGGAGATATCAGCCTCAACGGTGGAGTGGCGGTTGAGACCACCAATGCTGCCAGGACCGGAGCCCAAGTAAAATGACTCGGTAGGGATGTCTCCGTTGGCCTCAATGGCGAAGACGGCGAGGATAGTCGAAAGGTCAGCACCCATGTTGAAGCCACGTGCGGTGGCATCAACGACTTGAGCGTAGGTAACGTAACCGTCGCGAGGGAGGTAACCGTAGTTGGCGAGGAGGTTCAGACCTGGACATGGTCCACGAGAGTCGTTTGGACCTGGGGCCTGGAAGGTGTAACCAGGCTCTGGGCGGAGGTTGTCTGGGTCGACGGAAGAGGCAAGGGAAGCAGTAAGACCAGCAGCGTCGTTGAGAGCGGTACCGACAGTACTCAGAAGCTGGCGCTTCTCCGCCTTCTCAGCCACGCGCTTCTCCTTGAGCATCTTTACGATCTCATCCTTGCTGTCGACACCCATGAACTGGGGGAAGGCCAAACCCAAGACGGGCAGCGAAAGAAAGAAGAGAGAAGACTTCATGTTGGATAACCGATTGAAGCAGTCTGTTGGAGGTGGAAGTGATGATGGTTTGGCTTAATAGCGAAAGAGAACTTATCTTATACCTCTGGAGGTGCTATCCCTCGCAGCATGACGAGTCCTAATCTGCACTGGGATTGATCGATGGTGCTTTTCATCGGAGAATGATCGTCAGAGGATCTCAGCTCAGGTAGGAAAAGCTGAGAAATGCAGATTGCTCATTGGCTCTAACATTCAGTCTGATGGGCGATGAATGTCCGAAAGTGTAGCCAGGGAAGTCGGCGTTTCGGTTGGCGTCCCCATTGTACTCCAGCTTGCAAGGCTTGGATGACCAGGTTCACAGAGTGGTGAATGGAGATCTTCAGGAAATAAGACCCACGTACATGTGCTCCACAATGGTCACAGCGCGCTGCGTTCCATACTTGTAACTTAGTCGTCGGCAATGCATGGCTGCAGTGATGCTGGGTTGACACTTTCAAGAAGTAACAGTGCATTACACTTCCGACCACGACCTACTGCATCTTTCTACTGATCGATGTACAATTCCGCGGGGTGTATCGTGCCCAAGAACCTGCCGTGCAAATCTGTGGCGGGTTGTACGTAGGGTCAAACATGAGGGGATGTGTGGTGCTCTGAGTAGGATTTACGGAAGACCTTAGCGGAAATGCCGAGACAAAGACAAGAGACTGCGGTGATCATGTAGAAAGACAAGAAACTGTGGTGATGATCTGAGAAAGGAATGACGCTCATTCGTCGAGCAAATCCAACGAACCACGTAGAAATCGTGGTCAGCCCCATCAAGCACGACTCAAGCGATTGATATGGTGCTCAATGGTCTGTTCATGGTAAAGATTGACCTCTGATGTGGGGCGGAGGGTCGCAGTATGAGCACTGAAGACCAGGAGCGCAAGCGGCTGAACCACTGTTCGTCCAGACGGATGAGATGAAGATGGTCAGTGGTCGGCTGGTAGCTCGTGACCGACGGCGTAGGAGAAATCCCGGGTGAGGTCAGATCATATGCATCGCGATCGCTCAATTCGGTACAAGGGTTGACAGATTGGGCGATTGATCATCGCCTTGTTCCTGACGAAGGAACCAAATCGGTCATGTTCAGGAAGGATCAGAAAAACGAATGCCATTGATGCATGCGCTGGTGGTAAGCTTAAGGTTTGCTCATCCGGTAAGCGGCGGATTCCAAGTAAAACCCGGCTCATTGGGTCGGCTGAAATCCGCCTGAACGCCACCGTGAAAGTGTATCTCTTCTTGCATCATGGCTGAGATCCTTATTGCAACATCATCAATGCAGATTCACTACTTCGAAATGCTCTTCGAATCCATGCTTGCGACGTTTCCAGTACATTTGGCACGGGATGGTTTGCTTTCACCTCCCCGCTACAGGCTCCAAACCACGCTCATCTCAATGGCTCGGGTCCACGATCCCTCAAGCGGGTTGTTCTGTTCCGCCCTGCGAGTGTGCGCGTTGTGGAGTCCGATTTGTTGGAGATCAGTGGATCTCACTATAGGAACACGGAGGTGCACGGTGCAAGGATGTCCTTTTACTGTGCACAAATGCCGCAATGGGATTCTCTCATTCCGCGTTGATCGACAAGCAGAGTTTCTTTTCAAAAATCATTATCACGTCGATCCGCTTCTTGACTCGCCATGTCCGAAATGGCAAACTACTCCAGCATAACCCTAATCGAGGAGCAACGACTCATGGCCATCTACTGGAGCAAGCGAGCAACCTTCCAAACCACTGACGCGCAGCCTCGATCTTAATTGGATGTTTTGTTGGTTCGTCGTAGGAAACCACAACAGTAAGCGAGTCCGACTTTTTACTCTTCCACATACTGGAATTTGTTGCTCTCTTGTTAGCATATTTGCTGAGCAGCAGAAACAGACGTCAGCGAGGGGATGGTGAACAGTACTATGATCTTCTTCGCCTGCAGGTGTCAAACGTCTAAGCGTGTAATTTAGAATGCTGCATTGCATCTCGCATACATGACCTTATGCATGCGTTGTCGCACGAGCACCGGCTATCATTCATCCATACGACCATGTCAGACGACCCTGCACAGTGGAAATCCATCAAAAGCAGCACGTCGCCATAAGACAGCTGACAGATAACGATTGCCTCATAAGGGTGAGGTGTCGAATGTGTCTTCATGACCAGAAGTAGGAAATTAGATTGACATCGGAGCGCTTCAGCTGATCGGAGATGTAGCGGAGCATACCATCTGCCACGAAGATGAGTTTCCCGGTTATCACGACCAGGTGCACAGGACGACAAGGTCACCAAAGACTGTATAAGGCACTCGGCAAAGCGCACTGAGGCATCAGTGAAGTGGGACTCTTCTTCGATTATCCCGTTAGACCACGGCCGATCAGTCCGCAGCAACGATGATGATCCGTACGTTCCGCACCTTGTAACAGACTGTGCACTCAAGTCTGTTGTCGGCGAAATTCCCGTAAGAAGGAGGATGCAAACAACACACTCTCGACTTCTGCCAATACCGTCTCTCCCACCATGCCACACTCCTGGCCACGTCCTTGACGTTTGCTTCCATCGCTTGTAAGAAATAGCCACCACTACTATGAAGGCTGCCCCGCCTGTAATCAAATGTCACTCATGACCCAACGGATGGTGCTCGCTCGTCAATTACCGGGGTCTCTATCAGACGGTACTTTCGACATTTCAGAAGAACACCCTTGTACTAGAATCGAGCCTTATGCGAGATGCGCATAAGAACTCAACCACACAATAAAGAGTATACTATAGTAACGTAAGTGTAGATTCGCCATCGGAAGGTGGCCTCCATATTACGGCAAATCCATTGTTGGTGAGCATACGGATAACATACTGAAGGTATCAGTGATGCAGAAGTGTCAGTGAGACAGCACGGGCAGGTTCCGGGGTATACGTATGTGCTGTCTCACTGACTCCTCTGCAACACTGGTACCCTCAGTACGTTTCTGATAGCACAGCGTTTCTTGACATCATACAGGCTGACCAAGACACGAACGAGTCGAATCAAACACCTGCAGCACGTGATCTGGGGTCAATCCGGGGACGGATGCACCCATCTCGCCAAGACTTCCAGCCCGTGACGATACCTCGGCTCAATGGCAGCTCGATTCCCCAATAAGGACCGAGGGACATCACAAGCCCATGCACATTATTCGACCCATGCCGATGATGCAAATTGTCAATTGATTCTGCAGACTTTCTTCCTGTGCACTTTGTTTCGTCTATTACCCGGCGCTGGGATGTTCAAGCGTGCCATCTCTACTCCTTTCCTTCGTCAGCGATTGACAGCCTCCTCAGCATCTGCGCGCGTAGGTCACTGGATCATAAGCTGAAGAACACTCTGCTTACAAGCTACAGATCTTGACCATGTCGACACGAAAGAACTCAGCTCTGCCAGCAGGTATGTGCTGCGAAATACTTGAGCAACAACCCGGCTGATGCTTTACAGGCTACAAGGAGGACAAATCCAAGGGAATGATGCTCCGTTTCGAGGAATCCTTGCCCAAACTGCCCGTTCCAACTCTGGAAGAGACTGCAAAGCGCTACCTCAAGTCTGTTCACCCTCTATTGACGAAAGAGGAGTACAGCCACACTCAGAAAGCCGTCGAATCTTTCATCGCTCCTGGCAGTCTCGGTCAGAAGCTACAAGAGCGTTTGGTATCAAGACAGCAAGACCCAAGCATGAACAACTGGATCTACGAGTGGTGGAACAATGCAGCCTACCTCGCCTACCGTGATCCTGTTGTCCCATATGTCAGCTACTTCTACAGCCACCGCGATGACCGAAAGAGGAGGAACCCAGCCACACGTGCCGCTGCTATTACTACCTCTGTCCTCGAGTTCAAGAAGCAGGTGGACAGCGGAAGCCTTGAGCCAGAATACATGAAGAAACTTCCAATCGCCATGAGCAGCTACGTGTGGATGTTCAACGCATGCCGTGTACCCGCAAAGCCAGCCGACTACCCTGTCAAGTACCCAGCAGAGGAGAACAAGCACTTTGTTGTCGTCCGCAAGAACCAGTTTTTCAAGGTCATGCATGAGGTCGCCGGCAAGCAGCTCAACACGAAAGAGTTGGAGCAGCAGTTCAACAGGATATACCAGAACGCCGAAAAGTCTCCACCAGTCGGTATCATGACTTCTGAGAACAGAGACACATGGACCGAGATGCGCGAAGCTCTCATTGCCGCCAACCCAGGCAACAAGACCGCTTTGCAAGCAATCGAGTCTGCATCATTTGTCGTCTGCTTGGACGACGCTGCTCCAATTACTCTTGAAGAGCGCGCGCATCAATATTGGCACGGCGACGGGGCCAACAGATTTTTCGACAAGCCACTTCAATTTATCGTCAATGACAACGGCACTTCTGGTTTCTTGGGCGAGCACAGCATGATGGATGGTACCCCAACACATCGTTTGAACGACACCATCTGCGAATGGATCTTTAACAACAAGCTCGACTTTGACAACCCAGAAATCCGATCCAACCTTCCAGATCCAGTTCCAATCAAATTTGAACTCACTGCCGAGCTCCACGAGGATATTGGCAAGGCTCAAGCGCACTTCAGTCGCGTTATTGGAGAGCACGAGCTCAGAGTGCAAGCCTACCAAGGATACGGCAAGGGCCTCATCAAGAAGTTCAAGTGCTCACCGGACGCCTACGTCCAGCTCGTTATTCAACTCGCTTACAAGAAATTCTACGGCAAGAACAGACCTACTTACGAGTCTGCCGCGACCCGTCGCTTCCAGCAAGGTCGAACCGAGACCTGCCGTACCGTCAGTGACGACAGTGTCGCGTTCTGTGACGCGATGGAGGACCCATCAGTCCCGGTTGAGAAGACCAGAGAGCTCTTCCGTGCCGCGCTGAACGCACATGTCGCATACATCTCCGACGCCAGCGATGGCAAGGGTGTCGATCGTCATCTTTTCGGTCTCAAGAAGTTACTCCAAGAGGGCGAGCAGGTGCCTGAGATCTACACTGACCCAGCGTACGCGTACTCCAGCTCGTGGTTCATCTCGTCGAGTCAATTGAGTTCGGAATGGTTCAACGGTTACGGCTGGAGTCAGGTTATCGACGAGGGTTGGGGGTGAGTCGCTAGTCGTTCCACTAGCTGAAATGCTTTACTGACCATATCACAGAATGGCTTATATGATCAACGAGAACAGTCTTCAATGGAACATTGTCAGCAAGCGCCTCGGCGCCGAGCGCATGAGCCACTACCTCAACGAGGCTGCCGGCGACATCAGAGACCTCATGGTACCGACTATCGAGAGCAAGCCCAAGTTGTAAAATACTACGGTTGTGACAATGGATCCAGCGCGTCTGAGCCTGCAGAAAGAGACGGGCTACATATGTCATCGGAGTCGTCGTGAGAGATTTGCGCAAGCGAACGAATTTTTTCGGAGATCCGTGCTATTTCTTGGCATGTGGTAACAAAGGAGAAGATATTGCGTTGGACTATGGTTTGTACTTAACAACTGAGATAGACTGATTGTATAGGCATTGCGATGGCGGTCTTGATCCTATGGAGTTTTCCGTACGTCGGTTGCGCGGACAGCGTCTTCGAGGGATATCGAGCGGGAAATCCCTCACGTGACAGAAAATGCTCACGATAGTCCATAGCGCTCCATCAAGGTGCATTTGGAGCTGACTCGAGGTGATTGTCGTTATGATGATTTTTCGACGGTAATAGTATATTAAGGTAGACATCGACACCTCTCTGGTCTGTTCCCATCTTCATCCTCTACCATTCTCACTGTTTCAAAATCTCTTTCTTCAAGCCCTATCTTCCGACATCTCTCACAATGAAAGTATCCACGCTACTCATGCCGGTGCTTCTCCTCGCCGGCCAGGCCTTGGCGAAACACTCGCACAAGATCAACTGCAAGAACGACAGCAGACACTGCAAGCACGGCGAACTCGGTCCGCCTGGGGCAGGCGCCATGAAGTCGAAAAATCCCAAACTCCGCGACCTCATCGAAGCCGCCGAGTACCAGCTCAACGACACCAAAGTCTACCCCAACGAGCGTTTCGCCGCTTGCGTGGCCTCATCCGGTTACGAGGACTGGGGCCTCTGTGCGTACCCCATGTACACCGAAGATGGCATCACTGGGAAGAAAATCAAGGAACTCCTACAGCTACTTGATGATTATCACTGCGACCGTTGTGGACACGTCAGCGACCATGGCACGTATTTGAATCTGGGCCAGTTGACTGTCAACACTGCGACGAACATCAAGTGGAAGCCGGTCAAGCCTATGATAATGGATGATTTACCGGCGGATTTCAACCAAGACAAGGGTATGAGGGGTCACAGGGGTTAGCAAGGAGGTTTTATCAGTGGAATCCGTTTGTACTCGAGTGGCGGTCTGAAGGACGCCAGAATGAGACAGTACGAGCAAGTTTAAGAAAGTTGCTCAAGTCTGAGCGACTCATTGGATGAACAATACCCCTCTTGACACTCGCCCCTGTCCATTCTTCTGCTTTCCTTTTCCACCAAATCTGTCCTCCCGCTCGCGTCACGATGAAGCTGCTACCGCTACCACTCGCAGCAGTCCTCCTCCTCTGCACACCCGCCGTCGTCACAGCTTGGGATTGCTCAGACGACAAAATCAACTGCAAAGGCCCGCATCTCCTATGCGGACACCTCGGCAGGCACAAGCACAAGCCAAGCGCATTCCTGACAGACCTGATCAAAGCCGCGGACGAGCGCGTCGCCGACAACGCGACCTTTGTGAACAACCAACACGCGGCCTGCGTCCGCGACCGGGCTTCATTCTACTCAAACGCCGGCCTCTGTGCGATCCCGCATGCGACGAGCTGGGAGGGCATCACGGGCAAGAAGGTCAAATACCTGTTGCATCATCTCGAGTCGTGGGCACACTGTAAGAGGTGTGGGAATATCCCGGTGGCGTTTCCCGACAAAAACGATAATAGGCTCGAGGGCCTGTTGACGGTTACTGTTGTGGAGGATGTGGGACAGCAGGGTGATATAGACGGAGGGTGGAGAAAGCCTCCGGACAATGGGGACGACTGTTCCCCCCTGTCCCCCTGTTGAGCAGCAGGGTGATATAGACGGAGGATGGAAGAAGCCTCCGGTCAACGGGGACTGTGGTGGAGGAGCAGAAAGAATGAGACAGAAGTCGAGTGAAGCTGAAGAAGGCGTATGTTATACCTAGACTAGGATCGACATGTCGGGTCGATAATGTATTTCACACCAATCGTAATTCAAGTCCTTGCCTTTTTGGAAAAGCGACCAGCACCACCGCCACCCTCGCTGTCTCTCCCCTTCCTCTTCTTGCCCTCTCTACGCCAGTACTCCTCCTTCTCCTTCTTCTCCCTCTCGCGTCTCTTCTCCTCATTCTCCTTGACCTTCGCCCGGTACGGCTGCCTCCTCTCTTCCTGCTTAGCACGCCTCTTCTCCACCTTCTCGTTGCGCAGGGTCATGACTTGCTGCAGCAAGTTGCGCGCCACGCGCTCGTCCTTGCTAGCCACGACAGCGCGTTTCTGCATGTAGCTGTCCTTCTTGCGCGGCTTCATCTGCGCGATCTGGCTCTTGAACGGCAGCTCGGCTTGCACCTTTCTCGGTACGCGGAGAGGGTTGAAGTGTCGCTCCTGACGCTCGATGTTGCGGTAGGCTGAGTTTTTCTCAGAAGGAGTGGGGATGGATTGGTCGGCGCGAACTTGGCCTGTCAGGCGCATACCTTGCCAATCGTCGCCGTTGCCGACACCATCGAGAAGGTTAGTGACCGGGTTGTAGAAGCGGTGAGGGCGGACGGGGTACCACGCACGGAGGAAGACAATGTCGGACATGAGGACCTTGTCCTCGAAAGTGGCACGGTAATTTCCTTCGGGCTTGCTGAGGGCTTTCTTGATCTGACCCCTGATACCAGAGACGGTCTTGATAGAAGCACCCTCGAACTTGGCGATTTCGAGTGCTGAAGAGAACATATCCTTGATGAAAGCAGTGTTCTTGAAGATCTTGTAAGGGTGACCAGTAAGTTTGAGCTTCTTGACGATTTCAGTGCTTTCGTCCACGTTCAAGACCACACCGGTGGCTGCGACACGGAAACCAGCGTTCTTGTTGCTGAGAGATTGGACACAGCAAAAACCAGTGTTTGGTGCGATCAGAGGTCCGTAAAAGGTACCAAAGCAATGCATGTGCTCTGGTGTGTATTTGAGCATCCGGTTGCGAGTTCGTGAATCGGAGATCGAGTAGACCGGCATCGACTGGAATCGTCGCCAGCCGAGAGAAAAGATGAGAGGATCGTTGGTTTTGAGGATCTTCTTGTGCCAGCGGTGACGCTTGATACGGACCTGAACGAACCCAAAGCGGTCTTCTGTAGGCGTGAGACCGCCAATAAGAATAGGATAGCGCGGGTTGAAGTTGGCCGAGAACTCTTGTGGGACATTTTCCAGAACAATTCTGGCATATGTACCAGCCTTGTAGCCCTCGACTCGTGTCCTCGACAACTCATCCATTTGCTCGAATTCAGCACGATTAATATCGAGTTGTTTCTTAATCATCGACTTCTGTGCATCATACCAGTCGTCTTCTCCAAACTCCTCGTTGGCTCCACTTTCTTGCCTGTTGTTTTGTCGGTCGTTCATGAATCCCTCCCGATCTTCCTCTTCAAAACGGAGCTTGAGCTCTTCCTTGCGTCTTGCGTTCTTCTCTCGCTCGTCTTCGAGAGTCTTGGCTTCGTTATCCCCTTCGCCTTCAGCCTCTGTCGTTCCATGCGTCTCACCAGTCTCGAGATCCTCGTAAGCACCGTCTCCGAGGTCGTCATCGTCATCGAGACCCTCGAAATCGGCCTCAGATCCATCCTCGTCGTCATCGTCACTGCCGTCTCGCTCTTTCGTCAAGTTCGCGGAAGCGAATCTTGAACGGAGCGCCTCAACGTTTGTCTCGTCCCCCCACTTCTCCTCCAGCTCTTCACGGCTGAACTTGGTCGATTGACGCTCTACGGACTCTTCTGCATCAGGATGCCTCTTGCCAAAGAATTCTTCTTCTTCCTCGTCCTCTTCATCGTCCAGCTTTTCGTCCTCGTCGTCCTCGCCTTTCCACTTCCGCAGAACCTCTGCAGTGGATAGCATGTCGTTGTAGAGAAGACGAGCTAATTCGACAGTCCGGAAAGGTACTCTCCGGCCGTGCATCTTGGCGGCACGCTCGGACAGGTTACTCTTCCATCGTACTGTACCATCTTCATCATCGAGATCGTCAAGTTCAAGTTCCCCGTCAGAATCTTCGTCCTCGTCGTCCTCAGGCTCGCCGTCCAGATCATCCTCGTCGCCCGATAACGAACCAAGATCGGAATCACTGTCTGCAAAGGCGATCTCGCCATCAGCTGCATCAGGACTAGCTTCCTTCTCTGGAGGAGGAGACACCAGATCGTCGTTGTCATCATCGTCGGAGCCGCCGCTCTCAAATCCTTCGTCTTCAGGGGTACCTTCGTCGACCTCGCGCTGGATGATACGAGCGGACTTTCGTCCAGCACCGGTGTCCTTGATCTTCCCTCCACCGCCAAAGAGCTGGATACCATCTTCGTCCTGGCCGAGCATTTTTCGCCCTCCTTGCAAGCCAACCACCATCTGCTCACCCATCGGCCTATCACCCTCTGCATCGGGATCAAATGTCGTGCTCTTTACATCCACGTAGACTGCGTCTTTATCAACAAGCACACCGCCAACATCGGACATGGGTGCGAATATCAGCTTTTGCTTCTCGCCAAGCCGACGTCTCTTTGATTTGCCAGTCGCCTTTTGTAGAGCCTGATCGAGGAAAGGGGTCGGACAAGGATCAGGCAGAGCCTCAATATTCGACACAGTAAGATCGCCAACACCAGGGACGTGTACCCTCGCTCCCTGAGCTGGGAAGTTGGTGCCTCGAAGATAGCCATACAAAGCAATGGACCGGTCGCACTTTGGATTTTCCTCAATAGTGGTTGGAGGCGTAATGTCGAGAAATCTATCGGCCATACAGTACGGGTGACTGTTTCGCCAGACAAGAGGTCGGGGATTCTTCATAACGGACAAGAAGCGGGAAAGGTTGAGAATCTCGCGATCAGGGTATCTTCCATTGACAACACCAGACAAGTAAAAGAGCTTTGCACCCTGGTAAAGCTCACTCCAGAACCTGTGCTTCAATCTCTTCTTTTGTGCCTTGAGAGCCTCCTGCTTCTTGAACAAGTCCAGATGCGTGAGAATGCCAAAGACGTTGCCCGGCATACCAGTAGCGGACAAGACGTTCAAAAACTCCATGGTCTCCATCTCGAAGCCATAGTTTCCGTCAATCATAAGCAGGACGATATCCACGACTTTGGCCAAGTCGATCATACTCGCGAGGGAGTCTGCAGGGCATTCCATAATGGTCAAACGGCGACGCTTCGATGTAACGACTGTGAGAGGGCCGGTTGGGTGCGAAAGGGTTTGTTTGGTGTATCGACGAACAAGCGACTTGATGAGAGTAGTTTTGCCTACACCTGGTGGACCTATCACACCCACGACGATTGGCGGGGCGTCTTCAGGTAGACGGTCCACGAGTGGAACATGGTATCTCTTCTCTTTGACCTGTTGCCATCAGTAAACTGCTATTCACAAATCGTCGAGTGCCGTACATCGTGAGATCTCGCGGCTTGCTTTTGCAATCGACCAGGAGCGGCGTATGCAAAAGCCTTTGGATTCGGTCCACTGGTCGGCTTCTTCTTCTCCTTCGTCACCCTATGGACGCGGTGCGCTTGCTGTTCCGACATGTTGCAGCCGATATTATGGAACAGAGTCGCGTGCTTATGATCGCCGCAAGAAAAAGTTCAAGAGGCTCGGACTTAACCAAAAAGAAAGGCCCGGGAGCAGACTGCCGAGCTCCGGCGCGGGTGTCGCCGCTAGCGGCCGCAGCCAATCGCCGGCTACTCACGTCACCCCGCAGCAGCATATCGCGTGCACGCTGATATTCGAGTATCATGCCCCTCCATATCTGCCAACAATTGTTCCTCATACCTTACACTCAACGAGTACTTTGCAGGAACCCAGGGCCCATCCTACCAACAAGTTTCCGTACCATCAGCACCACCAGTACCTTCAAAATGCCTGCTATCAACGTAAGGAAGACAATGCGGGGAAGCCATGCTTACACCGACTAATGACTTCAAAGGTCTCTCTTAAGGACAATGCCGACGCGTCTCAGCTCGACCAGTCAGTGTGACATCTATGTGAAGAAGATCAGGACTCTTACAATTCTTTAGAGCCAAAAAGCAAGTCACCGAGCAGGGTGGAAAGATCACCAACGAGTTCAAGCTGATCAAGGGCTTCACGTGGGTTTACCGATTATGACCTCTCATACTGGACACATGACTGACCCATCACAGTGCTGAATTCCCAGCTGACAAGGTCCACACTCTCAAGTCCAACGAGGTACGATCTGCTGCACCCTTTTCGCCTTTCGATGCACAGTTCTAATGCACGGACAGCACTTGAACGTCGAGGCCGACCAGGAGGTCAGGACACAGTAGAGGGAAGCGTGAAGAGCGGGTACTGCTACATATGCTATGATATGATACCATAAAGCCAGGTCATTTGCGCCGAGAGTCTATGTTCTGACCATAGCGAATGCCATGTGAAGACTTAACAGGCCTCGGGCCGAGACAGTGTGAAACTATCGAAACGAAGACTATCAGTTCATTTGCTAAGAAGACCATGCCTAAAAGTCTGAGCAAGGCTATGATAAAACATGACACACGTCGAATTCGATTTGTACCATATCAGATTGAACGCACCTTCTTCCCATTAGTTGGTATGTAGTAGTCATCGACGTCAGAAACAACGATCGGAACCTTCAAGCTTCGTTCACCGACACCCGATCAGTCCAGTACGAGTTATTACCATTTTTCCTCGAACAATGCGCAATGACCAGACTCGAGCGGCTAAGACCATCGTTTACATGTAGACTGTATCGATACTCATTTCATACCTCTACAAGACAGCAACGAAAGTCTCCGCTCAAGACCGAAGATGTTACGGATGGAGATATCGCTCGGCTCGCTGCCCGACCATTACATCCATTGACACTGGCAGATCTGGTCAAGTATGTGTGGCGCGCGTCTCTTTTCAAAGGTAGATACTGATAATCAACCAGGCACGGAAGACCTCCATTGAGCACCAAGCAATTGCTGAACTCAGCCAACTTCATTCTTTCGATCCTCCCTTCTCGTCTTGCACACCGAATACAGTCACTTCGCAACCTGCCTTATATCGTTGTCGCAAATCCGCATGTGTCAAAGATACACAACAACTATGTTCATTCATTGTCGACTCTATTGCCATATGCCGAGACCCGGATCGATTCGCTGGAGGATGAGATTCAATTCACAGAAGTCATGGCACATCTCGTGCAGACACACGCCGATACGATATCGATATTAGCGAGGGGCTTCCTGGAAGCGCGCAAATATATCAGCCCACAAGAGGTCACCAACTTTTTAGACGAGCATTTAAGAGCACGGATTGGGACCAGGCTGATCGCGGAACAACACATCGCTCTGCATTTCTCGTCAAAGCCTCACAACGACCTTTCGGATGATAAAGTGCATGAAACAGACACGAGCTACATTGGTGTTATTGACACGGCCCTTCGCCCTTCAGAGGTGATCGAGAGGTGCGAGGATACGGTGGGAGAGATCTGCGAACTCAAGTACGGAGTTCGTCCGTCAGTCGTGATTGATGGCGAACCCGATACCACATTAGCACACATTCCCATGCACCTTGAGTATATACTGACGGAATTGCTCAAGAACAGCTTCCGTGCGACTATTGAAAACGGGATGGAGAAAACGCCAATCAACATCACTATTGCGCCGGCGCCTGAGGAGACGCCAGCGAAGGAGGCCGGCATCACCAATTACGCCCAAGGCTCTGTCGACGCGGCCTCTGACTCGAACAAGCCTGCAGCAGCTGCGACAGACAACATCAAGCCACTTGATAAGAGCACGCCGGGAGTGACTATCAGGATCCGTGATCGAGGCGGAGGCATCTCGCCCGAGAACTACCAAAAGCTATGGGATTATGGCTTCACGACATTCAACGAGGACCAAATCACGGACACCATGGGAGGCGGCAACGGGAACGCGGACGCTCTTAACACGATATCCGGAATGGGCGGGGGAGGTCCCAGTCTCGCAGGATTGGGCTACGGTCTACCCTTGGGAAGAGCTTATGCCGAGTATTTTGGCGGTGGTATCAGGGTGCAGAGCTTAGAAGGCTGGGGCACAGATATCTACTTGAGCTTGCGAGGAGTTGGCAAGATCAATGCCTAGAAAGACATGGAAGGCCCGCCGTACGAATGATGATGATGCACGGATAGACATGAAAGTCCAGAAATGCGGAAATTAGTGAGCTTCTCCCGACCACGACTCGGACATGACTGTATTTATTTGAATTAAGCTACCGGAGACACCATTCGCCGTTGTTATTCTATAGACTGACGTGCGACGGGCGAGACCGTCTATACCGTTGATGGCACGGCCCCGTCACGTGATCACGTGATATCTATCATTATTTTCGATCGTGTAAATTAGCTATCACCAGGTCGCGACTGGAAATGCTCGTCCATGTTTCGTTCGCCATTCTGCTGCGATTTGCTATCAAGTAGAAATTTGACACCGCAGTGACTGATAGCTTATGAGTAGGGCTCATCTACGCCCGTGGCCGAACGTTGACAGCCAACGGTCACCGCAATCGATGGATCATCTGTCTTTACTTCTCTTCTCCACACGCGCCTTACGACAAGTCGTGGACACATCTTCGAGTATTGTAAATTCTCACATTTGTTTTTCTGCAAGCACTTTCGCTCCAGGAACTCCACTTGACGCGACACAACAGCCTTGAGAGCCGAAAGTCAGCTTCGCCGAACAGGACACAAGAGAGGCGCGTGCATTTGCGCGACATGGCGCTTTCTGGCCCCCACGTCATGAGATCGACCGCACCTTCCGTGTCCGTCTATTCCAGCGGGGCGTGCTCTACTACGCGTCAGGAATTGATCGAGAACACGACCGCCAGGCTTCCTTATTATTCTTATTCCTACTCATCTACACCGCTCACCCAGTCTGTCATGTCTACTGGGATGGGCGCGTTCAGAACTTATCCTTATCACCAAAATGCATCCTTATCCGGCTCGCAAGACTCTGTCGCATCTGTCGCAAGCAGCCACCCAGCGACGTCGGCTCGAAGCCTAATGGCGTCCTCCAACAATTCCCAGGCGACCATCGATACCGATCTCACATCACCAAATTCCCAAATATCCACAAACTCGATGAAAGAGAATAGGAATGGACTTACAATTGCAAACACAAATGCAAATAATGGCGAATGGACTTTGCCTCCATCTCGCAGCAATGACCGACTTCGTACGCCCGAAGAACGAACCGACGCGTCGTTACGCGAGAACAGCCCGACCAGTCCTATGAGCGTGACCACGCCTGTCAATGGCGTCAAACGAACAGCAAATGGCATCGTCAAGCACAACGCATCGAGTATCATGAATAGTCCAGCCAATGCTAGCCCGACCGAAAGACAGCGAGCAGAGAGCGTGAGCTCTTCCAGCAGTAAAGCCGGTGAGGTATGTTATGGACTACAGGATTACTTCATGTGAAACCAGATGTCTTCACTTTCGCACCCCTCTCCACCTGCACTGAGAGTGCTTTGAGTCGTTCTTCAGCTAACCTAATCTTAGGCTGCCGCTAATCTCAAAACGCGTCTGGCATACGCGATGGCTAAGGTCCAGCACGGATGGGAGCACAAGAACATGGCAGAGGTTGAACAATTGGCTGCGTCGATGTCACCAGGAATGAACTTTGCTTCACCTAGAGAAGCGCGTGGGGCCTTGACCTCCCCGCGGCAGACTGTGTTCACCGACAGACCCGCAGCACGCCTTCCTATGGCTAAAATACCACTATACGACCCTTATGCTTCGTCAAAGGGCCCGATGTCACCTCCTGCCAAACGTCGGTCAAGCGTACTCGACTCGGCCATACCAAGCTATCGTCCAGCGTTCCAGCCTCGGCACGACGATCGCGCCGCACTCGCGCCAGCGGCCGAGTTGGGACCGCGCGCACACAACAGACGTGTCAGCTTCAACAAGCCTACAAACCCTCGGACGAACGGCGCACCTCCTTCATCCACCAACTACATGCCTACAACACCAAAGAGCTCACGCAAACCTGCTGCCATTCGAACATCAACACAAACTGCACGAGATGAGCAAGATGCTATGGCTGCTTTGCTGCTGATGGGCAGCCCAAGTAATGGTGGTCACTTCCCGAAAGGCAGTCAGCATTCCTCGGGAAGCCTGAGCCCTCCTCAAGCACATTCGGTAGCGAACTCAACACCCCGTCAAGCGTTGAAGTACCGCAGCGAGAGTTATGACTCGACCAGCAGAAGCAGTGAAGGCGCACCAAGTCGTGCAGATTCGGTTGACAGAAGAGCAATTTTGGATCAGATCGAGGCTGAGTGATCATCATTTGGATCGCAGTCCCGACCCCTTCACACACTTTTGAACAAGCATTTTGACGGCGTCGTACAGGACGTCTATGAAAGATACCCACGAGCAGTTTTGCGTTGCTCTCGAGCTTCTACCACGGTCGCGTCCAGGACCGCCCACTCAAGGGGTCAGGCTCCCCCCTCAGCATTCTACATCAGTACATACAGAATCCGATGTTTATAGATAACGATATCATGACAACATTTACATCCAATCAGGTCCCTCGATTTACTGTTCCTGCCAAGCGTCTGCGCAATAGTCGAAGGGCCCGTGGCAAGCGAGCGGGATTTGACAGTATCACAAGGCTGGCGGAATGCTTCAAGGCAGCAAACATCACTGCAGCCTCGTACTATTGTCCAACTCTCGTGACACAAAGCCTCGCACTCTCGCTTCGGCTAAACCACCAATCATGTGCGCCATCACATTTGAGCAAACATGTGAGTCGAAAAACCAGCTTTCTTACACCCAGCCTTCGAGACTGTGAGAGTGTAACAACGACACAAAGTCTTATATATAGCGCTTGTCGGGCGACATGATGGTATTTCTGTTTCTCCTTTCATCAGTGCACACGAGTACAACCTCCCTCTTCTGCATTTAGAACGAGACGGAAACGAAATCAACCATCATCCACAATCCGACACATCATGTGTGTCCACTACGTCTGGCATTGGCAGTGCTGCGGTGTGGAGGAGAGCGTCGGTCCTCCATCACAATGCATGGACTACCTCGAACGCATCCGCCTGTACAAGCAGAAGCAGATCGCGGGAATCACGAGCCCGCGCCCGGAGTACTGTCCGCCCCAGGACTGGCTCCACAGGACCTGCCTCAGGTTCTGGCCGACCGAGTTTCGACCATGCCCAAATGGTCATAACGCAGTTATACCGATTCCACCTCGACAAGCTCCTGCCCCACCGCTGGAGCCGCAAGATGGCAGCGGTGCTCCACCCACTGACGATCGGAGCAGACGAAGGGCTGGGCTTTGGAGCGCTCCGCTAGCGCCTGATGAGGTGACTTGAGGCAGTTTGCGCGCTTTACGGTTTCGCAAGAGGGACTTATACCCCTTCAACTCCCTCTCTGCTGCTTCCCTACCTGCATCATCAGCTTCCCCACCAGCATGTTTCTGGGTTCTGGACCGATTTGGATTCGAGATCTGGTGGGAATGACGCAAGGCATGAAGGACACGGAGTGACTGCTGCGGTATAAAGAGCCAATAAGTTGCACGAGGCAGACGCGTTTCACTACTGGCCGAGGATCACGATCATTCCGATAGAAGGCGGCTGGAAAGTCCCAATTCAATCGCGATTCTGGTGCTTCTGAATGGCACATGTCGCATGTCACAACAGCAATGATTCCCATTCGTCGTAATCGGTGCACCGTGAATCCATGTCTCGTCTGTTTATGGTTTTCCGTGACGTGGTGTGATTGGTCAGATATCGTACGCAGGAAGTCACCACTCAAGCACAGCTCACGCTCCTGCCATGTGAGATGCATCCAAACGAGTATTAGAACCCTTCCTTGACCTGCCGCGCGGTCAATAATAGTTCTGCGTCACCCAAGTCTGACATGTGCAATTGCGCCGTCACACTTTTATATATATACCCTGACTCTACGAACGTACGCTTCAACTTACAATCACAACACACTCATCGTCAACGTCATGTGTCGTTACGTTCAACAACACTTTCGCTGCCAATGCTCGTCCAAACCTCTTCTGATGACTGAGGTGCCCTGTCCTCGTCGAACTGAGAAAAATCCCACCAAAGCGAACCAGTGGATGCTAGTGCAACCTCTCGATAACGAACCAGACAAATGCTCACCGCATTTGGAGACCACCCGCCATGATTATGCGGATGACGATTGCGGAAAATGCAAGCTGCGAAAGGAGCTCCGTGCGAGGAAAGAGGACTTACTCGACTACCTCAAGCGCCAGGACGATGATGCTGAACTCGATGCTACAATGCATGGAAAAGACGAACCATCACCGATACTTCTGGAGGAAATCGAAGAGGACTTTGTCTTATATAGAGACGAGGAGGACGAATGCCAGAACCATGCTGCCGCTTCTGGGGGAAACTCTGGCAAGTCGATCGAGGGTGAGAAAGATGTCGATTTCTCGCATCACCAGGCGCTGAGAATCATAGATAGCGGCGAGATGGTATACAGCCACGAGGAAGAGGATGGTGAGAGACGAAAGCGCGACTCAACTCCTGGACCGAACGAAGAGGAGGAGCTGCTTGTCATTGAGCCGCCGCGCAAGAAACGGAGGCCGAAGTGGAAGACTATCTGATGCAACTACGTCGTCAAACGAAGTACAGTACATGTATTGACGCGAAGCGGACGCGAAAGCAAAGAGTATGAAGAAAGGCTGCATTACGGATCCTGATTACTAAGCTACATCTTGGCATCTACCAACTTCCCCTCTTGCTCTACATTACGGCTATGAAATATTATACACCATATGCATGAATCATTCAATATGTAGATTTTTGGCCGCCAGGACCAATCCGGTGCCAATGAGAAGATGTTTGCTTCGATGACACGAGCTGACGCAACCGACGTATGGCAAGGATGCAGGTAGCAAACAAAGCCGGTTATGCGGTGCTCGCACCGCTGAGCGAGCATACTTCACTTTGCTTTAAGAGGTCGATCTTCTCATTCGTAGGTCCCACACGCTTCTTGATTTCTTAGAACTTCTCATTACCACTTTTATGCGCTACTAGAATTTCAATCATAGTGCTACTAGGTCGCAACTCAGTGGTCACCCGGCTGCCAGGGAAATGGTAGTACATCGAAAACCCAAGGCTACTGACAGTGCATAAGTGCGGCATGGTACCCCTCAGGAGGTCAGCCTCGCAGTCGTTGGACGCAGATAACGAGGCTAGATTATAAGTTGTAGAGCCGACCTCCTCAAGCCTATCAGGCATCCATTTTCCGCCGCCCTATTACATACCAGGTCAACAATCATCTATTAACCACTCAATCAATCATCTCAACCGCGCTACTTCAGCAATCGATCAGTGCTACAACGTGCTACCACTACTTCAAGAGGTCACCAGGACATGACTATGCGCTGAATCACCATCGCTGAGGGCAACGATTGTGGGGATTGCTTACACAGGTGCTGGGAGATGCAGCAAGGCTTGCGCACAATCGACTTCTACTGCAGCAACTCGACATATCGTGAGACATATCGTGCAGACATCGGACTGGTCGACAGGTTGGAACCGCTGAAAGCGAAGGCATGATTCGTTCGGGGAACTCGGAACTGTCCTGGTCATACCATTCACGAGCAGTGAAGACCTTGTTTACGCTAGATCGGAACCTAGCTTGATCGACTCAATGAAATGCACTTCGCAAAGTTGGACACGAGAAGCTGTCGCAGAGTCACGCACAGCATGAGTGAAGCATCATGCAAATCACGGCGCAATCAAACTCACAGCTACATCGAGCCAGGGCTCTGTCACTGCGCGGTTACCCATTCAGCGTCTCTATTCTCGCGCTGTGTGATACACTCGAGTATCTCGGATGCATGATTGATATCCGGGACCATGTCACAAGCTCCTTCAACGAGACGCCCGGCATTGTTCTTCGTCAATCCGGAAGCGCTCCATAGGACGCTGGGTGGACCCTACTCGCTTGTGTTGGACAAGGCGCGTAGCTATCACAGCTCAATACTCTATTCAAGGGCTCCCGTTCGGTACGCTACCAGGACATGTTCTATATATATATATATATATATACGGTCAGGTAAGTGATATGGACAATCGCCATCATCAACTCACAGTTCTCCACACATCATTACAGCAATCACAGACTGACTCCACTTTTCACCCAGCAGAGCATTCACGATCCCAGCGATGTGTGAATATACCGGCTGGAGGTACTCTTGCGGATGCTGGCAGACCGAGCCGGTCGACAACGTCAGGCACTGCAAGAAATTCGCCGCTCAATGGGACTTCCGCCATCGCAAGCAGGAGCCGCCTGCGCAATGTGCGCTGACTCCGACGAACGCCGTCATTCGCAAGCTTGGCTATCGATGCCCCCGATGCCAGGCTCTGCAGGAGATCAAGAAGGAGCTCGGCGAGTCGGAGAAGTCATTCGTGGATCGCCTGTATCGAAAGATGGCAGAGATCCAGCAGCGCCACAGCGAGCAACCCTGGTGAAGCGGCAGGGCCTGGGTGTCTGTTGTTTTGGCGCCGTGGTTGGCGTGTCACGCTGGTATGTACCACCTACTTTCATTCTGCTTGCGCCAGTCCTGCACAACCACCGTTTACCACACCTTATCATAAGATGTGATACAGTCACCCATGGCAACGCACGGTGCTGTGTAGCATCAGCACTGATAGCAACAACATCAGAGCAATCAATGTCACTCTGGCTATCTTGCTGCGCGACAACGACTCCTTATTAGAGCTTCCTCCTCGTCATTGTGTCTTCGTTCATCCACTGATATCCACACAGCTCAGTCTCGACCTTCCATCAACGCTCGAGTCTTCGGTCACGGCTTCCTTTCCGCTCCACAAGCCACTCGACCAAGGGAAAGGCCTGCTACCTACCCCGTCTACCCGTCCCGGTTACCAATCCCAGCACCCATGTGTCAGTATCGGGTCCTCGTCTTTGCTTGCGGCCACACAGCAGACGGGCCAAGCAGTTATGGGCCATGCGAACGCGTGCTCCAATCAATCCGCGATGGCTTCCGCCCACAGCCCTGCGCAAGGACTCGAGAAACTGAAAACTTCGAGATCCTCGACTATAGATGCCCCAGCTGCGAAGCACGAGCGCGCGACCAAGCCAGATACTGCGGAAACCACCGCAGCTGCATCGAGCGACACAGAGACTTGACCAGGACGATTCAAAGGGAGTGGTACTCGATGGGTCGTTACTACTACGTGGCAGGCTGATCTAGGAACTGGGATTGTGCAGATGCAATGACTATGGACCAAGCACTGTATTACCCACTCATTGAATTAAAGTGCCCAAACTGCGAAGCACTGTCACGCGACCCACTGCTCCCTGGCGAGTCGCTCCATGTGTGGCAGAGTAATCACGGACTCCTGATGGGAATCGTCAAGTGCGAGTGGTTCAACAAAGACAGGTTTCACCTCGTGAAGAGTGATTTGGGCGAGCATCAGGACACCAGGAGGTATCACCGGGACTAGTGTGAGTGGGTTGGGCCAGAAGACATGACTCAATCGAGCTGGATGCGGGATTATAGTATGAGTGGAGTTCGATAGTAAACACCTCAATCCCGAAGGCTCTGATCTATATAGCCTCAACCGACTGTGTTTTGATCCCTCCGACGCGTAATTCTCATGGCTGACTCGACGCGTTGATCGCATGTGACAAAGATCTTCGTGCACGAGCTTTCGCAAGCTTGTCTGATGTGCTGTTGTAGGCAGTGTGACATAACCTTTTCGGAAGTATCAGAGTATTCACAGTCATAAGGACAGTTGACTTGTTTCGTCCTGACCCGATCCGCTTGCAGACGTCTTGTGACACGGTCGTCGAACCCGTGTGGGCGTGCACCGGGTCGAAAGGTGATACAGCGTGTCTCGACCGTGTTGCCAGGCTTACAACGGACAAGAGGTACGGGCGGCTCATGGCATGTCTTTCGAGACTCGTTGTGTCCGATAGATTCAACTGTCAAATGCACTGGATTTATGCACTAGGAAAATTCGCATAGATGGCTGTACGTGAGGCTCTTCTCTGCAAGCTTCTGCCGAACTTCGTAATCCCAGTGCCAATAGCCAGCATGGCTTGTGTTTTGAGGGTAGTGGCGCCTATTGTGTACCAAACTCCGCAGTGTGGGTATTGTTCTCTAGTCTTGAACATAGACACTGTTGGGTATCGGTGGTTTCGTCTTTGTTCGAACCATGTTCGCGCCCTGTCCATGCTGATGAAGAAGTCGGAGAGACACTTCTCGTCTTCAAAAATTCGGCGTATTCCCGCTATAGGGACATCATTGACTGTCCAGTGCTGAAAATCATAACCTAGTTCCCAGAGTAGTTGCCACGAGAACGTGCTACTAAATCAGGAGCTGTGTTTATCTCTCGGCGACAAAGTGAAGTGGGATCGAGGGTTTTGAAGTGGGATCGACCTTTAGTAAAGGGCTGTCGAGGGAGGTATCGCTGGAACTAGTATGAATGCAATGAGAGTCTATGGAGTGAAACTGGGTTTGAAGTGTGACTAGAGACTGATAGTAAACCATCCAGTGCTTTCGTGTACGCATGACTTGGTGTTGTGATTACCCTGACTCGTGATCTTCATGGCTGGCTGAACGCGTTGAACGCACGTGACACTTCGTGCTGTATTTGCCATGCTTCCTCTGCAAGTGACGCGACCGTCCGCTACCCCTGACGACTCTCTATATCGAGAGCGCGTTGCTGTTCTCCAGGCCCTGCACTGCGCAAGAGAAATCCACACAGATACACAGGCAAAGGTCTTCATGCATGTGCTTTTTCAACATGCGTGTACGATCATGTTCACACAAGGTGCCGTTCCAGCTTTCTGCCAACCCACGCCTCCCCCTGCTCACTCTACTCCGGTATCCCTCATCGATAGACTGTTAGATTCCGCCCCGAAAGCGCATACTCAGCCTTGATGCGCTCAAACAACTCGGTCCATCTCCTCGAACCCATCCGTCCTCCGGACCGGTGATCGATCTCGCAGTGCACGCATCGGTAGTCGAGCGTTACGAACTCGGTGTTGCCTTGATAGGGGCATACGACGGCCTGGGGTCTGTTGCGTGGATCGGCCATGAAGGCGGCGTAGGCGCTTCGGTAGCGCTCGCAGGCTACGAAGGGGTTGTCTTGTTGTGGCTTGAAGACGTGGCGGCAGGTGTAGCGCGTTGTTATGAAGTGGCACATGGTGATGTGAGGAGTTGCGGATGGGTGGTTGGGGCTTGCGGTGGTGATGGCAGGGGAAGATATATATATGAATGTACCGTGTATATACCTTTTGTCTTGAGGGAAAGGGTATCGACTCCTGATATGACGAGCAAACGTATGATGGAATACGTGACACCGAGTTGTATCACAGTCAGCCTCCATCGCGAAGCGCCCGTGTAGCCATAGTTTCGTGACAGAACATGTGATTACCAGGCATGTGGTATCAAACGATTGTAGTACCAGAGACTTGTGGTTGAAATCGTGATTGCCGAGTCAGGCACCTGCTAGGCTGTGCTGTTACACCTGGGTCGAACCGTCGCACTGCGGCTCGCTCGATTTGCTGAGCACACCATTTTTGTGCCTTCGTCATACAAGAGCGCGGCGTGGAATAGTATGGGCTATTCGTTTCAGATCACGAGGTGTATCAGGATAATTTCTGTGACCGTATGATGAGAAGGTAGAGGTTGGAAGAAGATTTGACGCTAACTATGTATGGCTAGGTTGTGACAGAGGTGAACGCCGTCACCGCTTGCGTGTCTGAGCGCTTCACTCCACGTCGTCTCTGGCTTCGTGCGCGTAGCCTGGAGGGACGCCCAGACTGATCCTCCTTGATGCAGCTCACGCTGGCTGTTATCCATGCCATCACGCCGAGGTAGGTGAATGAAGATGACTATGGCAGACATGCTGTGCACTCGTGCCACGGGGCACGAAAATCAGGGTAGTACTGATGTCACACCAAGCGACCCTAAGCATAGTCAACAAGTGAATGACGGTCATTTAATGAGGTATGCGCAGCCATGGTTGATCCTCGCAACGCGCTCTGTACTGGTCTTGCCACATGCGAATGAGCATTTTTGAGCAGTTTCGACCTAGTACGTGTAGCGACAACTTATATATTGGCCCTATCGCATCCTATCATGCTCACCACTCTCAAAAACACATCCAGTAAATACCATCAAGTATTCCTCACGATCGACTATCTCCGATTGGCAGTTCAACTAAGCTATTATACCAACGATTACTACCAACAACTCACATCCAAGATGTGTGTCAACAAACGCCTCGTGTATCTCTGCAACCACACGGGCGACTACGTGATCGAGTCATGCGACGTTCACAGCTCAGCTCGAAAGAAGTATCTGAAAGCGATCGAGGACTTCCAAAGAACAAGTGTCACAGTCCAACCATGGTTCACCCACCCTGAACCCGTGCCATGCGAGCCTGCGCCCAATGTTGATGTCGAATGCACCGCGCCTTGTCGATCATGCGCTGCGATTGGAGACCGCGAAAAATACCAAGCCAAGTTGCGAGGATACGACGCTTAGAAGGCAAAGTTGCCATTGTTGCCATTGGAGCTCACGAAGGAAGACGGTACAAGCACAAAAGGCTTTGAATTCGGTCGTGACAGGCCTCATAGGGGAATGGACGGGAGTGGGTGAACAATCTCTTGCAGGGCTAACAGGGGAATGTACGGGAGTGGGTAAACAATCTCTTACAACGCACGCTTGATTGGACCAAGGAAACACAGTTGGATCGATGGACTGATGGATTGATGGAGTGATGGAACCTCGTCGATAAACAAGCGAGGGTGGTGTATAGACGGTCATTTTTTGTGTCAGATGAATAGGCCAAGCAATGAGAATGGAGGTTGGAAAGCCGGGGTTCAGCCTTGATTGTGCACGTGATCGCAAAGAAATATCGAACTCTACCTCGATACCGACCTTACCCAGAGCATCTTCTCGCATGTGGCGCCGTACTCAGGGGAGCACGTATGGTAAGGTACAATTCAATCTGCCGCCGACGTCGAAAGTTGACATTGATCGATCAGAGCCACCGGGGTATATCTGCCAAGTTGACAATGACACCGAGCGTCCCTCCTGTGATAGTCAATACAGAGCATACTACAAGTACAGATAGAGAAACTTTACTCTGTCTGCATCTTGGATTTGCTTAACCCGTTGTTTCAGTGCTATGAACTCCTTCATCTCAGCAATCTCCTGTGCTAAGCTTCGAGGAGGTGGAAGCTGGGCATGATTATTTGTCATTGCTACTGGATTCGGGGAGCCTGTCTGTGGGACTCTGACTCTGTTGCCCTGTACCTCTGCAAGCGGTGCACGTGCTGGGGATCGTTGAGGAGGTTGTTCGGGTTGTAGTGGCTTTTGCGGTATAGGTTCAAGCAATCTTGGACTAGGTTGTATGATTCGACGCGGAACCGTGATCCGGCGAGCCGCCATGAACTTGAAGCAGGTTTGGGCTTCTGTTACACTTGGGCCTTGTGTATCGTCGCACGAATTAAGAAGCCGATGGGAGCCGATGTACCCTCGAGTCGTATGTCAGCATGTTATCGGCGAGCGTGTGAAAAGCATTTGGCGAGCAGCAAACATTGTGTGTGTGAGCTTTAGCATGAATGTCGATGATCAGATCGCAACTCAGCCTTACCCGTACACACCTCTCCTTGCAATATCTGCCAATCTGAGCATAACCGCCATCACTCTCCGTCAAATGTGTAAATGGACAGCATGCAAATACACCTGTGGCCACGAAGGACCCGATGCAGTGCGCTCAGAACATTTATGTGACGATTTCCTCGTTCGCATGGACGCGCATAAAGCAAACCCACATACGAACGCGATACCGACTAGATGCCCCATCACTCGCTCGGGCGCTTGGCGCAACTTCGAACCGATCCCTATGAAGATGCCCTGTCCAGCGTGCTGGAGCTCTTCTTTTTGGCAAGACAAGTCCACGGATGCGAAGTCGTTGAGTCGCGGACATCATGTTGGTTGACGGCCTGGTTGTGTCTAGTGGTTGTTGGATGATTTTGCGTACAGCGGGAGGTCGATGCGGGGTTTTCTGGCTTGAAGTACATGGTACCTTCTTGCGGAGCCTGCCGATGGAAAGTCGATTGGCGAGTGTACAGTGAACTGCGTGCATAGATGCAGATATCTTATTGTTGTTTCACTCAGTACGTGAATAAACCCGTGTTCGGAGTGTGGATCCCCAAGATACTGATCAGGAATCCAAGACGTAGTTGAAAAAGCGATCGTGACTGGAGACTAGGATCTGCTATCAAAGGTTACTAATTAGTGGTCATCAAAGCCGTACCTCACTAGATTATTCAGCCGTACCTCACTAGGTTTGTTTTGCCAGCGCTTTCCGTCGTGCCGCAAGCGCCAGCGCCTTGTTTCAAGATCACGAGTGTCTCCACGCAATATCGCGTTGACAGCACATGACCGCTCGTGACAAGGCTGTAGGGCATCAACATGCTTCGAATACTGTTTCCCAGCCCTCCGATCTCAGACTTCGGCGTGAGATCGATCATTGTGTTTCGTAATAGCCACATCAAATCATCGAAATCGAACTTACGAGTCCTATTCAAAAAACAACACTTTAAAGAAAATCAAGATGTGCCAATGGAAACAAAAGCGCTACTTATGCGCCCACACTGAACCCGCCATCTTCTACACCCACTGCAAACCATATCTCGATAAGCAAAAGACTTACATAGGAGATCGAATGCAGAGTCCCAAGCCGAAAGTCTGCGCTCCATTCGAGAATCCCAGCTCGCCACAGGGCGTACGCGACACGAACATCGAGACTCAGCCTGTCGGAAGCGTCTGTCGGTCATGCTCGGAACGTCAGAGCACCGGACGTCGTCCCTCATGGAAGAGTGAAATATCAATGCGTTGACGGAAGGAGGTTGTGAATGGCTGTGTGGTTTGTTACAGTCTCGTCCACTGCGTGTCCGGGTTCAAGGACGTTAGTAGCTCAGCAGTCATGTTGGATACTGTAACTAGCGTGTTGCCGATTTGTATCGATACCCTTTCACGTAAAATGATCATGGCGTGCACTACCGTTGAGGTTCATGAGAGTGCACGCACGCCGAATCGAAGGGGCAGTTTTCGGCGTTAAGCGTAGGTGCAACATGTACCGAGTCCCTGTGCTTTAACGTATGTAGCAAACAGAGCAGTAGAACCCAACCTCTTCCTGTGATTGGTATGATGAGGTCGAGGTATGGAAGCAAACAAAAATGTCGTCGTTTCGAAATCTAGTACAAGGATTCAGCACTTGTGCTGTCCAATCAGGACTGAGCACGAAGGGTGTCGGCTGTCGTACAGCAAGCGCTTTTAGATGTGTCCAGAGTCGCACATTGTGCTGTGTATACCAACGAGACGATCGCATAATGCTGCTCGTATAGCTTGATAATATGTGCCATGATTTCCTTGCTTTGAGTGCAAGATAAGCGATGTGTATATATACCATCAACGCTGCCTTGTCTGATCTGGGATAGCAAGAAAGAGCCGTCGCAGAGAACTAATCGTCCACAATCAAAGCCATACCACAACCAAGTCGATCACCAAAAGCTTGCCAAGCCTTCTCACGATGTGTGTCTGGCTCATACACTGCTGGGCTTGCCGCCATCGCACCCGGGCCTACATGGTACCAGAGAACGAGTGCTCAAAATTCCGTCGACGAGTGGAAACATGGCGCGCGAACCACTGTCAAGGGGCGAGGCCCCATCCCTGCAACGGATCGAGACCAGAGGACGTTATCGAGGTGCACTCTACCGAACCTTGTGCGACTTGTGCGCAACTATGGAAGGAGCAGCAGATCTGGGAGGATATACGGAGGACAAGTCGGCGGAGTTGATCCCTGGTTGATGCCAACGGGACCGAAGAGAGACGCAATCGCGAAGGTGGTACGAAAAGATGTGGTACTCGAATGGTCGGGATGCAGATGCACAGTGCCTAATGCCGTAGTGGAGGACCTCTGAGAGTAGCAAACATTGCAAGCGTTCTAGCAGTTCGTAGTGCAGGTAAATTGCTGGTGCATCAGAGCAATCTTTGGGTTTTCGTGCTTCGAGTAGGCGCATTTCCGATAGTTGATAGCATGCCGCGGATCTATACGCATATGCAATGCTGTGCTCGTGTCTTCAGTGACTGCGCTTGCTGCATCGAGCAAACAAGTGTTTGAGCATGGCAGTACAAATACCGTGCTCAACTCGCACAGCCTTTGTGAGAGTCCAGGATAGGTTTGTGTACTATTATCTGCATGTGGTGCTCGTGCCGCTCCAGCCACCACGTTATCGACTTGATCGCGGTGGTAAAGTGGTAGTCAGTCTGGATATATATACTCGACGTCTTGCGCTGGAGAAGAGCCTTCTTTCCGCATCGACATCTGAATATTCGAAAGCCTTCGAGATGTGCCGCTATCTCATCGAGACATTCCACTGCGGCTGCGTCACGGGACCGACTTTTATCTCGCCGTGCCCCGTGTTCGAATCGGACAGGAACCGTTGGTGGAGTGAGCACCCTGCAGGTGACGCACCGGGCAGGCCCAAGATATGTGAGCCTTCGCATAAGAACATCCGAAGGCAAACGACATCAAATAACTGCCCGAACGGCTGTGTTCGTCCCCGCGAGGGAGAAGTCCGTAAAAGGCTCTCAATCATTCACGAAGAGTCCGCCCGAACTGCTGCATCGGAGCAGGATGTCATCCAGGAGGAACCAGAACTTGAGCCAACTATCGAGGAAACCGAGGAGGACGACGAAGACCGCGGAACAGTCTTCGAAGAGGACGACGACTGGCAGCCGCCCCTTTCGCCGGCCCAAGCCACGGTGGGATCAGTATGCTCGCAAGACAGCAGCGAGTGTTCTCAGGACAGCTCTGCCTCGTGTCGATCAGAGTACTCGGCCGAAATCCCAATCGGCATTTCCAACAGCGTCCGTCAAAGAGTGCAAAGGCCTCCTATTCCTCAGTCACCGTCGTATAGAGACGCGAGCCGATTCGAGACCGAAGTGGCAGAATCACGGCCTCAGGTACCACAGCGAGCGGCCAGAGCCAGGCGACGCGAAATGGTACAGAGACGACCGTCGCCTATACTGAACGCGTACTTCGGGAGGCCAGCAGAAGAGAAGCCATTCCGAAGACGTTCTCGACGCTTGGAAGGTGGTTGAATTGTGTTGCAAGGGACCGGGGCATGAGCAGAGAGTTGCAGTGTAAATAACGAGATATCATTGACCCGGATAGAACATCATCACGACACTCAACGCGCTTTTATTCGTTGGTGACAATAATAATATTGAAATCAAGCACGTGAAGCTGCAGCTCGTGCTTACTCAGCGCCATCTCCCCGAGCCTCGGTACCTACCCCGGATTGCGGGGATAGGGTGACCCATATCAACTTCCCCATGACTTCGTCTCGTGGCTACAGAAATACTTTACAGCAATTGCCGTCGAAAATTGATACAATATGCCGACAGCTATCACAATCAAAGGACCGGCAGGCAAGCCGGGCAAGGTGTACTATGACCTCGAAAAGATCCAAGTAAGCCTCACCTTCCTCAAAACCGAACATCCCCGCATCAACCATTGCCCTCGAGAACCAGCAATCTAAAACCTATATCTAACGAACACAAACCCCCTCCAAGTCCCCGTCCTCAAACGAAGTGACAGTCCGCCTCCTCGCCTCCGCGCTAAACCACCGCGACCTCTTCATCCGCCAACACCTGTACCCAGGCACAACTTTCGGCGTCCCGCTCCTCGCCGACGGCTGCGGCATCGTGACCTCCACGGGAGACTCCGCCGCCGCAAAGCAATGGGCCAACAAGCGCGTGATCCTGAACCCAGGTAAAGGCTGGCAGTCTGATCCCGAAGGCCCGGAATCACCGTCCGGCTACGCCATCCTCGGCGGCACGAAGACGAACCCCCTCGGCACGTTGACCGATGAGCTCGTCATCGACGCCAGTATGCTGGAGGAAGCACCGCGACACCTCAGCGCCGCTGAAGCCGCTGCGCTGCCTTTGACGGGTCTCACGGCGTGGAGGGCTACGGTCACGAAGTCTGGCAACTGCAAGGCGGGGCGCAATATTCTGATCACGGGTATTGGAGGCGGCGTCGCGATTATGGCGCTCTTGTTTGCTGTGGCGGCGGGCGCGAATGTGTTCGTTACGAGCGGCAGTGAGGAGAAGCTTGCCAAGGCGAAGAAGTTGGGGGCGAAGGGCGGCGTGAGCTACAAGGACAAGGATTGGGATAAGAAGTTGAAGGGCATGTTACCGAAGGACAGGGCTTATCTGGATGCGATCATTGACGGTGCTGGTGGAGATGTTGTTGAGAAGGGGTCGAAGTTGCTCAGGGTAATTTCTGCTGTGACTCAATGGCTCGAGACGGGACTAATGAGATTCTAGGCCGGAGGTACGATCGTGGTGTACGGCATGACTATCAGCCCCAAGATGCCATGGCTCATGAGCGCGGTGCTCAAGAACATTGACTTAAAAGGCTCGACGATGGGCTCGAGGAAAGAGTTCGCCGAAATGGTCGAGTTCGTCAAGAACAAGCAGATCAAGCCCGTCGTGTCGCGGACGGTCACCGGGCTCGACAACTTTGACGGCATCAACGGTCTCTTCGAAGACATGAAGAACGCTAGCCAGTTTGGCAAGCTGGTGATCGAGATCTCCAAGGAGGATGCAAAGAGCAAATTGTAGATATTGCGAACGCCATGTATGACTTATGCACCAATCTTGAAAACTTGCGTGTACGTCCCGTGGGTTTGAGAAACTTTCATGTTGTATGGAGACCACAGCTCTAGCACGCGATTCCAAATACTACCCGGTAAACCATCAGCCTACTGAGACAAGAATTTGTAGATCATTCACGGCCCATATTGGCGGAAATTCAATCATCATACCAGGGTATCACCGAAGCTCTAGATCTGCCTTCCATGTGTCTCTGATCCTCGCCCAACAATGCTTTACATTTCCATCTCATCTCCCTGCCCACCCTTCTTCCGCGCCTCCTCCATCTTCTTAGTCGTCCGATCCTTCGCCTCTTTGACCCAACCATCATACGTCCCCTCCTGAGTCTTCTGCGCAACAACCCCTTTCAGCACCTCTCCAATAAACCCCACAAAATTATGTCTCCTAAGCGCGTTCTCCCACTGCCACTGCCGTCTCTTATGCTCCTCGTTATACAGCATCTGCTCATCACCGTTCTCCCTCGCCACCTGCCTGAGGTCCTTGCACATAGCCAGCAGATTGAACCTGATCTCATGCGCCGGGTACCGCTCTATCCTCTTCTGCAGGACAGGGATGATTTTCTCCGGAAACTCCTGCGCGCCGCACTTTCCGTGGTTGATGGGCGCGGGCTGCAGGCCGTCGAGCTCGTACAGTGTGCCGTTGATGCTGGTGTAGGCGATGAAGTGGTAGACGTCGTCGTCCTCGGTGGCGTAGCGGGTCTCGTCGCTGACGAAGGGCGAGGAGCGCGCGAACGAGTTGTGCACGTCGCGAATGAGGTCTGAGTTTGAGAGCGCTTCGCCTCGTAGCTGGGCTGGTCAGTATCCTATCCCCCTACTTGACTGGTATGAATCTCTGGGAGACTCACGTCTGCTGGGAACGCTCGTGTGAATTCTCTGAACTCGCCGAGCGGTCCACCGATTTCTACTCCTTCTCCTTGCTTGTTCAGTAATACACTCAGCAAAGCCTGTGTACCGCATGCATTCTGTATCGTCTGCGCCGCGAACCAAACTCCGCCTTCCTCGCCTGTGCTGCCCTTTTCTACCGCCTCATGGTCAAACGTCCCGTCTTTCGGTACACTTGTTGGTTTCTCGCCTGTTGGATACTTGAAGAGGAAGATAACGCCTAAAGCGTTAAGTTGCTGTAATGTGCTGCTGTCGAGTGAGACGAGTTCTTCGAACTGCACATTCTTGACTCCGAGATTCTCGATCAGGTAGGTAAAGACGCCCTTTGAGTGGTGTCAGTGACTTTTTGCTCGAGACTGAAGGAGGTGAACTAACAGCGTCTGATTCTATTGTGTTCCAGCCCCCAGACATTATAAATTGCGTGTAAGATGGATGTGTATGTATGGTGTCGCGTGGTGTCAACTATTGATCACTTTACGATTTGGGGTTCAGCTTGGGGAATGAAAGCTCAGCTTCACCATCACGTCATGGCTCACAGAGGCATTCACCTTTCGAGCATCAAACCTTCGTCTTAATGACGGGTGTCGAACAGATCATGGAAAGATTAAGGTAGCGAAGGTAAAAGAGGAGCTTGATGTTGATCATTTGTCGTTATAAACAATATTTCAATAATGTACCCCTGTTCATCATTACAAATGACTATATATCATTTTTATATCCTTTTCGAAAACGCCACGCAATATGCAAACTGAAATCAATCCATCATCTACAACTGCCCACTAAGAACGGCCTCAGTGGCACTACCAATGTAGGCTCTCTTAGGGTCAAGAGGCATTCCGAAACGTCTCTCGAGCTCTGCCTTGACTCCCTTCTTGGTGATGGTCATGAGATCAGCCTTTGACAGAATGTCGCGGATCTCAGCCAGAAGCTGGTCGTCACTTGGCATATTGGCAAAGTCGTTCATCTCCATCTCGCTACCTACGAAGCTCTGTGCGAGGCTGTTCCTGCTGAACTCGCGGGGCATGGGTGGAACGCCGAGCGAGCTCATTGGACGCGATGGTGGGTACTCGTACACACTGGCAGCAGGGTACTGTGACTTGGTCGCGTAGGTGACACCTGACACGACTGATTGGTCGTCACGTGTGGTGTGGGCCTCCCAAAGCTCCTGCTGGTATTCCTCCCACTTCTTGCGAGGAATTTGTGCTGGATCAAACTTGCCTTCGGTAGATACGACGACCTGCTCACCCTTTTCACCGACAATGACACGGGTGCTTCCCCAAGAGAAATCGTCCATGTGCCAGAATGCATAGAGTGGAAGACCGAAAGCAAAGACCGGCGTGGCAAGAATGTAAATAAGCATCCATCCGATCATTTCCCACTTGCGGCGAGCCAAGAAAATAATCGCTTGAAGACCGTAGATGGCACCAAGTAAGATGAAAGCTGTGATTGGAACCGCGCTTGGATCTTCAATGATACGGACAATCAAGTAGACGATGTATCCAACGATGACAGGCTGGACGATAGTAGAGAGCAAGTCCAGGAAGACGACGAATCTCATGCTGAAACAGAAGAAACCGCAGTGGTGAGCCAGAGGAAGCAATTCGATCAAGTTGTGGACGGTACTGTTGATCCATCTACGACGTTGCGACATGAAGACGGTCCAGCTGTCAGGAGCGATGGTCCAGGCGTGAGCGCGGAAGATATACTTGGTCTTGTACTTGGGATGGTACTTCATCAAAAGCGTAGTGAGATAACGATCCTCACCCAAGTGAAGCAGGTTCTTCATGTGTAAAGTGTCGACGCGAATCTCGGCATAGTCCTCTACAATCTCCTTGGAGACGAAGAGCGGCTTGCCGGAGTCGGCAGTTCTGAGGCGGTACATCGAGAAACAACCTGGTAAACAAGTGACCGATCCGAAGAGCGATTCAAATGCCTTGGTCAAGTTGTGAGAGATGTAGTATTCGTAGACCTGAATCATGGTGACAATCGAAGATTTGGCGTTTGTCAAGGCCGTCTCACCACAGACACCGATCAAGCGTGTGTCGTGCAAGAATGCTGCAACCATGCGAGTAGCTGAGTCGGGTGCCACGACCGTATCGGCATCGATTTGCAGAAGATATTCGTAAAAGGTAGGATTGACACCAATAATGTTCCGTATGTGATGGTGCATCTCGAGCTCCATGGGGTTCATTGGTAGGTTGTAATGAACGCGGTTGAAGAACCTCATGAGGACCATCTGAGAATCACGCTTTCCACGGTTACCAGGACGCCCAACCTCGGAGGGCTTGCCAACCTTGACAACCACCAAGAAAGGCACGATGTGACCTCCGACTTCATACAGACCGGAGTAGATTTTGCCCATGTTGTGCTGCTTTTGACCTTCGCCCAGACTTTCGAAGCTGAGAGGTTCGGGATCGACATTATCTGGCACACCAAGAATATCAAGAACAATGCGCGGTGTAGGCCTGTCGTTGCCCTGTCCGATAATCATACCGTCGCAGATGATCAAGAGTAGTTTACGCTTGTCGTCGTATCTCATACGGGCGGCCGAGTCGATAGCACGACGTAGAGAGTCTTCATCTTCGGTATAAGCTGGGACGGTGCAGATGACAAACTTGTCTAGATTCTCTGGCGTGTTCTTCTTGCCGAACTGCAGAGCGGCCAAAAACTTGACTCCGATGACGGTAACCAACATCAGAGAAATGGCGAGCAGGAAATATGTCGAGAATACACAACGAACCGAGTTTCGAGTGTCGACGTCTCCGACGTAGAACAGGTTGTTCATGCACAGCTGCATACGACTTCTGAGCGCAGGGTCGAGAGGCAACGCTTCCCAGTACTGCGAAACATCCTGTCCAGCTCTTTGCTGGAAGAGGTCGACGACGGTCTGGTCCATAAAGTTGGAATTGGGAGGTGGAGAGGCCGGAGCTGTACCTGGTGGGTATTGCGGCGACCGGCCTCCAGTAACGTAAGTGGTGAAGTCGTATACCTTGCCATTAATAGAGGCGATCGAGTTGGACTTGGTGGCAAGTGTCTTGATGTATGAAGCCGGGAATCCGACGTTACCCTTTCCGAAATTCGACTTGAGATAGATCAGTTGTTCGGTCAACCAGTCCGGGCGAGAGTCGTTGGTCGCCCATCTGAAGTCGTGGTATCTCGCATTCGGGTCGTTTGCACTAGCGATGGCGTTTACTCCGGAGTAGTTGAAGGTGTTGTACGACAATTGGACAGCTGGATCGATTCCACTCTCGTTCACGCCCTGGCACATGGCCGAGACCTGGACCGGGAACAAACTTGTCGCGTCAAGACCGGCGTATTTCTGCAAAGCGGACTGAGGAACGATGCTAGGATAATGTACTGGGATGAAGGCGCCGAGATCGAAGACGACACCACGAATCGAGGCATAAGAGTTTGCACCATTCTTACCGTTATGGCTGGTCAGCTCTGCGGTCGAGAAGACGTGCTGAGTTGGACAAATAAGTGCAGGGAAGCCAACTGTATCATGTCAGAAAATATCATTGTCATGGCTGAATGGACTTACCCATGATGAAGACGACAAAGGCACAGCTCAACCAGATGAGCAAGTTGATAGCCAGCTTCTCTCGCCAGGCAATGCGGACATCCTTGCGAGGCATCTTGTTGACGATTCTAATGACAAAGTCGGGAATGTACCATGTCATGAAGTAGACGATGGCCATCCACCTCTTTCGACTGCCTGAAACAGGAAACTCATCGATAGCTGCCATCTTCGCATCGTTGCCCTTCTCAGCGAGCTCTTCTCGTGTCTCAAGGTTACGGAACATGTCTCCATGATTCAAAGCAGACGCTCCGGCATCTGACTTTGCATCCAGATCTCTGCTTCCAAAATAGCCGGCAACCTTGTCGTCGGTATAGTAGTTCACAGGCGAGGCGGAGCGGGAGCCAAGGAGATGCGCCCTGGAGTCACTGTAGTTAAGAGCGTCACCAGGAGTGAGGTTGTCGGCAAATGGAGATTCATCAAGGTGACGACTGCCAGCCGGACCGATCTCTGGGATGCGCGCTACCTGTCTCCAGCAACGCTCGCTCAAGAACACACCAGTGGTACCGACGCGTGCCTCGTTCCCGGGCCAGCTCCTTTCATCGACGATCATTTCAGCCTTCTCACGGTTTCCACCGACAATAGAGGTATCGCCTTCGGCAAGTCCAAGGAACTCGCTAAATGGCAAGAAGATGCTAAAGTCCGCATTTCGCAGACGCTGACTGATTTCAGCAATTCCAAAGGTTTGAATCTGCGCCTTTACACATTTGCTGTCGAACTGATTGGCGAGACGTCGATCATTTGGTTTCAAGCAGAACACAAAGTATGGGTTTGTTGAAGGCGCTGTGAGCGTCTTGTTGATATTGTCCAGACTGTTGAGAAACTGGGCTGCAGCGCCAGATTGCTGCCACGAGTCGGGCTTGCCAGATCTTGAAACGCTTCGGACACCCGAGTCGCTTTCATCGTCCTCGTAACGAGCGCCGAATCTTGCAGGCCTCTCGTTTCTGCGCCTAGCCATACTTGGTACGCGAGACGGCTTGGAAGATACCGAAGCTTGAAGAACTGCTGTCCGGTCTTTTGGATGTTGGATCTTGTTGAGAGCCTCTTGGCCGAACAATTCACTGACAAAGGTACTGGTGGTGGCGTTAATGAGATTCATCAAATCTCCTGAGATGCTCTCGCCGTTGGCTTCCAGGAGGCCTTCGGCAGGGTAGTCCACTTCGCCAGCAAAGTGTCTCACGGTGAATGAAGCAGCCGAATTATGGGTCGCGAAATTGCTTCCCGGCACAACTGCTGTGGCGCGGCTTATCTCGATGGCCTGGTTCTTGTTGTCGAAGCGTTTGCGAAGACTCTCAAGGAATTTATCGTCGGACTTGCCACGGCGCATTTGGTCGTCAAGAATACTCAAGAGACCGTTGCCGGATTTCAGAAGACCTTTGACGGCATCGGAGTTGTCAAAGTAACTCGTGGCTGGAACTTGGACTTCTTCAGCTTCCAAAAGTTCGGCCTTGCGCTCGAAGAAGCTTTGAAGGCAGAAGTTGTAGAGAGACTCGGAAGCGGAGTTGTTCAAGAGTTGATCCAGTGTAGAACCAGTCGATGAGCTTTGACTGAAGCCGGGGAAATCAACGATAGAAATGGTGTTTCCGATAGAGTCTTCGGCGGCGCACAGTTTTTGGTTAACGCGCTCCATAACAAAGGCAACCAGAAGAGAGTAGAGGGTACGGGCGAGTTCGTCGGCGTTCTCGCGGGCACCCTTGGGATCCAGCATAACGGTGACACGCTCTTTGCCTAGCGTCTTTGTACGGTATCCGAGACTCTCCTCCAAATTACTTTCGCCAACACCAAGAAAGGCGGCGATGGTAGTAAGAACCTCTTTATTTTTGACGGCCGTGACAGACTCGCCACCTTCGTGAGAGTAACCACCGCTGTCATCAGGAGCTGGAATGGTGGACTGTGTAGTGGTGAATTCGAGCTGGCCAATGTGCAGGATTACAGCAAGGACTTCGCACATACGGGCGATTTCTTCGCGCGGGAACTCTAACTTTCTGAGAGCCGTCTTGAAGTGCTGGAAGCCTTCGAGATCGTTGACACCAACCTTGAGCTGACTGGGGTGGCCAAGATATCTGTATCGCTTTGGACCTCCCGAGTGTCTGTGGCTGGCAGGATTGACGGAAAAGCCGCTTGCTTCCTCCAGACCCAGATGTTCCTTTTCTGCATCGCTGGTACCGACGAGAAGATAGTACAGAATATGAAAGTTCCGCTCGCCAGGTGGAACGGTGGTGACGCGGCTACGTTCGAGGCGGTGGTCGAGGAGTTTACCGCCAATTAATGTCGGGTGGACAGAGGAGTTTGTGTCGTACTGCAGCTCGTAGAAAAGGCCTGCTTTGGATGCTGTGGTGGTAGTAACGGACTTGGTAGTGGTCAAACTGTCAAAGACAAAGGCGGCGTAAGACAACTTGTTGGACAACGGGGTTGATGTGATGTTGAGGAGGGATGACAGCAGATGGGATCGAACTGTGGTTTTGCCAGATCCGCTCTCTCCCAAGAAAACGATGGCCTGATTCTCCTGCCTCGCCGCCATCCTTGTCAGCGCCCTTTGTGCAAGCTCTTCGGCAGCAGCCATGGCGCTGCCCTCTTTGCCGCCATTTGGGCCCTTCGAAGAGGAGGTGTAGTTGTTGATCGAGATAATGGCGTGTGACGAGAGTCGGGCAGTAGGTTCTGATACATGGAATCTGCTGGCCAGATGAGATGTCAGATGGGCGTCGGACTGCAAATGTGCGGGCAGCGAAGGAAGCGATGCCGTAGCATGCTGAGGATGTGTGCCACTAGCCATTGCGGCCTGGCTGTGAGGAATACGGTGGCAGTAGATGCGGTATCAAGAACGACCTGATGATTCGAGTGTCTGAACGAGAGACTTTGCAATGTCGAGGACGCCTCAGACGGCGGTCCTGTCTGAACGGTCGTCGAACGCGTGAACGAAGCGAACGGTGGCTGGACTAGAAACGATGGTATTATTAAAATGTATTTTTTTCAAGGCTGGATGGACATGAACACAGCTTGTTGCAGGGTGAGCAACTGAACGATTCGGTGGATGAAGGTCAGTAACAAGCAGTCGGTCTGGTCAGAGTCAACTCGTGGTGCATCAGGCGCATATTGAAAGTGCTGTACTCGCTGTAGAGTTCGCCGCCCCTTGACCAAAAAATGTACTAACGTCGTAAATACGGCGGGGGCTGCGGCGCAGCTCGCCGCTCGGCACCGGCTGATCTGTGTGTCGCGTCGCGCTACGTCTACTATGGAAGTCCCGAAACAACGATCGTGCCTGCCTTTCCGAAAAGAATATCTCAAATGTGGGGTAGTTGTGTGCGAGGCGAATAATGTAAGGATGAAACAGCTTACATTAATTATCTCCTTTTGTGACAGGAAAAGGTCCTTCTTTACTCACTCAAACCACACCATCGTCTAGGCCTGATACAAATACACCACATCATGCAAGGCGGTCATCAGCTGAGGTTGCTGTGGTGCTTTGTTGAGCCTGTTCTGCCTCATGCAGGGCTGCCGTCAAAACAATGAATTTATTCATCGCTCCATACGAGATCCGGGACGCTAAAGTCAGACGTGCATGGGGCCGCGAGAAGATCAACAAGCAATTGTTGTTGTTTTTCAAGCCACGCAGAACTGCTTGATAATTAATGCTGAATCGCGACGATGGTCGGATCTAAAATGGAGAGAAGAAAATACATGTAGACCGTCATACATTGCGTACATGTACGATATGTGTAGTGTCCCGTGGCCGCCCCTAGCCTTTGGGCCATTCGCCTCCACCTGAGACGCTTGGGCTCTCATGAATCTCGCGGTGAAGACGGGAGACGGTGTTCGTTTTATGCATAATGTAGGGCAACTTTACCGGTAGACCGCGTCCAAAAATAGCTTGACAGTGGACGCGTCACCTCAGGCCGATTGAAAGCCCTACACTGGGAACATTGCTCGGTGAGGCAAACCAGATGTTCAGCACATAGCCTCTCCTTGAATCATTGCTGGCGGAGCGTACAAGAAGCCTGGTAATGAAGCAGCGGTCGTTGTGTGCGACAGCCTCGTTAGGTGCGTCTTGTGCCTATGGGAACAGTCCAGTTCGGTATAGATACATGCAGGACTTCTGCCGGGGTAAGCGTTTCTAGCTGGGCGACGCGCTCTAGCTTGAACCTTCCATTTGTGGCGCGGTGGCACGGAATCCTCCACTCATTCAATCTTCCAGTCCCTAACCTCAATGGAGTAAAGCATCAATGCATAGCGTCTTCTTCGACTGGAAGTCACTGTAATGCTTCACTGAAGGGTGTCGTTTCGCCTCTTGTCTACTCGTTATTGTTCCAATTCATAGACCAGCGCTCCATTTCAGGCATCTGGTCTCTGAGCATTCACCTCTTTCGATCCACAATCGCTTCATAGTCTTTCGCTGTCCACCGCTTCGACACAGCGACAGCCCTTCAACGTATCTTCAGGGGTGCCTGACCGTTTGCTGTCTTCCAGTCTCACTCATACAACGCGCAGCACGCTCAACAAATTCCAACTCCATCTGCTTGTCTTCTATACGCACACGATTGCAAACAACATCTTAACCTGCCCGCTCCGGGCTGTTCGTGCCAAACCCATCCCTCATAATGGCGGGCAATCAGAGCCGTATGTCCATGTACTCGACTCATTCTGCTGCTGCTCCACGGCTACCGCATCAGCCATCTGCTCAGCTTTCGACTACGACACTTCTCAATGCACTTCACAGTAGCTACACATCTGGTCGCCCGTATGGCTTGGAGGCGAGCACCAGCGTTGCTGTCAACACCTGGGTCACCGCACTGAACGAAGGTGTGGTCGATGCTGAACTGGGCAGAAGAGCTTGGGAACACGCGCGGAGAAGGGCAGAGGATGGCTGCATAATCTTGGGATCTTCACACGACTCGACGCCGTCTCTGCTCGTTCCATTCGTTTCGACTCTCCCTCTCTCCGTCCCGGCCAGCTTCTACACCGCCTACAATGCACTTCGCCCTTTCCTTTTCGCCGTTACGCCTAAGAACCCGTCTTGTCCGCGCTACACCTCGCTCGCCGCGACCCTCACTCTTTCTCTGACTGGAGATTTGACGGGAGCCTCGTTTGCCCTCTCGGCCTCCGGTATTGATACAAAGACTGGTCTGACACAGCTTCCCCCTCGTCCTGGTCACCGTGCTTTCGACGTCTTCTACTACCTCCTTCAGAGCGCCACTGCGAAGGAGCGCGAATATCTCGAGCTGCGAGATCCAAGCACCTACTCCTTGCTGAGAAAGTCCGAGACCTTTCAGCCGCCTTCATATCTACCTACCGCTGACGACGCCGCCTCGGCCGAAGACTTCAGGGATTCTCTCAAAGCCATCGGCATCAAAGGGGCGTCTCTTCGCAGCCTGTTTTCCGTATTGGCAGCTATCTTAAAGCTGGGGGATGTTCTCGGTTTCCTGGTCGACGAAGATGTCTTGGAGAACACCTGTGAAGAGGTCGCTGGTCTGCTAGAGATTGAGCCGGACGTATTGCTAAGGAAGTGCGATACCACCGAGAGAGAGATCCTGATAGGCTCGCTTTACGAAGCAGTCGTAGACTGGGTCATAACAAAAGCCAATGATGCTATTCGCACCGAGCTTCGCAACGGGGTGGTGGCTGGTTCATCCTCCGACAGCGATGCTGGTTTGGCCACCCCGCCATCCTCAAACGATGACGGTGATTCCGTCTCTATCACAGTCCTCGATATTCCTCACCAGACTCTGGCCAAGGCCATCGCCCTTAGGACCGTTTTTGACGACACCACTGGCATCAATGCAGAGATGAAGGAGGATGGTGTTCCGGTCCACTCAGCTGGTTCTTCCGTCATTCGTGAGATGACAGCTGCTGTGACCGAGAGTGAAGCTGATCTCGGTTTGCAAGGAGGCGTCTCCGCAAGAGATCGCGAGGCTGATCTCGACCGAAGGGAAGGCGTTCTGGAAAAGGTTGGCAGTGAAACTGAGGAGTCGTCCTTCATCAGGCGCATACTCTACCCAATTTCTGGAGAAGGAATTCTTTTGGGCAAGGCTGGTCGAATCAACATTCCACACACACTTGCAAGCAGTCGTGTATGGTTCCATCTCGCGCTGCATCCAACCGACGATGCCCCGTCCACTCTTGCAAACCTCCCTGCTGGTATGTTCCCTTGGTCAGCAGGCTCCGTGTCCAGCCAGATTCGCGCTTTGAGGCTTCCCGAGTGGGCGAACTACCGTAACAAACAACTAGACTATACTGCCGACTTTGACCACGCCGAATTCGTAGACCGCTATTCCCGTCTCGGCTGCCAGGCTGGCAGAGATGGCATCGAAAGCTGGATTATGGAGCGTGGCTGGAGCAATGGCGAAGTGATTGTCGGTTCCGAGCGCGTCTGGATCCGCGAGTCGGCTTGGTGGGAGGCTGAAAGCATGCTTGATCTCAAGCCAGTTGACGATATCACTCCGAATATGGGTCCTTTCGGCAACGGCTACCAGGTCTCTACTCCAAACATCGACAACGGCTTCTACGCATCTCCGTTCGGTGATCAGAACACTGTCAGCCGCGAGAACCTGCTTGATCGAAGTCAAAGCATGGCTGGCAAGAGTATGCTTGGTGCACGCTCTCTTGCTCCCACAAAAGCACCCACCGTGCGTACACAGGTGCCGGGTGACTATGGTCTGGGATCAAAGGGCGACGACAAGCGCAATGAGATTACCTATTACGGTGAGCTTGACCCTGAAATAGGTGACGGCAAGCACATCATAGAGGAGCCAGTCACCTTTGGTCGTCGGGCCTGGGTTGCGACCGTGTGGACTCTCACTTTCTGGATTCCTTCGCCTCTGCTCCGGTACGTTGGCGGTATGAAGAGACCCGATGTGCGTCTAGCATGGCGTGAAAAACTTGTGCTTGTTGGCATCATCTTCTTCATCAACGCCCTGGTTGTCTTCTGGATTGTTGAATTTGGAAGGCTGCTGTGCCCGAACAGTGACAAGGCCTGGAACGCCCAGGAAGTTTCTGAACACCAAGGTAACAACGACTTTTACGTCAGCTTTCGGGGTGGTGTCTACGATATCTCAAAATTCTGGAGGATCCAGCACAGTGACATTGCCGGTGATGCAACGACGAGTGCGAACATGCAACCCTTTGCTGGTACGGACGTCTCGGAGTATATTGTGCCTCCTTTGAGCAACTCATGTGCCTACGTCACGGATCCAACAATCATCATGCAAGCGAATAACTCAATCACTTACCCTGCTGCATTACACAGTTCTGGTCCTATCTACCAAACCAACCCCGACACCAAGCTTCACGACATCAACTGGTACTATACCACTTTCCTGCCGGCGATGAAGGAATACTACAAAGGTGATCTAGTATACACCAAAAAGGATGTGTTGACTCAAGGCCAAAATGATCAACGCTACTGGTTCATCTTGAACAACAAGATCTACGACATGACGGATTACTTCTACACGCTCAATCTCGAGAACAATCTTGCCTCGTTCAATTGGCTTCCAGATGACGTTGTCGAATTGGTTCAGTCAAATCCGGGTGAGGATATTTCCGCCTCATGGAACAGCCAAATCAATGCTACAACGCGATACTACACACAGCAATGTCTCGACAACGTATTCTACGCCGGTATTCCTGACTTTCGCGACTCTATCAAGTGTCAGATCAACAACTACCTTCTTCTGGCCTTTACCATTATTATTTGCAGTGTAATCTTGACCAAATTCTTGGCTGCTTTGCAGTTCGGGTCCAAACGTCGCCCTGCAATGCAGGACAAATTTGTCATCTGCCAGGTTCCGGCATACACAGAAGGTGAGGACCACTTGAGAAAAGGTCTCGACTCCCTCACAGCTCTCGCATACGACAACAAAAGGAAGCTCATTTGCGTCATCTGTGACGGTATGATTGTTGGTGGTGGTAACGATCGTCCAACCCCCAAGATCGTGCTGGACATTCTCGGAGTCGACCCTAAGATTGACCCACCTGCTCTTCCATTCAAATCTGTCGGTCAAGGTTCGGAGCAGCTGAACTACGGCAAGGTTTACTCCGGTCTTTACGAGTTTGAAGGCAACGTTGTCCCGTACATCGTTATCGTCAAGGTTGGAAAAGAATCTGAACAGAGCAAGTCTAGGCCCGGTAACCGTGGTAAGCGTGACTCTCAGATCTTGCTCATGAGCTTCCTCAACCGCGTCCACCACCGCTCTCCCATGTCTCCGCTTGAGCTCGAAATGTTCCATCAGATCAACAATATCATTGGTGTTGATCCCGAGCTCTACGAATACCTCCTCATGGTCGACGCCGATACTCTGGTCAAGGAGGACTCTCTTAACAGGTTAGTCGCTTCTTGTGCCAACGACGCCAAGATTGCTGGTATTTGTGGTGAGACTAGCCTGGAGAACGAAGACCACAGCTGGACGACTATGATTCAGGTGTACGAATACTACATTTCCCATCATCTGTCCAAGGCTTTTGAAAGTTTGTTCGGCAGTGTCACTTGTCTGCCCGGATGGTGAGTATAATCTGCATCAGTTGCGGATCGAATGTCGCTAACAGTTCTCAGTTTCACCATGTATCGTCTCCGTACTGCCGACAAGGGCAAACCACTGATCATCTCGGACCAAGTCATCAAAGATTATTCCAACTGCAACGTCGACACACTACACATCAAGAACCTGCTTTCTCTTGGAGAAGATCGTTATCTGACAACCCTCATGACCAAGCACTTCCCACAGATGTCTTACAAGTTCATCCCAGATGCGTATGCTCTTACGGCTGCTCCAGATACATGGAGTGTCTTGGTGTCTCAAAGACGTCGTTGGATCAACTCGACCATTCACAACCTGGCTGAGCTCGTCTTCTTGAAAGACCTGTGCGGTTTCTGCTGTTTTTCCATGAGATTCGTCGTGTTCGTCGATCTTTTCGGAACCGTCATTCTCCCAGCAACTTGCGCCTATCTCGCCTACCTCATTTACAAGGTCGCAAGCCACACTGGTCAATTCCCGTTGATTTCTATCATACTGTTGGCCGCTGTCTACGGTTTGCAGGCAATCATATTCCTGCTCAAGAGACAGTGGCAACATATCGGTTGGATGATCATCTACATCTGCGCCTACCCCATCTACTCGTTTGTACTGCCAGTCTACTCTTTCTGGAAACAAGACGACTTTTCCTGGGGTAACACTCGTGTTGTCATCGGAGAGAAGGGCAACAAGCAGGTGGTCGCTACGTCGGATGAAGGCTTTGACCCTCGTAGCATTCCACTCCAAAGATGGGACGACTACGCACTTGCGAATAGCCTTCCCGGCAGACGTGGTGTTGCCGAAGAAAAGGATATGGTCCCGTCACCATATCACGATGGTGGATACGAAATGGATGATATGCGAAGCATGTACAGCTCGGTCAAACCTGCATCAACAATCCTTACCGGCTTCCCTCAAGGAAACATGCCATACCGCCCACCACAGCAATCACCATCTCCTTACAATCTTTTGAACAGACAGTCGGTCATGAGCCACGGCTTCAATGACAATGCGACGGTACGGCCAGAGCAGACACGTCTGTTGTCAATGGGAGGAATGAGCGACCACTACAACACTCCGCCTCAATACTCTCGTCACAACTCGCAGGCTTTCTTGTCATCAGACAACCTGATGGGTATGCAATCACCTGACGCCCACGGACCTCAGCGTGTGATGTCGCCACCTGGAGGCATCAGCAGACCACCAAGCAACATGAGCCTCGGCATCGGAGGTTACCAGACATCCGGGCCCTCAGAGACTACCATCACAGAGGCTATTCAGTCATGTCTGCAAGAGGTAGATCTCGACAACGTGACCAAGAAGCAGCTCAAGGCTTTGACCGAGCAGAGGTTACAGTGTCAGCTCAGCCCCGACAAGCGCGCGTTCTTGGACAGCGCCATCGACGCGGAACTGGCGAATATGTAGATCTTTTAAATCCGGTATTGGATGCAGGCTGACGAAAACGGGACATAATGCATGCATATGTATGGCGCTTTGATGTTGACCATGGTTTACCGCATGGCGATGGGATTTGGAATCAGCATGTCTGGTGATCTTCGATATAATATACATAATCATATGACAGTCTTTCTGGTAATCTCGTTACACGATCCGTGATTTTGGTTGATGCCTGTGTGCGTTGTCAGTCACAGTGTCCAATTTCGTTGACGAGCTCTGGTTTCACAACAACACAAGCCTTTCACGCCGTCATGTTCGTACCTTCTGACGTGTTCCATAGACGATATACTAAGGAACCATGCTGGTTTTCACGTGGAACGAGTCCATCCGTTGATGCTGGCATCTGATGAAAGTATGACTAATCTAGTGATGCTTCCACGACGACTTTATGCAGCGACATTCGCCATTACAGAGCCAGGTACACTACCTTTGAAAGCCTGCCACTTGAACATGTTGCGTAGCGTTCCATGGGTTCTGACCAGACGATCTGCTCAAACATTCACAGAAAAGGGCAGCGTATCGGCACTTTATCGACATCTGATTGGCTCAAGTAGCAAACAAATACCACACGAGGTACACCAGGGTGCGACCACACCAGTCGCGATCGAGGCTCAACGATCGTGAACCATCGCTCTACTCGATAACTGGATTGCAAGAACGAGAAATACGACATCGACATCCTATGATCGCGCGCATCGGAACATGCTGAACGAAAACCTGGAAACTCCTCCACCAGTCGTGTCAGCCTTGCAGCTGACTTCACTGAAGTACAACACCCGACCATCTTACCGGTATAAAACGCATCATTGCACATCAATACGCCGTCCATCGCCTTCCAGATGCCCTCATGCCGTCGATACGAATGCTGGGACGTTGTCACGCTCTCTGAAACTGTTACACCCATCGGTCCTGGTTGGCGTACAGCAGCAGCGAATCGAGGCTGAGATGCTGCTGCTGGGACATGTGCATATGCATGTCACGAGGCAGAGGAAGCCGCTTGGACCGGAGCTGGAAGCCGGTTTTGACATCGTAGCCTTGTGTAGCAGTGGACAGTACCTCCAGCTGTGTGGTCGTCATGTCGTGGTACAGGGAGCGTAAATCGATAGTCGTTAATGGTAGGGAAACATATAAAAGCAGGTCAAGAGCAGTTCCTTACTATCTCCCTTTGAGCCAAACAACGAAACAGAAAACCAACCACATTTCAGTCTAAACCTATGCTAGAATCTTTCTACCTCATCAACACCGTCCCTACTCCGATACATATCCACCAGAACGCCGCCGAGCAGACCATCATGACATTCAACCCGCCCAACACATCAGACAACGCCAACAAACCCCCACCTCCACCTCGCCCTCTGCAACCTCAACCACAGCCCCAACAAAGAGCGCCTAGCATCGTAGATATGGAAACAACCATAACGCGACTAAGCGCCTCCAACCGCTCCCTCTCCGCCCAAAACGAAGCCGTACGCGCCGACAACCTCGCCCTGTCCCGCACGCAGTCGGCCCAGAACCCAGCTCTCCACCAGATGCCCGCCCAGGCACAGCAGCCTGCTGCGCCCGCGTACCAACCACAAGCCTTGCCACCACAATACACGGCGCAGGCGCACGACCGAGGGCAAGGGCAGTGGCGATGGCACGACGACGACGCGGAAAGGGAACGCCGCCACGCGGAGAGGGCGGAGAGGAAGGAACAGCGGCGGCGGGAGAAGACGGATCGCAGTCGCGAGAGGAGGGAGCGCGAGGTCAAGCGGACTATGGATGTGCTTGGTGGGCTTGCTTTCTGATCTGTACCGTTTCGTGGTCGTTTGATCTGATTGGTGTTACAGAATGAATTCTTTGAGTTGGGTGAACTCGCTGTGGAGATTGAGGGCCGGAGGAAGGAAGGTGGAAGGTGGATGGTGGATGATATTACCCCGAAAACATTGTTTGGTGAGATGAGAGCGAGGTACTGCGGATCATGTGGATTTGTGTAATAGCGCAAGCATAATGTTCCGATCCTGCATCGTTATCCCTCATGAATAGCACCGTAGTCAAACAGTCGCAGAAGATTGGAATAGGAACTAACTCGTTTGATTCTGGGGTATCATCGATCTGTCTATCTATCCATCTGGTATCTATCGAAACCGCATCTCTATGTACATACATCCGTACTCCACTAACGCCACCACGACTCCCTTTCAAGCAGCACTCTACGACTTGTAGCAGTACTTGTCAAGGCAAGCAGTGCAAGACGGCGGGAGGCTGGATCCGCTCTTGAGCATAACAGCGCAAGCAACACAAGTATTCCAGCCCTGGGTACCGTTCTGGGTACCGATAGCGTTTCCGTTACCGATGATGCCGTCAGTGTCAGTGGTGTTGTACTGCAGGGTGTAGGTGCTGGTGTCCGAGGGGTAGGTATACGACACCAGCGGCAGCCAGACGATCGTCATGGCGTTTTGCTCGTAGCAGCCGAAGAACGTGGCCTGGTTCGCGAGGCCCGTGGCTTGGATGGTCGCGGTGCTGGGGATGGTCGGCATGCGTGTCAAGTTCGCGGCCTGGGCGGCGAGGTACGTGTTGTAGATGTTGTCGCCTTCGGGCTGGCCAACGTCGGCGAGGAAGAGAACGTCAGCGCGGCGGCCGGAGGGCTGGATGTAAGGCCAGATCGGGTCGGCTTGGCCTGAGAGACCACCGTCGCCGATGGTGAGTTGGGCCATGCTGGACACAGCTGACGAGCCGGAAGACTTGTAGAATGGGTTCGGGAGCTGGCTGTAGAGCTCTGGGACGAGAAGTGGTTCGAGAGGGGCGATGGCCTGTTCGAGGACAGGGAGGAGAGCGGTGATGTCGTTGCCGGTAGAGTTAGCGGTTGAGTTGGCGGTGCTAAGGGTGGATGAGCCACTGGTTGTAATGTCGGTGCAGAAGGACGGGAGGATGTCGCCAGTAGTACCCGCCACCCAGCCGAGGTTATCGAAGCCAAGAGTACAGAAGCCTGGAACGAGAGGCTTGCCATTAACCAGGGTCGATCCAAGGTACTTCACATTAGTGAAAGCATTGACGCCCTGATCCCATGAGCCAAACTCGTAAGGTGTGAACTCGTACTGAGTTCCGTTTGACGAAAGGGTGCAGCCGCTTGCAGCGACGTTCTCTCCTATCGAGGTGAAAATAGGAAAAGGAACGTTGAACGATGTAAAATTGGAGTTGGAGGTCAACCCGGAGAGGGTAAGACTGACACCTCCATCAGCGCCGTTGAAAAGAGAGTAACCGAGAAGACGACCGTAAGGGTCAGTGAGGGAGACCGGGTAGCCAGAAAGGGCCTTGGCCATGACATCGGCGATGATCGAGGCGTAGTCGATGAGCTCACCAGTGCCAATGGTGTCCGGCGTCAAAAGACCGTCCTGAAGAGCTGGGGCCCAGATGTTGTCGCGGAGGTAAGAAATGGTTGGCCAATTCTCACCAGTCGTAGAGGCAAGACGCCATCCTCCACCGGAGAGGGCAGCCTCGTAGGTCAAGGCCTGGTAGAGACCAGCGACAGTGGAGTTGCTGTCACGGGCATCGAAAGCCTGAATGACACCGGCCTCGTTCAACAACGCTCGGTAACCTCCACCGCTACCACCAAAGGCAAGAGTTGGGAAGGTGGTAGAGCCGTTGAGGAAGGCTGGGTTCGTCTTGGTCAGCCATGCCTTGAGGGCGGCATCAGCCTTGGGCTTGCGGCTGGCGATGTAGCTGGCCTCGCTGGGGTTTAAGCCGCTGGCAGCACGATTGAGGGCACCAGACGGGCAGAAAGCAGGGTAAGGAGCGTATGGGTTTAGAGCACTGCGCTTCTCAATAGCAGCAGCGTTGGCAGTGGAGGCGAGGAGGGCCGCAAAGGCACCCACCTTGACGCTGGCAGGGAAGATCATGATGAACGAGTGACTGAGTGGTGAAGGAGAGTGTTGATGAGTGATTATGGGGAGGTGAGCAGAGCAGGGTCCGATGAGATTAATATACCATAGGCCGACTTGATATCGCGGGTATACCAATTTTACCTTTTCTCTCCGCGTCCGATCACCATACGGACTTATGCACGGGTATCGGCTATCATTGAGGCACGACGTTAGAAAGACTGGTATAAACTGCTAGCTACAGAAGTAGTCTGTGAGTCGTTCCACGTGTAGTGACAGGCACCGGGTCTCGAGCTTAATGGGCCGTTTAGAAGAGGTGCTAATAGCTGCAAGCAATATATGTGTACCGGCTCGCGTAAATCAGACTAGCACATTCAGGAGATAGAAAGACGTGCACAGACATAGAACCCTGACAACGGAGATGATCCAAGACGAATATAGCGCGAATCTGTTCCAAGCGCGAGTAATGAATGAAGTTTGACTTTGGTGAACTTGCGCAAGCTCGAGTCGATCCCAAGTCGGGGTCTTGGCGAGGTCACGTGTTGTTGGATTTCTACAGGAAATCCGTGGCTTTTGGGTGTTCAGCGTGCGGCACTTCGCACGTGTTTGACAGCCCGATATCAACGGCGAGGTTTAGAAGTCGACGCGACAACATCGCGAGTTTCAGATGTCTAGCACGGCTTGATCGATTCTTGGTTCGCTGCACCCTGTCTATTGTAGCGCAGCACTACAACCATGGTAAACTGTAGCCGATCTTGTCATTGGATCTGCTCAAGGATTGACAAATGGTCCCCTCGGCTGCTTGTGTCCTCAGGTTGTGACCTAACGGTCGCTTGTCGTCGTTCTCGACCGTTTCGACCAGCACCATGTGTTCGTGATGGTGGAGCTCAATGGTACCGCTTCAACGGTCGGTAAAAGAAGAATGCAGGCGTTCGCGTTATAGAGAGTCGTACTATTGCATTTCTCCAGAGCGAAGCGACCAGTGCATGTCAACGCAACTAGCGGTATTAGCCGCGTCACACGGCCGCAATCTCGTATGTTCGGTTCCACCTGTCGAGGAGTGAACACGGCCTGTCTCAAGAGTCATGGCCGCACACCCTTGTTCCCAGGGAATTGACGATCAGTGGCCGCAAGCTCAAACAGAGGGAGCTTGCTGCACCATACCATCTTCCAATTCTTTGATGCGCTTCTCAATCTCAGGCACGGCCCGTAGTTGCACGTCGAGTTCGTCCTTTTCATCTTCGAGTTTCAACCTGCTCTCTGCGTCCAGTCTGGTAAAGACATAGGTGCCTTGCCCTGAGAACTGCAGGATCCAACCGTGGTAGCGCCAAAGACTTCTTCGGTGACTCACTGTCATCAGAGTAATTCCGAGCCGCTTGGCTTCATCATACATGGTCTTTTCGACGTCGGGCGTAAGAGAAGAGGTGCACTCATCTAAGATGGCGTATCTCGGACAGTGGTAGAAGAGTCTGGCGGCCGCTACTCTTTGTTGGTTGCCAATCGACAAGAGGTCAGACCATTCGGCCTCGACATCAAGACCAGATGACAATCTGGGCTGCTGCCTCCGCGACGTGGTAGGTGATGTTGGTGCACTGTGGTATGCAGTGTCGTTGTGCTTGTTCTGAACATTGAGAAGAGAAGAGATACCAAGCGATTCGAGGATCGCCGCAAGGTCGCCGTCTGTGACTCCACGACTTCTCATGTCGGCGAGGTTGTCAGGGTATATGATCTGCTGGCGTAGCGTACCACGAGACAGATAAGGTCTCTGAGGTATGTAAAATATGTCCTCTGCTGGTGGCTTCCTGACTTTGCCTCCGTATACTGGCCACAACCCGCCGAGAATGCGGAACAGACTGCTTTTACCACAGCCGTTCGGTCCAACGATCAAGAGATGGTCCCCTGGTCCAATCTTGAAGCTGAGGTTAGGTACCAAGATGTCACCGTTCGGGCTGACAATCGGCACCTCGACGAACTCAATGTCATCGCCTTCGGTAAGCTCGCCTCGACCGGCAAGAACACTAGCATTTGCTTCAATAGAGGCAGAGCTCACTAATGCCTTTTCGAAATGCCCTTTTTGTATGTCCTCGATGACATTTAGGAGCGAGCTCACTCTTGCGGTGTATCCAGCCAGCTGCGAGATCTCTTTGTAGGAGGACATGAGCCGACCAAAAGCGTCCGACGATGACACCAGTAACCTGCGATTCGTCACCAGACCTTCAGCCCGATCACCAGTTTGACCGCTTGCACCAGGAATTTTGAAAAAGACGGGTACACTGCAAAGCATCAAGCCCAGGGCACCCCAAAAATACTTGATGACAAAGTCCTCCATCACGCCGTGGTAGAAACGCCTTCGCAGAATGCGATTGACGTGCTTGATGAGGGTAAAGTAACCCTTGTCCAGAGAATCTTTTTCCGCTTCTTGGCCGTGGTACAGTGCTATCTCTTCGCTGTAGTCTATGAGGCGAGAGTGCTGGAATCTGAATTCTCCTTCCAAGCGAGCCTCATCTGCGACGTATTTTCCGAAAGGAGGCGTGAGCGCGCGCATGAATGAGGCGCTGAGCTGAACGAGTAGACCCATGGCGAAGAGACCTTCTCCGCCTACTGACCGTGAAAGAGAGTAGTTGTAGATGACCATATCTAGTACAGGCTTTGCCAGATTTGAGTACAGCTCTGCCAGGCTGTTGGAGAACTTGGACACATCGACGGTGATGAGCTGGTCTGCGTTCTTTATCCGATCGTCGAGGGCAGACAGTGAGTAGAATGTCATGTTGTTGAGGTATTTGCCGTGTATATGGTTGGTCAGACGAGTGCGGTATTGCAGTGCCAGCTTGCACTGATGGTAAGAAAGCTACAAACTTAAATCAACATCGCAGCTTGACCACTTGTCAGACTTCGATCTTACCATTGAGTTTGTGAAAGTTGCAGGAATAGCGACCATCATCCACCATACTAGACCTCCAAGAAAGTCTTTGCCCTTTCCGCGTACCAGACTACTGACCAGTTTTCCGTCCAGCTCTGCGACGTACAAGCTGATCAGTGTCCTCAGTACAAGAAAGACGCTGTGACTAATCAAGAGACGAAGCTCCTTGCTCTTCCATCCTGGTATGCATATGCGCAGAAGTCGAGTCAGATTCCTGAAGAACTCTCTGTTCAACTCGACCTTTTTCCTGCCTCCTTTCTCTTTAGAAAGGGCACCCGTGCCTGTCTTCCTCCGTACTGCATCCTGCTGTACGGCTACTTTCTGTTCCTTGACTGCGTTTCGGATCCGACTGAAAAGAGTGAGGAAGAGACCAATGTAGATGGCTTTTGAGATCCTTGATCGGTGTTTGAGGTATAGCGCAGTGAGGTCGCTAATGATCTGTCTACCAGTCTTCTCGTTGATAACGGAATGGAACGACAGCTTCGACTGCGCCGCCATGGCTGACTTGTCTCGTCACAGAGTGCCTATAAGTTCTGAGGAGTCATTGTTATGTGATCGCGATGAATGACAGGGTCGCACCAGTGTCCGCATCACAAGTTCCATCGCGCTTTGCATGTGAAAGCGACACCCCAGGGGGAACCGAGGCTGAGAATCTTAGCGGCCCTGGAATCCGGGGGAGCCAGATCCACCTACTTTCCCACGTCACTCCTGGAATGATCGACCACTGGAATAATCTGGTGATTGTTTGAATGGCATATTCCCCGGTGGGTAGAAGTTTCAGTTTTAGGCTCATCAAAATGCCACTTTCTTTGTATTTGTAAAAGGCTTCAAGAGAATGCAAAACACAACTTCGGCCAAATCCCTAACTTTCCAAACAATGTTCTCGAACTGCACCAAATCTCCTCGACAATCGACCGTTCCTGATCTGCGAGTCATGTCGCTTACAAGACAGACAGGATACCGTTGTAGGCGGCCTTTGGCTTGAAGCTACCGTCGAAGAGGAGAGGGTTAGTACCAGGTCTCCAGGACTGACTGTCAGAGACACCCCAAACGGTGATTCCAACACAATTCTTGATGTTCAAGCAAGCCTTAGTGACAGTCTCGTACTCGGTGGCAGAAGCACCAGCGATGTCGAGCTCAGTGATGGCACATTCTGGAGCGGCACCGCAGAGGGAGGTAAGAGCAGCAGAGACACCTGAGGCCTGACCGGCGCTCAAGTGGGACTGCGAACCGATACCGTCGATTGGGATACCGGCCGCGATCCACTGCTTGACCTTGGTCACCATACCCTTGGTCTTGGCGTACGATGCACTGTCCAGGTTGTAGTCGTTGATGTACAACTTGGCGTTTGGGTCTGCGGCCTTGGCTGCCTCGAACGCAATGCGAACGAATTCCTCACCCAGCACGTTGTAGAATACGCTGCTACGGAGGGTGCCATCTTCATTGAAAATCTCATTGACGACATCCCTGACAAGTTTAAATCAGTGATTGAAGATGCTATAGATCTGAAAATGAACTTACCATGCATACACCTTGCCCTTGAAGTGACCGGCGACTTTCGAGACGTGGTTCTTGAGCACGTTGGTCAAGGTGGTTTTGTCGGTGATAGAGGAGACCCAGGATGGGAGCTGAGAGTGCCAACACAAGTTATGGCCACGGACGAGTTTGCCGTTCTGCTGGGCAAAATTGACGAGGTAGTCACCACCGGAGAAGGTGAAGACACCCTGCTGGGCCTCGGTAGCGTCCCACTTCATGGAGTTTTCTGGGGTGAGTTGACCAAAATCGGCCTTAATGATGGCGGCGGTCTGAGCATTGCTTAAGGTGCCCTGATCGCCGATGTTGCCGAAATACTTCTTGCCATGGGCCTTGAAGGCAGCGTCGACGCTGGTAGTGGTAGCACGCTCAGCGAGCTCGACACTGTTTGGCTTCTCGATGGCCAGACCAGCTGCAGCCGAGATAGCGGAGAGAACAACGACCGCAGAAGTGAAATGCATTTTGATGAGTTTTTCGAAGAGAACGAGTGAGGAGTAGAGATAGTGAGCGAGTGTCTGATGAAAGAAAACCTTTGTGTCTTTATACAGACTTCTTGACCATCGCCAAGGTCGCTTACAGGACTGTGTTATTTCTATCTCGAAACGAGCGGTGTTGAAGAGAAGGAATCAGCTTGGAGATTTCAAGCGTGATACACCTTGGCAGTAGGGAGTTGATCACTGGCGTCTTGGTATTGTCCAGGTTTGCTGCCCAAATCAGGTGTGACTGCGGTATAGATGGAGGGCAAGCATTCTGCGACTGGTGGAACTCTTGGTCACAGAGCTTACCACAGACCACAAGTGTAGGCGAAGGCGTCTTGCCAAGAAGCTCTGAGAGTGTCCAAGACATTTAAAGAGGTCGATGGAAGGCGAGGCACGCTTCTCGTCTCTATAGTCTCGGTGGGGAGATCTCTACTCGAAACACGAAATAATTAATATCAATGTCGAAGGAATGGGAAGAGTGCTGCTTCTCCCGGCTAATTTCCTCTTAGGGTTCGGCCCGACTGCAGCCAAGTCCGACCTTAATTGCTTCACATCTCCACCATGCCCTGCTTCTAAGCGACAACAACACGCATACGGACAACTTTACATCGAGACTATTGATCCAGTTATGCGGTGACTGATACAATCACGCAACGGTAGCCTGGCTAAGTTATAGTAGTTCTGTAGGCAAGACTATGCACTTTTGCCGCGAAGTCAGCGATGCCGACCACGAGTCCCAAAGGTATGTGGAGAAGCGGCCCACGTGTGAAACCAGGATATAGTGGTGGAGATTGAATACTGCTGATTCGAAGGTGGCAGTTTTCGGAGGATTGATGGGTTACCCAGTGCATCGTTCCGACGCCGGCGAGGCTGGTGTTTTCGCTTGCGTTCCTTTGTATCTAATCAAACATGGGGGAATGTTCGACTACCTACTCGGTGAGACGTTTTTACAAAGATGTACATCTGACGGACGTAATCCCATTGTGGAAGAATCCCAGAAACTCGCCGACTCACCTGCCCATCCCAGAGTCGAATCAGCAGGTCATGAGACACCGCATTACACGGCCAAGTGTTCATATGCAAGTCACTCTATACCCATCATATCATCCAATGAATGGGTCGTTCGAGTGATGATGGAGAGACGTGCTGTGCAGACGGAACATGAACATCCATCGTATTCGAAGCGAAGCGCTCAAATAACCCTTGACGAGCAAATGCATCCCTGACTCCATGTGATAATCATCCAGACTCTTCTCGCATCCGACTACCTCTTCCTTTGCGCACCCCGCACGAGCAGACTTCCCACAATACCCGCCGCAACAGCCAGTCCACCGACAATAGCCACGCCCATAATACCCTCTTTGGCAACCTTGTCGTCGATCAGACTCCTCAGACTCTGGGCCTGCAGATTATTCACCTCCAGATCCAGCAACAAGTCGTTGTACCTCCTCGCCTCCGCATAGTTGCCGAGTTTGTAATTACCCAGCGCAAGGTAGTAGAGGCATTCGCGTCGTCGGTCCGGTGACGAGCGGAAGATCTCGCTTAGGAGCTGTACACCTTCTTGTTGATCCGCGCGTGCTGAAGATTTGATCAGGCCCTACGTGGGCGAGGTGAGCGTGTGTCCTTATTCACACAGCAGTGTTGAGATCGTACCCATGCAAAGTTGAACTTGGTTTGTAGAGACACGTATTCTCCCTCTTTCTCATATTGTGATCGTAGGACTTGAAGTTCGGCTGGCTTCAGCGAGCTGTATGCAATGTTCAGTAGGACTTCGGCTGTCTAGGCAGCAGTCGGCGTACCTCTCTGCGTCTGCGGCGTCTGTCGCGCGTCAGCTAGTTATGCCAGAAGATCGTCAGTCGCGCGACTTACATGGTAGATGGTCACCCATTGTGTGATATCGTACGTGGGCGAATAAATGGTCTGTCTGTGGCTGTTGCGATCGCTCGGTGTAACTGTGCGGTCATGTCATCGGTCGGACTGCGCAAATGCAAGCTTGATGGACGTTTGTCGAACCTTCCCCACGTTTGAACGCGTGCGCAAAGTTGCATGTGTGAAACCGTCACCGAGTCAGGGTCCAAGCGTTGCTAGGCCAGGCCGAACATGTAAACATAGAATTATATCCGGCGACTTGATCTTTCACACCCACCAGGAACGCACATTAATTCATCGCTGTCGCAGCACAACAACATCATCTCCGACACCAATCACCAGCTCAACAACACATTTGCGACTCACTTCACCTTGAGACGCTCGGGGTCAACCAAGTCGGTCTAATCAGCGTAAACAAACATCAAACATGGTCCTCTTCGACGAAGACCCGGTAGACGTACGTTCTACCCATTCTGCCACATCAGCCAAACCAACCACTAACCCATCCACAGCTGATCCGCGAAACAACCGCCAATTTCCACACTTCATCCGACATATCCTGCCTGACACGCATAAACAGCAGCATCTCAACCCTGCAATCCGCGCGCCATCTACGCCTACAATCACAGAATCGCACTCTGTCGACCCTAAGCCGCAAACTCCAAGCGCTCTCCCGCGAACACACATCGCAAACAAGCACGCACAGCTCGTCGGCTGCGACGCACGCGCAAGAGATCCTGGCTCTCGACACGGCGAAATTCCGCATCGCGAAACAGGCCTCGGAGCTGGAGATCGAGGGCGAGAGGTTATCGTCTGATCTGCGGTCCCTGTCGGCGCAGCTCGAAGTTTTGGAGAAGGAGGGTGTGGAGGGACGAGCTGGTGCGGAGACGGGTGAGGACGAGACGGTGCTGAAGTTGCGGGTCTACCGCAGTTTGGGAATCGAGGTCGAGAGGGAGGGGGAGACGGGGGAGTACAGCCGTGCGGTGGTGCGTAATCGCAAGAGAGGCGATGTCAAGGTTTTAAGAGTGGGCGAGGAGGAGAGGGAGAAAATTGGGCGGTTCTTTTGTGCGAGCGAACTTTGGAGTGGAATCTCTGACTAGAGGGCGATTAGGGACCATTGGGTTGGAGTCATGATACCATGTGATATTTAATGTTGTTCAGTTTTCTATCTCCATTCCAACACTGTAGAAGACACTACGAGCTTGAAGCGCTCGGCGTGTTCTCCCTACTGAATCTGTCCAGGAACTCCTTCAGCTCCTTGACCTGCTTCCTCAACTCGCGGACCTCCATCAACGTTGCATCAACCTCGACGTTCGGCTTCGAGGCCTCGACGCGCTTGCTCCAGCCATCGCCCTCAAAGTCCATCTCGTCCGCCAGCTGCTCCCATTCCTGGGTATCGTCTTCGTCTTCCTGTCCTCTTTTGCGGTTCCAGGTTACCCGAACTGCGGTGCGCTGCTCCAGGTATGCGGTGATCAGTAGAAGAGGGCTGTAGAGCACGCCCATAACGTAGTGGTTCAGTCTCTCATACATGTCCTTTGGCATCCACCATTCGAAAGGAATGATAAGGCAGAACAGCTCGATAAGGTTGAATGGCGCGATGAAGACGTTCTCGTCTGGCGCGCGGACAAATTGCATTGTCTTTTGCGCAAAAAGTGCCATGTACTCATCGATAGCGTTGTCGGTGATATCTTCGTAGGCAGAGTTGTACAGCGCGACCAAAATGTTGAGCAAGATGACCGCGATGATAAAGGTATAGATGTAGTAGAGAATCAGGCCAAAGGGTGGTGCGAAGCGATCGAATCCATCGAATTCTGGAGAGCCCATTATGGCATTGATCATCGAAGTAAAGATGAAACCAACCTCGGTCAAGGCGTCGTCTTCGGCTTGGTCGAGACCAAGGAAACCTTGAAGAAAACCGACGAGGACGACAATGAGGAGCGCAAAGAAAATGAGCGATTCCTTCATCATGACCTTCAGCACGACGAGCATAGCGCCGAAGAAGCGGAAGGTATCGAGGTATAGCATCAAGCGGCCCCAGAACATCGGGGCCGAGAATGCGAGGAAATCATAACTCAACTCGTTGAATCTGAAGCGGCGCTCGTCGCCAATTGGATGGCTCAGGGCGATCATGCGCATTACGAACGAAACCACGAGAAGCACGTAAAGTGTGCTGTTAAACACGTTCCAGAAGCCCAGGTAGTACCGGCCAACCTTCCAGACCTTGGACACTTCGTCTGCAACGAAACCCAAGGTGAAGAAATATAGCAGTACTTCGATGACATCCAGGTCACCAGTAGGGTTTATGGTGTTGATGGCAGCCGTGTAGAGAGCCAGAAAGATGACGCTGAAACCGATTTGTACCGCATTCTGGTACATGGGTACCCTCATTCTGTCCGGATCGAAGTGCACCCAGAAATTAGTCGAAGCTTTTTCCTTGTAGTCGATAAAGTTGTTGGGGTTGTCGTCGTCCTGAATCAACCAGCCGCGCCAGAGATGCGCAACACATTTCTGGTATCCACTGCTACCAATGACACGTAGAGCGTGGAGGTCCACCGCCTTCTCGATCACGTTTGCCGGTGAAGAGTCTTCGCCGTCAACCACGATACTGTATCTCTTGAGCAAGACGTCTTGCATCAGATAGCCCATATCCTCCTCTTCCTCAACGATGCGCTTAGCCAGGACTTCGCATGCTGTCGCTCTGACCTCGTGCAGATCCGCGTCCCATAGCTCCAACGAAGCTTGTCTCTTAAACCATTTCTTGCAGATGAGGAGACAAAAGACAACGCATGCGCTGAATCAGGGTCGGTGGCTGAGCTTGGGTCGCCGGGTGCGCCGGTTTTACCAGCGGACTTGGCTGTCGCGATGACAGCCTGTGTGATGATGGAAGAGTGAGCGGCGGTAATTCTCTCTTCCTCCAGTTCGCAGGGAACTACTTGTTCGAGCTGGTGCTTGAGACGAAGAGCGACTCGCGTAACCTCTTTCGCTGGGATGGCGGTTGGGAGTGAGATATCGCGACTGTATGGGAGCACTAGGGGACAATCAGCAATTAAAGCAAGATGCGACCCTGGTCACTTGCAGGCTCTGGCTTCGTCCAACAAGTGGCTTCGATCCAGGTTGTCCCAATTAAACACCCTCGACCATTTGACCATCGTTGCGGGTTCGTGAGTGCCGCTTCGGTAGAACGCCCAGTCAGTGTGGATCAATGTAATCGATGTCGAACACAGCGACCGAATTGAATCCACAAAGTATATTAGGAGTTCGTAGGTGTGTGAATTGGAAAAAAATCATCTTTCACATGCTCCAAAGAAAGTTGGACAAGAAGGTGAACCACAAACCAAGCTAGCAACGACTTGGCAATGACTTCACATATCCACCACCTCCGCCGGAGCCGCGTCGCGTCGGCGAATTTGCAATGACTTCCGCTTGTAAACTTCTTCTACTTGTGTTCAAATATACATGAAAATGCTCTCGTGCATGTAACATGATGTGCTCGTGGCCAATGGAAGAATCCCAGTGTTTAGGAATGACCATCATCTCGCAGCTGGCCTTGCCATCCTCATGGGGGAACGCGCAAAGAGACACAAGCAAAATGATCTGTCCCTAAATTCTAGGTCGTAGACAGGATATTGCTGGACGCATGCCACAACTGACTGTTCATTTCGGCAGAGACAACGTGGCGACCTCCTTGTACTCCTCACTCACCACCTCGCCTTTCTCGTTGAATATCTTCTTTGCACCCATCTCGCAAATAGCGACCCGATCGAGTACGAAGTCATCCGCCCAGACGTACTCTTTGTACCGCTCCAAGATCCCAACAGCATTGATCTTCAGTGGTGCGTCGGCGTTTGGTCCATGACCTGTTGTGCCGTCGTTGTGGCCGGCCTCCCCTCCGTTTGATGCTGTTTGACCTGAGGGCTGTGCTGTGGTCTCTTTGGCCTTGTGATCTTCCACTTCTGCTTCTGAGCCTTGCTTTTGGTCGTCCAACGTAGATTCCTCTACCTTTATCTCATTGACCCCTGGATTTTTCTGCTGCTTGTTGGTCTGCTCACGAGTTTTGCGGGACCGCTTTCTTCCTTTGGCGTAGATGGTATTGACGATCGTAGCATGTAGCTTCAAAGGCCTCTGATCATCAATCAAGAATCCCGCTTCCATGAATTGACCTCGTAGCGCATTGCAAAGAGGCTCGAGGCGCTCGCTTGGATCCTCGGCGAAGGCGTAAAGTATAGATGTTTTATGTGGTGCATGCATCGATTGTAGTGACTTTAATGAGATCTTTAGTGGCGGCTCCTTGTCTGACATTGGGGGCGGTGATATTGGTCTTGAGAGCGTTGATGGTATCGATGCTGATTCAACACCTTCCGCGGTCCATGGGCCAACGTCTTTCGTCAGTATCGAGGTGGCCTGATCTGTAGTAGTTTGTGGTTGATTTTTAGATGACTTGCCCGACGGTGTAAGCAGTCTTCTGATGTCTACACTCTGTAGGTGCTGGACTGCCTGCTGTAGCTTTTCGTGATCGAGACTCATGACACCGAGTGTGAGATGAAGAGCTCCAATGGGACGTACTGCCTTCTCTACGATGATGGGCGCCACGGTAGGGGTATCAATTGTACCGTCTGACGCTTCTGTCTCCGTCATCGTTTGGCCATCTTCATCTCCGCTGCGCGTCCCGCCTTGCTGACAGACATCCTTGCGGAATATGTTGACACTGGACTCGAGTAGAGGCCGGGAAACAGGGGTCACCAGCGGTACACACAGGAAATGAGTAAGAGAGGACTTCTTCGGCCCGCCTTGGCTCTTACCACCTCGATTGCGGCGAGGCATGAGAGAAGAAGAGAAGTATCTCTGTTTGATCGTATGGGATCGAGGTGATTTCACCCATGCAGATGTGACCAATCGTGGAAGATTGCGGTCGAATAGAGAGACTATACCAATACGAGAACTTTGATGTTGTACAAGACGCCCACAAGGAGATCGTCCACATGGCATCAATCACTTGGTTCTTGAGGAGAGTTTAGAAGCGAATAGAGGCAGCCGACACCGACTTACTGGGAATTTACACTGAGGTCAGTAAAAGTTCTGAGTCCTGACGAAGAGCATGAAGCACTGCTCAAGATGGCTGCCTCACAACGATTCGACTGTAATGTGTGAGCAGAAAATGAGGATGCAGCGGGGTCAACTGCTGGGGCTCGTGCATTGACTGACCAGCTCGATGAACGGAACGCTTCCGCGGTATACTTGACTTCATGTCATGGCATGGCAAGTACATTGTCAAACATCAAACATCAGACAAGCTTCTCGAGACGCGCGCGTTATCCCAAGACCTATCCACCACGCACCCGAAATGTCGGACAGCCAATCAGAAGAGACACCGACGCAGCGACAGGCTCGTCTGCGTCGTGAGAAGCGAAATGCAAAAATCCAGAGCGGAGGAAGCGACCGTCTTGCAAAGATAACTCAAGGGTCAGGACGTATTGCGCCCGCAGAACCAAGTAAGAACCGGTCGGTGAAGTGACTGCGTTCGAGCTAACAATACTACAGCTGCCGCCCCTCCACAGCCGACCGCAGCGCCAGATCCAGACGAGGTCGACATCTCCGAGCACCACTGGACACCACCTTCTCGCTCACAACAGCTGGAAATCCTCCGCGCACAGCAAGGACGACAAGACCCCTTCTCCGAGTTCCGCAGCCAACCAGTTTCCTCCGACGGCGCCGCAGACCCCAATGCCGACCCGATGATGGCCATGATGCAGCAGATGATGGGCGGCGGAGGCTTCCCAGGTATGAACTCCACAAACGACCCGAACGGCGGCATGCCAGAACTACCACCGTTCATGAAAGCGATGATGGGTGGAGCGGCTCAGACACAGCAAGAGCAAGCGCAGCCAAAATCGGACACGGCGTACGTTTGGCGCATTTTACACGCTGTGTTCGCGCTTACGCTGGCGCTGTACATCACCATCGCTAACACATTCAATGGCTCTAAACTGTCGCGCGCGCAGGTCATGGATGAAAACGCCGGGCCGAACTTGTTCTACATCTTTGCGACTGCAGAACTGATACTGCAGAGCACGAGGTATTTCATGGAGAAGGGACAGTTGCAGGGCAGTGGATGGATTGCGATGATTGCGAACTCGGGTTTCGTCCCGCCGCCATACGTGGACTATTTGAGAGTGTTAGGCAGGTACATGACTATCTGGCAAACTGTAGTTGCGGATGCGACGACGATTATCTTTGTTGTTGGTGCGCTTGCCTGGTGGAAAGGAATGGCTGCGAACTGAGTTTGGACGAAACAGATGACTGAATGGATTTATCTCTCGCCTATTTGCTCGGTTCAGCTAGTCTGGTCAGCCATGTTCAGTCCTTGCGAGTGGTATGGCAGACTTCGCATTATGTGTAGATGACGCCGAACACGAAGGGATATATTGATCAAGAATCGATCGTCTCTCCGAGCACCACGAAGCCCCAGTGGTCTAGTGGTGTCGACTCGCTACAAATCCCGCTCCCGCTGATGCAGTCTTGGGACTTCGCGCCCTTGCCTAAGTCGGCACTCTTGACGCAACTCCCTGTGCAGGTCTTCATTGACCCAGGCCGCAGTACGCTCGATGGACAAGAGTACTCTCGTCCTCTTGTTCGGTCCAAGAGGGAGGTCAGGGTTTGGGATGACCGTCGGGTTTCTTTTTGTTTGGTTTTTCCATGTCCATTAGTTTTTTCTGGATTTCAGGGCAGTCGCAGATCACCCAGCCTGCAAACGCATATATCAGACTTTGTTTGACGACTTGCACGAGCACCACGAAATCTCAATGGTCTAGTGGTGACGACTCGCTACAAATCCCGCTCCTGCTCGCTTTCCTTGGGACTCTGCGCCCTTGCCTTGAGTCGGCACTCTTGACACCACTCCCGCCGGTCTGCATCATCCGGGCTGCCGCCTGCAGGTGGTTCTTCTCCAGGTCGCTGTTTCTCGATATGTCGGCCGCCGTCAGTGCGCTCGATGGACAAGACAGTACCTCTCTTGTTCATGTTCGATCTCTTGAGGGAGGTCTGGGTTTGGGTTTCCGTCGGGTTTCTTTTTTGACCTATATAGTTAGTTGATAGAGTACTGTAGCCTTTTTTGCTGCGAGGAAGTCACATGAATTCCTAGACGTGAATGACATATATTGATTTTCAATGTTCTATTGCTTCCAACCATCTGTCGAGCATCACGAAGCCTCTTGGCCTAGTGGTGAAGACTCGCCAAAGTTCCCAACTTTTCTCACTCGTGAAGAGAAACGGCTTGGGACTTAGCGCCCTTGCCTTATCTTGAGTGCTCTCCTGCTGGGAGTAGACTTCGGTCTAAGACTTCGGTCACACATCATGAGACTTCGGTCTCCAACAGCCAGTGGTTTGGGAGCACCCCGAAAGCTGTCCCTTTTTTTATGCAGGAAGGAACGATACGCCAGGAACCGCGATTCTGCTAAGCCGACAACCTTTTTGCCGATGGTCCTGGGATCAATCCTGACCTCTTGCAGTGCTTATCAAGCACGACTTTAAGCGCTTCTTGACGCGTCGACTGTGGTGACACGAATGTAAGGGAGGCTCGACTCCCATTTGATCCGTCTATTTTTGTGTATAAGACTCTCGAACAAGCACCTCGTTTTGACGTGGAGAATAACACTGGTTGAGCTGGATACCTGGAGCTACTTACTGCTGCTCTGCTACCTACAGCTACTGTGAAAATGGACTGGTGCAAAAATGCCATTCGTCTCTCATGAACGCTGCCGCTCGGCAAGTGCTTTCGACTTCGCACTCGCATCATGGAGACGCGTTCAACTCGCATTAAGCAAAGCCATGTAGAGATAGACCGGGTTTGGCCCAGCTACTACTAATCTTTCGAACATTTCTCGCGGCCTTTTCTCTCTCCAGAAGAAGTCAGAGGAGCACCCTTCATCGTAAAGAATGCGGCGAAGTTCAGCCGTGGGTACACTGTTGATAGTCCAGTGCTTGAAGTGATGACCTTGAGCAGTTCCCAGCTGAATGTATAGTATCCTTGTACCATATCAGGACCAAGTACGATCTCTCGGCGACATACTGAGATCGAGACTGCACCTGGGACGTGGAGAGCTGCTGGTAGGTGCTGTGGAAGGGCTCGAGGAGGTGCGTGATCTTTAAGCAAGGGAATAGACGATCGGCGTCGTCTATGCGTTGCGGCTGGATGTCGTCGTCGCTATCTGTGTCGTGTTGGAGGGGTACACGGGTAGAGCCAGGCAATGGTTGGAACCTATCCTGACCGGTAAGGTCTAGTATCTCATCGATGGTGTGCAGTCCACGAAGACTGCGTCCCCTTCACCCTTCTTGCCTCCCTCCTGCGCCTTGTCAACTCCCGCAAGTGCAGCGATATCGTTGAGCACGACGACTCTGGATGAACGCGTGCAGTACTTCACGGGGTTGAGCTCTCGCTTCGATATCGTAGAATGCCAGAGTGTTCTGTATCCTCTGGCGTCTCCATGGTCAACGCTGCTGCATAACTGCGCGTTCTCGTAGGCATGCCCGTAATCGCAAGGTGAAGGGTTCAGCGGATTAACTTGATGCACGCGCAATCTTGACGCGACAATACTTTGCACCACTGATCGCAAATAGAGCATGAATCTACTCGTGGTACCTCTGCAAGCATCGCTTGAAGAATCTGCGCAATTATTGGAAGGACGGCAAACTTGATACGGCATCAGATGCTGTATCGATGCAACAAAGACGCGACAGCATTTGCATGTTCCTTCTTGGTTGCTTACGAGCCTCTTTGATTGAGGAGCGTTGCTCCGTCGATGGTGCACAAGCGTGCAAGATAGCTTGACTGTTTCATTGCAAGGTCGCCCCGGCACGGTGACTTTTTCAGTTCTTTGAAACAAGGACGTTGGATATTTCCGTGTTACTCTCCTCAATATTCCCTTCAGAGGCTCAAATCTTCATGCAAGTACGTCAACGATCACCAAGGATCCACGCGCGGTTGCTTGATGACATCCCTCCTCAGGTCCACCTCTTCATTCTTCTCATCATGTCTTGCGCTTGAACCATCGACATCACCATGCTTGACTGTCTTTGCAAAACTCTTCCAGCCAAACTTGGCGATCGCCCAGGTGAGACCAATACCAGCTCCACCCAAGATGCCCGTCGGTGCGATCAGGAACCCAACACCACTTGCGAATGCACCGATTGTGGTACCGGCAACGGCTGCAGTGAGGGCACCGACAGCAGCGTATTTGGCATATCGAACCAAGCGCCAGAAGAGGAAGACGCCGACATATCGCAGAGTGCGGAGGAAAGCTCTCGTGCGGTAGCGGCCTGGGGCAGAATTGTGCTTTGGATCGTAGAGGTACTTTGCAGCGCTGTTGATCTTCTGAAGCGACGAGTGATTGGTCTCACCCTTCTTGAGGCCCTCCATTGCGGTTGTGCTGGTAGCCATTGTGAATTTGATCGAGAATGGCGCAGAAGATGTGGAATTGAAAGTGAAGTGAAGTGAAGTGAGGTCTACGCCGTCGATTAAGATTCGTCGTTTTGTGGAGTGAGGGACCGTCGGATGCCCAAATGACGTCGGCTGCAGTTATGGTTTAGCGACCTCCATCGTTCATCGATTACACCTACAAGCACAACTTCTAGGCAGTGCAATAAACGCCTCTCGTTCATTGTATAATACTTTCCTTCTGTCTCGTAATTTCTAATCGAGGATTATTCCTGCAACTTCCCAAAATGCTTTCGACCACACTCCTGACAGCGCTGCTGTCCCTCACGAACCTCGCCATCTCCGCTCCCACTCCCGCTTCATCGCCTCTTCCGCTGGTGATCTGGCACGGTCTCGGTGACCGCTTCGACGCAGATGGCATTGCATCAGTCGGCAAGCTCGCGAAGAAAGTCCACCCAGGCACCTATGTCTACCCGATCCGCGTCGCCGACGAGGGTGGCGCCGATGCACGAGCGACCTTCTTCGGGAACCTGACCGCGCAAATCGATCAAGTCTGCACAAACCTCACATCAAACCCCCATCTCAGCGCCAACAACACCCGCATCGACGCTCTCGGATTCAGTCAAGGAGGACAATTTTTACGCGGTCTGATCGAGCGTTGCCCTGGTATCGAAATCCGCAGTCTCGTCACGTTCGGCAGCCAGCACAACGGTATCGCCCAGTTCCAGGAGTGCGGAACCTTCGACCTTCTGTGCAAGGGCGCTATCGCTGCGGTTAAAGGGAATGCCTGGGGAAACTGGGTGCAGAGCAACATCGTGCCCGCGCAGTACTACCGCGAGAAGGCCGAGGGAAGCGACGAGGGTAGCAAGGATTACCTGAAGCACTCGAACTTCCTTGCCGACGTCAACAACGAGAGGAAGGTGAAGAACGAGATCTACAAGGAGAGATTGGGTTCGTTGAGTCACTTCGCGATGTACGTATTCGAGAACGACACTACGGTATTGCCAAAGGAGAGTGGTTGGTTTGCAGAAGTAAACGCCACGAGCCTCGAAGTTACGCCTTTGAGGGAGAGAATCTTGTACAAGGAGGACTGGCTTGGGCTGAAGAAGCTGGATTACAAGGGTGCGCTTGCTTTCAGACAAGTCGATGGCGCGAAGCATATGGAGCTCAACAAGGAGGTCTTGGTTGAGGCATTCACAGACTTTTTCGGCCCTGAGAGCATACTGGCCCCTGTTGTCAATGAAGCAAAGGGCCTGTGGCAGCAGGTTGTGATGAACATGGGCAAAGATTGGTAGAGTGTACAGTCTGATAGTATATTTAACCATCTAATATTTTGAGCATCTCTGCCACGCTCTTGCACTTTTCTCTCTCCTTGCCCATTTCTTTTCCCCGACGCTTCTCTTCTGCATCGATGACTTGCCACTCGTCCCAGCTCACTCTTCGGATACCTCGCTTCGTAGCTTCGTCTTTGAGTGCCTCCCATCCTCTTCTCGGCGCGACATCCATATCGGCTGTGTGAGATCCGATGAACGGTACGCCATCGTGCCAGTCGCGAGCTACAACGTCCGCAGTCGTGAAAGCATCATCCATGGTACTTGCAATTACGCCAGTAGGTCCTCGCTTCACCCACCCGGCGGCATACATTCCGTTTACATGACCAGCAGTCAGTCCACCTGGGCCTACATCTGGAGCGATGACTCTGCCGTACAGATCGTTAGGGATGATCCCCATCTTGGAGTCGAACGGCACGCCGATGTCCCCAAACCCCTCTATTGCTTCGGACTGATAGCCAACAGATCTGAAGGCTAGCTGGGTGTCGAAAGTCTTCGGCTGGCCATCGGCCTTTCGTCTGACACGCATCTCCCGCAGGGCATTGAGATCGTCCAGCGGTACCGAGGACGAGTCTGATGTAAACTCCATCTCATCGAACGTGACGCCACCAAGAGATCCATCCTTGGACGAGCCGTTCTCAAATGCGACGGGGCTTCTCATATACTGGAATTCCCATTCCTTTTGAGCTTCATCTCTGCCCGTAGTCGAGCCTTTGACAACGACCTCAGCAATGCGCTTTAACGGACGAGGGAGCTTCTTCAGATCTGCTGGCAGGATATCTCGTTGGATACCATTGAACACAACACCAGGTAGATGCATGAGCTCGCGCACTTCCTTGATCGTGTATGGCGCCTGAAGCGGGCCTCGTCTGCCAACCACCCTCACCCTCTTGATCGTACTCTTTGACAAGATTTCGAGAGCGTTCTCTGTGATGTCGGTTCCCTTCAAGCGCTCGAGGGGTGAAAGTAGAGTCCTCGCTACGTCGAGCGCAACATTTCCCTGCCCAATGATTATGGCTTCCTCGCTTGTATCTAAACGAGGTGAAAGACCGTTGTGTTCTGGCAGACCGTTGTACCAGCCCACAAAGTCCCGTGCCGAGTACACACCTGACAAGCCCTCTCCAGGAATACCTAACTTTCGATCTTTCGATGCACCATAGGCGAAGAGAAGGGCGTCATAGTGAGGCGCTACGACTGACAATGGAAGCTGTCCAGCAGAATTACCAAGTGTCACGTTGCCGATAAAGTTGAAGGTTGGATGAGCTGCGACTCGATCAAAAGTGTCTATACAATTCTACATCTTGCATGAGTTTAGTCCTTGAATCGCCATGCACGTTCGGGGACGCTCACCTTGACTTCTGGATGGTCTGGTGCCACGCCAAACCGAACTAATCCAAAAGGTGTTGGTAATGCCTCATACATGTCTACATGTACATCTGGTATCTTCTGAAATATCCTATGGGCAGAGTAAAAGCCGGCAGGTCCAGAGCCAACGACTCCTATGCGGAAGGGCCGCGTATGTGAAGTGCTGTATGCATGTCGCGAGTTGTTGGGACGATGTCTGAAACTAGACCTGCTCAAGCTCGCCCACCGGCATTCTCGACAGCTGGAACCAACAGACCGCGTTGCCATGTCAGAGAGAGATGCATGAAGAAAGTTGCACGAAGTGAGGCTAAACAGTCGGTGACCGTCGGACTTCAGTCCCGGACCGCGGGCCGCTCTATCGATAAGCGATAGCTGATCCGCGGGCGGTTGCTGCGTCGACTGCATTTATCCGGGGTAAACCAAACAGATGATGTAAAAGGCCATGATTCCCTCCCAGTCCCTCCACCGTTGGTGTCTACAACCGTCACATCGTTCTCTGGTTCCGGGGCTGACAATCGAGACCCTGAACATTCCTTGCTTCCAGTACATACCTTACCGATCATTTTATAGGCTTTAGCCTACAATCTCTTCATCATGGGCAACGACATGCCGTACATGTACAATTACGCACAGCAAAGCGGTTCGACCTTCGAGTTCAACCCACGAGCATACACACAATCGATAAATTATGCAGCTTCAATGCAGTCAGAAGCGAGGAGATCACGGCAGCAACAGAAGGGCCCGTTGGTCGAGATCAATCGCCATCCGGATTCATGGATGATTGTTGCAAGCACCACAAACAACACCACCGTCTCACCCCGTGTCAAGGAGGGCATCCTTGTCACAAGATGGGTCCAGTTCAGTCTCCGGCTCTTACAGTTGCTTGTTGCTGTTGGGATATTCGTGTGCACCGTGTGTATCAGGGGTACCCAGGACGCTGCGACCTATCTCCTTCGCATACCGGTTAGTATGATCACTACTGTGACCAAGCTAGTACTGACCAGTTCAAGCCTGCTTATGATGCATTTCTTTGCTCCTATGCCGTCTACCACCTCACTGCTCATCCGAAACTCAGGACTGCGGCTTCTTCAGCTAGCTACCACTTTTTCTCGATCTGCATGGACGCCGGTCTGGCCCCATTCTATGTCTACATCAGCTTGTTTGCTCAGAACAACTGGGCTTCGGCCGTCGGTACCGATGGACGCTGGAGGTCATACTTCGATCAGGATTGGCAGACCAACATTGTCCTCTACACCATTTTCATCGCCTCAGCTGTTGTCGCCGGTCTGCACGTCTTCAGTCTTGTTCTGGACGTCCTCTTCGTCGTGTGGTTCCGCAAGATCGCCAATGTGTCCCCAGACATGAACCCACTGGAGGACAACCTGACTAGCCGCAAGGCCAGCAAGCACAAGCATAAGAATAGCGAAATGACTGGCTCGTCGTTGTCTCTGGAGAAGCACAAGTCCCACTTGAGCGGTACCACCCTGAGCTTCAACAACAGGTCGACTGTCTCGCTTCCCAAAGGCTTCTCAGTAGTCGAGACTCCCGATGCCCGCCTCATGCCCTTTTCGCAGACTCGCACGGACGCGGACGACAGCTTCTTCCCCCACAACTTGGACTCCGCTCGTGCTTCTAGGGCACACCTCCTGGATCAAGCTGGTCTCTACTCTGAGTCGATAGCTCGTGCCTCGAAGACAGACCTTCTCCAACCCGGTTCCCGCCCCACGTCTCGACCTCAGTCACGATCTCAATCACGATCACAGTCGCGATCTCAGTCACGCGGTCGTCCTCGGTCATACGTATCAGAACATGACCCTATGCCTCAAAGAGTGACGAGTCCCGGGTCGTTTTTCACTGCCGAGTCAGACGCTCGCAGTCGCGCTTCCCTATCCCCAGGGCCCCAAGCTGCAATCGGTGATAAAGCAGCAAAGCGACACCAGACTGACAATCTACTCAACGACAACTGGTACGTAATGGACGACGGCAGCGACATCGGCACCCCAGTGCGTGAACAGACTCCAAGACAAGAGTACCGCGACAGCGTCCATGAGTACATGATGAAGCCAGGTTCAAGAACGTCTCTTCCAAAGCCTCTTACCGCCAACCCGCCAATGCCTCCTCCAAAGTCCCCTGAAAGGTACCGCCAAGCTCGTATGAACGAGAGAGTGGTTGAACAAGAGACTGTCATTGCCCAAGAAGAAATTGGTCGCGCTCTTACCATGGGTTCCTCCAAGTACTCGGATGCCACATCTATCAAGGATTTCGATAGTGCAAAGCCCAGATACTATGGCAACCTCGGAGGCTTTCAAGCTGACGAAGCGAAGCCTCTACCCACGGCGCCAAACAACGGCAACGGTCGTATCGTCAGCCGGTCTGGCGCCGACATTGGCGATGTCAACATGGCGGCTTTCGAAGACGACAGATCGTATGGTCGCAGGAATGTGAGCGGCGCTGTCATGGAAGAGGGTCGCGCCACTTGGGATATTAGAAGACGCCAGGTCAGTGGCACTGCCTAGTGGTCACTTAAAAGACGTCGTTCCAAGCTGTGAATTCGCTTGATGATGGATCGGATGGCTTTCGGTGACAGTCTGGAAATGCTTGACGGTAATGATGATAATGTAGATTTTGCACAGCGTAGCGTATAGCATACTTTATGGCCTGATTGAAATGAACATTGATAGATCTTCGATTTTAGAAACAACGATACTCGTGTAAATGGAAGGAAAGCACGCGTGACTTATTGTGGTCACACAGGCGGGAGCTTTGGTGTCGAGAAGATCAGACAACAGTCGGCATGTGGAGGGCGCTTCTCCGGCGTCACCTCGAGTGGTTGAGCCGAAAAAGTGAGAACGCCATCAAAGATAACGTGTCTAGGAACATTATCACATTTCGATAGATATCTTCACGGGCCCGAGAGTCCAGTTAAAAGATTGATGATATCGCAAGCATGTTTGCACGTTCAATAGGCCATCAATTCACCCAACGCGGTCGCCACTTCTCCACCACAAGCATCAGGAACGCTGATTTCACACATGCAGTCATTGGCGGCGGCGCGGTCGGTCTTGCAATCGCACGCCGATTGCAGCAGCGCGATGGATCCTCGACTATATTGATAGAGAAGCATGGCGCTGTAGGCACAGAGACGAGTAGCCGAAATAGTGAGGTACGCAGCCCTCTGGACGATGCAGTATTATACGCCATTGAAATAAGCTGATCTGACTTTATACAGGTCATCCATGCAGGACTCTACTACGGCACCGACTCTCTCAAGACGAAACTATGCATCCAAGGCAAAGAAATGATGTACGACCTCTGCATCCGCAACAGCATCCCGCACATGAACTGCGGCAAATGGATCGTAGCCCAAGACGACGTGCAAATGCACGAGCTCGAAAAAGTGCACGACTTCGCCTCGACAATCGGCGTACCGACACGCTTCCTGGCCAAATCCGAAGCCGCCGACCGCGAACCCGACGTGCGCGCCGAAGCAGGCGTCCTCGAGTCCAGCTCGACCGGCATCGTCGACTCCCACGGCCTGATGCAGTACCTACACGGCTCCTTCGAGGAAAGCGGCGGCGACACGGCGCTCGCCTCGCCGGTGACGCGCATCGAGCCGCCCACGCCCGCCTCGCCAGACTGGAAGATCTACACCGCAGCACCGGGGTCCACGCCGCCGGTCCCGTCGTCGCCGTCGCCGCAGACGCCGTCCCAGTCCGGCGGCAACGACGACGACGATTTCTGCATCACGGCGACCACGCTCGTCAACGCCGCGGGCCTGTACGCCTGCGCCATCAACAACATGGTGCTGCCGCCCTCGCGCCACCGCACGCCGTACTACGCCAAGGGCACGTATTTCTCCTACTCGGCGCGCAACCCCAGGCCCAATGTGCTGGTCTACCCGGCGCCGATCCCTGGCCACGGCGGGCTGGGCACGCATCTCACGCTCGACATGGGCGGGCGTGTGCGCTTCGGACCGGATGTTGAGTGGGTGGATTCGTCCACTGACCTCGCGCCGACGGCGAATAGTAAGCGCTTCGAGGCCGCGGTCAAGGATATCAAGAGCTACCTTCCTGGGATTGATGAGGAGGCGCTTGGGCTTGATTATGCTGGTATCAGGCCCAAGTTGGGAAAGTTGGGTGCTGTGGCTAGTGGAAAGGGGTTCCAGGATTTCTATATTGTCAAGGAAGAGGGCGATGAGCTGTGGCAGAGTGCGCCGTTTATCAATCTGCTGGGTATTGAGAGTCCTGGATTGACGAGCTCTATAGCTATCGGTGAGTATGTTCATGACATGTTGTACAAATAGATTAAGCATATAGCGGAACTGTTGGGTATAATACCTTCAAGGTCTTGCTTGCGCTAGGCAAGCTCAATAGGTCTACACGCTATGCTTCGCTTCGCTTAATCGTATGATACCTACTCGTCATCCTCTACTTCCTCGATTCGGGCCGCCTGGGGCTGTCTCTGGCGCACAACGGAATCGGAGGGATTGGATCCAGTAGCCCCTACACCCTCTGCGCCCACACCATCTGGTGCTGTAATGCTACCCGTACCTGCATCACCGTCGGAGCCAGCAGCGCGTCTGGCGGCCTTGGCGCGCTTCTTGTCCTTTTTTGCCGCCTTAGCCGCCTTTTTACTTTCGGCCGTCTCTTGCCAGGCCCATAGTGGCTTGAATGAGTCGAAGAATCCAACGTCCTCGAACAGATTTGGATAAAGCCAGATACCAGGTGGGACTGCGAACATGGTGATAACGAACAAGATCAGACGGAAGATGGCCATGGCGAAGAAGAGACCGAGGACACCGAGACAGGCCATACTGAGGTACCAGACACCCAGGCGGAGCTTGTAGGGCCAGACCGGGAAGAAAACAACAGCGAGAATGAGGGCGAGGGCTCCAGCGGCATAGAGCTTGGTCTTCCATTGCGGGCCTTCAAAGATCCAGACATAGTACATCTCGTCGTGCGCTTCCTGTGTATGTATTAGCTTTTGGACAAACACCTGCTACCGCTTCTCCTTACCTGCTGAGGTTCCACCTTGACGGTCCAGAACCCCTTGGTCTTCTTCTTGGCATGGTCGTGGCCTTCGTGCTCATCGATTTTAGAGACTCTGAGAGCAAGCAATGACATTGGCAGCATCTTGAAGGTGTTTTCCGCCGTCACGCGATCATTAACTTCTGGCAAAAGGGCGTTCTTCTTGCGGGCCTTCTCATATGCCGGTGACATCAACGCGCGGATCGCTCTCTTGACTTTGAATAGCTCCTTCCTTTGATTGTTGAACTGACATTGACGTGGTTTGAGGTCCTGAGTCTTGAGAAACTGCGCTACCGCGAGAGCCTCTGGCTTGGGTGGTGCTCCAGAGTTGATAGGGATTTGCTGCGTTTGTGGCTGTTGTTGTTGTTGTTGTTGCATCTGCTGTTGGGGCGGTCCTTGACCTTGTGGTTGGCCTTGCGGTTGCCCTCCTTGTTGTTGCTGCTGTTGTTGTTGCTGCATCTGCTGCATGCGCATCTGCATCTGATGTTGCTGCATTGCTTGCATCTTCAATCGCTCGACGTACTCCTGGACTGACATGCCATGCTTCTGCGCTTCCTCTGAAATCCTGCGCTGAATCTCCTGGATCTGCTCGGGGGTTGGTTGCTGTCCTGGTTGGATCTGGGGCATGTTTTGGGGTGGCTGGACCATGGGCATAGGCATGCCCTGTGGTGGTGGACCTGCAGTCGCCATACTGCTCAAGGGTGTGGTCTAAGAGTCTGCTAGGTAATGCGACGGCGTAGTTTGCCGGAGTGACTCTGCCGGTTTCGAAGAGGGTGGATCAGATCTACAGGTGAGTGAATTCGAGGACTCGGGACTGAAGAAGAACCTGGAGTTATAAGCTGGAGGTTTTCGCTCGCGAGGTACTGTATGAAAGCAGGCACGCGAGGTGAAGAGTCGAATGCGAATGAGTTGATTTAATTAATGAGGCAAGCTGGCTTGGAAAGTTCCATGTCGGCTGTCACAAGCCAGGCGACGTCGCAGAGTTGCCGAAGCTCAGCCGGCACGAAATCCGGGGTTCCACAAACTCTTGGCACGCCAGCCCACGATGCCGCAGAAATCGCAAAACTCCCAAATCTTCATTTCTGTCCAGAGGAGTTTCATTCATTCCATCGACAACTACCCAAAAGAGACCGACTACCTTACGTACTAGCCATGCGTAAGTATCGTCCTTTTGATCAATGGCACATTGGCAATGGCTAATCATGTTTCTGTGTAGCTCCAAAGTTCGATCCCTCCGAGGTCAAGGTCATCCACCTCCGTGCCACTGGTGGTGAGGTTGGTGCCTCCTCCGCTCTTGCGCCAAAGATTGGTCCTCTTGGTCTCTCGCCAAAGAAGGTCGGTGAAGATATCGCCAAGGCCACTGGTGACTGGGTACGTCGAACACGAAATCGCGAATGAGGGATGGGCAGGTTTTTAACAATTTCTACAGAAAGGTCTCCGTGTCACCGTCAGACTCACCATCCAGAACCGTCAAGCCGCCGTCTCGGTCGTCCCATCGGCTTCCTCCCTCGTCATCAAGGCCCTCAAGGAGCCTCCACGTGACCGCAAGAAGGAGAAGAACATCAAGCACACCAAGTCGATCCCTCTCGACGAGATCATTGAGATCGCCCGCAAGATGAGACACAAGTCGATGGCCAAGGACCTCAAGGGTACCGTTTTGGAGATTGTCGGAACCGCCTTTTCCACCGGTTGCCAGGTTGACGGTCGCTCACCAAAGGCCATCTCTGACGACATCAAGGCTGGCGAGATCGAGAGTGAGTAATAGAAATACTGTGTCGGTCCAACACATACTAATTAGTCTGCAGTTCCTGAGGAGTAAATATGCCCTAGCTGGCCTGGGTCTGGCGTTAATAGAGCTTTCTGATGATATACCATGAATACCTATTCAAAAGCACTTTCCGGACCCAATGTTCCCACTCGCATTTCACCTTTTTCTTTATCTACCACATTCCCTTTCCCATCACGTTGCCAACACTCTGCTCTTCGCCACCATTCTATGAATGGCCAATGGTTTCGGGCTATTTTGGATGCAAAGGAGAACCGATATGACCAACTACTCACCGCGATGTCTCTCCTTTCGAGGACGTGGACATAGTGGTCCATGTATCGGCCTACAGACATGGTTGATTACAACCAAGTCTTTCAATTGACTGGAAGTCGGTCTTCCAACGACAACCTTCATATGTCCAAGCACGGCTACCTACGACAGCATGTATCCGTATTCTAAACTCAGCTAGCGGGACAAGATAGTGCATGCATGGGATTATCGCTCCGCAGCAGCATCTGCGAACTCTTCCTAGCAATAGCTTGTATCGGCACTGTGCGGAGATAGTTTCAGATAAGGTCTATCATGATCACCACAATAGACTTGTAGCCACATGCTATACTAGACATGAGCAAAATCGCTCAGATGTTGCATAGTTGCCATATCAATGACTTGACAGGAGGTGTTTGACAGGTGTAAGCGAGCATTGTCGTTTTCGGGGATCGACCACGAATATCTCAGTCGGACGCAAAAATGGATGCGCCTGGCGATCATGTCGGTAAGAGCAGGTCGATGTCTTGGTTGGTCCCCAGTGCTGGTGCTGGTCCCACATGGCGCTATGCTTTATGCATGGCGTGGCAGCCTCGCCGCTTTGTTGCATCCCTGTCTGTACCTGCGAAGTATCGATCGACAACCTGTCACTAACCGAGACACACAGGGACACGATAAAGTGGGAAGGACTGACAGGCTTCTCTGCACGAAAGATTCTGAATTTCGACCTCTGCACGAAACGCCGATACGGATCGTGGACAAATGGTCAAGTCTGAAGATCCGAACGTAAATGAAGAGAAAGAAGAGCCCGTCTGGTGGGTATCGCAGGTGGGTATCATCGAAATTGATCAATCGAGTCGTTCCTGCCTGTGTGGGGAAACAGGCTCATGCCGTGTGCGTTCTAAGCCTCAGTCGGCCACACCCTAACCTGAGCAGGGTGTCAATCTATTTCCCTTCTGGCATTAAATCCTGTTGGTTGGCTCTGCGCCTGCATTGACAAGGGTGCCAGTGCGGGCCATTGACTCTGCGACATCCATCATTATCACGAGCTTGACCGCTCCTTGTTTCTTCCTCTATCTTTTCTCAAGGAACCTCGATCATCCATAGCGAGGATTCTGTTTCTCGCGACCACGCTGACTTCGTTACACACTGAAACGCGCCCCGCAGCGCGTCACGAAAACATCCGACCTTCACACATCCGAAGTCTAATCAAAAGGCTACTTACCGCACGTCAATCCGACATCTTTACCAATCGGATTCTTGAATCTACACCGATTGACTGCTCGTTGAGGTTGCACAAGACGCAGACCATACGGCTCGTCGCATGCATCTCTTCCCATCCCGAGTCGCCTGACGTATCTCTGTGGTGCAACATACGGTTACGCGCATGCGCCTGCAATTTCATATACCACCTCGACTGCGCCAATCTATCGATCCGATCAACCTTTGCCATCCCTCACCATTCCAAGCCGCCATCTGCCTCGTCATTTGACTAGGAACACCGTCGAATCCATTCAGAGCCCGCGCTATCGACCCTGAGACATCTTACGACTACAGCACCACCATCTGATTGACTCTTGGTTTGAAATAACTGGTAGTACATGGGTTGGGACTGATACGATTTGCTGTGGCGGACTCGGCAATGTCGGACACACTCTGGTCACTCAAATCTCGTACTGGAATTGGTACGGCTTGCCGGCCTTGAACGCGTGTTCAAGGGTTTGATCCCTTTCCGAAACAATACTACAACATGGAGTGTGCGACTGTCAAGCCATTCCAAGATTTCCCAAACATGTCGAGGCATATCCCCTACTATGATACCCAGTATACGACTGACGACTTGCGACGACCTTTACGATTTACTAATAATGCGATTTCAAACAGCTCAGATATCTCCATGGGTTCAGCGAACGGAACCCAATTCAATACGCTACACAATAACTGGGATGCAGCATCTCAAGGCCATTTCCGACCTGCACGGAGCGCGCCTGACCATCTTTTAGCAGAAAACATGCTCCGGCGCAAGACCCCGAACGGAACTCTCAACAATGCTTATCAAGCTAGCATGCAGGACCTAAATCCATCGAAACATGTCATTCTTCAGTCGGGCCAATCTCCCTACTCCACGACATACTCGCATCCTCAAAATGACTCGGCGCTGCATCAAGGCTCAACGCGACCTCTGCATATGGTCAACCCTTTGGCCCAAGGTGCCGCCACCGCCATTCAACATCCTGGCCAACCTTACGGTCCGACTGCCTCTGGCATCAACTTCCAAGGACCTTACGGACCATATTACTACGACGGTACTTTTGCACCTTATCAACCGACCGCTATCCGGGACCCGCGCTTCTACCAGGACGGTCTGTATGGCTGGCATGCCCAGCAGACTCAAGTCCTTCATCAAGTCTCTCAGCCAAGGTTCGATAGTCCTCTACAACCTCAGACTTTTGACAGACATGAATCTGTTCCCATGCTTCCTGCAAACTCTTATGCCTATACACAGTCTGGGCTTGGCTACCACAGTGCAGCGCCGACATATAGGCATCACGGTGCGGATCTGGAACCATTCCACAATCTGGCCAGTCTCGAGGGGTCTCCCCAGGGACGCGAGAAGGTCTTCAATCTTGCGCTGAAAACATATCGAGAGCTTCTCGCCTTTCTGGAATATGTTCGCAAACAGACCCGCCAGCACACTCGACCGAGCATCTACCCCAAGCCCCCATCATCTTCAACCGGGCATGCACCATCTGTTGAGAAGGAAGCTCGTAAGCAAGCAAATACGGCGGATCCTGCGCATGACAGACCTGCTAGTGATTCAATGATCCACGATCGTCAGGTAAGGCGTAACATGGATAGCGCGGATGTCGATTCTCATGCTCTACGTCGACTGCCGCTGGTCTCTGTTTCGCAGGATATCACTCATACCCAAAGAGGGGTATCGTTACCTCAGCGGCACTCTGGCGAGCAGTTCGGTCACCAAAGGAGATCGTCTGGCACGATACACGGTCACACTCGGTCTCACGTTTCGACATCGAGCTCGTTTGCCAAGGCTCGAACTGCTCTTTCGTCCATGCTCTATCTGTGCGAGCGAACTGAGTGGCAATGGATCGACGGTCTTAACCTTAGCGGTTGTCTGGCATACGGCCTAAGTGAGTATCATTCGGCTCTGGAACTCTACGAAAAGGTCCTCGATCTAGACGCGCAACATCTTGAGGCAACATCCAATCTGGCTGCAACACTCCTTGCTCTGGATCGTCGAAGCGAGGCAGAGCGCAATTGGATGAAGGTGGTGAGACAAGCTCCAAATCATTTCGAAGCTGTTGAACACCTTGTGGGACTGCTCTGTACCTCTTCTCGCAGCAAAGACGCTGTTCGGGTTATAGACCACGTCGAACGCTCGTTGAGAATTGAGAACGAGCGCTCATCTGACCAACTCAGCGAAGTTTCTTCGTCCATTAGCAAATCTCCTAGCCTATCCGAGAAGTCTGATCGCATTCACTTCGATTACCAAGTACAAGATGATCAAGTCAGGTTCGCAGACCGGTCAGATTCTGCCTCCACTGAGCCTGGATTTGGTTCTAGTGGATTTGCTATTCCGGGATGCGACAATGGCAGAATCCTTGCATTGGTCCATGCCAAGGGCAACATGCTATACTCGCAAGGGGACAATGCGGGCGCCGCAAAATCGTTCGAGGACGCCGTACTCATTGCTACCAGTCGGAGATACAAGAGCGTCAAAGAATTGATCACGCAGATACTTGGTATGATATCAGCCGCGGGGGGACCCAGTGCACCTGGTACCTCTGCCGACCACGGTACAGATCCTATACTTCTTCACCCTGACCAGGCAATCCAGACAGCGAGTCTATGCTTTCCGTGTCGAGGAGATCTGCCTGGTCTACATTGGATGTCTGCAGATTCACAGAGCTTTACAAAGAAGAGCGCCATCATGACTACAAGCAATTCACTCTTGTCACTTGCCAAGATCTTTCAAGATGGTATGTCGACCAGCTCACGCGCATCAGAGTGTGGAAGCATGGTTTCTGGTGTGCGGGAGATACTTGCACTGTACTACTTGTCGCTCTCGCTGCAGCCGAGTCCATCCACTGCGAACAATGTCGGCATACTTCTTGCTGGTGTCCAACAATCCGCACCGGTCGCACCCTCGATTCGCCGTAATCAACACACTGAGCATAGAATTCCAGGTGTTATACCTGGAAGTGGCATCGCGCTGGCTCTCGCCTACTATAATTACGGTCTGGTTCTTGATCAACGCCATGCTCACCTCCACACCAACCTTGGCAGCTTGCTCAAAGACATTGGCCAGTTGGATGCTGCGATTGAGATGTATAAGAGAGCGGTCGCATGTGACAGCAAGTTTGATATTGCCCTCGCGAATTTGGCCAATGCCGTCAAAGACAAGGGTAGGATCAGCGAGGCTATTGAGTACTACGGTCGCGCCGTCGAGGTCAACCCTCAATTCGCCGAAGCGGTGTGTGGTCTTGCAAATGCCCTCAATTCTGTTTGTGGCTGGAAATCTCGGGGCGGTATCGTGAAGAATGGCGGCAAGCTAGATCGTTGGCACATTGACGAACAAGGCATGCTTTTGGACGCAACACAATCCGGTGCTAAAGGTTCAGGATGGATCAAGAGAGTCATCGACATCGTAGAGAAACAGTTGACCGAGGGTGATGACTGGGGAATGGGCCTGTTGACGCCAACTTTGGTCAGACATCTCACCCAGCAAATGGTGGCACTGGAAGATGATTCCAGAACCGCAGAATCTCGCATACAGATCTATCGCAAGACTTTGAAAGCCTGGGCGGGAACAAAATTCGAGGGCGCGAGACTCCTCAGGTTGGTCGAACGCATGGTCCGTCGCATAGGCTGGCATTGGTACCAAGACAAGCACGTCAAAAAGCAGGAGAAATCTCTCGGCAGCTACAACCGACCGCATCTTCCAACAGCTTTGACTGTACCTTCCGCACCGACGCTGCTACCTTTTCATACTTTTACCAGTCCGGTGACTGCACAGCAAGTCAGACTCATCTCACAGCGCAATGGGTACAGAATCTCTACGTCAACCTTGCGAGCTCCTTGGTTGCCCGTGCAAGTCTATACGCCACCTCAACCACCGCTGCCGCAGCTCAAAGTCGGATACATCTCCTCCGATTTCAACAATCATCCTCTAGCTCATTTGATGCAGTCTGTCTTTGGCATGCATGATACTCGTCGGGTAGAGGCTTTTTGCTATGCCACTACTACAAGTGACAACTCTGTTCACCGCCAGCAGATTGAAGCAGAAGCTGCGCATTTTGTTGATGCCAGCAATTGGTCCACCGAAGCTTTGGTGCAGCAGATCGTCAAAGACGGCATCCACATTCTTGTCAATCTCAATGGTTACACTCGCGGTGCCCGCAATGAAGTCTTTGCTGCAAGACCCGCACCGATTCAAATGTCCTTTATGGGTTTCGCCGGTACCCTAGGCGCCGAGTGGTGCGATTACTTGCTAGCAGATGACACAGCCATTCCTCAGAGCTCGCTACGTCCCATGCGGCGCAATGTCGATCTTATGGACCAGATGCAGGACGATAACAATGGCGACGCAAATGAAGACTGGGTTTTCGGCGAGAACATAATCTTTTGCCGCGACACTTTCTTCTGCTGTGACCACAAGCAAAGCGCGCCGGATTCCCAAGAGCCGAGACTCGGCTGGGAAGATGAACAGATCCGGCGATGGGCGATGCGCAAAAAGCTCTTCCCTACGATTTCGGACGACACAATCATCTTTGGCAATTTCAACCAGCTCTACAAGATCGACCCGAGCACGTTCCGTACGTGGCTGCGCATTTTGGCCCGTGTCCCAAACTCGATCCTATGGCTCCTGCGCTTCCCCGATTTGGGCGAGTCGAACCTCCTCCGTACTGCTCGCCAATGGGCCGGTTCTGATGTCGCTTCTCGTGTTATCTTCACCGATGTCGCGCCCAAGCATCTGCACATCTCGCGTGCCCGTGTGTGCGACCTTTTCCTTGACACGCCGGAGTGTAACGCGCATACGACCGCTGCGGACGTGCTGTGGTCTGGCACACCGCTGCTCACGCTGCCGCGATACGACTACAAGATGTGTTCGCGTATGGCTGCGAGCATCCTCCGCGGCGCACTGCCGAAGTCGCAACCGGACCGCGCGAACGCTGAGCGGGATCTTATCGCTACATCGGAGGAGGAATACGAGGAAATGGCTATCAAGCTCGGTCGTGGACTCAAATACCCTCGTGACTCGTCGGAGGGCAGAGTCGGGTTCGGTCAGGGCCGGTTGGTGGAGTTGAGGAAGATGCTCACCGATGCGAGATGGACGAGCGCCTTGTTCGACACGCGGAGATGGGTCAGTGATTTAGAGGATGCATACGACGAGGCGTGGCGGCGATGGTTGGACGGTGAGGGTGGAGATATCTGGTTGGACAAGGTGCCGAGGGGCAGAGCGCCCAATAGGGAGGGGACTCCAGTGGCTCTCAATGGAGAGAAGATTGTAGCCACTGAGTGATTTACGGTTTTCCATGTTTGCTTCGAAGATACCACTGTCTAGATAGATGAATTGATGCCTTTCTCTGGAAACTGTGGAGGATATGGTGACGAATCTTGATAGAGTCATAACGGAACGATAACAGAATCGGGGGATCGAATGACCAATGATCTATCATCTGAAGGATGGTGTGTTTTGCGAGTGAGTTGACTTTCAATACTCTCACTCTGTGACTTCTTACCACAGCGAGGTGTTCACGCAACTTCGACATCAAGAAATCCAACGGCCTTGGCGAAGGAGATCAAGCCTCTCTTGCCTGCATCGGTAATTGATGATAGCTTGTATGGATTCTCCTTGTGTTGTTTGATCTGATACCAAATCACGCCTATTATCGTGGGTAATGTCGAAGCCATTATCAGGGTCTGCGAACCACCCGTGAGCAGGATTTGTATCAAAGCAGATGTTCTAAACGGTACATTATTGTACATGAAATGAAAAGGTTCTATCTTGCGGGTATCGATAAATATATAAAAGTCTATTCCCCCCCGTAGCTCACGACGTGAACTTGCTGTAACTCCTGATCTTGTGTCCGTAGAAGAAGAAAATGAAGGGTACAGGGATGAGGACGACGCACAGACAACCGAGCACAGTCATGGCCCAGTTGATGCCGAGATTCGTAAACTGCACGAATGATTAGCTACTGATTACTTCCAACAGATAGGGGAAAAGGAAGGGCAGCGACTCACCATCGCAGTCGCAAACATAGGGAAGCCGGCACCCAACCAACTACGAAAGAAGGTATTGGACGCGATGGCCGAATTCGCATTCTGCTTGTAGACATCAATGATGTAATTCAGCCCCTGCAAGAAAATGAGCAGCACACCGCAGCCGATGGGGACGCCGGCGATGATCTGCGGCCACGGCGAGATCGACGGGTAGTACGTCCATCCGAACCAGAACATGCCGACGGGCAGCACCACGGCGCCGATGCACATGGGCACGAGGCGCTCTTCGGGCACCACGTGGCCGTTCTCTTCCAGCGCGCGCGCGAAGCGCGTTTTGCTGAAGTAGACGATGATCAGGATGCCGATCACCACGCCCACGCCGATGCTGATGAAGGGCAGGCTGCCCACGCCGGCGTTGTAGCCTCGTGTTTGTTGGAAGGAAATTGGATAGGCTTCGAAGGTTAGGTAGAGGAAGCCTGTTGACGGAATTAGTATTTTATATTCATTCGGATAGCTCCTCCAAAGAACACTCACCGTAGATGAATCCCATGTAGAGAGTGACGAGGATGAGAATGGGCTCCATGACAAGCATCTGGAAAGGCTTGAGGAGGTATTTAGTCGCGAGCTCTTTAAAGTCGACTTGTTGTTCGTCGGCAGCGGCGTGGATTGCCCAGTTGCGAGTTTCGAAGCGGATTTTCTTAGCGCGGCGTTGCAGCAGTACAGGCGCAAAGGTCTCTGGGATGATCAGAAAGCCGATGCTGCCCAAGAAAAATGCCATGATTGCGGTAATATATTCCGTCCAGCGCCAGCCAAGGTACGAGTCCACGATGAAGCCGCCGGCGATGGGACCAGCAACAGGACCGATGAATGTCGCGCCGGCGAAAAGGGCGACGGCAATACCGCGGTTGACCGGATCCCAGAAATCGTTCATGGCGCCACCAATAATGGCCAGAGGACTCGAGGCGAAGAAGCCACCGAAAAAGCGACAGATGAAAATGGTGTAGGCGTTCTGAGCCACGGCGACCGGGATCTGGAAGATGGCGAAGCAGAAGAAGCCGATGAAGAGAGGAGTCTTGCGTCCGTAGAGCTCGGAGATCGGGGACCAGACCAGAGGACCAAAGGCGAATCCTAGCACGAAGAGCGAGGTGCCGAGAATCATGACTTCTTGCGAGAGTCCGAATTCTTGAGAGGCCTGAGTCGTCGCGGTACTGAAGACAGAGGATGCAAAGGTTACACTGAAGGTCACGATGCCCATGGTGACAGTGACGAGCCACTTCTTTTTGTTAGGCCAGTTCATGGGGTTTTCCTGACTTGCTGTTAGTGCTGCTTTCCGAAAGACAGGCGTTTCGACCTACTTTGTCGTCGGGGCCGTCCCACTCGATGAGATTAGGGTCTTTCTGCTCCTCTTCATCTTTTTCATCCTTGCTGTCTTCACCATTTGATTTGTCCTTGGTCTCCTGCTTCTCCAAATCTCTGTCCTGGTCGGCAAGTTCGTCATTGGCTCTCTTCGCCTTAGGATCGTCGACTTCAGATGAAGCCCTGGTGCTGCCTTGCAAGCCAGAGTCAGATGGTCGAGGGGTAAGAGTCTCAGCCGCAGAAAATGGTCGTGGATTCGAATGTTCGATGATTGGTGCAGTAGACATATTGGGCGGTAGACCATCTGGATAGTAGGTCATTCGACCACTGCTGGTCCGCGTAATCCCGTCACCATATTGGTGATCCATACCGGCTGATGTACGAGAGGAACGTTGTGAAGGAGGGCTGAAGCAATGATGTGGCAGAAAGCAAATCTAGCAGGAGTATTGAATACTATATCATAAAGTTGCGCCAATGGACACCTACGTAGGCGATTGCTGCCGTCTGCCACCGACCTACCTGTCTACTCACACTCAATGCCGATTCTGACCTAAACCATGATGATAATGCTCTATGTCAATTTCTAATACAATAATGTGAACCATAGATGTTAACCGCGAGTCCCCGGATGACGTCGTGGAATCTGCCGCGGAAAGTGTATCTGGTGGCTGTATCGCAAGGCCGTTGACGATAGGTTTTGCTTTGCTTTCGAGAGAGACTTCGACTTCGACCTTCTTCTCAGGATATACTGGAAAATTCGAAAACTTCGAGAAATTGGAAGAACGACATGAGGGTAATAAGTGGAAATATATGAAGATCCTTGGGCTGATGGTGGAGCGCAGGGGTTGCGGCTGGGACCTTCTAATAAGTCCTGCCATGTCACATGTGCGGGTAGATCCGCTGATGACGTCGATGGACTATGCGTCTGGCTCACAATGAAGCCTAGTGGATGTATTCAGGTCTATACCTTACCTCATCGTGTTCAATTTACTGATAGCGCATCAACCATGAAAAGAAAGTCAGATCTGTCGTTGTCTTGCTACGGTGTAAATCGTGAATTGCTGTTGAGAACCCCTTGTGCGTGTTGGGCGATACTGAGGCTACGTTTGCGGTACGCTCAGGGTTGGCTTCTTTCCCAATTCAAATGAACAAAGCCTCAATGCTTCTACTACACATCATCCCTCATCACTCGCATTGATGATATCATGCCTGGAGGCACTATCGTACTTTTCGACACCCAGTCAACCGAGGTTGTACCTCGAGAATGAGAGGAGATCATGACCGAGCCTATTAAGGTGAACGGATTGAGCATGCAGCACTTTCAATGAACGACGAACACCGAAGGACGAACACATACTCACGAAGATACAGCATGAAGATCACCTGCGAGTAAGGGCACTACTGTCAGTTGGCAGAAGGTCAGATTCGGTCTCTGCTCTTGGACTTACCGTAGCTCTATGCAATACTCCAGCAATACACATGATGTGGCTCTTGTGCTGTGAACAAACAACGAAGAATCACAAGACCGAAGCGCAAGTGAAGAGGCAATGTAGACCACGAGATGTGCTAGACGTCAAGCGGCAAGTCGTGACAAATCCTGGTTGACCATTCGACGAGCCGTATGTGTTGATATCGATGACAAGCGCTTACAGATTTGGGTCTGGTAGAATTTCGACGTGACCGAATTCTGGAGAGAAGGAGAGATTGGTAAGAAAGCGCTCGCACAAAGGATGTACGGGCTCATCTGGCATGTCCATCACTTATCCGGACGACGTCTGGGTGTTGGGAGGACAGAAAGGACAATCGATCTGGAGGAAGGAATCACCTACACAGAAGTAAAGAGCTCGCCAGTCCGACTACAACGACAGAGCTCATCCACACAGAAGCACAGGGCGTCTCGGTCGACGAAGATTTGTTGTACGCAATCAAACTCGCATGTTCCCGAGTTGCACTGGACGCTAAAAAGGATGAAAGCGTGACGACACTAAAGGTCAGCAAGTCTTGATTCATCGGTGATGACTCCTTGGTCACGATCCGTGTCTTACTGACCTGATCGTGCGCAACAGTGACTGGCGATGCGAAGCATAGCACTTCCTGAATGAGAACGAGAATGAGAATGAGAGGACTTGCCTGATTCCGCAGTATCGAATGCAGATGTGAGACGTCGAACGGGAAGACTTACCAGGGCATGGTCGCAACGAATGCACACCTGAGACCACGGCCGAGTGCAACGAGGGCTTTGTTCTCATTCCACAACTGTCTCAAGAATGCAAATTCATGATCTGCAGTCGCAGATTTCATGCCTCGCAGCTTGTCGGTCTCGTTTCCGGAACGAATTCTTGCCCTCAGTCTGACATGCTAGCTCTTGAGCAGGCGTGGAAACAGCCTGAAACATACATGCTTGACATACTGCCAACAAGACCCAGCACAATGGCGGCCTACAACGGCAAAGACGTCTCTCTTACGTAGCAAGTGTCTCGACGTGCCTAGTTGGCCATCTGCTTTCCGCATCGAGCTATTGCAAGCAGGATTGATATCTGAGCCATGTTATCGTAGCTTGATCCCTGATAGTTCATGCCATAGGCACAGGGGTCCTTGCTAGACGACTGGTTGAGACATAGATCTGCTTGTTGTCGCCATCACGGGCCGTACCATGACATGGAGCCAAGATTGGGATGTCTCGCGGTGGTGGTGCTGCAGCTCAATGATGAGTAACTTGAGGCGCATGTTTCAGACTTGTCGATTATGCAGGTCATCAGAGTCCAGATCGTCATACGTCTAATCAGAGCAGTGAGGGCAAAGCCGAGCTCGACTCGACTAACCGACGATCGATTCGCTGCAGTGTCTCAATGGGGAGTGGCGACGTCAGGCTGTTGTAAGAATGTGTACGAGTACCTGGAGCGCATGTGCGGAGTGATGCCGCTCAACGGCATTCTCAGGTCTGCCCTGATATGCATCGTCGAGGGACTCTAATGCGAGTGAGAGCAAGTATTTGAGATCTATCCAATCCAGGCCATTGGGGTGTCGATCAATGCCCTGATGCTGATCATTGAGTACTGACTCAAGGTTACGGTATCCCGCTCTTGTCAGAACGGAGACCGTTGGATCCGAAAGCTGGCTCGTGTGGGGGATGGCGCAATTGCTGTTTGAAGGTTATTACACGATGTCGAACAGCAAGAACAGATGATAGGTGAAACTTGCTGCAAAGAATAGATTGATGACGAGCGTGTCAAGTTGATTGACATGACAAATGACAGACGCCCGGGAATAGATGAAGGCGGCGCTGCTGTGCGGTCATTGCTCACGTGCAGTAATGAATCATGTGCATGATAGATTGTGTCTCTGCAAGAGAAATCAAATTCCCTTGCAGAGAAGAATCCGCAGTTGGACCGTGGTGATTCTTGGCTTTGTTGGTGAGCACTGAGCATCAAGCAATTAATTTGACCAGATGGTCGGGGACGGCCTCCCACTCTGTCGGAGAAGGGTCGTGTGGCATAGATTGTGTGCATGCACCAGAAAGATGAGCCGGCCCGTCTTGGTATTCCCGTATATTCTCGTGTGGATCAGCCTGGTTTTGCACTTGTGGCATCTCGCTCGGTCAGAGCATACCTTACGCCGACAAGGAGTTCTGTAGCTATCTTCAGTGACGATTGAGAGCGTTAAATGGCTGGGTGCCGTTGCCGGTTGTAGATCTGTCAGCATCATGACGGGTTAACAACTTGCTGTATAACGTACTGTGCCATTTGAGCCGCAAACGACGTCAGCGTAGGATTCAAATGGAACGTGTATGACCACCGAGCAACTATTGTTGACGAGTTAGAGAAGGCCTGGTCGCACGCAGCAATATTGGGGGTTGCTTTTGGTGGAGAGCGCACTAGCAGTTCTCTGGGTGTAGGCTCTCTGAAGGAGAAAATTTGCTCAAGCAAATGAGGAGCTCAAGGTAGGGCAGACTGGATCAGCCCAGGCTTGGTACGGCTAAGCAGTCCGATCGTGAGCGAGTCGCTCTGTATACGGCCACGGGCCGTCTGGTCTCAGAAAAAGAGCATGAACTGGTGTTCGAGAGACATCGGACAACGGTCATGTTTCTAATGAAACCCGCTGCATTTGTACATGAATTTGTCGCCATGCACAAAGCAGGCAGTCGTTGGCACATCGAGGCCACACACAGAAAAAACAGGGACCAATGGTGGATGAGCAAGGAAGATCATGTCGATCGAACGTTAGATCGACCGGGACGGCTCGTCGACGGACACCGTTAGGCAACCACGCCAGCGGATCTGGGCCGTTCGCCATATCTCTAGGCAAAAAGTAGGGAAGGAGCTCGGCCGTAGAGAGGATCGAGCGTGCTCCCATGTATGGATGTACCGCTTACCAGAAGACGACCACAGTGCAGCACCTACTGCAAGATCCATCTAACTGAAATCTGTAATGCTGTAGCCGTGAGAGCCAGGGTTTGGGGGGCTGTTCTATTTGTGGAAGCGGGGCATGTATACATCTGCAGTGCAGACAGTGCAGTGCATTAGATATGACGACTGGAAAGTGAAGGAAAGAGGGCTGCAGCGCGAACGGACGCCAGAAGAGAGAAGAGCCATATTGCTCTTGACGTGGTTGTTGGATTACTCGAGCCGTGGGTTCAGGTTCTGGTCTGCCTTTCTGCAAAAGAGGGGAGTGGTGGCGTGGTGGTACCTACAGTAGATCAATCGAGATAGATACACCACGCGTTGTTGACGTGCCGTAGGATCTTTGTGGCGTCTGTCGTCTCACGCGTTCGGCGGCCAGGATCGAGATGAATCTATACCTACGTAGGTACTGTATCTGTACATGCGGACCAACAACAATAACAAGTTCTAGCGAAGGAATCGAGGGCGAGGGGAGAGTCGGAACGAGGTGACTCGACTCAGGACGCGCGCAACTTGGCATTTGATGCAGGGAGCGGTGTTAGCGCGGAATCGAGGTTGCCTGTTTCCTAAATGGCTCGCCTGCATCTTCCCCTTCTGATTCTGCGTGGGATCTCCGCACTAGTCCTTATCGGGACGCTCATGTATGGAATTTGTCAGACTCGGATTCTGAAGCGAGAATTGCCGACCTCACCTTGCCAGAAGCTGCGAACAATCCTGCTTGAACCAGTCGCGATCAAGATAGGGAGCGTCTTAAGTTTCGTGCGTTGCATACAGAGCGTCCAAGCTAGGTGTTGGTATGCGTCGAACTACGACTAGATACTCCTTAACAACAATCAAGGCAGTCGACGCGAAAGAGGATCCAGTCTGGCGCAGGCTGGTAGGCGTCGCTTCACGTGGACGGACATATGCGCTCCTCTCGTACCGTTTGCGAAATAGTTACGTCGCTTGCGGACGAGGCTGCATGACCGTGATCGTCACTATTCCATCAAGCTGTCTTATCAAGTCGGAACGCGGCCGTCTTCATAGATCGACAGTCGTACTCTGTAGACCTGGTGATGTGCTGCTGTCTGGGGAGCACTCCGACTCAGACTCCGAGTAGGATAACTGCCATGGTGATGCACGGTCTGAGCGGGCCTCCAGAGCGCTGTCTTCCGATCTCATATGCTGTCATCTCTTACGCACTGGTGAGTCCTCGGCCTGACTGCTGTGCTGAACTGACAAGCGCGCTCGATCGACCTTGGCCAAAGCAGTTGTCGCTAGCGGGTGTATCCGGCCCTTGAGCACGAAATTGTCAACGTTGGCGCATCCGTGCCGTGATCAAAAGTCAAAATGACTCAATGTGAGCGGTTGTATGGTACAGAGGCATCCCGTGCTCTGCAGTTCGCGCAGTAGCTCTGAAGCCACCCACGCTTTGCACCCTTTGCGCGGTCCCAGCGGCGGGTAGCGGTATACGGGACCGCGGCCAGGCTGTTTTTGGAGCGCTGTACCAGACGAAACGACAGCAGGAGGGTTTTCGGGTTCCGGCAGCACGAATAGTGTCCACACACTCCTTGTACAAGGAGGTTGTCTTCCCTCCACATCCGCGCAATTCCAACCAACTCTCCTGTACGGTATCGATACCCTTTACGTGACGCGCTACGCCGGATCCGACCAATTTGGAGGTGCTGCATGATGCTACTGTACTGCGAATGCCCGAGTCGCAAGATACTTGCTTGGCTTTTGCGCGCTATCATCAGCGATCGCCGGCCACTCCGAGCGAATGGCTGTCTAGACTGCGCGGTACGAGCAGTGACTACTAGTAGAGTACTGTATTCCGATAGTCGCCTGTATCCTCAGTCATCTGATTGCGACTTTGTTTGCTAGAAGGGCAATAATAGAGACAATCAAAACAGTTTCATTGATGTTGTGATGTCAACGTCGTCAGTTAATGGACGTTGCAACGGGTTGACGTCTCAGAAATTGAGCTGCAAATTGAGAGACGGGAGGACGTTGTGCTGCCAGACGCTGCAGAACCGTCGATTCCTGGAAAAAACCACGTGCTGCATAGTGCTGGAGGTCTCACCAGATCGAGTCGATAGATGGACGATAGATGGACTACTACTGCGAGCGTATGTGGCCTAGTACCGAATCAGCTTCATGATTCATTGCGCCGTAACAATCGCGGAAAAAGCACACGAGGACAAAACTCTTTTTGGCCTTTGGGGAGCATCAGATGCAGCTAAGCAATTCGCAGGGATCGAGGCGACCGAAAGAGGTCGGCCTGCACAAGAGGCCCGCGCGCCTATACTCCACTCCTTGCAGTAGTAGAGATGTGGGTTGTGAAGGTGGATTTCTCTTCTGATGGCATCTGAGCATGTCCTGCATGGATAACCCGAGCCGAACAATTCCCACGCCCGCCAGGCATACCACACCACCCACCTCCCGAAGCAACAGGAGGCGGTCTCCTGCTGTGGATATGCCTTTTGGGTGAACTTTGACGCTGCGCTACTGACGTACGCCTACAGCCAAAAAAGGTCACGGTGCTAGAGTACCAAGTACCGCGCAAAATTCACTCGAGTCGCGCTTCTTTTGCGATTCCCCCTCGCTGCCCCTCATCCACCGCGCCCAGGCATAAAACTCTCCGGACATCTCGCCTTATGCAACACCGTTCCTCCTCCCGCCCATCTGCCCATCTTTGCACTCGCGACGTTGCAACCGATCCGCTGACTTATATCCAACGGCCACCGGTCATATTTCAGAGACTTTCAACGGCCTCCTATCCGTCAACGGTGTCCATCACTTCTCATCATCGTTGCTCATCCGCGTCCGAGACTCTGGACCTATCTCCAACGTCGCTGTCTGACGTCCATGCTCTCCCCTGCGTCCTAGAACAGATTATCACGTCCCAATCCGCCAAAACATCATCTTAGACCAAAACAGCCTCTCCAAAACGGAAACGACCCCTAACCTCCACCCATAACGGGCCCGCTCTACATAAGGACCTTCAGTTGCCAACTGTTCAGCCGATCAAACATCCTCACCTGTTCCTGCATCTGCTACATAAACGCTCCTGCCCGCATCAGTTGCAACTGACCATCCAACGCTTCGAGCTTCACATTCCTTACCACGCTATACCATACCACTACTACTACATCCACTATACATCTATACCAGCCAACTCTACCACACTCTTTAACAGTACGTCTATCCACCTGACCCCTCCAAGGGTGTTACCCTAACGACCTCATTGCTAACCATCCACCAGAACACCCCACTTCCATACATCACAATGCCTGCACACAAGAGAGGTCCATGGTCCCAGGCCGAGGACTCTATCCTCCTCAACCTCGTCCACACCCAGGGCGCCCACAACTGGGTTCGCATCTCTTCCATGATCCAGACCCGCTCTCCAAAGCAATGTCGTGAGCGTTACCACCAGAACCTCAAGCCTCATCTCAACCACGACCCCATCACCCCAGAGGAAGGCGCCCTCATTGAGCAGATGGTCGCCGAGATGGGCAAGCGCTGGGCTGAGATCGCACGCAGACTCCATGGTCGCAGCGACAATGCAGTCAAGAACTGGTGGAACGGTGGCCAGAACCGCAGAAGACGTAACCAGCAGCGCCGCGCCGAGATGGACAGCCGCCCACAGGGCCCAATGGGCACTGCCAACCAGATGATCGCTCAGCACGGTGGCATGCCCGAGCACGCCATGTACTACCAGCAAGGCATGGCCCAGCGCACCTACTACGAGCAGCAGCTCCCAGCCATCTACCAACAGCAGGCTCACATTCCACCAAACCTCATGGTTCCTCACCTCCAGGCCGCTCCAATGACTCGCCGCTTCGAGACTCCTCTTCCATCTCCATCTGCCTACTCTCAGCTCTCCGCTGAGGGTGCTCCATCTCTGATCTCCGACTCTTCCGCCGGCAGCGTCCGCTCCCCATACCCAATGAACTCTCCACTTGACCTTCCTCCTCTCTCCGCCCAGCGCACTCCAGGCATGCAGAACCAGCGCCTCCACGTTCCAGGCTACCAACAGGAGGAGGACTACAACGTCCCAGCCCAAATCCACATGGGTCACGACGGCATGAAGCGCCCACAGATGCTCCAGGAGGCTTTCAACCCATACTCGATGCAAGCCTACCGCCACTCGCAAGAGTTCGCCGCTCCACAGGTCCACTCCTACCAGCAGCAGTCTCCTCTCCCACACATCTACGCCCAGATGGACCAGCAACAACACCACAACCACACCCCAACTACCATGGGCTACCAGCAACACCCAATGTCCGCCCACGCCCAGCACGGCCACCAGCTCCAGCTTCCAAGCTTCGGCGAGATGAAGCCAAACCACACCGGCGAGCTCCGCTCCCCATTGGCCAGCATCGACCCATCGCTCGAGCACAAGGCGCCTGAGCGCGACCAATCGGAGTCGCCTAAGGAGCGCATGCGCCTGTCGTCCATGATCAACGCGTAAGCGTATTGGTCAATCATCTATTACGACATTTGGACTTTTGGGCAGCGTGGCGTTTGGGCTTTGGGATCTTTAGAGGAGGTGACTGGGAATGGCATTGGCAATACCCGCTGTGGAGGATACGGAGGAAGTCTTTGGGCTTAGAATATACCCGCACTCGCTTGTGTTTCATTTTACTATCATATCACATCAATTCAGACTTCTATCACTTTACTCCATCTTCCTTGCCTACTGTGACGATTCTTTGTTCTGCTATCTCACGCAAGTGACTTGAGGCATGTAGTGCACAGCAAGTATTTGGAAGCGAGTCACATTGCTTCCAATGCAATGGTAAGGGGCGTCACCACTAAAGCGGAGCCGAAGGTGCGAACGACGCAAGCGGCGCAGGAGACCCAGATGGCTTTCAATGTGGCGCATCGAAGACCGCGGCTGCGCGAGGAGATGCCTGTGCAGTCATCCTGCCTACAAGACGCAATAGTCACTTTCATCACTTTTTACCTGATTGCTTTTCATTGTGGAAGCCACGAATCCATATATTGAAAAAGAATGACAGAGGTGACTTTGCTCGTTGCTTATCTACTGAAGCCTATAACCGAATACTGCACAAAGCGAGTTTGTAACGTCTGCTCATGGACGAATCTTGCTCATGTCAGCAGCCCACCTCGTCATCGCTTACTTCTTACTGTCCTGGTGACTTGCTGCGCGCATAGAAATTTCTCTTCACCTGTAGAGGCCACTGCATGTTCTTTCTTACTTTTGCAATACTTTTGCAACAAAGACGTGTACCAAGATCCGCCCAGCAAACCTCAGACAGGGTTCTGGATCGGGATGCTCGGCGCGAATAAAGCTCCCTCACACTACCTTACAGATCAGAACACAGACGGGCCTTCCCGCACCGGTCAGAGTGTGCTCCCATCGAGCTCTGGTCCACAAGGGTCCATGATCGCCCAATGATGACAAGATTGTTCTGTCGACATGGTCTCATCAGGTGAACGAGTTGCCGATCAGGTAAGACGGCAACAGTTGGCAACAGTGCGAGCTTGAGTGGGATAAGGAGAGCGCACGACTCAAACACACGTCGAGCAGCTCGAACGTCCCGATACGGAATCACTGGTCTTGTATAGCAAGACAGTGAGCGTTGCGATTACTGTTTCGAGGTTCGATATACTGTCTATCTACGGCCGTGGGGGAAAGAACGAAAACAGGGCGGCCATGAGGTGGGCAGAGACAACTGTGTTTTGGAGAAACAAGTCAAACGGTTTGCGGTGTCGCTCTATCGTTGCGGAAAATCGATAAACGTGCAAATGATACAGTCATCTTAACGAATAACGAGACAAAACGGTGTCGCTATAACAATCGAAACGGTGCAAAATGAGAGACATGGGAACCGTTGGCGATGATTTGTTTCTTGGTAAGAGAAGTATTTGGCAGAGTATTGTGCAGATGATGGATGGGAGCGTTGGGGAGAGCAGCTTGGTATCGTGACTGAAGACATCAAGGCTCACCTGATTTACCTGTTGTGCCCGTGGTGCGTGGCCGGTGGTATGACCCGGTATGACCCAGTATGACCCAGTATGACCGGTTCCTATCAAATAACTGTGCAGCGAGCTCTACCTCCGATCGGAAATCGGCCTGGCAGGTGAACAACTGTCTTTCCGGAGCGGGATCATAGCGAGGGTCTGGAGTTTGTGATCGTCAAAGGATTGCTGTCAGCAAGATTCAGCTCTTCTCAATCAATCGCGATCGTGACTTGTGTCCAGTCATTGATCAAGTCTTGTCGGCTCGACTGTCTGTACAACTGACATGTTCATGCAACCAAGTCTGACACACCTCGCTTGCGGCCTGGTTGATTGTCTTCGTACAGTACGGAAGAAGCGCGAGTCGAGCAAAAGCGAACAAGTCGCTTCCTTTATGTGGGCCCTCGATCCTGATATGGACGCGACCTCGACTCGACCTGCTTCATGCATGCATACTGTAGAACCGCGGCAGAAGGAACAAAGGGCCTCATGCAGGAGTCGAGGAAGTTGTGGAGTCCCAAAATCCAGGAGCACCACTCAAATGGGCATCGTATTCTATTCTGAGTCGCCCGCAGGCAGATGGATATCAAGGTTAGATAACTCGTATGCGGTCTTCTTTCGCGCAAAGCCACTACTGGCTCCCTCTCCTGTGGCGCATGACACTACTCTGCTTGCCTGCCACTCGATATGGAGCAGGATGGCGCTTGCTTTTGCGTTCGGTAGTTCTGAGTGATCTGTGGTCCTTGCAGTATGGAGTTGGGTCGGGCCGTACAGTTGCAAATGTCTCAGACGAGAAAAGCCAGAGTGAAAGTCAGAATCAGGACCAAAGCAGCTCCAGTGAGAAATAGCGCGTAGCTAAGCACTGTCTTCGAAAAGACGGTCGGCCAGGCGGATCACCTGCATTAGGCAGCGGAAGGGCGGGAAAAGGAGAGACAATGCAACGGTGCCGTCGCCGACTTTGCTTGAGTCGACATCGATGGCTGGACGATGAATCGCCAATGGTTCGGCGAGACGAGCGACTGAACCGAGCCAGAGATGGGCACGATTTTGCTCGAGCTAAATGCAACGCGGTAAAGGAGCCGCGGAAGTAGCAGTACCTGTGGTGTAGTATGATTGTCCATGCATGTGTTCACGCGTCAGATCTGCCTGTCAACAGTGACATATCGAGCCAAGCGAGGATATATCAAGATGTGTTATCGCATAAGAACTGCAGAACATGGTACATGACAAGTGGTTGTCAATGGTCGAGATCGCAAAGGATGGTGTGAAGTCGCGGTAAGCGGTGGCCTCGCACGTGTAGGATCGACCGCGAGCGAATGAAGAATTGATTAAATTTTGCCTCTTCTAGTCATGCCCAACGCAAGCATTCCCTTTTCTGTATTTCTCGAGCACGTAAACGGCAGAATCGAGTGGCCGACTCCGCCATTCTGGAATTCAAGCGAGCCGTAAAAGTTGCGACGTGGGTATCTGGCCCACCGTAAGAAAACTTGGCGGATCTCGTCGACGGTGGGCCGTAACTTGTGATAGCGCAGATATACCGCAGACCGGCGCGACTTCACTCGATTACCTTAATGGCTGGAGACCGCTCGATAGACACCTCGTACCTCATGTTCGTAGTCTAGTAAGTCCTATGTACAGACCGTCATGAGTAGCCTATTCACCGTCGCGATATCTCCTCATCATTCAGCCGCATGAGGGCTGAAGCTGGCATCCGACCTCCAACATGACATCCACTACGAATCATTATGTACCGGATGCAACGGCTATCCCTGGCAGCAACCTCTCTACTGCTCTACTCGTGAGTTATACGACTCAGCGATGGAGACAAGACACTCTAATGTTTGCAGTCACAACGCGACCTCTCCCTGTCGATACCCATAAACTTCGTCAACCACGCTGGGGTTTCCTTGAGCACTTGCTTCTCGACTAATGTATACGAGGATGATGCTGCGCGCAAATGTATCTCCAACCTTCTTGCCGCGGGCTTTCGGCGATCCGTCCTGGATGTCTACTACGACTACTCTCGTTCCGCATGGAGTCTGTGTCCAGCGATGCTAGGTTCTGCCACGCCAGTCGACTCGAGTACCACGTCTGCTAGCCCACCAACAGCGACTTCTGAATCAAGCCTGTCCACTGCTCAGTTGTCTTTCGCACTCAATGCTCGAACGGAAAAGAACGTGTACGTTACCACGGCTGAGCGCTCGTCCTTGAACGCTCGTCAAGCAGTCGCTTCTAGCACCACTTCACCAGAGTCAAGGGGTACCAGTATTACCTCCTCTGCGGACGCATCACCTACTATCATCTCTACTACACCAGAGCCGTTGTATCAAATTGGACAATACCAGTGTACATCATCTGTTGATCTAGGATTCGTTGGCCACATCCTCTCCGACTACTTCTCTGCCACTGGGTACAACACTAATGCAACCATCAACTTTCTTATACTGAACCTTCACGCTGCCGCCAATCCATCAGGGAACGATCCAACACTTGAACCCTCGGATCTCCCGTCTACTGGTAATTTCGTCGCTGATGTTCTGAACTCCACGCTCTTCTCATATCTGTACACGCCAGAAGCTATACGGTCAGATCGTGCAAACCTCAACGACAGCTGGTACGCCGCCCATACACTATTTCAACCTGATCGTGCATACCTTGATCTGCATACTCTCCCCGATGGAAACCTAGAGACCTACAGCGGCTGGCCCACCGAAGGCTACCTTGAGTTTTATCGGTTCAAGCGCCTCTTGATCGGCTATGGATCTATAGATCAGCAGATGTCAGGCTATGATGTATCCCTAGATGGTGCGACTATATTCCCGCCAGGCTATCTGAGTGCCGTGGATCCTATCTCACCAACCGCTTCGGGCACCGTCGCTGGCGGATGCTTCTTCGATGCCAACACTACATCTGTCTCTGCTACAAACAATAGCTTCGCTATCATCGAGTATGAATTCAGCCCAAACTCACAAACCGACTTTTCCACCCTGCTGGCCGAAGACAATAATGCGACTTCTTGCGGCGCGAGTCCGCTTCTGAATCAAACGTTGTTCAATGTTCCTGCAAATGTAAATGCGACAGCATACAATCAGTTTGTGGGTGATACTATATGGTCGTGGTATGTTTATAATGGGGAACCATATGACTCGTCCCCACCAGACAATAACTCGAACACTGGCGATCATTGCGCAGTCATGAATCTTACCACAAGAGGCAAATGGCATACTACATCTTGTAATGAACGGCATTACGCGGCTTGTCGCATTGGATCACAACCGTATCTGTGGGCGCCCACCGAGATGTCGGGTCCATACGATGCCGTCAGTCGGGTTTGCCCTGCCAACAGCACTTTCGCTGCGCCCAGGACTGCACTCGAGAACGCCTATCTCCTTTCGGCTATGCAGTCTGCGCACAGCAGTGGAGATTTGGACATGGACGACACCTCAATCTGGGTCAACTTCAATGATCTCGACGTCAGCGGATGCTGGGTCGCTGGGACGAATCAGACTTGCCCATATGTACAACGCACTGGCAATACTGCGAGGGAGGTCACCGTACCAACTGTTGCGGCTGTCATTGTGTTTGTCCTCGTAGCACTTACTCTGTTCTCAAAAGTGGCAGCCAACAGAGTCTCGAATAAAAGGAGAAGAAGCAGGAAGAGAATGGGTGATGGTGGTTGGGATTACGAGGGCGTTCCTTCTTAGGCTTTGTTACATATTATACCCCTTTCAGAACAATATATCTTGATGATTGACATAGCCCTATGGTTCGCGATCTTCTTGCTGTGAGCTTTGAGCATCCTTCTGTCACATGCTGTCGTATGTTGATGGTGCCTACCGTATTTGGGGAAGTGCGGGGAACACACCACTTCACGTCATCCTTCCTGGGGAAATCTGGAAAGACAAACATCAGCCCTCGACAACTTGACACGACAATCGACATCGAAGCCACACTATTCGCCGTCTCATATCTCGATACGCCACGTCGCATAGCCTTCACTCTCGGCAGTTCAATCTTGCCAGTAACGATATCCACACGATCTGGTACAAGTCGAAACCCGACTGACACACGTAGGAACCTTAGCTCTCGGTTACTCAAGCTTGGTGGAATGCCATTGCTTTCAAGAATGGCCTCCAATATTACGAAACTCGATGCCATGCCAACACTGACGGCTCTTTACAAATCGAAGAAGCTGGAACCGTCGTCCTCGCCGATCAAGAACGCGACATCAGCCCACAACGACATCATCTCGCTTTACCGCGGCGACATTACCAAGCTCGAAATCGACGCCATCGTTAACGCAGCCAACGAGTCGCTTCTTGGAGGAGGAGGTGTTGACGGCGCTATCCACAGAGCAGCAGGTCCCGGTCTATTGAAAGAATGTCGTACACTGAACGGCTGCGACACAGGCGACGCCAAGATCACCGACGCATACAAGCTTCCCTGCAAAAAGATCATACATACCGTCGGCCCAGTCTACGGAAGTACCAAACGATCAGGAGAACATGAGACCTTGCTTCGAAGCTGCTATTCACGGTGCTTGGATCTGGCCAAAGACAATGAATGCAAGAGCATTGCTTTCAACTGTATCAGTACTGGAGTTTATGGATACCCATCAGATGAGGCTGCCGAAACCGCTGTAGACGAGGTCAAGATCTGGTTGGACAAGAATCAGGGGATTATGGAGCGGGTCGTCTTCTGCGTTTTCCTTGAAAAGGATGAGAAGGCTTACCAGAAATACCTGCCAGAGTACTTCGTTTCCACTGAGGGAGCAAATGCTGATGACGGTGAGTCTGCCAGCACGTCTGATGTTCTTGACACTCCCGCTGAGAACCCATCTCAGGAGGGTCAGCCTCTGGCTAAGAGAAAGCGGTCTGACGACGACGATGATGAGGACAAGGCGTCTGTTGAGGGGCTCACCGGAGAAGACTCGCGTCCGCAAAAGAGCATAAAAGATACTACTGGTGAGGAAGACTGCGGGCACGACAAAGGTATCTCGTCTACTAACTCGTCCTCACAGGAGCTGTCTTGCAGCACGAAGACGACGGTCATCACTTACCGCAGGCGGTGACCGACAATGGCGTTCACGAATGAAGCGGACAGAAAGGGATAAGGGCAATCACGCAGAGAAAGAGGAAAGTGACGAACGAGAGAGGGAACACGTCTTGAACACGACTAGCGTTCTTTGGCCGATTTGCAGTGTGAGTATACCGATCGATGAATAACATGATCAGTCTTGACCACCACGAGACGACGCACTCTGGAGGCTTGCTGAAATCGTGACTTTCCTTGCTCTTTCATGCTTCGAACTCGCGGTGCAACATGTACCAAACATGACAAGGACCTTCACTTCACACGCTGTCTTTCGATGCCAAGCTTCACCTTCACATTCACCTCGACCAGGGTCATCTGTACTAAGGCACGTATACCCCGCCAGAACTCCGCTTTTCTTGAAAGAGTCGCGATTCTCCTGGTCCACGGTCAGATTAAACACAATCTCTGGTTTACGCTGCGCAATCCATCCACGTCAAGAACCCCACCGCTATTTTGAAGTAAGCATATCTCATACACCTCCCGTTCTCTAGGTATCTCCTGCAGGTACTGAACGTGACTGATGAAGCTGATATCCGCAGTCTTTATTTCCGTGTCTTCCGGACTTCACAGACTTTCCCTTTCCAGCGAAAGCTTTCGCCGAATATCCGCAGACGACATGCCTCGAAAAGTAAGGCTGCTGACAGAATTGGCACAATTGGTGTCAGAGGGATCACATCTCAGGGCCGGAGCCATCCGTTGGAATCCTCCCGGTGTCAGGATTATACCATTATTCACACGGCAGGCAGATATTGCGGGTTACCTCAATCTTGAAACTGTCAACGAGCTGGGAGACCTTCTCTTCCATGAGCGCACAAAGGATATTCTTGACTTGTTCATGCAAGAGCAAAAGGTCGTTGTATTGGTTTCATACTGGTAACATCGCTAATGTTTCTTGGAGTAGACATACAACGGACATTCTGCCTTGTACGCATGCGTAAAGCCCCGTGAGGCTTTTGGGCTCATGGAATTGGGTTCGCCATTCGCTCGCAAAGACTTGCAGCTACCGATACCTCTTCCAGAGGATGACCCGAGACTTGACCCAATGGATCAACTGCAGAACAGAAAAGCGCTTACCATGATCATCACCTGCTACAGGATCATTGAAGCATTGCACAGTACTGGAGTTTTCTCAGGCCCATATCACAGCTCAGCCAGCCACAAGTACTGGGGGATTGAAGCAGAAGACTGGCACAGATCATATGTGATGATCTGGAGCTATGCCCGCAGCGAAGCGGGCACCAAGCTCAAATTCAAGAGTGGTGATACAGCGTCAGTACCCATCTTCATCACGGCCGCTGAACTCGAGGAATTGAGAGAGCGCATTCCGTTCGTTTCGGGAATCAAGTATACACAACGGATTGAAAACTTGTTCATGAAGAGACCAAAGATCCCATCCGGCTACAAAAGCGCAGAATCTGACCCGATTACTGCTGTAGCAGGAGCCAACAACAGCAATTTTACCCGGCCATCTAGAAGTCACAGTCCTGTTCATTCGCCAACCGCCTTACCCTCGAGCCCGACCTTTTCACCAGCAGTCGAACCACCTACACCAGAAAACATGCCAGGTCAGCCATCTGCATCATTGTCAACTACTTCAGCCAAGCGTGCGGGCGACCTAGACAACGAAGACGAGCCGCCTGTCAAGCGCAAGGTGCGCAAGGTACCCATGGAGTCTGACCACTCTATACGAGAATGGACGACTCCACTCCCTGACCGTGTCCCATCTCAGGCAAGATCAGTCCAGCAATCTGAAAGTACGCTGGCCCCGCTACCACCACCACCACCACCAGCACCAGCACCAGCACCAGCACCAGCACCAACGGCGCCTAGCCCCCCTCCGACGACTAGTCCTCTTGAACAGGACCGAGATCGTGCCTTCAATCACCTGTACCACGAGTTTGGTTTAGTCACGGGCAGTCAAACAATGTTGTACACCCGACGACTGCTACGTTCGGCAACCAGCCTCAAGTCGATGTTCAGGATTCTCGCATATGCAAAGAGAAGCGACACCGCCTGGCAAGCGCGTATCATCGACGCTCGACTATGGCTTTTCGACAGCTATGGTTGGCAGATATCGTCACCTGCTGGACACGCTATGTTCCGTCAGTTGGACCAGGTACGCAGCATGGATGAAATCATTGGCATCGTGGTCCAGTCTGAGAGGAAGTTCAATCTTCGATAGCGCATGGTCAGAATTAGCTCTGTCACCTTGATGGTCTACTGATGCCCACATTGCTCAGCCTTGGACTTTTTACTTGATTCAAAATTCCTTTCCTGGCCTCGACTCTGGCCGCCTTTTCAGATTTTCGACGCCCCACGTCCGTCAACATATTTTCATAAGTCGGCAAAATCTCGACATCACGCACAACAAATCAACAAACACAAAAACATAGAGGGGGACGGTTGATGGTATTCTCAAAGGTCATCAGCGGACAATCCGCACCACGTCGCAAAACACACTCAGCACAGAATGGCAGCACAGCAGAGTAGCGACGTCTTTCTTTCTTTCTTTCTTTCTTTTCTCGTATCTAGAACAATGAATCACATCGACCAACATCGTTTCCATCTCGTGCATTCGTGATCTCGTCGCGTTCATAATATCGTGATCATCACCTAAACAACGACTCTTCTATTCGCGAGACAGAAGCATTTGATTCTGCACAGCTAACGCCAACAACGAACAAACAATGGTATACCTTGGCCCGCTCGCCGCAATGCTCAACGCCTGCTATGTACTGATTCCATTACCGCTGTGCATGTTAATAACGCTCGCAATGCCGAAGACAACAAACAATGCATCTCGTCCACGACCTCTTATCAACCACTGCTCGCCACAACTCTGGCCTGCTTGCGCCCATTCTCCTCATCCTGCGCGACCAAGCGCTCGATCTCGGTACTGATACCAAGGACCCAGTGATCCCTCTCCGCCCTACTGCGGGCCTTGAAAACAACGCTGCGGCCCTTGACGCCAAGCTGATTTACCCGCTTCAGCTGAGTCCTAACTCTTCTGCCACCCGCATCCCTCTGCGCATCTTTATCCCTCGTCGCCTCTGCTGTCCTGACATCGTCGACCTCGCTCTTGAACCAGCCTTTGCGCTGCCCGTGCCAAAGCACAAACGTCGTCATGGCGTCCTCATCGGTACTGGTCCAGTTGTCCTCGAGGAAGACGCGCGGCAGCGCCGTGTTGCCCGGCGCATTGGCGTCGAACGTGCGGTTCTGGTACAGCAGGTCGTTCTCGGTGATCAGGCCGCTGTACAGATAGCAATCGCGCAAGTCGATGGACGCAATGCGGTCGTGGTGAATGTGCGGTTCGCGGCGGCCGGCGGCGGTACGCAGCATGTCGCGGAAGATGATCAAGTGCCCTTGGGCGAGCAGGACGTGGCATTTGGTGAAGGTTGCGTGAACGCGTGGTTTGCGGTAGAGGACGCCTGAGTTGAGAATCGTACGGCAGGACGAGATGCCGCACATGTGGTAGAGAGAGGATGAGGCGAAGGATTTGGTCACCTCCCATTTGTTCGCGAATTGGCCGACGTACGCTTCCGCGCGCTCGTCGATGTTAAGAGCTGTGAGGTTTTGTTGACGCACAAACTTGAAGAGGTCGGTGTCGGCTGTCACGCGGAGGGTCCAGTATTTGACAAGGTCCCGTAGTCGGCGCACCCATTCTTTCTTGGTGTCTTTGTTGAACGCTTGCAGACGGATCACGAGGTTGTTTTTAAGGACAATCTCAAAGGTGCGCTGGTCGTCCATTTCGGAGGTTTCACCGTCATCGCCCAGCGTATTGGGCACTTCGACATCAAAGTCGACTTCATCACCCTCGTCGACTTGTTGGTCCGCTGGTGTGGCTCCACGTTTTACCTTGCGGATCTTGACAATATCGCACATGTTGATGAAGCCATCGCAATCCAAGACTGCTTGACTATTCCGGTCAGCTTCATCTGCTGCGTCTGTGTCGTGTTCTGAATGTGCATGGGTTGGACTATTGTGAGGTCGTAGCCAGGAGATAGTATCATTTTCGAGAGGGTAAGGATTGACCGCAAAGATGAGCGGTATCTTCTCCGCTATTTGCTTCGAAGATGGTATCTTCGAATTCACACTTATGGGCATCTTTGGTGGTGGAGGTGGCTTTGTCTTGGTTGGTCGAAGGAAAAGGAGGTACTGGTTCTGGCTGGTAAAATAGAGACGCTTGTAGAACAGCTTGCCTAGCTTTTGGTGCGCGCCTTTCTGCGATGTCAAGCGGATGAGAAAGCCTTCGACTGGAGGTGGCTCATTGATCAGATGACCCTTTCGCGATTTTACCGTCATTGGATAGTGCTCCTTCTGTCGTAATTCCAGATCGTGTGTCCTGAGCATAGCCATACTGCCGTACATCTTGCGTTCTTGAGCGCCATGTATCCACTCCAGACGGTCGTATCTCTTCCAAGCCAGTCCAATTCTATCATTGCTAGCCCATGTCTTTAAGACACTACTCCATTCTTCATTTTTACCCAGCATTTGCAAACACCTTTCGACAATAATCGCGCCAATCGCAGATTCATTCTTCATTGCGACAGCCAAAGCTTCCTCGTCGCCCTCGGCTGCTTTTGCCAACAATTGTGGATTGTTCAAGGTATCAAATGGGTTGTCGAGACGAATGCTTGCACTCAAATCGGGGATGTTGACCTGGATTGTGCGATCGCGACCAAGGCCGAGACACTGGCGAAGAAAATGGAACCATTCAACAGCGCTTGTGCTCGATCGACAATGAAGGAAATAGATGTCGGTCCGCGGCCCCTTTGGCATCCAGATAACGATGGTCTTGTCCAAGGCGGAGTAAAGGTTGACTTTTACGGTCGTACGGTCAAGAAGGATCTCATGCTTGAACCGTTTTTTGACCTTGCTTTGACTTGTGGCTGGAATGACTCTGGTCTTGTACATTTGCAAGGTTAGAGCTGCTTTTTCGTCATCGCATTCTCTGCATACCACCATAAACTCTCTCCATTTCTCGACCACCCTGGTATCGACTCGCTGGTTGTCCTTCTCATCGAAGTCGGCTTCCGGCTGTACAGCACCGGTTGCCATGTCAAGACGGATAAGCATCTTCTCCATCTTCACAATCTCACCATTCTGGATACGGCCTCTAGTAAAGCTCCGTGGTAGTCGTTTGCCGGCAGCTTGTGCCAATCGTGCTCTGATTTGGTATTCCACCTTCTTAGCCTGGACGTCGACCTGCGGTTCTGCGAAACGAACCGGTCCTCGCGCTGTTGCATGTCCCGTGGTGGATGAACCGGGCTCGGCCTGTGGTATTGACGTCGCGAACATTGCATGACCTTTCCTGTCCTGAAGCTGAGCCGCGACCTGATCATTGCTAGTCGCGCGTTGCTCCCGATCGTCAGACACCTGTTCTTGCTTGTGCCTTCCCAGAAGCGAGGTTGTGGATCGTAGAGACGAAGGCTGCCCAAAGATGTTGTCTGACTCGGGGGCCGTGTTTGGACTGCGCGCAACTGAAGACGATGCTCTTTCAGGCGATAAGAGGTTCTCGTCGATTACATCTTTAGTGGCGGAAGTCTGCACTTTCGAGATGCCTGCAGTTTCTCGGACCTTGGGCGTTGATGCATCAGAATCATCGTCCATCAGGTCGTCGTCGTCGTCGCTGAACTCGCTATGTGCAGTGACGAAAGAAGTCGTCGAGGCCTTCCTAGTGGCTGTCGTTGGACTTGTTATGTTTGATCGCGACCTCTTACTCTTATCTGATTTTGGCAAGGAAGAGAGGGCCCTCTCCGGCGCGGAGCTGTAGGACGACAAGGCTCCATCCAAGGACTTCGGCATCTCCCTCGTCGCTGTAGCATCTCCTTCTGGATTCGATTGTACTCTCGGTAGCTCGAGCGCTGTCGACTGTGGTACCGCTAGCGCCGCATCAGGCTCCTCTTCAACATCGATATCGCCAGCCTCGTTCGCTTCGTCCTCGGCAGCCTCTGCAATGGCGGCGCTCTCTTGTGCAGCATCCTTTGGCTGAGGGAAACTCGGTCTGATTCTTCCCCCATCAATTCCGGTCATCCGCCGTTGTCGTCCTGTGTTTTCATCGGCGTTGAAACTGGGTGCTTTGGAGGCATGGTGGATGTGTAAGTAGTGTTTGTACCATTCTTTCCGGTGAGCCTTGAGCCATCCTTCTGGAATCGGCCCTATGAAGCATCTTCGAGTAGTGAGATGAAGGTGTTCTGCGGTCGCATGTTGCAGGCGCAGTGAAGTGTATGCATCAGGTCCAAGAGTGTTGAGTGCAGCGGTGTATGTTCCGTTGTGTTGATTCGAGGGTGAGGGGCTGTGTTGGCTCATCTGAGCGTGCGAAGCAATACAGACATTAAAGAAGCATCAAACAATCTACGAGAATAATGTACAGGTCGTCAACAGTCGTAAAGATGGGCCATATGTAAAAGCGAAGTCAACAGTCCGTTGTTGGCCGGTGCTAGGAAATAACCATCGAACTCTGGTGGAGACGGTGGACCGGGGTTGTTGCATGCGGAGAAGGGAGCGACGATCAGGTCTCGCGCTACGCCAAACGGTGCATACGGGAGACCCATCGTAGAACCACATCAAAGAACATCAGTGGAGACGACATATAAAAATCAGTTGGCTTGCTGGAATGTTTCATGGATTGAATATATCCGACTGAGCGTTTGACAAGACAACCGCTTTCTGAGCATAAGGTAGATTGTGATATATAGACCACATTATCCAGAAAGGTGATGTTCGTGCGAAGGATGCAAACAGAGTCGTGCATACCCTTAGCTTGAAAGTCATCTTCAATGCGCGTTGTATTGAACAGCGCCTGCCAACCCCGAGTTGCCTCGTCCGAAAACAGCGCGGACCGGAATCTTCGCTAAGCTATCCCGCGGTTGACAATATAAGTGGCACTCGTTAACATGGTGCTCAGTAACGCATCAACCGTTCGATGTCGTCAGAATTTAAGAAACTGTATATAGATATAATCTTTGTATGTAAAGGTTTTACTA